>VOFH01001139.1_pt1 | contig 470000 bp, 449 predicted proteins | sample 5384091 | NCBI WGS metagenome assembly VOFH01 (sample SAMN12384727, study PRJNA508395) | human gut metagenome | isolation source: healthy gut G | host: Homo sapiens
TCCTTAAACAGAGGGCTCTTGCCGTTATGGGTCAGCTCTACCTTGCCGTACTCACGGGTCCCGGCCCGGCGGCACTGGCCGCCCAGCAGATGGATCATCAGCTGCTGACCGTAGCAGATGCCCAGCACAGGGATGCCCATAGAGAACAGGGCGGGATCCACCATGGGAGCATTTGGCTCGAACACCGTGGCGGGGCCACCGGTGAAAATGAGAGCGTCAGGCTGGAAGGCCCGGATATTCTCCATAGACTCCCGCCAGGAGCGAATCTCGCAGTATACGCCGCATTCACGGACACGGCGAGCCACCAGCAGATTATACTGGCCGCCGAAGTCCAGCACTAAAACCTTTTTCATACCGGATCATCCTCCCGGAAGGTGATGTGGTCGGGGGTAGCCTCCTCGATAACGGCCAGAGAGTGGATGTTGTAGCCCTGCTCCCGGAAGGAGTCGCCGCCGTGCTGGAAGCCCTTTTCCACCGCCACGCCGATGCCCACCAGCTCGGCGCCGGCGGCCTTGACGATGTCGATGAGGCCCTGCATGGCGTAGCCCTTAGCCATGAAGTCGTCGATGATAAGGACCTTGTCCTCCGGCCCCAGCCACTCCTGCGCCACGATGAGGGTGGCCTTCTTCTTGTAAGTATAGGAGAAGATCTCGCTCTGATACAGGCCGCCCTCGATGTTGTCGCTCTTGGCCTTTTTGGCAAACACCATGGGCACGCCGTACTTCTGGGCGCAGACGGTGGCCAGAGCGATGCCGCTGGCCTCGGCGGTCAGCACCATGGTGATCTTGCTGACGTCAAAATAACGGGCGAACTCATCCGCCAGCTCTCCCATGAAGGCGGTGTCCACCCGATGGTTCAAAAACCCGTCTACCTTGATGATGTTGCCGGGCAGGACACGGCCCTCCCGACGGATACGCTCTTTCAATGCTTCCACGTTCGACACTCCTTTATTATAAGTCGCTGGTACTCCACCATATTGACCCTATTCTGCCCAATTTCCCGGGGAAAAACAATAGGGAGAAAAACCAAGCTTTTCTTGGTTTTTCTCCCGGTATTTGTCAGTTCTCCCAGTTCAGAGGCGCACCTGAACGCTGGGATAAGCTGTCCTTTACGAAGTCGGCAAACCGCTGGGCCGCAGGGGTCAGAGGCACGTCCCGCAGGACGCACAGATCTACGCTGCGGGGCGGGATCTCGAAGTCCGTAGCCAGCTTCCGCAGTCGACCCTTCGACAACTCTTCGTGGACGAATTCTTCCGTGACGCCTGCCACGCCGAAGCCGATGGCTGCCAGATCCACCAGCAGGCTCCGTGCACCCAGCTCGATCTCCGGATGCAGCCGCTGGCCATTTTGCAGGAAGTACTTCTCCAGATACAGCCGGGAGGAGGCCTTGCGCTCCAAAAGGATCAGGGGGAAGGCGGCGATCTCCGCCAGAGAATAGACATGGCCGAAGTCGCAGGGATAGTCCGCCGCCGCCACGAACACGGAGTGGGTGGCGAAGCAGGGGTGTGTCTCCAGCGAGGCGGACTCCTGGGGGGTGCTGGCAAAGGCGATATCCACCTTGCCGGATTGCAGCAGGCCCAGTACCTTGTGGCTGCGGCCGGAAACGATCTGGATGTGGATGGCGGGATACTGCCGGTGGAACCGATCCAGATACGGCAGCAGGAACTGGCTGGTGACGGTGTCGCTGGCGCCGATGGTCAGGTGTCCCATCTGCAGCTCCCGGCTCTGGGACAGCTTCTCCTCGCCGGTCTCCAGCAGGCCGATGGCGCTGCGGACGTACTCGTACAGCATCCGGCCGTCCGGTGTCAGGGCCACGCCACGGGAGTTGCGGGCAAACAGACGGGTCTGCAGCTCGCCCTCCAGCTGCTTGATGGACTGGCTGACGGCGGATTGGGAGATATACAGGGCCTGAGCGGCGGCGGTGATGTTGCCGGCCTCGGCCACCTCCTTGAATACACGATAAAGCTCCAATTTCACAGACATGATGCAGGACCTCATAAATAGGGATAATATATATCACTGGTGCAATATGCTGTCATTATAGCAGATTTTTACGGGATTGCAAGGGAATTTATAGCGCCCTGTCTCTTGAAACACCGGGGAGAATGTGCTATAATGCCATATAGCATATGGAAAAGGATGACTTCTATGGATAAGCGCACCACAGATATCGTCTGCTATTGCACATGGGTCGGTCTGCTCGTCGCCGTGCTGGCGGGGAACCGGGAGGCCAGCCGCTTCCACCTGAACCAGTCGCTGGTGCTGGGTATTTTCGGCCTGCTGGGGGTCATCCCCTGCGTGGGCTGGGTGTGGGCCGTCTTTGTGGCGGTGTGGTGGTGCATGGGCCTTACCGGGGCCATCCGGGGTGTGGAGCGGCCGGTGCCGGTGCTGGGCGGCATCCGTATCCTGCTTTGATGCACCGTTGTATGGAGCGTGCTGCGGCACGATTTTCATAGTGGACCAATGTTCAACAATTAGGAGGAAAAAACCATGTCTTTTATGATTGAAACGTCTGCCCGTCACATTCACCTGACCCAGGAGACGCTGGAGAAGCTGTTCGGCGAGGGCTATGAGCTCACCGTCCGCAAGCCCCTGTCCTATCCCGGCCAGTTCGCCAGCAACGAGCGTCTGACTGTGGTGGGCCCCAAGAAGGAGATGGCCAACGTGTCCATCCTGGGTCCCGTGCGTAAGATGGATCAGATCGAGCTGTCCGCCACCGATGCCCGCACGCTGGGCATCGATGCCCCCGTCCGTGAGAGCGGCGACGTGAAGGGCTCCGGCGCATGTAAGCTGGTAGGCCCCAAGGGCGAGGTGGAGCTGACCGAGGGCGTCATTATTGCTAAGCGTCACCTGCACATCACCGAGGCCGATGCCGCCGAGATGGGCGTGAAGAACGGCGAGATCATCAAGGTGGCCTGCGGCGGCGAGGGCCGTAAGCTGATTTTTGACGATGTGGTGGTTCGTGTCAACAAGGACGCCGTCACCACCATGCACATCGACACCGACGAGTCTCAGGCTGCCGGCAACCCCAAGGTTGGCGAGATCGTGCGGTAAGCAAGCACAAAAAAGGACACGACAGGCTGTGCCTGCCGTGTCCTTTTTTACTTCTTGGGGGATGCCCCATTACAAAGACGCCACGAACAGAGTGTCCAGCACGATGTTGGTGACGCCGGCGGCAATGGTGACGTACAGACCCAGCTGAGGCCGTTCCGCCGTCACCAGAAAGCTCTGGAAGGTGTTTTGCAGCATATAGGGGATCAGGCCCAGCAGGACGATACGTCCGTAGCTGACGCACACCGGCAGCATGGTCTCGTCGGCGCCCAGCAGCCGGGACATAGGCGTGAGAAAGGCAATGCCGCCGATGGTGAACACGGCACCCAGCCCAATCAGCACATAGATCAGCAGGGAGAAGATCTCGTTGGCACGCTTTTCGTTGCCGGCTCCCAGGGTGTACGCCACCAGCGCACTGCCACCGGTACCCAGCATGAAGCCCACGGCACCCAACACCATGAGAAACGGCATAATGAGGTTTACGGCAGCAAAGGCATCGGAGCCCACAAAGTTGGACACGAAAACACCGTCCACCACGCCGTAGATGGAGGTACACACCATCATGATGACAGACGGCAGAGTGAAGCGCAGCAGTTTTCGATAGGTGAAGTGCTCGGATAGTTGAATACGCATGAAAAGAAAGTCCTCCGCAAAAAATAATGTCCGAAACCGGACAAGCATATTTTAGTACGATTTCGTACATAAGCCAAGAAAATCTTTCGACGGCCCTCCGCATTTTCCTTGCATTTCCACATGGGATAGGATATAATATTTCCCGATAGATACGGACAGAGGCAATGCGCTGCAAAGGCCCGTGGGGTCAGGCGCAAAGCTGAACAAGGGAACGGGGACGAGCCCCACGTTGACCAACACCGTGTGCATCGAGGTGCCTATCCCGCCGACGAAAGTCAGCCATTGGAAGCGTGCTTCTGAGAAGGCAGGGGAGATCGCCGCTTGAGATGCGAGCCGGGAGACCTACTGTTGCCGTTAGAATGATCCCAGGAATGGTTATGGTGTTATTCTGCCACGCAGGATGACCCCATATTTTTTTTGCGCCTGCTCCCGTACACTGCGGGAGCGGCGGCACGGAGAATGAGGAGTATATGAAGAAGATTCGACCCTATCTATGGCGGGGCGGAGCGCTGGTGCTGGCGGCGGCCTTGGTGGTGCTGCTGGTGCTGTCCGGGATGGGCCTTTCCACGCAGGAGCCGGAGCCGCTGCCTCAGCCCCCGGCCCAGACTATCCGCACCGAGGGACAGGGAGGCGCCTCCCAGCAGGAGAAGCCCGACGCCCCGGAGCAGCCGGAGGACCCGGAGGACGAGGACACGCCGGAAGAGCCGGAGACTCCGGAGCAGCCGGACGAGGAGCCGCCCCAGGAGGAACCCGATGCCCCGGAGCAGCCGGAGAATCCCACAGACAATCCGGAGCAGCCGGAGCAGCCCGGCGATAATCCGCAGCCCGGCGATAGTCCCGGCAAGGGCGATAACGACGGCCCCGGCCCGGTGGACCCGGAGCCCGGTCCCTCCGACGATACCAGCACCCGCATCATCACGGATCTCAGCAACTGTGAGATCACCTATAACCAGCTGACAGATGACACGCTGCCCTTTTACGCCTATCTCATCAACCCCAACGGCGAGACGCTGAAGGTGAAGCTGCAAAACAGCGATACCCCCATGAACGGCCGGTATCTCACCAGCGCCGACGGCAAGAACTACACCGCTCGGATGGTGCGCAATGAGACCAACCACATTACCCTCTACCGCAAGAAGGGGAACACCACGGTGGAGGAGGTTCGCTTCTCCATCCGGTATGTAGCACAGAAGGCCGATGAGGATCATCCCACCATCGGTGAGCATCCCCCCACCATCGTCACCAATCTGGACGGCGTGACGGAGACCAGCAACCGCAACTTCACCCTGACGGTGAAGGCCACGGCCTACACAGGCTCTCCCCTCTACGCCAGCCAGATCGAGGTGCAGATGGACGGAAAGCGCATCACAGGCCCCACCGGCGGCCCGGTGTACGAGTATCAGCTCTACTTCCCGGATCCCATCGTGGGCGATACGGTGGAGCACACCATTACCATCCGGGCCTGGGACGGGGAGGGCAACTCCGCCTTCGTGTCCTATCGCATTCTCTACCGCTTCGTGGATACCGGCGACGTCATCGGCACGGCCTATATCGTCATCGACGCCACCACCGTGGGACTGGATGTGATGGAGGAGCCGTATACCTACAAAATTCGCCAGAATACCCCGGCCTCCTATGCCGTTATCGAGGCGCTGGAGGAGTGGGGCTACGAGTACGAATACTCCGGCTCCATGGACGTGGGCTTCTATCTGCGGCGCATCAGCCGGGGCGGCATGATGGACTATCCCGCCATCCCGGAGAACCTGTGGAACAAGATCCTGCAGGACGGCCTGACCCTGACGGGCCAGACGGATAACAACAGTCTGGGCGAGTTCGACTATACTCAGGGCTCCGGCTGGATGTACTCTGTGGGCGGCAATACCTATGCCGGTAAGGGCCTGTCCGGCTATTACCTCACCGACGGCGATACCCTGTATCTGCGCTTCACGCTGGCCTACGGCAAGGACATCGGCGGATACAGTTCCACCGGCGGCAGCTACGGCCTGCTGCCCAGCTACTGCGGTAAGTGGCTCAACGGCACCTACATTGAGGAGCACGTCTGGGGTGAGCCGACACAGACAGTGGCGCCGGACTGCACCCATCCCGGCGAGATCAGCGTTGTCTGCACCGTCTGCGGCGATCGGAAGGATCAGCAGGAGGTGCCGCCTCTGGGCCACGAGTTCGTGGAGACGGGACGCACGGAGCCGGGAGAGGACGGAACACCGGGCTACATCGAATACACCTGCTCCCGCTGCGGGGAGCAGAAGCAGGAGCCCATCCCGGCGGTCAATGCCGGGTGGCTCCCCCGGCGGCGCAGACTGCCGGACTACGCTATGACAGGAGCGAGGTATGAACGATAGAATGAGAAAGGGCTGCTGCCGCCTGCTGGCGCTGCTGCTGACGCTGGTACTGGTGGTCCCCGCCTATGGGCAGGAGACGCTGGATGCCTTGGCGGCGGCGCAGGGCTGCACGGCGGAGACACTGCTGCAAAGCGACAAGCTGACGGCGGGAGACTCCGTCAGCGACTGGGTGGCCATCGCCGTGAGCCGGGCCGGTACGGAGGGGGATACCTCCGCTTACCGCAAGGCACTGGAGCGCTATGTGACCCGGATGTACCGGGAGCAGGGGGGCTTGGACCGCTTGCGAGCCACGGAGTGGCAGCGCACCGCCCTGACGGCGCTGGCGCTGGGAGCAGACCCCACCGCCTTCGGCCGGGACAAGAACGGTCGGTCGGTGAACCTGCTGGCCGATGGCGTATATCAATTCACCGCTGCCAAATCTCTGGGAACACAGGGACTCAACGGCTGGATCTTCGGCCTGATCGCTCTGGACAGCGCCCGCTTCGCCGTGCCGGAGGATGCCGTCTACACCAGAGCCACTATTTTGCAGGCGCTGGTGGCAGCGCAGGAGCCAGAGGGCGGCTTCGGCCTGACGGTAGGGAACTCGGACGTGGATCTGACAGCCATGACCCTACAGGCGCTGGCCCCCTACCAGAACAGCACGGTGACGTATACCGGCGCTGCCGGGGAGCCTGTGACCATCCGGGAGGTGGTGCGCCGGGCGCTGGCGTGGCTGTCTGCCCAGCAGACGGCGGAGGGCGATTTCATCAGCTGGGACGCCGCCAATCTGGAGAGCACGGCGCAGGTCATCATCGCCCTGTGCAGCTTGGGAGTGGACCCGGCCACGGACGCCCGGTTCGTGAAAAACGGCATCAGCGCCGTGGACGGGCTGATGCGCTACCGGCTGGACGACGGCACCTTCCGCCATATTCTGACGGACGGCTCCGATGTCATGGCCACGGAGCAGGCCCTTCTGGCGCAGGAGGCCATGGAGCGGCTGTCCGCCGCCCGCCGGAGCCTGTATGACTTCCGGGAGGAGATGCCGGAGGATGTAAAGACGCAGGTGACGGCCCTGAACGAGGCACTGACGGATGTGGCGGTGGCCACGCCGGAGGAGGTGCAGGCTCTGTACACCCGGTATCTGGCCATCCCCGCCGCCGAGCGCAGCTACGTGTTCGCTGCCGGGGCGCTGCTGGATCGGATGCAGGAGCTTTCCCTGGAGATCACGCCGGAGGATCCGGCGCAGGCATATGAGCTGCGGGTTGCGGCGGAGGTGACCACCTCCGGTTCCGGCGCCGTAGTATGGATCGCCGCAGGCGCCGCCGTGGTAGTGGTGGCCGCAGGCATCGTGATTTGGAGCAAGCGGAGGAAAATATGTACGAAGTAACGGAGAAAATTCTGCGGGAAGTGCGGAAGGTCATCGTCGGCAAGGACGATGTGGTGGAGAAGGTTTGGATCTCCATTCTGGCCCAGGGCCATGTGCTGCTGGAGGACGTGCCGGGGGTGGGTAAGACCACCATGGCGCTGGCCTTTTCCAAGGCGCTGGGGCTGGAGACCAAGCGTGTGCAGTTCACACCGGACACCATGCCCTCGGATATCAGCGGCTTTTCCCTGCCGGAGCAGGGACGGATGGTGTATCAGCCCGGTGCGGTGATGACCAATCTGCTGCTGGCCGACGAGATCAACCGTACCTCCAGCAAAACCCAGTCGGCGCTGTTGGAGGCCATGGAGGAGGGTCATGTCACCGTAGACGGCGTGACCCACGATCTGCCGGCCCCCTTTGTGGTGCTGGCCACTCAGAACCCCATCGGCTCTGCCGGTACACAGAATCTGCCCAACTCCCAGCTGGATCGCTTCCTCATGAAGCTGAGCATGGGCTATCCCGATGTGGACAGTCAGGTGCGCATCCTGAGAGAGCGCAGCCAGCAGAAGCCTTTGGAGCAGGTGGAGCCGGTGATGCGCCGGGAGGAGCTGATCGCCGCCATTGCCAGGGTGCGTCAGGTCCATGTGGACGACCAGATCTATGATTACATCGCCCGGCTGGCGGAGGTGACACGCACCCATCCGCTGCTGAAGCTGGGTATCAGCCCCCGTGGCGCTCTGGCCCTGTGCCGCACGGGCAAGGCAAGAGCCTTCGCAGAGGGACGGGATTTTGTGGTGCCGGAGGACGTGACGCAGATGGCGGAATATGTGTTTGCCCACCGTCTGATACTTTCCTCCAAGGCCCGCCTCAACGAGTACACACCGGAGGCCATCGTGGCAGAGGTATTGGCCCAGACCCAGCCGCCGGTGCTGTCGGAGCGGCGGGCATGAGCACGTTGCTGTGGCTTTTGACGGAGGCCGGACTGGTGCTGTGCTGGCTGGTGACGCCTTGGGCGCCTGCCCCGTGGCTGGCCCTGTGCTGGCTGATGGCGCCGCTGGCGGGCTGGCTTGCACTGCTGCTGACAAGGAAGCGGTCGCAGGTACGGCTCACCTGCCCCGTGACGGCGGAGAAGGGTAAGCCCTTTTCCGTGACGGCGGAGGTGCGGCAGGGTGTCCCCTTCGGCCGGGGCAGGCTCACGGTATCGGTGGAGAACACCGTTACCGGAGAGACGCACCGGGAGAAGCTGACCCTGCATCAGGGCCGGGGAGCGTGGCAGGTGCAGAGTGCCTGCTGCGGCTGTCTGGTGATACAGGCGGCGGAGCTGGTGCTGTGGGATCTGCTGGGCGTGCTGCCGGTGAGGATCCCCTGCACGGTGCAGGGACGCATCTGCGTCATGCCGGATACCTTCCCCATCGAGGCAGACCCGGTGTCGGCCGTGAGCTGCCAGACGGACTGCGAGGAGTACGCCCCGGATGTCCGGGGCAGCGATCCTACGGAGATCTTTCAGATCCGGGAATATGTCCCCGGCGACAGTCTGCGTCAGATCCACTGGAAGCTCTCCGCCAAGGCAGGACGCTACATGGTGCGGGATGCGGCCAAGCCAGTGGATCACCGATTGACCATCTATGTGGAGCGCCGCACGGCCCCGCCCCGTCTGGCGGACGGCCTGATGGAGGCGGCGGTGTCGCTGTGTCAGGCCTATGTGGATCAGCCCTTTCGACTCATGTGGAGCGGGGAGACCACCTCTGTCCGGGAGATCACCGGGGAGGAGCAGCTGCCCGAAGCGGTGACGGCGCTGCTGAAAAGCAAGGCACAGGAGGAGCCGCAGCCGCCGGAGCTGCGTCCGGAGGGGAAACTGCTGTACTGCTGTACCCAGCTTCCGGCGGACGGGCAGCTGCCGGAGGATGCCGTCGTGCTGCTGTGCAGCGATGAGCCCTGCGCCGGGGAGGGCGTGTGCCGCTTCACACCGGAGGATATGCAGGAAATACTGGGAAAATGGATGTGGAATTAGGAGCTTTTGGTGAAAAAACAGACTGTTTCATTCCAATTTGATACGACGCCGGCCCCATTCAGGCCTCTGCGCCCCACGGATGTGGCGGCGGGCGTGCTGCTGCTGGCAGGCATATGGGGCCTGCTGTGGCAATGCCTGCGCCCGGAATCGGTGCCGGGCCTGCTGGGGCTGGGCGCTCTGGCGGCGCTGGACCTTGCTGCGGGACTGCTGCTGCGGTGGGATCGGAAATGGCAGCGGGCTGCCCTCTGCGGAGCGCTGCTGGTGCTGTTGGCGGCGGGCGTGCTGCTGCGGAGCCATATCAGTGCCGCACTGGCGGGACTGGGGGACCTGTGGGGCCAGTGGCGCTTTCAGCAGACCGGACGGTACACGCCGCCCTATGTGGGGGCGGGCAGCGTCTGGTGGTTGCTGCTGCCCATGGGGACCGTAACGGGCCTTGCCACGGGTCTTGTGCTGCGGCAGCGCTGGCGGATATGGCCGGCGGCTGCCTGTGCCGCAGGACTGCTGGCGCTGCGTCTGGCGGGCCTTGTGCCGGGGGGCTGGTGGTTTACCTGCTTCCTGCTGGGGGTGCTGCTGTGCTTTGTGCAGGGCAGTGCCATAGGCCGCAGGGCCAAGGCCGTCACGGCGGGAGTGCTGGCGCTGGTGCTGCTGATGGGACTGTTGCCGGAGGGCCTCTCCGGCGGCGCATCCCCCACGGCGCTGGGGCGGCGGCTGGGCAAGGCCCTGCACCGCTGGCGCTATGAGGATGCCGCCGATCCCCTGCCGGAGGGAGACATCTCCGGCTCCGGAGCCTTTTCCCCCGGACAGGAGCCGGCGCTGCGGCTGACCATGGATCACTGGACGCCCCTGTATCTGCGGGGCTATGTGGCAGGGGAGTACACCGGCACCGGCTGGCAGCAGCTGGCGGCCCGCCGCTTGACGGAGGAGGCCCCGATGCTGTATAGCCTGCAAAGCGGCTATTTCTTCCCGGCCCAGCAGCTGGCAAAGGCCAACGGCGAGGCCGAGAGCGAGAACCATGTGACCATTCAGGTGCTGGGCGCCTGCCGCTCCGTGGCCTATACCCCCTATGGCGGGGGCGACGGGCTGGAGAGCGCGCTGGATGCCCGTGACCTCACCGGCGAGGGCATGACCGACCCCACCCAGCGCAGCTATGAGGCGGCGCTGTACCCGGTGGAGGAGAGCTACCTGCTCCAGCAGCAGCTGGCGCAGGCGGAGACGGACAGCGACTACCGGACGGGGGAGAGCGTCTATCGCCAGTGGGTCTATGACCACTATCTCACGGTGCCGCAGGACACCTACGACGCCCTGACGGCGCAGTTCACCCCCGGTCAGGGCTGGAACACCACTCAGGCCAAGACGGAGATTAGCCGCTTTCTGGCGGCCAACCTGACCCTCCGGGAGGGGACGGTCACCCCGGCCACCGGCGACGTGGCGGCGTGGCTGCTGACCGGCGCCCGACAGGGGTACAGTGTCCACTATGCCACGCTGACGACGCTGCTGCTGCGCTGCTGCGGCATCCCGGCCCGGTATGTGGAGGGCTATGTGGTGACCCGGCAGCAGGCGGAGGCCCTGTCGGACGGGGCACAGCTGACCCTGACTCAGCGGGCCGCCCATGCCTGGGCGGAGTACTATCTGGACGGTGTGGGATGGATCCCCTTCGACACCGTCCCCGGCTACGAGGAGAATATCGTCTACCAACTGCCGGAGGACGGCGACCCGGCGGAAAACGAGAACGGCACGACCTACACGGGGCAGGATCAAACGCCCCAACAGAACCAGACCGACATCTCTCAGGAGCCCCAGGACGACCACAGCCAGCGGATCTTTATCCAGAGCGTGCTGCTGGCCTTGGCGGCACTGGTGCTGGTGTGTCTGGCAGCCATGGCGCTGCGGACGGTGCTGCTGCGGCGAAGGCTGAAGCGGCAGCGCAGGCGCTTTGAGGACCCCGACGGCCGCGCGGCCTGTCAGGCTATGCTCAGCGCCCTGCACCGGCAGCTGACGGCCTTGCAGCCGGGAGCGTGGAGCGAGGCATCCCCCCAGCGGCAGGAGGCCCTGACGGCCCTGCTGGGCGACGAGACGGCCCGGCAGCTGACGGTGCTGGAGCAGGAGGTCTGGTTCAGCGACCACCCCATCGAGGAGCCCCAACGCCAACAGGCGCAGAAGCTGCTGGAGGGGACGGAGCGTCTGTGGCGGGAGCGTGTCCCGGCGGCCAGACGCTGGAAACAGAGATTCCTCACCTGTCAGGTGATTTGAATCATAAAAGAACAGAAAGGAGTATGAAAGATGAAAGAGAAGACACATCTCGGAAACCGCCTTCTGTCGGTTCTGCTGACGTTCCTGATGCTGCTGTCGCTGCTGCCTTCGGCGGTGCTGGCGGCGGACACCCAGCAGATCGCCCTGATGGCGGTGACGCAGGACGGCTTCCTCATCGAACCGGAGTATGTCACCTATCACTCCGGCGACACAGTGAAGGATGTGCTGAAGGGCAGCAGCCACACCTTCAGCGGCATCGACAACGGATACATTACCGCTGTCGATGGCACCACCGACAACTTCAGCATCCATTATGACGAGGATGGATACAAGCTGGATCAGTCGGCGGATGGCCTGACGGCAATCTGGTTCACCACCAACTCGGACCAGAGCCATGGAGCAAACCTCCAGAAGCTGGCGGCCAACATGGCGGTCTACAACACCGCTACCAACGGCCTGAAGGATTACAAGGCCGCTCAGGAGGCCTATGATGCCGCCGTGAAGGGCTTCTATGCCGCCACGGACACCAAGGCCAAGACCCTGAACGATGCGCTGTTCAGCGCCATCGACAAGCACGCCAAGTTCCTGGAGGGCAAGACCACGCCGCTGACCATCAGCGCCACCATGGGCGGCGAGGCCATCACCCCCGGCGAGGCGGTGTTCACCAGTGAGTTCGGTACCGTTGTCACGGTAAAGAACACCAACACCGTGGACCTGATCCCCGCCACCTACACCTTCGACCTGTCCGACGGCGAGTTCCGCCATGTCCGTGGCACGCTGGAGGTGAAGGAGGGTACCACCCTCACCGCCCAGCTGCCTGCCGGCCAGTGGATCAAGGAGACCCGACTAGGCTATGATAACCAGTGGAAGTTGGATACCGCTCAGGAGAGTACCCGCTTCGACGTGACCGCTGCCGAGGGCACCTATCTGGTGCCGGACTACACCTACAGCGGACTTTATCCCTATTTTGAGCCGGGTGATGGTGTAGATACCAGCAAGATCCGTGTCTATAAGCAGGGCGACCCTAACGGCAATCTGGCCCGTGTTTGGAAGAGCAATTCGACATCCCTGAGCAACGTCATGGAGCCTTACAGCCTGAAAAATGCGGACGTAGTGTGCGAGGCCCGTCTGACGGGCGGCACCTATGAACAGTATCAGACCTATACCATCCACGTGATTCGTACCGCCAGTCTCAGTGATCTGACGGCGGCGGACTCCGTATCCAGCCTGACCCTGAGCCCCACCTTTGACAAGGCTACCAATACCTACACCGTGGCCACGTCGCAGGATCAGGTGAAGATCACCCCCACGGCGCTGAACAGCGAAGCCGCCATCACCGTGGCCGGGAAGTCCACCCAGAGCGGCTCCCCCGTGGAGGTGAACCTGGCGGACTGCGAGAAGGACTCCAGCAACTACTACCTGATCCCCGTGGTGCTGACCGCCAACGGCCATAGCGTCACCTATACGGTGAAGGTGCAGAAGCGTGCCTCCATCCCGATCATCCTGAACCACGAGGAGGGGCTGGATGTGAAGGTGTATAGCCAGACCGGCGATTACATCGCCCCCACCTCCTCCACCGGCACGGCGGACACCTATATGCTGACGCTGGGCTGCGGGTATACCTATCTGGCCACCAAGGACGTGTATTACCACGCTGAGCACAGCTTCCCGGCGCAGCCCGGTATGACGTTCAATGTGCCCACCCCTGTTACCGAGGACTGGCTGACGGGTCTGAACGCCAGAACCGGCAACAATGCACCGTTGTGTGATATGTCCCCGGCGTTTACGGAGGGTACCCATGAGTATACCTTTACGGTGGAATCCAACTCTTCCATCCTCCAGCTCCAGCGTGTCAGAGCGGATAGTTCTTACAAAACTACGCTCTATGCAGCGTATCACCGCAATACTGCTTGGCCCGACCGGACGATGGAGAAAGCACTGACCGCTTCCGATACCAGCTATACCCCACTGCCCAGCTTCATGGCCGTGGGCGGCTATGGCAACACTGCCCGCCTGAAGGTAGCCCAGTCCAAGCCGGTCAACGGCGCTACCCTGTATCAGGACTACTTCATCCATGTCAACCGCACCATGACGCTGGATTCCCTGTCCGCCAAGGACCAGAACGACGTTGTGGTTCCCCTGAATCAGGGCGGCGACACCACCAAGGCCACCTTTACCAAGCTGGTGTATGACTACACCGCCGATGTCAGCGAAAAAGCCTCTGAGCTGCGCCTGACCCTGCGGCCCCTGTCCTCCTACCGGATGGATGCAGATATGACAGTGACTGTGGCCTGCGGCGACTGGAGCCAGAGCATCACCTATGATAAGGACCACAGCCCTGCTGTCCGCCAGACTGTGGCGGTGCCCCTGAAGGCGGGTTCTGCGGCGGCGGAGACCATCACGGTTACCGTCTCCCACAAGGAGACCGGCAGCATCGCCGGGACCTATACCATCAAGGTCAATAAGCAGGCTCCCATCGAGACCACCATCACCACGACCCCCGGTGATGCCACGGTGTTCCTCACCAGCAACGTCACCGGCGACCGCATCCTGCCGGGGGACAAGGGCATCTACACCCTCGACAGCGGCAGCAGCTACACCGCAGTGGTGACCCGCTACGGCTATGTGGGCCAGAAAAAGACCTTCACCGCCGGCGAGGCCAACAAGACCGTCCAGATCAAGCTGGAGAAGGCCCCCGACAGCACCCTGAAGGATATCGAACTGCCAACCGACTGGCCCCTGTTCCGCAAGAACGATGAAAACAACGGCGTGGTGGATGTGCGCACCCCCATCACCGCTGAGGACACCGTTCTGGTGTGGGCCAACAAGCTGGGCGAGGGCTACAGCGGCAGCGCTGTGGGCAGCCCCATCATCGTGGGCGGCTACCTCTATACCTATTCCGGTACCACCATCATGAAGGTGGATAAGGAGACCGGCCTGATCCTCAAGACCGGCACCATGGTAGGCGGCTCCTCCTTTGCCATCAACTCCGCCACCTATGCCGAGGGCATGATCTTTATCGGCCTTTCCAATGGCCGGGTGCAGGCCTTCAACGCCGAGACGCTGGAGTCCCTTTGGGTCTATCGGGATGCGCTGGGCGGCCAGCCCAACTGCCCCATCGCCTATGCAGACGGCTATATCTACACGGGCTTCTGGAACAGCGAGACCAAGCAGGCCAACTTTGCCTGCCTCTCTGTCACCGATGAGGATGCCACCAAGGCCAACGAGGCCAAGCTCCCCATCTGGACCTATACCCACAACGGTTTCTATTGGGCCGGTGCTTACGTCAACAGCGACTTCGTGCTGGTGACCACCGATGACGGAGAGGGTGGCTATACCACGGGATACGGCTCCATTCTGTCCCTGAACCCCAAGACCGGCAAGCTCATCGACAGCCTGCAGGCCACCAACGTGGGTGACCTCCGCAGCAGCGTCTGCTACGATACGGAGACCGAGGCCTACTACTTCACCTCCAAGGGCGGCGACCTGTATCAGGTGAAGGTCAACGCCGACGGTACCTTTACCAAGGGCTCTCTGCGTCGCCTGCATCTGGATAATGGCACCGACAGTGCCTCTGCGCCTCCCATGAGTACCTCCACCCCCGTGATCGCCAACGGCCGTGCCTACATCGGTGTGGCTGGTAAGGGCCAGTTTATCAAGTATTCCGGCCACAACATCACGGTGGTGGACCTGTCCACCTTCTCCATCGCCTACTCCGTGCCCACCATGGGCTATCCTCAGACCAGCGGTCTGCTGACCACGGCCTATCAGAACGGGGACGGCTATAACTACGTCTATTTCTTCGATAACTTCACCCCCGGTAAGCTGCGGGTTATCCGGGATATGCCCGGCATGACGGAGGTGGATCACAGCTACACCACCATGGAGACCTACACCGAAAACGGCGAGGAGCACACCATCGAGACGGCTTATGTGCTGTTTACCCCTGACGGTGCGCAGGCGGAGCACGCCATCTGCAGCCCCGTTGTGGACGAAGAGGGTAACATCTATTTCAAGAACGACTCCGCCCAGCTGATGCGGCTGAGCAGCCGTATCACGGAGCTGGAGGTCACCCAGCAGCCGGACCGCACCACCTACAGCAAGGACGATACCTTTGACGGCACGGGCCTGAAGGTCACCGCCCACTACGCCAACGGTGCCACCAAGGACGTGTCTGACTACCTCAAGTACACCACCGATCCCCTGACGCTGGATGATACCGAGATCACCATCGGTATCAATCTGGAGCAGCTGGTGAAGGACAAGCTGGAGAACCTGCCCGAAAATCTGAAGAATCAGACCGCCAAGTGGCAGCAGTATCAGGATAAGGACGGCAAGGCCGGCGTGGAGTGGGAGATCCCCACCACCACTGTGACCATCACCGTGGAGGAGCACCACAACTATGGCGGGCCCACTTGGACCTGGAACGATGATTTCACCGCTTCCGCTGTCTTTACCTGCACGGATGACGACGGCCATACCCAGACGGTGCCTGCCGCCGTCACCGACGAGGTGACCACCGAGCCCACCTGTGATAAGGCGGGCCTGCGTACCTATACCGCTAAGGTCACCTTTGAGGGCAAGGACTACACCGACACCAAGACGGAGCCTATCCCCGCCAAGAGTCACGACACGGAGCTGGTGGGTGCCAAGGATGCCACCTGCACCGAGGACGGCTACACCGGCAACGAGGTCTGCAAGATCTGCCAGACGGTCGTGAAGCAGGGCGAGGTGATTCCCGCTCTGGGCCACGACTACAAGGACGGCAAGTGCAGCCGCTGCGGCGCTGAGGAGCCCACCACTCCTGTGGAGCCCGGCAAGCCGGGTGAGCCTTCCCGGCCCGCCCAGCCGGAGAAACCCACTACGCCCGATACCCCCGCACCGGCGACAGCAGCAACGTGACCGCCCTGTGGGTTGTGTTGGCTGTGGCTGGCGTGGGCATCATCGTGCTGGTGGTGCTGCTTGTCACCAAGCGCAAGAGCAAAAAGGACTAAATCGGCCTGTTCCAACGAAAAAAGGCGCTCCGGCAGCTGCCGGAGCGCCTTTTTCTCTGAACTTTCCGCAGCATCTTTTTACGGCCGGGGCTTTTCACCACCTGCTGGATGTGCTATACTGAATCCATTAACCTGTGCATCAAGGAGCCGCTTATGAAACGTGTCGCCAGTATTCAGGATATTTCGTGCCTGGGCCGCTGCTCACTGACGGTGGCGCTGCCGGTGATCTCCGCCATGGAGGTGGAGTGCGCCATCCTGCCCACCGCCGTGCTCAGCGCCCATACCATGTTCCCGGACATCCTCTGTCGGGACCTGACGGCGGATATCCTACCCATCGCCCGATACTGGCAGAGCCAGCAGGTGCGGCTGGACGCCGTCTACACCGGCTATCTGGCCTCTCCCCGACAGGCGGAGGATGTGTGCCGGGTGCTGGAGGTGCTGGCGGGGCCGGATACCCTACGCTTCGTGGACCCGGCTATGGCCGATGGGGGAGCGCTCTACACGGGCTTTGACGAGGATTTTCCCCTCCACATGGCCCGCTTGGCGGCGCAGGCGGACGTGGTGACGCCCAATCTCACAGAGGCCTGCCTGCTGACGGGGACCCCCTACCGGGAGGACTACGACCTGCCCCAACTGCGGGATATCCTGCGGAAGCTGGCGGAGCTGGGTCCCCGTCATGTGGTGCTGACCGGCGTCCCCTATGGCCCGGATAAGTTGGGCGTGCTGGCCTATACCCCGGCGGAGGATCGCTTCTTTGAATACGGCAGCCGCCGCATTGACGCCCATTTCCCCGGCACGGGGGATCTCTTCTCCTCCGCCTGCGTGGGGGCTCTGATGCGGGGCAAGCCGCTGGAGGAGGCCCTGCGTCTGGCGGTGGATTTCACGCTGCTGTGCATCCAAGTCACCTGCCGGGATGAAAACGCCCCATGGTACGGGGTGGAGTTTGAAAAAGCACTGCGGTATCTCCCAGAGCTGCTGGAGCGATAAAAACAGGAGGGAAAAGCCATGTTTCGAGACATCCGGAAGAAGAAAAATCAGATCAGCATGGAGGCGGCGGAGCAGCTCCTACGGGAGGCCCGCCGGGGCATTCTGGCCGTAAACGGCCGGGAGGGCTACCCCTACGCCATCCCCATCAACTACTATTACGACCGGGAGGCGCAGAAAATTTACTTCCACGGCGCCCGTGCCGGCCACAAGGTGGAGGCTATCCGTGCCTGTGACAAGGTGTGCTTCACCGTCTACGGCGGCGAGACCATCCGGGAGGAGGCGTGGGCGCCGTACCTCCGGAGCGTCGTGGTGTTCGGACGGTGCCGCCTGCTGGAGCAGAGCCCGGAGACCATGGCGCTGCTGAAGCGCTTCGCCATGAAGTATTACCCGGAGGAGCAGTTGGCAGACGAGGAGATCCGGCAGAATGGCGCTGCCGCCCAGCTCTTCGAGATCGAGATCCACCACCTCAGCGGAAAAGAAGTGCAGGAGAAGTAAGCATATCCTCCCCGGTATGCAGCTGCCGGAACCGCAAAAGAAAAACAGCACCCGCAGACCCAATGGGTCCGCGGGTGCTGTTGGTGCCGGTGACCGGACTCGAACCGGTACGCTGTCGCCAGCGGTGGATTTTGAGTCCACTACGTCTACCAATTCCATCACACCGGCAGAGGAGACTTTACTATTATAGCCGAAGCGGCGGCGGATTGCAAGAGCAATTTTCCCGCCCATCACTCCGTCGCCACGGCCAGCAGCTCCGGAACGGTGTCCACGATGCACCGGGCGCCGGCCTGCTCCAGCAGCGCCCGCCCCCGGAAGCCCCAGGCCACTGCTGCCAGCGGCAGCCCCGCCCGGCGGGCCATCTCCACGTCCACCTCACTGTCGCCCACATACAGGGCGTGCCGGGCGTCTGCGCCCAGCTGCTCCATGGCGCTCCACACCATCTCCGGTGCGGGCTTGGAGGGGATACCGTCCCGCTGCCCCAGCGCCGCCAGTCCCGGAAAGAACCGGGCCGCCAGCGTGCGGGTGGTCTCATCCGGCTTGTTGGATACTACCGCCAGCTTCAGCCCCCGCTGACGCAGCTGCTCCAGCAGCTCCGGGATGCCCGGATAGGGGCAGGTTTGGACGCAGTTGTGGGCCTGATAGTAGGCCCGGTACTCCGCCAGTACCTTCTGCTCCTGAGGATATCCCTCCGGCAGCGCCCGGTGGATCAGCGGCCCGGCGCCGTTTCCCACGAAGCGCCGCACCTCCTCACGGGTCCGCAGAGGCAGTCCGTGAGCCGCCAGCACGTGGTTCACGGCGTCCTGCATATCCGTCAGGGTGTCCAGCAGGGTGCCGTCCATGTCAAACAGGATCGCATGATATCTGCCCATGGCCGCCCTCACCCCCGGATCAGGGTGGTCAGACCGGCGTGGGCGGCGGCCTGCTCCGCCTCCTTCTTGCTGTGGCCCTGACCCTTCCCGATGGGCTGCCCGTTCAGCAGCACACGGGAGGTGAATACCTTGGCGTGGTCCGGACCGCTGGCGGAGACCAATTCATATTGCAGCGTCTGGTTGCTGCGCCGCTGCACCAGCTCCTGCAGCTCCGTCTTGTAGTCCCGGCGGCGCTCCTCCACATCCGTCTCCCGCTCCTTATCCAGCAGGACCCGGTGAATGAGCGCACGGGCCGTCTCCAACCCGCCGTCCAGATACACGGCGGCAAAAACGGACTCCGTGGCGTCCGCCAGTATGGACGCCCGCTGCCGGCCTCCGCCGGCCTCCTCGCCCTTGCCCAGCTTCAGATAGGATCCCAAGTCGAGACTCTGGGCCACCTCGTGCAGACTCTCCTCGCAGACCAGTGCGGCCCGGATGCGGGTCAAGTCCCCCTCCGGCAGATCCGGGTGCTTGCGGAACAGATAGTCCGCCGTCACCAGACCCAGCACGGCGTCCCCCAGAAACTCCAGCCGCTCATTGCTGCTGATGCCCAAGCTGCGGTGCTCATTGGCGTAGGAGCTGTGATATAAAGCGCCCTCCAGCCGCTTCCGATCCCGGAAGGTATAGCCCAGACGCTCCTCTAAAGTACGCATTGCATAACTCCTTTCCGGCCGGAAAAGAAAGCCCCGTGGACAAACTCCAACGGGGCGTTCTTTCTTCACGGTCGTGTCAGCTCATCTTATTGTACAGATAACGAACGCAGTCACCGACGGTTTTCAGCCCGGTCAGGTCGTCCTCGTCGATCTCACCGACGTTGAATTCTTCTTCCATGGCCATTACCAGCTCCACCAGATCCACGGAGTCAGCGCCCAGATCGTCCACAAAGGAGCTGTCCATGCTGATCTCGTCAGCATCAATGGCAAACTGTTCAGCGATCAAATCCTGCATCGTCTTGAAGATGTCTTCCATCGTCATAAGATGATTCCCCTCCTTTCGGGTATCGCTCTGAAAGATAATACGGCAATTACCGCCGTGTGTCAACACCTTTTCTGTGAATATTTTCCCAAAGTGGAGATTATTCCCGCTCCACCTTCATCAGGGCCACATTTTCCTCGATGTCCCCGATGATGCCGCTGCGGGCCACCTGCACTGCCTGTCCCATGGCGTTTTCAATGGCCTCGGCGTTGGAGGAGCCGTGGGCCTTGATGACCGGCCGGGAGATACCGATGAAGGCGGTACCGCCCACCTTGTTGGGGTCCAGCTTGGCCTTGAAGGCGTTGAGCCCCGGCATGACGCACAGGGCCGCCAGCTTGGTCAGCAGGTTCTTCTTGAACATGGCTTTCAGGGCGCTTCCGGCGAAAGAGCCTACGCCCTCCATGGTTTTCAGCAGCACATTGCCGGAGAAGCCGTCGCAGACGATGACGTCGCACCCGCCCTTGATGGCCTCCTTGGCCTCGATGTTGCCGATGAAGTTCAGGTGTCCCGCCGTGTGGGCCTCCCGCAGCCAGCGCAGGGTCTCCTTCTGGAGATCGGTGCCCTTGCTGTCCTCGGTGCCGATGTTCAGCAGTCCCACACGGGGCCGCTCCACCCCCAGCACCCGGTGGGCGTAGTAGCTGCCCAGATAGGCGAACTGTACCAGATATTCCGGGGTACACTCGGCGTTGGCACCGCAGTCAATGAGTACCGCCTGACCTGTGGTGGTGGGAATTACCGGGGCCATAGCCGCCCGGCGGATACCCCGGATGCGCTTGACGATGAGGGTAGCGCCGGTGAGCAGAGCGCCGGTGCTGCCGGCGGAGACCATGGCGTCGGCCCTGCCGTCCCGCAGCATGGTCAGTCCCACGCCCATGGAGGTGTCCTTCTTCCGGCGGAACACCGTGGCGGGGTCGTCACACATCTCCACCGTCTCAGTGGTGTGGACGATCTCCATGCCCTGGGGCAGCGTCTTTTCGCCGCAGGCCTCCAGCGCCTGCAAAATAGCGGTGGTGTCGCCGGTGAGGGTGACGTCCACGCCCCAGCGCTTCTGACCGGATAGCGCACCCTTGACGATTTCCAGCGGGGCATTGTCGCCGCCCATGGCGTCGATGATGAGCTTCATGACAGGATCTCCTCCTTCCGGGCTTCGATGATGGCCAGCGAGCGCTGGCTCAGCTCGGCATTCTTGCTGCGCTTGCCCTTGACCCGGTGGTCCAGCGGCGGGATGATGCCGAAGTTGATGTTCATGGGCTGGAACGACCCCACGGTCTGATTGCTGACATACAGCCCCAGAGCACCGATGGCCGTCTCCTGCGGGAAGTCGATGGGGGCCTGTCCCTTCAGGCGGCGGGCCGTCTCCACCCCCACCAGAAAGCCGCTGGCGCAGGACTCCACATAGCCCTCCACGCCGGTCATCTGCCCGGCAAAGGCGATGCGGGGCCGGTTTTTCAGCCGGTAGTACCGATCCAGCAGCCGTGGGGAGTCCAGATAGGTATTGCGGTGCATGACGCCGTAGCGCAGGAACTGAGCGTTCTTCAAGGCGGGGATCATGGTGAATACCCGCTTCTGCTCCGGCCACCGCAGATGGGTCTGGAAGCCCACCAGATTGTAAATGGTGCCGTCGGCGTTGTCTCGCCGCAGCTGCACCACAGCGTAGGGCTCCTTGCCCGTCTTGGGGTCCGGCAGGCCACGGGGCTTCAGCGGCCCGAAGCGCAGGGTGTCCTCACCCCGCCGGGCCATGACCTCCACCGGCATACAGCCCTCAAAGACCTGCCCGTCCTCGAAGCCATGGACCTCCGCCTCCTGAGCGGTGGTCAGCTCCTGCCAGAAGGCCAGATACTCCTCCTTGGACAGGGGGCAGTTGATGTAGTCCGGGGTGCCCTTATCATAGCGGGAGGCGAAGTAGGCGCTGTCCATATCCACGCTGTCAAAGCTCACCAGCGGAGCGGCGGCATCGAAGAAATTCAGAGTGGTCTGCTGACCGTCTCCCAGCAGGGCCAGCAGACGATCCGCCAGAGCGTCGGAGGTCAGCGGCCCGGAGGCCACCACCACTTGCCCCTCCGGCAGCTCCGTTACCTCGCCGGGAACCACAGTGATGAGAGGGTGGTTCCGGAGCTCCTCCGTCACCATCCGGGCAAAGCCCTCCCGGTCCACCGCCAGAGCGCCTCCGGCGGGGACGGCGGTGGCGTCGGCGCAGCGGAGGATCAGGCTGTCCAGTCGCCGCAGCTCCTCCTTCAGCAGGCCCACGGCATTCTCCAGCCCCGCTCCCCGTAGGGAGTTGGAGCAGCAAAGCTCGGCAAACCATGGGGTCACATGGGCGGGGGTCATCTTCTCTGGCTTCATCTCCCGCAGGGTCACGGGGATGCCCCGCCGGGCCAGCTGCCAAGCACATTCGGAGCCGGCCAGACCGGCGCCGATCACAGTTACAGGCTCCATTTATTCCTCCGTTTCAGCGTCAGCCTTCTTGCCGGCAGACGTGGTAGCTTTTTTAGTAGCGGCCTTTTTGGCCGTCGTTGCTTTCTCAGCGGCCTTCTTGGCCGTCGTGGCCTTTTTGGCGGCAGCCTTCTCAGCCGTCGCCTTCTTGGCGGCTGCTGTTTTTTTGGCCGCCGCTGCTTTTTTGGCCGTGGGCTTCTCCGCCGCCGTGGACTCCTCGGCACCTTCCTCTGCGGCGGTCGCTGCTTTTTTCGCAGCGGCCTTCGTCACGGTGGGAGTCTCCTCCGTGGTCAGGGCAGGGGCAGTCTTTTTGGCCGCCGTCTTGGTGGTAGATTTTTTGGCGGTGGTTTTCGCAGCGCCAGTTTTCTTAGTGGCAGTGGTTTTCTTAGTGGTGGTGGTTTTCTTGGCGGCGGGCTTGTCAGACGCCTCCGTTTGGACAGTTTCGGACGTCGGCTGACCGTCCGCTGCGGTACCATTTGTCCCGCTTTCCGTCCCATCGGACGCAGCAGTCCGCTTGGGATAGCCCCGCTGATCCTCCGGCAGGAAATTTTCGCACGCCGGGTTGATGCAGAAGGGACGCTTGAACCCCCGGCCGGATTTTTTGAACATGGTGTGGCCGCAGACAGGGCAGTCGTCCTTCACCGGCACGTCGAAGGTGACGAAAGAGCAGGTGGGGAACTTTTCGCAGCAGTAGTAGTTATACTGCTTGCCGGATTTCTTGCTGACGCCGGTGCGCTTCATGAGCCGCCCACCGCACACGGGGCAGCGGCCCGGCATCTCCACCACCAGCGGCTTGGTGAACTTGCACTCCGGGTAGCCGGGGCAGGCCAGGAACCGGCCGAACCGGCCGGACTTGATGACCATGTTCCTGCCGCAGAGGTCACACTTCTCCTCCGTGACCTCGTCGGGGACCTTCAGATAAACACCCTCCATGTCCTTCTCCACCTGATGGAGGTTGGACTCAAAGCCGCCGTAGAACTGGCGCAGCAGCTGCTTCCACGGCAGCTTGCCGGACTCCACCTCATCCAGCTCCTCCTCCATGTGGGCGGTGAACTTCACGTCCACGATGTCCTTGAAGCGGTCGCACATAAGGCCGTTGACCACATCGCCCAGCGGCGTCATTTTCAGGTACTTGCCGTCCTTGATGACGTACTCCCGGTCCAGAATGGTGGACACCGTGGGGGCATAGGTGGAGGGGCGGCCGATGCCGTTTTCCTCCATGGCCCGGATGAGGGAGGCGTCGGTGAACCGGGCGGGAGGCTGGGTGAAGTGCTGGGCCGGGTCAAAGCCCGTCAGCGTCACCACCTCGCCCTGTGCCAGCGGGGGCAGGGCGGGGGCCTTCTCCTCCTTCTCGTCGTCCCGGCTCTCCTCGTATACGGCGGTGTAGCCGGCGAACTTCAGGCTGCTGGCGCTGGCCCGGAAGCTGTGGGCTCCGGCGCTCAGCTCTACGCTGACGCTGTCATAGACGGCGTTGGACATCTGGCTGGCCAGAAAACGGCTCCAGATCAGGCGGTACAGCCGATACTGCTCGCTGGTAAGATCGCTCTTGACCCGCTCCGGGGTCAGATTCACGTCGCTGGGGCGGATGGCCTCGTGGGCGTCCTGCGCCCCGGCCTTGGTCTTATACTGCCGGGGGGCGGCGGGACAGTAGCCTGCGCCGTAGCGCCCGGTGACGAAGCTGCGGGCCGCCGCCTGCGCCTCGTCGGAGATCCGCAGGGAGTCGGTACGCATATAGGTGATCAGACCCACGGTACCCTCGCCGGTGATGTCCACGCCCTCATACAGCTGCTGGGCAATGGCCATGGTGCGCCGGGGGGTCATGTTCAGCTTCCGGGAGGCATCCTGCTGCATGGTGGAGGTGGTGAAGGGCGGGGCGGGGGAACGCTGCTTATCCGTGCGCTTCACGCTCTTGACGGCGAAAGGCAGGTCCTGCACCTCCGCCTGAATGGCGCTGACCTCCTCCTGAGAGACGGGCTCATATTTCTTGCCGTCCTTGCCGTAATATCTGGCCCGGAAGGGGACGCCGCCGTCGTTTTTCAGCAGGGCGTCCAGCGTCCAGTACTCCTGGGGGACGAAGTCCTTGATCTCCTTCTCCCGGTCTGCCACCAGACGCATGGCCACCGACTGCACCCGGCCTGCCGACAGGCCCCGCCGGATCTTTTTCCACAGCAGAGGGGACAGCTCATAGCCCACGATGCGGTCCAGAATACGCCGGGCCTGCTGGGCATCCACCAGATCCTGATCGATCTCACGGGGGTGGTGGATGCTCTCGGTGACCACCTTGCGGGTGATCTCGTTGAAGGTGACCCGCTTGGCTTTTTCGTCGCTGAGGTCCAGCAGGTTCTTCAGGTGCCAGCTGATGGCCTCACCCTCACGGTCCGGGTCGGTGGCCAGATATACGGTGTCGCTGGCCTTGGAGAGTTTTTTCAGCTCATTGATAAGCTCCTCCTTACCCCGGATGGGGCGGTAGTTGGGTTCGAAGTCGTGCTCGACATCCACGCCCAGCTTGCTTTTGGGCAGGTCACGCAGATGTCCCATACTGGCCCTGACCTCGTAATCCGGTCCCAGATACTTGCCGATGGTCTTGGCCTTGGCAGGGGACTCCACGATCACCAGATTTCGGGCTGCTTTTTTTGCCATGTTCTTATCCTTCCTTTTTACAACCGGATCTCCACCGTGCGGACGAAGCGCCGTGCTCCGTGCTGCGTGGCATATCCGTCGATCTCTAATACCGTCAGGGCTGACAGCACCCGCCGGATGGGCAGGTCGGCCCGCTCCGCCACGTCATCGGTGAGCAGAGGGGCATCGGTGGTCAGCACCTGTAGGATGCGGATCTGATCGTCCGTCAGACCCGCCGTATCCGCCGTCAGGTCCAGTACCGGCAGGGCGGGGGGAGTTTCCTTCTTCTCCGGCTTCGCCGTGGACGCTTCCTCTGCCCTTTGAGCGGGGAGACTGTCCTGCTCCGGCACCGGAGGAAGATTCTCCGACGAGGGGCGCAGCCGGTGGGGGAACCGGCTCCGGTACCCCTCCAGAATGTCCCAGCCGCAGGTCACAAGTCCTGCGCCGTCCCGGATGAGGCGGTTGCTGCCCCGGCTGTTGGGGGCGTCGATGGGGCCGGGGACGGCGAACACGTCCCGTCCCTGCTCCAGCGCCGTATTGGCGGTGATGAGAGCGCCGCTGCGCTCCGGGGCCTCCACCACCAGCACCGCCAGACTCAGGCCGCTGAGGATGCGGTTGCGGATGGGGAAGTGGCTGCCCATAGGCTCCGTTCCCGGCGGATACTCGCTCAGCAGCACGCCGGTGGCGGCGATGTCCTCATAGAGCCGCCGGTTCTCCGCCGGATAGACCACGTCCACGCCGCCGCCCAGCACGGCTGCCGTAAAGCCGCCGGCCCGCAGAGCGCCCCGGTGGGAGGCTCCGTCGATGCCCTTGGCAAGGCCCGACACCACCACGGCACCCTCCTTCGCCAGCTGGTAGCCCAGCTCCTCGGCGGCGGAGATGCCATAGGGGGTGCAGGTCCGGGTACCCACCACGGAGACGGCGGCCTCCTCGTCGAACAGGGGCATCCGACCCCGTCCGTACAGCAGCACCGGCGGGTCATAGATGTTCCGCAGCCGGTCCGGGTAGAGGGCATCCTGCATGGTCAGCAGGAAGATATCCCCCTTGGCGCAGCGGGCCAGCACCTCCTCGGCCAGGTCCGTGGACTTGTCCGCCAGCAGCGCCGCCTGAGAGGAGGACAGCCCCTCCACCGGAGGGAGATCCTCCGGCTGGGCGTAGTATATGTCCTCCGGCGAGGGGAAATGCTCCAGAAGCAGAAGCTTGCTGCGGTTGGTCAGCCCCGGCAGGGTGGTGAGCCATACCCAGTATTTCAGAGCAGCCATGTGAGATCCCTCCTTATCGCCAGCTTTCCCACAGCAACACCGCTGCGGCAATGGCCGCATTCAGAGATTCGCAGCGGTCCGACATGGGGATGCGGATGGTTTGGCCGCACAGGTTCAGTACCTCCCGGCTCAGGCCACGGCCCTCGCTGCCGATGGCCAGCGTGCAGCGGGTGTAGTCCGCCTGTCGGGCGTCCACGGTGTCCTCCCGCAGGGCGGCCCCATACAGGGGCAGGCCGCTGCGGTGCAGCAGGGCCGCCAGTTCCTCCGGTGTGCCGGAATAGATGGGGCGGCGGAACACGGCCCCCATGGACGAGCGCACCGCCTTCCAGCCGTAGGGGTCGGCGCAGCCGCCGGTGAGCAGCAGGCCGTCAGCGTCGAAGGCGTCCAGCGTCCGCAGGATGGTGCCTACGTTGCCGGGGTCCTGCACCCCGTCCAGCAGCACATACCGCCGACCGGTGAGGGTCTGGGGCAGAGGGGCTTGGGGCAGGCGGCAGGTGAAGAGCACCCCTTGAGGGGTCTTTACCGGGGAGATGGAGGCCATGACGTCCTCCGGCACCTGCACCTGTCGGATGTGCTCCGGCAGCCGGGGCAGGGGGGAGGTGGTCACCACGGCGGTGATCTCCGCCTGCCACAGCAGGGCCTCCTGCAGCAGCTTGGGACTGTCGCAGAGGAATTCCCCCGTCTCCCGCCGGTAGGCGGCGGAGCCGGCCAACCTGCGGATATGACCCATGAGGGGGTTGTGACGGCTGGTGATGTGCTCCATGGAGATTCCTTTCCCGGCAATTCCCGTGCCGAAGAGATGATTTGACACCTTATTCTAAAGGATTCCTCCGGTAATTTCAAGCCCTTTCTGCCGGGAAGGGCAAAAAAGAGGGAATTTTCCGCGGAATATTCCCAAAAACTTCTTGACTTTTGGCGGATATCCGGTATAATAATTAGGCCTGCGTATGCGGGCAAATCCTTGCTCTCACCGGAGCGTGAGGGCCATAAGTCCAAAAGGAGGTGCAAAAAGTATGGCTAAGATTTCCGCCAACTATGAGGTCGTTTACATTCTCGACCCGGCACAGGGTGAGGAGGCTATTGCCGCCAATGTGGCAAAGTTCCAGGCTCTGGCTGAGCAGCACGGCTGCTCCGACGTGGTCGTGGATGAGTGGGGCAAGCGTCGTCTTGCTTACGCCATCGACTACAAGACCGAAGGCTACTATGTGCTGATGAGCTTCACCAGCGCACCGGAATTCCCCAAGGAGCTGGATCGTATCCTGGGCATTACCGAGGGCGTGATGCGTTCCATGATCGTCTGCAAGGACGAGTAAGGGGGAAGCGCAATGCTGAACAAGATTTTCATCATGGGTCGCCTGACCAGGGACCCGGAGCTGCGGCGTACTCAGAGCGGTACGGCAGTCACCAGCTTCTCTTTGGCCGTGGACCGGGACTATAAGTCCCAGAGCGGCGAAAAGGAGACCGATTTCATCGATGTGGTGGCTTGGCGCAGCACGGCGGAGTTCGTCTCCAAGTATTTCACCAAGGGTCGCATGGCCGTGGTGGAGGGGCGGCTCCAGATCCGTGACTGGAAAGACAAGGAGGGCAACAACCGCAGAAGTGCGGAGGTGGTTGCCGACAATGTCTATTTCGGTGACAGCAGACCCGGCGGTGCCGGTGGGAATAACGGCGGTTATTCTCAGGCTCCCGCCTACGGTGCTCCCGCCGGAGGGTATTCCGCCCCGGTGGGCGGCCCGTCCGATTTTGCCGAGATCGACGAGGAGGACGGCGATCTGCCGTTCTGATGTGCCAAGGCACATGAAATCTTTATAAGGAGGAATTTTCCATGGCTATGGAACGTGAAAATAGAGCGCCCCGTGGCAACGGCCGTAAGCGCCGTAAGGTTTGCCAGTTCTGCGTGGATAAGTGCGAGCATATCGATTATAAGGATGCTGCCAAGCTGCGCCGCTTCATCAGCGAGCGCTCCAAGATCCTGCCCCGCCGTACCACCGGTACCTGTGCTATGCATCAGCGCCAGCTGACCGAGGCCATCAAGCGTGCCCGTCAGATCGCTCTGCTGCCCTTCGTTACCGAGTAAGTTGGTCATCAAAAAGAGCCTGCCAGCCGGCAGGCTCTTTTTTGTTCCAAAGGCGAAGGCTTTGGAACAGAGGGGGTGATTTGGCCCGATGGGAGATCAGGACAGCAGTACCTGAATTTCGGAGAGATTTTGGGCGAAGTGGATGCCCCGCTGGCGCTTCGGGGAGGAGAGACCGGAGGCGATCATATGGTCCAGAAGGGCCTTCAGGTGGCAGTAGTAGCCGTCCAGATCGTAGAGGATGCAGGGGGCGGACAGCTGGCCCAGCGATACCTGCGACATGACCTCCGTGATCTCCTCCAGTGTGCCGGTGCCGCCGGGGAAGGCGATGAAGGCATCCCCCAGCTGGATCATTTTGGCCTTGCGCTCCGCCATACTTCGGGTGACGATGAGCTGGGTCAGGCCGTCGTGCTGCAGGTCCTGTGCCATGAAGCACTCCGGCTCCACGCCGATGACGCTGCCGCCCTGCTCCAGTGCGCTCTGGGCCAGCAGTCCCATGAGGCCGGTTTTGGAGCCGCCGTAGACCAGCGTGTGGCCTGCGGCACCGATCCATGCTCCCAGTTCCCGGACGGCCTGCGCCAGATGGGGGTCGGTGCCGCAGCTGGCGCCCAGATATACGGTGATGTGCATAGGCGATACCTCCGTGGGTGATTTGTGTCAGTATAGCACGATATGGAGAGAAAAACAAGGACAGGCGGGAGCCTGTCCTTGTGTGAAGTGCGGGGATATCAGCCCCAGAGGGCGGTGAGCATGGGGATGATCTGCTTTTTCCGGCTCATGACCTTGGGCAGGAACAGGGTGTTGTCCTTGGGCTCGGCGGAGAAGGCGTTGCGGATGACGTCATCGCTGCCCACATACAGCAGCTGCGTACCCTCCATCAGCACGTCCGTCAGCATCAGGATCACCATGTCGTAGTGGTGATCCTTCTGATCGTGGCGCATGGCCTCCAGAAACTCCTCCCGGCGCTGGAGCATATCCTCGGAATCCAGACAGGTGATCTGCCCCACACCCAGATTCTGCTCAGCAATGTGGAACTCCTTGAAGTCGCTGTGCAGCAGATCTTCGGCGGATTTGCCGTCGAAGCTGCCATCGAAGAGAAGCTTGCCCAGCTCGTTGAGGGAGACGTTGGCGATGCGGGCCATGCGCTCGGCCATGGCTACATCCCGCTTGGTGCAGGTGGGGGACTTGAACATGACGGTATCAGACAGAATGGCCGCCGCCATCAGGCCCGCCATGGCCGGGGAGGGCATGACGCCGTGTTCCTGATACATTTCGGTGATGATGGTATTGGTGCTGCCCACCGGCTCGTTGCGGACCCGGATGGGCTGAGTGGTCTGGATATCCGCCAGACGGTGGTGGTCGATGATCTCCAGAATCTCCGCCTGATCCAGACCCTGCACGGCCTGCGCCCGCTCATTGTGGTCCACCAGCACCACACGCTTGCGCCGGGGGCGCAGCAGGTGATACCGGGACAGGGTGCCAACGACCTTTTCGTTCTGGTCCAGCACCGGGTAGCAGCGATAGCGGCTCTTCAGCACCACCTCCCGCACGTCGTCAATATAGTCCGACAGATGGAAGCAGACGATGTCGTCAGTGTGGCAAGGGCGGGAGATGGGGATGGCCTGATAGATGAGACGGGCCACCCGGCTGGCATCGTAGGGACTGGAGATGATGCAGGTGTTCCTGGCGTCGGCCAGCAGCTCCTGATCCACCTCCGTCTGGCAGAGGATCAGACAGCACACGTTGGTTTCCAGCGCACGGCGGATCATATCCGGCTGGTCGCCGCACAGGACGATGTGGTCCTTGCCGTTCCACAGCAGATTCTCGCAGCTTTGAGGCAGGGCGATGACCACATCGCCGGTGACGGAATCCACCAGATCACCGGTGTCGTTGAGGACACGGCCCTCGATGACGCTCAGGAGGTTGAACAGAGGCAGGGCCTCCACACGGGGCTCACTGATGGTGTTCATGCTGTAGGTGGCGATGTCGCCGGCGGACAGAGTCCCATACAGAGTGCCGTCCTCGTTGACCACGGGGATGGCGGAGATGCGCTGCTCCCGCATGATGTGCCAGGCCCGGTCCATGGTGACGGTGGCGTTCAGGGCGGGAGGTGTGTCGTAATCCAGATCTGACACCTGCGTGCGGACGTTCTGGATCAGCTGAGGGGGCTGGAAACCGAAGCGGTTCAGCAGGCGCTGGGTCTCATCGCTGACGTGGCCCAGATAGGCCGCTACGTAGTTCCGGTCGCCCAGAGCGTTCCGCAGGGCGGCATAGGACATGGCAGCCACGATGGAATCCGTGTCGGGGTTCCGATGCCCGACCACATAGATCTCGTTCATACAATAGCTCCTTTTTGTTCCGTGGGAGTGATTCATGTACTGATTATAATTATTATACGGCGTAAGGGGAATTTGTCAATGCGGGGATATGCCGGAAAAGAGGAGAAAAAAGGCTTCCAAATCCGGCAAAGCGGCGAAAACTGAGAAAAAGCGGCACTGTGCGCCGGTTGTATACAATGTGCGGGGATGTGTCGCTGTCTCTTGACCTTTTGAAAAAGCGGCGGTATAATAAACAGACTATAAAGAAATTTTATCCAAAGGAGAGGGGTCCTGAATTGAAGAGCAGAAACCAGAGCGTGGACATGACGCAGGGCGTCATTTGGAAGCAACTGGCGTATTTCGCCCTGCCGCTGTTTTTAGGCAATCTCTGTCAGCAGTTGTATAACACGGCGGACAGCATCATCGTGGGAAAATTTGTGGGCAAGGACGCTCTGGCGGCGGTGTCCAGCAGCGGGAACCTCATCTTTATGATGACGGGCTTTTTTATGGGCCTGTTTGTGGGGGCCGGCGTCATCATCAGCCGCTATTTCGGCGCCAAGTGCTATGATCGGCTGGAGGCGGCGGTGCATACCGATCTGGCCTTCGCCATGGTCTGCGGCGTTTTGCTGACGCTGGTGGGCATCTTCCTGACCCCCCAGATCCTGGTGTGGATGCGGACGCCGGAGGACGTGCTGCCCCAGTCCATCCAATATTTCCGATTGTACTTCATGGGCAGCCTCTTTATGATCGTCTACAACGCCTGTATGGGCATTTTGCAGGCGGTAGGCGACAGCCGCAGTCCCCTGCGCTACCTCATCATCTCCTCCATCACCAATGTGACGTTGGATCTGATCTTCGTGGGAGCGCTGAAATGGGGTGTCAACGGCGCCGCCATCGCCACGGTGGTGAGCCAGATGGTCAGCGCCGTGCTGTGCTTCCGGAAGCTGATGCAGGCGGACGGCCCCTATCGGCTGGTTCCCAAGCGCATCCGCTTTGAGCTGCCGATGCTCAAGCAGATCACGGCACAGGGCATCCCCTCCGGTGTGCAGAACTCCATCATCGCCATCGCCAATGTGGTGGTGCAGTCCAACATCAACACCTTCGGCTCCGATGCCATGGCGGGCTGCGGCTCCTACGCCAAGGTGGAGGGCTTCGTGTTCCTGCCCATCACCTCCTTTGCCATGGCGCTGACCACCTTTACGGGGCAGAATCTGGGCGCAGGGCAGTATGACCGGGCCAAGAGGGGGGCACGGGTGGGCTTCACCTGCTCCATGCTGCTGGCGGAGCTGATCGGACTGACACTACTGCTGGTGGCCCCCTATGCCATCGCCCTGTTCAACGATGACCCGGCGGTCATCGCCATCGGCGTACGGCAGACCCGGACGGAGGCGCTGTTCTACTTTGCACTGGCCTTCGCCCACAGCATCTCCGCCGTGATGCGGGGAGCGGGCCGGGCCAAGATGCCCATGTACACCATGCTGGTGTGCTGGTGCGTCATCCGTGTGACGTATATCACGCTGGCGCTGAAGGTGTGGCCGGATATTACCACCATCTTCTGGGCATACCCCATTACGTGGTGTCTCAGCTGCGTGGTGTTTCTGCTGTATTATCTGAAGGCCGACTGGGTCCATTCGTTCCAGAAGGCGCACTGAAGGGGGGGCTTTAGCGGACACGAATGGCTTCTGGACTTCCTTTGTCGTGTGCAGGAGTCGTTGATAAAATCCGGCCGAAGCAGGAAATTGGCGTAGTTCTGCTCTCGCTACCGCTTTATTGGGTGGCGGAAGGAGATCGCTGTTCTGCCGTGGGGAACGGATTGCCACAGCCAGTGTGAGCACTGGCTTCGCAATGACACGATAAAAATACGCTGCTGCGGAGAGCGGCTGCACGCAAAAGTACATAAAAAGAGGACGTCTGCGGGACGTCCTCTTTTTATATGCAGTTTACAGGTTATCTACCCGCAGGGCACGGATGGCATTCAGCACGGCGATGACCATGACACCCACGTCGGCAAAGATGGCCGCCCACATATTGGCGATGCCCATGGCACCCAGCACCAGACACAGGCCCTTGATGCCCAGCGCAAACACGATGTTCTCGTACACGATCCGCAGGCACTTGCGGGAGATGCGGATGGCCTTGGAGATCTTCAGGGGGGTCGTCGTCCATCAGCACCACGTCCGCCGCCTCAATGGCGGCATCGGAGCCCATGGCACCCATGGCGATGCCGATATCGGCACGGGACAGCACCGGGGCATCGTTGATGCCGTCGCCCACGAAGGCCAGCTTGCCGTCGGCGTTGCTCAGCAGGCGCTCCACCTGCGCCACCTTATCCGCAGGCAGCAGCTCACTGTGTACCTCGTCCACGCACAGTTCTCCGGCCACGTGGTCGGCCACCCGCCGGATATCGCCGGTGAGCATGACGGTCTTTTCCACGCCCGCCTGCTTCAGGGCGGCAATGGCCTCCTTGGCGTGGGGCTTCACCACGTCGGAAATGACGATGTGGCCGGCGTACTGACCGTCGATGGCCAGATGGATGATGGTGCCGACGCTATGGCAGTCGTGCCACGCAATGCCCAGCCGGTCCATGAGCTTGCTGTTGCCCACGGCTACGTCGGTGCCGTCCACCTTGGCGGTGATGCCATTGCCGCTGATCTCCTGCACGTCCGTGACACGGTGGCGGTCGATCTCGCCGCCGTAGGCCCGCTGGAGGCTCTTGCTGATGGGATGGGAGGAGGCGCACTCCGCCAGAGCGGCGTACTCCAGAACCTTCTTCTGGGGCATGGTGTTGTGGTGAACGCCGGTGACGTCAAAGACGCCCTGGGTCAGGGTGCCGGTCTTGTCAAAGACCACCACACGGGTTTTGGAGAGGGTCTCCAGATAGTTGGATCCCTTCACCAGCACACCGGCCCGGCTGGCACCGCCCAGTCCGGCGAAGAAGCTCAGGGGGATGCTGATGACCAGCGCACAGGGGCAGCTGATGACCAGGAAGGTCAGGGCACGGTAGACCCAAGTGCCCCAGTCGCCGCTGAGGCCCATGACCAGCCGAACCACCGGCGGCAGCACCGCCAGCACCAGAGCGCCGATGCAGACGGCGGGGGTATAGATGCGGGCGAATTTGGAGATGAAGTTCTCAGAGCGGGATTTGTGGGAGCTGGAGTTCTCCACCAGCTCCAGAATTTTGGAGACGGTGGACTCGCCGAAGGCCTTGGTGGTGCGGATCTTCAGCACGCCTGTCATGTTGACGCAGCCGCTGATGACCTCGTCGCCGGCGGCGGCATCACGGGGCAGACTCTCGCCGGTGAGGGCGGCGGTGTTCAGGGTAGAGCTGCCCTCCGTCACTACGCCGTCCAGCGGGACCTTCTCGCCGGGCTGCACCACGATGATGCTGCCAACGGTCACGTCGTCCGGGTCCACCTGCACCAGCTTGCCGTCCTGCTCGATGTTGGCATAGTCCGGGCGGATGTCCATCAGGGCGGTGATGCTGCGGCGGCTCTTGCCCACGGCGTAGCTCTGGAACAGCTCGCCGATCTGATAGAACAGCATCACGGCCACGGCCTCCAGATAGTCGCCGCTTCTCTCATAGACGGCCAGCGCAATGGCGCCCACGGTGGCCACCGCCATCAGGAAGTTCTCGTCGAACACCTGACCCTTGATGATGCCCCGGAAGGCCTTGCGGAGAATATCATAGCCGATGATGAGATAAGCAGCCAAATACAGCACCGTCCCGGCCACGCCGCCGATGGAGAAGAGCTTCACCACGGCCACCAGCACCGCCGTGGCAATGATGCGCCAGAGGACCTTCTTCTGCTTCTTTGTCATGTTGGTCACTTCCTTCCATAAAACGTGCCGGAGGACCTCCGGCACGTTTCGCTTCTTACAGATAGATCTCGCAGTCGTCCTCGACCTTTTTGCAGTTTTTCAGTACCGCCTTCATGACGGTCTTGGGGTCGCTGCCCTCGGCAAACTCCACGATCATCTTCTGGGTCATGAAGTTCACCACGGCGTCCTGCACGCCCTCGGTCTTTTTGGCGGCCTCCTCCATGAGGTTGGCACAGTTGGCACAGTCCACTTCGATCTGATAGGTCTTTTTCATAAAAATGCTCCTTCCGTGCGGCGGCTTTCAACCATTAAGCACTTGTTTAATCTTGATGATTGTACTATAATAGATGCCGACGAGAAAGTCAATGCGGAAAGACGCTTCCCTTCCAAACGGGCGAAAAGTCCTTCCAAACGGAACAGAAAGGGGGAAGAACCATGGGAGAATTGCCCCATCATCACGAGAACCAGCAACGGTTGGAGCGGCTGCGAAGCTTCATTCAGGAGCCGGAGAGCTTTCAGGAGGTGGCCAATCTCTGCCGCCTGTTGTCGGATAACAGCCGGGTGCGGATCTTCTGGCTACTGTGTCACTGTGAGGAGTGCGTCATGAATCTGTCGGCGCTGGTGGGTATGAGCAGCCCCGCCGCCTCCCACCATCTGCGGCAGCTGAAGGACAGCGGCCTCATCGTCAGCCGCCGGGTGGGGAAGGAGGTCTACTACCGGGCGGCGGATACGGAGGTGGCCCAGCTGCTGCACCAGATCATCGAGCGCACGGTGGAGGTGACGTGCCCCCAGTCGGACAGTCAGCTGGTGTCCGGTGCGCCCCATCTGCCACCGCTGGATCAGCACGACTACTGCGGCAGCTGTCCGGCGGAGCAGCTGGAGGTCATCCGGCAGGTCCATCGGTTCCTGACGGAGCATCTGGACAGCCGCATCACCATCGAGCAGCTGTCCCGGCAGTTTCTTATGAACCCCTCCACCATGAAGGAACTGTTCAAGGAGGTGTACGGCAGCTCCATCGCCGCCCATATCCGCCAGCATCGCATGGAGCGGGCCTCCGCTCTGCTGCTGGAGAGCGACGACAGCGTGGCTCAGATCGCCCGGACCGTGGGCTATGAGAGCCAGAGCAAGTTCACCTCGGAATTCAAGAAGGCCTTCTCCATGCTGCCCACGGAGTATCGAAGGCTCCATAAGCAGGCGTAAAAAAGATGCGGAAGTCATATGGCTTCCGCATCTTTTTTATAGGGATCATCTCTTTTTGGCACGGGCCAGAGAGAAACCGAACACGATACCGCAGAGACCGCCCAAGATGTGGGTCATCTGGGAGATGTTGTCGCTCTTGGAGAGGCCGTCCACCACCTCGTTGCCCAGATACAGGGCCACCACCAGCAGCATGGTCAGAGGGATGCCACCCCGGCGCATCTCGGTGAAGGAGTTCAGCACAATCATCATGAACACCACACCGCTGGCTCCCAGCAGCGCCGTGCCGGGGAAGAAGATGAACTGCACCAGTCCCGTCACCAGCGCCGTCACCAGAATGGTCATCAGCAGGTTGCGGCTGCCGTACTTCTCCTCCAGTCCCGGCCCCACCAGCAATAGTAGCAGCATATTGTTCATGTAGTGACTGTAGCCGGAGTGACCCAGCACGTGACCGAAGAAGCGCACATAGGTCAGCGGGTCCGCCAGCGACGATCGGTATACACAGAAGAACCGGGTGGTGCTGACGCCGCCTGTCCAGCCGTCCAGCAGTAGGACCAGCAGGCTCAGCAGGGCAAACAGCAGCACCACCGGGGCATTGAATCGGATCACCAGTTTTTTCACGCATCATACCTCTTTCCAAATGGGAATATTTCGATTATAATAGATTTATCCAAATTTGTAAACCGAGGGGGAAGCATTGTTGAAAAAAGCTTGGAAGATCGTGCTGGCTGCGGTGCTGGCGCTGCTGGTGGTGGTGCTGGGGTACGTGGCCTATGTGTTCATCGACTATCACCGCATCGGGAATCAGGAGCTGACGGTGGAGCGGAACGCCGCTGCCACCGTGGAGGCGGGGGAGGAGTACGGCATCCTCTCCTATAATATCGGCTTCGGCGCTTATGAGGACGATTACAGCTTCTTCATGGACGGCGGCACGGAGTCCCGGGCGTGGTCTGAGGAGCGGCTTACCGCCAATATCGAGCGCATCGGGGCGTTTTTGCAGCAGCAGGATGCCGACCTGTACCTGTTGCAGGAGGTGGACCGGGACTCCACCCGCAGTTACCACGTGGATGAGGCCGCCATGCTGACGGCGCAGCTGCCGGGGCTGGGTTATATCTGGGCGCAGAACTACGACTCACCGTATCTGTTCTACCCGCTGGACCAGCCCCACGGCAAGTCCGTGTCGGGCCTGCTGACCCTCTCCTCCTTCGGCATCACCGAGGCCCGGCGGGTGGAGCTGCCCATCGAGGCCGGTGTGATGAAGCTGGTGGATCTGGATCGGTGTTACAGCGTCCACCGCATCCCCGCCGCCGACGGCCGGGAGCTGGTGCTGTATAATGTCCATCTGTCCGCCTACACCTCCGACGGTACCATCGCTGTGGAGCAGCTGGAGCTGCTGCGGACGGATATGCAGGCGGAGTATGAAAAGGGCAACTGGTGCATTGCCGGCGGCGACTTCAATAAGGATCTGCTGGGCCAGTCGGAGAAGATCTTCGGCGGCTCTGCCGAGGGCTACACCTGGGCGCAGCCCCTGCCGGAGGGGATCTGGGACGGCACCAATCTGTCGCTGGTGGCTCCGCTGGACGAGACGGACCCCGTCCCCAGCTGCCGCAACGCCGACGCTCCGTATCACGAGGGACAGTACGTGCTGACGGTGGACGGCTTCGTGGTGTCGGACAACGTCACCGTGGAGCAGGCTGTGGTGGAGGACACGGGCTTTGCGTGGTCGGATCACAATCCGGTGTCCATGCGTTTTGTGCTGAACTGAGCGAAAGAGGGAGGGCGTCTGCGCCCTCCCCCCCTCGGTGGAGGAAGGCATATCAGCGGGAACGAAAATTTCCCTGAAAATTATTGGAATTAGGTGTTGACAAATGCGGGCTTTTGTATTATACTGACTAAGTCAGTTGCGGTGAGCAAGCGACGCAAGTGAATATGGGGGTATAGCTCAGCTGGGAGAGCGCTTGAATGGCATTCAAGAGGTCAGCGGTTCGATCCCGCTTATCTCCACCAAAAGCTCGAAAGAGTGAAGAAAAACCTTGAAATCATCTGATTTCAAGGTTTTTCTTTTCCGAAAGTAGAAAATTCGGGGGATTTGCAAAAGGCACCTGTGCGCTTGATTTTTGATGGAAATTTTGAAAATCAAGAGGTCAGGTAAATAAAGAAAATCAGGATGAATTGCGCCGCCACCACGGAGGAAACCTTTGCCGACTTCCTAACTTCCCGCAAAGCAAAGGGGCTTGCGGACAAGACTTTGCAAAGCTATGAACAGCAGTTCCGAGCCGTGGCGCGGCACTTGGATGTAAAGACGGACATTGCCATGCTCCAAAAGGCGGACTTGGATGCTATGATTGTTTCCATGCGGGAGGCGGGGCTTTCCTCCAACAGCATCAACAGCTACACGCGCACCCTCAAATCCTTTTTCTCTTGGTGCAACGAGCAAGGGATTACCAGCCTTAATATCCCGCTCTACAAGGCCGAGGAAACCGTGAAAGAAACCTATTCGGATGCCGAACTTTCGGTGCTGCTAAAAAAGCCCGACATTCGGAAAGCAACCTTTGCCGAATATCGGGATTGGGTGATTATCAACTTTCTGCTCAACTGCGGCTGTCGTGCCGCCACGGTTCGGGCGATTCAGATTCGGGATGTGGATTTGGATGGGGGCGTGGTGTTCTACCGCCACACAAAGAACAGGAAAGCGCAGGTCATTCCCCTTTGCAGCCCCATGATTGCCATTCTGCGGGGGTATGGGCGTTACCGTGGCGGGGAGCCTACGGATTATCTCTTTTGCACGGAAACGGGTACACAGCTCACGGAGAACGGCTTGCGGCAATCTATCGCAAGGTACAACACGCGGCGAGGGGTGCAAAAAACTTCTATTCACCTGTTCCGCCACACATTCGCGCGAAAATATCTGATTGACTGCGGCGGGGATGCGTTCACGCTCCAAAAGCTATTGGGACATTCCACCCTTGCCATGACGAAACATTATTGCGCCATTTACGACGCGGATTTGACGAAGAACTACGACAACTTTTCCCCGCTGGCGCAAATGAAAGCGGGCGGCGCAAAAATCAAAATGGCCGCTAAAGGCCGCTGACGGCTTACCACGGGGCGCGTGGGTGGCGGCGGTATTTATCCTGTCAGACAACGAAAACGGAGCGGGAAGTGCAAACCTCCCGCTCCTACTGCGTTTTATCAAAATACAAATGGCTCGTCCTTTACCGCTCCATAAGCAAAAGGATTGACCCCCAATTCACTACGGAGGTAATACGCTAATACCTTCTTTCGTTAATTTGCAACACGTAGCGCAGCCGCTGCCTATTTGCAATATAATTGTAAATCAACATCCATCCGATAATCGGGAAAAGGGCTTGCTTTTTCCGACGGCGGTGGGTATAATATTACATTGTTTTAGCGGGTCATCCCGCCGTATTTTTGTAATGTGACAAGGAGTGTGAGACAATGACCGAGGAACGAAACACCGCCGCCCCTGAGACGGAGGAGAGCAGAAACTTTATTTTGAACCTAATCGACCAGGACATCGCAGAGGGTGGTCAGTTCCAGGGACAGACCGTCCACACCCGGTTTCCGCCGGAGCCCAACGGCTATCTGCACATCGGCCACTGCAAGGCCCTGTGCATCGACTTCGGCACCGCCGAGAAGTTCGGCGGTCTCTGCAACCTCCGCATGGATGACACCAACCCCGCTAAGGAGGACACCGAGTACGTGGACGCCATCCAGCAGGATATCCATTGGCTGGGCTTTGACTGGGGCGACCGCTTTTTCTACGGCTCCGACTACTTTGAGAAGGACTACGAGTATGCCGTGGAGCTCATCAAGAAGGGGCTGGCCTACGTCTGCGAGCTGACGCCAGAGGAGTTCAAGGCCAACCGGGGCGACATCGGCATCCCCGCTACCTCCCCCTATCGGGATCGGCCCATCGAGGAAAATCTGCGGCTGTTCGAAAAGATGAAGAACGGTGAGGTGGAGGAGGGAAAGATGACCCTCCGGGCCAAGATCGATCTGGCCAGCGGCAATCTGAATCTCCGTGACCCCATCATCTACCGCATCCGCTTCATCAATCACCACCGGCAGGGTACCAAGTGGTGCATCTACCCCATGTACGACTTTGCCCACCCCATTCAGGATGCTCTGGAGGGCATCACCCACAGCCTGTGCTCACTGGAGTTCGAGTCCCACCGACCGCTTTATGACTGGGTGGTCAGCAATATTTCCATTCCTTATCACAAGCCGCGCCAGATCGAGTTTGCCCGACTGGGCATTGACCACACGGTGATGTCCAAGCGCAAGCTGCGTCAGCTGGTGGAGGAGAAGCTGGTCTCCGGCTGGGATGACCCCCGGATGCCCACCCTGTGCGGCCTGCGCCGCCGGGGCTACACCGCCCGCTCCATCCGCAATTTCTGCGAGCGCATCGGCGTGGCTAAGTCCCCCAACACCGTGGAGTACGGCTTTCTGGAGCATTGCCTGCGGGAGGATCTCAACGCCACGGCCCAGCGCACCATGGCGGTGCTGCACCCGGTGAAGCTCACGGTCACCAACTATCCGGAAGGACAGAGCGAGACCTTCACCGTGGAGAATAACCCCACCGATCCCACGCAGGGTACCCATGAGATTACCTTCGGCCGCCACCTGTGGATCGAGACGGAGGATTTTCTGGAGATGCCTATTCCCAAGTATAAGCGCCTGTACCCCGACGGCCCGGAGTGCCGTTTGAAGGGTGCCTACCTCATCCGCTGCACCGGCTGTGTCAAGGACGAGAACGGCCATGTGACGGAGGTGCTGTGCGAGTACGACCCCAACAGCCGGGGCGGCGACCCCGCCGACGGACGCAAGGTCAAGGGCGCTACCCTCCACTGGGTGGATGCCGACAACTGCCTGGATGCCGAGGTGCGGCTGTACGACAACCTGTTCTCCGATCCCCAGCCCGACGGCCCGGACAAGAATTTCCTGGACTGCCTGAATCCTGACTCCCTGATGGTGCTGCGGGGCTGCAAGGTGGAACGCAGCATGGCCGCTGTGGCAGAGGAGTTCGACCACCGGGAGAACCGTACCGGCGTCAACGCACCCACCTTCCAGTTCATGCGGACCGGCTATTTCTGCATGGATAACCGGGACTGCACGGCGGAGCATCTGGTGTTCAACCGCAGCGTTTCTCTGAAGGACAGCTTCAAGAAGTAAAGAGGAACTGTCGGAAAACAAACGAAGGCCCGGAGGTCACAGATCTCCGGGCCTTTTGGCTAAAGCCCCTTGGGGGGTATTTTTTTCGGTTCAGCAGCCGCATCACCGTCATCACGGCACCGAACAACACACCGGCCACCGTCCAGATGACCCAACTCCGCTCCGGCGGCACCTCCAGCGGCTCCTTCTCCAGAAAGGCGTACTCCTTCGCCGCAGGACAGGAACAGCGCCACGGCCACGGCCACCAGCAGAGCGCACAGTCCGGTTCCGGCGGCGGGCCTCCTCCGTGATGGCGAAGCGGGTGTCCTGACTTATCCCTATCAGCAAGAGCAGCGGGATAGGGGAGAGGATGCAGAGAAAGGTGGCCAGAGCGATCCGGGGAGCGCACCGCTGCCGCCGGTCCAGATATTCCTCCGCCAGCTCCCGGCTCGCTCGCCGCAGAGGACGGGGATCGGATGGTACTTCGTCGGAGGGGATGGGCTGCGGAGGAGTGGTGGGGCCGTCGATCTTTTCCGGGTGCTCCAGCTCATCCTTTAGCAGGTAATCGGTGCTGACACGGAGGCTCATTTGCAGCAGCTTTCTCCGTCTCCGGGACGGACTGGGCGCCCTCCCACTTGGAGACGGATTGGCGGGAGACATTGAGGCGGTGGGCCAGCTCCTCCTGTGACCAGCCGGACTTTCTCCGCAGGTCGATGATCTTATCGGCAAGGGTCATGGAAAAAATTTCCTGATGTTTTCGATCGATCTGAGAGCATTATATAGAGTTGGCGGGATACTGTCCGGAAAGTGGACTGTAAAATTTGTCAACCACCGGTTGCGGCGGAGATATGGGAACACGATCCCGGTGCTTTTGCGGGGGATGATAGCATGGAGCTGCCGGGGAGTGCAGCGGTGCAGCCGTAAAGGGGCAGACAACAAACAGCGAGGGCCAACGACCCTCGCTGTTTGTTGCTGTTTACTTTTTCTTGCCGCCGTGGGAGGCCTTCATGCGCTTTTCGTGGTTGAGGATGGTCTTGCGGATACGGAGATTCTCCGGTGTGACCTCCAGCAGCTCGTCGTCGGCCAGAAACTCCAGACACTGCTCCAGACTTAGACGGCGGGGCGGCACCAGCCGCAGGGCATCGTCGGAGCCGGCGGCACGCATATTGGTCATCTGCTTCTTCTTGCAGACGTTGACGGTGATGTCCTCCTGCTTGGGACTGACACCCACCACCATGCCCTCGTAGACCTTTACGCCGGGGCCGATGAACAGGGCGCCACGGTCCTGCGCATTGAACAGACCGTAGCTGACGGACTCGCCGGTCTCGAAGGCCACCAGAGAGCCGGTGTTGCGCCGGTTCAGGTCGCCCTTATAGGGGGCGTAGCTGTCGAACACGGAGGCCATGATGCCCTCGCCACGGGTATCCGTCAGGAACTCGTTGCGGTAACCGAACAGGCCGCGGGCGGGGATCAGAAACTCCAGCTTCATGCGGTTGCCCACGGGGGTCATCTCCAGCAGATCGCCCTTCCGGGTGCCCAGCTTCTCGATGACGGCGCCCACGGACTCGCTGGGGACATCCACCACCAGCCGCTCGATGGGCTCGCACTTCTTGCCGTCGATGGTCTGATACAGCACACGGGGGGGAGAGACTTGGAACTCGTAGCCCTCCCGGCGCATGGTCTCAATGAGGATGGACAGACTCATTTCGCCACGGCCCGCCACGTTGAAGGCGTCGGTGGCGCCATCCAGCTCCGTGACCCGCAGGGAGACATCCTTCAGGGTCTCGCGGAACAGCCGCTCCCGCAGCTGGCGGGAGGTGACGAACTTGCCCTCACGCCCGGCATAGGGGGAGTCGTTGACGGAAAAGGTCATCTCCATGGTGGGAGCGGAGATCTTCACGAAGGGCAGAGGCTCCACACAGGAGGTGGCGCAGATGGTATCACCGATGGTGATATCGGGGATGCCGGACAGGGCGATGATGTTGCCGGCGGTGGCCTCGGTGATGGGCTTCTTGCCCAGTCCCTCGAACTCGTACATGGAGACGGCCTTGGCCTTCTTGGCGGGGGCGTCGGGGTCGTGGTAGTTGCAGACGGCGATCTCCTGATTCTGCTTCAGCACACCACGCTCGATGCGTCCAATGGCGATGCGCCCCACGAACTCGTTATAGTCGATGGAGGACACCAGCATCTGGAAGGGCTGATCCAGATCCGCCTCCGGGGCGGGGATGTAGCTGAGGATGGTGTCGAACAGGGGCTTGAGATCCGTGCCGGGGACGTCGGGGGAGTAGGAGGCCACGCCCTGACGGGCCGAGCAGAACAGCATGGGGGAATCCAGCTGCTCCGGGGTGGCGTCCAGATCCAGCAGCAGCTCCAGCACCTCGTCGATGACCTCGTGGATGCGCTGGTCGGGGCGGTCGATCTTGTTGACCACCACGATGACCCGGTGGCCCAGCTCCAGCGCACGGCTCAGCACAAAGCGGGTCTGGGGCATGGGCCCCTCAGCGGCGTCCACCAGCAGGATAACGCCGTTGACCATTTTCAGGATGCGCTCCACCTCACCGCCGAAGTCGGCATGGCCCGGCGTGTCCACGATGTTGATCTTGGTGTCACCGTACTGGATGGCGGTGTTCTTGGCCAGAATGGTGATGCCACGCTCACGCTCCAGATCGTTGGAGTCCATGACACGCTCTACCGTTTCCTGATTCTCCCGGTACACGCCACCCTGCTTGAGCATCTGGTCCACCAGCGTGGTCTTGCCGTGGTCCACGTGGGCGATGATGGCTACGTTTCTCAGTTTTTCGTTCTGCAAAGGAAAAACCCCTTTCTTTTCGTGGGTATAGTTTTACATCAACCTTAACAGTATATGCTCTTTTGGAGCCGGATGCAAGAGGTTTTTCACGCTTTCCGGCATTTTTTGTCAGTCCAGCTTCCCTCTGGCGTGGAGGACGTCATCCTGTGTGAGGGTCATCAGGTCCTCCTTGGTGACGGTCTCCATGGCGGCCAGACGGTTATTCTGGGCCACCAGAATGTGCTCGAAGATGTTCCGCACGCCGCGGGCGTTGCCGAAGGTTTCTGGGTCGCCGTTTTCCTCGGTGATGTAGTCCCGCACCAGCTCCTCCACGCCGTCCGACAACTGATAGCAGCCCTTTTTGCACTGCATCTTGAAGATATCCAGCATCTCATCGGAGGTGTAGTCCTCGAAGAGCAGGAAACGGTTGAAGCGGGATTCCAGTCCGGGATTGGAGTGGATGAATCGATCCATCAGATCGGTGTAGCCCGCTACGATGACCACCAGATCGTCCCGGTGATCCTCCATGGCCTTGAGGATGGTGTCGATGGCCTCCTGACCGAAGTCGTTCTCGCTCTTACCGTTAAGGGCATAGGCCTCGTCGATGAACAGCACGCCGCCCAGCGCCTTCTGGATGACCTTTTGGGTCTTGATGGCGGTTTGGCCCACATACCCGGCCACCAGACCGCTGCGGTCCACCTCTACCAGCTGGCCCTTGGAGAGGATGTCCAGACTCCGGTAGATACGGGCCATCATCCGGGCCATCATGGTCTTGCCGGTGCCGGGGTTGCCGGTGAACACCATGTGCAGGGACATATCCGTGGTGGGCAGGTCGTGCTGGCGGCGAAGCTTGTAGACGGAGGCCATGTTGATGAGGTTGCGGACCTCCTCCTTGACGGTGGCAAGGCCGATGTAGCTGTCCAGCTCCGCCTGCAGGTCCTTCATGTCCTCCTTGGGCAGGGACTCCACCACCTCCGTTTTCTCAGCCTTGGCGGCAGGCTGACCGCCGGCGGTCTTGCCATCGGACGGCTGGGCGGGCATTTTGCCGTCGGCGTTGCCCACAGGCTTCCCGCCGGAGGGCGGGGCGGAGGGGGACTTGGGGGACAGGACACCCTCGAAGGGAGTGCCCCAAAAATCGTCGCCCATGCTGCGGAGGTTGCGCTCCGTCATGGTGCGGATGACCTCCAGCTGCTGGAGGATGATCTCGTCTTTTTTATCCATTGTCGATTACTCCTTTGTCGAGAGTTTGATATGGGCCATGGCCCGGAACAGCAGAGAGGAGACGAAGCCCGTGAGGGTTCCCGTCAGCAGGGAGATGCCCAGCAGGAAGGGAAGGTAGCCCAGTACGGCGGTGTTGCCCAGTGTGATGAGGGCAGCCGCCATCTGGCCCAGGTTATGACCGGCGGCGCCGCCGATGGAGACCCCGTAGATAGACAGGCATCTCAGGCGGCGCAGGAGGATCATCACCAGCATGGCGGTGAGGCCCCCCAGCAGGGAAAAGAGCATGGCGGAGGCGTTTCCGGCGAAGAGACCGCCCAGCAGGCACCGGGCCGTGAGGATGGCCAGCGCCGGGAGGGCGCCCAGCTGATACAGGGCGAACACGGTGACGATGTTGGCAAGGCCCAGCTTCACGCCGGGCAGGGGGATCAGCAGCGTCACGGGAAAGAGATTTTCCAGCGTGCTGAGCCCCAGTGCCAGCGCCGTCAACACGGCGCACAGAGCCAGCTGTCGGGTGGAGATATGTTTCATGCGCTGCCCCCTATCCCAACACCACGTCGGCGTCCGATGTGCCGCCGGTGAGCTGGATGACCACCTGCTCCGGCAGGCAGACGATGCTCTGGCCGGAGCGGGTGATGCGGCCGGTGTGAACGCAGTCCTGCCCCGGACAGTCGCTGCGGGTAACACAGACACCGCCGCTGTCCACCTGAATTTCCAGATGGTAGTCGCCGTCGATGGCGACGGTTTTTGTCTCAGTCAGGCCGGTGAGGCGGATGGTCTGGATCAAGGCGCCCCGGTGGGTGATGGTGACGGCCTGAGGTGCGCCGGTGCGGCGGCCATAGAAGCACAGGATCGTCACAATGGCCAGAGCCGCCACCAGCGCTGCCACCACGCCGTCCCAGAGGGTGGGGCGGAGCTTAGGGGTGGATGGATACGTATTCATAGCCGCTGCCCTCCGTGGGAGTGATTTTTTCGGAAAGACCGGGGGTGTACAGCACCTGTCCGGCAGTGGTGATCAGGATCATCTCGAAGCCGCCGTGGGTGCGCCAGAAGGTCTGCGCCCCAGCGCTGCCCATCACATAGAGAGCGGTGGAATAGGCGTCGGCCATGGTGCCGCTGTCACAGAGGATGGAGACGGACAGCAGGTCACTCTCCACGGGATAGCCGGTCTTGGGGTCCAGAATGTGCTGGTAGACCGTGCCGTCCGGGGCGGTGTAGTAGCGCTGATAGCCGCCGGAGGTGACGGCGAAGGAGTCCGTCAGGGCCACGGTGACGGCGTAGCCGTCGGAGCGGGGGTCCTGAATGGCCACCACCCACGGCTGCCCGTTGGGCTTGGAGCCGCAGACGTAGACATTGCCGCCGAGGCTGATAGTGCCGGAGGTAATGCCGTGCCGGGCGAAGATGGCAGCCACCCGGTCGGAGGCGTAGCCCTTGGCGATGCCGCCCAGGTCGATGGCGCAGCCGTCGTCCAGTGTGGCGGTGTCTCCTGACAGGTGCAGATGCTCCGACCCCACCAGCGGCAGCAGGGCATCGATCTCCTGCTGGGTGGGGACGTAGGGGCTGTCGGTGGTGATGCCCCATAGGGAGACCAGCGGGGCGATGGTGATATCGAAGGCGCCGTCGGTGGCGGCGGTATAGGTCTGGGCCTGAGCCAGCAGGGAGGCCGTTTCCTCGGAGACGGTGACGGCGCCGCCGGCGTTGATCTGAGAAATCTCGCTGGTGTCGATGGTGCGGGACAGGAGTCGCTCCAGACGGTTGATCTCCCGGCTGGCGTCCGTCAGGGCGGCTGCTGCGTTTTCACCGTAGGCGGTGAGGTCCATCACCGTGTCCATGGCGAAAAGCTGGACGGACTCCGGCTGCTCTCCGCCGCAGGCGGTGAGGGACAGCACCATGCATAGGGCCAGCAGAAGGCAGAGCAGTCGTTTCATAGCTCCTGCCGCCCTTCCAGCGCACGGGTGAGAGTGGCGTCGTCGGCAAACTCCAGATGCCCGCCCACGGGGATGCCGTAGGCCAGACGGGTGACCTTCACGCCGAAGGGCTTCAGCAGCCGGGCCAGATACAGGGCCGTGGTCTCGCCCTCGGTGTCGGGGTTGGTGGCCATGATGACCTCCCGGATGCCGCCCTGCGCCACCCGGTCCACCAGCGGCTTGATCTGGAGGTCGTCGGGACCCACATGGTTCATGGGGGACAGAACGCCATGGAGGACGTGGTAGCGGCCATGGAACTCTCTGGCCCGCTCCATGGCGATGACATCCCGTGGATCCGCCACCACGCACAGCAGACTTTCGTCCCGTTTGGGGTTGGCACAGATGGGGCAGGGGCCGCCGGCGGTGAGGTTGCGGCAGATGGGACAGAGGGTCACCTTCTGCTTGGCCTCCACGATGGCGTTGGCAAATTCCTGCGCCTGCTCCATGGGCAGATTCAGCACATGGAAGGCCAGACGCTGGGCGGACTTGGAGCCGATGCCCGGCAGACGGGCGAACTGCTCCACCAATTTTTCAAGGGGCGCAGGGAAATATTCCATAATATAATGTCCTTTTCGGTGAAGATATTGCGTAAATGCAGAGGATCAGCCACGCAGCTCCCGGATGCGGGCGGGGATGTCCTCTGCCTTATAGACGGAGGAGCCGGCCACCAGCACGTTGGCGCCGCTGGCGATGCAGAGCTTGCAGGTGGTGGGGTCCACGCCGCCGTCCACCTCCAGTTCACAGGTGGGATTCATGGCGTCGATGTAGCGGCGGATCTCCTGCACCTTGGGCATCATGTCGGCCATGAACCTCTGGCCGCCGAAGCCCGGCTCCACGGTCATGACCAGGATCAGCTCCACCTCATTGATAAAGGGCAGCACGGCGGAGGCGGGGGTCTTGGGCTTTACCACCACACCGGCCTTCTTGCCCTTGGCGTGGATTTTGGCGATGGCGGCGTGGAGATTCTCCTCCGTGTCCGCCTCCACATGGCAGGTGATGAGGTCGCCGCCTGCATCGCAGAACTGCTCCACATACCGCACGGGACGGTCGATCATCAGGTGGACGTCCAGCGGCAGATCCGTCACCGGGCGGATGCACTTTACCACCGGGATGCCGATGGAGATATTGGGGACGAACAGGCCGTCCATGACGTCCACGTGGACATAGTCGGCGTCGGAGATGCGCTGGATGTCGCGGCCCAGATGGGCGAAGTCGGCGGAGAGGATGGAGGGGGCGATCTTGATCATGATGACTGTCCTTTCTGCGGAACCGCTGGCTCCGCTGCGGCATAGGATACCATAAGCGGCGCAGGGCCGGGCGGGAGGGATGCCCCCGCCGCAGCCGCACCCACAGCGTCCGGTTGCCGCTTTTCAGATAGGGGGTCGGCGGAGCGTTCTGCCGGCCCCCGTTGTGCATAGCTCACATTTAATTATTATATCAATTTCCATCATTGATTGCAACGCAGAAAACGGATTGTCCCGGAGAAATGCGGAAGAAAGGCGGGGCAATCATGACCAATCTGTAAATTCTGCACAAGAGGGCTTTACCTTTCCTCACTTTTCGGCTAAAATAGCATCGTCAATTTCTGAGGACGTTATCTCTTCAGAGGAAAGAGGCAAGCGTATGAGTTTCTTCCAACGGGTCGGCAACGCTATGGCCCGGTTCATGTACGGCCGCAACGGCGGAGATCGGCTGGGACTGGTCACCATCTGGACGGCCATTGTCATCGACGTGGTGTGTCTGTTCATCAAGGGGTATCAGGTGCCGTATCTGATCCTGTCCACCCTGTCTACGGCTATGGTGCTGTGGGCGCTGTGGCGGATGTTCTCCCGGAATCTGGCCAAGCGCCGGGCGGAGAATGCGTGGTTCATGAGCAAGGTGTGCTGGCCGGTGAAGAATGCCTTCGGCCTGACCCGGACCCGGATGCGGGATCGGGAGCACAAGTACATTGCCTGCCCCAAGTGCCGGACGGTATGCCGGGTCCCCCGTGGGAAGGGACGCATCGTCATTACCTGTCCCAAGTGCCGGGAGGAGATCCATACCAAGAGCTGAATAGAAGCTGCTGCAAGGCCCGTTTCCTGTGAGGGAAACGGGCCTTTTGACGTGTTTGGGGCGTTTTGGCTTCGGAGGGTGGCGTTCTTCTTTTGCCTCCAGCGGGTGCCTTTCTTCTTTTGTCTCCGACGGCATACTTTTTTGCCAACAGCAGCAAAAAGTATGCAAAAAAAATGCCGCCAAAAACCGATGGTTTTTGGATTTCCTTTACTCTCAAGAGCTTTATTCGTTATAGGCCGTAAAGGGAATTGACTCAGTAACAGACCCGCTGCCGCTCCCGCTCCGGTGAAGAAAATCATGCGTCTACCGCTGGGAATCCAAATCCGCTACAAGGGGGACAAACAAGACAAACGCCCGCACCTCTGAGGAAACAGAGGAGCGGGTGTTTGTGGCTCACAGCACCTTGCTGAGAAAATCCTTCAGGCGGGGGTCCTGAGGATGGTCAAAGAGGTCGGCGGGGGCGCCCTCCTCCAAAATTCGGCCGTCGGCCATGAACACCACCCGGCTGGCTACCTCACGGGCAAAGCCCATCTCATGGGTCACCACCACCATGGTCATGCCGTCGGTGGCCAGCGAGCGCATGAGGTCCAGCACCTCACCCACCATCTCCGGGTCCAGCGCAGAGGTGGGTTCGTCGAACAGCAGTACCTCCGGCTCCATGGCCAAGGAGCGGACGATGGCGATGCGCTGCTTCTGTCCGCCGGAGAGCATATTGGGGTATTCATCGGCCTTATCCGCCAGACCGATGCGCTCCAGGAGAATCATGGCCTGCTGCCGGGCCTCCTGCGGTGTTTTCTTTTTCAGGGCCACCGGGGCCATGGTGATGTTTTGCAGCACGGTCTTATGGGGGAAGAGGTTGAAGTGCTGGAACACCATGCCCATTTTCTGACGGTGGAGATCGATGTTCACGGACTTGTCCGCCAGATCCGCACCGTCGAAGTAGATGGCGCCGGAGGTGGGCTGCTCCAGCAGGTTCAGGGACCGCAGAAGGGTGGATTTGCCGGAGCCGGAGGGGCCGATGATGGCCACCACCTCGCCCCGGTGGACCTCCAGATCGCAGTGATCCAGCGCCACCACGCCACGGCGGAACTCCTTGGTCAGCTGCCGGACGGAGATGAGTGCGTTATTGCTTGTCGCCACGACGCATCCTCCTTTCGATGGCCTCGATGCCCTTGGAGGCCGGATAGTTGATGCAGAAATAGACCAGCGCCGCCAGCGTGTAGGGTGCCAGAGAGATACCGGTGGAGCCGGCGATGGTCTTGGCGGCGAACATTAGCTCCGCCATACCCAGGACAGAGCAGATGGAGGATTCCTTCACCATGGTGACCATCTCGTTGGCCAGCGCAGGCAGGACGTTCTTCACCGCCTGCGGCAGCACCACCAGACGCATACTCTGCCATTTGGAGAGGCCCAGAGAACGGGCGGCCTCCGCCTGTCCCTTATCCACGGCCAGAATACCGGCACGGAAAATTTCCGCCACATAGGCAGAACTATTCAGGGCCAGCGCCACCACGCCGGGGATGAAGCGGCTGATATCCACGAAGCCGAAGAGGGTCAGCCGGGGCAGGGAGATGGCGTAGAACAGGCCGTAGTAGATGATGGACAGCTGCACCAGCATGGGGGTGGAGCGGAACACGGCGATGTAGGCCCCGGAGAGCCAGCACACCGGCTTTTTCCGGCTCAGGCGCATGAGGGCCAGCCCCAATGCCGGGAGAATGGCCAGCAGCACGGACACCACGGCCAGCAGCAGGGTGTACTCGATGCCACGGACGAAGGCGGTGCCGTATTTGGGCAGGAAGGAAAAGTTGAAGAAATCGGTGGGATTCATGTCGGTGAACAGGTCGCTCCACCACATGGGCGTCATCTCCTTTCAGATGGAAGAATACCCGGCGCTGCGCCCAGTGCGGAGCACTGGGCGCAGCGGGGAGGGTGCAGTTTCGGATCAGTTGGATTCCACGGCCTTGGTGGCCAGATCGTTGGCGGCATCGATGAAGCTCTGGAGCTTATTCTCACTGTTGAGCTTGGCGATGGCGGCGTTGATGCCGGGCAGCAGACCCTTGGGATCGCCCTTGGCCACGGCCACGCAGTAGGCAGATGCCTCGCCCAGTTCGCTGGAGGCACCGGCAATGACCAGATCGGGGTTGGATTCGGCATACTGCTGGGCCACGCCGCCGTCCACCACGATGGCGTCCACCTTGCCATAGGTCAGATCATTGATCAGATCCAGCACGGACTGGAGAGACACGGCGTTGGCACCGGGCATGGAGTCGGCGATGATATCCAGCTTGGTGGTGGCAGCCTGTGCGCCCACGGACTTGCCGGCGAAATCGGCCAGCGTCTTGAACTGGTCGGCATTGTCAGCCTTCACCAGAATGGCCGGGGGGGATATCGTTATAGTAGGGGTCGGAAAAGTCGGCGTTCTCCAGTCGGTCGGGGGTGGCCTCCATGGCGGCCAGCACCATGTCGAAGTCGCCCTTGCCCAGAGAGGTCAGCAGGTACTCGAAGGCCATGTTCTCCACCTGAAGGGAAAGACCCATGTCGTCGGCAATGTACTGAGCCACGGACACGTCGATGCCGGCGTAGGTCAGTTCACCCTTGTCATCGGGGTACATGAATTCGAAGGGGGCGTAGTCGGCACTGGTCCCCAGGATCAGGGTGGTTTTCTTGTCGTTGCTGTCGTCGTTGCTGTCGGGGTTCTTGTTGCCGCAGGCGGCCAGAGACAGGATCATGGCGGCGGCCATCAGAAGGGCCAATACTTTTTTCATCTCTCATACCTCACTTTGTATTCGTTGTGCCGCCTGTGCAGGCGGCCTTGTGGATGGAAGGCTCCGGGCGTTCCGGAGGATGTGGTTATGATACAACGGAGATGAATAAAAGTCAAGTGCAAAATGAATAAAATTACAACAAAAACGAGAGAATCATGCAAACTGCTCGTTTCTGAACTGAATATTGCGGAAGAAAGAAGCAAATTACACAAAAGAAATGCAGTGAAAATGAATAAAAATACGAATATACAGAGGGCGAAAGAAAAAGTAAGAGAGCCGCCCGCAGGCGGCTCTCTTAGGATGTCTCTATGTGACGCTTCAGGGGAGGATGCGTCCGGCCCCCAGATAGCAGGCAGCGTAGTAGCTTTCGTAAAGGGAGTTGACCTTCACACCGCCGGAGGAGCTGGCGTGGATGAACTGACCGCCGCCCAAATAGATGCCCACGTGGCTGATGCCGCCGAAGGTATCGAAAAACACCAGATCACCGGCCTGCCGCTCCTCGGAGGAGACAGATGTGGCGGTGTAATACTGGTCGCTGGCCCCGTGGGGCAGGGAGTAGCCGAACTTGGCGAACACAGCCATGGTGAAGCCGGAGCAGTCAGTACCGGAATAGCTGGAGCCGCCGTAGACATAGGGCGCTCCCAAATAGGTGTAGGCGTAGGCGATGAGCTCCTCCCGCACGGTGTTGGTGGCGGAAGTACCCTCATAGTCGGCGTAGTGAACCGGCTGGGCATACTCGGCGGGGATGTAGCCGGTGGACTGGCCGAAGGTGACCTGGTACCAGCCGTCCTGATAGTCGTTGAGGCGGGCCACCTTGCCGCTGTCGATGGTGAGGGAGGTGGCGGTGTCGTTATCGGCAGCACTGCGAAGCCGAACGGCCTCGGTGAGCTGCACGCCGTCGTACTCGCTTAGCAGGCTCTGACGGGCGGCCTCCTTGGCGGCGGCGTCAGCGGCGGCTGCGGCGGTGTCCGCCTGCTTGCGGCGGGCGGCGTCCTCCTGGGCCTGACTGGTCTTGAGGGCCTCGGTGGGCAGCTGGGAGAGGGAGATGGTCTCCTCCTCCGGCAGGCCCAGCTCCAGCGCCAGAGCCAGACCCTCGCCGCTGGGCAGGACATTGCTGGAGCGGCTGGTGAGCCCGGCGGCATCCAGCGCCTCCACAGCGGCGCTGTACTGCACCTCCTGTTGTATGGTATCACGTTCATCGGCGCTGGCGATCCAGATGCTGGACACCAGCAGCGCAACGGCCAGATAGAGACAGGCAAATTTTCTGGACATATGCTTTTGCCATCCTTTCTGCGTTGGTTTTGGAAAACTACGAGAGATATCATACCACAACTCTATCAAAAAAGCTACACAAAAATTACAAATTGATAACAAAATTTTCAGAATGGTAAAAAACGCCCGGAAATTTTGGGCAGGATGCACAAGGCACTGTGACGGAAATGGGACATATCGATGGGAAAGTGTCGGGAAAAGCAAAGGGGAGCCTACGGCGGAAACGACCGTTGACTCCCATATTCTGTGAAAAAGAGGCCCGGCGGCGGGCGAAAAGGTTACAAGAGACGGCGCTGTCCCTCAGACCTTGGCGGGCCAGCGGGCCATGAGACGGCCCAGCAGCACATCATAGACGAAGAACAGGGCGACGCCCATGGCGATGGTGGCGGCCAGCAGCCAGCGGCCGGTGGCTGCGAACTCCTCCACCACGGCGGGCAGGCAGAATACATAGAGGATCAGGGCGTACAGCGCCGCCATGGAGACGGCGGCCCACAGAAGCTTCAGCGTCAGGGAGAGAAGGCGGCTGCGGAGGGTGTCCAGTCGGGGCTTCAGCAGCGGATAGTAGCCGGTGAAGCAGAACAGCAGCGATACCTCCTTATCCGGGCACAGCAGCAGGCCCAGCAGGGCGATGGCCCCATAGCAGCACCATGCGTACCGTGGGCGGGAGCGCACCGGCAGCAGGGCGATGGAGGCCAGAATGGGGCAGATATACAGGGCAAAGGGGACGATGCCCCCCAGACACAGCAGCACCACGCCCAAGGCGGTCAGTACGCCGCACAGGGCCAGCAGGCGGGTGGTTCCTTTCATGGCTTCACGTCCTTTCCCCTCTACTATAACATAGGAGCGGGCGGGGCTGCAACGGAGAAAAACGGGGGAGGTGTCCTAAAAGCTGGCGCATCACTGCGGAAAATTTTTCCTGCGGCGCAAAAGCGGCGGCGTGACAGTCGTGCGGGACGATTGCCATGTCTGGCGGAATTTAACGCCGATGAAACCGGCGGCTGCGGCGCAAAGTAATGGTGTCGCCGGCGACGAAAACAAAAAATAAGAGGTGATCCGATGCATGAAACGCAAGCAAGGCGAGGCGTGCGGCGGAGCGCTGCCGTACTGCTGGCGATGGTGCTGGCCCTGTCGTTGGGATGGCAGCGGACGTGGGCTGATGAGGGACGGCAGTTGATCCCCGTGGGCAAGGCCGTGGGCATCAAGCTGTTTGCCGACGGTGTACTGGTGGTATCCGTGTCGCCGGTGCAGGGAACGGAGGAGACTCGCTCCCCGGCCAAGGAGTGCGGCCTGAAAGAAGGAGATATCCTGCTGACCTTCAATGGTGAGAAGATCCGCTCCACAGAGCATTTACAGGCCATGCTGGCGGAAAACGGCGAAACGGCGGCGGAGCTGACGGTGCAGCGGGACGGGAAAACGCTGGAGGTGACGGCCAGTCCAGTGGTTTGCGAGGACGGCGGCATCCGGTTGGGTGCGTGGATCCGGGACAGCATGGCGGGTGTCGGCACGCTGACCTACTATGACCCCGCCACCGGTAGTTACGGCGCTCTGGGCCACGGTATCACGGATGTGGACACGGCGGAGCTGATGCCGCTGGCCAGCGGCTCTATTATGGAGACTATGGTGAAGGCGGTGAAGAAGGGCCAGCGGGGCGACCCCGGCGAGCTGAAGGGGGACTTTACCGTGCAGCGGGATGTAGGCACGGTGACGGTCAACAGCAACGAGGGCATCTTTGGCACGGTGGAGGATGCGGGTTTTATCTCCGGCGAGGCGGTATCGGTGGCAGAGCCGGAGGAGGTACACGCCGGGGAGGCGTCTATATTATGTACCATTTCCGGCAGCGATACCCGTGCCTATGAGGTGGAGATCCTGCGGGTGAACCCCCGGAGCCGGGACGGCCGGGATCTGCTGCTGCGGGTGACGGACCCGGAGCTGCTGGAGACCACCGGAGGCATCGTGCAGGGGATGAGCGGCAGCCCCATTTTGCAGGACGGACGGTTGGTGGGAGCTGTGACTCATGTGCTGGTGGCAAACCCGGCGGAGGGATACGGTATCTTCCTGGAGAATATGCTGACCACGGCGGGATAAGCGCCCTGTGAGACAGGAGGCCTGGAGCATCGGCTCCGGGCCTCCTGCGCCGGGGTTACCGGGATTTTCTCTGCAAAACGATTGACAGACGGGGCAGTGGAGCTTATATTGTACCGTAAAGGATCCATAGAAGCTAAGGCATAGCGGACAGAAAACACTCGATAGAAAGAGAAAAGGACGGGGAGAGCGATGAAATACGCATTTTGTGGTGGCAAACTGCTGGACGGCACACGGGAGATGCAGCCCCGTGAGGGACTGGTGCTGCGGACCGACGGCGACCGCATTACGGACATCGTACCGGAGGGGACGGATCTGACGGGCTATGAGGTGGTGGACCTGAAGGGCGGCTATCTGATGCCGGGGCTCATCAATATGCACGTCCATCTGGCGGGCAGCGGCAAGCCTCAGAAAAAGCAGCGGGACAACGAGAAGCTGGTAAAGACCATCCTCTCCACGGGACTGACCCGGAAGGTGGCCTATGGCATGGTGGCGGGCTTTGCCAAGGAGGAGCTGTTCTCCGGCGTCACCACCATCCGCACGGTGGGCGGTCTGGCGGACTTCGACACCCGGCTGCGGGACGATATTCGGGCCGGACGGAGGGTGGGACCCCGCATCCTGGCGGCCAATGAGGGCATCTCCGTTCCCGGCGGCCACATGGCCGGGTCTGTGGCGGTGGCGGCCCACACCATCGACGAGGCACTGGCCCAGTTGGAGAAGGGACGGCAGCAGGGCGTGGATCTGGTGAAGCTGATGATCACCGGCGGTGTGCTGGACGCCAAGGAGAAGGGCGTGCCGGGTGAGCTGAAAATGCCGCCGGAGATGGTGAAGGCGGTGTGCGAGAAGGCCCATGAGATGGGCTACACCGTAGCGGCCCATGTGGAGTCACCGGAGGGCGTACGGGTGGCACTGGAGAACGGCGTGGATTCCATTGAGCACGGCGCCAAGCCCGATGCGGATATCCTGCGGCTGTTTCGGGAGCGGGGGGCGTTTTTGTGTACCACCATCTCCCCGGCCCTGCCCTATGCGCTGTTTGACCGGTCCGTCTCCAACGCCTCGGAGGTGGAGCAGTACAACGGCAACGTGGTGTTCGAGGGCATCATCGACTGCGCCAAGGCGGCGCTGGAGCAGGATATCCCGGTGGTGCTGGGCAACGACGTGGGCTGCCCGTGGATCACCCAGTACGACTTCTGGCGGGAACTGTACTACTTCCACAAGTATGTGGGGGTGTCCAACGCTTTCGCTCTGTACACCGCCACCGGCCGCAGCGCCCAGCTGGTGTAAACGCTAATATAAAAGTGAGCCACTTAGCAGTGAAACGCTCATGAAAAATTGAGCCACCGGAAACAGTCCTCTATAATAGTCTCAGACTATATAGGGGGGCGAACAAAGGTGGTTATTACAGTGGAGATATACAAACAGATTCGTAAGATGCGGCTGAACGGCATGAGTCAGAGACAGATTGCAGCAACGCTCCACATCTCGCGCAATACCGTCAAAAAGTACTGGGACGGCGACAGCGTTCCCTGGGAGCGGAAGAACTACTCCAGAGACGCCTCCGTACTTACTGAGGATGTGGTAGCCTTTGTCAGACAGTGTCTGGATGAGGATAACCAGTGTAGATCCAAGAAGCAGCACCACACCGCCAAACGGATCTACGACCGGCTGGTAGCCGAATACGGCTTCACCGGCGGCGAGACAACCGTCCGGCGACTGGTGAAAGAACTTCGCGAGAAGAGCCAGGAAGCATTCGTTCCGCTTATCTTTCCGGCAGGAGATGCCCTGCAGATTGACTGGGGTGAGGCAACCGTCTACTTGAGCGGTGTCAAAACTACCGTCAACCTCGGCTGCGCGCGACTGTGCTACAGCGGTGCCCCCATGGCTCTGGCATACCGCAGACAGAATGAGGAGAGCTTTCTGGATGCACTGGTTCAGGTATTTCAATATTTCGGCGGTGTTCCCAAAGCGGGTTATCTTTGACAACGGTAAGGTTGCTGCTAAGGATGGCTTCGGCGCCCACGCCCGGAAGCAGGCGGGTTATGCCGCTTTGGCCGCTCACTACGGCTTTGAAGCTGTATTCTGCAATCCGGCATCCGGCAACGAAAAGGGTCTGGTAGAAGGACTGGTGGGCTATATCCGCCGCAATGTCTGTGTTCCTATTCCCAGAGCAGAAACCATGGAAGATCTGAACCGGATGCTCCAGGAAAAGTGTCTGAACTACCTGTCCCACCAGATTCGCGGCAAAGAATCCTCTGTGGGTGAGATGCTCACAAGGGAGCGAGAAAAGCTGTACCCTCTGCCCGGCTACCCCTTTGACCCATGTAAGCGTGTCACTGGCCGGGTGGACAGGTTCTGTACAGTCCGTTTCGATACAAATAACTACTCTGTTCCTGCCGCTTACTGCGGAAGAGAGGTATCTGTTAAGGCTGGACCCGAAACAGTTGCCATCTACTTTGAGGGGCAGTGTATTGCCTGGCACCGGCGGTGTCTGGACAGAAAACAAAATATCTACAAGCTTGAACATTACCTTCCTCTGTTGGAGAAGAAAGGCAGAGCCATTTTCTATGCCAGACCGGTACAGGAAACACTGCCCGCTTACTTTCTGAATTGGCTGCAGAAACAGAATTTATCCCCAAAAGAACTGGTTGAAATTCTGAGCCGCTGCCGGGAGGAAGATTGCGATGTCATTATGGCCGAAGCATCCTGCCACGCCGCTCCTGTCCATATTGAGGATACCGTTGTTGTGCAGGCAGTAGACCTGCATGCTTATGATGCGTTCCTATGCGGAAAGGCAGGTGCTACGGTATGAATGCTGTGGATGAATTGATCCGACTCTACGCAAAACAGCTGAAAATTCCTTCCTTTGCAGAGTACAGGGAAGTTCTGCGGCAGGCAGATCCATCCGCCGGATTTGCTGACCTGCTGCTGGAACTCATGAAAGCGGAAACGGCTTCCAGACAGGAAAACCAGAACAGGCGGCGGCTGAAAGCGGCTGGATTTCCATATCTGAAAACGATGGAGGAATTCGACTGCAGCCAGCTCAATGATGCGGTTTCTCCGCTGTTCCTGCAAGAACTGGCCAGCTGTCAGTTTATCCAGAACAGGCAGAATGTCATTATGATTGGCAACCCTGGCCGGGGCAAGACCCATCTGGCGATTGCTCTGGGTCTGAAAGCCTGCACCCAGGGATACAACGTCCTGTTTAAGAATGCGGCAACGCTTTCTACAGAATTATGCGAAGCAAAGGATAATTACCATCTGGGCAAGCTGGAACGGACGCTGGCCAAGGCGGATTTGCTGATTCTGGATGAGCTGAGCTATCTCAGCTTTAACAGGCACCAGTCGGAGTTGCTGTTTAAAGTCATTTCAGACCGAAGTGAAAAGAGCAGTACCATTGTGACCACAAACCTGCCATTTTCTAAGTGGACGGATTTGTTTGAAAATACCACAATGGTAGCCGCCCTCATTGACCGGCTGACATTCCGCAGCCATGTCCTGGATATGAACGGAGATTCCTACCGTCTGAAAGCGACCATGCTGAACAAGGCTTAGCAGGGTGGCTCAAATATTCGTGAGCGGAGTGGCTCACTTTTTCGTGGTCGTTGGTGGCTCAAAAATTCATGAGCGCATGGCTCACTTCTTCATTGACATTTACACAGCTGGCGGGTATCGGTCAGGAGACCGGCACGCTGGAGCCGGGAAAGGCGGCGGACCTCATCGTTACGGCGGCGGATCCGCTGGCCGACCTACGGGCGCTGCGCCATGTGGAACTGGTCATGTCCCACGGGCGGCTGCACCGTGCGCCGCAGGTGAAGCATCGAAAGAACGTGGAGGCGGAGCTGGATCGGTTCCTGTAAGGGGAAATATTCAACAGAGTGTCGAAAAATGAATATGAGATAAGGCATAATATCGTCCGGCGCAGAGAAAGCGTCGGACGATATTTTGTTGTACTTTTTACCGCCTTAACGGACTTTTGATACGAGAAACTGTTTCATGAGGATTTTTCGACATAAAAATCTTGAAACTATGAGATAAATAAATAAAATTTTATATCTAATTTTCGATTATCCGCATAAACACTATACTTTCAAGTATTTTGAAGTATAGAAAAAACTCATTTTACCACGAATTTACCACGATTGAATGAGCCTTGATATGACCTATAAAATAACACCCAAAAGACATCATTACACCTAAATGGTGTCTTTTTAAAAAGCAGTCAATCCTAAAACTAACTGCTTTGTGTATATGGATATGAAATTGTAAACTAGAAGCTGTTTATTTTTTCTTTTTAGGTTTTGGCGTTGGTAGTTCATCATACATCACATCAAATAACCCCGTCAGAAAATCTTTATTATCAACTTCTTCCACCAATAACATTTCTTTGGCGTTTTCGTATGGAATTTCATAAGTAACTGTCGGCATATAAGAAATTGCAGACTTTGTTGGTTTTACAAGTAACCTATCATCATATATACCGCCAACGATTTTTCCACGATAATAAATAATAAATTCTCCCATCATTGCACGATATGTTATTTCTTGTAATTCTGATAATTGTTCTAAAACAAATTGTAAATAATCTTTACTTGAAGCCATTTCCAACCCTCCAATCTTGAATTTTATTATTCCAATGCTTTCTTTAAGTCCAGAACAAATTGCTTTTGTTGTTTTTTCAAATAGGTTTTTACAAAAGGTTTCATAAACCACTTTTTAGGTATCACATTTTCTGTAAAGTCTATTTGTGTTTCATTCCCTTTGTCTGTAAAAATACCAATCCAATGACCTTTCATGTTGCTATTATCCATATCAAATTCCCAGCGTTTATATGGTTCTGCAACGGTAACGGTAAATGTAGTAGCATATCCATTTTTTTGTGTATTCAATAAATTGTTTGTCATTTATTATTTCTGTTTTGCTCAAATCACTTCGCCATGAGTTATATTTATCAACAGCTAAAACAATGTTCCAAACTTTTTGAATATCATTACTAATAATTGTATTTATATTTGAAATTGCCACTTTTTCATTTCCCCTTTTCAAACTGGAATTTGTCTTACAACAATTTATATATGCATAAAAAGCAATATATTTATGAAAACACCCTAAATCCAAAATCTACTCAATTCATTTTTCCTTACATAAAATGTTCTCGTATATTTCACTTCCTCACCAAGTGTTTCCCCTATCAAAACTTCAAAATCATTGATATCAAATTCTGGAAAGAATGTATCTCCATCTTCAATATTTAAATCTACTTCTGTGATATACATTTTATCTACTATTTGCAAAGCTTCCTTAAATAGTCCATATCCACCAGATATGTATACATCTCGTCCTTTAGCCAATAATAATGCATCTTCTAATGATTTAACTGAAACTAAATTATCTCCTTGATACTCTGTTGTGGTGGAAACAACAATATTCATTCTATTAGGCAACGGATGACCGATTTCTTCATAAGACTTTCGCCCCATAATAACCACATTACCCGTTGTTAACTCTCTAAATTGCTTTTGTTCTCCCTTTATTTTCCATGGTATATTACCATTCTTGCCTATAACATTATTCTTTGACCTCGCAACAATCAAACCTATCATCTATTTCATCCTCCATAATATGATGTCGTACCTGTGATTCCATCAAGTGCACCACATCTTAACAAACTCAAAATTATCTCGAACTAACCAGCTCGACAAATTCAAGTTTGTCGCTTTCTTCATATCCACATTATATCATTTTCATATCTGCACCACAATAAAATTTTATGCACCGATAATCTTACTGAACAGCTCTAACAAACACCATTTCATCACTCCAATCTGAAATTTAGGTATGAAAAAAGCAGTCAATCCTAAGACTAACTGCTTTGTGTATAGAGATATGAAATTGTGAAATAGAATTTGCCTATTTCAAATCAAAAAGAGAATTTTCATAGTCCTTTACATAGTATCGTATATTTTTACGCCCCTTTTGAATAATGGTATGTCCCTCTGCTTCTAATTTTTCTTTCTGTGCTTCAATACCATTTGGATATTTAGCATTTAATTCTCCGTTTGCTTTTAATGTTCTCCAATAGGGTGTTTCATCTTCGGAACGCTGATAACTCGCCCACGCTACAATAGAAACAAATATACCCGCTGTAATCGGCTCTGTAAAATCTGCACCACTCAATTTTGCAAAGTGTTCTCGTATTTTTCCAACCGTAATCACTTTACCATACGGAACTTTTTTCATTACTTTGTCATAGTCAATCGGGGGAGCAAAATACATTTTGTTTCCACCATATTTCTCAATACTTTTCTGGTCTATGATAATTTGAAATTTTGGCATATCCTTACTATCATGCAACATAGCATTAAAATCTTTTTTATCTTCATTTGCCATTTGTGCCACCTCCTACTTTAAGGATAGTCTGTTTCTTATTTCCATGCAATGAGGCTGTTTGAAAATTATTAACACTTTCAAATTTGTCGCTTTCTTCATATCCATATTATAACAGTTCCATATATCCGCCACAATAAAAATCAGCATACCCTTAGCATTTATGGAACAAAAATGCACACTTTCTTTCTTCCTCTTGATTACCCCACAACAGAAAAAGAAAAAGCCCTGTCAAGAGCCTTGCCACCATTGGTGGTGCTTTGCACTCTTTACTGGGCTTTTTGTTTGCTGTATCTTCCATGCAAGAGGAAATTAAAGACCTCTGTTCCATTTCGCCTTTAGATAATCTTCATAGTCTGCTTCATTGAAGTCTACTTGTGGAGAAGTGTCGGGAATGTTGTTTCTGTTGTCTATATCCGCAAGCTGACGAAATATCCAATCATCATAAGGGTCATGGTATTTATACTCTTTGGGCTGTTCTCTGTATCGGTCTAACCCTCGCATTTCCTTATGCACTTTTATCATGCGTTCCAGTTTTTGACGCTGTATCAACTGCTTGATTTCCATAAGTTCTTCCAACTCCGTAACCTCATTGGTAATGTAGTTATGGATATACTGTATGAGTTTATATGCCTTGTAAAATGTGCATTCTTTTTCATCATCGAAAAATTCATTTTCAGACAGGTAATCTAAGGAAACATTGAAGTCTTGTTCCCGTTTGATAATATCCATGATATAGGGCTCGGTGTGGTCAATATACTTCCATTCTCCCGACAATAATTCATTGGGTGTTACTCCCAGCACGTCCATTATCTTTTCCAGCGTATCAAAGGTAGGATAATTCACGCCACGTTCAATCTTGGAAAGGCTCTGCATATTGATACCGATTTTGTCCGCAAGTTCCTGTTGTTTCATTCCTCTATGCTTTCTTATGGTCTGTATGTTCTCTCCTAAGAAACTGATTTTCTTTTCGTAATGCTCCATGACTTAGTATAAACACTCCTTTCATTGCTTTTCTTGGTATTTATAAGCATATCATACTTAATATATATCTAAAAGTCAACAAAAACTTCTTGACAAGTAATTCTAATGGCGTTATTATCGTATCAGATAGAGTGATTAAGCACGCTAGGGTCAATCACACGCTTGAGTAAGCATAGAAAAGATGTATTTTCATTTTGATAGCATGAATAAGCATAGACTATCAGACCGAAAATAAGGTTTCTGACTGGGGCTGTTCCGTTTAGCCACGAGCCTTACAAGGCTCGTGAGCGTTAAGAACGGATCAGACACAGGAAGAAAGGGAACGCCTTTAGGCGTTCATAAAGGGCGTATATGTAACACCGCCCTGCGTATACATGTCATAGTACCTAGAAACTGTGATAAATAAAGGAAAAAACACAATTTTTACCCCGCAAAAAAACGGGGCATACGAAAGGAGAAATGCACTATAACTACACACAAAAATTTATCCGTTAAGATTGATTACATCAGCATTGTATTTGAAACGGCAACCGCTGAAGATGTAATCATGCACATTTTAGATTTACCGACTGACATTTTCAATGTTTATCCAGCAACGATAAAATTCAAGACTTATCAAGCACGCTGGCAGATTGGAGATATTTATGTATCGGGGGACGCAAGAAAGACAGAGGACAACCCACAGGGGCTAGGCTGTTATCTTGTTATGACTGGCAGAGGTTGTGATGATATTTTCCGTATTCTCGACAGTAGGAATAGTACCTTTGGAGATATGTTCCGACGCTGTGAGCGAAGATACGGACTGGATAATTTCCATTTCACAAGACTTGATATTGCCATTGATGATAAGAACGAAAAGCCATTCTTTACCATAGAGCAGATAAAGAAGAAATGCGAAAAAGAGGAATTTATCTCGAATAGTGAGGGCTACCACTTTGACGAAAGCAAGTTTGATGATTTCGACACCGCAAAGACTGTTTATATCGGTGCTGGTAAATCGGGATTGTCCTACCGCTTTTATGATAAAGATAAGGAAGTCTGTTCAAAACATAATAAGACACTTGATGAAGTCGGCAGTTGGAAACGGACAGAAATGCAACTGCGTGATGATAAGGCTCATGCTTTTGCCATGACATTCAAAGACAGACCGCTGGAACTTGGGGAACTGGCTTTCGGGCTATTGGCAAACAACCTACGCTTTGTCGTGCCAAACAGAAATGAAAGTAATAAGAGCAGATGGAAAACGTGTCGGTTTTGGGAACGCTTTTTAGGGGCTGTGGAAGTCTTAAAACTGCAAGTACCGAAACTACATAATTCTCTTGAAGAAACACAGCAATGGCTCACAGAGGGTGGCGTGATTTCCGCTGTGAAAAGTTTTTACTTCTTGGAAGAACATGACGCATTAGGTGGACTGGAAAAAGTGGGAACTATGCTTGATAAGGCAAGATACAGCAATTCCCTTTCCAGTAAACTAACCGCCCACTTACAGAGGATAGACCGCACCGACCTTATCCCCTATATCCAGTATGACACGAAACATGGGAAAGGGGGTATCTGATGAATAACAACGATATTCCTGTATGGGAAAAATACACCCTTACCATTGAAGAAGCGTCAAAGTATTTCCGTATCGGAGAAAACAAGTTAAGACGATTGGCAGAGGAAAACAAGGACGCTGGCTGGCTCATTATGAATGGCAACCGCATACAGATTAAACGCCGACAGTTTGAAAAGGTCATTGACAAATTGGACGCAATCTAATGCAAATGAGCCTTGTATGTGTTATGATGAACACAAGTCATATCAAGGCTCTTTCCAACAAGGAAAGGAGCAGACATCATGAAAGAAAAAAGACGGGATAGCAAAGGACGTATCCTGCATACTGGAGAGAGCCAACGAACAGACGGAAAATACTTATATAAATATGTAGACGCATTTGGAAACACAAAATATGTGTACGCTTGGAGATTGACACCCACAGACCCGACACCAAAGGGAAAACGGGAAAAACCCTCACTTCGAGAACTGGAACAGCAGATAAGACGGGATATTGAGGACGGTATCGACAGCACAGGCAAGAAAATGACGCTTTGCCAACTCTACGCCAAACAGAACGCACAGAGGGCAAATGTGAAGAAAAGCACAATAAAACAACGGGAACAACTCATGCGGTTATTGAAAGAGGACAAGTTAGGTGCTAGGAGCATTGATACGATAAAACCCTCTGACGCTAAAGAATGGGCGTTACGCATGAAAGACAAAGGCTTTTCCTATAACACCATTAACAACCATAAACGCTCGTTAAAAGCGTCATTCTATATCGCCATACAAGACGATTGTGTAAGGAAGAACCCTTTTGATTTCAAGTTGAGTGAAGTCCTAGAAAATGATACCAAAGAGAAAGTGGCATTGACAGAGGGACAAGAACAAGCCTTATTGTCATTCATTAAAACAGATAACGTGTATCATAAGTATTATGATGATGTGCTGATACTGTTGAAAACTGGACTTCGTATCTCGGAACTGTGCGGACTGACAATCATGGACGTTGATTTTATCCATGAGGTTGTAGTTATCGACCACCAGTTACTAAAGAGTAAGGAACAAGGTTATTATATTGAAACGCCTAAGACAAAGAGTGGAACAAGGCAAGTGCCATTAAGCAAGGAAACGATACAAGCATTTCAACGAGTGATAAAGAAACGCCCAAAGGCAAAACCATTTGTGATAGACGGACGGAGCAACTTCCTATTTGTCAATCAGAAAGGCAAGCCAAAAGTTGCGATTGATTACAGCACTTTATTTGTCCGTATGGTAAAGAAATACAACAAGCACCATAAGGACAACCCCTTGCCACATATCACACCGCATACGCTACGCCATACATTCTGCACAAGGCTGGCAAGCAAGAACATGAACCCAAAAGATTTACAGTATATCATGGGACATTCAAACATTAGTATCACAATGAACTGGTACGCTCATGCGTCCATAGATACCGCAAAATCAGAGGTTCAGCGTCTAATCGCATAAGAAGTATTTACCACGATTTTAACCACGATTGATAGCGAAAATATAAGAAGATAGACCTAGATATGTGAGGTTTACCACAAAAGCAAAATGCCCGTAGAGCCGATAAAATAAGGCTTTGCGGACATTTAAGAAGATATAAAAAGATAGTCAAAAAGACATATATAATTTTATTGAAAATTATACACAAGCTGCACGACAAATGTTATTGGCTGGAGAACATTTGGGGGTAGCGGAGCAAACTGTGGAAAAGGATTGGATGCGATGGAAAAAAGGACGAGAGTGCTGCTGGCGGATGCGAATGAGGAGTTTCGCATTTTGCTGAGGCAGCTGCTGGAGGAAACAGGCGAATTTGAGGTGGCGGCATCCACCGGCGACGGGCCGATGGTCATGGAGCTGGTGCGCCGCACAAAACCGGAACTGATCCTGATGGACGTGGTACTGCCGGGGCTGGATGGCTTCGGCATCCTGCGCCAGCTGGCAGAGGAGCCGGGAGAAAGGAAGGTGATCGTCATATCCGCATTTTGCAGCCAGCAGGCCGTGAGTCGGGCGGTGGAACTGGGCGTGTACTTCTTCTTGCCCAAGCCCGTCAACGAGGAGTCTCTGCTGGAGCTGATGCGGCAGGCGGTACACCCGGAACAGGAGGAACCCTACCACGCCCCGGCTTTAGAGGGGATGGTAACGGCCATCATTCATGAGATCGGCGTACCGGCCCATATCAAGGGCTATCAGTATCTGCGGGAGGCCATTTTGCTGGCGGTGGACGACATGGACGTCATCAACGCCGTCACCAAGGTACTGTACCCGGAGGTGGCACGGCGCTTTTCCACCACTCCCAGCCGGGTGGAGCGGGCCATTCGCCACGCCATTGAGGTAGCATGGGATCGGGGCGACCTGGAAACCCTGCAAAAGTACTTTGGATACACGGTGAATTCCGCCAAGGGCAAGCCAACCAATTCGGAGTTCATCGCCATGATCGCTGACCGGCTGCAGCTGCAGCGCAAGCAGAAGCGGGCATGAGGGACACATAGGATAAGGAAAACAGAGTGTCCGCCTCCTGCGGTCTGCATGGGGCGGGGCTTGTGAGGGAGAGGCAGCGCCTCTCCCTCTTTTGCGGCGGAGGGGCTGTTGAAATTTCCCGAAAGCTGTGCTATACTGAGCCATCAAGTCGCATCTGTCTGCGAAGGAGTTTTTTCAATGAGCCGCATAGCTGCCGAGCCTGCGGAGGGCATGGAACGGGGGAAACGCCCCTATCTCCAAGCCGCCCTGCTGATGGGCCTGTTTACGTTTTTGTTTTTGTGTACGGAATATTTATATGTGGACGTGCTGTCCCGGATGGTATCCGGGGACCGGGCCGTGCTGGCGCAGAATGAGGCACTGGGCGTCAGTGCCGTGGGCTTTCTGCTGTACCCGCTGGCGGAGCGCTTTGGCCGGGAGCGGCTGCGGCTGGTGCTGCTGGGGCTGGCGGGGCTGCTCTCCGTGGGATGCATCCCCATGTTCTGCGGGGGAACGGCGTACCGGGTGACGTTTCCGGTGGGGCTGGTGTCCTTTTTGCTGTTCGGTCTACGGGGCGGCGCCGTCTTTACCGCCGCCGTGGCCCTGATGCCCACGGACCGGTATCTGGCCCGGACGGTGGGGCCTCCTATGCGCTGGGTATCCTGCTGCAATTTATCAGCAACGATCTGGTGCGTTCAGAGTTGGCGGAGGGTATCGTTCTGTCGGTGTGCTTGCTGCTGCCGGTGGGGCTGCTGATGAAAAGCCGCCGGGCCTGCAGCGGAGAGACGGAGCAGCGGCAGGAGTCGTCCGGAAAGGAGCGGACGGTAGGACTGCTGCTGGTGCTGCTGGTGGCGCTGATGACTTGCGTATTCAGCACGCTGGACAATGCGGTGACGCTGGTTCACTCCAGCAGAGAGACGGACATCGGTCAATGGCCCAGAGCGCTGCTGGCCCTCAGCGGTCTGGCGGCGGGCTTCGTGTTCGACTGGAAGAGCCGCCAGTACATGGGGCCGATCATGTACTGCGTGATGATGCTCTCCACCACAGACCGGTGACGGCGGCCGGATGGCCCTTTGGGTGGGGCTGCTGCTGGCAGGCGCTATGGGAACGGCGGAGGTCACGCTGCACAAACAGCGGAAAGAGCAGCGGCAATGATCCCTCCGCTGCGATCGGAGGAACCTTTCTTATAGCGGAGACAGCCTGTCGGCTTTGGTAGGGACCTGCGGGCGCTGCAAAAAACCGCCCCCTGTGCAAAGACAGCACAGGGGACGGTTTTTTGATATGGAAGGAGTCAGGCAGCCAGAATTTCAAACTTCAGCACGCCCTCGGCGGCGGTGATCTCGGTCATCATCTCCTCCAGCGACTCGTGCATCTCGCTGGTCTCGGCGGTGACGGTGACACCGGCGCAGCCGTTGGTGGGAATGGTCTGGTTGATGGTCAGTATATTTGCCCCGGAATTGGCAAAAATAGACAGTATGTTGGACAGCGCACCCGGCGTATCCTTCAAGAGCGTATAGAAGGTGATGATGCGCCCGGCCTTCATGTTCTGGAAGGGCTGCACCGCATCCTTATATTTATAGAAGGCGCTGCGGCTGATGCCGGCCTTGCAGGCGGCCTCGCCCACGGTGTCGGCCTCGCCTACCTGAAGCATCCGCCGGGCCTCCGCCACCCGCAGGAATACCTCCGGCAGGGCGTCCGCCGCTACGATGTAAAACTTTTCATTTGCCATGATCTTACACTCCTTTTGCCGGTCCGGGGACGGGCGGGATTTCTCTCCTCTGCATCATACCATGTATTTGGAGAAAATACAACTGTTTTTATAAGAAAGAGGGGACGGTTTTGCGGGATCCAAAGCTGACGTTTCTCATCCGGTGCGCCTACGGGGCGGTCTGGTTGGCGCTTATATGGCTGATGGTGCGGTATGTGCTGGTGTGGCTGCTGCCGTTCCTCATTGCACTGGCGCTGGCGGCGCTGCTGGAGCCGGCGGTGGTACTGTGCCGGAGAAAGCTGCACCTGCGGCGAGGCTTTACGGCCACGGTGCTGAGCTTGGTGGTGCTGGGAACGGTGGCGGCGGGACTGGTGCTGCTGGCCATGGTGCTGCTGCGGCAGGTCTGTGAGCTGTCGGGTCGGCTGCCGGGGTATCTGGAGGCTCTGCCCCGGTGGACGGAGCTGGTACGGGGCAGGGCGCAGCAGCTGTGCGCTGCCTGCCCGGAGGGACTGCGGAGCTGGCTGGAGGCTCTGCTGGATGGGCTGTCGGCTCAGCTGGCGGAGCTGCTGGAGAGCATGGGCCAGCGGTGCCTGCGGGCGGTGACGGCGGCAGCGGCGGCGCTGCCGCAGGCGGTGCTGTTCTGCGCTACCACGCTGCTGGCGGTGCTGTTCACCGCCGGAAGCTATCCCCGCATCCGGGCGTTCCTCCGGCGGCAGCTGCCGGAGGACAGGCTGCGGCAGGCCAGAGGCGTCAAGGCGGATCTGCTGGCCACCTTGGGAAAGTGGTGCAAGGCCCAGTGCATTCTGCTGGGGGTCACCTTCTGTGAGCTGCTGGCGGGACTTCTCCTGATGCGGCAGGGCTATGCCCTGCTGCTGGCGGCACTGATCGCCGTCATCGACGCCCTGCCGGTGTTCGGCACGGGGACGGTGCTGGTGCCGTGGGGGGCGCTGTGCCTGCTGACAGGGAACGTCCCCAAGGGGCTGGGGCTGCTGGCCCTGTACGGCGTCATCTCGCTGGTGCGGAGCGTGCTGGAACCTAAGATCATGGCGGCGCAGGTGGACCTGTCGCCGCTGGCGGCGCTGGCGGCCATGTATGTGGGCTTCTGCGCCTTCGGCGTGGCTGGGATGGTGCTGTGTCCCATGGCGCTGCTGTGTGTCAAGCAGCTCCATGACAGCGGGTGGCTGCGGCTATGGAAATAGTGCTTTTCACTGGGGAAAAGGTGTGATATAATATCCCGTAAGCGATATGCTGTACGGGAGGGATGAGGTATGAGCAGGCAGCGTAAAGCGGATCTGCTGCTGGTACTGGCCACCGCATTCTGGGGAGTGTCCTACTACCTGCTGGACCTGTGCCTGACGGAGCTGCAGCCGCTGACCCTGAACGCCTTTCGCTTTTTGACAGCGTTTTTCGTGCTGGGGGCCATCTTCTTCCGGAAGCTGCGGGGCATCTCCCGGCGGACGCTGCTTGCCAGCATCCCCATCGGGCTGTGTCTGGTGCTGACGTACATCGGCTGCACCTATGGTGTGCTGTATACCTCTCTCTCCAACGCAGGCTTTATCTGCGCTCTGCCGGTGGTGGTGACGCCGCTGCTGGAGTGGCTGTTTCTGCGGAAGCGGCCGGATCGGCGGCTGGCGGTGGCGCTGGTGCTGTGTACCGTGGGCATGGGGCTCATGACCCTCAACGGGGCGCTGCGCCCGGCGCTGGGAGATATCATCTGCCTGCTATGCGCCGTAGCCTACGCCGGGGATCTGGTGCTGACGGACCGGGCGGTCCACGATCCGCAGGTCAACGCCCTGCAGCTGGGCATTTTGCAGCTGGGGGTGGTGGGCTTCGTGATGCTGGGGCTGGCCTTCCTGCTGGAGAAGCCCTGCCTGCCACAGACCCCTGCCGTGTGGGGAGCGGCCCTGTTTCTGGGGGTGTTCTGCTCCGGCGTGGGCTTCGTCATCCAGACGGTGCAGCAGCAGTACACCTCCGCCAGCCATGTGGGGCTGATCTTCACGCTGGAGCCGGTGTTCTCTGCCATCGTGGCGTATTTCTTTGCCCATGAGGTTTTGCAGCTGCGGGGCTACATCGGGGCGGCGCTGATGATGGTGAGCCTGCTGGTGATGGAGCTGGACTGGAAGAGCCTGCTGCACCGGAGGGAGTAAGGGGCTTGCATCCGCCGCAGCGGCGTATTATAATGACGGGGCGTAGCATACAGCTCCGCAAGCGCTTGCCGAAAAGCAGGTTTTCGGCGGGAAATGAAGGAGGAACCTGAATATGATCCATCCCACTGTGGATATCCATACGTATCTCAAGCCCGGTGTCCGGGTCCATCTGGCGGGCATCGGCGGCGTGTCCATGTGTCCGCTGGCGGAGGTGCTGCGGGGCATGGGACTGACGGTGCAGGGCTCGGATATGTCCGAGAGCGATACCGTACGGCACCTGCGCTCACTGGGCATCGACGTGGCCATCGGCCACTCGGCGGAGAATCTCAAGGACTGCGATCTGGTGATCCGCACCGCCGCCATCCACGACGAGAACCCGGAGATCTCCGGGGCCATCGCACGGGGCATCCCCGTATATGAGCGGGCGCAGGCCTGGGGCGCCATCATGCAGAAATACGCAAATGCCGTGTGCTTTTCCGGTACCCACGGCAAGACCACCACCACCTCCATGGCAACCCATATCTTCATGGAGGCCGGGGCCGACCCCACGGTGATGATCGGCGGTACGCTGCCGCTGCTGCACTCCGGCTATCGGGTGGGGCAGGGGGACACCATCATTCTGGAGTCCTGCGAGTACTGCAACTCCTTCCTGAACTTCTTCCCCACGGTGGCGGTGATCCTTAACGTGGAGGAGGATCATCTGGACTTTTTCAAGGATCTGGCGGATATCGAGCACTCCTTCCATGCCTTTGCCGATCTGGTACCCCAGCGGGGCTACATCATCTCCAATGCCGACGACGCCGGCGCACGGGACTCCGTGAGGGGACTGCAGCACCCGGTGTTCACCTTCGCCGTGCAGGATCGGACGGCGGACTGCGTGGCGGACAACGTGTCCTTCTTCGACGGCTGCCCGGCGTTCGATGTGGTGATCCACGGGGAGGTCTATGCCCATGTGGAACTGAAGATCCCCGGTAAGCACAACATCCTCAACACGCTGGCGGCGGCGTCGGCAGCGTATGTGCTGGGTCTGCCCGGCGAGGCGGTATCCCGTGGGCTGGAGACCTTCCACGGCGCAGGCCGCCGCATGGAGCACAAGGGGACATATCACGGGGCGGAGGTCTACGACGACTACGCCCACCATCCCGGTGAGCTCCATGCTCTGCTGACCACCGCCCGCACCATGGGCTATCAGCGGGTCATCTGCGCCTTCCAGCCCCACACCTACTCCCGCACCAAGGCGCTGTTTTCCCAGTTCGTGGAGGAGCTGAAGCTGCCGGATGTGACGGTGCTGGCGGAAATTTACGCCGCACGGGAGCAGAACGACATCGGCATCTCCTCGCAGGATCTGGCACGGGAGATCCCCGGCGCCATCTACTGCTCCAGTCTGGAGAAGGTGACGGATACGCTGGCCTCTTTGGCCCAGCCCGGCGACCTGATCCTGACGGTGGGAGCCGGAGACATTTTCCGGGCCGGGGAAAAGCTGCTGGAAAGGGCGTGAGGTCATGAACGTATCGCCTGTTTACCACGGCGCCCCGGCGGAGAGCCGGACGCCGGTGGAGGACCGCACCTATGCGGCGCTGGAGGAACTGGGCATCCCCTTTGACCGGGTGGATCACGATCCGGCGGAGGACATGGCGGACTGCGCCGTCATCTCTCAGGCGCTGGGGGCGGACATCTGCAAGAATCTGCTGCTGACGCCCCGGAACCGGTCGGCTTTTTACCTGCTGGCCATGCCGGGGGACAAGCCCTTTGTGACCAAGGAGCTGTCTAAGCAGATCGGCTCCTCCCGGCTGAGCTTTGCCACAGCGGAGGATCTGGAGCAGCTGCTGGGTGTGCAGCCGGGCTCGGCGTCGGTGCTGGGACTGCTGAACGACACGGAGCACCGGGTGATACTGGTGCTGGATCGGGCGGTGGCGGAAAGTCGGTGGTTCGGCTGCCATCCCTGCCGCAATACCAGCTCCCTGCGGCTGCGGACAGAGGACGTGCTGGAGAAATTCCTGCCCCACACCGGCCATGTGCCGCTGGTGGTGGAGCTTTGACAACGAAATTGTGCGCCGGACGGGAACACCATGTGGCCTTCCGGCGCTGATTTTTTCCACAGGCGGTGAACTTCCCCGTTGACATAATGCAATAAATGGGATATGATGATGCTATCATGAGAAAAATGGGGGCATGGTCGGCATTTTGTCGGTGTCCCGGTGGATATGCGGTGGTCAGATAGGGAGGAACACCCATGGGAAAGTATGTACGGATATTGTGCGGCATGATGGCGGTGCTGGTGGCCGCCACGGCGCTGGGCCTGTGGCAACTGGCGGAGGCTCCGCAGTATGTGGCTGCGGCGGAGAGCCGGGGACAGGCCAAGCCGGTGAGCTTCGGTACGGACACGGCGCTGGTGCCGGTGCATCTGGAGAGCCAGACTCAGGAGGAGCAGCTGGTGCTGCGGGTCCTGGCAGCGGACACGGAGGAGCCGGTGCGGGGAGCGCTGTTCGTGGTGGAGCTGATAGACGGCGACGGGCAGAAAACGGTCTGTAAGGACTGGGATCTGGACGGCGTCATCACCACGGAGACCATGCCGGAGGGGGACTATACGGCCCACCTGCGGACGCTGGCGGGCTTTCTGATGCCGGAGGACACCGTGGTGACGGTGGAGCCCATGAAGCGAGAGGTCATCGACGTGTCGGATCAGGTGGTCTCCTCCGACGAGGTGGACTCCCGCACCGAGGACGGACAGTACGGTGACAAGAAGCCGGACGATGCCGGCAGCGGCTCCAGCGAGGAGCTGCCGCCCTCCATCGACACCCCGGACCCGGAGCCGGAACCCACCCCGGAGCCGGAACCCACCCCAGAGCCGGAACCCACCCCCGATCCGGACCCGGAGCCGACACCGGAGCCCACGCCGGTGAAGCGGGGCTGGCAGACGGAGGACGGCGTGAAGTACTATTATAGTGCCACCGGTGAGCGTGTCACCGGCACGCAGGTCATTGACGGCACCGCCTATCGGTTCACCCCCGGCGGGGCGCTGATGGGCCGCATCGGCATCGATGTGTCCGAGTGGCAGGCCAATGTGGACTGGCAGAAGGTGAGGGCCTCCGGCGTGTCCTACGTGATCCTGCGGCTGGGCTTCCGAGGCTACGGCACCGGACGTCTGGTGCTGGATAGCTCCTTCCGCAAGAACATCGAGGGTGCCCGTGCGGCAGGCTTGCAGGTGGGTGTTTACTTCTTCAGTCAGGCCGTCAATGAGAAGGAGGCCATCGAGGAGGCCAGTATGTGCGTGCAGTACGTGCAGGGCTATCAGGTGGATATGCCCATCTTTATCGATCTGGAGGATGTTTGGGATCCGGATGACGGCTCCGGCGGGCGGGCCAACGACCTGTCCGTCAGCCAGCGCACCAGCGTGGCACGGGCCTTCTGCGACACGGTACGCAGCGCCGGCTATAAGGCGGGCATCTATGCCAGCTATTACTATCTGCTGGATCGGATGCACATAGGCCAGCTGGAGGGGGATAACTACATCTGGATGGCCAGCTATGCCGATTCCACCGGCTATCCCCGCAGCCACGATATGTGGCAGTACACCGACAATGGCCGGGTGCCGGGCATCACCACGTGGGACGGCAGAGCCGCCAGCGTGGATATGAATGTGTGGTACGAGTAAGTGATTTTGAACAGAAACGGAGGCGGACGCTGCGGCGTCCGCCTCCGCCGTGCTGCTGCGTAGTGAGATTTTTTCAAAAATTTCCGCAGAAAAAGAGGAAATCACCACCCGAATGGGTATAAGAAATTAGAAGTCGTTTTTCCGACGGTCTGGGCCGGAGAACGCACGACCCTCCAGCGCACCGTGCCGGGGGGAAATTCAGCGGAGAGGAGGGAGCCGGATGCCATTTCCCCAGAATTTTCTGGACGAGCTGCTGGCCCGCAGCGACATTGTGGATATCGTGGGCAGCTACGTCTCGCTGACGCCCAAGGGCGGCAGCTACTGGGGCTGCTGTCCCTTCCACAACGAAAAGACTCCCTCCTTCCATGTACTGCCGGACAAGCAGTTTTACCACTGCTTCGGCTGCAAGAAGGGCGGCGGCGTCGTGAACTTCGTCATGGAGATGGAGGGACTGACCTATCCGGATGCCATCCGATTTCTGGCCAAGCGGGCCAACCTCCCGGTACCGGAGGAGAGCAGCGACGGAACGGAAAAGCTCCGCAGCCGGATGCTGGCGCTGAACCGGGATGCCGCCCGGTACTATTACAGCGTGCTCCAGTCCCAGGAGGGGGCGGCGGTGCAGGCGTATCTGGACAAGCGCCGCATCCGCCGGGGCATTGCCGTGCGGTTCGGTATGGGGGCGGCCCCGGACAGCTGGGATGCCCTGCTGACGGCCATGACCCACAAGGGCTACACCAAGCAGGAGCTGATCTCCGCCGGTCTGGCGGTGAACGGGAAGAACGGGCGGCTGTATGATAAGTTCCGCAACCGGCTGATGCTGCCGGTCATTGATGTGCGGGGTGATGTGGTGGGCTTCGGCAGCCGTGTGCTGGACAAGTCCGAGCCCAAGTATATGAACACCCCGGAAACACTTACATACAGCAAGCGCCGTATTCTGTACGGCATGAATCTGGCTAAGAAGTCCAAACGGTCCAATATCATCCTCTGTGAGGGCAATCTGGACGTGGTGACGCTGCATCAGGCGGGCTTTGACAATGCCGTGGCCTCCATGGGTACGGCGCTGACCCAGGAGCAGCTGCGGCTGCTGAGCCGCTACACCAAGGAGCTGGTGCTGTGCTACGACAACGACAACGCCGGACAGCAGGCCACCCGCCGGGCGCTGGAGCTGCTGAACAACTCCGAGTTTTCCGTGAAGGTCCTGCAGCTGCCCCGGCGGCTGGTGGACGGGGAGTATATCAAGCAGGATGCAGACGACTTCATCAAGCTTCAAGGGCCGGCGGCCTTCGAGCGGCTTTTGACCGGCAGCGAAAATGGCGTGGAGTTCCGACTGGATCAGATCGCCGGGAAGTACGACCTGACGGATGACACCCAGCGCATCGCCTATGCACAGGAGGTCAGCGAGGAGCTGGCCAAGCTGGAGAACGCCGTGGAGCGGGAGGTATACACCACCCGTGCCGCTCAGGCGGCGGGCCTGACGCCTGAGGCCATGCGTCTGGAGGTGGAGCGTACCCTGCGGCGAAAGCTGGGCAAGGAGCGCAAGGCCCGCCGGCGCCGGGAGCTGAATCCCGCCGTGTCGGTACAGCCCCAGGAGCGAGGCATCCGCTACACGAACGTGCGGAGCGCCATGGCGGAGGAAGGGGTGCTGCGCCTGCTGCTGAAGGACGAGAGCGTCTTTCCGGAGGAGGCGCCCCTGCGGCAGGAGGAGTTTTCCTCGCCGCTGCTGGGCCGGGTGTTTGACCGCCTGTGGCAGCTGCGGCAGGAGGGGAGGCCCCTCAGTGTAGCTGGACTCAGCGGAGAGCTGTCCGGCGAGGAAATGAGTCATCTCACCGGCGTATTGCAGAAGCCGGAGGCCACGGCCTCGGCCCAGCGGGCGCTGGCGGATTATATACGCATCATCCGGGAGGAGGCGCAGAAGCGGAACGCACAGGGCGATCCCCTTCTGGCGGCTCAGGAGAAGTATAAAGAAAAAAAGGGTTACGGAGGAAAGCAAGCATGAGTGAGAAGTTGAATCAGCAGCTGGAGCAGCAGGATCTGGAGGCCATGGCCGACCAGCTTTTGGCGGAGGATGCCGCCAAGAGGGAGGAAGAGGACTCCAAATCCCGCAAGAAGCTGGACGATAAGACCATTGCCGCCCTTCCGGCGGCGACCCTCATCACCGCAAACGAGAAATTGAAGGATCTGCTGGCCAAGGGCTGCAAGACCGGGAAGCTGGACCCCGGCGAGCTGTCGGACGTGGTGGATACCATGGATCTGGACGGCGACCAGATGGACCGCATCTACGATTCGCTGGCGGATCTGGGTATCGAGGTGGGCAGCGATGAGTTCCTGACGGACCTGCCCGATGACGGGGAGCCGCCTCTGGAGGAGATTGCCGAGATCGAGGAAGAGGAGCTGGTGGACCCCAACACGCTGGTGGACAGCTTCAACATCGACGACCCCGTGCGGATGTATCTGAAGGAGATCGGTAAGGTGCCGCTGCTGACGGCGGACGAAGAGATTTGTCTGGCCACGGCCATGTCCGCCGGCAACGCCGCCAAGGAGCGTATGGCGGCAGCGGAGAAGGAGGGCGAGGTCATCCCGGAGGAGGAGCTGGCCGCCCTGAAAAAGGACGTGAAGCAGGGGGAGAAGGCCAAGCAGAAGCTGGCGGAGGCCAACCTGCGTCTGGTGGTGTCTATCGCCAAGCGGTATGTGGGCCGTGGGATGCTGTTTTTGGATCTGATCCAGGAGGGCAATCTGGGCCTGATCAAGGCCGTGGAGAAGTTCGACTACACCAAGGGCTATAAGTTCTCCACCTACGCCACGTGGTGGATCCGGCAGGCCATCAGCCGGGCCATTGCCGATCAGGCCCGCACCATCCGCATCCCCGTCCACATGGTGGAGACCATCAACAAGGTCATCCGGGTATCCCGGCAGCTGATGCAGGAGCTGGGCCACGACCCCTCGCCGGAGGAGATCTCCGAGGAGATGGGGATGCCCGTGGACAAGGTGCGGGAAATTCTGAAGATCGCACAGGAGCCGGTGTCGCTGGAGACACCCATCGGCGAGGAGGAGGATTCCCATCTGGGAGATTTCATCCCCGACGAGGGGGTGTCCGAGCCCAGCGAGGCCGCCAGCTTCACCCTGCTGAAGGAGCAGCTGGTGGACGTGCTCAGCACCCTGACGCCCCGTGAGGAGAAGGTGCTGAAGCTACGCTTCGGCATTGAGGACGGACGCACCCGCACGCTGGAGGAGGTGGGCAAGGAGTTCAACGTCACCCGTGAGCGCATCCGCCAGATCGAGGCCAAGGCCCTGCGGAAGCTCCGCCACCCCTCCCGCAGCAAGAAGCTGAAGGATTTCCTGAACTGAGGTGAGCGGGCATGATCGTTTCCTTTGATCGTCTGCCGGAGCAGCTGGTGTCCGGCTTCAAGAGCGGGGACGGTGTGGTGTCCGTCCGGGCCTATGACGATGACATGGGCCGCATTTTGCAGCTGACGGTGCCGGTGGGTGGCAGCATCGGTCCCCACACCCACACCGACAACTGCGAGGTGATGTGCATCGTCTCCGGCACGGGGCTGTGCCATGACGACGGCACGGAGGTGTCCCTGACCCCCGGTATGTGGCACTACTGTCCCCAAGGCCACAGCCACAGCGTCCGCAACACCGGCGAAGAGCCGCTGGTGATCCGTGCGGTGCTGCCCAAGGGCAGATAATGGGGATTTAGACGAAATCCGGAGGAAATGCTTCGGGAATTTTGGAACAATCGGGGAAATCCCGGAAAAGACTTGACAAGAGGGGATGGGAGGGGTACAATGCCACCATCCCAAGAACGCTTGAGGAAAGGACGGACGGCACCATGAAGAAGCTGCGTACCAACATGATGATGCTGGGGATGTGCATGGGCTCCATGTGCATGCGTCGCTGCGCCAATTCGGTCGTCTGCTTTCCGGCATCTGTTCTGTGATCCGTCACCTGGGAAACCAAGTTTACGAACAGCGGAAGGTCGAGTGACCTCCCGCTGTTTTATTTTGCCGAAAAGGAGCTGATCCCTTTGATCCTGCTGACCAAGCGAATGTGTCCTCCGGACACGGTATCTATTATGAATTGCACAGGCGAGAGGGACCGCCGAAGTGTCCCAATACAATAACTATTTATTTATGAAAGAAGATAAAGGAGAAATCATCATGAAACGTTCCGTATTTGCAAAGATCGCCACGCTGGCTTTGGCGCTGGTACTGGCTCTGAGTCTGGCCGCCTGCGGTAAAAAGTCCGACAGCGGCGTGAAAATTCTGGTCCCCAACGACACCACCAACGAAGCCCGTGCGCTGCTGCTGCTGCAGGAGAACGGCATCATCACCCTGAAGGACGGTGCTGGCATCACCGCCACCAAGAACGACATTGTGGATAATCCCTACAATGTGGAGATCGTGGAGGCCGAGGCTGCTCAGCTGCCCTCCCTGCTGGCGGATGCCGACTACGCCGTCATCAACAGCAACTACGCCATCAACGCCGGCCTGAACCCCGTGAAGGACTCCCTGCTCATCGAGGGCTCCGCCTCCGCCTATGCCAACATTCTGGCCGTGAAGGAGGGCACTGAGAACACCGATGCCGTTAAGGCGCTGAAGGCTGCTCTGGAGAGCCAGCAGGTGGTGGACTACATCAACGAGAAGTATGACGGCTCTGTGGTGTCCGTGGTCACCAATCCCACCGATGGCTATGATGCCTCTGTGAACTATGATGCTCTGAACGGCACCACCATCTCCATCGCCGCCTCCCCCACGCCCCACGCCGAAATTCTGGAGGTTGCCAAGCAGATCCTGGCAGCCAAGGGTGTGACGCTGGACATTCAGGTCTACAACGACTATGTGGTACCCAATACCGTGGTGGATGATGGCACCGTCACCGCCAACTACTTCCAGCACCTGCCCTATCTGGAGGACTTCAACGCTCAGAACAACACCCACATCGTGTCCGTGGGCGGCATCCACGTGGAGCCCATGGGCCTGTACGGCGGCAAGCAGACCACGCTGGACGCCATCAGCGGTAAGTAAGAGAGAGGAGGGGAGACGTCCGTGATCGAATTAAAGCACGTCAGCAAGACCTTTGACTCCGATTCTGGAGGGGTAGATGCGTTGAAGGACGTCTCCCTGACCATTGAGGACGGGGACATCTACGGCATCATCGGCATGAGCGGCGCCGGTAAGAGCACGCTGGTGCGGTGTATCAATCTGCTGGAAAAGCCCACGGAGGGCGAGGTGGTGGTGGACGGTCAACGGCTGGACACCATGACCCCGGCGCAGCTGCGGACGGCCCGGCGGGAGATCACCATGATCTTCCAGCGGTTTAATCTGCTGATGCAGCGCACCTGCCTGCAAAACGTATGCTTCCCCATGGAGCTGTCCGGGGTAAAGAAGGCGGACGCCGTCCGCCGGGCCAAGGAACTGCTGGAACTGGTGGGCCTGCCGGATAAGGCGCAGGCCTACCCGGCGCAGCTGTCCGGCGGCCAGCAGCAGCGCATCGCCATTGCCCGTGCGCTGGCTACCCAGCCCAAGGTGCTGCTGTGCGACGAGGCCACCAGCGCTCTGGACCCCAACACCACGCACCAGATCCTGGAGCTGATCCGGGATATCAATCAGAAGCTGGGCATCACGGTGGTGGTCATCACCCACCAGATGAGTGTGGTCAAGACCATCTGTAACCATGTGGCCATTCTGGACGGCGGCGAGGTGGCGGAGAAGGGACTGGTGTCCGAGGTGTTCGCCGCTCCCAAGTCCGCCGCAGGACGGCGGCTGGTGTTCCCCGGCGGCGCCGATGCGCTGGTGTCCGACCCGCAGGCGGTGCGCCGGGTGCGGTTGACCTTCCGGGACAGCGTCACCACCGGCACGCCGCTGGTGGCGCGACTGGCCTCCGAGGAGGGCATCCTCTGCACGGTGATCTCCGCCTCCACTCAGAAGCTGTCGGAGGAAGTCTATGGCAGTATGCTGCTGGGCATCCCCAACGGCCAGTTCCAGCGGGCCATGGATTATATCGGCACCATGAGCAACATTCGGGTAGAGGAGGTAGACGGCCATGTACAGTGATCTGTTTTCGGCAAGCTCCGTGCAGGACCTGATGGCGGTGCTGCCCAGCCTGCCCTACGCCATTTGGGAGACATTCTATGTGACGGTGCTCAGCACCCTGTTGTCGCTGGTGCTGGGGCTGCCGCTGGGCGTTCTGCTGGTGGCGGGGGAGAAGAACGGCGTGCTGCCGCTGCCCCGCTGGCTGCTGCAGGTACTCAATGTCATCATCAACCTCCTGCGCTCGGTTCCTTTCCTGATCCTGATGATCATGGTGTTCCCCCTGTCCCGGCTCATCATCGGCACGGCGGTGGGTACCACAGCCACCATCGTTCCTCTGGTGGTGGCGGCCTTCCCCTTTGTGGCCCGTCTGGTGGAGAGCAGTCTCCGTGAGGTGGACCCCAATATCATCGAGGCGGCCCAGAGCATGGGCGCTACGCCCCTGCAGATCATCTGCAAGGTGATGATTCCGGAGAGTGTGCCGTCCCTGATCCAGAACGTCACCATCGCCCTGACCACCATTCTGGGCTACTCCGCCATGAGCGGTATCATCGGCGGCGGCGGTCTGGGTAAGATCGCCATCGACTACGGCTACTATCGCTACAAGTATCTGGTGATGCTGGTGGCGGTGGTGATCCTGATCCTGCTGGTGCAGCTGTTCCAGAGTCTGGGTACATGGCTGGCCCGCCGCAGCGATAAGCGGCTGAAAAAGTAAAATCTGCGTGAAGCATGAAAAAGATGCCCGTGGTACATCGTACCACGGGCATCTTTTTCATGATATCGAGACATCAGTCCCGCATTTTGGCCTCGATGGCCTTGCCGGTGGGAGTGTCCGCCAGACCGCCCAGCGCCGTCTCCCGGAACTCCACGGGGATGCGGCGGCCCACCTCGCCCATGGTGTCGATGACCTCGTCCACGGGGATGCGGCTCTCGATGCCCGCCAGCGCCATATCCGCCGCACTGACGGCGTTGACGGCGCCGATGACATTGCGTTTGACGCAAGGAACCTCCACAAGACCCGCCACCGGGTCGCAGATCAGGCCCAGCAGATTCTTCAGGGCCATGGCCACGGCGTGGCAGATCTGCTGGCCGCTGCCGCCCCGGAGGGCCACCAGAGCCCCCGCCGCCATGGCGCTGGCGGTGCCGATCTCCGCCTGACAGCCGCCGGCAGCACCGGCGATACAGGCCCGATAGGCGATGACGGCACCGATGCCGCTGGCTACATATAGTGCCTCCAGAATCTGGCGCTGGTTCAGCTCCTCATACTTACACAGGGGCAGCAGCACTGCCGGCAGTACGCCGCAGGCTCCCGCCGTGGGGGCCGCCACGATGCGGCGCATACAGGCGTTGGACTCCGCCATGCTGAGGGCCTCTGCGATGACCTCGCTGACGTAGCCGCCGGACATGGCCTTGCCCCGGATGGCGTACTGGCGCATTTTCAGACCGTCGCCCCCCACTAGCCCGCTGACGCTGCGGCGGTCGCCGGTATAGCTGTCGGAGGCGTCTACCATGGCCTGCCATGTGGTGAGCATCTTGGCCAGAGAGGACTCCCGGCTCACCTGCCGCTCCTCCATGTCCGCTGCCAGCACCACCTCCCAGAACTCCTTGCCCTCCTGCTCCATGCAGTGCAGGATATCCGCCATCGAATCAAGAGACATGATCCTCGTCCTCCTTATCATAGTAGGTCACCGACAGGATGCCCGGCAGCTCCGCCAGAAAGCTCACCTGATGGGGCTTAATGTGCTGATCCGTCTCGATGACCATCAGGGCATCGCCGTCCCGCTTGTGGCGGCACAGGCTCATATTGGCCACGTTGATCCGCAACTGGCTGAGGATGGTGGTGACGGCGGCCAGAGTACCGTTTTCATCGTGGTTGCGGACCACCAGCGTGTTGTAGTCTCCGGTGAAGCTGACGTCGATGCCGTCCAGCTTGTTCACCACGATGCGGCCGCCACCGATGGAGGCGGCCTGCAGCTCCAGCTGCTTGCCGTGGGCGTCCCGGACCTCGATGACCGCCGTGTTGGGGTGGGCGTCCCGCAGGTCGATCTTATCCACGGTGAAGTGCAGACCCGCCTTCTCCGCCTCCTGAAAGGCGAAGGGGATCCGCATATCGTCGGGGTTCATGCCCAGCAGACCCGCCACCAGCGCCCGATCGGTGCCGTGGCCGGAGCCGGTCTCGGCAAAGGAGCCGTGGAGGTGGATCCTGGCCTCCATCGGCTCACCGCCCAGCAGTGTACGGGCCATCTTGCCGATGCGGGCCGCTCCGGCGGTGTGGGAGCTGGAGGGACCCACCATCACCGGGCCTAAAATATCGAAAATGTCCATGTAACATGGCCTCCTGTCGTGATATGTACCATACGTTCGGTATCATACCACATCCCAATGCAAAAAGCGAGAGGGTTTCAGAAAAATTTTCAGCTTTGGGCAGGGCATATCATTTTTCTTGTTTTTTCGCCCGGTACGGAGTATGATGGAGACAGTATCATGCAGAGAGGAGCACTGCCTATGAAGATCGCACTGGTGGACGATGATCCCAGGGCTCTGGCGCAGCTGGAGCAGTATCTCACCGAGCAGCTGGGTCGGGAGACGGAGATCTCCCACTACGGCAGCGGGGAAGCGCTGCTGGCGGACTGGCGGCCCGGCGCCTTCGAGCTGGTGGTGCTGGATATCTACATGGGCGGCGCCACAGGCATGGAGGTGGCCCGGCGGCTGCGGGCCGGAGACGGACAGGTGCGGCTGGCCTTCGCCACCTCCAGCAACGACTTCGCCAGCGAGAGCTATGAGGTGGGGGCCTGCTACTATCTGCGAAAGCCCTTCCGGCCGGAGGGAGTCCGGGCCATGCTGGAGCGGCTGGATCTGGAGGCGCTGGAGCGCTCCCGCCGGCTGCGGCTGCCGGACGGCAGTCAGGTGGTGCTGCGGAGCATCTGCTACGCCTCCTCCGACGGCCACCGGGTGACGCTGCACTGCAAGGATGGGGACCGTACCCTGCGGACCTCCTTTGCCGCCGTGGAGCCGCTGCTGTGCGCCTATCCGTGCTTCTGCGGCATCTGCCGGGGCGTGGTGGTGAACTTCCACGAGGTGGCCGGCCGGCAGGAGGACGTGTTCCTGCTGAAGGACGGCACCCGTCTGCCCATCAGCCGCCGGAGGTTACGGGAGGTGCAGGAGGCATACTCCGCCTTCCGCTTTGACCGGCTGCGAAAGGACGGTGTCGACTGATGCCGCCGCTGTATCGGATGCTGGAGGTCTGCGTTTATTCGCTGACGAACTTCCTGCCCTTTCTGGCCATGGCCCTCTATCCCTTCCGGCGGAGGCTGCGGTTTTCTCCGGCGGTGGCGGCGGCGCTGGTGTACTATGTGGTGGCCCGACTGGTGCTGGAGCAGGAGAAGCTGGTTGCCCTGCAGCAGAAGAACTATGCGCTGGCCATGCAGAGCCTGCAATACGAGAACCTGCAGGAACGTATTGCCGAGGCCCGGCAGGCCAAGCACGATGTGCGCCACCACATCGCGCTGCTGCAGGATTGCCTCCGGCGGAAGGACTACGACGCCATGCAGGCGTATCTGGATCGGTATCAGGAGACGCTGCCCGACGCCCGGCAGCTGCAATTCTGCGGCAATGCCGCCGTCAATGCCGTACTGTCCTACTTTGCCCAGCAGGCGGCGGCCCAGCAGGTGGAGTTCTCCGTGAAGGCCCAGCTGCCGGAGTATACCGGCGTCGCTGACCCGGATCTGGCGGTGCTGTTCGGCAATCTGCTTGAAAACGCCCTCACCGCCTGTATGCAGGAGGCATCGCCCCGCATTGTGGTCCGCATTACCGCCGATGCCCACACCCTCTGCGCCGCCGTGGACAACACCTTCACCGGTGCAGTGCGCCACACCACCGGCGGATTCCTCTCCACCAAGCACGCCGGACTGGGGCTGGGGACGGCCTCCGTCCGCAGCATCGCTGAGAAGTACCACGGCGTGTGCCGACTGGAGCCGAGAGACGGAATGTTCTGCGCCTCCGTGCTGCTGGAGCTGCCACAAGAAGCTGTGAAAAAAGACCGCCGGGATGTCTCACGGAGACATCCCGGCGGTCTTTTTGTATGTCCGTTTATTCCGCCACTACCGGCGCATCCAGCCAGTAGATGACGTAGCACTCCTGCATTTCGCCCATGAAGAAGAAAATGTTCTCCCCCATCTGGATATGCTCCCCGAAGGCCAGATCCGGCACGAACAGACGGCCGCTGGTGCGGCCATGCCCCTTGATGGTGAAGCCCTCCGGTGTGGGATGCTTCCGCAGCTCGTTGGCGGCCTCCTCCAGCCCCGGAAAGTGCAGCGTCCGCTCCAACTCCGCCAGCTGCGTGGCCCCATTGATGTACACCAGATTGTTTTCATCCTTGAACCAGTTGATACGCATACGTACCTCCTAAGATGTAGTGTCTCCAGTATACCACAGCTTTTCACCTTTGTCAGCAAAAATTCCCGGCATGGACCGTGGGCTTCTGTTCCCCTGCGCTCTGCCATGGGGAAAATTCACAAAAAATGGTAAAAAACCATTGAAATTTTTATCGTTCGATTGTATAATCAAAGAGAAATCAGCCAGAGACACTCCGTAACGACGAAAGGAAGCGTATACAAAATGCTGACGGATAAGGAGTTGGCTGCTGTGCCGGAGGAACTCCTGAAGGATCTGCTGCGCTATTCGGAATACGGCTGGCGGGAGAGGCGCATTGTCTCGCTGCTGGCCCGAAGCTATCCGGTGGTGCTGACGGAGGCGGACGTGCGCAAGCTGCGCCGTCTGGGGCAGAAGAAACTGTAGCAGACCTGAACCGGCAGGGGGGAGACTCCGTAAGGGGAGTCTCCCCGCTATAAAGTATTTGAAACAAAACCCCCGAAGGGGGCGGCTGAGCCGCTCTCTCCGGGGGTTTGTGCATGGGATGCGTTTACAGGTTCTTCTCGTAGGACTCGATCATCTTCTTGACCATCTGGCCACCCACGGAGCCGGCCTCACGGGAGGTCAGGTGGCCGTTGTAGCCCTCCTTCAGGTTCACGCCCACCTCGTTGGCAGCCTCCATCTTGAACTTATCCATGGCGGCACGGGCCTCGGGGATATTCAGCTTGTTGTTGTTCTTACTGGACATTGTGTCGTTCTCCTTTCATGTCTGATTTGCGCTTTTGCGCTGGTTGGGTATCGCACACATAGCTTTTCCCGGCGGCGGACGAATATGCGATGCGGCGGCTGGTAATTTTTTGCAGGGATCGCAGAGGCATTTTCCCCTGAAAGCAAAAGAAGCGGACAAGGGAAAGATGCTTGACCAATCGGCCATATCCAGCAATAATGACTGATATATACAACAAAACACGAATTCAGAATAAACCGGTCCATCTTAAAGTTTGTCATTGACCGATGCTGACGGATGTGTTGTAATCGACGCATCAAATGATGAACGGCATAGGAGTTGCCTGTGGCGCAGCGGAGGCATTGATCTGCCGGCAAGAAACGGGTCTGGCGGCCATCATATGCACCATGCAGGTGGAGGACGTGGCGGTGATCGATCTGGAGGGCAATCACATTGTCGGTGCCTGAACGCCTTCACACGGGACATGATCTCCGGTCGTGGCTTCATCGGCATCGCTGCCCAGAGCCTTGGCATGGGCCGCCCCGTCTTGACCCCGCAGCTGGCTACCATGCTGCCCGGCCCCTCAGAGAATTTTGTGTAAGCGTTTTTCGACAAAATCAAGAATATCACATTATCAATGTGCATGATGGGGGCTTATTCCCCTTGTTCACATCTGTCCCGGAAGGGTGGGGCGGTATGCGCGCCGGTACGGCGTGAATGCCGTCTCAGCCTTCCGGGAATCCTATTTCAAGGGGAATCAGCCCACCTGGCGGTCGCTGAACATGATCTCCAGCTGGCTGAGCACCATATCCCAATTCTGGCACCGGGCGTGCCAATGCTTGACGATCCGCTGAGATGCCAGATACAGCATCCGACGCAGAGAATCGTCATTGGTGAACGACGGTTTGTTCTTTGTAATCTGCCGGAACTGCCGGTTCAAACCTTCGATAATATTTGTCGTATATATGATTTTCCGAATCTCGGGAGGGTATTCAAAGAAAGTGCTCAAAACTTCCCAGTTGTCCTCCCAGCTCTTGACGCAGGAGGGATACTGCTTCCGCCATTCATCTGCGAATGCGTGCAGGTTCTCTTCCGCTTCCTGCAGTGTGACCGCAGTGTAGATTTTCTTCAGGTCAGCTACCAGTTTCTTGATGTCCTTGTAGCTGACGTACTTGGTAGAACTGCGAATCTGGTGGACGATACACCGCTGCAGGCGGCTCTTGGGATACACCGCCTGGATTGCCTGCATCATGCCGCAAAGGCCGTCGGTGCAGAACAGATAAACATCCAAAACACCCCGGCTTTTGAGATCATTCAACACACTCAGCCAAAATTTGCTGCTCTCATGCTCGCCGATCCACACGCCAAGAATGTCCTTCCGGCCATCCATGGTGATGCCCAGAACCACATAAGCTGCCTTGGTCACATAGCGGTGATCTTCCTTGACCTTGTAGTGGATAGCATCCATGAAGATGAAGGGATAGATGCTTTCCAGAGGCCGATTCTGCCAGGCATTGACCTCCGGCATGATCTTCTCGCTGATTTTACTAACCAGCTCCGGGGATATCTCTACATCGTACAGGCTCTTGATCTGCTCGGCGATATCCCGCTGGCTCATGCCACAAGCGTAGAGGGACAGAATCTTGTCCTCCATGCCTTCGGCATTGCGGTCATATTTGCTGATGATCTTCGGCTCATAGTTACCCTTGCGGTCTCTGGGAACCTTGATATCGATCTCTCCCAACTGGGTCTTTACGGTTTTCTGGGAGTAGCCGTTACGGTAATTGGGAGTTACGTTTTCTGGGTCTGCGGCACGCTGGCAACGCTCTCTGCCAAGTTCCTCGTCCATCTCTACTTCCATGACCTGCTGGATGACATCCCGGAACATTTCTTTCATAGCTTCCATGATGTCGGCGGTGCTGGTGAAATGCTGGCTCTGAACATACTGCTTCAAAAGGTCCTGTGGTGCGTTCATAATACTGACTCCTTTGTCGTGAATGCTTGGTAACATTCTTGACCTTGCCGCCAGTATCTATACTGTCATACTTTGTCGATTACACAGAATTTTCTGCGGTCTCTGCTGCCCTGCGTCATCACCAAATCGTGGGGCTGATGCTGGCCGGTATGCGGAAAAAACACGCCAAATACACACCTCTCCGGTTCCACGGATGCGGCCCCTCGCTCCTGAAGCCAAAAGGACCCCGCAGGCACTGCCTGCGGGGTTTCGTTCTGTTGTGATTTTACGCACCTGCGTGGCGCAGGGCCAGATCGCAGACGGCGGCAGCGGATGCGGTAGGGAAGTCCGCCCGACGGGCCACCATGCTCCGGGGATCGATGGCTCCGGAGAGGATGCCCTGCAGCATGGGCTGGAGCTCCTCGTCGCTGCTGACCGCCAGCGCACAGCCGTGGCGGGTCATGAAGTCGATGTTGCGGCTCTCGCAGCCGGGGACGGCGTTGAGGTACAGCAGCGGCGTCCCGGCGGCCACGGCCTCGGCGGTGGTGAGCCCTCCGGCCTTGGTCAGCAGCAGGTCCGAGGCGCACATATACCGGAACATCTCATGGGTATAGCCCAGCACCCGCACCCGGTCCACGGGGCGGAAGAAATCGCTCTGCATCTGCTGATACATCCGGCGGTTGCTGCCGCAGATGGTGACCAGCAGATCCTCCGGCCCCATGAGCTCCGCCACCTTCTGGGCGGTGGTACGCAGGGGTCCGGCGCCCATACTGCCGCAGGCCAGCGTGAGAATGCGGCCATCCACCGGAAGATTCAGCGCACGGCGGGCTTCCTCCCGGCTCTCCGGGTGCAGGAACTGCCGCCCAACGGGGATGCCGGTGGGGAAGAGCCGCTCCTGCGGCAGTCCGGCGGTCACGAACTCCGGGATCAGGTCCCGGTGGGGGATGCACAGTCCGTCCACCTGCAAATCCCCCACACCGGGAGAGCAGGTGAAGTCCGTGGCCACGAAGTAGGTGGGGATGCGGACGCCGTAGCTGCACCGCAGCTCCGTCATCATCATGGCAGGGAACAGGTGGACGCAAATCACGGCATCCGGGGCCTGATCGATCAGCTCCTCATACAGAGGGCCGATGCCCCGGATGCTCTGCTCATAGAACAGGTTGGAGGGGTGCTTCTCCTCCCGGCGATAGCCTGCACCGTAAATTTTGGGGGCATAACGATAGGCAAAGTCGTGGCCGTGGCTGATGAGGTCGGCCGTGGACTTGGGCAGGAATTGCAGGGCGTCATAGGTGCGGCTCTCCACACTGCGGGTCTCCAGCTCCTGAGCCAGCGCCGCAGCGGCAGAGTTGTGTCCTCCCCCCGTGGAACAGGAGAACAGAAGCACTTTCATACAGGTTTCCTCCTTGTTTTCTCCGCAAGCTTTTGCAGTCTCGGCCGGTTATAGCGCTGGATGACGATGAAGCTCACGTTCCCCAGCACATTATACACCAGCCACAGCAGCACCGTCCAGCCACTGCGCCACAGGAAAAAAATTCCAGCCGACAGCAGCGTCAGCGCCCAGTGGACGCACTCGGCCACGCAGGTCTCCTGCACCAGTACCGCCGGGTCGCTGCCCAAATCCTTTCGGACCATGTCCGGCATCAGGCGGCTCATATCCGGCAGATGATCCTTCCACTTCCGGATACCCAACTTCAGGTAGATGCGCCCACCCTTTTCCCAAGGGGCGGAACGCCATGGGGCCTTTTCGGCGCAGAACCATTTGCGGGGCAGGGCCTGCCCCAGCGGATGGGCCGCCACCCCCAGCGCCGCCAGATACAGCGCACAGCGCCAGAAACCGTGCATTTCTCCATCCGCCCCTTTCCTGCGATCGCCGCCCTCCTGCGGCGTGTCAAACTGCTGTTATTTTAACAGACATAGTGATGAAAATCAAGCTGACGGGCCAATAGTGTCCTGTATATTTACAGAATAGACACAATTGAAGCTGCCTGAGAAACAAAGGAAAATAAGAGGAATACTCCGTCGGTTGACAAGCAGAGCGGGATGTGGGAAAATAGATGGGATCAACGAAGGAGAAGAGTAGACATGAAGAGACGGATCCTATGGCTGCTTGTGTGTATGCTGCTGTGTACGACGATGGCGGCCTGCGCCTGGAGGGAAACGCCCCAGCTGCCGACGGCGGAGGTGCAGACCCAGCCGGAGACCCCAGAACCAACGCAGGAGACCGAGCCTCCGCAGGCCCCGGAGAAGCCGGATCAGGCAGTCTCGCCCCACGGCTCTGCCGCTTACATCCATGGCCGGACGCTGGTGGTATCCATTTTTGCCGACGATGCCGCTACCCATTGGGACGAGACAATGGACGCTGCCGATATAGACCAGACACAGGAGCACCTCCGCATCGCCACGGAATGGCTGACGGATGCCGTAAAGCCCTACGGTGCCAAGGCCGAATTTCTCTACGATTGGAAGGAGAACCCCGATCTGCGGTACAGCGCCAAATTCACCGAGACGCTGGTGCGTGCAGACGGCTCCATGTACGATGTGCAGGCCGGTTATATTCAGGAGAACATCCCCACCGAGGAGCTGAAGCGTGCGTATGACGCAGACAATGTGGTGTACTTTTTCTTTTTCAACACGCCCTATGAGGGAACGCCCAGTCCCTGGTCGCTGGGACGGCTGAACAGTCAGGCCTGCGACACGGAGTTGGTCAATCTGTTTCTCCGGGCGGCAGGCCCTGTGGATGAGCCGCCATCTGCCTACGCACATGAGCTGCTCCACGCCTTCGGGGTCCCGGATCTGTACTATACCGGGGGGCTGATCCCACAGGCTTACGTGGACTACTGCAAGGAGACGGGGTCACAGGACATCATGTATACCATCAACGGCGATATGGACCGCATCACCGGCCAGCTGACGGAGCTGGATGCCTATTATCTGGGGCTGACCGCCCGCCCGGCTGAGGCCGACCGGTGGCAGCTGGGCCTCAGCGAGTACGAGGGGGAATGATGCTGCCAGCAATCCCATCGATGGCAGCGAATCAATAAAGAAGCGGAAGGCGAGAGCCTTCCGCTTCTTTCGTTATGACTTGTAGTGGTGGGCGTCCTGCAGCACCATGTCCTTGACCTTCATGAGCCGGGTGGTGTTGCCCCGCTCATTCTCCTCCAGCTTCATGGTGATGTAGCGGATGTTCCGCTGATTTTCCGGGATCACCACATACTCCAGTGCGTTGACCCGGCGCCGGGTGCGTTCGATGTCCTGTGCCAGCAGCTGGACGGTCTTTTCCGCCTGCGCCAGCTCCAGCAGATCGCTGTACACCCGGTTCAGGGCCTGCAGAGCATCGTCCAGCTCGCCGCTGGTCTGGGCAAAGCCATAGCAGGCCAGATCCGGCTGCGTCTCCTGCTCCGCCCGATGGAACACCGGCACGGCGATGCTCATGATGTTGCGCTGGTCCACCGTCACCTCTGTGGAGAGCCGGGGGGCCATCAGCGCCTGCTCCAGCATCTCCGGGGACATGACGGCGCTGGCTACGGTAAAGGCGGCATTGGCCTGCGCCAGCCCCTCCTCCACCCGCTTGCGCAGCTGACGGGTGCGGCGCACCTCCTGCATGAACTGCTTCATGAGGCCGTCCCGCTTGTCCTTGAGGAGCTTGTGGCCCCGGAGGGCCGTTTTCTGCTTGGCCTTCAGCCGGGTCAGCTCCATGCGGGTGGGATTGATGGTCTTTCCCGCCATAGCGATCAGTCCTCCTTGGGCAGATACTTATCCACCATGTCGCCCTTGATGCGCTTGAGCTCCTCACGGGGCAACAGGCGCAGCAGCTCCCAGCCCAGATCCAGCGTCTCGGTGATGGAGCGGTCGGTGTCGAAGCCCTGCGAGACGTAGCGCTTTTCAAATTCGTCAGCGAACTTGGCGAACTTCAGATCCGTATCCGTCAGGGCGGACTCGCCCAGAATGGTCATCAGCTCACGGGCCTCCTTGCCGGAGGCGTAGGCGGAGAACAGCTGGTTCATGGTGGGGGCGTGATCCTCACGGGTCTTTCCCTCGCCCACGCCCTTGTCCTTCAGGCGGGACAGGCTGGGCAGCACGTCGATGGGGGGCTGAATGTTCTTGCGGTACAGGTCACGGGACAGGATGATCTGTCCCTCGGTGATATAGCCCGTCAGGTCGGGGATGGGGTGGGTTTTGTCGTCCTCCGGCATGGTCAGAATGGGGATCATGGTCACGGAACCGGGGCAGCCCAGCTGGCGGCCCGCCCGCTCATACATGGTGGCAAGGTCCGTATACAGGTAGCCGGGGTAGCCACGGCGGCCGGGAACCTCCTTCCGGGCGGCGGATACCTCCCGCAGCGCCTCGGCGTAGTTGGTGATATCCGTCAGGATCACCAGCACGTGCATTCCCTTTTCAAAGGCCAGATACTCGGCGGCGGTGAGGGCCATACGGGGCGTGGCGATACGTTCCACGGCAGGGTCGTCGGCCAGATTTGTGAACAGCACCGTCCGGTCGATGGCGCCGGTGCGGCGGAACTCGGAGACGAAGTACTCCGACTCCTCAAAGGTGATGCCGATGGCGGCGAACACCACGGCGAAGGGAGTGGAGTCATCCAGTACCTTGGCCTGCCGGGCGATCTGAGCCGCCAGACGGGCGTGGGGCAGACCGGATCCGGAGAAAATGGGCAGCTTCTGACCGCGCACCAGGGTGTTCAGACCGTCGATGGCGGAGATGCCCGTCTGGATGAACTCATTGGGGTAGTCACGGGCGGCGGGATTCATGGGCAGACCGTTGATGTCCAGATACTTCTCCGGCAGCAGAGCGGGGCCGCCGTCGATGGGCTGGCCCATGCCGTCAAAGACACGGCCCAGCATATCCTCGGACACTGCCAGCTGCAGGGGATGCCCCAGAAAACGGATCTTGGAGTCCCGCAGGTTGATGCCGGCGGAGTTTTCAAACAGCTGCACCACGGCCCGGTCGCCGTTGACCTCCAGCACCTTGCATCGGCGCAGAGTGCCGTCGGACAGCTGGATTTCCGCCAGCTCGTCATAGGTGACGCCCTCCACCTGATCCACCACCATCAAAGGCCCGTTGACCTCCCGGATGGTGCGATATTCCTTCATCATTGCTCCTCACCCGCCTTTCGCTCCAGCTCACGGATCTGGCTCTGCAGATCCGCTTCGATCTTGTCATAGGCGGAGCGCCAAGTGCTCTCCTCCTCGTATTTGGCCCGGCCGATCTCCTCACGGGCCGGCAGATGGGCCAGATCCCGGACGGTGACGCCACGGGTCAGGGCCTGACGCCCCAGCGTCTCATAGCCTAAAATCAGGGACATGAGCCGCTCCTGCCGGTCGAAGCCGGTGTAGGAGTCCACGTCCATGAAGGCGTTCTGCTGTAAGAAGTCCTCCCGCAGCATCCGGGTGACCTCCAGCGTCAGCTGGTCGTTGGGACTCAGGGAGTCCTTACCCACCAGCTGGACGATCTCGTTGAGCTCGTTCTCCTCCTGCAGCAGGTGCATGGCGTGGTCACGGTTCTGCATGAACGCCTGTCCCAGATGCTCGTCGAACCACGGGCGCAGGGAATCCAGATACAGGGAATAGGAGTTCAGCCAGTGGATGGCCGGGAAGTGCCGCCGATAGGCCAGCGACGCATCCAGCGACCAGAACACCTTCACGATACGCATGGTGCCCTGAGCCACCGGCTCACTGAGGTCGCCGCCGGGAGGCGACACGGCGCCCACCGCCGTCAGACTGCCGGTACGCTCCTCGCTGCCGAGGCACTGCACCACACCGGCCCGCTCGTAGAACTGGGCCAGACGGCTCACCAGATAGGCAGGGTAGCCCTCCTCGCCGGGCATCTCCTCCAGACGGCCGGACATCTCACGCAGGGCCTCGGCCCAGCGTGAGGTGGAGTCAGCGATAACGGCCACGGCGTAGCCCATGTCCCGGAAATATTCAGCGATGGTGATGCCGGTGTATACGGAGGCCTCACGGGCGGCCACGGGCATATCCGAGGTGTTGGCGATAAGCACCGTCCGCTTCATCAGTGTCTCACCGGTGCGGGGGTCCGTCAGCTCCGGGAACTCCCGCAGCACGTCCGTCATCTCGTTGCCACGCTCGCCGCAGCCGATGTAGACCACGATGTCCACGTCCGCCCACTTGGCCAGCTGATGCTGCACCACCGTTTTGCCGGAGCCGAAGGGACCGGGTACGGCGGCGGTGCCGCCCTTGGCCACGGGGAACATGGTGTCGATGACCCGCTGGCCGGTCTGAAGCGGCGCAGAGGGCGGGAATTTCCGCCGATAGGGCCGCCCCACACGGACGGGCCACTTCTGCACCATGGTCAGCTCCTTCAGGGAGCCGTCCGCCAGACGCACCTTGGCGATGACGTCCCGGATGGTGTATTCTCCTGCCTCTGCCACCCACTCCACGGTGCCGTCCATGCGGTGGGGGACCATGATCTTGTGGAGCACCGAGGTCGTCTCCGGCACGGTACCCAGCACGTCTCCGGCCACCACGGCGTCGCCGGGCTTGGCCACAGGGGTGAAGCCCCACTTTTTATCCTCCGGCAGCGGCGGGGCCTGAATGCCACGGGGGATGTGAGCCCCGGCCATGCTGCGGATCTCCTCCAGCGGGCGCTGGATGCCGTCATAAATGCTCTCGATCAGCCCCGGCCCCAGCTCCACGGACAGGGGAGCGCCGGTGGTGACCACCTCCGCACCCGGCCCCAGACCGGAGGTCTCCTCATAGACCTGAATGGACGCCCGGTCGCCGGTCATATTCAGTATCTCTCCGATCAGCTGCTTGGGACCCACACGCACCACGTCCGCCATGTTGGCGTCCGCCATGCCGTCGGCTACCACCAGCGGCCCGGAGACTTTGATTACTTTGCCCATAGTTACGCTCCCTTCAAGTGATGTCTGCGCCCACGGCACACTCCACGGCGTTGTGCAGCGCAGTCTCCCCCAGCCCAAGGGAACCACCCTTGCCGGGGATCAATACGATGGCGGGGGGTCAGCGCCTCCTTATAGCGGTCGATCTCCTCCTGCAGGGGCGCCGCCAGCGCCTCCGTCAGGAACACCGCCGCACAGCCCTCCTCCGCAGCCTTACGGAGCAGATGGCGGGCCTCGGTGCTGTCCTCCACGGTGTGGACCTCCAGCCCCAAAGCCCGGAAGCCCAGCACGCTGTCCCGGTCACCGATGACGGCGATCTTAGCCATAAATATCACGCAGCCTTTCCCGGATGGTGTCGGCGGACAGTCCTGCCCGGCGTCCCGTCATGATGGTGCGGACGGCGATAAGCTCCGCTTCCGCCGCAATGAGATACCCCAGTGCCGTCTCCACGCCGAAGGGGGTGCGGCGGGCCTTGGCCGCCAGACGCAGCACGGCGTTGTCGCACTGCTTTTCCAGCGCCGTCATGCTGCCGCCTCCGGCGCAGATGCCCTCCGCCAGACCGGCGGCTTCCCGCAGAGGCGTGGCGGCATACAGCTCCCGCAAATCGGTAGGGGCGGCCTCCTCCAGCGCTGCCGGAGGAACGCTGCCGCCCTCCAGCAGCACCCTGTGCAGAAAGTCCGGCCCTTTTCTCAGCCGGTGGGCCCGCACGGCGCTGCACAGGTTCACGCCGTCGATGCGGGTGCGGAGATAGTCCGTCAGGGCGGGGCAGTCCACCGCATCCGCCAGCCGGGTCAGCTCCCGGAAGCAGGTGCCGTCCAGCACAAGATCGCACGCCTGACCGTTGCCGGTCTCCGCCAGAGCCTGACGGGCCTGCTGTACGGCCTGTGCCGTCTCGGCGGGGAGGAAGTCCCGCAGCTCCCGCTGCCGGTAGTCCGACAGCAGCTGCTCCGGATCCCACCGGCCCCCTGCCATCAGCAGGCGGCGGCAGTCCTCGCCCCGGCTCTTTACCAATACCTTCAGATTGTGATAGTCCGTGGGCAGCCGGAAAACGTCCAGGATCCGTGCATCGGGCATATCCTTGCCCAGACGGGCGAACAGCTCCTCCCGCCGCCGGCCAACGGCCTGATCCAGCGCCGCCTCCGACTCCGGGTCAAAGGCGGGCCAGCCCATCTCCTCCAGCACACGGGCCGCATCCCGGTCCGTCGGAGCCGACAGCAGCTGCTCCCGGCGCTCCGGGGTCAGCAGCCGAGTCTCCCAGCTGTGGATACAGGCGCTGAGATACAGATATTCCGTATCATGATACTTCTTGGTCAAAGGGCAGCCCCCTCTCAGTCAAACAGAATGGCGGCGACCTCGCCGGACATCTCCTGTCGCAGCTGCCGCAGGATCTCCGGGAAGGTGCAGCTGCACTCCACGCTGCCCTGCTTGAGGATCAGCCCCCCGCCGGTGGGACGCTGCTCCGCAGACAGGCGGAAGTGCCGTCCCTGAGCGTTGGCACCCTCCAGCACCTGCTGTCCCAGCGGTGCGTCCTCCGGGGAGAGGATGATCTCCTCGGTGCCGGCTCCGTTTTTCACCGCCAGCTGCACCAGCAGCCGCACATATTTCTCGCGGGGCAGCTGCGTCAGCTGCTGCCGGGCCTGTCGGAAGGTATCGTCAATGAGCTGCTGCTTGCAGGCGAGGAGCTGCTCCCGGCGGGTGCGGTCGGCGCCGCTCTGGGCTCTCCGCTGATCCTGCTGGGCATCACGGGCGGCCTTTTCCTGATCCGCCTGGCGCAGCTGCCGGGCCTGGTCCTCGTACTTCTCCGTGATCTCCTGTGCCTGGCGGCGTCCTGCCGCCGTCAGGGCTTCTATCTGCCCCTGTGCATCCGTCTGGATGCGCTGGGTGATCCGTTCCAGTCCCTTCATGGCCCGCTCCGTTTTACAGAATGTTGGTAGCCAGCATGATGGTAGCCACCAGGGACAAAATGGCGTAGAACTCCACGATGCCGCAGAAGATCAGGCCCTTGGTGGCGGCCTCCGGGTGCTTGGCCACGATACCCACGGAGGCGGCGGCCACACGGCCCTGGAACTTAGCGGAGAGCCAGCCGCCGATGGCGGTGGGGATGCAGGCGGCGAAGAAGGACATACCCTGAGTCAGCGTCAGATCTACGGGAGTGCCGCTCATGAGACCTACCTGCAGCAGGACGATGAACAGGGCCACGAAGCCATACAGACCCTGCGTACCGGGCAGCACCTGCAGGATCAGGCACTTGGTGCTCTTGTCGGGATCCTCGCTGACCAGACCGGCGGCGGCCTCACCCACGAGACCGGTACCCTTGGCGGAGCCCACGCAGCACAGGCCCACCGTCAGCGCCGCACCCAGAATGGCGAAACCCATGCCGCCGATGGCGTTCAGAAAATCATACATATCAATTATCCTCCTTCATAACTTCAACATATTGTGTTTCTACGGACAGTGGCTTATAGTTCTTGCCACCCTCCTTGTAAAACCGACCGAAAAATTCCAGAAATTGCAGACGCATATCGTGGACGTAGCAGCCCAGCAGGTTCAGTGCCAGATTCAGGGCGTTGCCGATGAGGGCGATGACCACGAAGCCCACCACGTTCCCGGTGGTGGCGCCCAGCATATTGAATACCTGCGCCAGCACGGCGCCCGACAGCATCAGCGCCATCAGACGCACATAGGAGAGGATATCGCTGAAAAAGCCTGTGACGCCGTTATATACGGCGCTCACCAGCCCCGTGACCTTGCCGAAGCCCTTCTTGCCCCGACCGGAGCCGTATACCAGCATCAGAACGCCGATGACCAGCACCACCGGCACACCGGCCACGCTGCCCACCTTCAGGAGCGCCATGGCCCCACCGGCCAGAATGACCCACCACGTGATCTCGTCCCACAGGGCGTCGGCAAAGTGGCCGTCCCTGGTTTTCTTCACCACGCTGATGGTCATGCCGGTGAGGATCTGGATGCCGCCCAGCACCATGGAGCCGATCATGATGGCCATGGTGTCGTTCAGCGGCGAGAAGAGGCTGGGCAGCTCGAAGGTGCTGGCGGGGTCGATGACCCTGCACAGCTGGGGGATGAAGTCCCCGAAGAAGCCGCCGGTGAGAGCGCCGAAAATAAAGGTCACGATGCCGCACCACAGGATCAGCTCGATAAAGCCCCGCTTGCTCTCCGGCGGCCGTGCCTTTTTCAGGTACAGCAGCGGCAGAAAGATCATCAGAAGGCCGTAGCCCATGTCCGCCATCATCATGCCGAAGAACAGGATGAAAAACGGGGCCATGACCGGGTTGGGATCCACGCCGTCATAGGCGGGCATGGAGTACTGCTCCGTGATGCAGGTCATGGACCGGGTGAGCCAGTTACTCTTCAGCGTCACCGGCACCTCCGGATACTCCTCCTCGGTGGGGACCCGCAGGTCCCACGCACAGGAGTAGCCCTCTAGCAGCTGCTCCAGCCGGGCGGCGTCCGCCTCCGGCACCCAGCCCTCCAGATAGAAAATGTGTCCGTCGGTGAGGAGCCGTTGGCGGTTCTCCTCCCGCTGAATTTGCAGATTCAGACGGTCCAGACCCAGCTTCAGCTCCGGCTGACGGCCTCCCAGGGCGTCCAGCGCAGCGTCCTCCGCCCGGCGGTCCTGCCGGACCTGCTCCTCCTCATCGTCCAGCCGCTGCAGGTTCTCCTGCACCGTACCGGTGAGGGTACCGAAGGAGGCCGCCGCAAAGCCGAAGGGCCGCAGCACCTCCAGCACGGCGCTCTCCGCCGCCTGATGTACCAGCAGCAGAAGATACTGCTGCTGCGGCGACAGGGATACCTGTACCAGCTCCGCCGGCTGTTCCTCCAGAGCGTTTTTTGCCTGCTGGAGGTCCGACCGCAGGGGCATGGTGCCGGGGATCACCGACAGTTGACCGCTGCGGTGCAGCTCCAAGGGCACGTCCAGCTCCGCCCACGGCTCCAGCGACAGCCGCTGGGCCTGAATACGCTGGAGCTGGGAGGTCAGCTGATCCTTGCGGGCCGTGTGGCCCAGAATTTCCTCCGCCAGCGCCTGCTGCTGCCGCAGCGCCGCCTCATCCAGAAACTGCTTCTGGCTGATGCGGGGCCGTGGGGAGAACAGCCCGGTCTTTTTCAGACCCCGGCTGCCCAGCGCCGACAGCGCCGCCTCCATCTGGCGGGAGGCCTCCCGCCAGCGGACCAGCTCCGCCGGCTCCGGATGCAGCAGCGCCGCCCAGTCCGGGTCCGCCGCCAGATCCTCGGTCTGCCGGATCTCCAGCCGACCGAACCGCAGCAGCGCATCCATCAGGGACTGCCGCTCCTCCTCCATCGCCAGCAGGTGCAGCCGCTGCATTTTCACAATGGCCACTACTCCTGCACCACCCTTCTCAGAATGGTGTCTACCGCCTGAGGCATCTTGGCCCCGGCCCGCTGCCGCAGGGCGTCACAGTCTGCCTGAACCTCCCGCAGCGCCTGCTGCCGGGCTGCTTCGGCGTCCTCCGCCGCCTGCCGGCGGCGCTGGGTCTCCAGCTGCTGCAAGTCCCGGCGTGTCTGTTCCACCAGCGCACGTCCGGAGCGTTCCGCCTCTTCCTGCATCTGCTGAGCCTGCTGGGCCGCCTGACGGACGGAGACTTCCGCCTCCTGCTCCACCTGCGATACCTGCTTCACCAGCTCCAGATACATGGTCGTCACCGCCTTTCCTTGTGAATGGATCTATAAGCATATGCCGTCCGGCCCTTGTAACGGCCCGTTCGGCAGAGGCTGACTTGAAATTGTTCGATATCTTAGCACATCTTAACAGGAAAATCAACACATTGTCTGTTAATTTACAAAAATAATTTATTTGTATAAAAATGGGACTTTTTCTTAATGATAAGAAAAAGTCCCATTGCGAAAAACTATTGCACCACAGCGCCGAAGGCAGACACGCCCAGCACGCTGAGGATGCCCATGATGCACCCGGCCAGCAGCACACCGCCCATGCAGGCCAGCACGCTCTTCTTAAAGCCCATGTCCAGCAGAGAGGCCGCCAGAGTCCCCGTCCACGCACCGGTGCCGGGCAGGGGGATGCCCACGAACAGCAAAAGAGCCCAGAACAAGCCCTGGCCGGCCTTCGCCTGAAGCTTTTGGCCGCCCCGCTCGCCCTTTTCCAGACAGAAAGTGAAGAACCTCCCGATGACAGGCTTATCCTTGCCCCAAAGAAGGATCTTCCGGGCGAAGAGATAGATAAACGGCACCGGCAGCATATTCCCCACGATGGCAATGAGATACGTCAGCCACAGCGGCATCCCGTAGGCCACGCCGTAGGGGATGGCGCCCCGCAGCTCGATGAGGGGGACCATGGATACCAGAAAAACGATGAGTCCGTGTTTCATATGCTTCCTCACAAGATTGCCGGACCCATAGACCGGCAGCGTAATTTTATGATAGAGTATTATACCATAGTCTGCCCCGTATGACAAGGCTGCATTCCGTTTGCCGGGAAACTTCTGTGGGAGGGGTATAGAACCGCTGCAAATCTTCATGCTTTTTTCCACAAATTATTCCATAGTTTCTGTCGACAGCCGGAGTTTTTTACGTTATACTATATTCTGTTGAATCAAATATACTGGGAGGGAATGCGTTTTGAGCGTTTCTGATTTCATTTCCCTGCTGGGCGGCGTGGCCCTGTTCCTGTTCGGTATGTCCATCATGGGCGATGCCCTGAAGAAGGTAGCAGGCAATCAGCTGGAGCTGGTGCTGTATAACCTCACCAGCACGCCCATCAAGGGGGTCCTGCTGGGGACCGGCGTCACGGCGGTGATCCAGTCCTCCTCCGCCACCTCGGTGATGGTGGTGGGCTTCGTCAACTCCGGCATGATGAAGGTCAATCAGGCCATCGGCATCGTGCTGGGCGCCATCTTGGGCACCAGCGTTACCGGCTGGGTGCTGTGCCTCAGCAACCTCTCCGGCGGCGGCTGGGTGGCTCTGCTGAGTACCTCCACTCTGACGGCCCTGATGGCCACCATCGGTACTCTGCTGCGGATGATCAGCAGGAAGCAGACCACCCGCCATGTGGGGGAGATCCTGCTGGGCTTTGCCGTGCTGATGTACGGCATGACCGCCATGAGCGGCGCCGTGGAGCCCCTGCGGGAGAGCGAGGTGTTCATCAATGCCATGACCTCCTTCGCAAACCCTCTGCTGGGAATTCTGGTGGGCATCGTGTTCACCAGCGTCATCCAGAGTGCCTCCGCCGCCGTGGGTATCCTGCAGGCGCTGGCCGCCACCGGAGCCGTCACCTTTGAAATTGCCCTTCCTATTATCATGGGTATTGCCATCGGCGCTGCGGTGCCGGTGCTGCTGTCGGCGCTTGGCGCCAACGTCAGCGGCAAGCGCACGGCCTTCGTCTATCTGCTCATCGACGTGCTGGGCGTGGTGATCTGGGGCTGCATCTTTTATGCCGTCAATGCCGTGGTGCATTTTGACTTCATGGATACCACCATGACCACCGTGTCCATCGCTCTGGCGAACACCCTGTTCCGTCTGGCCACGGTGGTGGCCCTGATGCCCCTCATTGGCCTGCTGGAGAAGCTGGTATGTATGCTGGTGCCGGACAACTCCGAGAGCAGCCGGGAGCGCCAGAAGATGGACCGTCTGGAGGAGCGCTTCCTGCAGCACCCGGCGCTGGCCATCGAGCAGAGCCGTCAGGTCACCGACGCCATGGCTCAGTGCGCCATGGAGAATCTGCTGGCCGCCATGGCGCTGGTGCATCAGTACAGCGACAAGGGCTTCCGGGCCGTGGCGGAGACAGAGTCCACCGTGGACCGCTACGAGGACCGGCTGGGTACCTACCTGATGAAGATCACCGGTAAGGAACTCACCGCCCGTCAGAGTGAGGAGGTATCCAAGTATCTGCATACCATCTCCGACTTCGAGCGCATCTCCGACCACGCCCTGAACATCTCCGAGGTGGCGCAGGAGATCCACAGCAAGGGCATGGCCTTCTCGGCGGAGGCCAGCCAGGAACTGAAGGTCATGGAGGATGCCGTCTCCGAAATCCTCTACCTTTCCATCCACGCCTTTGTGGAGGGGGATCTGGCCGCCGCCAGCCGGGTAGAGCCGCTGGAGGAGATCATCGACGGCCTGTGCGACGAGCTGAAGCTGCACCATGTGGACCGTCTGCAAAAGGGCGTATGCACCCTGAGTCAGGGCTTCGTGTTCAACGATCTGCTCACCAACTATGAGCGGGTAGCGGACCACTGCTCCAATATCGCCGTGGCCATGATCGAGCTGGAGTCCGATGCCTTCGATACCCACGAGTATTTGAAGAGCGTCAAGGACATGAAATCCGACTCCTTCGCCCGCTATTACGAGGAATACAGCAAAAAATTTGCTTTGTAAGACATGAAAAAAGCACCGACAGAGGGTGTGTTCCAATAAGACAGTATAATAAGTTTTGGGTAAACGGCATGATTTAGGTCATGCCGTTTTTCCCTTTTGAATGTCATAGAGTAAATTGGCGGGAAGAATACCGATGTAGTTATAACTGATTTCTACATCCTGCACTCTGTGTCCGCTGGACTTGTCCGGTGCGTGAACATATACGGCATTGACCATATCGTTCAAGACAGTCGGTGTCAGCTTCTCCAGATGCAGATACTTCTTCGCTTGTTGGATGAACTTATCAACGTTCTCCACTTGGTCTTCGTGATTTTGAATTTCTTCTTCGAGTGTAGCAATCTTCTGTCGCAGTTCTTCCTGCTCTTTTTCGTAGTCCTCGGACAACATTTTGAAACGGGTCTCATTGATCACGCCGTTGACCATATCCTCGTAAATGCGCTTGAAAAGTCTGTCCAAATCGTTTAGACGGGTTTCAGAACGCTGTAAGGTTCGCTTCTTAGCTGTAAGCTCTCGTCTTGCTTCGGCGTTCTTTTTCGCACCCAACGCTCTGCGAAATTCTTCCTCATAAGCGGCAATGCATTGGATAACCAATCTCATGTGCTGAAGCGTACCTTCTTCCAGTACCACCGCACGGATGAAGTGAGTGTCACAAACCTCTTTGCCTCTTTTACGGGAAGTGGAGCACACGAAGTGATCTTGACGAGATTCAAAGCTGTTGCTCGTGCAGTAGTATAGCTTTTCTTCGCAGTCAGCGCATCGCACGATACCGGAGAACATATTGCTCTTGCCTGTTCTTGCGGGTCTGCGTTTGTTTTTGCGAAGCTCTTGCACTCGCTCAAAGGTCTCTTTGTCAATAATCGCTTCATGGGTGTTCTCGAAAATCTTCCATACCTCCGGCGGATTATCGAGCTTCTTTTTCGTCTTGTACGACTGTCTGCGCGTCTTGAAGTTGACCATGTGACCGAGGTATTCCTGCTTCTCCAAAATACCCGAGATAGTGCGTGGTGCCCAATCGTAAGGGTCTTCTGGTGTCCTTGCAGGAGCGTTTCGTCCCATCTTCACCCAATGAACAGTAGGACAATCGACCTTTGCCTCTTTCAGCTTTTGTGCGATCTGTGAGGGACCGAAGCCCTCCATGCACAAAGCGTAAATTTGGCGAACAACGCCTGCGGCTTCATCGTCCACAATCCAATGTTTCTTCGGATTGTCGGGGTCTTTCATGTAGCCGTATGGCGGATTCGTTGCGAGATATTCGCCCGACTCGCCTTTTTGCTTCATGGATGCCTTGACCTTTTTACTGCTGTCCTTAACGTAAAACTCGTTGATGATATTCAAGAACGGCGTAAAATCATTGTCCTGCTGATTTGCGCTGTCCACACCGCTGTTGATAGCGATGAAACGGACATTGTGCGATGGGAAAAGAAGCTCCGTATAATAACCGACTTCCAAATAGTTTCTGCCGATACGGCTCATGTCCTTAGCAATAAGAACACCAACTCGGTCATTCTCTACCAGTTCGATCATTCGCTTCCACTCGGGTCTGTTGAAATTCGCTCCCGAGTACCCGTCATCCACGAAAAATTCGATATTACGAAATTTCTGGTCTTGTGCGTACTTTTTGAGGATGGCTCTTTGATTTACAATGGAGTTGCTCTCACCTTCCTGTTCATCGTCACGGCTTAAACGACAGTAGATTGCTGTAATTTTGTCAGACTGCCTATTCATATCTTGTTCCTCCTTAATCGGCGGGCAGTCTGCCAATACAGGATTGCTTGTATTCATTATATCACACATCTATGAATTTTTCACCTTTCTCGTTAAACTTTTTCATTTTCAATTTCGTTTGCCATACGGTCAAGGAGTTTGGCAGACAAACTGCGTGTGCCGTCATATCGTCCACCAAAACGATAGGTAGTCTGACCGGATTGTATCGTTACGGTTATTTGAGGAAGTTCTGCCGCACAATAATTGGGAACAACGATGCTCCCGTTTTCATTGAATCTATGGCTTCTTCTTTTCTGTTCGTCCATATAAATAATCCTTTCTCGTTTTTTTGAATGAAATGAATCGAAGGGAAAGAATCAACGTAGCTGTTCGTGTTTTCTCTCCTGTCTGTCGCCCAAGGTCTGCTCGATATTGTGGCGAATGGTATCAAGCCGCTGTGCTTCTTCTCTGGCGGTCTGGTACTGGTTGTAAAGCTCGTTTTTCTCTTTGATGAGCTGTTCCACTTCTGTTTGCAACGCCTTGTAGCTCGGCAACTTCTTGAGTCCCTTGGAATCAAAATAGCGTTTGGCGGCGTTCAGAATAATGAAGTCGCTGTCATGCTCGTCACGATATTTCTGACGGGCTTTTTCATTTTTGCAAGCCTTCAGACCGTCAACCACATATCTTGTTTTGTGGTAATTTGTTACTTGGTCGCGGAACGTTTTCTTTTCATTGATAGCTGCTTCCACTTCTTTCATACGGGAGCGAATGTCATCAACCTTGGAATGGGCAGCATCGCAAGCGGTAGCCAATGCTTCGGGTGAATCAAATCCCATTTCTTGATACAGCAGATAGGCCCGGCTTGCGTTTTTGAGATTGTGGGTCTTTGCCCAATTTTCATAACCTTTGCCCTTTGCTTTTGCCGCTTCCATGTCCACCATGCGATTAACGATATTCTGTTGATTGATGCGTTCCTGCATGGTTGGTGCGGTATGAACAAGAGGTGTTTTTGTTCTGACCTGTTTTGCGTTTCTGACAAAGGTAGCAAACACAGCCGTCTTATCAAAATCGTCACCCAGCTTTCGTGCCGTGATCGGTCTTGTTCTGTCGGGCGTGAGGTAACGCAATGCTTGTTGAATACCTCGTGTCCTTTGTTCTTGCTTACGAAATTATCCAACTTTTGAATGGTCGTGATGATGATTTTGTATTCGTGGAAGCCGCCTTTTTCATCTCTGTCCTCAAGCTGTCTCTGCAAAATCTTTGTAGAAGCATTGCTGTTGGCAGAGCCTTTTTCAAAGCGGTCGTATTCCTTCATAGTCTGATAGTCAAGATCTTTTCTATCGACTACGAACAGAACCTTGTCTACATAAGGGAGCGCAGATGCGAGCTGTGCGGTCTTGAAAGAGGTCAGCGTTTTGCCGCTTCCCGTGGTGTGCCAGATGTAACCGCCTGCATCCACCGTGCCCATCTTCTTGTAATTGGTCGAAACTTCGATGCGGTTGAGAATACGCTCGGTAGCCGCAATCTGATAGGGGCGCATGACCATCAGAATTTCTTCCGAGGTAAATACGCAATACTTGGTCAGCACGTTCAGAATGGTGTGCTTGGCAAGGAACGTCTTGGTAAAGTCAATGAGGTCTGCAATTATCTTGTTGTTGCCGTCTGCCCAGAAAGAAGTAAACTCAAAACTGTTGCTTGTTTTCTTCGATTTCTGTTTTGCGGATTCGCCCATTTCCTTGATGTGGCTGTTTCTTGTGGTGTTGGAATAATACTTAGTGTGCGTACCGTTGGAGATAATGAAAATCTGAACGTACTCATACAAACCGCTTGCTGCCCAAAAGCTATCCCGCTGATAGCGTTTGATCTGGTTAAAGGCTTCACGGATGGCAACACCACGGCGTTTCAGCTCCACATGGACAAGTGGCAGACCGTTGACGAGAATGGTCACGTCATAGCGAGTGTCGTGGTTGCCCTCGGTCTCCACATATTGATTGATAACCTGCAAACGGTTGTTGTGGATGTTCTTTTTGTCGATGAGCTGAATATTTTTGGAGGTTCCGTCATCACGGCGTAATACCTTTACATGGTCGGTCTGAATGGTGCGGCTTTTCTCAACGATACCCTCGTTAGCGTTGGCAAGTGTTTCTGTGAAGAAGCGTTTCCATTCGCTGTCGGTAAAGGTGTAGTCGTTCAAAAGCGTGAGCTGCCGTCTGAGGTTGGCGATCAGACCGTTTTCGTCATGGATGGTAAGGTACTCATATCCCTGCGTGGTCAGCAGACGGATAAATTCCTTTTCAAGAGCCGCTTCGCTCTGGAAACAGTCAGAACGTGAGTTTTCCGGCGTATATTCAGCTACAACGGTGCTTTCATTGCTTGCCGCAATGATGTTGTATGTGCTCATAATTCACGACTCCTTTCATTAAGAATCTAAGATTTCTTCTATCATTGGCTCAACACCGATATTCTTGATGTCCTCAATCAAATGTTGGGCGCTAAATCGGCGAACATCTTGAGCTACGAAACGCAAAATATTTGCTGCAGTTTCATTTATCACATAAGGGAAACCGCTACGGAGAACCAAATAGGCGAAGGAAGCAAATGGGTCATAGGCAACGAAAGTTCTTCCGCAAACTTCTTGATATGATTTATCTACGCTCTGGATGACATACAATGCGTGTTCCTCGCTTGTTTTCATAAAAGCTAACAATACATCAACGAATCCTTTTTTCTCATGGAGAATAGCTGTAGATATTTTTTCTGCACTCAAATCATAGATGTAGCTTTCAATTTCATCATCGAAAACTTTTCTTGTGATTTTTTCGTCTATCCGTGTTTGGTTTTCTGCTTGTTGCTTATAGGAGACTGCTTTCTCGAAAAAGATGGATAACTGTCCCGCATCAGCATAACGATATGCCGCATCTGAATTTGTGGCTTTTTCTGCAATGCTTCTGTAGATGTGGTGTGAATTTCTGGGGTCGCCTGTCATGATAAAGTTTATAACACGACCGAGCGAATACACGTCACTACGTTTATCACCATCTTTGAGCATCATAAACTGTTCCGGTGCACAGTAGTAAAACTGTCCTACCGCATTGGTGTGCATTGTTTGATGAGAGGTAAAGACATTCAAGTCTTTTCCCAATCCGAAATCTGCGATTTTGATCATTCCGGAAATAATGAAAATGTTGTTTGCACTAATATCCCTGTGGATAATGTCACGTTTATGTACTTCCGTCATGATATGAAGAATTTGGCGAATACAATTCAGCTTTATATCATCCGACAAATCAAATGATTTAACATACTTGTCCAATGTCGTTTCCGCATACTCCATTGTATAGGAGCTGCTTCCTTCATCGAATGTATAAACTTGAATGATTCCGAACGTATCTTGCAGAGATTTGGTGATGTTGTATTCTCTTTTGAAACGACTTCTAATACCTGTATCTGTCAAATAATCGTCTTTCAGCTTTTTCACTACTAATCCCGTAGATTTTTGCCGATATACGTTCGCAAATCCGCCATTCCCGATTGGTTCTAAATCGTCATTTTCCTTGACAAGATGATAACGCCCATTGCTGCGGGTTATTTTACATAAATCTCTATGGATGATACGATTGAACTCGGCGTATATAGTTTCAATCTTTTCGGCAGCCTCTACTTCTGATAGCGATTGTTCTTGCATTAAGTAACTTTTGCCGAGAACAATGTTGAAAAACCTATCTATTTGGCGGCTATTGATCAGATCCACAAGTTTATCGTGAACATACGCCCATCTTGACGGAAATCCGGAACGATAGACATCTTTAGTACCAAAATTGGCGTTAAAGAACTCTACAAGTTTATATCCTTGCTTATAAGTGTAAAAGCCCGCAGTATCACCACAGAAAATATTTGATATTTCTTTTAATGAATCTGAACTGAGCATAGCATAGTGTATCCTTTCTATTTTGCAGGTTCAAATGTTAGCAGCTTGTCCCGATAATACTCATACTGCTTTTGCCTTGCTTCGATTTCTGCGGGGAGTCCTGCGGAAATATCATTACAGAGAGTATCGAAGCGGTCGAGAATAGCCACAATTCGCTCTTGTTCTTTGATAGGAGGGACAGGAATAGTAAGTTTGTTGAAATCTTTTAGATTCAAATTGTTCCTGTCACCTTTTATCATACTAACGATATTCTGTTTGTTTCTACGTGAGTTCAAATAATAACAAACATATTTTGGCATAACCACAGTAGTATCGTATATACGAGAAACAATTGTAGCAAACCCAAGGCTACCATCTAATTCTTCATCTATAATGGCAGATGTTCCAACGTCTCCGGTGTGAACTGTTATAATATCACCAATTTTGTGCCTTCGGCTATTATTTTGAATGGCGAAATCTTCGTCCAAAAAAATGTTCTCTTTGAACTCGAAACGGTTCTCTTTAATACTTGAGTTGTGAATCAGTTTGACACCTTGAGGAACATAATGTTTTGTCATTGTTGTGACTAACCCTATATAGGTATGGGCAATAGCTGTTATAGGTACTGTTTCGCACTCAATATCAAATAGTTTATTGCGATAAGTTTCGTACTGTGTCTTTCTCGCTGTAAGCTCCGTTGTAAGCTCTGCTGTAAGCTCCGTGAAATTGTCCAGAATACGGACAATTTCACTCTGTACAGGCAGAGGAGGAACCGGAACATAAAACTCCTCAGTAACAGGCAAAGAGATCTGCGGCAACGACCCCATTCCGGATGCAGCATCTCTAAAATGTTGAATATTATTTTTCAAAACATAGTACAAATATTTTACTGTAGTTTTGTTGTCGGTGGTATAAGCCCACATTTCATTCTTGAACGTGAAAGGTTTCTCATAATATACAACATCAATCACACCACGTGATTGCACCAATACAGCAGGAACTCTTGTAATATTTGCATTGGGTATATCTGCCTCGTTTGCATTGATGACGGTTTTACCGCCTGCAAAAATTTTGATTTCACCGTTTGGATTTTCAATTTCTTTCATTTTGCCCGCAGTAATAGGTGTGCCTTTTAATCTCTGAAAGACATCTTTTATCTTTTTGAATTCAACACCATTTGGGCAAAATTCCTCTATAAGTTGTTCAAGTTTCGTCATTGATTTTATCCCTCGCGCATTTCAATGCTTCAAAACTTTTATTGGAAAACAAAAAACGAGAACAGTTTTTGATTATTTCCTTGTTGTATGAAGCAATATTCTTGATCTGATATATATCAAAAAACGCTAAGTCATTTTTCAAAATATCTTTGTGAAATATTTCAACTGCAACAGTTGGCGAAAGCGGTACAAAATATGTTACTTCCGGTGATGCTGCTGAAATGGGTTCATTTGTTTTTTTACTATGGTCAATTCTTATCACAGGATTGTCGGATGTAATAAACGGCAGTTCTGTATGGTTTATTATGAAAACCCAATGCCAATCACTAAATAGATTTGCATAGAAATTGCTCATACCAAAATCTAAAATTTCAGATGTGTGGATACGCTGAAAATCCGTTTTTGAATACTGCGGTATATCTGCATAAGGAAAACCGTCTTTTATCTGTTGATAAATATCTTTATAATAATCTCTAAAAGCCTCTGTTCTTGTTATTAACAGTGCAAATTGAGCAGAAAGTTGCTCTTTTTCTATCTGTAGAGAAGAGCAATCTCGACGCTGAGGATCAATAATTATCGTACCAAGCAAAACACGTAATAATGTGGCAAGTTCTCCCTCTATTTTATTTCCAAAAAATTTCTCTATAATTTGCTTTTGTTCACCAAGTTCATTGATATCATAAAAATGATTTATCACCGGAAACTTTCCAACTTTTGCTTGGTTAGTCTTATTCTCATGTACATTGTAGAAATAAATCCTTGATTCACGTTGTTCGTTTCCGTTAATACCGAAATTTGCCAAATAGGCTACCGGAACCGTATGCGAATGTATTACGGTGTCTTTATTTCCCATTTTCAATCTCCGCAACAATTCTGTCGATCTCCTCACGGAGAACCTGTTCACGGGCAACGATTTCCGCAATCTCAGCATTGAGCTTCACAATGTCGATTTTCTCTCTGGTATCCTCCGCTTCAACGTAGGTGGACACAGAAAGGTTGTAGTCATTCTCTGCGATTTCCTCATAGCTTGCCAGATGGGAGAAGTGAGCTTCCTCTGCACGGGCGGCAAAGGTCTCTACGATTCTGTCCATGTTCGCCTGTGTCAGCTTATTATTGTTCGTAACCTTGATGCACTCGTTAGACGCATCAATAAACAGAGTCTTGTTATCGGACTTGCCTTTCTTCAAAACCATAATACAGGTCGCAATCGAAGTGCCGAAGAACAGGTTGCTCGGCAACTGGATGATGCAGTCGATAAAGTTATTGTCGATCAGATACTTTCTGATTTTCTGCTCTGCGCCGCCACGGTACATAATACCGGGGAAGCAAACGATTGCCGCCGTTCCGCCTGTAGCAAGCCAGGAAAGTGAGTGCATAATAAACGCAAGGTCAGCCTTGGATTTCGGTGCAAGAACACCCGCAGGAGAAAAACGAGGGTCGTTTATCAGCAGGGGGTTATCGTCGCCCGCCCACTTGATCGAGTAGGGAGGATTGGAAACGATCAGCTCAAACGGTTCATCATCCCAATGCTGCGGTGCGGTCAAGGTGTCCTCACAAGCAATGTCGAACTTGTCAAAGCCCACGTCATGAAGGAACATATTGATACGGCAGAGGTTGTAAGTCGTGATATTGATTTCCTGTCCGTAAAAGCCGTTTCTGACGGCATCCTTACCGAGAATCTTTTCTGCTTTCAGAAGCAGAGAACCCGAACCACACGCAGGGTCATAGACCTTGTTGATCTCGGTCTTGCCAACCGTGCCAAGTCTTGTAAGTAATTCAGAAACGTCAGCAGGGGTAAAGAACTCGCCGCCGGATTTGCCTGCTCCCGATGCGTACATGGTCATCAGATATTCATAGGCATCGCCAAAAGCATCAATATCGTGGTCTTTCACGTCACCAAGATTCATGTTGGCTACGCCGTGCAAGAGCTTTGCAAGGCGTTCGTTTCTCTTTGCCACGGTAGAGCCGAGCTTGTTGCTGTTTACGTCAAAATCGGCAAACAAACCATCGAAGCTGCTTTCAGAAGTAGAACCCTTTGCGGATGCTTCGATATGGTTGAACACACGCTCCAATGTCTCATTCAGATTTTCGTCATTGTCAGCTTTGCTGTTGACGTTGCAGAACAGTTCGGACGGAGGAATGAAAAAGCCCTTTTCTTCAACCAAGCCCTCACGAGCTTCTTCTGCATCAGCATCGGACATTTTTGCGTAGTCAAAATCGGTGTTACCGGCTTCCTGTTCACCGGCGTTGATGTAGTTGGTCAGATTCTCTGAGATATATCTGTAAAACATTGTGCCGAGGACGTAATTTTTGAAATCCCATCCGTCCACAGCGCCACGAAGCTCATCCGCAATCGCCCATATTGCACGATGCAGCTCATCACGTTCTTGTTCTTTCTTTGTATCAATCATGGCGTTTCTGCTCCTTTTCATCGGGGATAAATTCCAGAATATCGTCTACGCCGCAATCGAGGGCATAACAGATTTTTTCGATGCTGTCTAATGCCACATAATTGTCTCGCTTCAATCTGGTGATAATATTTGCGCTAAAGCCGCCCTTTTCAATCAGCTCGGCGTTGGTCATGCCTTTATCAATCATAAGGTGGAATAATCTTTTATAGCTAACTGCCATAATCACAACCTCCTTTTCGCTCTAAATGTTATTATATCACAGAAACGTGAATTTTTCAAGATATATGGAATAATTGCCCCAGAAATTTCGACAAAAGCCAAAAAAGGAACCTATGCGTTTGAGCATAAGTTCCTCTTTGGGGCTATTCAATTATTCTTCCATGACTTCCAACATCATTCTTGCGCCAAGCTTAAAGCTGTTCTGGAACAGCAAGCAGTCGGTCATTGTTTGGAACTCTCTTACACAATCTGTATATCGGGAGAACAATTCTTTCTGTTCATCCGTCATGCTTGCCAGAAGTTTTTCTTCGTTTCTGCAGATCAGCTCCAACAGTTTCTTGTATTCCTTGCAAGAGGATGTGTCATACTCGGTGGGTTCGATGTTGCCATACCAAAATTCTTCAAGCAATCTCATACCGAACCCTCCTCGTAGATCATTTCTCGCAGAACAATTTCCTCTGCTCGATTGCGGATGCTATTCATAGCTCCTACCCATGCCATCTGATCGTTCTGTTTCATATTCTCCGTTACGCCCTCGGACACTTTCGTTTGCTCGATGATAAGTTCAAGACGGTTCTGCGCCTGTTCGTTAAAATCAGCCAGATAAGTCCATAGGTTTCCGCTAAGGCACAAATTATTAAAAAGAATAGGGCGATGTTCCTTGATATAATCCCGGTGCATCCGTCCCCATCGACCAATAGGTCTGCTTTCTTCCGGTAAATGAATATCGGGGATGTAATAGTCTCCGCAACAAATATAGTTCAGCTCTTGCATCATATGTACCTCCAATCACAGTTCAAAAAAGCTCATAAAAGCAGAAAAAGGCGATACCTGGTTGGTAAAACCAAGTATCGCCAATTTTTCTTGTCGCACCCTGTACGGCAGCTACCCTATGTCAGTATTCGTTAGATACTGTTTTATTGGAAGCTACCCGAGGTCGGTGCTTTTTTCATGCGGATACCTTGCACCATATCGAAAAACGGCCGTCCGGTGATATCGTTGAGAAGTAGAAATAATGACAAAAATCATTTGACAGAAATGGTCGAAAAATGGTATCATTACATAAATGACAAGACATTCGCCCGGTGAAAAGAAATGACGGTCGAACTGCTGAAGGGGAGAGGTAAATTGAGACGTTTATTGTGCAGTCTGCTGGCGGCCTTGATGCTGCTGCCGTGGGTGATGCAGGGGGCATGGGCCGCCGGCGGCACTCGGGAGGTCAAGGGTCGTGAGATCGCCGTGGTGTTCGACAACTCCGGCTCCATGTATGACGCCGGGAATACGGCGTGGTGCGGGGCGGGATACGCCGTGGAGGTGTTCGCCGCCATGATGAACGAGAAAGACCGGCTCAGCGTCTATCCCATGTGGCCGGTGGAGGCCGGAGGGAAGAAGTATTCCAGCAGCAGCCCCCTGACGGTGACGCCCGCAGACGATCTGTCGGTGATCCGGGATATGTACACGCCGGAGGCGTGGAATACTCCCATCGAGACCATTACCGCCGCCAGTCAGGGCTTGGCCTCCTCGCAGGCCGATGAGAAATGGCTCATCGTGCTGACGGACGGTGATACCTTCTTTGAAAACGGCGAGTCCATGAACGGCAGCAAGACGGAGGAGCGTTTGGAGGAGGAGCTGACCCGCTGCAATGCCGCAGAGAACGTGATGTATTTGGGCATCGGCTCTGTAGCTGTGATGCCGAAGGTCAGCGCAGGGAAGAACGTCTATTATGCCGACAAGGCCACGACCACGGCGGAGATCCTCACGAAGCTGACTGCCATGAGCAATATGATCTTCGGCCGTGATGAGCTAAAGCTCTCCGGCGACACGCTGGAGTTTGATCTGCCCATGAGCAAGCTCATCCTGTTTGTGCAGGGCAGTGGTGTGGGTGATGTGACACTCACCGGCTCCGAGGGCAAGCAGCTCAACGCTGTCAGCCAATACGCCCCCTCCTATGGCACCCGTGGCGCCGGGCTCGATTATGCGGGAGTCTGTGCGGTGGATACGAGCCTGCAGGGCGTGGTGGCCACCTATGAGGACTGCGACGCCGGGACCTACCAGCTGTCTTACAGCGGCAGCGTCACCAGCGTGGGCGTTTACTATGAGCCGGACGTGGAGCTCTCCGCCTTTCTGGCGGACGAGGACGGCCAGCCGGTGGATATGGATGCCCTATATCCCGGTACATACCGCTTGTGCTACGGGCTGGCGGATAAGAACGGAAACCTGACCAACTCCAAGCTGCTGGGCGAGACGCACTATTCCGTCCGCTATGATATCAACGGCGAGAAGCAGACGCTGGAGAGCGACGAGAGCGGCTGGGTAGAGGTGACGCTGGGCAGCAGCGACCACCTGAACGCAGACCTGTCCGCCACCTATCTGAACGGCTACCGTATTGAAAAGGACAACGCCGGCTTAGGCTGGCCGCTGGATGGCCTTACGCCCACGGCGCATCCCACCAGCCGGATCGAACTGAAGCTGGAGGCACCGCAGACCTATGTGGTGCGCTCTCAGCTGGAGGAGGCGCAGCCTCTCACCGCTACGCTGCTGCTGGATGGTCAGCCCATGCCCGCAGAGCTGCTGGCTCAGACAGAGGTCACAGTGGATGGTGAACTGGACTGCACCGTCACGCCCAACGGCGATGGCACCTACACCATCCGACTTTCACCGGAGCAGAGTGCCGCAGACGGCCTTCGGCGGATCACGGTGCAGGCCTCCGGAACGGATGAATACGGCGAGCCGTATCAGATCACAGCGGAGCAGAAGCTGGAGCTGGCCAAGTACCCACAGTGGGTACGCATCGCCGTCATTGCGCTGACCGTCCTGCTGCTGCTGATGCTGTTCCTGCTGTTCATGGGGATGAAGGTGCTGCCCAGGAAGATCCGGGTATCCAAGACCAACTTCACCGTGGGAGCTACGGCGGTGTCCGGTTCGGCCCGCACGGAGTTCTCCGGCGGCGGCAAGAAGAAGGGACGCCTCTCCATCACATCCCCCAAGTATACGGCCAATCCTCTGGCCAAGTGCGGCATGGTGCTGGAGCTGGAGGCGGTGAACAACCGCTGGACCCGTCCCGCTGACCGCAAGGCCAAGGTCACGGCGGTGTCCGCCGTCAACGGCAGTGCCGTTGGTTCCATCAAGGTGGGCACGCTGGTGTTTAACCGTGACCCCGCCACCGGCAAGCTGGTGAGCACCAAAAAGACGGCCACCACGGAGATCGGCAACAACCGGGCCTGCAACGTCAGCGGTCAGGTGCTGGACAGCACCGGCATCCCCGTCCCCATGGGCTTGGGCGTAACATTGAAATTCAGCAAATAAAAGAGAGACAAACCATATATAGAATGATTCGGAGGTAGCAACATGGCAAAGGAACGCATTAAGGAAAATGTGATCGACGCCCCGACTCTGTTTGTGGGTGTTGGCGGCACCGGATGCCGCATCGTCCGGCGTGTGGCGGAGATGTGCCGTCCCGGCGAACGGGAGAACGTCAACTTTGTCTGTCTGGACACCAATGTCAACGATCTGGCCAGCGTGTCCGGCAGCAGGAGCCACATCTACACCGTCCAGACGTCCAACACTCAGACGGTGGGCAACTATCTGGATTACGATGCAGATGCACTGAACAACTGGTTTCCCAAGAACGCCGTCCTGTACGACAAGACGGTGTCCGAGGGTGCCGGACAGGTCCGGGCCATCTCCCGTCTGGCCCTGAACTCCACCATTAAGACCGGCCGCATCCGCCCGCTGTTGGACGCCGTGGACGACCTGTTCCGCAAGAGCGGCAAGGAGATGAAGCAGGCCATGCGTGCCGTCATCGTCTCCACGGCCTCCGGCGGTACCGGCTCCGGTATCCTGCTGCCGCTGGCCATGTATCTGCGGGACTATGTCAAGGATAAGTACCCCAACACCAGCCTGATCGTCCGCTCCCTGATCCTTCTGCCGGAGACGCTGGACAGCGTCATCGACTCCAACACTGAGCGGGAGAGCCAGCGCCGCAACGCCTATGCCACCATCAAGGAGATCAACGCCTTCATGATGAAGGGCTCCGGCTTCTTCGATATCGACGAGGATCTGCGCCGCTACAACAGACTGCACGTGGACTTTGCCAATCCCGGCACCGATGAGATGAAATCCCTGAGCCTGCTGCCCTTTGATTTCTGCTTCCTGATGGATGGCCAGAACGCCGAGGACAGCACGCTGGTCAGCACCATGCAGTATGAGATCCAGGCGGCGCAGGCCCTGTATGAGCAGAACATCGGCCCCATGCAGAAGAAGGCCTTCTCCGTGGAGGATAACATCATCAAGGAGATGTCCAACCCCGGCAACTATGGCCGCAACCGCTTCGGCGGCATCGGCGCCGGCGTTATCCGCTACCCCTATGAGGAGATCGCCGACTACATCGCCTATGACTGGGCGCTGGACAGCATCGGCGGCGAGGGTGAGGCAGCCAAGTGGTCCAAGTATGACAACGCCTTTGAGGTGAAGCTGCGTGAGGCCCGGAAGAAGGGCCTGTCCGCCACCGAGGCCCCCACTCGTGCCGAGGTGTATACCGAGAAGATGAACACCGCTACCGATAACTTCACCAAGGACCTGCGGGCCAAGTTCACCCGCATTGCGCCCCAGCTGCTGGAGTCCTATTTTATGGCGCTGGCAAACCGGATGCACGAGGCCCTGAACGAGGATACCGGCATCAACGCTACCCGCAGCGCCGCCAACAGTCTGGCGGAGGAGATCGACTATCAGCACACCGAGGGCGAAAAGGGCAAGGCCCGTGACAACCTGGGGATGCTGCGTGACTACGAGGCCATGATGCGCATCAACGCCCGCAAAGTGTCCGAGGGCGTGGCAGAGGCCATCTTCGTCAACGAGGCCAAGACCATCAATGAGAAGAAGCCCTATACCATCGAGGCGATCCTCCGCAACAGCTTCGGTGAGATTTTCCATCCCAATGCCGTACGCTATATGCTGTATATGCTGGAGCGCCGCTTTGCCGAGAAGATCCAGACTACGCAGAATCGTCTGAATAACGAGATCATCCCCAATCTGGAGACCTATGCACCCGATGCCAACGAGACGGGTATGTTCGACGTGAAGTTCAACGGCAAGAAGAAGGAGCGCAATCTGGACGAGCTGTGCGCCGCCGAAAAGGCCGGCGATGCCAACCCCAATCTGCTGGAGAAGCTGGGCGGCTATGAGAAGATCTATGCCAAGCTGAACGAGTTCTTCCCTGACTACTTTGCCGCCATCACCGATTTCGGCAATCTGACGGCGGAGCTGGAGGCCTATAAGTTCGGCTACGAGTATGTCAAGGATCTGTCCTCCATGTTCGAGCGCTTTTATCGCACCTTCGGTGAAAAGGTCACCTCTCTGGTGCGCCGTCAGGACGATCTGGCCGACAGCCTGAAGTTCACCAAGGGCGACTCCGTCTTTAACGTCTGCGCCTCCCGTGAGATGCTGCAGGAGCTGTCCCGCAGCACCCGCAAGCAGGGGGAGGAGGGCGCTCTGCTGGATTCCGAGCTGAATGGCCGCATCTTCGATGCCATCAAGGCCAACGTGGCCTTTGAGCGGGAGATCCGTTCTGCCGATATCGTGGAGGAGGATCGCCGCATCGACGTGTTTGACGAGATCCTGCTGGATTACTTCCGGGATACCGTCCGCCGGGACTGCAAGGCCATCGACATGAACATCATCCGGGCCATCGCTATGGAGAACCGTCTGAAGGCCCGTCTGAAGATGCGGGAAGAGGGCGACGGCGACGGCACCATGTTCGATACCGTCACCCGTGAGGATAACCTCCACTACATCCGCAAGATCATCGCCATGGGCGAGCGCCTGTCCGCCCCCGGCATCCAGCGCATCAACAACGAGGAGCCCCGTGAGGTGAAGCTCTGCGCCTATAACAAGTCCCTGTGCGATATGCGGGAGTACCGCATCGGTGATCTGCTGATGAAGGGCGACGCCGTGGACACCGTGTCCCGCTACGAGCTGCACTTCTTCAACGCCCTGTACAATCTGACCCCCGACAAGCTGAACAAGTTCGCCAGCCCCTCCCGCACGGAGACCCGTGACAAGACTGCCGGCCTCTATCAGAAGGCCTATATGGCCTATGCCAAGCACATCGGGCCGGATTCTACCAAGAATATCATGATCTCCACCCACATCGACAAGCGTTGGGATTCCATCGCCGTCATGCCGGAGATCGACTTCGACTTCCAGAACCGCCAGATCATGAAGATCCATCAGGCCATGATCTACGGGCTGGTGTACGATGCCATCAAGTACGTCAATCTCTCCCATGCCGCCGCCGGGAAGCGTGTGTATAAGTACGAAAATTCCGATGAGCGCATGGTGGACATGATCGTCTCCAACGGCACCCTCTGCGACGAATTCTATGAGATTCTGGATGCCCTATACATCAATTCCGCCGTGGTGGAGGATATCGAGGTCATCAAGCGCAAGCGTCGGACCAAGGACGTGGTGCGCAATTCCAACTACTCCGACACCGCCTTTGCCCACGCCGTCCGCAAGTTCTCCATTGACATCCTCCACGAGGGCCCTGCCAGCCTCTTTGAGATCCCGCTGGCCTACTATACCTCTCTGCCCAACAGCCAGCGCTTTGTGGCGGAGATCACCGCACTGGTGGAGGCCGTGGTCAAGACCCTCAGCAACGAGCTGTATATGTGGGAGCGTCCCGATGATGCCAAGTTCATCCTGTGCGACGTGCTGAAGGAGCAGTTCGTGCTGCTGATGGAAAATTATCGCAAGACGCCCCAGTTTGAGCGGAGCCGCAACGCCGAGGACAATCTGGTGATCTCCATTGTCTACCGCAAGATCAAGGAGACCATCGAGGAGACACCGGAGCCCGACGATTTCGAGGCCACGCTGGAGATGCTGCAGAAGCTGATGCATGACTGATTGGTCAGATAGATATCTGCACGAACAGGAGAACGGAGGAAACGAATTTGTTCACTGTTATCATTGCGGAAAAAGAGCATATCGATCGGATCAGGGAGTATGACATTTTCCTCAGCCCCTTTGCCGACCACCGGCACATTGCCCTGTGCCGGTGGTATCCGGAAAAGGATACGATGGCCGAGGCGGTGCCGGAGCTGCGGGAGACCGTGGCCCGTGAAAAAACGTGGCGTGCGCTGATCCTCACCACCGGTGAGGGCCTGACGTACCGCAATCCCTTTGACTTGGTACCGTTTGAGCCGCCGCAGAAGGAGTGGGAGGAGCCGCTGGAGGAAAATATCTGCCCCGGCTGCGTCAGGTGAAGCTGGCGGCCTTTGACGCTGCGGCGGAGAAGCCCCTGACGAAGCTGGTGACCCACCTGTGCCGCCAGCCGCTGGTGCAGGCGGGACGCAACAGCGTGGGGGAGAGTGACCCGGAGTTTGCCGAGTATCAGCTGGAGGCCCAGTATAAGCAGCAGCTCCGCAGCCGTATCACCGCCAACGAGAGACTGGACATCTCCCTGCCATCGGAGGTGATCTGCGTAGCCCGACGCACCTATACCCAGCGCAGCGAGGAGATCCACTCTGCCTGGGGGGAGCACGTGGAGCAGCAGTATCGCCGCTTTCCGGACTGGAACCTGTATTTCGATAAAATGCGCTATCTGGTGTTCGACCTGCCGCCGGAGAATTACCAGAGCTACCCCTTTGACTACCTGCGCCTGCTGTCGTCGCTGATGCTGCTGGCGGGGCAGGAGATCCCCGGCGGCTGCCTGCGGCCGGGACGGCTGTACCGGCTGGAGTGCGAAAACGACGATGCCGCCCTGACGGAGCTTCTGCAGCGGTACGATGGAAAGCTTCAGGCGACAGATGTCCTTTTGGAGCAGAAGATCGACGCCGTGCGGGAGGAGCTGCGCCCCCGCATCAGCGACTATGAGGCGGAGCGCAGCTTCTGCGCCAATGTCACCGTGCCGGTGACGCCACGGGGAGACTTCGATAAGTCCGACCTGTACGTCTCCGGCCGGGAGCTGGGACTTTCCACGGATTGCCCCACCGACGAGGCTACCTTCTGGGACAGCGCCCGTTCTGCCTCTGACAAGGCCATCCATCGGCTGATCAAGCAGCCGGCACGGGCCTTGGGCAAGGCGCTGGAGAGCTTTCGGGGCATGAACCGCATTTCGGACCGTCAGGCGGCGTGTCTGGACGGATACCAGGTGGAGGATGTGCGGGAGCACATCCACACCGAGGAGCAGGCCATGCTGGATACCGGCATCACCATGGCGGAGAATCTGGATGCGTGCCGGGTACGCATCGATAAGGCGGATCATCAGGTGCGCCGGAAGATTGACGCCCGAATGACCCGCAAGCGCACCATTGCCATGGGGCTGGTGCTGCTGGGGGTGTTTCTGGTGGGATGCCTTCCCATGCTGGTGAAGAACCTTGGCGCCGTCGCTGCACGGGGTACGGCGCTGGGCTTGACGGCGATGGGACTGGCGGCGCTGGCACTGACGGCGGTGGTATGCCTGTTTTTCCTGCGCCGTGCGCTGCGCCGCAAGGTCTATACCTACAACGACGAGGTGGCGGAGCTGGACCGCACCGTCACGGGCATGATGAATGACTATTCCCGCTGCCTGAGCCATGCCTGCAACGTCATGCGTGGATGCTCGGTGGTGGCCTACCACACGGCCCACGCCAACCCTGAGGATGCCCGCATCATGGTCTACCGCAAGCACCAGTCGGATATCCGCCAGCGGCGGGAGCAGCTGCGGACGGTGTTCGCCCTGTTTTTCCCCAGAGAGCAGCAGCCGTGCCAGCAGGAGCCGGAGGCATACCCCTACGAATTTGACCGCCCGGTGGACTACGAGTATCCTGTCCCCTATGCCCAGCGGCAGCGGGCCATCGACTTTCTCCAGCCGGATAACCGGGTGGTGCTGCCGGTGGCGCACATCAAGGGTGTAACGGTGAGAACGGAGGAGCTGTATGACTAATACCATGCGACTGCTGGGCGGTGCCGGTATCACGGCACTGTTCCTCCTGCTGCTGAAGCTCAGCTCCAAAGCCAACCTGAAGAAAAAGGACCGCAGCTGCCAGATGCTGGAGCCCATCTTCGCCTCGGTCTACTGCGTGGTCCTGATGGTGCTGGCCACCCGCCTGTGGAACTGGATGTCCCGCCTGCTGGAGGCCCTGCCCGCTGCGCTGGAGCGCTGGGGCAGCAGGATATCCCTCTTCTGGCTCAGCCAGCTCCTGACCCGCCTTGGCCAGTGGCTGCAGGAGCTGTTTCTGAGGATCAATTTCCCGTTTCTGACCATGGTGGCCCTGAATCTGCTGATTCTGCTGGCCCACGTGATCCTGAAGAAAGTCATGGTTGCCATCAGCGCCCGGCTCTGCCGTGATCCGGAGTTCGGCACACCGGTGCGCAGGCTCTTTTATGAGCACGACCGTGAAAAGGACTACTGGTACGTTCGTCCCCATCTGGGCCAGTGCCGCACGCTGGTCAAAACGGTGTATACCGCAGCGGTGCCGGTGTTGCTGGCGATGATGTTCGCCTCAGCGCCGCTGATGAGCCGGGAGCTGCTGGATCAGCCCTTCTTCCCGGTGTTCGGCATGATCCTCATGGGCGAGATTTACTACTTTCTGGACGGCCTGCTGGAGCAGGAGGATCAGGAGAACCAGCTGGAGGGCGAGGAGGACGACGCCCGCTGCAAGTGCGACTATACGGTGCTGCGGAAGGCCCTGCGCCGCCTGTTTGGCGACCGTCTGGTGGCGGATGATATCACCGCCGGAGCCTTGAGCAACAGCGATATGACCTGCGATGAGCTGCTGACGAAGATGGAGGAGCAGGTGGGCGAGCCGGTGGAGCTGTACGGCCGCTATATGCGCTCTCTGCTGAACCGGGGCTTCCCGGTGGATAAGAGCAGTCTCATCTCCGGCCGGGATCTGCTGGAGGGCCGCAGCATCCTCTTCAACGACCCCTTTTACTATGACCTGATCCCCTACGCCTTTTATGCCATGAACCACACGCTGCTGCGCCATCGGAAGGTGCTGATCGTCCTGGGCCGGCACAGCGTGGAGGAGGATATCATCGCCTGGTGTCAGGAGGGCCTGCAGGCCATCACGGGCCTGCCGGGCCTGTGGCGTGTGGGCGTGCTGGAGCAGGAGTCCCGCCCGCTGGATGTGGGCATCATCACCCGCTCCAGCGTCCATGACCTGCCTATGCACGAGGCCAACGCCGAGTTCTTCGACGAGGTGGATTATGTGGTGCTCATGGAGCCCTCCCGCCTGATCCCCACGGCGCAGGTGGGCCTGCGCTCTTTGGCGGAGCACATGAGCCCCCGCCCGGTGACGTATTGCTCCATCGATAAGAACTGCGACGGACTGGTAGATGCACTGTCCCATGTCCTGATGATCAGCATCAGCGAGGTGTCCGCCACCACACGGCGAGACGGAGCCTGCGCCTATATGTGCTGGGAGACGGGCCGTGAGCATCTGCAGCACCGTATGATGCCCAACCTCTCCCGCTATTTGGGTATGGGGACGGAGCTGTCCTTCGTGGCGCTGAAGAATCAGGTGTCCGCCGCCACATGGTACGGCGGCGAGGCATTCCCCGTGACGGATATGCGCTGGATCGCCAAGCAGTACTACTATGATCTGCTGCACTATGCCCAGCTCCCTACGGAGCAGGAGATGATGGACCGCTGCTTCCGGGTGTCTCCCAACCTATGGGATGCCAGAGTGGAGAAAAACCAGTACATGGTGGTGGAGGACGAGTCCTTCAATATGTTTGAGGTGAAGCGGGACTTTGCCACCCGGATCGGGGAGCAGGGCTTCATCAATGTCATCACCTCCGACTATCTTCTGCGGGACTATATGGCCGCCAACGAGGGGATCTTCAACGCCGATCCCAAGGCCATCCCGTACATCGTGGCGGATCACGCCCGCACGGAGCGCAATGTAGCGCTGCGGCTGTGCCTGCGCATGAGCGTTGAACCGGTGCCGGATCGGGAGCTGCACCGGGAGCTGATGCTGCTGGGAGCCGATTCGGAGGAACCGGCGGATACCCTGTGGCAGATGCTGTGCCGCTGTATGCAGAGCAGTGATGTGGCTCTCATGGATGACGACGGAAATCCGCTGCTGCGTCTGCCCTCCGGCGGAAAGGAATTTCTCTTTGGCCGCCGGGTGCTGCGGAGCAAGCGCCGCTTCTCCATGAAGACCGGCCAGACGGAGACTGTCTGGTACATTGAGGACGAGTTGTTCCGCCGGCTGGTGCTGCAGGACCTGCAAAACGCCCGCTACATTGCGGAGGACGAGAACGGCAAGCCCCATTATCTGGGCTCCGAGCTTCGGGGTCATGTGTTCCAGAAGTATCTGCCGGGCCAGTTCTTCACCTTTGACGGCAAGTACTATGAAATGCTGTCGGTGACGTCCGACGGACAGGTGCTGCTGCGCCGTGCCGCCGACCACATCGATGGTCGCCCCGCCTATCGTCAGGTGCGCCGCTATACCCTGTGCCACGTCTGCGACGGCGAGGACATGGGCGCCCTGCGGGATATCGGGGGTCTGAAGCTCCGCCGCCAGACGGCGGATATCCGGGTAGAGACTCCGGCCTATTGGCAGCTGTCCCACTACAATGACTTTGCCTCCGGCAAGCATCTGACCATCAACGGCGTGCCGGATCGCACCTATTACCGCAAGCAGATCCTCCGCATCGACTTCCCGGCGCTGGAGGGGACGGAGGGCGCTGCCCCCACGGTGGCCCTGCTGATGAACGAGGTGTTCCGTACCCTTTTTGCCGAGAACGCCGACTACATCACGGCGGTGGCACCGGCGGCGGAGCAGCCCTATATCACCCACACGCTGGACTGCACCGCCGTGGAGGAGCCGCCGATCAACGGACTGTACATCATCGAGGACAGCCCCATGGATATCGGTCTGCTGGTGGCGGTGGAGCGGAATCTGAGCCGCATCTTCTCCATCCTCTGTGACTATCTGGATTGGCACCTTGCGGCGCTGGAGGAGAGCCTGCACCCGGCGCCCCAGCCCGAACCGCCCACCTACGCCATCCCACCGGAGGAGCAGACGGCGGAAAAGCCCCGCAAGAAGGGCCTGCTGGGTTGGCTGGGCAGACTTTTCCGAAGGATCGGAGACTTCTTCCGGAAGCTCTTCGGAAAACGCAAGAAGCCGGCAGACCCGGACCAGCCCGCCGAGCCTGCAGCCGAGCCCCCGGCAGAGGGGGAGGTCCCCCCGGAGACTGCCGCCCCCACGGAGCCGGATGCTCCTGAGGAGGAAGCTGCCCCCGCAGAGGAGGAGACCACGGACGCCCCTACCGGGGACGCAGAGCCTTCCGAGGGGAAGGAGCCGCCCAAGGAGGACCGGAGCCTCTTTGATGCCGAGCCGGAGACGGGCGGACCGGAGGAGGGCGAACCGGTAGAACCGGAGCTGACCTTCGAGCCGGAGCAGGTGATCCCCTCCGGCGGCCCCGATCTGGAGCGCAAGCCCTATCATCAGCGCTATTATCTGCTCTATGGCTATGCCGAGCAGCCGCAGGATCTGCATCTTCAGGAAGCGCTGGAGCTGCTGCGGCAGCTGGGCTGCGACGGCGGATCACTCAAGCAGGCCCGTGACGGCCAGAACGTGGCGGAGCTCATCGAGAAGAACTATGTTCCCAACCGGCAGGGGGTCCACTACTGCGATTTCTGCGGTGTGGAGCTGACCGGTGCCGAGAGCGAGGTGCTGTCTGACGGACGGGAGCGCTGCATGAACTGCAGCCGCACGGCCGTCAAAACGGAGGCCGAGTTCCGGAAACTGTATCAGGATGCCGCCCGTGGCATGGAACTGTTCTACGGCGTTCGGATCACGGTGCCGGTGAAGATACAGATGGTCAACGCCAAGCGCCTGCACCGCAGCTTGGGCAAGACCTTCGTACCTACGGCCAAGCCCGACGGCCGGACGCTGGGTGTGGCCATCAAGCGTGGCAATGACTATTCCATCCTGTTGGAGAACGGCTCGCCCCGCATGAGCTCTCTCATGACTCTGGTCCACGAGATGACCCATATCTGGCAGTACCTGAACTGGGATATGGATGCCATCCGCCGCAAGTACGGTGCGGAGATGGAGCTGGAGGTCTACGAGGGCATGGCCAAGTGGAGCGAGATCCAGTACGCCTATCTCATGGGCGAGACGGCGGAGGCCAAGCGTGCCGAGATCTGCACACGAGTGCGTCAGGACGAGTATGGCCGGGGCTTTGTGAAGTATCTGACCCGCTACCCCATGTCCCATGCAACGCATTTGGAGGGTGCTACACCCTTCGAGGACAAGGAAACACCCCTGTAAGGGGGCGGGGAGACAGCTGCCGGTATGCCTGTCGGCAGCCGTCTCCGCATTTACACGATACACCATGATATAAAAGGGGGAGTCACAGTGGCAACTAAAAACACCGCACCTACCGCTGCACAGCCGGAGCTGTTCGACGACGTGCATACAAAATTTGAAGCCTATACGGGGAAGGAGCCGTACCTGTTCGTCAGCTATTCCCACCGGGACAGCAAGGTGGTCTATTCCATTCTGGATGAACTCTACGACCACAAATATCGCCTTTGGTACGACGAATCCTGCGAGAACGGCAATGATTTCCGGGATGAGCTGCGCCAGAAGATCAAGGCCGCCGAGGCGGTGATCCTCTTCGTGTCCCAGTGGTCCATGGCCTCACCCTTCTGCGGCATGGAGATCATCGTGGCACGGGAGTACGGCAAGCGCCTGTACCCCATCTATCTGGATGACTCCGTGATCCCACCGGCCTTCGAGATCCTGCTCTCCAACACCCACCACAGCACGGTGAAGGACCGCAAAAAGCTCATCAGCACCATGATCCGTGACCTCCCGGCGGAGGCCATGGATCGCCTGACCATCGAGAACGACCGTCTGGAGAAGTGCGAGGACAACGGCAAGACCATTCAGGTGGACGAGGGGATCACCACCATCTGCCACCGGGCCTTTCAGGGCCGCCGGGCCCTGCACCATATCCAGCTTCCCACCACGCTGCGCACCATCGAGCAGGAGGCTTTCCGTGGCTGCGCCAATCTGGAGGAGATGGAGATCCCAGCCGCTACCACCCGTATCTGCGACAGCGCCTTCCGTGACTGCGTCAGTATGCGCCATCTGGTGGTGGAGAATGACCGGGTGAAGATCGGCGAGCGGGCCTTTGAAAACTGCGCCAGTCTGGAGTCCATTCAACTGCCCGACGGCATGACGGAGATCTACGGCGGCGTGTTCAACAGCTGCAAGAGCCTCCGCAGCATCTGCCTGCCCCAGCACCTGACCATTTTGGGGGAGAGTGCCTTCTCCGACTGCGAGGGGCTGGAGGAGATCGTGGTGCCGGAGAATGTCACCAAGATCGACGACCTGACCTTCAACGGCTGCACGGGACTGAAGAGCGTGACCCTGAACAACGGTCTGCGGAAGATCGGCAAGAGCGCCTTCAAAAACTGCCGTATGCTGACCCGCATCGAGATCCCGGAGTCCGTCGCCTTCATCGACAATGCCCCCTTCCGGGGCTGCGAGTCCATGAAGTCCATTCAGGTGGCGCCCCGCAACAAGTACTTCAAGTCCGCCCCCAGCAAGCGGGACGGCAATGATTTCGTGCTCTTCAATAAGAATAAATCCATCCTCATCGCCTACCCGGCCAGCAGCCGTGAGGTGCAGTACGACGTGCCGGACAGTGTGGTGACCATCTCCGACTGGGCCTTCAGCGAGTGCCGTAAGCTCAGCCGCATCACCATTCCCGACAGCGTCCATGATATCGGCGAGGGGGCCTTCTCCAACTGCGCCCTGCTGGACGAGGTGGAGATCCCCGACTCCGTGACCCGCATGGACGACTGCGCTTTCCGTGGCTGCGTCAGTCTGGAGCGTGTGCTGATCCCGGACTCCGTAAAGGACCTTGGTTGGGGACTGTTTGACGGCTGCGACAAGGTTGTGGTATACTGCCGGGAGGGTTCTGCGGCGGAGAATTACTGCCGTCGCAACGGCATCCGCTTTACCACTCTGTCCGAGGGTGAGGGCCTTGCATACTGAGTATCCGGGGAGACGACCTTCTATGCACGCATTTATCAAAAAGAATATGGTCATGGTGATCGCCCTGCTGGCTGCCGCCATTACCAGCATCATTATCCCGCCGGACCGTGCGTATTTGGGCTATTTTGACCTGAAAACGCTGACGTGCCTGTTCTGCGTGCTGGCGGTGGTCTGTGCGCTGAAGAATATCAACTTCTTCTATATGCTGGCCAGAAAGGTGGTCAAGTGCTTCAAAAACGCCCGCATGAGTATTCTGGCGCTGGTGTATATCACCTTCATCGGCTCCATGCTCATTGCCAACGACATGGCGCTGCTGACCTTTCTGCCGCTGGGTTATCTGGTGCTTACCACCACCGGCAAGCAGCGCTACATGGCCTTTACCTTCGTCATGCAGAACATCGCCGCCAATTTGGGCGGGATGCTGACCCCCTTCGGGAACCCGCAGAATCTCTACCTCTACACCTTCTTCAACATCCCCACCGGGGAGTTCATGGGGATCATGGCCCCGCCCTTTGTGGTGTCCATCGCCCTGCTGACGGTGTGCTGCCTGTTCGTGCGGCCGGAGTCCATGGAAATCGAGGACGAGCCCATCCGGCTCCCCACCGGCCGGACCGTGCTGTATCTGGTGCTGTTCGTGCTGGCCATCGTCATCGTGTTCCGGGTGATCCCCTATTGGATCGGCCTTATCGTGATCCCGGCGGTGCTGCTGATCGCTGACCCCAAGGCTCTGAAAATGGTGGATTATCCGCTGCTGCTGACCTTTGTGTTCTTCTTCGTCTTCGCCGGCAACATGGCTCGCATCGATGCCGTGCGTGACCTGCTGGGTGCGCTCATGAGCCGAGACACGCTGCTCTTCAGCACCCTGTCCTGCCAGTTCATCAGCAATGTTCCCTCGGCCATCCTGCTGTCCCATTTTACGGACAACTACCGGGAGCTGCTGTTGGGTGTCAACATCGGCGGCACCGGCACGCTGATCGCCTCGCTGGCCAGCCTTATCACCTTCCGGGAATACGTTAAGCACAATCCCGGACGCACCAAGTACTATATCGGCGTCTATTCTGCGTTCAACCTTGCCTTTTTGGGGCTCTTGCTGGCATTTACCATGCTGACCCGCTGAAATCCCACCAACCCATCCGCCTTTGCGGATGGGTTGGTTTTTGCTTCCGATAAAAACTCCCACCGGCCACCGCTTGCTATGCGGAAAAAAACATGGTATAATAAAAAATCAAGTCTGCATCGCCTTTTGCGCTGCGGAAAGTATATGAACAGGAGATTCAGCGCACCATGACCACCAAGGATTTTCAGACCAAGCGGCCTCTGGCCATTTTCCTCAGTTATTTCCGGCCCCACCGCCGGCTCTTCGCATTGGATATCACCTGCGCTTTCATGATCTCTCTGGTGGATCTGGCCTTTCCTCTGATCTCCCGTACCGCCATGTACCAGTGGCTGCCCCAGCAGCAGTACCGCACTTTCTTCATCGTCATGGGTATTGTGGTGCTGGCCTTTGTGCTGCGCTCCTTTCTGTGCTTCGTGGTGGGCTATTGGGGCCACACCTTCGGCATCCGGGTGGAGGCGGATATCCGCCGGGATTTGTTCCGCCATATGCAGGAGCTGGGCTTCGACTTCTACGACCGCAACCGCACCGGCCAGCTGATGAGCCGCCTGACCTCCGACCTGTTCGAGGTGACGGAACTGGCCCACCACGGCCCAGAGGATCTGTTCATCTCCGCAGTGACCATCGTGGGCGCCCTGATCGTCATGTTCTCCATCCAGTGGCGTCTGGCGCTGGTGGTGAGTCTCATCATCCCCATTTTCATGGTGGTGGTTATGTACCGCCGCCGCCAGATGAGCGCCGCCTCCCGCGCGGCCAAGCAGAAAACCGGCGTCATCAACGCCGAGATCGAGTCCGGTCTCTCCGGTGTCCGCACCACCAAGGCCTTCGCCAATGAGGAGAAGCAGCAGACCCGATTTGACGGCGCCAACGAGATATTCAAGACCGCCAAGCGTGGCTTTCATAAAGAGATGGGCCTTTTCAACGCCAGCATGGAGTTCTTCATCTGCATCCTGTCCGTGGTGGTCATCGCCGTGGGCGGCTGGCTCATCATGAAGGGGCAGATGGACTATGTGGGGCTCATTACCTTCAGCCTGTATATCACCACCTTCATCAGCCCCATCCGAAAACTGGCCAACTTTGCCGAGATGTTTTCCAACGGCTTTGCGGGCCTTCACCGGTTCATTGAACTGATGGCCACGGAGCCCACCATTCAGGACGCCCCCGACGCCGTGGAACTGTCGCAGGTCCGGGGCGAGGTGGAACTGGATCATGTCAGCTTCACCTATCCGGGCAGCAGCGAGGTCCTTCACGACATCAATCTCACCGTGGCCGCCGGGGAGACGGTGGCCATCGTAGGCCCCTCCGGCGGCGGCAAGAGTACCCTGTGCCAGCTGGTACCCCGGTTCTATGACGTCACGGAGGGCAGCATCCGGGTGGATGGGCTGGACGTGCGGCAGGTGACCCAGCGCTCCCTGCGCCGGGCCATCGGCATCGTGCAGCAGGACGTGTTCCTCTTTGCCGATACCATTCGGGAGAACATCCGCTACGGCCGCCCCGACGCCACCGACGAGGAGGTGGAGCAGGCGGCCCGCCGGGCCGAGCTGATGGACGATATCCGCTCCATGCCCCAGGGGTTTGACACCTATGTGGGGGAGCGGGGCGCCATGCTCTCCGGCGGCCAGAAGCAGCGGGTGGCCATCGCCCGCATCTTCCTGAAGGACCCGGCCATCCTCATTCTGGACGAGGCCACCTCGGCGCTGGACAGCGTCACCGAGTCGAAAATTCAGGGGGCCTTCGACCAGCTGAGTCAGGGCCGCACCACCCTCATCATTGCCCACCGGCTCTCCACCATCCGCTCCGCCCACCGTATTCTGGTGGTGCAGGACGGCTGCATTGCCGAGCAGGGCAGCCATGCCCAGCTGCTGGCGGAGAACGGGGCCTACGCCCGGCTGTATCACACGCAGAATCTGGGGGAGAACCATGGATAAACGGGATCTGCTGGACCGTCTGGCGGCAAACGGTGACGAGCGCCTGCTGCTTGGAAGGGTCTGGGATAAATACGAGCAGTGCCGCCGCAGGAACATCCCGGTGGTGACGGGCTTCCTCTCCCCGGCGGAGCAGGAGCTGGTGCGCCGCCTGATGGGGGCGCTGGATGTCCGGGAGGGCTGGCTTCTATGGGGTGGCTACGATACCGCTCAGCGGCGGCAGACCCACTTCCTGCCGGATTGGCAGACGGAACCTGACTTCGAGGCCGTGGCCGCTCTGCGGGCCACCTTCTATGAGCCCAACAGCCTGACCCACCGGGACGTGCTGGGCAGCCTGATGGGGCTGGGTGTTACCAGAGAATCCGTGGGGGATATTCTGGTGGCAGAGCAGTCGGTGGATGTGCTGGTGACGGAGCCGGTGTGCCGCTTCCTGCTGGATAGCTGGGACAGTGCCGGCCGGGTACGGCTGAAGGTGCAGCCCATCGGTCCCACGGAGCTTCAGGTGCCGGAGGAGAAGGTGAAGCTGCTGCGGGACACCGTGTCCTCCCTGCGGCTGGACAGCGTTTTGTCGGTGTGCTTTTCCCTGAGCCGCAGCAAGGCGGCGGAGGCCGTCACCTCCGGCAAGGTGCAGGTGAACTGGGCGGACCGGCAGAAGCCGGACCAGCAGGTAGCACAGGGCGACGTGCTGACTCTCCGGGGCCTTGGCAAGTGCGTGCTGGAGGAAGTGGGGAATCAGACGAAAAAGGGAAGGGTGTTTATCACCGTCAAGCGCTACCTCTGACGGCACCGTCCCGACTGCGGATATCCTGCTGCGAATCATTTTGCTGCGGATGGCTTGTTTGGGACATTTTGTGGACATTGCGGATATTTTGGACATTTTGTGGACGTTTTACGGACATTTTTCGGTATATGGATTCGTCCGATTTGGGCGGAAAGGCAGGTGAATATCGTATGGATCAGAAGAAAATCGACCGGATCAATGAGCTGGCAAAGAAGGCCAGGACTCCGGGGGGGCTGACTCCGGAGGAGACGCAGGAGCGGGCTGCCCTACGCCGGGAGTATATCGACACCGTGGTGGGGAATCTGGCACGGGAACTGGATAACACCTGGGTGGTGGATGAGAACGGCAACAAGCGCAAGCTGAGAAAGCGGGGAGAGGAGAACACCCATGACTGACAAGGACAACAGCCAGACCGGAGAATATAGCTACACCTATTCTTACAGTTACTCCAAGGAGGGCGGTGAGAAAAACGTCGAGGTCCATACCGGCGGCTCCTCTGCCGCTACGGCCGGTGAGGCTGCGGCCGACAGTACGGGAAAGACAACTGCCGGCGAAAGCAGCAGCAGTAAAAGCGCCACCGGGAAAACAACGACCAACAAAAGCACCACCAGCAAGACCACTACACGCTCCCGCAGCACGACCACCAGCTCCCGAAGCAGCACCAGCTCCCGCAGCAAGAACGACAACTCCGGGCCGGATGTGGGCTACTGGATCATGACGGCTATTTTTTTCGCCACCGGCTTGTGGCCGGTGGGGTTGATCATGCTGATTTCCAAGCTGTCGGACCCCAAGCGGCGAAAGACTGCCGCCAAGACCGCATCCACCACGGCCAGGAAGGCCAGTGCCGCCATCCAGAAGGCCACCCAGACGCCCCAATATTCCGCCAAGAGCGCCAAGTGGATGAAGATCGCCGGTATTCTGCTGACCATCGTGGGCGCCGTGGCGTTCTTCAATGGCGTGGCGGATAACCTGTTCTGGCTGGAGGACGGCTTCCGGCTGCACTATGTGAAGCACTTTTTAGAGGGCCTGTTCTATCCCACGGGCCTGCTGGCCGGCGGCATCGGACTGCTGATCGGCAGCGGCTCCATGACCCGCCGCCACCGGCGCTACGCCTCCTATCTGCGGATCGCAGGCAAGCGCAGCAGCATCTCGGTCGCCAGCCTGGCCCGTGCGGCGGAGGTATCCGAGCGCCGGGCGGAGCGGGATCTGCAGGCCATGCTGGAAAAGGGTCTGTGGGGCGAGGAGGCCTATCTGGATCTGGGCCGGGGGATGCTGTTCCGCAGCCATGAGGCGGCGGAGGATCAGGAACGGCAGGAGCGGCAGCGCGAGGCTCCGCAGGTGCCGCAGGAGGCGGAGGAGGGCTACTCCGGGATGCTCCGCAGCATCCGCCGCTCCAACGACCGCATCGCAGATCCGGAGCTGAGCCGGAAGATGGATCGGCTGGAGGAGATCGCCGGGAAGATCCTGAAGCTGGTGGAGGAGGACCCCGCCAAGAAGAATCAGGCAGCCACCTTCCTGAACTATTACCTGCCCACCACGGAGAAGCTGCTGGACTCCTATGCCGACTTCGAGGAGGCGGGGGTCAGCGGCGAGAACCTTACCCAGGCAAAGGAGAAGATCCGCCGCACCATGGACAGCATCATGGCGGGCTTCGAGCGCCAGCTGGATGCCCTGTACCACGCCGACGCCATGGATGTGGACAGCGATATCCGGGTGATGGAAACCATGCTGCGCCGGGACGGCGGCAGCGTGGAGGAGGACTTTGGGCTGGGCGGTACGGCGGTGGCCACGCAGGAGGATCTGTAAAGGCGGGAGATATGTTCTGCCTGCGTCGTCCGGCTGCACCGGTTCCACGGCAAGAAAGGCTTTTTACAAGAGACCGGCATCCCTGCCGGTCTCTTGTTCTATGCGGAGCTGGGTTCCCAAGCAAAAAGTCTGTCGAAGATTCCGTTTGTGCCTTCGGCGGTCCATGATCCTTCTCTTTTTTGTTGTCTCCGACGGGTAACTTTCTGCCAGTAGCAGCAGAAAGTTACCAAAGAACGCCGCTTGAAACCTAAGGTTTCAAGACTTCCTCTTTTGTGTGCAAGAGCTGCATCCTGAATCCCGCCGAAGCAGGGAATTAGCGTATTTCTACTCACGCTGCCGCTGGATCGGGTGGTTGAAAGAGATTTCTGTTCTACTGTGGGGGCGGGGAGTGTGAGCGCTGGCTGTGGCAATCCCTACTCCCAACCATAGACCCAAACGCCCCTTCGCCAGAGCGGGAGCGGGTCTGTTGCTGAGTCAATTCCCTTTACAGGCCCATACCGAGCGAAACTCTTGAAGGCAAAGGAAGATTTGAAACCATCGGTTTCAAGCGGCGGTTTTTGCATACTTTTTGTCGCTGTTGACAAAAAGTATGCCGCCGGAGGCAAACAAGAAACTACTGCTGGGAAAAGTGGGCCGTCGGAGGCACGGTCCCTACAAAAAAAGCTCTAAAGAAAAAATAGTGCTTGCTTTTTGTCGCCGGGGCATATATAATAGCATCAAGTCAATAAAAGGACAGAGCGTCCGGCGCCTTGTGCGTCGGCGGCGGAATCGGGTGAGAAGCCCGGCGAGTTGGTCACTGTGATGCCTGCTGAGACAGGATAAGTCAGATACACCGAGCTCTGTGCCTTGGTTTTGCCATCACCGAAGCCGAATCGTAAAACGCTTTGCAGCTTGCACGGTCCCGCTTGGATCGTGCTTTTTTATTGCGCAAAAGCGAAAACAGGACTTCCTGCCATGGGCAGGAGGTGCTTTTCGTGCGGTGCCGGCAGCCACAGGCCCGCATGGAACAAAAACGCAAGCCGAGGGGCGGTCAAACCGTCCATTTCCATAAGGGCAGGAGGGGTTTCAGCCACCCCTCCTGCCTCCTCTTATGTGTACTGTATTTTTTGGGCATCTGCCTTCAAAATAAATTTGTAAAAGAGAGGACAAAAGCGAATGAAGAAACGCATTGTATCGCTGCTTCTGGCGCTGGTGATGGTACTGTCTCTGGTACCCATGAGCGTTTTTGCGGCGGACAACCACGACGGACAGGTTCATGTCATCGTGGAGAACACCACCTACCCGGAAGCCGAGGGCGCCCCCTGGGAAGGGACACTGGTGGAGGAATGGATAGATCTGGATGAAGATTCTACCATGATGGGCTGTGTTGTAAAGGCACTGGAAAAGAATGGCTGCGAGCAGACAGGTGCCGAGAACAACTACATCAGCTCTATCCAAGGTCTGGGTGAATTCGACGGCGGCCCCATGTCCGGTTGGATGGGAACCCTGAACGACTGGTTCACCAACCAAGGCTTTGCGGCCTTCACCGTGGCGGCCGGAACGCTGGGATCCGGCGACGAGATCCGGATCATGTATACCCGCAATGGCTACGGCGCCGACCTGGGCGGCAGCTGGGACAATCACATCAAGACGGTGAAGGCCCTGACCTTCAGCGCCGGTGAGCTGTCCCCTGCCTTCGACCCGGACACCCATGAGTATACCCTGACGGTGGACAAGGGGACCGACAGCGTGCTGGTCACCCCCACCGCCAGCAACAAGAACTATCAGGTCAGGACCTATGTGGGCGAGACGGAGTATAAGCGCACGGCGATGGTTCCCACTGTGGACGGTACCACCATCACCGTCAAGTGCGGCGACCCCAGCTGGCCCAATATGAACGGCGATAATGAGCCGGCACAGGTCTACACCGTCAACGTGAAGGTGAAGTCGGACGACAAGCCTGTTACTCCCACCAACACCAAGGTGCTGGTTCGGGCGCAGGACGGCGGCGCATGGCTGCACCAGCCCATGGTGAGTGAGCTTACCGGCGGCGAGGCGGAGAAGTACGGCTACACCGACAAGGTGGAGGGCGTTTCCGCTCTGGATGCGCTGGTGGTCTCCCACGAGCTGACCTTCGGCGACGACTTTACCCCGGAAACCGCCAAGGATTTCCTGGAGGTCAGCAGCAGCGGCTTTATCACCAAGCTGTACGGCACGGAGACCTATGTCTGCGGCTTCTATGTCAACGCCGGCTATCCCAATGACGGCACCAAGGCACCCTCCGGTCCCGGCTACAACGGCACCACCGTGGTCAACACCAAGCTCAATGACGGCGACACCGTGGATTTCTTCTTCTATGCCGACAAGGATGCTTATTCCGACTACTATACGTGGATCGATGTCCCGGAGACCATGGTGACCGGCGAGGCCATCACCGTGACGGTGAAGGGCTTCTATGCCGTGGAGGGCTATCGCTATAAGGATGCTGCGGAGCTGAAGGCCGCTGCCCGGCCCCTGGAGGGCGTGGGTCTGGCTTGGGTGGACGCAGACGGCTACATCAAGCCCATCAAGGGTGTTGTGACGGATGAGGACGGTCAGGCCACCTTCACCGTGGGCAGCGAGGCCACCGGCTATCTGGTGGCACAGAGCGGCGATGACGTGTATGCTCTGATGAATCCCAGCGACTACATCCGCAAGGTGGCGGGCAAGCCCGTGGAGACCTTGCAACTGACCATCCGCTCTCAGGCGGACAACGCCTATCTGCAGAGCATGGACAAGGAGCTGGAGGTTGCCAGCAACACCGCCGAGAAGTACGGCTTCACCGACAAGGTGGAGGGCGTCTCCGTGCTGGATGCGCTGGTGGCGGCCCATGAGCTGGTCTACGGCGACAAGTTCACTCCCGCCACATCCAAGCAGTATCTGGCCATCAACCCCAACACCGATTGGGAGAGCAAGGTCTTTGGCCGTGAGACCGGCTTCCACGGCTTCTATATCAACAACGATTTCCCCACCAATGAGGCAGGCGCTGCCCGGCCCAAGGTGACGGATACCAAGCTGCTGGACGGCGATATCGTGGACTTCTTTGTGGGCAGCGACGCCGAGAACCAGAACGACTACTACACCTGGCTGGAGGTTCCTGCGACCATGACCTCCGGTGAGGACATCACCGTTACCGTCAAGGGCGTGAAGGCACTGGACCCCGATGCCACACAGGCTGCTGCCCAGCCTCTGGAGGGCGTGGGTCTGGCATGGGTGGATATGGCTGCCGGTACGGTCAAGCCCATCGAGGGCGTTGTGACGGATGAAAACGGCAAAGCGACCTTCACTGTGGTGGAGGGTGCGGCCACCGGCCGTCTGGTGGCCATCACCGCCACCTATCACACGCATACGACCTATGCGCTGATGAACCCCAGCGCTCCCATCCAGATGGTCACCGGCAACGTGCATACCGTGGAGCTGAAGGGCCTGCACAGCGCACAGCTGAACAGCCTGAAGCTGTACACTTACAAGGATGGCGTGAAGGGGACGCAGGATCTGCTGTCCGGCATCAGCACCGAGGCGGACGGCTACGGCCTGAAGTACACGGTGTCCCTGCCCTCCGGCACCTATTGGGCGGACGGCTATGACGCCAACAAGGACTGCAACGGCGGCGTGATGCTGGCCATCGCTGACGATACCACCTCCGTCTCCCTGCAGCGTGCCTATGAGATCTATGCCCGCAACAGCGGCTGGGTGGCAGGCACCGACTACACCATCGACTATCAGGTGACCACCGCCGACGGCGTGAAGCGCACTGCCACGCTGGGCAGCGGCACCGTTTACGGCAATCTCCGCACGACGGGTATCTTCGTGGAGACGGATACCGTGACGGTGAACCTGATCCCCTCCGAGGAGCACACTGCGAATTACAACGTTGGCACCAAGACCGTTGTCACGAAGGTGGGCGGCGGCGCTCAGTCCTTCGCCATCTCCGTACCCAAGGCCTACACCGTGAAGGTGACGGCTCCCGCCGGCTCTACCGTCAGCGTGGGTACCTTCGGCAACTACTATACCTATGAGTTCCTCCGTCCGCTGGAGGACAGCACCGCCACCAAGGACGGCGACACCGTCACCGTGACCTATCGGGCACCGGAGACCAGCCTGAACCACTTCGTGCGGGTGCAGAATCCCGACGGCGTGACCTATTGGGACTTCAACAAGTGGACCAGCGATCAGGATATCGTCGTGACCCGTGACGATCTGCACATGGACGACGATTTCAACAAGGATACCGTCAGCCGGTTCAATAAGAACACCTACGATCTGGGCAATGTGTATCTGAACATCAACTCCAAGGGCTACATGAACATGAACGCCGGCGACACCTATGAGCTGGATGTGTTCCGTAACTGGCAGGCCATTGAGGGCTTCATGAACGCCAAGATCGCCCTGCCGGATGCCCACTACGAGGTGGTGGACTTCGACGGAAAGCCCAGCGACGTGGTGAGCATCGCTCCCAATGCCGACAACAGCTGCCTGGCCTATATGACCGCCAATCATCAGGGTACGGCGCTGGTGAAGGTCACCTACGACGCCATGACCCATAAGCAGGGCCAGAGCAGCACCGCCGACAAGACCTTCTCCGCCATCTGGCCGGAGTTCACCGGTGTGTTTGTGGTATCCGTGGGCGCTGACGGCACCGCCATCCAGACCAATATGCTCATGGATCGTATGGATGCCACCGTCACCAAGGACGAGCAGAAGCAGCTGGATGCCGAGCACGACATCCTGTTCTATCTGGGCACCGACGGCGCCAGCTACACCTTCACTCCGGAGAGCGGCTGCACCGTTACCGTGGCCCGCTCCACCGTGGGTAAGACCATGACCTTCAACGGCTTCACCTCTCAGGGTGTCACTGTGGACGCCGAGACCGGCGCTGTGACGGTGGCGAACCTCACCACCGGCCGCCATATCGTCCGGGTAGAGAAGGACGGCGTGGCCACCTATCAGGTCATCACTGCCCGTGGCGTCAGCTACAAGCTGCTGGACGCCGAGGGCAAGGAGCTGCCGGAGAATGCCGAAGTCAAGCCCGGCGAGACGGTGCAGCTGCAGTTCACCGGGCTGGTGAGCCCCAAGGAGAAGATGTCGGGTGTGTATAACCACAACTTCTCCCTGTACTACACGGACGCTGACGGTAACTTCTTCAAGTCCAACCCCGGCGGCGGCTTCGGTGTGTATGACTTCAGCGGCAACCCCGCCCGTCAGCGCATCTCCATCACCGTTCCGGCGGATCAGAAGGGCCTGACCTATGAGCTGACCGGCGCCATCAAGGTGGGCGGCTTCGGCGGCAAGCCCACCCATCGTATCGTGACCTATGCCCAGGGCATGGGGATGCAGTACGGTACCAGCACCGCCAACGTGCTGGCCCAGCTGCCTCAGGTGACCTTGAAGCTGTCCGGCTATGCCGCCGACGGTGTGGAGAAGCTGATCGATGCCATCGGCACGGTGACCCTCGACAGCGAGGAGGCTATCAAGGCTGCCCGTGGTGCTTATGATGCGCTGACCGAGGAGCAGAAGGAACTGGTGGGCAACTACCAGACCCTGCTGGACGCCGAGGCCAAGCTGGCCCAGCTGAAGAAGGATGCTGAAAAGCCCTCTCAGCCGGAGCAGCCGGCAAAGCCCGGTGAGGATGCCAACAAGCCCGCTACCGGCGACGCCGGTGTGGCTCTGTGGCTGACGGTCATGTGCATGACCACTCTGCTGGGTGCCGCTCTGGTGAGCAAGAAGCGCAAGGCGTAACCTAAAGCGAATAAGAAGTCCCCGGCCAGTGGCCGGGGACTTTCTTGCTGTCTTGTGCCCAATGGGAATATGAAAAGAAGGCATCTGCCCAATGCAGATGCCTTCTTTTGGAGCTTGTGGCCGGACTCGAACCGGCGACCTGCTCATTACGAGTGAGCTGCTCTACCAACTGAGCCACACAAGCAAAATAGGAGGGGCCGCACAAACGCACCGCTACGCAGAGTGCAGCCACGCACTGTATTGTGCCACATTTTCGGGGATTTGTCAACTAAAAATTCCGGGGTGAATAATACATAACGTAATCGGCACCAAAGTTTTGCGACAAAAGAAACCCCGGTGCGTACAGAATCCACAAAGCCCGTCCAAAACACCCAAAAAGCCCCTTTGGAAAATGGTGCGGAAAAGAGGAGAGAATCCATGAAAAACCGGACTTTTTTACACGGCGACAGGATGGGGGAGGATTCGCCTGAGTTTTACATAATTCATTTGTAAATAAACCTTTACAAAGAGTTATTCACATTATCCACAGACTTTTCCACACCGGGAAAAACCTTGTCGGAAAAAGACTTTCCACATTATGCACCGGTTTTTCCACAGGGCGCAAACGCAGTTTTACACCGGTGCAGAAAGGTGAATATAATTTACATAATGTAAAAATGTAAAGGCGTTTTTCCTGTGAGTAGACGGGGAGTTACCATAACTTGGAGGGGCCTGAAAAAGATGGGAGCGGCCATACAGAGGTCGCTCCCTTTTGTGCAATTTTATCCACGATCCAGATCCCGTGTGGCGTAGGCGTTCAGGGAGAGATCCGCCGTATGCCCCGCCAGATACTCATAGTAGCCCTGTGCGCCGATCATAGCCCCGTTATCACCGCACAGCCGCAGAGGCGGCAGGTACAGCCGGCAGCCCGCCTGACGGCAGGCCCGCTCCAGATCGCCCCGGATGATGGAGTTGGCGGCCACGCCTCCGGCGGCCACGATGGTGCGCCGCCCGGTACGGCGGGCGGCCTCCATGGCGCGGGGAACCAGCTCGTCGCTGACGGCCTGGGTGAAGTCACGGGCCAGCGCCGCAGCGTCCAGAGGCTCCCCCTTCTGCCGGGCGTTGTGGGCCAGATTCACCACCGCCGTTTTCAGGCCCGAAAAGCTCATATCCAGCTCCGCTCCCTCCACATGGGCACGGGGCAGGGTGTACTTGCCGCCGGGGGACTGCTGGGCCAGAGCGTCCATGGGCTTGCCGCCGGGGTAGGGAAGGCCCAGCACACGGGCTGCCTTGTCGAAGCACTCGCCGGCAGCGTCATCCCGTGTGGCCCCTAAGATCGCCATGTCCGTATAGTCCCGGACATCCACGATGAGGGTGTTGCCGCCGGAGATGGCCAGCGCCAGAAAGGGCGGCTCCAGCTCCGGGAAGGCCAGATAGTTGGCGGCGATGTGGCCACGGATGTGGTGGACCGGGATCAGCGGAACACCCAGCGCATAGGCCACGGACTTGGCGAAGCTGACCCCCACCAGTACGGCACCAATAAGGCCGGGGGCGTAGGTGACGGCCACGGCGTCCACGTCGCTCTTGGTGAGCCCGGCATCGGACAGCGCCTGATCCGTCAGACCGGCAATGGCCTCCACGTGCTTGCGGGAGGCGATCTCCGGCACTACGCCGCCGTAGCGAGCGTGCATATCCGCCTGAGAGAGGATGGCGTCGGAGAGGACCGTGCGTCCGTCCCGCACCACGGCCACGGCGGTCTCGTCGCAGGAGGATTCAAAGGCCAGAATGTTCATTGCGCCGCCTCCTCGTCAAACCGCCGGGTGAGGATCAGGGCATCCTCCTTGGGCAGGTCGTAGTAGTTTTTGCGGCGGCCCGCCTCCTGAAAGCCGAAGCCCTGATACAGAGCGATGGCGGCGGCGTTGGAGGGGCGCACCTCCAGCGTCAGGAAGGCCAGATGGTTAGCCTCGGCGAAGTTGAGAAAGACCTGCAGCAGCTGCCCGGCGATGCCACGGCGGCGCTGCTCCGGGAACACCGCCACGTTGGTGATATAGCCCTCGTCAGCGGCCACCAGCAGTCCTGCATAGCCCAGCACATCGCCGGCGGCATCCTCCGCCACCAGAAAGGCGGCGCACTGATTTTCCAGCTCCTCCGCCAGCATCTTCCGGGACCAGGGGCGGGAGAAGCAGATGCGCTCCAGCCGCTCCAGCGACTCCAGATGATCGGCGTTCATGGGTACGATCTTGATGTTGTTCATAGGATGACCTCGATATCTGTCAAATTGTTCAGCCCTTGGCGGAGAGCCAGTCGGGGCCGCTGTGGGCATCGGCGGGCAGGGGGACGGACAGCCGGGCGACGCCCTGCATCTCCTCCTGCAGGAGGGCCTCGACACGGGGGGCCTCCTCTGCCGGGCACTCCACGATGAGTTCATCGTGGACCTGCATGATGAGCCGGGCGGCCAGACCCTCGCCGGAGAGCCGCTGCTCTACCCGGATCATGGCCAGTTTCATGATGTCCGCCGCCGTCCCCTGAATGGGCATATTCAGCGCCACCCGCTCCCCGAAGGAGCGGAGGTTGAAGTTGGAGCTCTTCAGCTCCGGCAGCGCCCGACGCCGCCCGAAGAGGGTGACGACGTAGCCCTGCTGCCGGGCCTGCTCCACCACCTCCGTCATATACCGGCGGACGCCGGTATATGTGGCGAAGTAGCGCTCCATATACTCCTTGGCCTCGGCCACGGTGACACCGATGTCCTGAGACAGGGAGAAGGGGGAGATGCCGTAGACGATGCCGAAGTTCACGGCCTTGGCCCGTGAGCGCATCTGGTGGGTCACCTCCTCCGGCGGTGCGTGGAACACCTTGGAGGCGGTGAGGGTATGGAAGTCCTCCCCGGAACGGAAGGCCTGCTGCATCACCTCGTCGCCGGAGATGTGAGCCAGCAGCCGCAGCTCGATCTGGGAGTAGTCGGCATCCACCAGCAGGTTCCCCGGCGCCGCCACGAACATCCGGCGCATCTGGCTGCCCAGCTCCGTGCGGGTGGGGATGTTCTGGAGGTTGGGCTCCGTGGAGGACAGGCGGCCGGTGGCCGTTACCGTCATCTGGAAGCTGGTGCGGATGCGGCCGTCGGCGTCGATGACCTTCAGCAGGCCGTCGGCATAGGTGCTTTTCAGTTTGCTGTACTGCCGGTACTCCAGCACGTCCGCCACAATGGGGTGCTGCCAGCGGAGCTTTTCCAGCACGTCGGCGTTGGTGGACCAGCCGGTTTTGGTTTTCTTGCCGTGGGGCAGCTGGAGATCCTCGAAGAGCACCTTGCCCAGTTGCTTGGGGGAGTTGATGTTGAAGGGAGCCCCGGCGGCGTCATAGATCCGCTGCTCCAGCCGGCGGATGGTGCCGGTAAGGCTCTCACCGAAGTCCGACAGTGCCTTGGCGTCCACCAGAAAGCCCCGCTGCTCCATCCGGGCCAGCACCGGGCAGAGAGGCAATTCCACGGTGTGATACAGCTCCTTCATGCCCAGCTCCTCCAGCTTGGGGAGCAGGGTCTCATACAGGGCCTCTACGGCGGAGCAGTAGCTGTGGAGGGCCGCCCACGCCGAAGCGGTATCCGCCAGCGGGGCAAAGGCATCCGGCTCCAGATGCAGGGGCTTGGGCAGTTCTTCATTATAGTAGGTCACGAACAGCCGCTGGAGGTCATAGCTTCCGGCGGTGGCATCCAGCAGATAGGCGGCCAGCGCCGTATCGAACCCATAGCCCTCTATGGGGAGGTCCTGCTCCAGCAGCGCCCGCATGGTGTCCTTGATGTGGTGGCCCACCTTGCGGATATCGGCGGAGAACAGGGCCGTCAGCAGAGAACGCCACGGGCCGGTGTAGCGGCTCTGATCCAGCTCCGCTGCGGCGGAGGTGTGCGCTCCGGTATCCCACTGGACGGAGAGGACGGAGAGGTCCGGTAGGGCGTAGACGGTCACATGGTCCGCCTGACGCCACTGGGCCAGCAGGGCCTGGGCCTGCTGCTCCGTCTCCAGCGGCTCCACGGTGACGGTGCACTCCGGGGCGGCCTCGGTGTCCCGGTGGGGGGTGAGGCCGTACCGGTCGATGAGCTTCTGAAACTCCAGCTTCAGCAGCAGGTCATAGAGCTCCGGAGCAAAGGGACGGCGGAGGTTGTCCTCCGGGGTGAAGTTCAGCGGGGCATCGGTGACAATGGTGGCCAAATACCGGGAGTGCTCAGCGCTCTCCCTGCCCTCCTGCAGCTTTTTGATGACGCCGGGCTTGGCATCGATCTCCGGCAGCAGGCGGTACAGCTCCGACACGGAGTGATACCGCTGCACCAGCGCCATGGCGGTCTTTTCCCCCACGCCGGGGACGCCGGGGATGTTGTCGGAGGCGTCGCCCATGAGGGCCTTCAGGTCGATCATGTGGATGGGGGCGAAGCCATACTGCTCCCGGAAGGTCTCCTCCGTCATGTCCTTGGTGGTGGTCTGGCCCATGCGGGTGGACACCAGCTTCACCTTGGTATGGGGGGGTGATGAGCTGGAGACTGTCCTTATCGCCGGTGACGATGACGCAGTCCCAGCCGGCCGCCTCGCAGCGGCGGCTGATGGTGCCGATGAGATCGTCGGCCTCGTAGCCGGTGAGGTCGTACTGGGGAATGTTCATGGCGGAGAGCACCTGCTTCAGATACGGCAGCTGCATGGCCAGCTCCTCCGGCATCCCTTTGCGCTGGGCCTTGTAACGTTCATCCGCCTGATGGCGGAAGGTAGGCTCCCGGCGGTCGAAGGTGACGCACAGCGCCTCCGGCTGCTCCTCGTCCAGCAGCCGCTGGAGGGTGGTGAGAAAGCCATAGATCGCATGGGTATATAGCCCGTCCCGTGTGGACAGGGGGCGGATGCCATAATAGGCCCGGTTGACGATGCTGTTGCCGTCGATGACCATCAGTTTCATGGAGGGTCCTCCTTATACTTCTTGGCATATTCCATTTTATTATACGCCAGTTTTTCCCATAAAACAACCTTTGGAGGAGAATGGGACGGAGGTTTTCCGGGATTTTGCACGGGACGGGCGGAAAAGGGGGAGAATTTGTTTTTCCTCTTTCTTTTTCCGGCGAAATACGCTATAATCTATATTTGACTGAAATTTGACCGGAAGGGGTATGTAGATATGTCCGCAGAGCTGTTACAGCTGCTCAACGGCGTTCAGACCATGTCCATCGTGGGAATGTGCAAGAATGCCGGAAAAACCACCATGCTCAACTGGATGCTGCACCACGACCGACTGAAGGGGACGCTGGGTCTGACCTCCATCGGCCGGGACGGCGAATCCACCGACGTGGTCACCGGCACGGAAAAGCCCGGTATCTTCGTGCGGGAGGGGACCCTCATCGCCACCGCCAAGGATATGCTGCGGCTGGGGGATACCACGCTGGAGATCATGGAGACCACCGGCATCCCCACGCCGCTGGGGGAGGTGGTGATCTTCCGGGCCCGCAGCGACGGCAATGTCCAGCTGGCAGGGCCGTCCATCACCACGCAGCTCAAGGAGGTCTCCCGGCTGTTCTTCGAGATGGGGGCCGACAAGTCCATCATCGACGGCGCTCTGGGCCGCAAGTCTCTGGGCGCACGGGCTGTGGCGGAGGGGGTCATCCTCTGCACCGGGGCCTCATACCACATGAGCATCGACAAGGTCGTGGCCGACACCGCCCACGTGTACCGGTTGATGAATCTGCCCAAGGCGGAAGCCATGCCCCCGGAGATGGAGGAGAGTCTGGAGAAGTGCCTGAAGGATCACGGCGAGGCCCTGATCTCCGGGGCACTGACGGATACCATGGTGATGCCACTGCTGCGCTCCGGCGTGCTGCGGAATACCCGGCTGGTGGTGAAGGACCCCAGCAAGGTGCTGCTGAGCAGCGATGCGCTGGATAAGCTCCAGACCCGTCAGGTGCGGCTGGAGACGGAGGAGGCCGCCCGGACCCTGTGCGTCACCATCAACCCGGTGTCCGCCTACGGCTGGAAGTTCGACAAGGATGAATTTATGACCCGGATGCGGGAGACGGTGGATGTCCCCGTCATCAATGTGAAGGAGGAGCTGACATGATCAATATTCGCTTTGAAGAGAGGGAAAAAATCGGCTTGCAGTATGCGCTGGAGACTCTCCACGGGTGCAGCCCCTTCGGTCAGGAGAAGATCCGCAAGCTGCGCTACTACTCCCCCGACGAGCGGGAGGAGCTGGAGACGGAGCTGTATAACGTGGAGCAGGCCGCCAAGGCGGCGGATGCCCTGAAGCCACTGTACGACAGGATCGGGCTGATGCTGTGCCAGATGAAGGACATCCGTGGCTCTCTGCGCCGGTGCCAGGCGCTGGAGGTCCCGGATCATGTGGAGCTGTTTGAAATCAAGGTATATCTCCAGCGGCTGGAGAGTCTGATCCCCCTGTTCCGGCAGGTGTGCGAGACCACCCACTTTAAGGCGCTGGCCTTCCATGATCCGGCGCAGGCGCTGGAGATCCTGGATCCGGACAAGACCCGCAGCCGTGGCTTCTACATCCCCGACAATGCAACACCCAAGCTGAGGGAGATCCGTGCAGCCAAGAAGCAGATCGAGGAGCAGCTGCACCATGCACAGACCGATGCCGAGAAGGAGGAGCTGCGCTCCCGCCGGACCCGTGTCTGTGCCGAGGAGGACAGCGAGGAGACCAAGGTGCGCCGCAGCATGGGGCAGGCGCTGGCTCCGCTGGCAGGAGATCTGCTGGAGGACGCCGACACGGCGGGCCGGCTGGACTTCATCATCCAGAAGGCGCTGTTTGCCGTGCGCTACGGCGGCGTGCGGCCGGAGATCACGGAGACGGAGCTGGAGCTGACGGACATGATCAACCCCGAGCTGTGCGACCTGCTGGAGCAGAAGGGACGGTCCTTCGTGCCGGTGTCCATCCGGCTGGAGCAGGGGGCCACCGTTATCACCGGCGCCAACATGGGCGGTAAGTCCGTGGTGATGAAAACTGTGGCTCTGAACGTGCTGCTTTTGCAGGCGGGCTTTCTGGTCTGCGCCAAGAAGGCACGGATGCCGCTGTTTTACAGCGTGAAGATGCTCTTTGACGACTTGCAGTCCATCCAGTCGGGCCTGTCCGGCTTCGGCTCGGAGATCGTGCAGTTCCAGAAGGCACTGGAGGAGGTGGAGCAGGGCTACTCCCTGTTCCTGCTGGATGAGTTCGCACGGGGCACCAACCCCGATGAGGGCGCCGTTATCGTGCAGGCAGTGACCAAATACCTCAACGAGGTGAATGCCATTTCCCTGCTGACCACCCATTACGACAAGGTGGCAGAGAACGCCCGGCTGCACTATCAGATCATCGGACTGCGGGACGTGGATCCGGAGCAGATCCGGCAGGAGCTGGCGGCTACCGGCGATGACGGCATTCAGGTCATCGCACGGCACATGAACTACGGCCTGTACCGGGTGGAGGGGAAGTCCGACTGCCCCAGAGACGCCCTGAACATCTGCCGGATGCTGTCGCTGAAGCCGGAGATCCTGGAGAAGATCGAGCAGGCGTATTAAGATGCCGGAGACTCTCTGCGGTGGTTGGCCGCTGCTGCGTGCGGCGTCTGTGGGGCGGTATGCGCCGCCGGAGGGCGGAGAAAAGAGAGTGAATGACCGGCGGAGACGGGGAAGCGGAGGCTATCCCGTCTCCGCTGTGTTCGTAGGATGCCGCTTTGTGCATAACCCATAGAAAACGGCGCGGGAATTTTATCTCATGCACAAAAAAACGCCTGTCTTTTTTGTCACAATGCCACCTTGACAAAAGCCCGGAGGAGACGATATAATGGAGACCGTAGAAGTTCATACCGCAATCAATAGAGGTGCGGGGGACAGGGTACTGCTTCGTGAGGACAGACACTCGCAGAGCGGGGCAGGAAGGGGTCCTTCGCCGAAAGGGCATGACGGGTCTGTTGTCATGGTCTTGGGGTCGGGGTGTAAGCGTCGGCACTGTCATGTCGAAAGACGTGGAGCGCTATTGGTCAGCCTTGACCGATAGCGTTCTTTTTATGCCCGAAAGAGCGGTATGGCCACAGCGGCGGAACTTCATGAAAACGACCCAAATTTATGAAGGAGGAAAAACTTATGGAAAAGATCACTTCTACCCTGCGGCTGCGTATGAGCGCAAAGGATGCTCACTACGGCGGAAACCTGGTGGACGGCGCACACATGGTGCACCTGTTCGGTGACGTGGCCACCGAGCTGCTCATCAAGTGCGACGGCGATGAGGGCCTGTTCTGCGCTTACGACATGGTGGAGTTCAAGGCTCCCGTGTACGCCGGCGACTACATCGAGGCCTATGGCGAGATCGAGAAGATCGGCAACACCTCCCGCACCATGCGCTTCGAGGCCCGCAAGGTCGTCGTTGCCCGCACCGATATCAGCGCTTCCGCTGCTGACGAGCTGGACGAGCCCATCGTTGTCTGCGTGGCTCACGGCACCTGCGTGACCCCCAAGGACTGCCAGCGCAAGAAGATCGAGAAGTAAGGGAGCGGCAAGATGGAGAAGCTGATTATTACTGCTGCTATCTGCGGCGCTGAGGTCACCAAGGAGCAGAACCCCGCCGTGCCCTACACCGTAGAGGAGATGGTCCGTGAGGCCAAGTCCGCCTACGAGGCCGGTGCAGCCATCCTGCACATCCATGTCCGTGAGGACGACGGCACGCCCACCCAGGGCCGTGAGCGCTTCCGCGTGGTGATGGACGCCATCCGCAAGGAGCTGCCCGACGTCATCATGATCCCCTCCACCGGCGGCGCTGCCGGTATGACTCCGGAGGAGCGCCTGCAGCCCACCGAGCTGTTCCCCGAGATGGCCACTCTGGACTGCGGCACCTGCAACTTCGGCGACGAGATCTTCGACAACACCATGCCCACCATGCGTGCTTTCGGCAAGCGTATGCTGGAGAACAACATCAAGCCCGAGTACGAGTGCTTCGAGCTGGGCCACATCGACACCATCCTTGGCATGGCCAAGAAGGGTGAGGTGCCTGCCCATCCCATGCAGTTCAACTTCGTGCTGGGCGTCCACGGCTGCACTCCCGCTACCGTGGAGAATCTGGCTTTCTTCGCCAGCAAGATCCCCGCTGGCTCCACCTGGACCGTGTCCGGCGTGGGCCGTTCCGCCTGGACCATGGCTGCTGCGGCCATCGCCATGGGCGGCAACGTCCGTGTGGGCTTCGAGGATAACATCTATCTGGGCAAGGGCCAGAAGGCTGCTTCCAATGGCGAACTGGTGGCTAAGGTCGTCCGCATCGCCAAGGAGCTGGGCCGTGAGATCGCCACTCCCGCTGAGGCTCGTGAGATTCTGAGCCTCAAGCCCCTGAAGTAAAAAACACTCTTTCATTCATACATTTATTTAGGAGGAAAAATATTATGGCAGAGCTGAAAGGCAACAAGTACGGTACTCATCGTGTAATCGAGCCCAAGGGCGTTCTGACCCAGGCTGCTTGGAAGGTCGATAACGATATGTCCAAGGTCTACTCCAACGAGATCGTCTGCGACGTGACCTCCCTGAACATCGACTCCGCTTCCTTCACTCAGATCGCTGAGGCTTGCGGCGGCGACGAGAAGAAGATCGGCGAGATGATCCTGGGCATCGTTGCCGAGCGTGGTAAGCAGCAGAATCCCGTGACCGGTTCCGGCGGTATGTTCAAGGGCGTTGTCTCCCACATCGGTGAGGATCTGAAGAAGAAGCCCGGCTTCGACCTGAAGGAAGGCGACAAGATCGTCTCCCTGGTGTCCCTGTCCATGACCCCGCTGCGCATCGACAAGATCCTGGCCATCCACAAGGATATCGACCGTGTGGACATCGAGGGCAAGGCCATCCTGTTCGAGTCCGCTCTGTATGCCAAGATGCCCGAGGATATGTCCGAGCCTCTGGCTCTGGCTGCTCTGGACGTGGCCGGCGCTCCCGCTCAGGCCCGCAAGCTGCCCCACGAGGGTGACAGCGTCCTGATTCTGGGCGCCAACGGCAAGTCCGGCGTGCTGTGCGGCTGGGAGGCCATGAAGAAGGTCGGCCCCAAGGGCAAGGTCGTGGGCGTTGTCCGTAACCCCAAGCAGGTTCCCGGTCTGCTGGAGCTGGGCGTGTACACCGACGTGATCGTCGCCGACTGCACCAAGCCCGTTGAGGTCATGGAGGCTGCTCTGGCTGCCAACGACGGCAAGGAGTATGATCTGTCCATCTGCTGCGTGAACATCGAGTCCTGCGAGATGTCCGCCATCCTGCCTGTCCGTGATGACGGCGTGGTGTACTTCTTCTCCATGGCTACCTCCTTCACCAAGGCTGCTCTGGGCGCTGAGGGTATCGGCAAGGATGTCACCATGATCATCGGCAACGGCTACACCAAGAACCACGCCAACATCACTCTGGATGTTCTGCGTGAGAATCCCAAGCTGCGCAAGCTGTTCGACGAGAAGTACTGCTAAACTGCGATGATGTGCTCTACCTACAGGGGCCTTCTGGCTCCTGTAGGTAAGCATCTTATTCGGAGCCCCCTGCCTTCGGGAGATCCGAACGCTGCGTGCGGCTTGAGGAGGCGGTACGCAGAGTTGAGGAGAAATGGGAAATGCGTGGAGCACCACGCAGGTTAAATAACGGTGTGCAGAGGTCTGGCCCGTTGAGGAGCGGGAAGGACGCTGCTGGCCGGAACAGTCGCCCGTGCGCCCAGTGCGACGGGAAAAGCTAACCGATATTTTTAATATTTGAAGGAGAAAACGAATATGAAGACTCGCAATGGTCTGTTCGCTGACGTTCCCGAAAATCTGTGGAATGACTGGCATTGGCAGGTCGCCAATCGTGCTGAGACGATTGAGGATCTGAAGAAGTACATGAACCTGACCCCCGATGAGGAGGCCGGTGTTGCCAAGACGCTGGGCAAGCTGCGTATGGCAGTCACTCCCTACTATCTGTCCCTGATCGATCTGGACGATCCGTTCGATCCCATCCGTAAGATGGCTATCCCCCGCGCTGAGGAGCTGGAGTATGCCGATTACGAGGATGCCGATCCTCTGCACGAGGATACCGACTCCCCCACCCCCGGCCTGACCCACCGCTATCCTGACCGTGTGCTGCTGCTGATCACCGACCAGTGCTCCATGTACTGCCGTCACTGCACCCGTCGTCGTTTCGCCGGCCAGAATGACTGCGAAGTGCCTATGGCTCAGATCGACAAGTGCATCGACTATGTGGCCGCTCATCCTGAGGTCCGTGACGTGCTGCTGTCCGGCGGTGACTCCCTGATGGTCTCCGACGAGACGCTGGAGTACATCATCAAGCGTGTGCGTGCCATTCCTCACGTGGAGATCGTCCGTCTGGGCTCCCGTACCCCCGTGGTGTGCCCCCAGCGTATCACTCCTGAGCTGTGCGCCATGCTGAAAAAGTATCATCCTGTGTGGCTGAACACTCACTTCAACACGCCCAAGGAGTTCACTCCCGAAGCCGCCAAGGCCTGCGCCATGCTGGCTGATGCCGGTATTCCTCTGGGCAACCAGTCCGTGCTGCTGGCCGGTGTCAACGACTGCTCCCACGTCATGATGGAGCTGGTTCACGGCCTGGTCAAGATGCGTGTGCGTCCTTACTACATCTACGCTTGCGATCCTTCCCTGGGTCTGAGCCACTTCCGTACTCCCGTGTCCAAGGGCATCGAGATCATGGAGGCTCTGCGTGGTCATACCTCCGGCTATTGTGTGCCCACCTTCGTGGTGGACGCTCCCGGCGGCGGCGGCAAGACTCCTGTCATGCCCAACTACCTGATCTCCGAGACTCCCCGCAAGGTTATCCTGCGTAACTTCGAGGGCGTTATCACCTCCTACACTCAGCCTGAGCACTATGTTCAGGATTGCCACTGCGATGTCTGCATGGGCAAGAAGAAGGCTGAGAAGACCGGTGTGGCATGGGTCGCCGAGGGCACCAAGCAGCGTTATCTGGAGCCCACCAAGCTGCTGCGTAACGAGCGTCACGTCAAGAAATAAGAGGTAAAAATATGGAAAGCAAACTCGGCTTGAATATGGAGCTGGTCAATCAGGCCCGTCAGTCTGCCGCCAAGGTGGCCGACGACGTTCAGGTCTTTATCGACCAGCACACTACGGTCACCGTTGAGCGTGCCGTCTGCCGTCTGCTGGGTATCGATGGCGTCAACGATATGGACGTCCCCATGCCCAACGTGGTGGTGGATCATCTGCTGGCAGTTTCCCTGCTCCCTGCAGGCGCTGCTTGGGCTATCGGCAATGCCATGGTAGAGACCGGTAAGGATCCCCAGGCTGTGGCTGAGGCCGTCGACAGCGGTGAGCTGGATCTGTCCAAGGTTCCCGCTCACTCTGACGAGGAGATCCGTGCCGTGATCGACCCCGTGGTTCGTGCAACGGTGGAGCGCATCAACAAAAACGTTGCCAAGCGCAACGCTTACCTGAAGGAGTGGGGCGACAGAGAAGGTCCCTACCTGTACATCATCGTGGCTACCGGTAACATCTACGAGGATATCATCCAGGCCAAGGCCGGCGCCAAGCAGGGCGCAGATATCATCGCCGTGATCCGTACCACCGGTCAGTCCCTGCTGGACTATGTGCCTTACGGCGCTACCACCGAGGGCTTCGGCGGCACCTACGCCACGCAGGAGAACTTCCGCCTGATGCGTGCAGCTCTGGACGAAGTGGGCGAGGAGCAGCACCGCTATATCCGGCTGTGCAACTACTGCTCCGGCCTGTGCATGCCTGAGATCGCCGCCATGGGCGCTCTGGAGCGTCTGGATGTCATGCTGAACGATGCTCTGTACGGCATTCTGTTCCGTGATATCAATATGCAGCGCACCATCGTGGACCAGTTCTTCTCCCGTGTTATCAACGGCTATGCCGGTGTTATCATCAACACCGGTGAGGACAACTATCTGACCACCGACGACGCTATCACCAGCGCTCACACGGTGCTGGCTTCCCAGTTCCTGAACGAAGCCTTCGCCAAGACTGCCGGTATGCGTGAGGAGCAGATGGGTCTGGGCCACGCATTTGAGATGGATCCCGCCGTGGAGGATACCTTCCTGTACGAGCTGGCTCAGGCTCAGATGGCCCGTGAGATTTTCCCCAATGCGCCGCTGAAGTATATGCCTCCCACGAAGTTCATGACCGGCAACATCTTCCGTGGTCACATTCAGGACGCCCTGTTCAACATGGTGACCATCCTGACCGGCCAGAAGCTGTGCCTGCTGGGCATGATGACCGAGGCCATCCACACTCCGTTCATGTCCGACCGTGCTCTGTCGATCGAGAATGCTCAGTACATCTTCCGTACTATGAAGGATCTGGGCAGCGAGCTGACCTATAAAGAGAACGGTATCATCCGCAACCGTGCCAACGAGGTGCTGACCAAGGCCACCGATCTGCTGAAGGAGATCGAGAAGCTGGGCCTGTTCACCACCATCGAGAAGGGCATCTTCGCCGATGTTAAGCGTCCCAAGGACGGCGGCAAGGGCCTGGCCGGTGTTGTGGTCAAGGACGACAAATACTTCAACCCCTTCGTTGAGGTCATGAAAGGTAAGGTGGCGGCAGAATGAGCAGCGGACTGTATAATACCCACAAAATCGACTTCGATACCACGCTGGACCTGACCCGCCTGAAGCCTTACGGCGATACCATGAACGACGGTAAGGTGCAGACCAGCTTCACCCTGCCCATCAAGGACGATGAGCGTGGTGAGGAGGCTGCCCGCCAGATCGCCAAGAAGATGGGTCTGGAAGAGCCCAACGTGGCCTACCACGCCCCTCTGGACAAGGAGTTCACCTTCTACGTGGTGTACGGCAGCTGTGTCCATTCTGTCAACTACGAGGATATCCACGTGATCACCGTGGAGTCCGACGTGATGAGCATGGAGGACACCAACGACTACATCCGTGAGCATATCGGCCGCAAGGTCGTTATGGTGGGTGCTTCTACCGGCACCGACGCCCACACCGTGGGCATCGACGCCATCATGAACCGCAAGGGCTTCGCCGGCCACTATGGTCTGGAGCGTTACGACATGATCGAGGCCTACAACCTTGGCTCTCAGGTCCCCAATGAGGACTTCATCAAGAAGGCTCTGGAGCTGCACGCCGATGTTCTGCTGGTCTCCCAGACCGTTACGCAGAAGGACGTTCACATCCAGAACCTCACCAACCTCATTGAGCTTCTGGAGGCCGAGGGCCTGCGTGACAAGTTTGTCGTCTGCTGCGGTGGTCCTCGTATCACCCACGAGCTGGCTAAGGAGCTGGGCTATGATGCCGGCTTCGGTGCCGGTAAGTACGCCGACGACGTGGCTTCCTTCGCTGTGACCGAGATGGTCAAGCGGGGCATGAAGTAAATCCAACCTGTGCAGACGGTCATGGGGCATAGTCCCCATGACCGTCTGATGCGGCATAGCGCCGTTTTCCGGCATTTTTTCCTGCACGTTCTCTTGCAATTTCCGCCTTCATGTGTTATGATATCAAGGTGTGATAAAATTTTGACGATTTTAGAGAACGAAAATAAACAAGGAGGAACTGAAATGGCAAAGAAACCTGTTATCACTGCCAAAGAGGCAGCGGCAATGATTCCCGATGGCGCCACCATTATGTGCGGCGGCTTCCTGGCCTGCGGTCAGGCCCGGGCAATCGTGAAGGAGCTGGTGGCTCGCGGCACCAAGGATCTGACCCTCATCGCCAACGACATGGCCCGTGCGGTGGGCCCCAAGGGTGAGGAGTTCTTCGGCATTGCCGAGCTGATCCACAATCATCAGGTCAAGCGTGTGATCGCTACCCACGTGGGCATGACTCCCGAGGTGGGCCAGCAGAACACCGAGGGCACTCTGGAGGTCAATCTGCTGCCCCAGGGCACTCTGGCCGAGTGCATTCGTGCCGGCGGCGCCGGTCTGGGCGGCGTCCTGACCCCCGTGGGCATCGACACTCTGGTGGAGGACAGCCCCTTCTGCCTGGGCCGTCAGACCATCGACGGCAAGGATTATCTGCTGATGAAGCCCATCCACGCCGACTTCGCCCTGCTGGGCACCTATAAGTGCGACGAGTACGGCAACTGCTGGTACAAGGGCACCATGCGGAACTTCAACGTGGTCATGGCTACCGCCGCTGACACCGTTATCGCCGAGACCGAGTATCTGGTCCCCGTGGGCGAGATCGAGCCCGAGAACGTTCATACCTATGGTATGTGCGTGAACTACATCGTGGAAGGAGATAGAAAGTAATGGAAAAGTCCGAGATCAAAGGCTTTATCGCCAAGCGCTGCGCCAAAGAGCTGAAGAACGGCGATGTCGTCAATCTGGGCATCGGCCTGCCCACCTTGATCCCCAACTACCTGCCCAAGGATGTGGAGCTGATCATCCACGCTGAGCTGGGCATCGTTTCCGCCGGCGCTACCCCCAAAGAGGGCGACGCCAACTATGATCCCTACCACGTCATCGATGCCGGCGGCGGCGTTGCTTCCGTGGCTTACGGCGGCGGCTTTATCGATTCCGCTACCAATTTCGGCCTGATCCGCGGCGGCCATGTGGACGCCTGCTTCCTGGGCGCTCTGGAGGTGGATGCCCAGGGCAATCTGGCCAACTGGATCATCCCCGGCAAGAAGATGCCCGGCATGGGCGGCGCTATGGACCTGTGCGTGGGTGCTAAGCACTGCATCGTCTGCATGGAGCACACCGCCAAGGGCAACCCCAAGATCTTCGAGAAGTGCCGTCTGCCCCTGACTGCTTCCCACTGCGTCAACAAGATCATCACCGAGATGTGCGTGCTGGAAGTGACCGACAAGGGTCTGGTCATGACCGAGATCAACCCCGAGTTCACCGTGGAGCAGGTGCAGGCCGCTACCGCTGCCCCCCTCACTGTCTCTGAGAACCTGAAGAGCATGGTGGACTAAGTCACCGCATCGGAAACAAAAAGTGCAAAAAGACACGGCAGAGTTCTGCCGTGTCTTTTCTCGTGCCGGGGCGTGTTGATACAGGCAAGGAGGGCCGGATATGAAGCTCCGCATCATCGGTGGCAGCGGCAGCGGGAAAACGTATCTGGCCCGGCGGCTGGCACAGGAATATGACATTCCTCATGTGGAGTTGGACGAGCTGCAGTGGGACAGCGGTGCCACGTTGCTGCGGGGTCTGCGGTAGCTCTTGGATTTGTTCACATCCAGCATGGCCTGTACCCGCACCCAATCGCCGCCTGCGATGATGCCGGGATGCTTGCCCACCGCCACGATCCATTCCTCCATGGGGCGGATCTGGTTTGCCTTGCCGGGGCGCTGGAGCGAGCGGTTGTACACCATGATGCCGTGCTCACCGTCGAATTCTGCGCGCTCGGCAAAATCGCCGATGTTGCGGCTGCTGCGGTCGAGGCGGTAGACCACGATGGCGGCAAAGGCAATCTTCTGGGAATCCTTCATCATTTTCTTGAACTGCGGGCGCTCCAGATTGCCGCCGGAAAAGCCCTCGTCCTCGTAGACCAGCACGTTTTCCGCCGCTTCCTCGCCAAAGTGCATGGCGATGTACTGGCGGCACCTCGCATGATTCATTAGTTTGATAGATATATTATATCGGATTGGAATCCGTTTGAAAAGGTACCCAAGGGAAGAATCTGAAAAAATATTGGATCGGTGATGCACCTGATTGGACAGGTGTGATACATAAACAGGCAACCCCCTTTTTTGAACAGGGCAAGATCGTGCAGGCAGCATGACCTAAACGGGATGGACCCCTACGCACTCATCGGAAACAGTTGTATATCCGGCTCGGCTGGGATGTTTTTGCAGAATAAGCCAATAACACAGCAGCCCTCACGGCATAACCGTGAGGGCTGCTGTGCAGCTATATGTCCTCAGGCTTGGAAATGGCCGCAAAGGACTTTTTTTCATTTTGTTCATCAAGGGAGAGGATGCGCACCTCCAGGCCGGTAATATAATTATCCGGGTGTCCCTCGCAGCACTGATCCACGATATTGGGGGTGATCACACAGTCATCCACCGGCAGCTTCCGGCGGTGAGCTTCACCAAACAGGCGGTCGATGGAGTCCTGAATGGTGAGATACGGTCCGTAGTGATAGCCGCAGAGATAGTCCCCGGCAGGAATATAGGAAACAGGCTGGTCGGCCATCAAATCCGGCAGACGGTGGACCTCGGTCGGAGTATCTTCATAGAGATAGGCGCCAAACCATTTTCGCTGTCCCTGATAAAAGCCTACGGTGGGATAGAAGTAAAACAGCTCATGGGTAAAAAGGTTGATTTCCTCGCCGATGTGCAGAAAGGCGCGACGCGGGAAGGTGCGAACATAGAATTTATCCCGCTGGCTGACCGCCTGTTCCCTCTCGATAAACTCCACCTTCTGCTGGATGATTTGGATGGTGGCATTCAGCTCATCGCATTGACGGCGCAGCTGCTGCGCCTGCTGGGAGAGCATTTGCAGGTTATCACGAAGACCGTTGCTGTGGAGAAAAGCCTTGATCTGGGCAAGGGAGTAGTCCAGTCGCCGCAGGTATCGGATCGTGGCCAAGGGATAGACCTGATCGAAATGGTAAAAGCGGCGGTTGTTTTCGCTGTTGCGCACCTGCGGCACCAGCAGACCCTTGGTATCATAATGGCGCAGCAGTTGGACATCCATGTTGAATATGTTGGCAAGCTCCCCGATCGTCAAGAATTCTTTCATAAAACCTCCCATTTTCCCGCTATGTAACGCTAGGATTTTGTAAGAACACTAGAAAATCCAGAAAAATCAAAATTAGGGCTTGAACCTATAACCGTTATAGGTTGTAAGGTAAGTATATCATTTACGAAGCAACTTGACAAGTATCTGGATGGAGGGATCTCATGCAAACCTATTTGAAGAACGGTTACATCGTCTCCATGGATCAGCAGGACACCGTTTTTGACGGTGGCGGCGTGCTGGTGGAGAATGACTGCATTACGGCGGTTGGTAATGTAGACCCCAGGCTGGTGAAGCCCGACGCAGAGGTCATTGACCTGCAGGGCAAGTATGTACTGCCCGGGTTTGTGAACACTCACGTACACACCTCCCAGCAGATTTCCCGCGGAGTGGGCGATGATGTTGATTTCATCTGCTGGCTTCATGACCGGATGTGGCCCTTTGAGAGCAACATGACGGAGGAGGACTCTTATGTATCCACGCTGATGACCAGTCTTGAGCTGATTCGCTCCGGCGTAACCTCCTTTGCAGAACCGGGCGGACAGTTCGTCTCCGGCATGGCCCGCGGTACGGCGGAATCCGGTCTGCGCGGCAAGCTGGCCAAATCTGTGATGGACTGCGGCGAGGGACTGCCGGAAATCTGGCAGCGCACCATGGAGCAGGAACTGGAGCAGCAGGTGGTGGATCTGGAGAAATTCCACAATACCGCCGACGGAAGGGTGCAGGTATGGTTCGGTCTGCGCACCATCTTCAACAACACCGATGAGCTGTGCGTCCGCACCAAGGAACTGGCGGATAAATACGGCGTCGGCATCCACATGCATGTGGCTGAGGCCAAGGAGGAAAAAGAATATACCTATGCCCGCTGGGGTGAGGGCACGGTAAAGCATCTGGAGCGGCTGGGCGTGCTGGATAAGAATTTGCTGGCCGTTCACACAGTATGGCTGACGGACGAGGAACTGGAACTATTCAAGAAGCGGGAGGTAAAGATTTCTCACAACCCGGCTTCCGCCATGCGTGTGCTGGGCTTTGCCCGGATCCCGAAGATGCTGGCTATGGGACTGCGGCCCTCCATCGGTACGGACGGCGCTTCTTCCTCCAATCACATGGACATGGTGGACGAGATGTGGCTGACCAGCCTGATCCACAAGGGCTGGCGTCTGGACCCCACGGTTGTCCCTTCGCAGGATATTCTGCGGATGGCCACCAAATGGGGCGCCCGCGCACTGTTGGACGAAGACCTGTATGGCAGTCTGGAATGCGGCAAGAAGGCGGATCTGATCGTCATTGACCCCCACGGCCCGTCTATGATGCCGGTGAATGACAAAATTGCCGCACTGGTGACGGCCATGCACTCGGCCAATATCCAATCCACCATGTGTGACGGCAAGTGGCTGATGCGGGACCGGAAGATCCTGACGCTGGACGAGGAGGCCATTCTGAAGGAGGCCTGCGACCGGGCCAAGGCCATCTATAAGCGGGCAGGCATTGAACTGCCGGATCGTTTCCCGGTGGTGAAGATTTAAAGCGTTTTCAACGGTGCGAGGCACCAGAACATAGAAAAAACAGCAGTAAGCGGAATTTTGTGTTTAGTAAGGAGGTACAGCATGAATCAGAAACTACTGTCCGTTGCGAAGGGGGAGACTCCGGCTGATCTGGTGATTCGGAACGGCAAGGTGGTCAATGTCTATTCCGGTGAGATTTATGACGGTGGTGTGGCAATCTGCGGCGACACCATCGCCGCCGTGGGCGATGTGGAATACTGCATCGGTGAAGGCACCCGGGTGGTGGATGCGGAAGGAAAGTATCTGACCCCTGGCTTTCTGGACGGGCATATCCATCCGGAAAGCTCGTCACTGGCAATCCGTCCCTTTGCTGAGGCGGTGCTGGCACACGGCACCACCGGCATCATGACAGACCTGCATGAGGTGGGCGTGGTGTCCGGGTTGGAGGGCATCGAGGCCATCCTGAAGGAAGCAGAAGCCACAGACCTAAAAATTTACTTTGTGGTGCCGTCCCATGTGCCGTTTTCTCCCAATCTGGAGACCAGCGGCGGCCGCTTTAACCCGGAGATCATCCGCAAGGCTCTGAAGCGTCCGGACGCGGTGGGCCTGTCCGAGTGTGTCGGTCCCTATATCACGGCCGGCTTCCCCGATCTGCTGGAGTCCTTTGACACAACGCTGTCTATGCCCGGCAAGACTCTGCAGGGCCATCTGCCGGATATGTACGGCCCGGCCATGAGCACCTGCATCGCCGCCGGCGTATCCACCGACCACGAGTCCTTCTGCGAAAAGGATGTGTTTGAGCGGCTGCGCAACGGCTGCCACCTAATGATGCGCGAGGGCAGCGCTGCGCGGAATATGCCGGTACTGCTGAAGACCGTGATGGAAAATCATCTGGACACCGCCATGGTCAGCATCGTTACCGACGACCTGCACACGGTGGACCTGCAGGAGCGGGGCCATCTGGATGACTCTCTGCGCACGGCGCTGGGCATGGGACTGGACTTTGTCAAGGCCATTCAGATGGTTACCGTCAACTGCGCACGGGCGTTCAATCTGGATCGGGAGATCGGCGGACTGGCACCCGGACGTCGGGCGGACATCAATATCACCACCGGTCCGGAGGATTTCCGCGTGCTGACCACCTTTGCCGGCGGCCGCCAGATTACGGACAACGGCAAGCTGCTTGTGCACTATGAGACGGCAGAGCATGAGCCCTGTGTGCTGAACACCATGCACCTGAAGAACCCCATCACGGCAGATAGCTTCAAGATTTATGCCCCTGCAGGCGCCAAGAAGGTGAAGGCGCTGGTGATGGATACGCTGCCCTACATGCCCTTCACCAATCGCCGGGATGTGGAGCTGCCGGTGGTAGACGGCGTGGTGCAGTGCGATGTGGAGCAGGATGTGCTGTACATTGCGCAGGTAGAGCGCCATGGCAAGAACGGAAATGTGGGCAAGGCCTTTATGGGTGGCTTCCATATCCGGGGCGGCGCAATGGCTTCCTCCGTGGGCCACGACAACCACAACATCATTGTCATGGGCGACAGCTTTGAGGACATGGCGCTGGCGGTGAACCGCTGCGTGGAGCTGGGCGGCGGACAGGTGATCGTCCGGGACGGCAAGGTGGCCGCCGAGGTGGCGTATCCCATCTGCGGCTTGCTGAGCGACCTGCCGCTGGAGGAACTGGCGGAGAAGAAAAAGGAACTGAACCGGGTGGCTCACGAAATGGGCACGGAAATTGCCATTCCCTTCATGTTCCTCAGCTTTATCTGTCTGGCGGCTATCCCTGCTTACGCCATTACCGACTGCGGATTTATTGATGTGGTGCAGCAGAAGGTGATCGACCCCATTCTGGAGGTCGTGGAATAAAACCGAATTCCCTGAAAAACCGATTTACAAAAGAGCACAGAGAGGAACAACATGAAAAACGATTTTTTTAAGCTGAAGGACCACGGTACCACCGTCCGGCGGGAAGTGCTGGCAGGTATCACCACCTTTATGACCATGGCCTATGTGTTGGCAGTGCAGCCTTCAGCCATCTGTGGCTTTGGCCCCGATCCCTACATCACGGATATTAACGGCGTTGTCATCAGCAAGTCGGCGCTGCTGGTGATGTGTGCGCTGGTCAGCGGTATCATCACCCTGTTTATGGGCCTGTATGCCAATTTGCCGCTGGCACTGTCTACCGCTATGGGCAGCAACTTCATTCTTGGCGGGCTGGTCAACAGCGGCACGGTATCCTTCGGCTGGGCCATGGCATTGCTGCTGTGCTCCGGTATCCTGTTCATTCTGGTGACGGTTCTGGGTGTGCGGAAAATGGTGGTGGATCTGCTGCCGAAAAACCTGAAGATCGCCATACCAACCGCCGTGGGCTTCTTTATTGCCTATCTGGGCTTTAAAAACACTGGCCTTGCCACTTTCAGCGACAGCGGTCTGGCTTTGGGCGATTTTACCCAGCCTGCGGTGCTGCTGGCCCTGATTACCCTGGCTGTGATGGGCGTGCTGACGGCTTACAAGGTGCGCGGCGCGATTCTGATCGGCATCATTGTCGGCACCATCATCAGCATTCCTATGGGTGTGTCTACGCTGCCTGCTGCGCTGGTGTCCCTGCCGGATATGAGCGAAATCGGCAATCTGGTGCTGTGCTACGACTTCAAGTCCGTGTTGGCTGACATCCCCGGCGCACTGGTGTGGATCTTCATCCTGTTTACCAGCGACTTCTTTGCTACCTTCGGCGCCCTGATTGCTGTGGGTGCCCAGACCAACATGCTGGACGAGAACGGCAACTTCCCCCAGATTGAAAAGCCCTTCCTGGTGGATGCTGTTGGTACCGTGGTGGGCTCCGGCACCGGATGCACCACCATCTCCACCTTCATTGAATCCACCATCGGCGTGGAGGCGGGTGGCCGCACGGGCCTGACGGCGATTGTGTCCGGAGTGTTGTTCCTGGTGTGCATTTTCCTGTCCCCGCTGTTTTTGATGATTCCCACTGCCGTGACCGGCGTGGCGCTGATCTTCGTGGGCTTCTCCATGCTGTCGGGCTTTACGAAGCTGGACTTCTCCGACTTCAAGAGTTGCTTCGGCCCCTTCGTGATGATCCTGTTCGGCACCTTTACCGGCGACATTGCTGCGGCGATCTGCCTGGGCGTGCTGACGGACGTGCTGATCAAGGTGCTGACAGGCGATGCAAAGAAGGTACACCCGGTGCTGTACGTGCTGTGTATCCCGCTGGTGCTGTATTTCATCGTGTAAAAACCGGATAACAACGTAACTTCCCGGCATACCCGGATAAGCAGGTCTGATTGTGCGGAGTAGCGCAGCGTAAGCTGCGCTACTCCGGTTTTTATTGGGATATGTATGCAGAACAGTAATAGATTTAGCAATCATGGGTAGCATCTCTTACTAATATCCTACAATCATTCTACCGAAATAATTTTTGGCGTTCAAGACCCTGCTTGAAATACCTCTCCCGTGTGGATTTGAAGATTTACACGTTTCCCTGTTCCCATCGATCAATCGTCCGCCACGTCACGCTGGCGAAGTCCTTTTTGATAACGATACCAGCGCCGTTTGTTCCACTGTAATAGTATGGCTTTGCCGGTGCTGATGTCATTTGTCTGCTGGACGTGCCCCGACGGAAGCTGGGCTGGGAGCCGGGACGTCGGGAGAGACTGGCATCCCTACGGGCGCTGCTGCGCTGGACAGATAAGCGGCAGCGGGAAAATATGGTGGAAATCCGCCGTCTGCTGGTCCCGTATGGGTCCAAGGTGGTGGAGGGAGCGCCTTTTCCTCTGTTTTGAGTAGGCTGGCAGAGAGGCTCTCGGCTATTCGAGCTGGCTCGGCACGTCCTGACCCAGCCAGCGGTAGGTCCGCAGGATGAGGACGGCGGCAATGAGGAAGGTCAGCACATCGGACACCGGCATGGAGTACAGAACGCCGTCCAGCCCGAAGTAAACCGGCAGCAGCAGGGCAAAGCCCACGCCGAACACCACCTCCCGGATCATGGACAGGAGGGTGGAGGCCAGCGCCTTGCCCACTGCCTGCAGGAAGATGAAGCAGGCCTTGTTGACGCAGGCCAGCACCACCATGGACAGGTAGATGCGGAAGGCACGCAAGGCGAAGTCCGTGTAATAGCTGCTCTCGTTGGCAGCGCCGAAGATGGCGATGAGGGATCGGGGAAAGCACTCCGCCAAAAGCAGCGCCACGGCGCCTACGGCAGCCTCGGCGATGAGCAGGCGGGTGAACAGCTGGCGCACCCGCAAGCGCTTTTCGGCCCCCATGTTATAGCCCACGATGGGGATGCACCCGGCGGCCATACCTACCACGATGGAGATGACGATCTGGAAGAACTTCATGACGATGCCCACCACCGCCATGGGGATCTGGGCATACTGTGCCTGCCCGAACACCGGATCCAGAGCGCCGTACTTTCGCAGCATATTGTTGATGGCGGCCATGGCGGCCACCAGACTGATCTGGGAGAGGAAGCTGGTGATGCCCAGTGTCAGCATCCGGGAGCAGAGCTTGCCATGGAGCGGGAGATCCCGGCGGCCGGGGCGGATCACCTTCATCCGGGGCAGATACCAGACGGCCAGTCCTGCCGTGATTACCTGCCCTATCACGGTGGCCACCGCTGCCCCCATCATGCCCCAGCGGCAGACGAAGATGAAGATGGGATCCAGAAGGATATTCACCACCGCTCCGGCCAGCGTGGATATCATGGCGAAGCGGGGAGCGCCGCCGGCCCGGATGACGGGGTTCATGGCCTGCCCGAACATATAGAAGGGGATGCCCAGCGAGATGTAGAAGAAATACTCCTGCGAATAGCGGAAGGTCTCGGCATTGACGGTGCCGCCGAACATGGCCAGGATCTGATCGGCAAGCAGCAGGTACAGCGCCGTCAGCACCAGACCGCTGCCTGCCGCCAGCACCACGGCGTTGCCCACGGCTCGACGGGCATCCTCTCGCCGGCCCTTGCCCAGCGAGATACTGACGAAGGTGCAGCAGCCGTCACCGATCATGACGGCGATGGCCAGCGCCACCACAGTCAGGGGAAAGACCACCGTATTAGCGGCATTTCCGTAGGAACCCAGATAGCTGGCGTTGGCGATGAAGATATGATCCACGATGTTGTAGAGCGCCCCCACCAGCAGTGAGATGACGCAGGGGATGGCGTAGCGGTGCATGAGCCGCCCGACGGGCTCGGTCTCCAGAAATTGTGTGTTGTGTTCCATAGATGTGTCCTCTCTTTCGGCGTGATAAAAATGCGTAAGTCCCGGAAATCCGGACTTACGCATTTCTGCTGCACGATTTGCCTATGGAATTCCGCAAAACAACGTGCGGCGTTTCTGCAACCGGATTTACGCAGAAACGCCACACGTTGTAAGACGATTATAACAGATGGGGGAAGTTTTTCAAATGTTTTTGCCGCTGCCCTTACGCCGCCGTATCCCGGCGGAAGCGGCGCATGAGGGCCAGCGCCATGACAAGGCACAGCAGCTCCGAGCAGAGGGGGGCGAACCAGATGCTGCTGCCGCCCCAGAGCACCGCCAGCAGGAGCAGTACCCCGGCCTGCAGCACCAGCCCCCGGCCCATGGAGATGCACAGGGCGGAGCGGGGCCGCTCCACCGCCGTCAGGAAGCCGCCCATGAGGATATTGAAGCCCACCAGCAGATACGACAGGGCGTACCGCCGCAGCGCCCCGGTGGAGGAGGCGTTCAGCAGAGGCTTCTCCGAGCCGAGGAAGATATGTACCAGCTGCGGGGCCAGCAGGAAAATACCGGCAAAGCAGACCGCCGTCATGATGGCTACGGTGATCAGGCCGTACCGCAGCAGCCGGCGGTACTTCTCCGAGTCCTTGCGGCCGTACTGGAAGCTCACCAGCGGCTGGGAACCCTGAGATACACCCAGCATGATGTTCACCACCAGCGTATTGGTGTAGGCAATGATGGTATAGCTCACCAGCCCGTCGGTGCCGATGCAGCGGAGGATTACATGGTTGAAGAGGAAGATCATCACGCCGTTGCACAGCTCCGTGACACCGTCCGCCAGTCCGATGGGGATCAGGCGGCGGTAGATGGAGCCCTCCGGCCGGAAGCGCACCAGATGGAAGGTGGTGTGCTTGCCTAAGAAGTGGGTGATGTAGATGACGCAGGTCAGCAGTTGGCTCAGACCCGTGGCGAAGGCGGCACCCCATGCGCCCCAATTCAGCACGAAGATGGCCACATAGTCCAGCACGCAGTTGGTGAGGCAGCCGATGCACACCGTGAGAATGGCCAGCATGGGCCGCCCGTCGGTCTTGACCAGGATCTCCAGATTATACGACACGATGAAGCAGATGGCAAAGGGAGCCAGCCCCCTCAGGTACGACATGGTGTAGCCCAGCGTTTCCTCCTCCGCCCCCAGCAACAGAGCAAAGGGCTTCAGAAAGATCAGCACCAGAGCGGTGATGGTCAGGCCGATGACCACCAGCAGCGCCAGATTCTGGGAGAACAGACGGTTGGCGTGCTCACGGTTGCCCTGCCCCAGATAGATGGACAGGATGGTACTGGTGCCTACGGCGAAGGTGACGGCGATGGAGAACATGATGTTGGTGAAGGGGACGGCCAGATTCACCGCCGCCATGGCGTAGTCCCCCACGCCCTTGGCCACGAACAGGCCGTCCACGATGGAGTACAGAGAAAAGACCATGAGGGAGGCCACGGTGGCCGAGGAGAAGCGTAGAAACTGTGCCAGCAGACTGCGCTGATCTTGCATTTTCGATGAGATTCCTTTCCATTCAGCGGCGTACCGCATATACCCCGCCGCAGCGGTTGTACCGCCCATTATAGCCGAAATTTTCCTTTCGGTCAAGGGGGGGAGACTGCATCTCACAGCGGAATACGGTAAAATGCACAGAAAGAGTGGCATATTCATTGGCGATTTTGTACAGATCAGAACGGCATCCTCCGTTCAGGAAGCGTGAAGGATGCGGCGGAGACGAAAAGAGGGACGCCCTGACGGGCGTCCCTCTCGAGACTGTCGAAAAACCCTTCGGGTTTTTCGACAAAAGGATTGCAGTCTACCGCGCGCATAATTTGTGTGCCATAGGCGCACAAATTCCACACTTGCAGCCTGAGAAGTATTTTCTCTCACGCATATGTCGCAAGAGAAAATGATTATACTTCTTTGCCGCCTGCGGGCGGCAAACTCTGCGAGGCTTTTTTGACACGCTGAAGAGGGACGCCCTGACGGGCGTCCCTCGATGTAGGAAAAAGTGAACAGCGAAGATACTCAGGAATCCGACTTCCCGGCGAAGATGACACCCAGCGTGATCAGGACGGCACCGATGATGCACATGAGGGAAATTTTCTCCCCCAGCAGCAGCCAGCCCGCTACCACAGTGACGAAGGGAGTGGCATAGAGGTAGTTGTTGGTGATGACCACGCCCAGCCGCTTGAAGGCGATGTTCCAGATGGCGAAGCACACGGCGTTGCCGAACACGCCCAGAAACAGCCAGCTCACCAGAATATTGGGCTGGGTGAACAGGGGCGTCAGGCTGGGCAGGCCGTCCGTCAGCAGCACCAACGGCAGGGAGGTCAGGAAGGCCCACAGGAACACCCGGCGGGTCACAAGGAAGTTGTCGTACCGCTCGGTATACTTCTTGACGAGGATGGAGTACACCGCCCACATGAGGGCGGCGGCCAGAGCCAGCAGGTCGCCCAAAGGGCTCAGATGGAAGGACAGGGTGCCGTTGAGCACCACCATCACCACGCCGGCGATGGCTACCACGGCACCGATGTAGACCCACTTGCCCAGCTTCTCCCCCCTGCGGGAGAACAGCTGCGCCAAAATCACCGTTAGGATAGGGGACATGGATACCAGAATACTGACGTTGGCAGCGGAGGTATGGGCCGAGGCGGTGTTTTGCAGGAAGAAGTAGAAGCTGCCGCCGGTGATGCCGATGAGGATGAACATCAGCTCATCCTTCCACGGGAGCTTCATGGTCTTGGGCCGCAGCGCCCACAGAGCCAGATACGCCAGCCCCATCCGTAGGGGGATGATCTGGGTGGGGGTATAGGCCGTCAGCATGACCTTGGTGAGCACGAAGCAGCTGCCCCACACCAGAGTGGTAAAGATGGCGTACAGATGCCCCATGAGTTTTTGACGATTTGACATGATCCACACTCCTAACACACAAATGCTGCGCTGATGCAGCGCTTAATCTTCGGGGATGACGGGGGTCTGACCCGCCATGACTTGTGCAATGAGATCCTTGGCCACGTTCACCGTGTCATAGTCGGGCCACATGACCCACAGGGCCTGGCCGGGCATGGAGTAGCACTCCTCCGTGCCGCCGTAGCCGGTGACGGAGTAGCTGGTGATGTTCCAGCCGGACATATCCGACAGCTGCATTTTTACCAGACTGGTGATGTCCTCATAGGGCATATTGGTGATCATGGTGTCCGCCACGGCCTTGAGTACCTCGTCATACTTGGTGAGAATGGCGGAGGAGGTGGCCTTATTGAAGATGGCCTTAATCATGGCCATCTGGTTGCGGCCACGCTGGTTGTCGCCGTCGGCGAAGGAGTAACGCTCCCGGCAGAAGGCCAGCGCCGCCTGCCCGTCCACGTTGTAGTTCATCCCCTCGGTGAAGGAGAAATAGTCATCGTAGAGGTTGCCGTTCTTATCGGGAATCTGCATGACCTTGGTGGTGAAGGTCTGCTCGGAGTAGACGTCTACGCCGCCCAGAGCATCCACGATCTTGGTCAGGCCGTAGAAGTTGACACGGGCGTAATACTGGGTTTCCACACCGTAGAGGTTGTCCAGCACCCGCATGGACTCGTCGATGCCGTACATACCGGCGTGGGTCAGCTTATCCAGCTGGCCGTTGAAGCTCAGAGGCAGGAAGTAGTCACGGGGGGTGTTCAGCAGCAGGATCTGACGGGACTTGGGATTCACCACCGCCAGAATGTTCACGTCGCTGAGGCTCTGGACGTTGACATCGGAGTTCCGGGCATCGATGCCGCTGCAATAGACCACGAAGGGCTCCACGGTGATGGACTCGTTGGGCACCACCGGGGCCACCTCCTTGGTGAAGTCAAACTGCTTGAGGATACGGGTATAGTCATCGAAATCCGTATAGCCCTCGGTCTGCTCCAGAATGGGCAGATAGCCGTCGTTGAGGATGATGGCGTCCACCTCGCCGTCGTACAGGGCGTCCGCCAGCTGGGGAACGGAGGCGTAGGTCTTGGAGGTGGGATGCAGGTCCGACAGAGTCTTGAGCACCTCGGCGGTGTTCTCCTGATCGGCGTTTTCCAGCACGCCGAAGGTATAGCCCACGGCGTCCTCGATGGAGCTGGCCTCGTTGTCCTTCAGGACGATGATGTCGATGGTCTGCTTCTCCGCCATCTTGCCCACGATGCGGGTGACGGCGCTTTTGAGGCTGCCGCCGGCCACGGCACCGTAGATCATCCCGGCGGACAGGATCACCGCCAGCACGCCGCAGCCGATCTTGGCGGCATGACCGCCCTTGGAGGGGCGGCGGGGCAGCTGCACCACGGCGTGGCCGCTGTTGAGGATCAGGATGCCCGCCATCAGCAGCAGCAGATATTTGTTGTCCAGCATATCCAGATTCAGGAGCTGGCCCAGCAGCACCAGACTGCACACCATCAGCAGTCCCAGCGCAATGAGACCGAACCAGTCCATCCACGCCATACGGCGGCTGCCGGAGGCATCGCTGTTTGTTCGTTTGGAATTCATAACATTTCTCCTTACTTCAGAGATGGCGGCCCAAAGAGTACTATGACCGGTCGCAATCTCTTATTATATAGGATAGACAGGGGAATTGCCAGAGATTTTTGTGAAAAAGCCGGGAAAATATCAAATTTTCCGGAAAGCGAGGGGAAATCAGCCGTTGATGACCTCCTGGATCATCCGGCGGGCGGTGGCAACGGAGCTCTCGTCCGGCACCAGCACACTGAGGGGGAAGCCTGTGGTGAAGCAGTCCTGCATATCCGTGGTGCCGGTGAGGGTGTAGGTGCTGATGTCCCAGTCCACCTTGTCCTCCAGCTGCAGCTTCACCAGCTTCAGGATATCCTGCTGGGGCATATTGGTCAGCACGGAGCCGGAGACGGCCTTCAGCACGTCCTGATACCCGGAGAGGATGGCGGGGGAGGTGGCCTTGTCGATGATGGCCTGCAGCACCGCCATCTGGTTGCGGCCCCGCTGCACGTCGCCCTGAGCAAAGGCGGAGCGCTCACGGGAGAAGGCCAGAGCCTCCCGGCCGTTGAGGTGATTGACACCCTCGGTGAAGGTGAAGGACTCGTCGTGATAGCCACCGTCGCCGTTTTCATTGGGCATCTCCATAGCGATGGTGGTGAAGTCCACCGGGGAGGTGACGTCGATGCCGCCCAGAGCGTCCACGATATCCATAAGGCCGCTGAAATTCACACGGGCGTAGTAGTCGGCCTTCACCCCCAGCAAGGTGTTCAGGGCCTCGATGGGCTCGTCCATGCCCTTATCACTATATACGCTGAAATGGGTCAGCTTATCCATCTCTCCGTTGAAGGGCAGAGGCAGATAGTAGTCACGGGGGATATTCACCAGCAGAATTTTATGGGTGGAGGGGTTCACCACCGCCAGAATGTTGGCATCGCTGCGGGTGTTGAGCAGGGTATCGGAGATGCGCTCGTCGGTGCCGCTGCAATAGACCACGAAAGGCTGACGGGAGATGTTGGCATTCGGGGCGATGGGGTCGGACTCGTGTGTCACGTCGTATGTATAGATCTCACGGGTGCGGGACGTAAAATCCTTGTAACCGTCGGTCTGCTTCAGGGTGGAGACCATGCCTTTGCCCAGGATGACGGCGTCTACTTCCCGGTTGTACAGAGCATCGGCCAGAGCCGTGGGAGTGTCGTAGGACTTGGTCTTGACCTGCCCCAGTCCCTCCTCCAGATGCGTCAGAAGGGCATCGGTGGTGTCGGTATCCGTCTGAGCCAGATAGCCGTAGGTATAGCCGAAGGTATCACCGATCTCCTGAGCGGAGTCGTTTTCCCGGACCCGCACCACCACGGTCTTGACGCTGCCGGTGCTGGACACACGGGAGAGAGTCTCCAGCACGGCGTTGGTGGCCACGGTGGCGTAGATCATGCCCGCCGACAGTACCAGCGCCACCACGCCCAGAACAAGCTTCCAGAGCTTGTTGCGCCAGCGGGGCAGCTGGGTCACGGCGAAGAGGACGTTCAGCCCCGCCAGCGCTGCCAGCAGGAGCAGCGTCAGCTTCTGGGTCAGCACGCCGGTGGTCAGCAGCCGGGCCGCCAGAAAGCCGCTGGAGATCAGCAGCAGGAAGAAGGTGAGGATACCGAACCGATCCGCCCCGGTGCGGCGGCGGGAGGAACCGTAGCCGCCGTAGGAGCGGGAGGAATAACGTCTGGACATAGAGGAAAAACTCCTTTCCGAAAATCAGCAAGGCACAGCGGGAGAACCCACCGGCCGAAAGCACACAGTCCCTCTATTATAAAGCGGCGGCGGCAGGAAATCCAGTGTAAAAGGTTACAGATTTGTGAACTTTACGGCGAATACGGCGGATGTGACGATTTTGTTATCCGGGGATTTCCCGGCGGAAACGGTTGAAGCGGCGGCGGGAGTGTGGTATAATCATCAAAACGGCCACGGGCCGTTACGGAAAAACAAGCCGCCGCCCCTGCGGAATGGAGGCGGCGTATTTCAGGAGGATCACCATGAAGGCAGCACTGGTCATTATGGCGGCGGGACTGGGTTCCCGCTACGGTGGAAATAAACAGGTGGACGGCGTAGGACCCCAGGGGGAGATGCTGATGGAGTATTCCATCTACGATGCCGTTCGGGCGGGCTTTACCAAGGTGGTGTTCATCATCAAGCCCGATATGCGGGAGCTGATGGATCGCCTGTGGGGGGATCGCACACTCATAACAAAAACAGGAGAGCCGCTGGAGGTCTGCTACGCCATGCAGGATTTCACCAGCATACCGGACTACTACACCATTCCGGCGGGCCGCACCAAGCCCTTCGGCACCGCCCATGCGGTGCTGTGCGCCCGGCTCTATCTCTCCGAGCCCTTCTGCGTCATCAACGCCGACGACTACTACGGCGTGGATGCCTACCGGGCCATGTATGAGGAGCTTCAGCGCCTGCCCCGGCAGGGACGGGCCACCATGGTGGGGTATCTGCTGAAAAACACCGTCAGCGCCAACGGCACCGTGTCCCGTGGCGTGTGCCGGGTGGAGGACGGCTGGCTCCGTGGCATCCATGAGACGCTGAAGATCCAGCTGTTCCCGGACGGCTCCATCGCTGATGTGGCGGAGGGCCAGCACCGGGAGCTGGCGCCGGACACGGTGGTGTCCATGAACTTCTGGGGCTTCATGCCCTCCATTTTCCAAGAGCTGGAGGCCTACTTCGACCACTTCCTGCGCTGCGAGGCCGGGGACAACATCAAGGCGGAGTGCCTGTTGCCGGGCATGGTGGGAGACCTGCTGGAGCAGGGACGGCTGGAGGTATCCGTGCTGCACTCGGCGGACCGCTGGTTCGGCATGACGTACCACGAGGACCGGCAGGCGGTGGCGGCGGAGCTGCAGAAGCTCCACGCCGGCGGCGTGTATCCACCCACCCTGCGGGCCTGAGAGGGGAGACCGACACATGAGCGAATATTACGATCAGACCCCGGAGCAGCGCCGTCAGCTGCGGGCGCAGCGGAATCGGCGGCGGCAGGCGCAGGTGCGTCGGCGGAAGCTGCTGCTGGGCCTGCTGGTGCTGGCGGTATTGGCTGTGGTGCTGATATTGGTGCTGCGGGGCTGCGGCAAGGATAAGGAACCGGCGCAGCCCACCCCCAGCGAGAATGTGGACAAGCCCGATACCCCAAACACTCCGGCGGAGCCTTCGGATAGAGAGCAGAACCAGAAGCCTGACGACCAGCAGAGCAACGGGAAGCAGGAGATCCCGTGGAATCTGACGCTGGTGAACCGGTGGAATACCCTGCCGGAGGGCTGGACCGTGGACGAGGTGGAGCTCTCCAACGGCTGGGCGGTGGACAGCCGCTGCTACGACGCCCTCCAGCAGATGATGGATGCCTGCCGGGCGGAGGGGCTGCATCCCGTGGTGTGCTCTGCCTACCGGACGCAGGCCATGCAGCAGACCCTCTTCGACCAGATGAAGCAGTCCCTGTTGGAACAGGGGTACAGCGACGCCGATGCCGAGACGGAGGCGGGCCGTCAGGTGGCCGTTCCCGGCACCAGTGAGCATCAGCTGGGGCTGGCGGTGGACATCGTGGATCTGGACCACCAGCTGTTGGACGAGAGTCAGGAGCAGACGGCGGTGCAGCAGTGGCTTATGACCAACAGCTGGCGCTATGGCTTCATCCTGCGCTATCCCACCGCCAAGACGGAGACCACCGGCATCATCTATGAGCCGTGGCACTATCGCTATGTAGGACAGGAGGCCGCTGCGGAGATCTATCAGCAGGGCGTGTGCCTGGAGGAGTATATCGCCGCCAAATACGGCGCTTGACCGGAGGGACGAGGGATGAGATTGAGAAAGTAAGCAGCTCACATTTGTATAAAGGAGTTGCTGATGGATGCATATCGAGGAATATACCACTTATCAGGAGTCGGAGGTGCTGGCTCTGTATGGAAGCGTCGGATGGACGGCCTATACGGAGCAGCCGGAGGCGTTGCGCCGAGGCTTTGCCGGGTCGCTGCTGACACTGGCTGCCCGTGAGAACGGGACGCTGGTGGGGCTGCTGCGGGCTGTGGGTGACGGCTGTACCGTGGTGCTGATACAGGACCTATTGGTGCGGCCGGATCACCAGCGGCGGGGCATCGGCACGGCGCTGATGCAGGAGGCGCTGGAGCACTTCCGATCGGTGCGGCAGGTGCAGCTGCTGACGGACGACACGGAGAAAACCAAGGGGTTCTACCGGTCACTGGGTCTGCTGACACTGCCGGAGCTGGGGTGCTGCGGCTTCATGCGCCCGTAAAACCACATGGGGGAGAGTGTCCTTGGACACTCTCCTCCATGCTTTGTCCTGTGTACCGGGCGGTCAGCGCCGGTTCTGGTTCTGCTGCTCCTGCTGGTTCTGATTCTGGTTTTGATTCTGGTTCTGATTCTGCTTGTTCTGCTTCTGCTGATTCTGGTTCTGCTGATTTTTACCGGACATCGAGGCACCTCCTTCCGTATCTGCGATACAGCTTCAGTTTGCCCGAAAACCGGCGGAGCATACATCCTCCCGTGAAAAAATTTCCGGCGGCAGATAAAAAATCCGCTTGACAGGCGGGAGGAGCGGTGGTATACTACTGGAGAAAACAAAGAAGGCAGGATGCATCCGCCTCACCTCCAGCAAAGGCAAAGAGGTCAACAGCGAGTATGGCGGCGGCCCGGAAGGGGCGCAGGCTTTGTTGTGCGGATGCAGCTTTGCATCCGTGTTTTTATTTTCTGAAGGAGGTGCTTCGGTTATTAGCAATGTAGTGCATCAACTCAACGAGGAGATCCGTGACAAGGAGATCCGCCTCATCGGTGAGACCGGTGAACAGCTGGGTATCATGTCCTCCGCCGACGCTCTGCACATTGCGGACGAGCGGGGGCTGGATCTGGTGAAGATCTCTCCCCAGGCGACCCCGCCGGTGTGCAAGCTCATGAACTACGGCAAATACCGGTTCGAGCAGAGCAAGCGGGAGAAGGAAGCCAGAAAGAACCAGCACGTGGTGGAGATCAAGGAGATCCGGATGTCTCCGGGCATTGACGTGGGGGATTTCAACACCAAACTGAAAAATGCCCAGAAGTTCCTGACGGAGGGGAACCGGGTGAAGGTCTCTGTTCGCTTCCGTGGCCGTGAGATGGCACATACCGAGATCGGCCGGGAGCTTCTGAAGAAGTTTGCCGAACAGTGCACCGAGGTCGCCACCATGGATAAGGCCGCCAAGCTGGAGGGCCGGAATATGTCGATGTTCCTCTCTCCCAAGACCGGCAAGTAAACAAAAGTTCTGCTTGCCCCCGGCAAGAGAATAGATGGAAGGAGTAAAAATTATGCCTAAACTGAAGACTCACAGCGGCGCCAAGAAGCGCTTCAATCTGACGAAATCCGGCAAGGTCAAGAGAGCTCACGCTTTCAAGAGCCACATCCTCACCAAGAAGGACACCAAGCGTGGCCGTCGCCTGCGGTCCGGCACCTACGCCGACTGCACCAACGAGGCGACCATCCGTAAGATGATCCCCTACAAATAAGAGACGGAATCGTTAGAATAGGAGGCAATTAAGATATGGCACGTGTAAAAGGCGCTATGATGGCGCGTAAAAGAAGAAATAAGACGCTGAAGCTGGCCAAGGGTTACTGGGGCGCTAAGTCCAAGCACTTCAAGATGGCCAATGAGCAGGTCATGAAGTCTCTGACCTACGCCTATGTGGGCCGCCGCCTGAAGAAGCGGGACTTCCGTCAGCTGTGGATCACCCGCATCTCCGCCGCCTGCAAGATCAACGGCATGAACTACTCTACCTTCATGCACGGTCTAAAGGTGGCCGGCATCCAGATCAACCGCAAGATGCTCTCCGAGATGGCCATCTACGATGCCCCGGCGTTCGCCGCCCTGTGCGACATCGCCAAGAAGGCGTAACTGTCTTAAAAAGCACGCCGCACATGCGGCGTGCTTTTTCCTGTGGCGAAGGGCGGAAATATCTGGTATACTATCAGGGAAACACATCATCGATGGTACCAAGAGAAAGGAGTATTTCCATGTACTGCACGAGAAGGATCAATGACGATTACACATGGGTGGGTGCCGACGGGAGGCGGCTGGCCATGTTTGAGGGCGTGTTCGACGTACCGGCAGGCATCTCCTTCAACAGCTATCTGCTGCGGGACGAAAAGACCGTACTGTTTGACACGTCGGATGCGGCGGTGCGCCGCACCTTCCGGGAAAATCTCCTCCATGCGCTGGAGGGGCGGCCGCTGGACTGCGTGGTAGTACACCACATGGAGCCGGATCACACGGCGGAGCTGGAGGAGCTGGTGCTGCGCTTCCCGGAGGTGCAGATCTATTGCAGCGCTATGGCCAAGACCATGATGACCCAGTTCTTCGGCCCCGGCTTTCAGGAGCGCATCCATGTGGTGAAGGAGGGGGATACCCTCTGCACCGGGCGGCATACGCTGCGCTTTATTGCGGCCCCCATGGTCCACTGGCCGGAGGTACTGATGACTTACGACGAGACGGATCGTCTGCTGCTGACGGCGGATGCCTTCGGCTGCTTCGGGGCCTTGAATGGCCGGCTGTTTGCCGATGAGGTGGACTTCGACCGGGATTATCTGGACGAGACCCGGCGCTACTACACCAATATCGTGGGCAAATACGGCTCTCAGGTACAGGCGGTGCTGAAGAAGGCGGCGGAGCTGGACATCGCCATGCTGCTGCCCCTCCACGGCTTTGTGTGGCGGAAGGAGTTGGGGTATCTCCTGCACAAGTACGACCTCTGGAGCCGCTACGAGCCGGAGGAGCGGGGGGTGCTCATCGCCTACGCCTCCGTGTATGGCAACACGGAGAACGCCGCCAACATTCTGGCCTGCCGACTGTCGGAGCGGGGTGTGAGGGTGCAGATGTTCGATACCTCCGTGACGCCTACCTCTTACATTCTGTCGGCGGCCTTCCGTTACAGCCATCTGGTGTTTGCTGCCACTACCTACAACGCCGGGGTGTTCGTCACCATGGAGGAGCTGCTCCACGATATCGCTGCCCACAATCTCCAGAATCGCCGGGTGGTGCTGCTGGAGAACGGCTCCTGGGCCCCGGCCAGCGGCAAGGGGATGCAGAAGATCCTCCAGCCTCTGAAGGGGTGGCAGCAGCTGGAGGACACCTTTACCATCCGTTCCGCCCTGCGGGAGGATCAGACCATGCAGCTGGAGCGGCTGGCGGCCACGCTGGCGGCGGACGTACAGGCTGCGGCCCCGGCGGAGGAAAAGCCGGAGGGGCAGCACCGCTATGTGTGCAAGGTCTGCGGCTATGTATACGAGGGGGACTCCCTGCCGGAGGATTATAAGTGCCCCCTGTGCGGCGCCGGTGCGGAGTATTTCAAGCAGGAGTCGTAAAGAGCGCTTTTTCTCCATAAAAAAACAGCAGGATGGCAATACCATCCTGCTGTTCTTATATCATTCTACGGAAGAAGCTTCCACCGGAGCAGCCTCCGCAGGTTCCTCCTCCGGCTCTGTCCACGGCTCCATGGTAGCCACGCAGCGGTTGATGTTCTTCCCCAGCTCATAGAACTTGGCCTCGTAGTCCGTCATGATCCCCACGGGGCCGTCGGCGTGGAGGTCACGGGTTACCTCCGACAGGGCGAAGCCGTACTGGGGGATCTCCTCCACGGACCACTGGAACAGCTTGTCGTTGTCGGTTTTGAAGTGAATCTGCCCGCCCATAGGCAGCACCTGCCGGTAGCACTTGAGAAAATTGCCGTGGGTCAGACGGCGGCGCTTCTGGTTGCTCTTGGGCCACGGGTCGCAGAAGTTGATGTACAGCCGGTCCACCTCCGCCGGGGCAAACATATCCGGCAGCAGGGCGGCGTCCCCCACCACGAAGAATACGTTGTGCAGCCCCGCCGCCTGCGCCCGTTCCATGGCCACCACCATGGCATCCGGCACCTTCTCCACGGCGATGAGCAGAACATCCGGCTCCGCTTGGGCCGTACCCACGGTGAAGCGCCCCTTGCCGCAGCCCAGTTCTACCCGCAGCTCACGGGCATCGGGCATCAGCTCCCGCCAGTGGCCCCGCATGGCGAAGGGGTCCTGTACCTGACAGGCCCGGCAGGCCTCCATCCGGGGCAGTAGATTCTTCTTTTTCCGCATACGCATGGTGTCGTTCCTCCTGAAAAACGCCGTATGGCGATGGTATCCGACTACCCAATATACCGGTTTTCCGCCCAAAAAGCAAGAGGGAACGCCGGAAAATCTCTCCCGGCAAGGGAGAGCCGCCGAAGCGACGTTTTCGTAGGACGGCGCATCGAAGAACAGGTGCGGCAAAAAGATGGAAAAGTACGCAAAAAATCCGACGAAATTTGTGATTTCCTCTAAAAAGAGAAAAGCCGGGTGAGAAGTGCTTGATAAATTTTAGACGAACGTCTATAATGGATAAGGTATATGAGAAGGTGCATTTTGCGGGTGAAACACCCCCCGCAGAAAGCGCTTTTTCCCATGATGTTGCCGCTGCTTCGGCGGCGGCTGCCACAGTAAGGAGGAACCATTGTGACGAACGTACTGTTGGAGAAAAAAGGTCCATATGCCGTGGCCACCATCCACCGTCCGGAGGCGCTGAACGCCCTGAATTCTCAGGTGCTGGCGGATCTGGCGGAGTTGCTGGACACCGTGGAGACCGACGAGGAGATCCGGGCGCTGGTCATCACCGGCGCAGGAGAGAAAGCCTTCGTGGCGGGGGCCGACATCGGAGAGATGAGCACCCTCACCAAGGCCGAGGGCGAGGCCTTCGGCAAGAAGGGCAACGACGTATTCCGCCGGCTGGAGACGCTGCCCATCCCCACCATCGCCGCTGTCAACGGCTTTGCACTGGGCGGCGGCTGCGAGCTGAGCATGAGCTGCGACATTCGCATCTGCGCCGACACCGCCGTGTTCGGTCAGCCGGAGGCCGGTCTGGGCATCACCCCCGGCTTCGGCGGCACCCAGCGGCTGGCCCGTCTGGTAGGACCCGGCATGGCCAAGCAGCTGATTTATACCGCCAAGAACATCAAGGCTGACGAGGCCCTGCGGATCGGTCTGGTGAACGCCGTCTATCCGGCGCAGGAGCTGCTGCCCGCAGCGGAAAAGCTGGCCGGGACCATCGCCAGGAACGCCCCCATCGCCGTGCGGGCCTGCAAGAAGGCCATCAATGACGGCCTGCAGGTGGACATGGACCGGGCCGTGGTCATCGAGGAGAAGCTGTTCGGCAGCTGCTTCGAGACGGCGGACCAGAAGGAGGGCATGGGCGCTTTTCTGGAAAAGCGCAAGCACGAGCCCTACCAGAACCGGTAAAGCTCTGTCAGAATGTTGTTTTCCGGGCATAGCGCCCGGTGGGCAAACCAAGGACCCTATATATTCTAATTAGGAGGAATCATTATGAAGATCGCTGTTTTTGGTGCAGGTACTATGGGTAGCGGTATCGCTCAGGTGTTCGCCGGCAAGGGCCACACCGTCCTGCTGTATGCTTCCAGCACGGCCAGTGCGCAGCGCCACAAGGATAAGCTGGCTGCTTCTCTGAATAAGCGTGTGGCCAAGGGCAAGATGGCGCAGGAGGCCGCTGACGATCTGATGAGCCGTGTGCTGGTGGAGGAGTTCGAGGCCGCTGCCGACGCCGATCTGGTCATCGAGTGCGTGGCTGAGAATATGGCCGTGAAGAAGGAGCTGCTGGGCCGTCTGGATGCTCTGTGCAAGGACGAGGCCATCTTTGCCTCCAACACCTCCTCTCTGTCCATCACCGAGATGGGTCAGGGCCTGAAGCACCATCTGATCGGTATGCACTTCTTTAACCCCGTGCCTGCCATGAAGCTGGTAGAGGTCATTGCCGGCGGCAATACCCGCTGAGCTGGTGGACTACATCAAGAACCTGTCCACCGAGATCGGCAAGACCCCCGTGGTGGTCAACGAAGGCCCCCGGCTTTGTGGTCAACAAGATCCTTATCCCCTATTGCAACGAAGGCGTTTGCGTTCTGCAGGAGGGCGTTGCCTCTGCGGAAGATATCGATATTGCCATGCAGCTGGGCTGCAACCACCCCATGGGCCCCCTGCATCTGGGTGACCTCATTGGCTGGGACGTGGTGCTGAATATCATGGATGTGCTGTTCAACGAGACCCACGACAGCAAGTATCGTGCAAACGTATTGATTCGGAAGATGGTTCGCGCCGGCAAGTTGGGCATCAAGTCTGGCGAGGGCTTCTTTAAGTATACCAAGTAAAATTTCGTAAAGGAGAAAAGAGTATGGACTTCCATCTGACTAAGGAACAGCTGCTCGTTCGCAAGATGTACCGCGAATTTGCAGAGAACGAAGTGAAGCCCCTGGCCGCCGAGATCGACGAGGAAGAGCGTTTCCCCATGGAGACCGTCGAGAAGATGGCGAAGCTGGGCATGATGGGCATTTACTTCCCCAAGGAGTATGGCGGCGCCGGCGGCGACGTCCTCTCCTATGCCATGTGCGTGGAGGAGCTGGCCAAGGTCTGCGGCACCACTGCCGTTATCGTTTCCGCTCATACCTCTCTGTGCTGCGCTCCCATTTTCGAGCACGGCACCGAGGCTCAGAAGCAAAAGTATCTGCCTGACCTGCTGTCCGGCAAGAAGATCGGTGCTTTCGGCCTGACCGAGCCCGGCGCCGGTACCGACGCTCAGGGCCAGCAGACCACCGCTGTGCTGGACGAGTCCGGCGAGAACTACATCCTCAACGGCTCCAAGTGCTTCATCACCAACGGCAACGTGGCTGATACTTTCGTCATCATCGCCGTCACCGGCAAGACCACCGACAAGCGTGGCCGTGCCATGAAGGAGATCTCTGCCTTCGTGGTGGAGAAGACCGACCCCGGCTTCACTCAGGGTAAGCACGAGAAGAAGATGGGTATCCGCGGCAGCTCCACCTGCGACCTGATCTTCGAGGATTGCGTCATCCCCAAGGATCGTATGCTGGGCAAGAAGGGCCAGGGCTTCAAGATCGCCATGCAGACTCTGGACGGCGGCCGTATCGGTATCGCCTCTCAGGCTCTGGGTCTGGGCGAGGGCGCCGTGGAGGAGGCCGTCAAGTACACCAAGGAGCGTGTCCAGTTCGGTAAGCGTATCTCCCAGTTCCAGAACACCCAGTTCCAGCTGGCCGAGATGCACACCCGGATGCAGGCCGCTCAGTTCCTGGTCTATTCCGCTGCCATGAAGAAGCAGAATCACGAGCCCTACTCCATGGATGCCGCCATGGCCAAGCTGTTCGCTGCCGATGCCGCTTCCGACGTGACCCGTCGTGCCGTGCAGCTGTTCGGCGGCTACGGCTACACCCGTGAGTATCCCGTGGAGCGCATGATGCGTGACGCCAAGATCACCGAGATCTATGAGGGTACTTCCGAGGTCCAGCGCATGGTCATCGCCAGCCATCTGGGCGTTAAGTAATTGAGGAGGTATAAGGCAAAATGAAAGTTATTGTTACTGTGAAGCAGGTTCCCGATACCTCCGGTAAGGTGGCTGTGAACCCCGATGGTACTCTGGACCGTGCGTCCATGCAGACCATCATCAACCCCGATGATATGAACGCCGTCGAGGCCGCTCTGGCCCTGAAGGACGAGCTGGGCTGCAAGGTCGTGGCCTTCACCATGGGCCCCCCTCCCGCCGAGGGTATGCTGCGTGAGCTGATGGCCATGGGCGTGGACGAGGGTGTCCTGATTACCGCCCGTGAGTTCGGCGGCTCCGATACTTACGCCACCTCCCAGATCATCGCCGCCGGCATCGACACCTACGGTGTGGATGAGGACGACGTCATTCTGGCCGGCCGTCAGGCCATCGATGGCGATACCGCTCAGGTCGGCCCCCAGATCGCTGAGAAGCTGCATCTGCCTCAGGTCACCTATGCCGGTGAGATCAAGAAGGAGGGCAACACCTTCATCGTCAAGCGTATGCTGGAGGATGGCTATATGACCGTTAAGGTCAACACCCCCTGCATGATCACCTGCATCAAGGAGCTGAATCAGCCCCGTTATCTGTCCGTTGGCGGCGCCTTCGAGGCTTACAGCAAGCCTCTGGTCACCATGACCTACGAGACGCTGAAGGATCACCCCCTGATCGATGCCACCACCATCGGTCTGAAGGGCTCCCCCACCAACATTCTCACCTCCTTTACGCCTCCTCAGAAGGGCGCCGGCATGATGCTCGAGGGCGCCGGCAAGGAGACCACCGACAAGCTGGCTGGCATTCTGGCCGCCAAGCATATCATCTAAGGAAGGAGATAAGAAAATGGCTTTTAATAGTGCTGATACCGCTGCCTTCAAAAACGTCTGGGTTTTCTGCGAGCAGCGCCAGGGCAAGATGATGCCCACTACCTTTGAACTGATCTCCGAGGGCCGGAAGCTGGCTGACGAGCTGGGCGTTGAGCTGTGCGGCATTCTGCTGGGCGACAACGTGGACGGCATCGCCAAGGAGCTGGGCGGCTACGGCGCCGACAAGGTCTATGTCTACAACAGCCCCCTGCTGAAGGACTACACCACCGACGCTTATACCAAGGTCATTACCGACGCCGTGGAGGAGATCAAACCCGAGATCCTGCTGTTCGGCGCTTCCAATATCGGCCGTGATCTGGCCCCCCGCTGCGCTGCTCGTCTGCACACCGGTCTGTGCGCTGACTGCACCCATCTGGACATCGATATGCCCATCTACAAGAACTTCCTGCGTGAGGCTTCCACCCTGCCCGAGGAGCGTATCGAGAAGCTGGGTACCGTGAAGATCAACGGTCAGGATCACGATGTCTCCCGTGACATCAAGATGACCCGTCCCGCTTTCGGCGGCCACCTGATGGCCTCCATCTTCTGCCCCCGCTTCCGCCCCGCCATGGCCACCGTGCGCCCCGGCGTTATGAAGAAGCGTGAGTTCTGCGCCGACTGCGCCGAGAAGGTTGAGATCCTGCATCCCGCTTTCGAGCTGGCTGCCAGCGACATCAAGACCGAGGTCGTGGAGACCGTCAAGGCTGCCAAGAAGCTGGTGGACCTGATCGGTGCCGACTTCATCGTGTCCGTGGGCCGTGGCATCAGCAAGGATGTCGAGGGCGGCATCAAGCTGGCTGAGGAGCTGGCCGAGGTCCTGGGCGGCGTCGTGGGCTCCTCCCGTGCCTGCGTGGACGCCGGCTGGATCACCGCTGACCATCAGGTCGGCCAGACCGGTAAGACCGTCCATCCCAAGGTCTACGTCGCTCTGGGTATCTCCGGCGCCATCCAGCACAAGGCTGGTATGCAGGACTCCGAGTGCATCATCGCCGTGAACAAGAACGAGAACGCTCCCATCTTCGAGGTGGCTGACTACGGTATCGTTGGTGACCTGTTCAAGGTCGTTCCCGAGCTGATCGAGTCCATCAAGGCTGCCAAGGCTGCTCAGTAATCGATCCCTTTACGAATCAAGAAGGGCTGTCCCGCTGTGGGACAGCCCTTCTTTCGTTAATCGTGTTGCGTTGTATGTCAGGTGGTGATATGCCAGTAGGTAACGGCATCCTCGATATCCATTTCCACCAGATAACCGCCTGCTCCGTCAGAGCAGAATACCGTGGACCAGTTTTGATAGGTGGCATAGTCATTGATCGCAAGGGTATCGGTCCGCTGCGTATCCGGATAGAGGATATGGGCAGCAAAGGTATCGTCTACATACATACAGCTGCTGCCGCTTCCGGCCAGACGCCACAGGGGCACTGCGGAATCGGCGGTGGATACCTTTCCGTCGCTGATGCGGATCGTCTCATAGGAGAATTTTTGGGTCTCCGGGTCACCCAAACCGCACACCATGTAGTCATCCGTTATGGCAAAGGTCGTGACCTGCTGCGAAAGCTCCTTCTGGTACAGAATACCGGACGCATCGCAGAGGAATGCCGTCCAGTAGGTGTCGTCATTGGCAGAGGCCAAAAAGGCGTATTGCGTGCCGTTGGTGCAAACGGTCACATCGGAGGGGGACATGGTGTAGTCGGGGATGTCCAGAACGCTGGAAACAGCATTGCCGTCCACACGATATACGGATATGCCGGTATCCTCTGATTGCAGATACATGGGCTGACCGTTCAGGCAGAACAACGCAGGGACCTGATTATAGGAAGCGGCTTGACCGGAGGCGAGGGTGCTTTTCCCTGTGTCTGTGGAGCGGATCAGAGACCATTTGAGGCCGGAATCCATGGCTTCATAGTCCACGTACAGAACATCGGACCCGTCCAGAACGGCGGAGATGATATAGGCCGGGGAGGAAACGGGAAACTGTTTGGTGGTCCCGTCCGAATAATTCCAGTAGAGCAGATAATCGGTATGATAAAGGGGGCCGGTCTGAGCCGTGTTGCGATGCCCGACAGCCAACAGGACACTGTTTTCCCCGCAGCACTGTATAAGGGTGGCGGCCTCATCCTCGGAAAGCTCCAATGGCGAGGTGAGCCGCTGCACCGTGGGGGCAGAAACCTGTTCCGGCCCCTTGGAGCAGGCGGAGAGGGGAATGGCGCATATCAGGAAGAAAAGAATGATATTTTTTTTCATGTGAGGGCCTCCTTTCTTGATTGTAGATAAATTATATAAAAAGCATTTACAGTTATCAATGATTTTTGTGAAATACATATTCCATCATAATGGAACATAACGAAATTGTATGCAAAATTGCATAAGAGAGGCCGTCCCTGCGGGGCGACCCCTCTCTTTTACCACGAAGCTCTCCCGCCCTTCGACCATTCGGATATGGAAGAATATGGAAGATAATAAAGAATCTGCAAAGAAATAAAAATTCATAATTTTATAACACTTCCATAGAGCTCCGGGGGTTGCAATTCCCGTAACAGAGTGCTACAATAGGCGTCGCTTGAGAGATAGAATCCTAAAAAGAGGCGAATTTCCTATGGTAGCTGAACTGGCGGCGTTGGTAATTTTTGTCATCATGTTCCTGCTGATCGTGCTGGACCGCATCCCCCGCCAGTGGGTGACGCTGGGCTGCGGCGCACTGATGCTGGTGCTGGTATTCGGTGTCTGTATGCACGATGGCGGGGCCATATGGGATACCCTGAACCTGTCCGCCTTCGGCCAGAGCACCTTCTGGTACGGCGCATCGGAGTCCTCCGGCGGCATCAACTGGTCCACCATCGTGTTCATTGCGGGCATGATGGTGATGGTGGAGGGCATGGGTCACGTGGGCATCTTTCGCTGGCTGTGCCTGAAGCTGGCCAAGGCGGTCCATTACCGCACCGTGCCGCTGCTGGTGTGCTTCATGGTCATGGCAGCCGTGCTGTCCATGTTCATCGACAGCATCACCGTCATTCTGTTTCTGGCCGCCGTCACGGCGGAGCTGGGCCGCACCCTGCGCTTCGACCCGGTTCCCATGATCCTGGCGGAGATCTTCTGTGCCAATCTGGGCGGCAGTGCCACCATGTGCGGCGATCCCCCCAACATCATCATCGGTACCTCGCTGGGTCTGACCTTCTTCGATTTCCTCACCAACACCGGCGTTATCGTGCTGATCTGTCTGGTGGCCACGGTGGTGTACTTCTACTTCTGCTTCCGCCGCATCCTGCGGGAGAGCAAGAGTCAGCGCCCCACGGATATCACCTATCCAGACGCCGCCTCCGCCATCACGGATCGGCGGGCCTTCATCGCCTGCGGCGCCGTGTTCCTGCTGGTGGTGGTGCTGCTGGTCACCCACGCACAGACGGAGCTGACGGTGGCCACCATCGGCTGTATCGCCGCCGTATTGACGGCGCTGGCTACCCTCTGCACCTCCGGAGGCCATGCGGCAGCGGGGCTGTTCGCCAAGGTGGACTACCACACGCTGCTGTTCTTCATCGGCCTGTTCGTGGTGGTCAGCGGTTTGGAGGACACCGGCTGTCTGGATGTGCTGGCCGGCTGGATCAGCCGCATCAGCGGCGGACACGCCGCTGTGATGGTGGCCATCATCCTGTGGCTGTCGGCTGTGTGCAGCGCCTTTGTGGATAACATCCCCTTCTCCGCCACCATGGTGCCGGTGATCCAGTCCATGTCACAGTCGCAGGGCGTGGACCTCTCCGTGCTGGCGTGGGCGCTGTCCATCGGCACGGATCTGGGCGGCAGTGCCACCCCCATCGGAGCCTCCGCCAATGTGGTGGGTACCTCCGTGGCCGCCAAGAACGGCCACCCGGTGACATGGGGTACCTACTGCAAGTACTGCGCCCCGGCCACGGTGCTGGTCATCACCATTGCCATGGTCTGCCTCTTCGTGCGGTATCTATAATATAATGGGTATGATAAAAGCATCCCCGGCCTGTTTTACAGACCGGGGATGCTTCATGATGCAAATCAGAACTCCGGATAGCCGTCCTTCAGATGCTCGTCGTAGATGGCACGCTCGCCGCCGATGAACTTGGGCCGCACACGGGCCGCCAGCAGGATGGCGCTGCCGATATGATTCTGGGGCAGGCGCACCGGCACCGCCACCTTCTTCAGGTGCATCCCGATGAGGGTGCCGCCGATGTCCAGACCGGCGTCGGCCCGGATCTCCTCCAGCGCCACCGGATGCCGGAAGCTCTGGTAGGCGGCGGTGGCGAAGGAGCTGCCTGCCTTGGGTTGGGGCAGCACATTGACGATCTCCGCCCCAGGCACCGCCTCATGCTCCACGATCAGCGCACGGTTCAGGTGCTCACAGCACTGGGCGGCGATGTAGACGCCCATGGGGGCAAACACGCTGTTGAGTCCGTCGAAAATGGCCTGTGCGATTTGGGGCGTGGACCAGCTGCCCACCTGATGCCCCACCACCTCGCTGGTGCTGCAGCCCACCACCACAATGTGGCCCCGCCGCAGCCGGGCTGCCTCCGCCAGCTGCCGTGCGGCGTCCGCCGCCTCCTGCCGCACCTGTTCCAGCAGGTCGGTGCGCTCTACCTCATGAATGATCCCAGCCATAGCTATCTTCCTTTCCTCGCATGAACAAAAAGCGGCGGATGATCGCTCCGCCGCTTTTCGCAAAAGCAATTCTGCACCTTCAGTGTACCACGTCCGGCGTCATTTTGCAACCGTTCTTACGCCAGCTTTTCCAGCGCCTTACTGCGCTTGAGTACCACCAGCAGCACCAGACCGATGACCATGCCCATAGCACCCTGCACCAGATTGCCGGGGATGCTGGCCGCAGCGCCCCAGCCCTTGCCCAGCAGCAGGGAGGCGTAGCCGAAGTAGCCCACCACCATGATGACCTCGCTGACCACGGCGCTGATGACGTAGGAGGCCTTGCTCTCCTTCATGGCCTTGACGATGAGGGCCGCCACCAGAGCCATGCAGCCCTTGATGATCAGTGTGCCGGGCGCATAGTGACCGTAGCCGCCCAGCAGGTCCACCAGCATGGAGCCGATGCCGCCTGCCGCAGCGCCCCACCACGGGCCGAGGATCCAGCCGCTCAGCAGCACGATGCAGTCGCCCAGATTCACATAGCCCTGCATGGGGGAGGGAATCTGTACGATGGAGGTGGCCACATAGGTCAGTGCGGCCATCAGGGCCGCCAGAACCAGTTTCTTGATGTTCGCATCTCTCATGGGAAAAATCTCCTTGCTTTTATGTACTGTCTGTATTATAGTAGAAATTGGTATTATTGAAATGCCCATATCGATATTATCGGATAATACCAGATGGAGGAGCTATGCTGACCTATCCCCTGAACAAAGAGAGCGGCCGGAGCCTGTATGAGCAGCTGTACGAGGGCATCCGCCGGGATATCCTGTCCGGGACACTGCCGGCTCACCAGCGGCTGCCCTCCAAGCGGGCGCTGGCCCAGCATCTGGAGGTCAGCATCATCACCGTGCAGAATGCCTATGAGCAGCTGGCGGCGGAGGGCTACATCTACTCACAGGAGAAGCGGGGCTACTACGTCAGCCCCGTGGAGCGCCCCTTACAGGCGGCGGCCCGGCAGCCTGCCCCGCTGCCGCCGGAGCCGGAGCAGGAGACCTATTTTCTGGACCTTGTGACCAATTCCATCGACCGGGCGTATTTCCCCTTTACCGTCTGGGCCCGCCTCATGCGGGAGACGCTGCTGGAGCGGGACAAGGCCCTGCTGCAGGCCGCCCCCTACAACGGGGCGGAGGAGCTGCGCCGGGCCATCAGCGACTATCTGCGCCAGTTCCGTGGCATGAACGTGGACAGCGGCCAGATCATCGTCGGCGCCGGTACGGAGTTCCTGTATTCGCTGCTGATCCAGCTGCTGGGCCGGGAGAAGTGCTACGCCGTGGAGGACCCCGGATACAGCAAAATTGCGGAAATTTACCGCAGCCATCAGGTGAATCTGCGGCAGGTGGGACTGGATGAAAAGGGCCTCTCCACCCGGCTTCTGCGCCGTCAGGAGGCGGATATCGTCCACCTCTCGCCATCCCACCACTATCCCACGGGCATCGTCATGCCCATCGGACGGCGGCAGGAGCTGCTGCGCTGGGCGGAGGAGCAGGAGGGACGCTGGATACTGGAGGACGACTACGACAGCGAGTTCCGCTTCGTGGGCCGTCCCATCCCCACGCTGTTCTCCATCGACGAGGCCCAGCGGGTCATCTACCTGAACACCTTCTCCAAGACCATCGCCCCCTCCATCCGCATCAGCTACATGATCCTGCCGCCCCGACTCATGGAGGTCTATCGGGAGAAGCTGGGCTTCTACGCCTGCACGGTGTCGGGCTTCGAGCAGTATACTCTGGCCAAATTCATGGCGCAGGGCCGCTATGAGCAGCACCTGAGCCGCATGAAGGCCCGCTACCGCCAGAAGCGGGACGCCGTCATCGCCATGCTGCGCTCCAGTCCGCTGGCGAATCGGGTGGAGATCATGGAGCAGGACGCCGGTCTGCACTTTCTGGTGCGGCTGGATACCCGTCTGCCGGATGCGGCGCTGCGGAGCCGGGCGGCGGCGCAGGGGGTGCGGCTGGCGCTGCTGTCGGACTATTACAGCGCCCGGTCGTCGGCGCCCCAGCATATCGTGGTGGTAAACTATTCCGGCATCGACCTGGAGCGTCTGCCGGAGGGACTGCGCCGTCTGGCGCAAGCTTGGGAGGAATAACAATGTACGATGAATTGACCCGTGGCGACGTGCAGAAGATGCAGGAGGAGATCGACTACCGGACGCAGGTGCTGCGCCCCAAGCTCATTGAGGACGTGCAGACGGCACGGGCCTTCGGTGACCTCAGCGAGAACTTCGAGTATAAGTGCGCCAAGCAGGAGAAAAACCGCAATGACAGCCGCATCCGCTACCTGCAGCGGATGATCAAAACCGCCCGCATCATCGACGACCGCTCCGGTCAGGACACGGCGGGCCTCTACGACACCGTGGAGATCTTCATGGAAAACACCGGCAAGAGCCGGAGGATCCAGCTGGTCACCACCCTGCGGCAGGATGCACTGAAGGGCCTCATCAGCAAGGAGTCCCCGGTGGGGAAGGCCGTGCTGGGCCGCCGGGCCGGGGACCGGGTACAGGTGGATATGGGTGGCGGCCGCAGCTACTGGATCACCATTCGTTCCATTGAAAAAGGCACTGACGACGGCTCCATCCCCATCGGCAGCTTTTGAGCCCCTCACGAAAACAGGAAGACCCCCCCGGCCCGCTGTTCACAGCAGCGGGCCGGGGGGACTTTGCTTCGTTCTCGGTGCTCTTAGCCCGGAGGCCAGGTCATATCCCGGCCGGACAGCACATGGAAGTGCAGGTGGTGGACGCTCTGCCCCGCCTGCTCCCCGATGTTGGATACCACCCGGTAGCTCTCCAGCCCCTTCTCCCGGCACAGTCTTGCGATGACCTCGAAGATGTGGGCCACCACGGCGCTGTTGCCGCCATCCACCTCCGCCACGGAGGCGATGTGGGCCTTGGGGATCACCAGAAAATGGGTGGGCGCCTGAGGAGCGATGTCATAAAAGGCATAGCACAGCTCGTCCTCATACACCTTGTTGGAGGGGATCTCCCCACCGGCAATGGCGCAGAACAGGCAATCGTTTTTCATAGGATGCTCCTTTCGTCTCAGCCCAGCTTCTCGGACACGAAATCGTCCACGGAGGCCAGCGCATCGTCCACCTTCAGGGAGTCGCTGCCGCCGCCCATGGCGGAATCCGGCTTGCCGCCGCCCTTGCCGCCGCAGATGGCGGACACGTGCCGCACCAGATCACCGGCCTTGATGCCACGGGCCACCGCCTCCTTGCCGCACACGGCCAGGAAGGTAATCTTCTCGCCGTTGATGCTGGCGATGACCGCCACGGCCTTGGGATCCTTATCCCGCAGGAAGTCGCCCATGGTCCGCAGCTCGGCGGTGTCCACGCCGCTGCGGGTGGTGGCGAGAACATGGAGGTCCTTCACCGTCTTGGCGGAGGCCAGGAACTGCCGGGCCTCGCCCAGAGATGCCTCGGCCTTGAACTTTTCCAGCGCCTGACGCAGCTGCTTCATCTCGTTGGCCTGCTGCTCCATCCGCTCCAGCAGCCCGGAGGGGGCGGTTTTCAGGAACTGGGCCGCCCGGCTCAGCACGCCCTGACTGCTCTCCATGGCCTTCAGGCTCAGCTTACCGCAGGTGGCCTCGATGCGGCGCACGCCGGAGGCGACGCTGCTCTCGCTCTTGATGCGGAAGGGACCGGCCTTGGCGGTGTTGTCCACATGGGTGCCGCCGCAGAACTCCACGGAGAAGTCGCTCATCTCCACCACCCGGACGGTCTCGCCGTACTTTTCACCGAACATGGCCACAGCGCCCTTCTTCTTGGCCTCTTCGATGGGCAGTACCTCCGTCACCACGGGATAGCCCTCCAGAATGGCATCGTTCACCAGCTCCTCCACCTGCCGAAGCTCCTCCGGGGAGATGGATGCCTCGAAGTGGGTGAAGTCGAAGCGCAGGCGATCCGGCTCCACCAGAGAGCCCGCCTGATGGACGTGGTCGCCCAGCACCTTCTTCAGCGCCGCATCCAGCAGGTGGGTGGTGCTGTGAGCACGCTGGATGGCCTTGCGGCGCTCCATGTCAATGGCGGCGTGAACGGTGTCTCCCACGTGGAGCACACCCTGTGCCAGACGGCCATAGTGCATGAACTTGCCACCCTTGTTTTTCTGTACGTCCGTCACGGTGAACACCACGCCGTCGGCGGTGATGGTGCCGTGGTCGGCCACCTGACCGCCCATCTCGGCATAGAAGGGGGGACTGATCCAGCACCACCACGGCCTCGGCTCCGGCGGCTACCTCTTCCCGCAGCTCCTCATCGGCCACGATGGCCACGATCTTGGCGTCGCACTCGCTGTGGTCATAGCCCATGAACTCCGTGGCCGGCACGTCCTTGCCGAATTCCACACCGGCCCAGCCCAGATCGCCCAGAGCCTTCCGGGCCTCACGGGCCCGCTCCTTCTGCTCCTTCATCAGCTTCTGGAAGGCGTTCTCGTCCACGCTGAGGCCCTCGTCCGCCGCCATCTCTATGGTCAGGTCGATGGGGAAGCCGAAGGTATCGTACAGCCGGAAGGCGTCGGCACCGGAGAAAATTTTCTCCGGCTTCTGCTTGTGCTCTGCCAGCAGGTCGGAGAAGATCTTCATGCCGCCGTCGATGGTGCGGCCGAAATTCTCCTCCTCCGTGCGGATGACCTTGGTGATATAGGTCTGCTTCTCCCGCAGATCGGGGTACTGCCCCTCGTTCTCATGAATCACGGTGTCCACCACCTGATACAGGAAGGGATCATTGACGCCCAGCAGCTTCCCGTGGCGGGCGGCTCGGCGCAGCAGACGCCGCAGCACATAGCCCCGCCCCTCGTTGGAGGGCAGGATGCCGTCGCAGATCATGAAGGTGGCGGAGCGGATGTGGTCGGTGATGACCCGCAGGGACACATCCCGCTTCTCCGTCTCGCCGTAGTGAGCGCCGGTGAGCTGGGACACCTTGTGGGTGATGTTCATCACGGTGTCCACGTCGAACAGGCTGTCCACGTTCTGGCACACGCAGGCCAGACGCTCCAGGCCCATGCCGGTGTCGATGTTCTTTTGCTTGAGCTCGGTGTAGTGGCCGTGGCCGTCGTTGTCGAACTGGGAGAACACGTTGTTCCAGATCTCGATGTACCGGTCGCAGTCGCAGCCCACGGTGCAGCCGGGCTTGCCGCAGCCGTACTCCGGGCCGCGGTCATAGTAGATCTCGGAGCAGGGGCCGCAGGGGCCGGAGCCGTGCTCCCAGAAGTTGTCCTCCTTGCCGAAGCGGAAGATGCGCTCGGCCGGGATGCCGATCTCCTTGTTCCAGATCTCGAACGCCTCGTCGTCGTCCAGATAGATGGAGGGGTACAGCCGGTCAGGCTCCAGCCCCACCACCTCGGTCAGGAACTCCCAGCTCCATGCGATGGCCTCGTGCTTGAAGTAGTCGCCGAAGGAGAAGTTGCCCAGCATCTCGAAGTAGGTGCCGTGGCGGGCGGTCTTGCCCACGTTCTCGATGTCGCCGGTGCGGATGCACTTCTGACAGGTGCAGACCCGGCGGCGGGGCGGCTCCTCCTCGCCCTTGAACCACGGCTTCATGGGGGTCATGCCGGCGTTGATGAGCAGGATGGACTTGTCGTTCTGCGGCACCAGAGAGAAGCTGGGCAGCCGCAGATGACCTTTGGACTCGAAGAACGACAGGAACATCTCCCGCAGCTCATTGAGTCCGTGATAGGGATGAGACATGATACATTACTCCTTTTGCTTGCAATCGGAATTGCAGAATTTTCTTTTGTGACAGAGCCTGTGACAGCTCCTGTGGCCGGAGGCTATCAGCCCTCCGCCGCCCAGCTGTCCGCCAGCGTCTGAAGCTCCCGCTCCAGACCGGCGAAGAACTGTGAGATGTGCAGCCCATCCGCCAGTGCATGGTTCACATACAGCGACACCGGCAGGGTGGTGCGCCCGTTATTGGTGATGGCCTTGCCCCAGCTGATGCGGGGATTGGAGTCATCGGCGCTGACGGCGGGATGCTCCAGCTGGGAATAGTGCAGCCACGGCAGAGCGGATACAAAGAAGAAGCTCAGCACGTCGCCGTCCTCGGTGAGGGTGCCCCGCTCCAGCACCTCCCGCTGCCGCCGCTGCCCCAGCGCCACGAACGCCTCATAGGGCAGGTCCCCCTCCACCGTGCAGTATACATACACCCCGTCGGGCTTCATGGCGGTGTAGGAGGGTGGGCACCAGTCGTACTCCACCACGCTGCCGTCCTCCCGGATGCGGCGGCGCAGCTGGGGAACGGCGTTGGCCGCCCGTACCACGGCATAGAGAAAGCTCAGGAAGAAGGGCCGTCCCTGCCGCCGGGCGGCAAAGTCTGTGATGTCCACCTCCGCTGTGACCCCGGCGAAGGGGAAGAGCATCTGCCGGAAATAGGCGAACTGCCCGCTGCGTGGGTCCTTGGTCATGTCGATCAGCTGATAGCTCACAGGCCACCTCCTGTAACATAGGGCTGTGGGGAATACGGGAACGCTGGAAAACCGGGACACGGGAGGGCTTCCGGAAAAACAAAAAGCCCCCGCCCACACATAGGGGCGAAGACTTGCTTCACGGTACCACCCTAATTGAACGGCCAAGGCCGCCATCTCGGTCATCCGGTAACGGGGATGGGGCGTGCGGCTCGTCGCCGCCTGCTCGGAAGTGGCTGTCACACCGGCCGGACAAGGGGCTTCCACCGCTTCCCCTCTCGCTTTGGGCGGCACATGGCGGACTCGTTTCGTCAGCGCATTTCACGCTCTCTATTTTACCACAGATCCCGCCGTTGTCAACACAAGAAACGCCGCATTTTTGCGGGATTTTTATGCAGTTTTTCCCTTGCGGAAACGCCGCAGGCTGATATACTAGCGTAGGATTATTTTGTCGTTATTTGTAGGAGTTATACCATGACGGAACAGAAGCTTCTTCCCATCGACCATAGCCGCCATCTGGCCTTTGCCGCAGTGGGCGGCTTTTTCGGCGGCTACGCCCTGCTGTGCCGCGGCGGGATATTGGGCAGTTCCCAGACCATGAACCTGCTGGAGCTGGTCATCGATGCCCTCTTTGGCCGGGGGAGCAGTGTTCTGCTGCACCTGCTGTGTCTGGTGATCTACGTGGTGGGCGTCATGTTCTCCGTCATCGTCCCCCACGTGTTCCATGTGGATATGCGGCGGCTGTCGCCGTGCATCACGGCGGCTGCGGCCATCACCATGGGCTTTTTCCCGGCGGATATGACTCCGCTGGTGGCACTGTATCCGGTGTTCTTCTCCATGAGCATCCAGTGGAGCACCTTTGCCGGCGCCAGAGGCTTCCAGAGCGCCACGATCTTTAACACCAACAACACCAAGCAGGCATCTCTGGCGCTGGCCCACTACCTGTGCGAGGGAGAGCGGGAGCAGCTGACAAAGCTGTGGTTCTACGGCTCCACCCTGCTGGCCTTCCACGCCGGAGCCGTCTGGAGCTGGCTGGCGGTGAAGTGGCTGGATGTGCGGGGCGTCTGGGGCGTGCTGCCCCAGCTGGCACTGGCCTACTATCTGGTGCTCCGGGAGGAGCAGGCGGAGCGTGTCCTGACCCCGGCACAGATCCGGGAGCAGGAGGTCCTGGGCGAAGCCGAGGAACTGGTGGAGGAAGCCCAAGAGCTGGTGGAGGAGGAGAAGGAGAACTGATTCTCCCCAACGTGTCTCCACTCGCCGTATTCTGATCAAAACCTGAAAAGGCACGGGGCTGCACCGCAGCCCCGTGCCTTTTTATGTCCTCCATTTCCCTCCGGCGGCATACTTGGGGAAATAAATTTTTATCTCCGACGGAGGGACTTTCTTCTTTTGTCTCCGACAGCATACTTTTCCCAATGGCTCATTTGATTGCCGGAGGCACGTTTCCTATGGAAAATGCCACTATTGAAAGAAAGTTACCCGCCGGAGGCAATCGTAAAAACCACCCCTCACTCCTCCGCCATATCCCGCCGCAGCTGCGCCAGCACCTGAGGCGTATCCACATCCGTCAGCTCCGGAGCCGGGACCTCCCATAAGAGGAGGTCCTCCTCATGGCGGCGGATTACCTGATTGCCGCCGTGATCCCCCTGCAGAGCCAGCAGCTCCGGGAACAGCCGTGCCGGGAACAGGCAGGGGTTCCCCCGGACACCGTCGTGACCCAGCGCAGCGATGTGCTCCGGATGCTCCCGGTAAAAGTTCACCAGGCTCCCCACGCTCTCCCGGCGCAGCAGGGGCTGATCCGCCACCTGAAACAGCGCCGCATCCACCTCCGGAAGCTTCCCCAGCCCCAGCGAGATGGTGTGGCTGATGCCCCAGTCCGGGTGCCGGTTGGGCACCGGCACGAAGCCCATGCGGTGGGCCAGCTCCAGCACCTCCGGGTATTGGCTTACCACCACCGTTCGGTCAAACTGCTCCGCCGGTACGGCCTCCAGCGCCCGGTGGAACAGCGCCTTGCCCTGTACCTGCACCGCCAGCTTGTTCTCCCCGAAACGCCGGGCATTTCCCGCCGCCATCACCACGCATCCGATCCGCAGCTGTGCCATGCCGCTTCCTCCTTTGTCCCGTCATTTTCTTACAGTATACCCGGAAATGCCCATTCCAGTCAACCACCGTTATCCTATAATTAGTATTACGCAAAGGACTATGCAAATGACGAATTTTGTGCTATGATATCTTAAATTTATAGGTACTTTTGCCGGTAGCTCCGGCTATCGCAGCGACGCTGACATAAGGAGGAACACTACATGGCTGAAGTAGGAAAAGCCGAGGTGCGGGTAGACGCCTTTGATAAGGCCACCGGCCGCACCAAATACTACGAGGACCTCATGCCCCGTGATGCACTGTATGTCCGCATCAAGCACGCCACCATCGCCCACGGCTTCGTCAAGTCGGTGGACACCTCGGCGGCGGAACAGATCCCCGGCGTGGTGAAGGTACTGACCTGTTTCGACGTGCCGGAGCACCCGTTCCCCACGGCGGGCCACCCCTGGTCCATGGATCCCGGCCATCAGGACGTGGCGGACCGCCACCTGCTGAACCGGCATGTCCGCTACTATGGCGACGACGTGGCGGTGGTCATCGCAGAAAACGAGGTGGCCGCCATGCAGGGCGTCCGGGCGCTGCAGGTGGAATACGAGGAGCTGCCCTTCGTGCTGGATGTGCAGAAGGCCATGGAGCCCGGCGCTCCCCAGCTCCACGAGGCCTACCCCAACAACATCCTCAAGCACACCGATATGAAGAAGGGCGACTATCAGGCCGCCATTCGGGAGCCGGGCCTCATCAAGGTGGAGGGCTGGTACGAGACCCCCACGGTGCAGCACTGCCACATCGAGAACCACGGCTGCTTCGCCTATGAGGAGAACGGCCGCATCACGGTGGTGTCCTCCACACAGATCCCCCATATCATCCGCCGTGTGGTGGGACAGGCTCTGGGTCGCCCGTGGAGCGATATCCGGGTGGTGAAGCCCTACATCGGCGGCGGCTTCGGCAATAAGCAGGATGCCCTCTACGAGCCCCTGTGCGCCTGGTGCTCCACGCAGGTCCACGGCCGCTGCGTCCGGGTGGACTGCTCCCGTGAGGAAACCTTCGTCTCCAACCGTGTGCGCCACGCCATCCGATTCCACATCGTCTCGTGGCTCCGCAAGGACGGCACCTTCGCCGCCCGGAAGGTGGAGCTCTACTCCAATCAGGGCTCCTACGCCTCCCACGGCCACAGCATCGTGGCCAAGGCCATGGGTTCCTTCCCCCAGCACTATCCCTGCGACAACATGGAGTGCGATGCGTGGACGGTGTTCTCCAACCGCCCCGCCGCCGGAGCCATGCGTGGCTACGGAATGCCGCAGGCCTCCTTTGCCGACGAGTCCAACGTGGACGAGTGCGCCAAGGCCGTGGGCATGGATCCGTTGGCCTTCCGGATGCAGAACCTCATGCCCAAGGGCTTCGAGGACGGCTTCTCCCACAACGTCAACTATGAGGATTCCTTCCGCCAGTGTCTGGAGGTGGGAAAGAAGTACATCGACTACGACCGCAAAAAGGCGGAGTTCGCCAAAGAGACCGGCTCCATCCGCCACGGCATCGGCGTGGCCACCTTCTGGTATAACACCGCCGTCTACCCCATCTCGCTGGAAACGTCCTCCAACCGGATGCTGCTGAATCTGGACGGCAGCGTCACCATGCAGTGCGGCGAGACGGAGATCGGACAGGGCGCCGATACCGCTTATGCCCAAATGACCTCCGACGTGGTGGGCCTGGGCGATTACCGCAAGGTCCATGTGGTGTCCTGTCAGGATACCGATATCACGCCTACGGGTCTGGGTGCCTACGCCTCCCGCCAGACGTATGTGGCTGGCTTCTCCATCCGCCAGACGGGCCTGATGCTGAAGGAGAAAATTCTGGACTACGCCACCAAGCTCACCCGACAGGCGGTGTACAACATGGATATTGTGGACGGCAACATCGTCCGCAATACCGACGGCAAGGTACTCATGAGCCTGTCGGAGCTGGCTATGCACGCCCAGTATGACCCCGCCGACTCCCGGCATATCACCGCTGAGAGTACTTATACGATCCGCAACAACGCCTATTCCTTCGGCTGCACCTTTGCCGTGGTGGAGGTGGACATTCCCATGTGCAAGGTGACGCTTCAGGAGATCATCAACGTCCACGACTGCGGCAAGCTGGTGAATCCGGCGCTGGCAGAGGCGCAGGTCCACGGCGGTATGTCCATGGCCATCGGCTACGGCCTGTCGGAGCAGCTGCTGTTCGACGAAAAGACCGGCCGGCCTCTGAACAATAACCTGCTGGACTACAAGCTCTCCACCATCATGGACCACCCCCATCTGGAGGCGCAGTTCGTGGAGAACGCCGAGCCCACCAGTGCCTTCGGCACCAAGGCCTTGGGCGAGCCCCCGGCCTGCTCCGGTGCGCCCGCCATCCGCAACGCCATCTACAATGCCACCGGCGTGGCCATCGATCAGGACCCCATCACCCCCCACGTCCTCTTCCAGCGCTTCACGGAAGAGGGCCTGATCCGGGACTAAGGAGGAAATACCGCTATGTATGATATGTCAGCGCTCTATCAGGCGGAAAGCGTACAGGATGCCATCCGCCTGCGGCTGGAGCATCCCGAGGCCCAGATCATCGCCGGCGGCACCGACGTGCTGGTGCAGATGCGGGAGGGCAAGCGGGCCGGAAAGGCCCTCATCAGTATTCAGGGCTGTCGTGAAATGCGGGGCGTGACGCTGGATGAGGAGGAGAACCTCCGCATCGGCAGTCTCACCACCTTCAGCCACATCACCGCCGATCCCCTGATCCAGCAGTATATCAACGTGCTGGGCGAGGCGGTGGATATGGTGGGCGGCCCCCAGATCCGCAACGCCGGCACCATTGGCGGCAACACCTGCAACGGCGTTACCTCCGCCGACTCCGCCTCCACCCTCCACGCATGGGAGGCCATCGTGGAGATCACCGGCAAAAACGGCGTCCGCCGGGTACCCATCAAGGACTTCTACCTGAAGGCCGGAACCGTGGACCTGCGGGTGGAGGAGGGCGAGATTCAGACCGCCATCCTGATCCCCAAGGCATCCTACGACCGCACCTTCGGCCACTACATCAAGTACGCCATGCGCAACGCCATGGATATCGCCACGCTGGGCACCTCCGTCAACGCCCGGCTCAGCGAGGATAAAAAGACCTTCGACCGGGTGCGGATCGCCTTCGGCGTGGCGGGGCCCGTCCCTATGCGTGCGCCCCACGCCGAGGAGTTTATCAACGGCAAGCCCGTGACGCTGGAGAACATCGAGGGCTTCGGAAAAGCGGTACTGGAGGACATCCATCCCCGTGACTCGTGGCGGGCCAGCAAGGCCTTCCGCTCTCACATCGCCGTGGAGAGCGCCAAGCGGTGTCTCATGGAGTCTGTGAAGCTGGCGGGAGGTGAGCTGTAATGGCAAAGAATCAGTATCAGCTGGTGACCTTCTTCCTCAACGGCAAGGAGGTGGAGCGGATGGTGGATGTCCGGGCCTCTCTGACGGATATGCTCCGCAACGACTTCTCCATGACCTCCGTGAAAAAGGGCTGCGAGGTGGGGGAGTGCGGCGCCTGCAACGTCCTCATCGACGGCGAGTGCTATAACTCCTGCCTGTATCTGGCGGTGTGGGCCGAGGGCAAGCATATCACCACGCTGGAGGGTCTCATGGGTCCCAACGGCGAGCTCTCCGACATTCAGCAGGCCTTCATGGAGGAGACCAGCATCCAGTGCGGCTTCTGCATCCCCGGATTTATTATGACGGCGGTGGAGATTCTGGATCGTGGGGTATACTATACCGATGACCAGCTCCGCAAGCTGCTGTCGGGCCACCTGTGCCGCTGCACCGGATATGAGAATATTTTCAAGGCGGTGAAGAAAACCATGCTCCGCCGTCTGGGCCGTCTGGACGACCCCTTCCTCAACACCTGACCGGGCGCTATCCTAAAACCGGATACCGGTCGGCTATTCCGTCGGATACCGGCGGGATACTTGACCGATCCCGATGGGATACCAGCCGGACGATGGCCGGACATTGGCTGGATATCTGCCGGATACGGACGGGATACCTGTGGGACGGCTGGCGGACAGTCCGGTGGACGTCCACCGGACACGGACCGGACGGCTTGATGGACGCATATTTCCGGTAAATCGGACACGCCCTGACAGGGGAATTTGCCCCGCCGCACGGAGGCATCTGAACCGACCGCCGAAAGGTAGAAAATTTCCAAATTATGGGAAAAGCCCCGCTTCGCCATATGGCGAAGCGGGGCTTTGCTGTGTCGGGAAGGAATGGAGGGGCTGGGGGGGATGGCCGTGACTTGGCGGGAAAGTGTGAACGGAGCGTAAAGGTTGCGAAAGTTCACACTTTGTTCATAATAATATGGTATAATAAAAACAGATTAGGCGGGAAGTCCCGGTTTTCCGGGGTTTCCCGCCTTTCTTGTTACTATCGTGTTAATAGTTCAGTGTTCATCGGCCTATAATGTTCACCGCTTTGAACGGCCCCTATTGACATTTCAGCGGCTTTGAATTATACTGAACATAGAACGAGGGTGCCACCGGCAAACGGTTGGTTCCCCTACTGGATTACAGAAGTAACCGCAAGGTTGGGAGCCGGGCGGTTACTTCTTTTTATTGGCCTGCATGAACAGGGCAATAATGCCAACGATTAAAATACCTGTCTGAATCAGATCAGAATATGTAACCATTTGACAGCCCCCCTTTCTATAAAGATCAGGGGGCAAGAAGCGCCCCTGATCTGGTCAGGGGAACTAACCACTTGCCGTTTATCGGTAGCACCATCAAAAGAATACCATAGGATTTGACAAAATTCAAGGGCTTACTGAATTAGTTCAACGGTGCTTTTCAGTTCATCCAAAGTCTTGTGATTATAGACCCGGTTTCCTGTGTCCTTGGACACATGGCCCATGAGAAGATCAATACACTTCCGGTTTGCCCCGGCGCTGTCCAGTTGGGTTTCAAAGGTGTGGCGGCATTCGTGCGGGGTGTGGTTCATCTTCAGAGCCTTCATAATGTCCGCCCAAAATACCCGGTATTGGGTTTGGGAACAGACCCTTCCATTGTAGCTAATTAGGCGGGGGCCACCTTCCGCAAGGCGGGATTCCACCAAGGGCCTGATTTTGGAATGGATAGGAACCACCCGATCCTTCCCCGCCTTGGTTTTGGTTCCGCCCTTCATCGTCCCGGCCTGAAGGTTTATATCTTCCGGCTTCAAGTTCAGAAGTTCGCTGATCCGCCACCCGGAATAAAGCAGGATCAGAACCGTGTCAACCCAAGGTTCTTTCTGATGTTCCCAAACCTTCTTGATTTCTTCCTTGCTGAAGGGAAGGCGGGTGGTTGGTGGGATAGGATCAGAAGTCAGCAAGTCAGAATAGCAACGGGTGATAATGTCCATTTCAAGGGCAAACCTGTCAAGATGGCCCCAAAGGTTCTTAATTGCCGCCTGTGTACTGTACCCCTTCCCGCAACCGTCAATGGTTTCTTGCATTTGGTATGACCGGATTTGTTTATAGGGCTTTTCCCATAACGCTGAACAATGCTTGAACGCTGAACACAAAGATGAACGGTTGGATTCTCCCAGCTTCGGAGCCTTCTTTTCTTTCCAAAGTTCAAACAGTTCCTTCATGGTGATCTTGGCCCGGTCAACATCCCAAGGATCACGGTTATATTCAGCCAATAGCAAATTCCCGGCTTCACGGGTTTCTGTGTAACCCACAATATCATAGATGGGATGGCCCTTGTTATTCCAGCCAATCACTTTTTTCACAATGAATGGGCGGCGGCGATTGCCTGACAGCTTCGCCACAGTCCCATACCCATTGGGATTCCGCATTATATCACCTGTCCTTTCAGGAAAATGGGTATGGCAAAGCCAAACCCGATGTGATATAATGTCCAATGGGGATTGAAACATTAACTTCAAACGGGTTTTGTTTCGCCTGACCGCTTCCGGTGTGCCACCACCGGGGGCGGTCTTTTTTTTTGCCTTCTGTTACGATCTGTTCTATCAAAAACCTTTATCCTATCTGGTATTTATCTAATAGAACAGATAGAACAGATGTTATATTACTTAAACTTAAAAAGTAAAAAAAATATAAGAAAGTAACATTAAAAGAGAATGGGAAAAAGATGTGTTCTATCTGTTCTAATTTAGGACTTCGGATAAAGTGTTTGATTTGCCCATCGTATTTGTGAAACTTCCCCAGCGCCATTTAGATAAAGTACAGGATTATTCCCATCTTCTGTTCTAATCCTATATCCAATATCATCCGTGTTATAAAGTCCATCAAGCATAGTGTCACGGGAAATAATTTCAATACTGCCAACACCACATTCCTGAAGGATACCCCAAATGGTTTCGGCCTGTGCTTCAGTAACTTCACAGGAATTCATAATAGCTTCGATGTTTGGATCAGTTTTTTGATATTGTTCAGGGTTTTGAACTACCCTTGAAATACCAAAAGCTAAAGCCCCTATAAAAATAATTGCCACAACTAAACCAATTTTCTTTTTCATATTTATCTCCTTTATCTAACATCACTTTGGAAAGCAACTGCCTTCCCCAGAATAATTATATGATCCAGTTGTTCCCCGGTATAGACCAGATCTTCATAATCAGGATTTTCAGCCTTCAAGATTAGTAAGTTTTTTTCTGGATAGTAGTTGACCCGCTTCAGAGTTGCTTCATCATCAATGACCACGGCGGCAATTTCACCATTGTCAACCATGCTTTGTTTTCGGATAAATACAATATCACCATCATAAATTCTGGCCCGGATCATGCTATCACCTTTTGCCCGTAAGCAAAAATCAGCTTCAATTTCCGCCCCGGCTTCTACATACAATTCTTTTTCTTCATTGGCGGTGATGGGTTTCCCACAAGCGATTGTTCCAATCAAAGGGTATCTTTTTCTTTCAATCGGGAACAAATTTTCAAACTTTACTTGGGATCGTAGAATATCAAGATCAATGGAATTATCAATATCTTCTAACCATGCCGATTTACTTCTATGATCCGATTTACCAAGTAAATAATCCATATCAACATTGAAGTAATCAGCAATGGCTTCAAGGGTTTCTATACCGGGTTCTCTTTCTCCACGCTCATACATATTGACGCTACTTTTAGAAGTTCCGAGTTGCTTTGCAAAATCCTGTTGAGATAAACCGGATTCCCGGCGTAAAAGTTTCAAACGCTCATTGAACTTTGCCATTAGTAACACCCCTTTCATTTATATTATACACAATTTGTGCACAAGGTCAATCCAGCATAGTGCACAAATTGTGCCTTTTTATTTTATGCACTTTTAGTGTTCGATTCAACTTGACATTTGAGCACATTGGGTGTACTATAATAGCAGACGAGCACAAAAGGTGCACGAAAACAAGAAAGGGAGTGAGAACATGATCCAGAAGGAAACCACGGGAATGATTCTTCGCAAACTGCGTGGGGATCGAACCCAAGAAGAAATTGCCGCCATTCTTGGTATTACGAAATCTTCTTGGGCCATGTATGAACGGGATGAAAGAGTTCCCCGTGATGAAGTCAAAATTCGGATTGCCAACTTTTTTGGTAAGACGGTGCAGGAGCTTTTTATACCCCGATTGAGCACTATAAGTGCTCATAAGAAAGGAAGAACATCAATGAATGAAGTAAGCCTGAAGCCGGTCATTGAAGAACTTGAAAACTTATTTTCAAAGTTCAACGCCCGGTTCTTTGCTGACAAGCTGGAAAAGCCCGTGATCACCGTTTCCCCGGATCATACCCGTGGGGCCTATGGCTGGTGTACTGGCTGGAAGGCTTGGAAGGCCGGGGAAGATGAAGGCCACTATGAAATCAATCTGTGCGCCGAATACCTGAACCGGCCCTTTGAAGAAACCTGTGGAACCCTGATCCATGAAATGGTTCATCTTCAAAACCTTCAAGACGGTGTTCAGGACACTTCACGATCTGGCACCTACCACAACAAGAAGTTTAAGGAAACCGCTGAAGCCCACGGCCTGACCGTGGAGAAAGGCGAGAAGTACGGCTGGCACAAAACAGCCCTTTCCCCGGAAGCCCTTGAATTTGTTCAGAGCCTTGGAAAACAGGGGTTCACCCTTGTACGGCCCCGGCCCATTGGCCTAAAGGGTTCCAGCAAGGGGGGGGGATCAAGTTCCCGGAAGTATGTTTGTCCCTGTTGTGGGGCCATTATCCGAGCCACCAAAGAAGTTCATGTAATCTGTGCGGATTGTGATTGTGAATTTCAGGAGGAAATCTAAATGAGAAAAAAGAGGAAAACCGTGTGGGCCTTCCTTGATGGGAAGAAACTGGTGGATGTTGTTCAAGCGGCCCTTGATAACAACATGATGGTGGATGATCTGAAGGCCAAGTTGATTGCTGAAAATCCCGGCCATGAAGTTACCTTTAAGGTTCTGTGATGGGAGGGATACTCAATGAATGTGAAACTGACCAAGCGAAAGGCATGGGAGCTGATCAGCCGGATTCAACCCCGGTTGAACATCAAGCAGGAAGCCACCCCGTCTGATGTGGCAATCTTCAAGGCTTCCACCGGCCCTGAAGGGCTGGAAATCAGATGTGAAAATGACTGGTTCAACCACAATGGCCGGATCAAGCTGACCATTGGCAATGTGGATGGCGGAACCCCTATTATCCGCTATTACTACCCCGACACCCTGAACCGGGATTATGTGGCGGAACAGGCCGAAAAGGAAGCTGAAGCCAAGCAAGCCCGTAAAGAATGGGTTTGGGCTATGGGTAAGGAAATGGCCCATAGACTGGTGGATCAGTATTGGGGAGGTCAAACCAATGAGGATTGATCTGAACCTAAATCCTGTTGTGGGCGGAAAAGTCCGGGTAATGTGTAAATCTTACCGGCAAGCCACAAAAAAGAAAGCCAAGTTGGAAAGAGCATATCCAGATTCTTGTTACCTAATTGGACAAGATACGATGGGATATTTCATCTTGCGAACTAAATGAATAGGAGGTTATAAGTGTGAACACCTTTGCAGAGCGTTTGAAGTACGCAATGGAACAGGCTGATTTGAAGCAATCGGCCCTTTCCGAACAGGCCGGGATTTCCAAGGCCGCAATCAGTCAGTATCTTTCCGGGAAGAACACCCCCAACCAAGAGCGGATCAAGGCGCTGGCCGATGTTACCGGCGTGACCTTTGATTTCCTGATGGGATATGGAGCCGCCCCGGTTACTGATGCCCCGCCCCCGGTGAAGAAAATCAGCGTGAAGGAAGCGGCCCGGTGTATGGGCAAATCTGATCAGTTTGTGCGGATCGGCCTTCAGCGTGGGCTTCTGCCCTTCGGCAATGCCGTTCCCGGCACCGGGAACAACTGGAATTACTACATTAACCCCGCCAAGTTCAGGGAGTATGTGGGCGCTGAAGCCTTCAACACCTTCTTTGGCCTGACTGCCTGACAGATTGGGGGGGGGAATGAGTGAAACCAGCGAAAAACGAGGTGGGCGGCGGTGTGCGGTTGCCTAAATCGTTCTATGAACGCCCCCTTACCCCGAAAGAAGCCCAATTTGCCACGGACAACATCAATATTGTTTGGTGGTATTTAGACCAACAGGGCCTTGACCGGGCGGAATGGTTTGATGTGGTGATCTTCCGGTATCTGATCAGCGTGAAGCGGTGGTTCGCCCTTCCTGATTTGCAAAAAGTGAAGTTTGTCACTGTGGCCTGTAATGCTATGCGGTCAGCCATTGGGAATGCACGGCGCAAGAGCGCCAAAGAACCCCAAACTGTTAGCCTGTATGAGCCTATCCCCGGAACTGAAGATCTGTTGTATATCGACACGATAGCGGCCCCGGAAATTTTGTAAGAAGGTGAAGTAATGGAAATTAAATATAATGTTCAGGCCCCGCCCAAGAAAGCCTTCAACGGTGGAGCCAAGAGCGAGGAAGTCAAAGCCATTGAAGATTTCCTGACCAGCGGGAACGCAAAGAATATGTGCTTTGAGTATGGCACCGAGAAAGAAGCTAAAACCAAACTTTCCACGGTTTCTTCCCATAAGCGCAAGTGGAATGAGAAGAACCCCAAGAAGTATGACGCTTACCGGGTGGGCAACTGCATTTACATTGTCCGCCTGACTGGAAAGAAAGGATGATAAAGATGTTGCAAATCGGAATGACCGTGAAGGTGCTTCCTGATGCGGAGTACGGCGGCAAATATACCGGGTGTGTTGGTGTAGTGAAGAACTACTATTCCAGCAAGAAAAAGGCCGGTGTGGAGTTGGAAAAGGTTCAGAATGACGCAAGTTCCAAGGGCCTGTTTTGGTTTTCGGAAGATAAGCTGGCACCGGCCAATGATTTCTGGGAAGCGTTTCAAAAATAATGAATGCTATGAATTGTCGGTGCAGTTTCCCCCCTTCACCATACCGGCGTTCCCCCTGTGAAGAAGGTGATCTTCAGTGGCCCCAAAACTATTGTGCTGTGGGCAGATGGCACCAAAACCATTGTTTCCTGTGGCGCTGGTGATACATACGACTACTACGCCGGGTTCTGTGCCGCTGTGGTGAAGAAGCTGTTTGGTTCTACCACCCACGCCAAGAAGGTTTTGGGTGAAGTGGTTCAGGTGAAATGATCACGCTATTTCAACACCAGCAACAGGCCCTTGACCTGACGGAAGGCCACAACCGATGCGCCTATTACCTTGATATGGGACTTGGGAAAACTTTTGTCGGTTCAGAAAAAGCCCTGACCCTAAATAGCCGGGTAAACCTGTTGATCTGCCAATGTTCCAAGGTTTCTGATTGGATAGATCACATGGTTGAGAACTACGCCATGAACCATTGTTGGATGATTTATGACCTGACCAATAAGAAGGAATTTGATTGGTTTATGGCGGCGGTTGCTGAAACCGACAACCCAACCCGGATTTGCGGCGTGATCAACTATGAACTGACCTTCAGGCGTAAGATTTTGAAAACCCTTTCCGGGTTTACGCTGATGCTTGATGAAAGTTCCTTGATCCAGAATGAGAACGCCAAGCGGTCAAAGTTCATTCTTGGGCTGAACCCTGATAATGTGATCCTTCTGTCTGGTACGCCCACGGGCGGCAAGTATGAAAAGCTGTGGAGCCAATGCCGCCTTTTGGGATGGAACATATCAAAGGAACTGTTTTGGAAGCAGTACATTGAAACGGAATGGGTTGAAGAAGATGGATTCTGGCGGCAGAAAATCACCGGTTACAAAAATGTTGACCGGCTGAAGAAGAAGCTGGCTGAACATGGGGCGGTATTTATGACCACCGATGATGCCGGAATTGACCTTCCTAAACGGAACTTTGTTCCCGTTAGAACGCCCCCAGCAAAGGAATATTGGAAGTTCTGGCGGGAACGGGCGATCAGCATAAACACCGCCACCCTTCAGGAATTTGAACTTGATTCAGATTTTTGGGGTTCCAATGAAAGCTATGAGCGGGAATTGATTGGTGATACCAGCTTGACCCGCCGCCTGTATGCCCGTCAGCTTTGCGGCCTATATAACCCGAACCGGTATAAGGCATTTCGGGAACTGGTGGAGAGTACGGAAGATCGCTTGATTGTGTTCTATAACTTCACTGAAGAAATGGAGCGCATGAAGGGAATTGTAAAGGGCATGAACCGCCCTGTGTCCATCCAGTCTGGTGAAGTCAAGGATTTGGGCGCTTACAATTTCAAATCCAATTCTGTGACCTTCATTCAGTATCAGGCCGGGGCAAGAGGGGGCAACTTCCAAAAGGCCAACAAGATTATTTATTTCAGCCTTCCCGAAAGTTGGGAACTGTGGGAGCAGAGCCAAAAGCGGATTCACCGCATGGGACAAGAACGGCCATGCTTCTATTACTGGATGATTTGCCCCGGCACCGTGGAAGAAAGCATTTTTTCCACCTTGCAAATGAGAAAGGACTATAACGATGAACTGTTCAGAAAATACGAGGACGGCCACCCAAAGGGCTAAACAAAATCTGTGGTTTCGGCGTATGTTTTCCGTTGCCTTGCTGATAGGGGTACTGATTGGGTTCCTGTTTGCCAAAGTACCAATCTGGTTTTCTACCCCGGAGCCTACCACCACGGCGGTTTTGTACGGGGCCTATACCGGCCAAGCTGTCAAAGTTCAGAGTGATGGAACCATTGTTCAGGCCGGTGACTTCACCCCTTTGAATGTCCCTATGGATGAAAGCCTTCAGGAATATGTTTATTGGATGGCGGATGCCTATGAAGTTGATTTCACTTTCCTGATGGCCCTGATCCGCAACGAAAGCAACTTCCAAGCGGATGTTATCAGCACCACCAATGATTATGGCCTGATGCAGATTAACCAGAAAAACCATGAATGGTTGTCCAATGCCGTTGGTGTAACGGATTTCCTTGACCCTTACCAGAATATTCAAGCCGGTATTTATATCCTTGGCACCCTGTTTGAAAAGTACGATGATCCACACAAGGTTCTGATGGCTTACAACATGGGGGAAAGCGGCGCTTCCAAGCTGTGGGATCAAGGGATTTACCAAAGCAAATATTCCCAGCGGGTGATTGGCTACCAAGAAACCTACATAAAGGAGTTGAACGGAAATGATCAAATGTGAAAACGCTTGTCCCCGTGGAAAGTTTGATGGGTGCTGCCATAAATGCCCGGATTTCCACACCTGCCCGGATTCCTGTCAGGAAGATCCCAACACCTGTGGTTCTTCCACCTTTGATGAAGAAGCAGGGCTTCAAGCCTTCCAGCAATCCCAGCTTGCCACCCTGAACGCTATTGCGTCCCTGACTTCTCACAAAAAGGCCATTGAAGAACAGGAAAAGACCATGAAAGCGGCCCTGTATGATGCCATGATGAAGTTTGGGGTGAAGAAGTTTGAAAGTGATGTGCTGAACCTGACCTTGGTTGCACCAAGCAATTCCACCACTATTGATTCCGCCAAGCTGAAGAAAAAATATCCCGCTATTGCGGCGGAATGCTCCAAACCTAATCCCAAGGCCGGTTATGTGAAGATCACTCTGAAGGGTGGTGAAAAGTAATGATGAACCCTTTATGTTTTGTAACCATCACACTTCACTTTGAAATCAGAAACAGTGAAATGTATGGCGGAAATGGTTCAGTTGGGTATTCTGCTTCTTCATTTCAAGGGGTTGCCCACCCTGAACAGGCGGATGATTCCTTTGTAGAAGCCCAGCGCCGCATTACAGCCAAGCTGTTGAGTGTGCCGGTTGAAGATGTAACGGTTATCACAAAGGATGCCTATGATGCCGCCACAGAAGAACCGGAAGATGATTTTGATGATAGGGATTGGTGAAGCAGTTGGCAAGGGATGAATTTTGGGATGCGCTAAAGGAATACGCCCACCGGAACCACCAAGAACGGGTTTCCAAGAACTCTGACCGGATCGCTTATGCTATCCAGCAATTTGAAGCCCACGGGATTGAATACCAGTTGAAGAACCGGCAGACCGGCCACTTCCATTGCTGGCGGAAGTCTGATGATAAACTATTCCAGTTTTACGCTGGCACCGGCAAGATTCAGGGCCTTCAGACCCGTGGAATTCACAGCCTGATCAAGATATTGGAGGGATAAGGATGCAAAAAAGACTTACTGTGAAGGAACTGAAGGCCGCTTTGGTTGATGTTCCTGATGAACTGGAAGTTCGTTTTGGGAGTGATACAGAAGAAGCCTATGAAATCATTATTGAAATGGCAAGGCGGGTAAAGTATGAACTTCCTGATGGGCAGAAATTCGAGGACACCGGCGAAACTGGCGTGGATTACTTTGAAATCTATGGAAACGCTGTCCAGAGTGATGATTTCTGATGGCCGGTGAAAAGAATTTTGAAAACCGCCTGAAGAAGTGGTTAGAGGATGAAGGGATTTACCCTTTGGGGGAGCCGGTTAACCGTATGAGCGCCCCGCCTTGTGGGTATTGGGAAAAGCGTTGGGGTGGTGGGAGGTATGTAAAAAGCGGCCTTCCTGATATGCGGATCGTGGTGAAAGGGCTGGCCCTTGAAGTGGAACTGAAGGCCACTACCGGCACCCCTTCAGAACTGCAAAAGCGCAACATTGCCCAAATCAACAATTCCGGTTGCTTCGGCTTCATCCTGTACCCGGAAGGCTTTGAAACCTTCAAGAAAATTGTGAAAGGGGTGAAACAATGCGAGTTTCCCACAGCCGGGTTGATCTCTTTAATAGATGCCCATACAGATACCGCTTGCGATATGTGGAAGGGCTGAACACTATCCCTGATACGGAACCCGACAACGCCTTAATCCTTGGCACCGCCCTTCATACGGGCATTGAAGAAGGGGTTGAAAAGGCCCTTGACTTCTACCAGTCCAGCTTCCCAATTCTGACGGATGATCACATTCATGAAATGATGAAGCTGGAAGCAATGATCCCCAAGGCAAAGGCCATGTTGCCGCCCGGTGGTTCCTTTGAATTGCCCATTGGGAACGGCGATTTCATCGGCTTTATGGATTACCTGTGGCCCTGTGGTTGGGATTCCAGAACCAATGAAACCTTGTTTGATCTGTACGATTTCAAGTATTCCAACAACGCCAAGAACTACGCCGTTTCCGGTCAGCTTCACGAATACAAGTATTGGTATGAACTGACCCATCCCGGCCACCGGATCAGAAATATGTATTTCCTGATTGTTCCCAAGCCCAAGATCAGGCAGAAAAGCACCGAAACCCTTTCCCAATTCCGTGACCGCTTGCAAGCGGCCTTGAAAGATGCTGAACCAACGCTGATGCCGGTTCAGTACAACCCCATGAAGATCGTGGACTTCCTGACCGATGTGAAGCACATGGTTGAAGCCACAGACTTTCCCAAGAACCCAAACCATTTTTGTGGATGGTGTGAGTATGAAGAATATTGTCAGAAAGGATGGGATTATATGTTACTTCCCAAGAATGAACGCCGTGATCTGAACGCCACCAAGAAGAAGGTTGTGTGGCTTTACGGCGCACCCTTCAGCGGCAAAACCTTCTTTGCCAATCAGTTCCCCGATCCCCTGATGTTGAACACGGATGGCAACATCAAGTTTGTGGATGCCCCCTATATCGCCATTCGTGACACCGTTACGGTGGAAGGCCGTATCACCAAGCGCAAGTTGGCCTATGAAGTGTTCATGGATGCCGTGGCCGAACTGGAAAAGAAACAGAACGATTTCCGAACCATCGTGGTTGACCTTCTGGAAGATGTTTATGAATCGTGCCGGGTTTACATCTGTGACCGTCAGGGCTGGAAGCATGAATCTGATGATTCCTTCCGTGCGTGGGATATGGTCAGAAGTGAGTTCCTGAACACCCTGAAGCGGCTTGTGAATCTGGACTATGAAAACATCATCCTGATCAGCCATGAGGACAGAAGCCGTGACCTGACCCGCAAGGGCGGCGATAAGATCAGTTCTATCAAGCCGAACCTTCAGGATAAGGTGGCAAATAAGGTGGCCGGTATGGTTGATCTGGTGGCCCGTATCGTGGCGGACGATGATGAACGGGTGCTGTCTTTCAAGACTTCTGAAGTGATCTTCGGCGGTGGCCGTTTGACTGTCCGTGATAAGGAAATCCCGCTGACCTATGACGCTTTCTGTGAAGTCTACGAGGAAGCCAACCAGAAGGCCGCAGGAGCCGTGAAGCGTGGCGGCAATGCCCCGGCTACCCCCGCACCTGAAACCACCGACACGCCCACCACAGCGCCCAGCAGAAGGGGCAGAAAGGCCAAGACTGTAACACCGCCCCCGGCTGGTAACTATGATCCGGCTGAAGATGCGGCAAAGGCGGCTTGTGGTGATCCTGATGGAACTTGGACACCGGGCGGCGGTGAAAAGGATGATTCTGTTCCTGTTGATGAACCGGCCACCGGTGACACCCCGCCTTGGAACGATCTTCCCAAATGCCCGGACGGTGAACGCATTTTCAGACAGCACGATCAGAACCCGGAAATCCCCCTTTGTCCGTCCATTGACGCTGGACACCGTTGCCACAAGGAAGGCGGCCCCGATGGTTGCCCCCTGTGGGATCGCCCCAAGGCACAGGCAGAGGAACCCGCACCCAAGACGGATGCTAACCCGCCCCGCCGTACCCGGAAGAAGCGTGAAGAATAATGGCTGATGTGCTGATGATTGCCGGGAAGCCTGAAACCATTTTCAAGGCCCGTGATTTTGAATATCTGGTTGAAAAGCACATGGGCTATGAAGCGGCCAAGTATTTCCGGGAATACGCTGAAAAGGCTGATGAAGAAGTCAGATCGGCCAAGGCCGGTGAGAACACAGACCTTGCTTCCTATGAAGCTGATCTTGAAAGCAACCGCAGAGCCTTTCAGGACATTCAGGATGAATTGATCTGCATTTCCAACATTCTTCGATGGAAACGGATGAACCGGGAGTTGCTTTCAGACCATGTGAAGCGCATTAAAACCATCATTTCCAACCAAATATAAGGAGGACGCAACATGAAAAACGATGCTTTGAACAGGTTCAAAGAAGAAATGAACCGCCGTGGCCTGATTCGCAAGATTCAGGTGTGTGCAAACCTGATCCCCCCCCCCGCCTGATGCTGACCCGGAATCCCTGATCCAGCTTCACCGGAACGCCGCAAAGATGGCGATTGCCAACTATGCCGCCAACCACGATGATTTCTATGAAGTGATGTTTAATGCGGCGTTGGATCATCTGTTGGATGGGGTTCTGACCGATGATCTGTTTGCCCCTGATAAGGAATTTGCCCCTACGAAAGAAGAAGTTGACACTATGAACCGGGCCAAGGAAACCGCTGAACTTGTGAACGGCCTGTTTCATGGGTTGGCTGATATTCTCAAAACCATTTGAACATAACAACATTTTGGAGGTAAAAAACTATGGCTATTGATTTTGACAAGATTGATCGTTCCGTTGATCTGAAGGGCCTTCAGGCTGATGTGGAGGATGCCAAGAAGAACGGCGGCGGTGATTTCCCCACCATTCCCGCTGGCAAGTATGAAGTGAAGCTGGAAAGCATGGAGATCAAAGGCACCAAGGCCGATCCCAACCGCCCCATGCTGGCCGTGTCCTTCAAAATCCTGTCCGGTGAGTTCAAGAACCAGCGCCTTTTCATGAACCGTGTCCTTTACGGCACCAAAAATGACAAGAACATGATCGCTTCTGCTATGGGCTTCCTTGAAAAGCTGGATTCCGGTGTTCCTATCAGCTTCACCAGCTACAAGCAGTTTGCCCAGCTTGTTCTTGATGTGGCGGAAGCTATTGATGGAACCTTGGAATATGCGGTGGACTATGATGATTCCCGCTTCAATTCCATCACTGTTGAGGAGGTTTTTGAGGTTGAAAACTGACCGCAGATTTTTTATAATCAAATCGAGCACAAATAGTGCTTGGTGCGGTTTTGAACCTTAACTTTCAAGCACAACCTGTGGGGCTTCGGCCCCACAATGGCCCCAAGTGAAAGCCTTCCCGTGGCGGGGCTGATAAGGCGGCAACGCTGACCGATTTCACAAAAGCTGAAAGGATGTGAGTTGATGATCTTCTATGATTTTGAGGTTTTCCGGTATGACTGGTTGGTTGTCCTGATCGACCTGAACGCCCGGAAAGAAACCGTGATTATCAATGATCCCGACAAGCTGAAGCGTTTCTATGAGGAACACAAGGGCGTGATTTGGGCCGGTTACAATTCCCGGAACTATGATCAGTACATCCTGAAGGCCATTCTGTGTGGGTTTGATCCAAAGCCTGTGAATGATTGGATCATTGCAGAGGATAAACCCGGTTACAGATATTCAAGCCTGTTCAGGGAATACCCGCTGATCAATTATGATGTGATGCCGAACCCACCAATCAGCCTAAAGGCGCTGGAAGCGTTCATGGGCCATTCCATTAAAGAAACTTCTGTTCCCTTCGACATTGACCGGCCTTTGACTGAAGCAGAGTTGGCCGAAACGGTCAAATATTGCCGCCATGATGTGGAACAGACGGTGGAAGTGTGGTTACGGCGGAAGGAAGATGAATTTGATGCCCAAATGTCACTTGTGAAGGCGTTCCACCTTCCCATTTCTGACATTGGCCGCACCAAAGCACAGCTTTCCGCCAAAATCCTTGGGGCCGTTCAACGGGAACACAATGATGAATTTGAAATTGAGTTCCCGCCCAGCTTGCGGATCGAAAAATACACGGAAGTTTTGAATTGGTACAAGAACCCCTTGAACCGTGATTATTCCAAAACCCTTGAACTGGATGTGGCCGGGGTTCCTCATGTGTTCGCTTGGGGTGGCCTTCACGGGGCCATTCCCAAATATCACGGGGAAGGTTGGTTTGTCAATGTGGATGTGGCTTCCTATTACCCGTCTTTGATGCTGGTTTATAAGTGGCTTTCCCGCAATGTTCACGATCCTTCCAAGTATGCGGAAATCTACCACACCCGCCTGAAGCTGAAGGCGGAAAAGAACCCCATGCAACAGCCTTACAAGATTGTTCTGAACAGCACTTATGGAGCTATGAAGGATAAGCACAATGCCATGTATGACCCCCGGCAAGCCAACAATGTTTGTGTGGGCGGTCAGCTTCTTCTTCTGGATTTGATTGAACGGCTGGAAGATCATTGTGAAATCATCCAGAGCAACACGGATGGTATTTTGGTCAAACTTCGCCGGTATGAAGATTTTGAAATGCTGGACGATCTGTGTTGGGAGTGGGAGCAAAGAACCGGGATGCGCCTTGAATTTGATGAATTTCAAAAGGTGTATCAGAAGGATGTGAACAATTACATCATTGTTCCTTCCGGGCCGCTTCGTGACGAAAAAGGGAAACCCCGCTGGAAGTGCAAGGGTGCCTATGTCAAAAAACTGTCCGATCTGGATTATGACCTTCCCATTGTCAACCGGGCCATTGTGAACTATTTCCTTCAGGGGATCAGCCCGGAAACAACCATCATGGAATGTTCCGATCTTCGGGATTTTCAGAAGGTGGTGAAGGTGTCCAGCAAGTACAAATACGCCCTTTATTCCCCGATGATTACGGAAGCCAAGATCAGGGATGAAAAAGGCCGTTCCAAGAAAATCACCCGCTTCAGCGGTGGTGAGGTTCAGACGGATAAAACCTTCCGGGTGTTTGCTTCCAAGGATCAGAGCAAGGGCGGAATCTTCAAGGTTTCCGGGAAAATCGTCAAGGGCCGGGAAAAGAATCCTGAAAAGTTCGGCAACACCCCGGATCATTGTTTCTTCATCAATGATGATGTGACCAACCTTCCCATCCCGGATGAACTGGACAAGCAATATTACATTGATGTTGCTTGGGATCGCCTGAAAGATTTTGGGGTGGAACGATGAACAATAAAACCTTTCGGGGGGGGGGGAGCGTTGAAGCATGGAACTGTTTAGGGGCTATGTGCCTACCAGAAACAAACAATGCCTTGAAAAGTTCAAAGGCGTTGAAAAACTGAAAACCCGTTCAGAAGTCCAAGATCTTGATGAATACGCCGGTATTCTTGGGGAAGAAACCATCCTGATTGATGTGGACGATGCGGAAACATCTGAACTTTTGTTCAGAATTGTTCAGGATTTAGAACTGAAGTGCAGAGTGTACGCCACTACACGGGGAAAACACTTCTTGTTCAAGAACTGTGGTGTTAAAAAAAGCTGGACGAAATGCACCTTGGCCGTGGGTATCACCACGGATGGAAAGGTTGGAGCCAATAACAGCTATGAAATCTTGAAGTCCGGTGGCGTGGAACGGCCCATTCTGTATGACTTCCCTGAAGGGGAGATTCAGGAACTTCCCAAGTGGCTGACCCCAGTGAAAAGCAACTATGATTTCCCGAACCTTGGGGAAGGTGATGGGCGGAACCAAACCCTGTTCAACTACATTCTGACCCTTCAGAGCGACGATTTCACCAAGGAAGAAGCCCGTGAATGTATCAGGCTGATTAACCGTTATGTGCTGAAGAAGCCCCTTTCCGACAAGGAACTTGATGTGATCCTTCGGGATGATGCCTTCAAGAAAACATCCTTCTTCCGGGATAAAACCTTCCTGTTTGATAAGTTCGCCACCTACCTGAAGAACAACAACCATATTGTGAAGATCAATAACCAGCTTCACATTTACAAGGATGGTATCTATGTTTCCGGTGCCGGTGAAATTGAAGGGGCCATGATCAAGCTGATCAGCAACTTGAAACGGGCGTGGCGTTCGGAAGTCCTGTCCTATCTGGAAATCATGATTGAGGAAAACACCAAGGCCACCAACCCGAATATCATTGCTTTCAGCAACGGCCTTTACAATATCCGGGATGGTTCCTTCAAAGAGTTCACCCCGGATGTGGTCATTACAAACAAAATCCCGTGGCCCTACAACCCCGCTGCCCACAATGACCTTTTGGACTATACATTAAACCGGCTGGCTTGTAATGATCCTGAAGTCCGGGCCTTGCTGGAAGAAATGGTGGGCTATTGTCTGTACCGGCGCAATGAACTTGGCAAAGCCTTCATTCTGATTGGCGATAAGAGCAACGGCAAATCCACCTTCCTTCATGTGGTCAAAAATATGTTGGGGGATAAGAATATTGCTTCCCTTGACCTGAAAGAACTTGGGGACAGGTTCAAAACCGCTGAACTGTTCGGAAAGCTGGCGAACATTGGTGATGATATTGGGGATGAATTTATTGCCAATGCGTCTGTATTCCGCAAACTGGTAACAGGCGAACGGGTGAATGTGGAGCGGAAGGGCCAAGATCCCTTTGAATTCAATAATTATTCCAAGTTCCTGTTTAGTGCTAATGTGATCCCCCGCATGAAGGATAAGACCGGAGCCGTTCAAAGGCGCTTGGTGATTGTTCCCTTTGATGCCAAGTTTACCCCCAATGATGCAGATTTCCGCCCATTTATTAAAGATGAGTTGTGTGAACAAAGTTCAATGGAATATCTGATCCAGTTGGGCTTGAATGCCCTGAAGCGTGTTCTGACCAATGCCGCCTTTACCACTTCCAGCCGGGTTCAGGGGCAACTTGACGAGTACGAACAGAACAACAACCCCATTATTGGCTTCATTCAGGAAATCGGACTGGATGGGATCATCAATGAAGCCACTGATACAGTTTATCGGAGATATAAAGAATATTGCATTTCAAACAATTTCCAAGCCCTATCCAAAATTGAGTTTTCCCGACAAATCTGCAAACGCTGTGGCTTAACCAGTGGAGCAAAGTATATCAAGGGAAGAAAAACAAGAATTTTCGTGGAAGAAGGTGATTTATGATGGCCGGTTCTAAAAAAGTGTTCGCCACCCTTGGGAGTTCAAACCATGTGCCTGAAGAACGGGAAGCCTTTGACTACTACGCCACCGATCCCAAAGCTGTGGAAATGCTGTTGGAACTGGAACAGTTTGCCCCGGTGATTTGGGAACCGGCCTGTGGTGAAGGCCACATTTCCAAGGTGCTTCAGGCACACGGTTATCAAGTCATTTCCACCGATCTTGTTTACCGGGGCTTTGGTGATCCTGAACCGCTGGACTTCCTGAAGGAAACTTTGGATGGATTTGAAGGCGATATAATCACCAACCCGCCATATTCAACGGGGCTTGAATTTGTTCAACGGGCGCTTGAAAGCGTCCGCCCCGGTGGGAAAGTGGCAATGTTTCTGAAGGTTCAATTTTTGGAAGGACAGAAGCGGGGGGCCTTCTTTAAGAATACCCCCCCCGTATAGTCTACATATCCCGTTCCCGTTTGGCCTGTTATAAGAACGGAGATATGAGCGTTAAGCCCGAAAGCGCCATTGCTTATGCGTGGTATGTATGGGAAAAAGGATTTACCGGTGATCCGGTGATTAAGTGGTTCAACTGAAAGGGTGGTGGAACATGAACCATCAGTATTCAAAATTCAAAAATAAAGCTATCCCCTATGCCAAAGTTGGGCGGCGGGTATTTGGAAGCCTATTCAATGCTGAAACCTTCTGTTCTGACCACGGGCTTGATGTAAATTCAGCCATTGAATATGGGGAAATCCCGGAATTGAAGAATGAGGTTCAAGAAATAGCCAAATATCAAAAAGCGGTTCTTCGGGAAGTTCTTCATCGGTTGGAAAAGCGTTGTTCTTTCCTACATGGTGAAATAACTGGATTTTCTAATTCTTTGTCTGTTTGCCACCCGCTGGATCGGGGGTATTTGGAAGATAGACTGAAAGAAGCGATTGCCAAGAGTACAGCCACCCATGAAGCAAGGGAAATGGTGTGGACGATACTTGAGGAATTGGAAAGGTTGAGTGAATGGCATGATTAAAGATAGTGGAGAACGCACCCGGTTTGATACCGGGGCGGTTCGTGATATGCACACCGGCAAGGGCCGGATGGATTTATTGCCTTGGGAAGCCTTGGTGGAGGTTTCCAAGCATTGTGAAGAAGGGGCGCTAAAGTACGGGGAACGCAACTGTGAAAAGGGCATTCCCATTCACAGCCTGATTGATTCGGCCTTCCGCCACCTTGCCAAGTACATGATGGGCATGAAGGATGAACCCCACCTTCGAGCGGCTTGCTGGAATTGCTTATTCGCCCTGTATATGGAAATCAAACACCCTGAACTTCAGGACATACCAACCAGAATGGAGGAACCGCATGAACAGGGCTGAACGGCGGAGAGCCAAGAAAGCGGGTATTCCGGTAAAGAAGGAACCCGTGGTGAATATCAAAGCCGCTGATGTTCAGAAGATCAAACAGGATGCTTCCAAAGAAGCGGCGGACAAGGCTTTTCTTCTGATGCTGGGGTTGCCGGTGATGGTGCTTCATGACAAATTCGGCTTTGGCCCGGTTCGGTGTGAACGGTTCACGGATGCTGTTCTTGAACTGTATGATAGCTTTGAAAAAGGTTATGTGTCCCTTGAAGATATTCACCTGACCCTGAAAGAAGAAACCGGGATCACTATTGTTTCAGATGGGAGGTTGAAAGATCGTGGGAACTAAACCTTGGCAAAACAGTGAAGGCTATTCCGATCCCACCGCCTATGAGGGATTGAAGCCTGTCATTCGAGAGGATGAAGAACAGCAACGGCGGTTGAACAATCTGATTTTCGTTCTGAAGTACATTATCCGCTTGGCCGGGTTTGAACTGTTGAACCGGATTGAACTGAAAGATAAGCGGAATGGGAGGGAGTTCAAATAATGGGGCCGAATAGCGATACAGGGAAAGGAACCCTGTATATTAACGGGGAACCCCTTGCGGAAGTTGGGGAAATCAAAATTCCACTGGAAGTGGAGCCGTCAGATCTTCCACCGATTCTGGCCAATGTTTCTTTCACTATCACAATGGATTGCCCCCGGTGGTTGCGGCGGAAGTTGGCGTGGTGGATTTTCAAAGCCCGGTTGAAAGACCTAATACACCGGATTTTCCACTTTTGAAAATTAACTTTCAAGAAAACGACCCCACCAAAATCCTTCAGGGGTTGGGGTTGGAACAGATATGGGACAGATGTAAAGGCTTGATCTGTTCCGGTGAAAACTATTGTAAATGCTGGCGTTTAGGTAAAGTAGAACAGATAGAACAGATGTTATATTACTTAAACTTAAAAAGTAAAAAAAATATATAAGATAAGTAATATAAGAGAACTGTCCAAAGATGTGTTCTATCTGTTCTACACATTGAAAAGCCTTGATATTTCAGGAGTTTTCACAGAACAGATGTGTGAAAGGATGTGTGCTACATAGTGACTGATAAGGAACTTTCCCAGCGGGCTAAAGAATATTTTGCCCAAATCCGAAAAACTGACCGACTGATCCAGCGGTTGACAGATACAGTGAATACCCTTCGATCCGGGTTGACCAGTCAAAGCTATGAACTGAAGCCTGACAAGGTTCAGACTTCCGGGCCAAAAGACACTTTAGGGGAAACCATTGCAAAAATCATGTCCCTTGAAGATGATATTAACACCCGGATTGATGAACTTGTGACCATGAAGAAGGAAGCCTTCAGCATGATCAGCAAAGTTCCTGACCTTGACCAGCAAAATGTTCTTGTAGGCCGGTATATCCAACTGAAAAAGTGGGAAGATTTAGCCGCTGAATTTGAGTACACCACCCAATGGCTTTTTGAAATTCACGGGAAGGCTTTACTTGCTTTTGCCAAGGAAAATGCCGATTTCTTGAAAGAACCGAGTAAAGTTTAGTTTCACCTGTTGAAAGTTTAGTGTTTTTTCGGCTATCATATAAAGTGAAAAAGCGTCCGAGGGGGAACCTTCGGCGCTTTTCTTTTGATTTCAAAGGGGGTGAATACCTTGACCAAGAAGCAAAAGCGGTTTGTTGAAGAATATCTGATTGACCTGAATGCAACGCAAGCGGCAATTCGGGCCGGGTATTCACCTGATACCGCACAACAGATGGGTTCTGAAAACCTGTCAAAACCTGTGATTAAAAATGCTATTGACAAGGCTATTGCAGAGCGGAGCCGCCGAACCGGTATCAATCAAGATCGGGTGATTCAGGAAATCGCAAAATTGGCGTTTCTGAACCCCATTGATGTAATTGACATGGATGAAGCCACCATCAAAGGTGAAGCCAACCGGGATGATACCGCCTGTATTGCTTCTGTCAAAGTGAAGGTGATTCCCGGTGAAGATGGGAATATCACTGAACGAGAGGTTAAGACCTACGACAAGTTGAAGGCCCTTGAATTGTTGGGCAAACATCTTGGAATGTTTACCGACAAACTGAAAATGGAAGGGAATGTTCCCGTGGTTATCATGGGGGATGATCAACTTGAAGATTAACCCCAAGGCCAAGGTGATCCGCCTTCCTGAAGTGGTGGGCAAAGGGTACAAGACCTTTTGGAACTTCAAAGGCCGCTACCGGGTTTGTAAGGGGAGCCGTGCAAGCAAGAAATCCAAAACCACGGCCCTGAACATCATCAAGCGGATGATGCAATACCCGGAAGCTAATATCCTTGTGGTTCGCAAAGTATTCAGAACCTTAAAGGATAGCTGTTTCACAGAATTGAAGTGGGCAATCAACCGGCTTGGGGTTCAGGCTTATTGGGAAATCAAGGAAAGCCCCCTTGAAATGACCTATGTTCCCACCGGTCAGAAGATTTACTTCCGGGGCCTTGATGATCCCCTGAAGGTTACTTCCATTACGGTTGAAATTGGGTATTTGTGCTGGTGCTGGATTGAAGAAGCCTATGAAATCACCAATGAAGATGATTTCAATATGCTTGATGAAAGTATCCGTGGCGCTATCCCGGAAGAAACCGGCCTGTTCAAGCAAATTACCCTAACCTTCAACCCGTGGAATGAAAAACACTGGATCAGAAAGCGGTTCTTTGGAGAGATTACCGGCAAGGATGCCCAAGGGAACCCCACATACCGTTTCCATGATAGCTGGACTTCCCCGGATGGGCAGATTTACGCCACCACCACCAATTACCTGTGTAATGAATGGCTGGATGAAGCTGACCTGAAGGTTTTTCAGACCATGAAGGAAACCAACCCCCGGCGCTATAAAGTGGCTGGCCTTGGTGGTTGGGGCATTGTGGATGGCCTGATTTATGAGAACTGGCGGGAAGAACTGTTCAACCCGGCTGAAATCAGCGCCAAGGATGGCGTGAAATCTGCCTTCGGCCTTGATTTTGGCTATACCAATGACCCCACGGCGCTTTTCTGTGGGCTGGTGAGTACAGCAGAAAAAACCATTTGGGTTTTCGATGAACTGTATAAAAAGGCCCTGACCAACCGGGCCATTTGCGAACAAGTCACAGTGATGGGCTATGCCAAGGAACGGATTAAGGCCGATTGTGCAGAACCCAAGAGCATTGACGAATTGCGGGAAGCTGGCCTTCAGCGTATCAGAGCCGCCCGGAAGGGCAAGGACAGCGTGAACAATGGCATTCAGTACATTCAGGATTACACCATCATCATTCATCCCCGGTGTGTGAACTTCATTACTGAAATTTCAAATTACACTTGGGCTGAAGATAAGTTTGGGGCCAAGATCAATACCCCCATTGATGATTTCAACCACCTGATGGACGCTATGCGTTATGCGCTGGAAGATATGCTGGTTGGCCCCGCCTTCAGCTTCGACTAATAACAGGATAGTAACAAACATCCTCGGAAACACACGGTTTCTGGTGTTCGGTGTTCATTGCCCAATAGAAAGGAACCGCCCATGTTTGAACAACAGCACATTTTGAAGAAAATTGAACAGTGGGCGGATCGGCTTCCCTACCAGTCTTTGAAGATTGAAGTGGAACTTTCAAACCAAACGCTGACCTTGGAGAAAACCAGACAGCGCCCCATTGGATTTCAGCCCCCCAAGAGAGAAAGGATGGTGATTGAATATGCCTTTGTTTACTGATACTGAAACGGCCCGGATCAATCGCCTGATCCTGATGGGCGGCAATACCGGCATGACTGAACTTCAGTTTTTCGCCGCTGAAATTGATGAATGGAAGCGGAGCCGCAAGCGGAAAGAACAGATTACCGGGGATGCCTACTATGAAGGTTTCCATGACATTCTGACCCGCAAGCGCACAATCATTGGCGAGGATGGCAAACTTCAGGAAGTTGACAACCTTCCCAACAATCGGCTGGTGGATAACCAGTTTGCTTTGATGGTGGATCAGAAAACCAACTATCTTGTGGGCAAGCCCTTTTCCCTGACTTGTAGAAACAAGACCTACTCCGAATTTCTGAACAAGGTTTTTGATAAGCGGTTCAAGCGGCTTCTGAAGTATGTGTGTGAAGATGCCCTGAAAGGCGGGATCGGCTGGTTGTACCCCTACTATGGGGATGATGGCAAACTTGCCTTCAAGCACTTCCCGGCCCATGAAATTCTTCCGTTTTGGGCTGACGATGATCATACCATCCTTGATTGTGCTGTCCGCCTTTACCCGCAAGAGGTTTGGAGCGGCTACACCAAGGAAATTGTGGAGCGGGTGGAAATCTTCAAATTAGATGGCCTTTATCGCTATGTGTATGATGGAACCACCCTGACCCCGGATGAACAGTTGGGGGGAACATGAAAACTATTTCAGTGTTGACGATGGGGAAGAAACGGTTGAACTGAATTGGGAGCGGATTCCCCTGATCCCGTTCAAGTACAATAAGCAGGAAATCCCCCTGATTCGCCGTGTGAAAACCCTTCAGGACGGTATCAACACTATGATTTCCGACTTTGAAAACAATATGCAAGAGGACGCACGGAACACCATTCTGATCCTGAAGAACTATGATGGTGAAAACCTTGGGGAGTTCCGCCGCAACCTTGCAACCTTCGGAGCCGTGAAAGTTCGGGATGATGGCGGGGTGGAAACCCTGACCGTTGAAATTAACGCTGAAAACTTCAATTCCATTCTGAAACTGTTCAAGGATAAACTGATTGAAAACGCCCGTGGCTATAATGCCAAGGATGATCGCATGGGTAACAACCCCAATCAGATGAACATTCAATCCATGTATTCTGACATTGACCTTGACGCAAACGGGATGGAAACCGAGTTCCAAGCGGCCTTTGATGATCTTCTGTGGTTTATCAATCAGGATTTTGCCAACACTGGCCGGGGTGACTTCGAGGAAGAAGAAACTACCATTGTTTTCAACCGGGATATGCCGGTGAATGAAAGTGAAGCCATTGAAAACTGTGGGAAGTCCGTTGGTATTCTGTCCAATGAAACCATTGTGGCCCAGCACCCGTGGACAACGGATGTGGAATTGGAGTTGGAGCGGATCAGGAAGGAAAAGGAAGAAGCAATGGAACAGGCGCAGGATTACACCGGCGCTTTTGGGAATGTTCAGAAAGAAGATCCTGATGGTGATGAAGGCGGGGACGAATAATCCCCGCCTTCCCTATATGCCGGGGCAATAATGGGGCGGGGCCGGGGTTCACCTCCTTACCCGGTCAAAGGTGCAATTCCTTTCCCCGGCACTTTCTATGGCGTGTTAGTCAAGCGGTTAAGACACCGGCCCTTCAAGCCGGGAACACGGGTTCGACCCCCGTACACGCTACCACTTGCCGGGTTGGTGGAATGGCAGACACAGCGGATTCAAAATCCGCCGCCTTTGGCGTATGGGTTCAAGTCCCATACCCGGCACCATCTGGGAACGCTAAATAGTTGTTATGGGTTTTAGCACGGGCATGAGTTGCGGAGTGGTTATAGTGCCTGATCATTCAAGAAGGGAGCGTGACCCCGTGAAAAATGCTGACTATTGGCGGGGCCGGTTCGCCATTCTTGAAAATTCGGCCCACAAACAAGCGGATGAATACCTTCAGACACTTGAAGATATTTACCGGGAAACTGAACACACTGTTCAGCGGGATATTGAAAGCTGGTATCAGCGATTTGCAACCAATAACAATGTGACTTTGGCGGAAGCCCGGAAAATGCTGACCACCGGACAGCTTGAAGAATTCAAGTGGACGGCGGAACAGTATGTGAAAGCCGCACAGCAAGCCAACCTTTCCCCGGAATGGATTAAGAAGTTGGAAAACGCTTCAACCCGTTTCCATGTCAGCCGCCTTGAAGCAATCCAACTGCAAATTCAACAGCAGATTGAACTTCTGTATGGCAATCAGGTTGATGGGGTGGATGATCTTCTGAAGAAGCTGGTTTCCAATGGGTACACCCACGGGGCCTTTGAAATCCAAAAGGGCATTGGCCTTGGATGGGATTTCACCGCTTTGAACCAGAAGAAACTTGAAACCTTACTTTCAAAACCGTGGACAACGGACGGACGGACTTTTCGGGATCGCTGTTGGGTGAACAAGGCTGATTTGGTGGACACCGTAAACAAAGAACTGCTTCAAGGTATGTTGCGGGGTGATCCACCGGCCAAGACTATCACCGCCATTCAAAAGAAGTTCGGAACAGCCCGTTATAAGGCAAGGCGGCTGGTGCATACGGAAACCACCTATTTCAACGCTGTTTCCAAAATCCAGATGTATAAAGATTTGGGTGTGGATCAGATTGAAATTGTGGAAACGCTGGATTCCCGCACCTGTGCGGTATGTCAGCCCCTTGATGGAACGGTGATCCCGCTGGCCCAATATGAGCCGGGGGTGACTGTTCCGCCCTTCCACCCAAATTGCCGGGGAACCACTTGCCCCCATTATGACGATATGGACGGCGAAAGAGCCGCCCGCACCGCTGATGGAAAGGTGTACTATGTCCCGGCCAACATGAAATATACCGATTGGAAGAAGGCTTTTGTGGATGGTGTGAAGGATGGTTTGACGGTTGCCACCGTGGGCGCTATAATGAAGGCGAAAAGGGAATTGGAGCCGCTGAAGGCTGAAATGTTCCCTGAATACCTGACTGACAAGAAGGAACGGAAGAACACCCAAGCCCTGATTGATTATGTGAATGCGTGTGAAAACGCTGATCCTGATGTGGTTGCCCTTTATTCCAAAATGGGGGCTATGGAAAACATCAGGGCCAACGGTATTCCCATGAAGGTTTCCCACGGGAAAGGCTATGCGGTTAATTATCGCTATTATACCCGGAATGATCAGCTTGCGGATGTTGAATTGATTATTCCCAAGCTGGCAGGGGATGATCTTACCGGCCAAGTGGTTACGACCTTGCATGAGGAAATGCACCTGATGGATATGTTCAACCGGTCAGACCCGGCAAAGTATTCAGGTTGGTTCAGTTCCAGCCATGCCAAGTTAAGTTCCTTTTTCCAGAAAACCAACACTGATATTGCGGATGATATTGATTCCCTTTTTGAAGCCTTCGATAAGGAATGCAAGCGTATTACGGCGGAAATCAATGCTGAATTGAGAACCGCCACTTCCACCTTGACGGATCAATACTATGCAAGAACCATTTCTTATTCCGACTACAAAAAAGCCTTCAATAAGCTAAAGCGTGAAGCAAGTGAACAAATTGATTATCAATGCCGAAACGCTATGGGCGGCGGTATCAGTTCCCTTGAAGATATTTACGATGCCCTTTCCGGTGGTTCGGCCCGTGATGCTGGCCTTGTGCGATATGGTCACGGTTCCAAATATTACCGGGATATTGGGAAACGAGCGGAAGAAACCCTTGCCAATTATGGCGCTTTGTCGGTTGTCCGTCCTGACCTGATAGAAATGCTTCGTAAGGATAAACCGGAGTTGGTAGAAGCCTTGGAAGAAGTTATTCAGGATATGTTAAAGAAAGCGGGTGGTTAATATGACACGGGAAGAAAAGCTGATGAAGGTTCATGCGCTGTTGGCTGAAGTTTCTGATGTTCTGGTTGACCGCTTCTTTGATGCGGACAGTGAAGAACTTCTTGATGAAAAAATTGAAGTTCTTACTGCTTTGAAGGATGGGAAACCGCCTGACCAAATCCCCAATTATTATTCTGTTCTTGAAAACTTCAGCCCGGATCAGCATTGGGACTGATCCACAATATTGTTGATTGAACCACCCCGGCCTTCGGGCCGGTGGTGGTTTTTTCATACCTATTCGCCGTTTCCCGGTTGTGGGCGGAAAACAGAGCCGGGGGAAATCGTGGTTCCTGACCCACGGTAAAAAAGGATTTTATGATGGAGGTATCACACTATGACGAAAGAAAAGCTGATGGAGTGGGGCTTGACCGAGGAACAGGCCAACAAGGTTATGGAAGGGCTGAATGGTTCCTTTGTAACCAAGAGCCGGTTCAATGAGGTGAACGAGGAAAACAAGACCCTGAAAGCCCAAGTTTCTGAACGGGATGGGCAGATTGAAACCCTGAAGAAATCCGCTGGTGATAACACGGAACTTCAGAACCAGATCACCGCCCTTCAGGAAGCGAACAAGCAGAAGGACAAGGATCACGCCAATGAAATCAAGGCCCTGAAGATCAGCAATGCCGTTGATGTGGCCCTGACCAATGCCAAGGCCAAAAACAACACCGCTGTAAAGGCGCTGTTGGCCGCATTCTTGGAGAAGGCGGAACTGGCCGATGATGGCACGGTGAAAGGGCTGGATGATGAAATTGGCAAGCTGACCAAGGGTGAGGACACGGCTTTTCTGTTCGACACCAGCGGCAAGGCCAAGTTTAAGGGAGCCAAAGCCGCTGAAAAGAGTGATCCCCACAATCAGCCCACCGGGGATGACCTTTCCAAAATGTCCTATGACGAACTGTGCAAGTACATGGAGGAAAACCCGGATGCGGTTTTGGAGTAACCCACACAATTTGACTACACAGAAAGGAAGTTTGAACGATGGCTAACAGCAAGTTTGATGCAAAGTCTTTCAACCCTGAAGCGTTTAAGTACATGGTTGGCCGTGTGCCTAACCTGACCCTGAACGCCCTGAAGAAGTCCCGTGCGCTGGCCGGGAACCCTGATATTCGGGCGGTGTTCACCAGTCAGAATGGCACCGGCTATGCCCGTCTTGCCATGCGTGGCCTTCTGGATGGGGATGCGGTGAACTATGACGGTGAAACCGACATTACCGCCACTTCCACCAAGACCTTTGAACAGGGCATGGTGGTTGTTGGCCGTGCCAAGGCATGGACTGAAAAGGACTTCAGCTATGACATTACGGGCGGCGTGGACTTCATGGGCAATGTGTCCGCACAGGTTGCGGAGTACAAGGATACCTTGGATCAGAAAACCCTTCTTTCCATCCTGAAGGGTGTTTTTGCCATGCCCACCACCGATGCCAAGAACAAGGAGTTTGTGGAGAAGCACAGCACCACGATTTATGCCCCTATGAGCGCCACCACCCTGAACAGCGCCGTGAACAAGGCTTGTGGAGCCAATAAGCAGAAGTTTTCTTTGGTGTTCATGCACAGTGATGTTGCCACCAACCTTGAAAACATGAAGCTGTTGGAGTTCATGAAACAGACGGACGGGGACGGCATTCAGAAGGATTTGACCCTTGCCACTTGGAATGGCCGCACTGTGGTTGTGGACGATGATCTTCCCGCCGTGACCGGCTATGCCGATGCTGAAGCGGACACCCCCGGCGCTTTGGTGATCAAGGCTTCCGGTGCTTCTGAAATTGATCTTGCCAAGGCAACCCCCTACTTTGGCACCCGTACCCTTGCCGCTGATATGTATGTGGTTCCCGCTACGCAGTACACCACCTTCATCATGGGCAACGGTGCTATCTCCTATGAAGATATTGGGGCCAAGGTTCCTTATGAAATGGCCCGTGACCCCAAGACCAACGGCGGTGTTGATACCCTGTATATGCGTCAGCGCAAGGTGTTCAGCCCCTATGGTATCAGCTATGAGAAGAAAAGTCAGACCAAGCTGTCCCCCACGGACACGGACTTGGAGAATGGGCAGAACTGGACGCTGGTTCACAGCGGGGAAAGCACTGCTTCCCAGCGCACCTATATCAACCACAAGGCCATTCCCATTGCCCGGATTCAGTCTTTGGGCTGATGGAATGGCGGTGATTCCCGTTGCGTGAACAGGTTATTGCAATGCTTACGGCCCTTGGCGTAACGGGGGCCGCTGAAGATCCCCTGTTGGATATTGTGATCAGCAATGTTCAATACAGGGTTCAAAACAAAACCAACCGAAAGGATATGCCTGAAGGGTTGGTGAGTGTGGCCGTCTATATGGCGGTTGGCGAATACCTGAACATGAAGAAGGTTTCCGGGCAGTTGGAAGGGTTTGACCTTGAAGCGGCAATCAAGCAAATTCAGGAAGGCGATACCAACACGGTTTTTGCCATTGGGGATGGGAATTTGACCCCTGAACAGCGGTTGAACAGTCTGATTGACTACCTGACCAATGGGCGGAGCCGTGAACTTTACCGATTCAGGAAGTTTGTATGGTAAACGCCCACAGAAAAGCCCTTGAACGGTTGTGGAAGGATCGGTGTTCTATTTTCGTAAAAGAGAAAGTCACCGATCCAACCACACACCTGACTGACTTTGAAGAAAAGCCGCTTCTTCAGGATCAGCCCTGTAAATTGTCCTTTGAAACCTTAACTTCAAGTTCCGGTGATCCCGTGGCCGCTGTTGCCCAAACTGTGAAGCTGTTCTTGTCCCCTGATGTGGAAATCCCCGCTGGCTGTAAAATCGTTGTGACACGGTTCAACAATCTTGAACGGAAGTTCACCTATTCTAAAAGCGGTGAAGCCGGGGTTTTCACCAACCATCAAGAAATCCAGTTGGAGCCGTGGAAGGGGTATGCCTGATGGCTAAATGGGGCAAATGCGATTTCAAGCAACTGGAACGGCTGAATAAGAACATGGAAAAGCTGATGGGGGCGGATTTGGACAGGTTTTGCCGCCAAGCCGCCCAAGAGTTGGCGGGGCGCTTGCTGAATAAGGTTGTGAAGCGGACACCTGTTGTATATGGCACCTTGCGGGATGCGTGGGCGGTAATGCCTGTGGGCCACAGGGGAACCCATTACACAGTTGTTGTGCTGAATAACCTTCAGTATGCGTCCTATGTTGAATACGGCCACCGGCAACAGCCGGGGCGGTTCATCCCCGGTTATTGGGAAAGTGACCGCTTTGTTTATGATCCCGATGCGGAAGGCGGGATGGTGCTGAAGAAAAATTGGGTAAAGGGGCGCTATATGCTGACCATTTCCACACAAGAACTGGAACAGCAAGCGCCTAAAATTCTGGAAAAGAAGTTGTATTTGTTCCTGAAGGGGTGTTTCGATGCTTAATGAGATTATCAAAGGAATTTCAATGGCACTGAACGCCGCCTTTGGGGATGGGTATGAAATCTATCAGAATGATGTGGAACAGGGTTTGAAAGAACCCTGTTTTTTGATTGCCGTTTTACAACCGGAAATCACGCCCATGCTTGGGCGGCGCTTTATCAAGAGGAACCCATTTGACATTCAGTATTTTCCGACCAACCCCCGCAATAATGCGGAGATGTTCACCGTTGCGGAAACGATGATGGAAGCCTTGGACTTCATCACGCTTCCCAGCGGTGATCTTCTTCATGGAACCAGCGTGAATTATGAGATTGTGGACAATGTACTTCATTTCTTTGTGAACTATAACTTGCCCATGATCCGCCCCGCTGAAGAAACCTATATGGAAACCTTGGAAACCGAGGTTGGAACCATTGGAGGGGATTAAAAATGCCTACGACCAAAACCAGAAAGCCCAAGACAGCGGAAGCGGCCCCGCCTGTTTCCAATGTCCCGGTTTTCACCAAAAGAAATATCCTGACCTTCCAGCGATACGCCAAGCGGCGTGATCTTCTGTCCGTTTTGCTGGAAGATGGAAAGGAATACACGATGGAGCAGGTGGACAGCTTGCTTCAAAACTTTTTCAAGAAAGGCAAGGTGAATTGATATGGCCCTTGGCGGCGGCACTTTTTTGACGCAGAACAAGATTCTGCCCGGTGCATATATCAACTTCATTTCGGTTGCGAATGCAAGCGCCACCCTCTCTGATCGTGGTATTGCGACCATCCCCCTTGAAATGAATTGGGGGCCTGAAGGTGAGGTTATCACCGTTGAACTTGGGGAGTTCCAGAAGAATTCCCAAAAGATTTTCGGCTATGCGTACACGGCGGACGAACTGAAGCCCATGCGTGAGATTTTCAAACACGCCCAAACGGTTCACTTCTTCCGCCTGAATTCCAGCGGCGCAAAGGCCGCTTGCACTTATGCAACGGCCAAATACCCCGGCACCCGTGGGAATGACCTTCGTATTGTCATTGAGGAAAATGAAAACAGTCAGCCGGAAAGCAAACTGTATGATGTTTCCACTTTCCTTGGCACTGTCCAAGTGGATCAGCAGAAGGCCATTTCTAAAATGACTGACCTGAAGCCCAATGATTATGTGGACTTCAAAACAGAAGGAAGCCTTGCTGTGACTGCTTCCACCCCCCTTACCAGCGGCACCAATGGGAGTGTGGAGGATGCGGCTTATCAAACCTATCTGGATAAGATGGAAGCCTATACCTTCAACGCTATGGGTTGCCCCACCAACAAATCCACCATTGCTGAACTGTTTTCTGCCTTCTGTAAGCGGATGCGGGATGATGTGGGCAAGAAGTTTCAGGTGGTATGCTTCCGCAAGCTGGCCGACTATGAAGGTACCGTGAGTGTGAAGAACACCATTGTTGGTGAAACCGATGATCCCGCCCTGATCCCGTGGGCAACCGGCGTGATTGCGGGAACCGCCGTGAATAAGTCCGCAACCAATATGGACTATGACGGGGAATATCAGATTGATACTGATTATACCCAAAGCGAATTGGAAGCCGGTATTCTGGAAGGTTCGTTCATGTTCCATCTGGTGGATGAAAAGGTTGTGGTTTTGGAGGATATTAACACCTTCATTTCCGTGACGGATGAAAAGTCCGGGGACTTTTCCAGCAATCAGACAATCCGGGTTCTGGATCAGATTGCCAATGATATTGCTGTTCTGTTCGGCAAGAAGTACCTTGGCAAAGTTCCCAATGACGCTTCCGGGCGGATCAGCCTGTGGAACGATATTGTGAAGCACCATCAGGAGCTTCAGAATATCCGGGCTATTGAGAACTTCTCCAGCGATAATGTGACGGTTGCCCAAGGCGATACCAAGAAGGCCGTTGTGGTGACGGACTATGTTACCCCGGTCAACGCTATGGCCCAGCTTTATATGACTGTCTATGTCCAGTAAGAAAGGGGTGTAAGAGTATATGGCAACTGTAATGCAAGCCAAGGACGCAGTTTCCGCTTCTTTGGCCGAATGCTTTGTAACCATTGGGGATAACCGTTACAATTTCATGCAGGCTATCAACCTTGAAGCCAACTTTGAGAAGAATAAGACGGAAATCCCCATTTTGGGCAAGACCGGCAAGGGTAACAAATCCACCGGTTGGAGTGGTACGGGTTCCGCAACCTTCCACTATAACACCAGCATTTTCCGCCAAATGATGAAGCAGTACAAGGACACCGGCGAGGATGTCTATTTTGACATTCAAGTGACCAATGAAGATCCCACTTCTTCTGTGGGCCGTCAAACCGTGATCCTGAAGGATTGCAACATTGATGGCGGCATTCTTACCAAGTTTGACGCTGATGCGGAATACTTGGATGAAGATATGGACTTCACTTTTGAGGATTTCGAGATGCCGGAAGCCTTTACCCTGCTTGCGGGAATGGAGTAACATTGCCAAAACCCGCCCCATTTTGATAATGTGGGCGGGTTTTTCTTTTTTCAATTTCAAAATAGGAGGATTTTAACAATGAGTTTGTCTGCTTTTCTGGCTGAAAATGCCCTGTCCGTTGAGAATGTGAAGTTTGTTGCTTCCAAGCGGTTTTTGTCTGATGAATTGGACGATAAGGGCAAGCGGAAGCCTATGGAATGGGAGATCAAGGCCATTACCGGCACCGAGGATGAAGCCCTTCGGAAGTCCTGTGCCAAGCGGTTTCCCGTTCCCGGCAAGAAAAACCAGTATCAGAAGGAAACCGACTATGATCTGTACCTTGGCAAGCTGGCTGTGGCCTGTACGGTGTTCCCCAACCTGAATGACAAGGAACTTCAGGACAGCTATAAGGTGATGGGCGCTGAAGCCCTTCTGAAAACCATGCTGACCCCCGGCGAGTATGCCGATTACCTGACCAAAGTTCAGGAGGTTTGCGGGTTTGAAACCACCCTTCAGGATGAGGTGGACGAGGCAAAAAACTAATTGAAGAAGGTGATGGTGAAGCAAATATCGCTTACTATTGCCTTCACGAACTGCATTTGACACCATCTGCTTTTCTGGACTTGCCCCGGAAAGAACGGGCCTTCATTATTGCGGCCATTGATATTCGGGTGGAGCGGGAAAAGAAGAAACAGAAAGAAATTGAACGGAAACAGCGCCGGGGCCGCAGAAAGTAACTGTTGGCCCCGGCCCTCTGCTATGGAAAGAAGGTGAACCCCTATTGGCAACCATTAGAACGGCAATCGCCCTATATGACGGTGTTACTGCCCCGCTGAAGTCCATGCACAAGGCTATGAACATTGTGCTGAACAGCTTTGAAGCCATGCAACGGGCTTCTGGTAATTCTGTGGACACTTCAGCCATTCGGGAAGCCCGTGAAGAACTGGCAAGAGCCGGGGCCGCCTTCGATTCCATTGAAGAAAATATTCGGAATGCTGGCAACCAGCAAGACCGCTTCAACAGGCGGATCAGGGACGGCACCACCGCCGCTGATGGCCTTTGGAGCAAGCTAAAAGGCATTGCGGCCACCGTGGGTGGGTTGGCGGCTGTAAAGAAAATTCTTGGGGTTTCTGACCAGCTTACCAGCACAAATGCCCGGTTGAATAACGCCATGATCAACTTTGATGATGGCGGTTCCCTTACTGACCTTGAAAAAAAGGTAATGGCTTCGGCGCAACGATCCAGAACTTCCTATATGGATGCCGCTTCTTCCATTGCAAAATTGGGCCTAAATGCCCGTGATGCGTTTGGAAGTATGGATGAAGTGATTGCCTTCCAAGAACTGATTAACAAACAGTTTATTATTGGCGGTGCGAGTGTTCAGGAACAGCAAGCCGCCATGATCCAGCTTACCCAAGCAATGGCTTCCGGTGTGCTTCGTGGTGAAGAACTAAACAGCGTATTTGAACAGGCCCCCGGAATTATTCAGAGTATAGCAGATTACTTGGATGTTTCCATTGGTGAAATCCGGGCTATGGCCGCAGAAGGTCAACTGACCGCCGATGTAGTGAAAAATGCCATGTTTGCGGCGGCGGATGATATTGAAACCAAGTTTTCAAATATGCCCAAAACTTGGGGGCAAATTTGGATCGGGATGAAGAACAAGGCCCTGTCTATCTTCAATCCTATTCTGAACAAGGTAAATCAAGTTGCTAATAGCGAAAAGTTCACCCAAGTAACGAATGGAGTTATCAACGGCCTTGCCGGGATCGCTTCTGTTGCAACGGTGGTGCTTGACCTTCTGATTGGCGGTGCCGCTTTGGTGGTGGATAATTGGTCATGGCTTGCCCCTATTGTTGGCGGTGTTGCAACGGCTTTTCTTGTTTTGAATGGAGCCATGCTTGCCTATAAAACAGTGACCGGCATTGTGAATGCGCTGGAAACCGTAAAGGCCGCAAGACTGGCTATGACTACCGTTGCAACCGGAGCACAGACCACCGCCACCTTTGCCCAAACAGCGGCCCAATACGGCCTGAATGCGGCTTTGATGGCTTGCCCCCTTACATGGATTATCATTCTGATTATCGCCCTTGTAGCCCTGTTCTATGCGGCTGTGGCGGCGGTCAATCATTTTGCAGGTACAAGCGTTTCCGCAACCGGCCTGATTTGTGGCGCATTTATGGCGGCGCTGGCCTTCATCGGGAATATCTTTGTGGCCCTGTGGAACTTGGTTGTAGATGTGTTCGTGATGATCTACAACCTTGTGGCTACGGTTGCAAACTTCATCGGAAATGTATTCAATGATCCGGTTGGGGCTGTGGCCCGTCTATTTTTCGACTTGGCGGACACGGTTCTTTCCGTCCTTCAGGCTTTGGCTTCGGCCATTGATACTATCTTCGGTTCTAACCTTGCCGGTTCCGTCCAAGGCTGGCGTGACAGCTTGGGCGGTTGGGTGGATTCCACCTTTGGCAAGGGTGAAGAAATCATGGAAAAGCTGAATGCGGAAGATCTTCATTTGGGCCGCTTCGAGTATGGAGCCGCCTTTGATATGGGGTATGAATTCGGCCAAGGCGTGGAAGATACCGTGGGCGGCTTGTTCGACTTTTCCGCAATGGACAGCTTGGGGGCCGCTGATGGGCTGGATGCCTTCAACCTTGGGAACACCCTTGATGGTATCTATGGCAACACCGGGGACACAGCGGGGAACACCGCCGCCATGAGTGATGCCCTTGACATTGCGGAAGAAGATTTGGCCTATATGCGGGATATTGCCGAGCGGGAAGCAATCAACCGGTTCACCACCGCTGAAATCAAGGTTGAACAGCACAATGAAAACCACATTTCCAAAGATACCGACCTTGACGGGATTATGGATGCGTGGGCCAATGATTTTGCTGAAAAGCTGGATGTGTCTGAAGAAGGGGTGCATGAGTAATGGCATACAAAATGTACTTGGATGGTGTGCTTATGCCCATCACCCCTTCCAAGGTCAAAGTGAAAATCAATAACCAGAATGAAACCCTGACCCTGATCAGCGGTGAGGAAATCAATATTCTGAAGGCGGCGGGGCTGACTGATGTAAGTTTTGACTTGCTTCTCCCCCAAGTCCCCTATCCCTTCACAAATGGCGGGGCGCAACCCGCAGATTATTACCTTTCTCTTTTTGAACGGCTGAAAACGGCAAAGGAACCGTTTCAATGGATTTTGAACCGTGAAAAGCCCAATGGAAGCCGGTTGTTTTATACCAATCTGACTGTGGGAATGGAAGATTACCAGATCACAGACGATGCGGAAGAAGGCTTTGATATTACAGTGGCCGTGAGCCTGAAGCAATACAGGCACTATAGCACTAAAACTGTGACCATCCAACCGGCCCCAACCCCCGCCACAAAGCCCACCGCCACGGTGGAGCCGCCCAAGCGGGAAACCAGTCAGGCCCCCAAGCAATCCACCTATACGGTAAAATCCGGGGATTGCCTTTGGAATATCGCCAAGAAATATTTAGGGGATGGTTCCCGATACAATGAGATTTACAACCTGAATAAAGATAAAATCAAAAACCCGAACCTGATTTATGCCGGTCAGGTTCTTACTTTGCCTTCCTGAAAGGGGTGATCCGCTTGTCTATTGAACTTCTGATTCAGAATGGTTCCACAATTTATTATCCGGTTGTTGAAGAAGGGGTTTCTTTGACATGGGAGCGGAAAGGCACCCCCGGCAAGCTGGAATTCACAGTAATCAAAGACGGGGTTTTGAACTTTCAGGAAGGCAACCCGGTAAAGCTGACGGTGAACGGCACCACCATGTTCTATGGCTTTGTGTTCACCAAGAGCCGCAAGGCAAACAGTGTGACCATTGATGTTGTGGCCTATGATCAGTTGCGATACCTGAAGAACAAGGACACCATCACGGAAGAAGGGCTGAAGGCTTCTGACCTTCTGAAGCGGCTGGCGGCAGATTTCCGCCTAAACCTTGGGAGCGTGGAAGATACAGGGTACACCCTTGAAACCATTGTTGAGGAAGATAGCACCCTGTTTGACATGATCCAAAATGCCCTTGATGAAACCCTGATGAATACCGGCCAACTGTTCTGCCTTTATGATGATGCCGAGAAATTGACTTTGAAAAATATCAACTCCATGAAGCTGAATTTGCTGATTGATGAAGAAACCGGGGAAACCTTTGACTATTCATCCAGCATTGATGAACAGACCTACAATAAAATCAAGCTGACCTATGACAATGAGCAGACCGGCAAGCGGGAACTGTATATTGCACAGGACGGGGAGAAGATGAACCAGTGGGGTGTTTTGCAGTATTTTGAAGCCTTGCAAAACGCCACCGGAGCCGCCGCCAAAGCCAATGCCCTTCTGAAGCTGTATGACCAGAAAACCCGGAAGCTGACGGTGAAGAACGCTTTTGGAGATGTGCGGGTTCGGGCCGGTTGCGCCGTGGTGGTTGCCTTGAATTTGGGGGATATTATCACCAACAATTATTTGATGGTTGAAAAAGTCACCCACAATTTCAAGGGGGATGAACACTTCATGGATTTAACCTTGATTGGGGGTGAATTCATTGCCTAAACCGACAAATGCGGTGGAACTGGTAAAGAAGGCCGCTGTGGAAGCCGTGGACGCAAGCAAGCCGGTTCACATTCTGTTTGGAACCGTGATTTCCGCTTCCCCGCTGAAAATTCAGGTTGACCAAAAGGCCATTTACACAGAAAAAATGCTGGTGTTGGCCCGGAATGTCACGGATTATGAAGTGGATATGACGGTAAGCCACCAGACTGTTACAATTAGCCACGGCCACCCGGTTACAGATACTTATACCGGGGGCGGCACCGCTGAAGATGTTGACCACAACCACCCCATCAAAGGGCGGAAGAAGTTCAAAGTCCACAACGCCCTTGTGGTTGGGGATCAGGTGGTTATGGCCCGAATTCAAAAGGGCAAGAAATTCTTGGTGCTGGATCGGATTGCGCCGAACCCGGCCCTGAAGGGGGAATGGGCATGATTCCACAGGTTCAAGATGATCTGAAACAGGATTTTACCTTTACCACCCTTCCAAGCCGCACATTCAAAATGCGTCATGATACCAAAACCATAACCGGCACCATTGATGAAGTAAGGGCTGTGGAACAGGCGGTTTTCCTGATCTTGAATGTGGAACGGTATGAATGGCTGATTTATTCTTGGAACTATGGTTTTGAGAAGAAAAGCCTGATTGGTAAGCCGGTTGATTTTTGCATTCCAGAAATTGAACGGCGGGTGAAGGAAGCATTGCTTCAGGATGATAGGATCACCGCCGTTGAAAATTTTCAGTTTGAAGTGAACAAGAAAAAGGTGCTGACCACTTTCACGGTGATCAGCATTTTTGGCCCCATTTTTACGGAAATGGAGGTGGAAACCTGATGTATGAAAATATCACCTATGCGCTGTTGCTGAACCGGATGCTGGAAAAGGCCCTGTCCATCAACAACAATCTTGATACCCGTGAAGGTTCTCTGGTGTGGCTTGGCAACGCCCCCGCCGCCGTGGAACTTCAAAACCTGTATATCCAGCTTGATACCGTTCTGAATGAAACCTTTGCGGACACAGCAAGCCGGGATTACCTGATTTTGAGAGCGGCAGAACGGGGCCTTTCCCCTTATGCGGCCACCCCCGCTGTGCTGGAACTGTCCATCACGCCAACTTCTTTGTACTTGCCGATGAACACCCGGTTTTCTATTGGGGATTTGAACTACTATGTTTCCGCAGACCGGGGGAATGGAAAGTATGAAATCACCTGTGAAACAACGGGAGAAGCCGGAAATGATTATGGGGCCACGGTTATCCCCATTGAGTATGTGGATGGGCTTGAAACCTGTACCATTACCGCTTTGCTGATTCCCGGTGAGGATGAAGAAGATACTGAAGTTTTCCGTCAACGGTATTTCAATAGCCTTAATGCCCAAGCCTTCGGCGGCAACCGGATTGATTATATCGAAAAGGTGAACGCCATTCCCGGTGTGGGCGGTGTAAAGGTTTACCGGGCTTGGAACAGTGATATTCGCCCCGCTGAACTGGTTCCCCCTGAAGGAACAAGCGAATGGATCAGCGGCCTTTCCGGTGTGCCTGAAGCCGTGAAATCTTGGCTTGATACCGTGTATGCCGCCGCAAACAATAACAAGCTGACGGTGGGCGGAACGGTCAAGCTGGTGGTGATTGACAGTACCTTTGCGGAGCCTTCAGAACCTTTGGTGGAACTGGTACAGACCACCATTGACCCCTTGCAGAACGCCGGGGAAGGCGTGGGTATTGCGCCCATCGGCCATGTGGTGAAGGTGTACGGGGTGGAGAATGAAACCGTGAACCTGTCCTTCACGCTGACCTATCAGCAGGAATGGGGTTGGGAAGATGTAAAAACCTATGTGGAAACTACCATCAAGGCATATTTCACGGAATTGGCCCAAACATGGGCGGATCAGGAACAGCCCCTTGTGGTTCGTGTCAGTCAGATTGAAAGCCGCCTGTTGGCGGTTAGCGGGATTCTGGATATTGCTGATACGAAAATCAACGGAACAGAGGCCAACTATGAACTGGCCCTTGATCATATCCCGGTTCTTGGTACTATTACCCCGGCAACCGGTAAGCAGAGCGCATAAAGGAAGGTGATTGAATGGATCGCAAGCTAATCAATTACCTTCCTTATGTTGTCCGGGATTATGCGGAATTTCAAGGGATTACCGGAGCCGAGCAACCGGAGTTTGAAAACGCATGGGCGGCGGTGGATGATCTTCTGAATAATCAGTTTATCAAAACCGCTGGAAATCTTGGGTTGTCCAGATGGGAAAAAATCTTGGGTATCACCCCAAAAGGAACAGATACCTTGGATGATCGCCGCTTCCGGGTGCTTACCCGCCTGAATGAAGAACTTCCCTATACCTTGCCACAGTTGCGGGTGATCTTGGAAAGCCTTTGCGGAGCCGGTAACTATTCGGCTGATGTGGCAGATTACACCCTTTTGGTAAAGGTGGGTGTGGCCGCAAAGAAAAATTTCCAAGATGTTCAAACCTTGCTGAAAAGAGTTGCCCCAGTCAACTTGGTTTTGGTAGTTCAACAGTTGTTCAATATTCACCAAGTATTGGGCGGGTTTACCCATGCCCAACTTGCTTGGTACACCCATTCTGAAGTAAGAACAGAAGAACTTCAAACCCATGAATGTACCCCACACAAAACACTTCGGCCCTTCACCCATGCCCAGCTTGGAGGGCTGGAAAACAAATCTATCAGAAAGGAAATGACAGATGGCACAGTTCACACCTAATTATGATCTGGTGAAACCAGCCCAAGAAGATTTCTACAATGTGGACGATCAGAACCGCAATATGGATAAAATTGATACGGCCCTAAAAGCCCATGATGATTCCTTGGCCGGAAAAGCGGATCTTGGGGAAGATGGTAAGGTGAAGCCTGAACAGCTTCCCGATTCCAGTTCTGACCCCACAGAAGCGATTGAAGAAGCCATTAACACCCACAATGAAAGCCCTTCCGCCCATGCTGATATTCGGGAAACTGTGAAAAAAGCCCTTTCCGCCGCACAGACCGCACAGGAAACGGCGGATTCGGCCTTGGAAGCTGTGTCAGGGTTGATTTATACCATTGATGTTGTTCCGTCGCAGAACGGCACCCTAACCTATAATGGCGGGGAACAAAGCCCGTCTTGGAACAGCTACAACCCGGAAACTTTGACCCTTGGCGGAACCACAACCGCCACCAATGCGGGAACTTATACCGCCACCTTCACCCCCAAAGGAAAGTATAAGTGGACAGATGGAACGCAGACCCCCAAACAGGTAACTTGGACAATCAACAGGGCCACGGTTTCTGTCCCTTCTCAAAGCGGAAGCCTTACTTATACCGGTTCCACTCAAAGCCCGACTTGGGCCGGTTATGACAGTTCTAAAATGACCATCGGCGGCACTACCAGCGGCACCAACGCTGGAAGCTATAATGCCACTTTCACCCCCGGTTCTAATTACCAATGGACGGATGGGGGAAGTGCGGAAAAAGCCGTTGCTTGGACGATTGGAAAGGCCACAGGAAGCCTTTCTTTGAACAAATCTTCCATTTCCCTGAATGTTTCTAAAATGTCTGACACAATCACCGTGACCCGCCCCGGCACCGGCGTAATCAGCGCCGTGTCCAGCGCCCCCAGCGTGGCTTCTGTGAGCGTTTCCGGGAATGTGGTAACTGTTACCGGCAAGGCAAAAGGAAACGCCACAATTACCGTCAGCGTGGCCGCAGATACGAACTATACTGCCCCGGCTGATAAAACCTGTTCCGTTAATGTCACGCTTCCCACGAATACCCTGAATGATAACGATTGGGCCACCATTAAACAAGTCAGTGATTCCGGTAAGGGTTCCAGCTATTGGGCGGTTGGTGATATGAAGTCCATTCAGATCAACGGCAAGGTTGGGAACTTCACTTTCTCCAATCTGACCATCAACACCTTCATTTTGGGCTTCAACCACAACAGCGGCAAGGAAGGGAATAACAAAATTCACTTCCAGATTGGCAAAATCGGCACCACAGCGGTTGCCCTTTGCGATAGCCAATATAACAGTAATCAAAACAACAATGGCTATTTCAATATGAATCCTAATAATAGCAATAGTGGTGGTTGGAAAGAAAGCTATATGCGGAAAACGCTGTTGGGCAACACCGGCACACCCACAAGCCCCCCTTCCAATTCGCTGTTGGCGGCTTTGCCTTCCGCCTTGCGGAATGTGATGAAGCCTGTAACCAAGTACACGGATAATGTGGGCAACAATACCGGCAATACCCAAAGCAATGTGACCAGCACCACCGATTACTTGTTTTTACTGGCTGAATATGAAGTGTTCGGTTCCAGAAGCTATGCAAATAGCTATGAACAAAATTATCAGGTGCAATATGATTATTACAAAGCTGGTAACAGCAAAGTAGCCAATAATCACACCAGCACCACCTCGGCGGTGTGGTGGTGGTTGCGTTCCCCTCGTTACACCAGCCTTAACGGTTTCTGCAGTGTCAGCGGCGACGGCTACGGCGGCAGTAGCAACGCTTACTACTCGGCTGGCGTGCGGCCCGGCTTTGCTGTCTAATCCCCTGCAGGATTATCCCGGCCCCATCCCGCCCCCGCAAGGGGGCGGCTTCGCCGGGTGAAAGGAAAATAAAAAAATATTCGGCGCGTAAGCGCCGACGCGATTTTTGAAAAATTGCTTTTTCCGTTCAAAGTGCTATCACTTACCTGTCTTTAGAGCGCATACACAAACCGAAAAACGCCATACAATAATCTTATGCAAAATTTTTGGAGGTTATAGGATGGCGACCAATAAGCGGGTTTTTACCTTGCGATTATCAGATGAAGTATTTGACAAAATCGGGGCGCTTGCAACCCGTGATCATCGGTCAATAACCAACTACATTGAATATGTGCTTCTAAAGCACTTGGAAGATGTAGAAAGAGAGCAAGGCCCGATTGAAATTGACAACACACCAAGAGGGGTGTAACCGTGTCCGTACTGAAGCAAAAGCGAACCACAAGTAAGGCTGAATTCATCAATACAGCTAACCAAATCTATGTTGAAACCATCAACTTTCTCACCCGCCTTTCCGCCCGGTATTCCCGGCTGATTGCGGAGCCAATCGCAAAGCTGGCCGGTGAGATCATAGACCATGCGGAAAAGGCCAACAGCATTTTTCCTTCAGACCAACAGCGGGTGAGTTTGCGGAAGGCGCATTTGCTTGAAGCAAGGGCTTCCCTGATGGCGCTTGATGTTCGCCTAACCCATGTTTATCTGATTTTGAACCAGAACCCGGAAGGGGCCTTTACTACTTCCAAGGGAAATGCAGTCAAATCACAAGACGCAATGGAAAAATTGGATAAGATGGCGCAAAATCTTGGTGAACTGATCGACAAAGAAAATGAACTTTTGAAAGGGGCCATTAAGAATGTAGGTTCAAGATTGAAAACTTAACTTCAAATTAGGTGTATCTCTGTTAATGTGACCTCGGCGGTGTGGTGGTGGTTGCGTTCCCCTCGTTACACCAGCCTTAACGGTTTCTGCAATGTCAGCGGCGACGGCAACGGCGGCAGTAGCAACGCTTACTACTCGGCTGGCGTGCGGCCCGGATTTTGCGATTGCGAGGTCAAATGGAGTAACAGAAACCCGGCTTTTGGATTTCAGGTGAAAGACGACCTTCGCAAAAGGAGAGATACTTCCTTGGGTAGCCAATCCCTAAAACTGCCCTTTGATGCCCTTACACGGACGCTTCTTGCATGGTGGGGGATCGTGCCATATCCCATTTCATGTGCAAGGGCAAAGCAGATTAGACGGCACCCTTACAATTTATCTGTACGAAAGGCGAATACTTATTTTTATGACAAGCCAAGAACGGCATGAAGCAAGATACCAGCGCCGCAAAGCAAAGCGGCAAGCGAGAAAACAGGCCCGGTGTAATGCCCTTGGGCCTATGGAAAAGATCTTTTCCTATCGCAAAATGTTCTTCTATGGGAAGAAGTGCTGTAACGGGGTACGGTGGAAACAGAGTGTTCAGAACTTTGAAGGACACCTGTTTTCAGGAACGGCCAACAGACGGCGGAAGGTTTTGGATCAAAACTGGAAGCCTATGAAATGTACCCACTTCACCTTATGTGAGCGGGGCAAAGTACGGCCCATAGATGCACCCCATATTACAGATCGACAAATCCACAAAGCCCTTTGTAATGAAGTTCTGACCCCTTTATATGGCCCCTGTATGATTCACGACAACGGAGCAAGCCAAAAGGGGAAGGGCCTTCACTGGCACTTCCGCCGCCTGAAGGAACAGCTTCATTGGCATTACCGGAGGTATGGCCGGGAAGGTGCGGTTTTACTGTTGGATTTGAAAGGCTTTTTCCCGAATGCGCCCCATGCGCTTCTGTACCAACGGCACCAAGAACTAATTCTAAACCCCAATCTTCGGGCCTTGGCTGATACTGTAATACAGAATTCCCCATGCCCGACACCGGGCCGGGGATTGCCCTTGGGAGTGGAACCATCACAGCAAGAAATGGTTGCCTTACCCAGCGCAATAGATAATTGGATTAAATGTCAAGCCGGGGTTCACTGTTTCGGCCACTACATGGACGATTATTATTTAATCTTTCCTGATGTGGAAGCCCTGAAGAAACTTGGGCATGAGGTTGTTCGGCGGTTTGAAGCTCTCGGAATTCGAGTGAACAAACGGAAGTGTAAGATCATACCCCTGACAAAGCCCTTCCGGTTCTGTAAAGCAAGATTCACGCTGACGGAAACCGGGAAGATCAAAGTGAACGGGAACAGGGATGGTGTGAAACGGGCAAGGCGAAAGCTGAAGCTGTTCCACCGGGAATTTCTTGAAGGGAAGCGGTTATTATCAGAAGTTGAACAGTTTATGGAATGCCAAACCGCCTATTACCGGAACTTCAATGACCACGGAAGATTGTTGCGGTTAAGGCGGCTATATCATGCTATCTTTTTCGGAGGTGCAAAATGTATAGGATCATCAAAGACGGGGCCAACATTGGCTTGACCGAAAATCTGAACTACATTAAACAGGCCGAAAATGGTTGCTATGTCCTTTGCCCGGAGCATGATGCTTCGGGCATTGTTTTTGCCGGGACTGTGTACCATTTGCTTGGCCGGGATACTTTGGATGGGGCGGAAACCGTCAGTTTGGAAGAAACTGATGCGGGAACAGAAATCACCAAATCCAATGAAGCTGGCGGGATCGTGTTTGTGACAATGGCGGAAGCCGGGAGCATTGACCCGGTAACGGCGGCGGAACACGCTGATCTGTTTGCGGAATGGGCCTATCCTGTAAACTATACCTTGGGCCAAATCCGCCGCTATAAAGGCACCCTTTACAAGTGTGTTCAGGCCCATACTTCCCAAGAGGATTGGACACCGGACACGGCACACAGCCTTTGGAGCCTGACCGCCGATCCTTCGGAGGAATGGCCTGAATGGATTCAGCCTATCGGGGCGCATGATGCCTATGCTTTGGGGGCCAAGGTGAGCCACAAGGAAAAGCACTGGACTTCCACGGTTGCAAATAATGTGTGGGAGCCGGGTGTATATGGTTGGGAGGAAGCCACCGATGGAGTATAAAACCTATCTGGCCCGGAAGCGGCTGAAGAAGCTGGTGATTTGCGGCCATGTGAACATTCCCTATGGAACCGCCGTGACCAATGAAGGCGGGGTTCTGATGTGGAACGGAAAACCGGTTTGCGCCACTACCAGCCAAGATGCCTTTGATTTCTTCAGTCAGAACGATGATGGCCGGGGCCGGGAGCGTGGGGAGCTGGTTTCCGCTATCCTGATTAAGTTGGCAAAGCAGGATCAGCAGAAAGAGCGGTGGGGCCGTGTTTGGGAAGATCCCCTTTGCCGAAAGTATAAGCGCCCGGAACATGAAGATTTCTGGATTTGGAATTATGACTTCTACAATGCGCCGGTTGAGGATTTGCGCTATATCCTGAAGCTGGTGGAGGGGTGACGCAATGACGGTGTATCAGTGGCTTTGCTTGCTTGGGATTCCCGCCCTGATTGCGGGGGTGTTCAAGTACCTTCACACCCTGATCAAGCGCAATGCGGATGATAACAAGGCGCTGAAATTAGGGGTTCAGGCCCTTTTGAGAAGCCAAATGATCAGTGACTTCAACAAGTATTCGGAAAAAGGCTATGCGCCCATTTACGCAAGGGAAAGTTTTGAAAATTGTTGGAAGCAATATCATTCATTGGGGGTGAATGGGGTGATGGACGATCTTCACAAGAAATTCTTGGAGTTGCCCACGGAAGCCCCGGATGAATGAGCCGTGTAAAGAAGAAACCGAAAAAGGAATTTTCCAAAGTCCTGTTGGGATGTGTGGGGGCCGTCACGCTGGTTGTGACGGCCTTCACTCTTGCTATCGTTTGGAAAACCGGGGACACTTCGCCCCTTGCGTATCTGATCCCGGCCATATTCGCTGAACTGGCAACCGCCACAGGCTTTTACTATTCCAAGGCCAAGGCTGAAAACCGGATCAAATTGCGGAAGCAATACGGCCCGGAAATCTACAATGATACAAAGGAGATGTGAACCATGCTGGATGCAGTTCTGAAAAATCTGATTGATATTGGATGGGCCATGCTGATTTTCTTGGCGGCTTACTTGGCAAATGTGGCCTTTTCCCTGTATTACAACATTCGGATTTTGCTTCAGCCCTTTGACAAGAACAAGGCTATCAATTCCGCCTTGAAGGTTGCGGCCTTTGTGGTGGGGTTGACCTTGCTTTGTGTGAGCATTACCACATTGCCCCTGTTCGCTGAACAGCTTGGATGGGCAATCCCGGAAGAATACACGGATATTTTTGCCGATCTGGTGATTGTGGGTGCTGTACTGTTGGTTTCCTGTAAGTATATCAAGGAAGCCTTCACCAAATTTAATGCCATTCTTCAGGCGAAAGGGGAAGATGAACAATGAAACTGGTACAAAATTTTCTGACAAAAAATGATTGCTACAAAAGCGGCAGGAAGATCACGGTGAAAGGGCTGATGCTTCATTCCGTGGGATGTTCCCAACCCAATGCTTCTGTGTTCGTGAAGAACTGGAACCGTTCTGGCCTTGAAGCCTGTGTGCATGGGTTCATTGACGGAAACACCGGCACTGTATATCAGACCCTTCCTTGGAACCACCGGGGCTGGCACGCTGGCGGAGCCGCCAACAACACCCACATTGGGGTTGAAATGTGTGAACCGGCCTGTATCAAGTACACGGGTGGGGCAACCTTCACTTGTTCTGATACTGCTACCGCAAAAGCCGTGGCAAAGAGAACCTATGAAGCGGCGGTTGAACTGTTCGCTTCCCTGTGCAAGCAGTACAACCTTGACCCCATGAAGGACGGGGTGATCATTTCCCACAAGGAAGGTTGCGTCCGTGGGGTTGCTTCCAATCATGGTGATCCTGAACACCTGTGGAACCAGCTTGGAACCGGCTACACCATGAACGGCTTCAGGAAGGCCGTACAAGCCGCCATGAAGGGCGGGGGTGTAACTACTACCCCCAGCACTGGAAACGCCGCCACGGGCGGCACAGGGGCCACAGTGAAGCCCTATTTGGTGCGGGTGACGGTTTCCGATCTGTATATCAGAAAAGGCCCCGGAACCAACTACGGGAAGAATGGTTTCATTGCGCCCGGTGTTTATACCATCGTGGCAGAAAGCGCCGGGGCCGGTGCTACCAAGTGGGGCAAACTGAAAAGCGGCGCTGGCTGGATCAGTCTTGACTACGCAAAAACGGTGTGATACCGTGTTAATAGTTTGTTACTAATACCCCCGATTTGACCCACTTTCAATGGGCTGAAATGTTCAATATTTGGGCGCTTCGGAGCGTTGCAGAGCATACTAATTCATGGTATATTACCCCCTACACTTTAGCGGATGGATGCCGTGAGGAGGGCTTGTATGAAAAAATTCCGGCTGAGGGATTACCTGCCGGTGCTGATCATGGTCCTGTGTGCGGCGATATTCGGCGTGCTGCTGGCCACCGGGGTCATGGATCTGGATACGGTGCCGCAGCTGGTGGCGGACCGGCCTGCGCTGGCGGTGCTGGTGGTGCTGGGACTGTATGTGCTGAAGGGCTTTTCCGGCGTGGTGGTATACAATGCGCTGGTGGTCATGGTGTCCATGGTGCTGCCGCTGCCGGTGGCGCTGGCCGTCAACGGCGTGGGGACGGCGGTGTGCTTATCCATCTCTTACGCCATGGGGCGGTTCACCAAGACGGAGAGTCTGGAGTCGGTGCTGGACCGGCATCCCAAGATCAAGCGCTATTTCAGCGCCACGCAGGAATACGGCTTTGCCATGTGCTTTGCCATCCATATGCTGGGGCTGAACATGGAGGTGCTGGGACTGCTGCTGGGGATGCTGCGGGTGGATTACCTGACGTATCTGGCGGGGTCGTGGCTGGCCATTGCGCCGGGGATGGTTTGTCTGGTCATCGCCGGAAATTCGCTGGATCTCAGTTCACCGGTGTTTTGGGTCTTCCTGGCCATCAACACGGTACTGGTGGTGTGCAGCGTGGTGTACACCCTGCGAAAGCTCCGGGCCGCCAAGGCCAAAGGCGAGAAGCAGGACGGGTAGAGGATGATCGGCTGCGGGCGGAGCTGCTGCTGTCGTGGATGCCGGAGCAGCTGGACGATCTGCACGATGCCGCCTACTGGCGGGCGCTGCTGGGGCGGTGTCAGGGAGCGGAGGTGCTTCAGGTCCGGGAGATGGAGAGCCATGAGGAGTTCTGGGCCGACTGGCTGCGGCAGGACAACGAATACGCCATCGGCGACCGCAAGGCCATGGAGGCCGGAGGTATTTGAACTTCATCGCCATGGTGCTGCGGAAGAAGTAAAAGACAGCAAGGCCCCCGAAGCGAATGGCTTCGGGGACCTTGCCGTTTGGGGGGGGAGATAGAGTGAGAGGTCAGATGACGTAGTTGTCGCCCTGCGGAACGGCCATCAGGTCCGCCAAGGTGATGCCGGAGAAATATTTCCGGGTCAGGTCATAGTAGCCCTGCCACACCGAGAGGGTGCGGCACTCCCCGGCCCGCTGGCAGGGGGAGGCATCCGTTTGCAGGCAGGACACCGGGGCCAGCTCGCCCTCCGTCACCCGCAGGATCTCCCACAGGTCGTACTGCTCCGGGTCACGGTTCAGCCGGTAGCCGCCGCCGATGCCGTGGCTGCTGTCCAGCAGGCCGGCGTTTTTCAGGGCGGGCATCAGCTTCTCCACATATTTCAGGGAGATGCTCTGCCGGGCGGCTACGTCCTTGATGGGGGTATAGCCCACGCCCCGATGCTCGGCCAGATCCAGCAGGATCCGAATGGAATAACGTCCTTTGGTGGAAATCATGGTGTATGCCTCCTCATTTATTAAGCCTATTATACCACTAAGCTGGTAGGAAAAGCAAGCGCCGTGACAGTTGTCTTGCGAAAAATCTCGGGGCAGCTTTTCCGGAAAAAGCCCACCGGGGAGCGCAGCGGCTCTCCGGTGGGCGTTGATGATAGGAAAATTATTTGGTGTGGAAATAGAGGATGCCCAGCGTGCGGGGGCCGCAGTGACTGGAGACGGTGCAGCCGGCCCGTGTGTGCAGCACCTCGTCAAAGGGCTGGTAGCTGCGGACGGCGGCCTCCACCTGCGCCAGCTCCTCCGGGGTGAAGCCGCCGGATTCGGTGATGAAAATGCGGCGGGTGTCAATGTCATCCCGGCCCTTGAGCCGCTCCCGGATGTACTGGAGCAGGCAGCTCACATAGGGGCCACGGTACTTCTTGCCCACCATCATCTGGCCGTCCTTCACCTGAATGCAGGGACGCAGGTTCAGCATATTGGCCCCCAGCAGGGCAACGCCCGAGCAGCGGCCGCCCTTGTGCAGGAAGTCCAGACGCTCCACCAGAAAGCTGACATCCAGCAGCTCCCGGCGACGCTCCATCTCGTGGGCGATCTCCTGAGCGGTGAGCTTGCCCTCACGGGCCAGCTGGGCCGCCTCCAGCACCAGCTGGCCGATGCCGGTGGAGAGGCTGCGGGAGTCCACGGGGTAGACGTTCCCCACCTCCTGAGCGGCGATGCAGGCATTCTGGTAGCAGGCGGACATATCGCCGGAGATGTGGAAATGCACCACGGCGTCGCACTCCTCCAGCTGGCGGCGGAAGAACTGGGTGTAGTCGTACACCGACACCGCCGCTGTGCTGCACATTCCGCCGCCGGCGTTGACGTGGGCGTAAATTTCGTCGGGGGTGATGTCCTTGCCGTCCACCAGAGACTGGCCGTCCCGGACGATGTACAGGGGGGTGATGCGGATGTCGTATTTTTCTATGAGCTCCGGGGACAGGTCACAGGTGCTGTCAGCGGATATTCTAATATTCATGATTAGCAGATACCTTTCTGTATATTATTAAATCTCACAAATTGGCGACTGAAATATTATATCACACGAATCCTATCATGGCAATCCCCTTTTTGCAACGGAAAATGGCGGTTTTGTTCGGTATCCTGCACAAGTGCGGCGGGGCGTCCGGGAGGATGGACAGTGGGGGCGAAAAAGAAGCGGCACATGGCAAGCCATGTGCCGCTAGGGGGGATGAGAGGTCAGTCCATGGTGGGGCGCTCGTCGCCCAGGAAGAACACGGCCACTGTGCCGGGGCCGCTATGGGAGCCGATGATGGTGCCGATGTCGCACAGGCGAATGTTGCCCTTCAGGTGGGGGAAGCGCTCCTCCAGCGCCGTGATGAGCAGGGCGGCGTCCTCCGGGCACTGGGAGTGGCAGACGAAGCAGCGCTGGTCGTAGTCCCGGCCGCCCTGAGCGTGCTGCTCCATGGTGTCCACGGTGGTCTCCGCCGCCTTTTTCTTGCCACGGACCTTGCTGTAAGCCTTGATGGCGCCCTTGTCGTCCAGACGCATGATGGGGCAGATGTTCATGATGGTGGCCACCATGGCCGCTGCGCCGGAGACACGGCCGGTGCGGCGGAACTGGGTCATGTTGGAGGAGAAGAACTGGTGGTGGACCTTGTTGCGGTTTTCCAGCACCCACCGAGCCGTCTCCTCCAGCGTGGCGCCGCTGTCCCGCAGGTCCGCCGCCGCATCCACCAGCAGGCCGTAGCCGGAGGAGGAGCACAGGGAGTCGATGACCACGAGTTTCTTATCAGGGTACTTCTCCTGCAGAAGCTTGGCCGCTGCCTCGGCGTTGTGGACGGAGCCGGACTGGCCGGAGGTGAAGGCGATGTGCAGCAGATCGCCCTTTTCCAGCTGGGCCTCGAAGAAGTCCAGATAGGCGCCGACGTTGATCTGGGAGGTCTGGGGCAGCTCCGCCTCCAGAAAACGGTAGAACCGGGGCAGCGCCTCCGGGTCACGGCCCATGTCGTCTACGTACTCCTGCCTGCCCGTCCACCACGTAGGTATAAAACAGCACGGGGAATGTCTCTGCTCTGCATATAGGTGTAGGGCAGGTCCACGGTAGAGCAGCAGCTGAGAATGAATTTACGTTCCATACGTCCTCCTCCGGTCAATACACAAAATACGCACACTGACGGGGTATATTGCAACACACTGTCTATTATATCACATTTCGCCGCCGTGTCAACGAAAAGTCCCTGTGGTTTCACCGTTGCAATCCGGGACGCAGTCCGATATAATAAAGGTTCAGATCATGATCCCGGAGGCGGCATATGTTCATTCTCACAGAGAAAAATCAGGCGGCGGCGGTGCGGCAGGCGCTGCGGCAGCGGCTGGAGGATACCGGCGTTACGGTGGCGCATCCCGGCGGGGAGGTGCTGGTGCTGGAGGGGGAAACCTTTCGGCTGGACGGGGAGAGCCTGCGGCTTGTGCCCGGTGTGCGGGCGGTGCAGCGGCTGTCGGAGCCGTATCCGCTGGCGGGTCGGACGGGGCATCCGGAGGACACGGTGGTATCCGTGGGCAAGGCCCGCATCGGGCAGGACTTCTGCCTCATTGCCGGGCCCTGCGCCGTGGAGTCGTCGGAGCAGGTGACCTCCATCGCCCGGCAGGTGTCCGCCGCCGGGGCGCAGCTGCTGCGGGGCGGCGCCTTCAAGCCCCGGACCTCCCCCTATACCTTTGGAGGGCTGGGGGCTGAGGGGCTGGAGCTGCTGTGCCGTGCGGGCCGGGAGACGGGCTTGCCGGTGGTGTCGGAGATCACCGATCCCCGGCAGCTGCCGCTGTTCCGGGAGGTGGACGTCCTGCAGGTAGGGGCACGGAATATGCAGAACTTCGAGCTGCTGCGGGAGCTGGGACGGCAGGAGAAGCCGGTGCTGCTGAAGCGCAGCTTCGGGGCCACCGTGGCGGAGCTGCTGCAGGCGGCGGAATACATCCTTGCCGGCGGCAATGAGCGGGTGATCCTCTGCGAGCGGGGCATCCGCACCTTCGAGACGGACAGCCGGGCCACGCTGGATGTGGCGGGCATTGCCGCCCTGAAGGAGCAGTCCCATCTGCCGGTGCTGGCCGATCCCAGCCATGCCGCCGGGCGGCGGGAGCTGGTGGTCCCGCTGGCGCTGGCTGCGGCAGCCGCCGGGGCGGACGGACTGATGATCGAGGTCCATGACCGGCCGGAGGAGGCCCTCTCCGACGGACGGCAGGCCCTGACCTGCGGCGAATTTGCCCGGCTGGCCCGACGGGTGCAGGCACTGACGGCGCTGCTGCGGCAGGAGGAATGACAAAAGGTGAAACAGCCCTCACGGCAAAGCCGTGAGGGCTGTTTTTATGCGGAAAAGAACCCGGCGGAAAAGGCGGGTCCAAACCTACCATATCACGCCGAAGGCCGGGATGCAAGAGAAATCTTCTCCGGCGGGAAAATTTCGGTTGACTGCCCCATCACAGGGGGCGGGAGGGGGAAAATCTTGATGATTCTGCGGGCTTGACGGCGGTTTTCTCCGGCGGTAAAATCGGTGGGTAAAAAAATCAGGGGGCGGAGAAGCGCCCCACTGTCAAAAGGAGAGGGAGCCATGAAGTATATTTTTGTCACCGGTGGTGTGGTGTCCGGGCTGGGCAAGGGCATCTGCGCCGCATCTCTGGGGCGGCTGCTGAAGCAGTGCGGCCTGCGGGTCAGGAACCAGAAGTTTGACCCATACCTCAACGTGGATCCCGGCACCATGAGTCCCTATCAGCACGGGGAGGTGTTCGTCACCGATGACGGGGCGGAGACGGACCTGGATCTGGGCCACTATGAACGGTTCGTGGACGAGGCGCTGGACGCCAACTCCTCCGTCTCCTCCGGGAAAATCTACTGGAGCGTATTGAACCGGGAGCGGCAGGGAGGCTATCTGGGCGGCACGGTACAGATCATCCCTCACGTCACCGATGAGATCAAAAACCGCATCTACGCCATGGATGACGGGCAGACGGATGTGGTCATCTCCGAGATAGGCGGCACGGTGGGCGACATCGAGAGCCAGCCCTTTCTGGAGGCCATCCGGCAGGTGGCGGCGGAGAAGGGCAAGGAGAACGTGCTGTACATCCATGTGCCGCTGATCGTGTCCATCCCCGGCAGCGGGGAGCTGAAGAGCAAGCCCACCCAGCACTCGGTGAAGGAGCTGCTGAGCATCGGCATCCAGCCGGACATTCTGGTGTGCCGCACGGACAGCCCCATTACCGGGGACATCCGGCGGAAGATCGCCCTGTTCTGCAACGTGGAGGAGGACTGCGTCATCCCCAACGTCACGGCCTCCACCCTGTATGAGGTGCCGCTGCTGCTGGAGCGGGAGGGGCTGTGCCGGGTGGCCTGCCGCAAGCTGGGGCTGCCGGTGGTGGAGCCGGACATGGCCCGGTGGCGGGCCATGGTGGAGAAGATCCACGGGGTACACCGCCATGTGACCATTGCGCTGGTGGGGAAGTACACGGGATTGCACGATGCGTATCTCAGCGTGGTGGAGTCCCTGTTCCACGCAGGCACCGCCTGCGACGCAGAGGTGACCATCCGGTGGGTGGACTCCGAGACCCTGACACCGGAGAACGTGGAGCAGATGCTGGCCGGGTGCGGCGGCGTGCTGGTTCCCGGCGGCTTCGGGGATCGGGGCATCGAGGGGATGATTTTAGCGGCTCAATATGCACGGGAGCATCAGGTGCCGTATCTGGGCATCTGCCTGGGGATGCAGATCGCTGTCATCGAGTTTGCCCGCCACGTGGTGGGCTGGGCCGACGCCCACAGCGCCGAATTCACCGCCATGACGGCCCATCCCGTCATTGACCTGATGTCCGATCAGGTGGGCGTTACCGCCAAGGGCGGCACCATGCGGCTGGGCAAGTACCCCTGCCGGCTGGCGGAGGGGAGTCTGGCCCGGAGGGAGTACGGCACGGAGGATATCTCCGAGCGCCACCGGCATCGGTACGAGTTCAACAACCGCTTCCGCTGCGAGATGGAGGCGGCGGGGCTGCGGCTGTCGGGCCTGTCCCCGGACGGCAGTCTGGTGGAGATCGTGGAGGAGCCTGCCCACCGCTGGTTCGTGGGGGCGCAGTTCCACCCGGAGTTCAAGAGCCGTCCCGACCGGCCGCACCCCCTGTTCCGGGGCTTTGTGCAGGCATCGCTGGAGACGGCGGAATAAGGCGTATCCGAAAAGCGGCAGGAGGAAGTGACCTCCTGCCGCTTGTGACTGTCGATAAACCCTCCGGTTTTTTCGACAAAAGGCTTGCAGTCTGCTGCGCGCATAATTTGCGTGCCATAGGCGCACAAATTCCACACTTGCAGCCTGAGAAGTATTTCCTTTCACGCACATGTCGCGAGAGAAAATGATTTTACTTCTTTGCCGCCTGCGGGCGGCAAACTCTGCGAGGCTTTTTGCGGGGCCAAGGGGGGTGCGCTTTGAAGCGGGAGGGGCGGCTTTTTGTGAAAAAATCCCGGCTATGCCTTGAAAGCCGGAGGGAAATTGTGGCATAATGGAAAAAACAGCATCCATCCGGCGGGAGGTCACACCATGAACAGAAAACGCATCCGACAGATGAACACGGCCCTGCTGCGGCGGCTCACCGGCCGCCCTACGGCGGAGTATTTCAGCGGCCAGCCCCTGCTGGAGCGGCTGGAGAGCGAGAACTACATCCAGCGCTTTGTGCCCCTTTACGACGGCACCCGGCTGCGCTGCGGCGACGTGCTGGAGCTGTGCCGCCCGGAGCTGGCGGAGCTTTCCGGCGGGGAGCCGGAGGGCGGGTGGCTGCGCTTTGCCTATGACTTTGCCCGGCGGCAGCTGTTCCCGGAGAAGGAGGCCCCTGCGGCCTATGACGCCGGGGCGGTGTTTTTCCTGTCGCTTTTGCAGGTGCTTTTTGCCGCCGAACGGGAGAAGCTGCCCTTTGACCCGGCGTGGGATCTCGCCTTCCTGTCGGAGGCGGAGGCGGCAGAGTGCGCCTGCGGTGCCAGCTATCGACAGATGCTGCGGCAGTGGAAGCGGGAGTACGTCTATGAGATGATGCGGCTGGGGCTGGAGGTGACGCCCTACCGCACGCTGGAGCATATCGCCGGGGTGCATCACATCGCATTGACCTGCGGCCGGGCGCTGCGGCGCAGCGGCACGGCGGTGGATCTGGCGCTGGTATCCGGCAGCGCCGCCGGACACGACATCGGCAAGTTCGGCTGCCATCCGGGGGAGCGGGTAGCGTATCTGCACTACTACTACACGGATCTGTGGTTCCGCCGCCACCGGCTGACGGACATCGGCCATGTGGCCGCCAACCACTCGGTATGGGATCTGGAGCCGGAGTATCTGTCGGCGGAGGCGCTGCTGCTGATCTATGCGGACTTCCGGGTGAAGCAGACCCACGACCCGGAGGGGCATGAGATCACGCGCATCTCGTCGCTGGCCGAGGCCTTTGACGTGATTTTGAACAAGTTAGACGACGTGGACGGGGAGAAGCGCCGCCGCTACACCAGAGTTTATGCCCGCTTGCAGGACTTCGAGGCGTATATGATCCGCCGGGGAGTGGACGTGACCATGCAGGGGGCGGACACGCAGCCGCTGGCGGAGCGGGCGGTGGCCCTGATGGAGGATGCGGAGGTGCTGGAGTCCCTGACCATGCAGTGTGTGGCCCACAACATGGAGCTGATGGACCGGCTTACCGGGCAGCGGAGCTTTGCCTCCCTGCTGGAGCAGGCCCGTGGCGAGACCAACTGGCGGCGGCTGCGGGCCTATCTGGGGGTGTTCGAGTCCTACTCCCTGTATCTGCACATTCCACAGAAGGTGCAGACGCTGGCCTTTCTCTATGAGCTGCTGATGCACCGTGAGGGGGACATCCGCCGTCAGGCGGCGGCCCTCATGGGAGAGATCATCGCAGGGTTCCACGCAGGCTACGCCAAGGAGCGTCCGGCGGACAGCCGTCCCGACCTGCGGACGGTGACGGATCTGGATCAGTGGAGGCTGTATCTGGAGAAGATCATCTATCCGGATCATAAGCTGATGCCCCAGCACCGGGGGTGGATCCGGTTCACCCTGAAATTCTGCGTGAAGTCCCTGCTCTCCCGCTGCCCCGGACGGGAGGAGCGGTTTCTGGCGCCGGTGCTGGCGTATCTGCGGCGGCCGGAGCAGCTGGACGATCAGGTGGCGCTGCAGCTGCTGGATGCGGCGGCGGACCTGCCGCTGGAGCTGTGTACCCGGCCCCAGCTGAATACGCTGCTCCGTGCGGCGGAGGTACTGTCCGGGCGGGAGAGCCTGACGGTGCAGGCGGCGGCCATGCTGCTGCTGGATCACGTCCACACCTCCATGCCCCGGCAGAAGAGGCCCCTGAAAATTTTGCAGGAGATGGACTGCGGCAATATGTCGCTGGCCCTGCTGCGGGAGGATATCTGCGCCGGGGGGCTGCATTTGCAGGAGGCGCAGGTGTCGGATATTTTTCTGGATAACCTCAAGACCGCCACGCCGTGGATCATCAAGCAGGTGAACCTGCGGCTGCTGACGGACGATGCACGGAACGACCACGGCTCGGCCCTACACATCGCCACGCATCTTTCTAACCTCATCAAGGTCAGCGACCGGGTCACGGTGCGCCACAGCGCAGGATTGGCGCTGCTGGAGATCGCTCCCCGGCTGACGGTGGATCAGCGCAATGAGGTCTCCGTGGAGCTGTGCCGGGGGCTGGAGCTGGGGCAGCAGGAGTTCACCAAGTACATCCCCGACTATCTGGGGCGGTTTGCCCTGTGGCTGCCGCCGGAGCAGCTGGACGAGTGTCTGGCAGACCTGGGAGTGACCCTCAGCGCCTCCAGCAGTCGCATCGTGGCCCCGGTGCTGGACACGGTGGGCGTCATCTATGAGGAGTACGACGTCTATCATCAGCGGTTCCCGGAGGAAGCGGAGGAGACGTGCCTGTGCCGCCGGGACCGGCTGTTGGGGATGCTGATGCGGGGACTGGCGGGCATCGACGGAGAGACCCGGCAGGAGGCCATGCTGGTGCTGGGACAACGGGTGTTCGGCTCGGCACAGCTCAGCAGTGGTGAAAAGAGCCGGGCCTTCCCCCTGACGGCCCGGAAGCTGCTGACCACCTGCCGTCAGGAGGACGGGGATGCGTTGTCCTTTTACTATCGGGCCTCCATGCTGGGGCGGCTGTACCGCTTTTTGACGGCCCAGCGGCTGCGGGGCGGCTTCACCTTTGAAGCGCCACGGCCCATCGCCTTTTTCCCCGGTACCTTCGATCCCTTCACCCTGTCCCACAAGGCCATCGTCCGCACCATCCGGGATCGGGGCTTCGAGGTGCTGCTGGCCATCGATGAGTTCTCGTGGTCCAAGCGCACCCAGCCCTACCGCATCCGGCGGCGCATTGCCGCCATGTCGGTGGCGGACGAGTTCCATGTGCAGATCTTCCCGGAGGACTTCCCGGTGAACATCGCTAACCCGGAGAACCTCCACCGGCTGCGGCAGGCCTTCCCCGGGCGGAAGGTGTCCATCGCCGTGGGAAGCGACGTGGTGGCCCACGCCTCCTCCTATCGCAAGCCCGTGGAGCCGGACTCCATCCATACCTTCGACCACATCATCTTCCGCCGGCCCGGTCAGGAGGCCGGGGGCGGCTACGGCGGCATTTACGGCAAGGTACTGGAGCTGACGCTGCCGGAGCCGCTGGAGGAGATCAGCTCCACCCGCATCCGGGAGGCGGTGGACGCCAACCGGGACATCAGCAATCTGGTGGATCCGGCGGTGCAGGAGTTCATCTATCGGAGGGGACTGTATCTGCGGGAGCCGCAGGACAAGCCCCTGCTGCGGACGGAGGATCTGGATTTTACCGACTATCCCCGGCCGGATGCCTCCATGGAGGCCATGCTGGAGGGGATCTGCCCTGCCGCTATGGTGGAGAAGCTGTGGCAGTGCGGCGACAGTCTGCTGCTGCTGCGCCACGGGATGCAGGGGCAGGTGCTGGGAGCCGTCAGCTACCGGCAGCTGGAGTCCCGTGAGCTGTATGACCGGCTGGGGAGTCTGGAGCTCTCCGGCTATGTGCGGCAGAAGGCCGGGGGTCGGGCGCTGCTCATCAGCGGACTGTGGGTGCCGGAGGGCAGCCAGCAGCGGGAGCTGGGGCAACTGCTGCTGACGGAGGTGTTTACCATGGCGCTGGGGCAGGAGTATCCCTGCGCCCTGTACGATCCGCTGCCCGGTGCAGAGCACAGCTATGTGCTGAATTTGCTGCGGCGGCAGGGCTTTGTCCCGGCTCCGGTGTCGGGGCGGCCGGTGTTGGAGGTGGATATGCGCTGCCCCATCGTGCTGAGTTACAATGTGGACACCTCCATCAAGGCTCCGCTGGCCTCCATGCCCCGTGTGACGGCGGCGGTATCCGCTGCCCACCGGCGCTTGCAGGAGGCGCTGACGGAGCTGCAGCCGGGGTCACTGGTGCTGAGCCTGTCGGCGGGGATCATCTATCACCGGCTGCTCCAGCGCATCACCGCACGCAACGGCGTACCCGCCGAACCGGTGACGCCCCGGCGGCAGGGACCGGATATCTGCGTCCCCTATGGAAAGCTGCTGCGGGGCGTGGCGGTGCCTAATACCGTCACCAAGACCCTGCGTACCGACAAGGTATATGAGGCGGATCTGTCGGACTATGCCATCGAGGCCTACCCGGAGTATTCGCCGCTGCCGGATCAGGTGCGGACCATCCGGGCCTTTGACCGGCCCGTCATTCTGGTGGATGATCTGCTCCACGACGGCAAGCGGCTGCGGAGCCTGTCGCCGCTGCTGAAGGAGACGGGAACGCAGGTGGATCTGGTGCTGGTGGGCTATCTCACCGGCATGGGCCGGGATCTGATGGAGGAACTGGGGTATCCGGTGGAGAGCATCTACTATCTGCCCAATCTGCGGATGCGGTTCGTGGAGTCCACCCTGTATCCCTTCATCGGCGGAGACACCGTGCGACGGCGGGATCGGCTCACGGAGGGGCTTCAGCCCTCTGTCAACCGTATCTTGCCCTACGCCTCCCCGGAATTTGCCCCCATTGCCCCGGATGTGGCGTGGCGGCTGAGCCTGTGCTGTCTGGAAAACGCAAGGGACATCCTGCTGGCGCTGGAGGCGGAGTATCGCTTCCTCTATGCCCGGAACCTGACGCTGAACCGCCTCAGCGAGGCGGTGATCCTGCCCCTGTATCCGGATAAGGGCGGGTGCATGACCTATGATTTGAGCCGTACCGCCTCCACCTATCTGGAGGAGGACATCGAGCTGCTGAAGCGGGTGCGTCCCGCAGAATAAGGAGGCTAACGTGCGATACTATGACTGCGGCGGCTATCCCCTGTGCAGCCGGGAGGTGCTGGCGCTTCCGGCGCTGCACGCTCTGCCGGAGGCGGGGGAGGTGCTGTTCGGCTTTCACCGCACCCCCGGTGCCGGGCGGGATACCTTCCCGGTGACGGCGCCGTCCCTGCTGACCGCGGAGGAGGGGGTATCGACCCTTGTGACGGCGGAGGAGCCGGAGACAGACCCGGTGCTGGCGGCGGCCATAGCCGCCGGACGAGTGCGGGCGGTAAATCTGGCCCACCCCCGGTATGAGGAGCTGCTGCCTCCCCTCCGGAGGCGGGAGCGTGTGCGGGTGAACCTGTTGGCGCTGGGCGACGTGGGCAGTACCCTTCTTATGGGGCTGCGGCTGCTGGGGGGCGATGTCATCGACTCCATCGGCATCTGCGACGTGCGGGAGAACGTTCCCCAGCGGTGGGAGATGGAGCTGAACCAGATCGTCTCACCGGAGGGGGAGAGATTGCCGCCGGTGGAGATCGTCTCACCGGAGGAGGTGTTTGACGGGGATGTGTTCCTGTTCTGCGCCTCCCGGTTCGTGCCGGATACCTCTGTTACCTCCGGGGATGTCCGCATGGCCCAGTATCAGGTGAACCGGGAGCTGGCGGTCCGCTATGCCCGCATGGCCCGGCAGCGGCGCTATGGGGGAATGTTCTGCGTGGTCAGCGATCCGGTGGATCCCCTGTGCCGGGCGGTGCTGGAGGAGAGCAACCGGGACGAGACGGGCCGGTGGGACGGCGGAGGGCTGTTTTCCCATCAGGTGCGGGGCTTCGGACTGGGTCATGCAGGCCAGAGCCATGTACTATGCCCGGAAGGAGCCACGGTTTGCCGCCTTTCTGACGGAGGGGCGCACCTACGGCCCCCCACGGGGCCGATCTGGTGGTGGCCAACTCCATAGAGCACTACGATGACGCACTGTCCCGTGAGCTGACGGAGCGGGTGGTCCAGGCCAATCTGGAGATGCGGCGGCTGGGGTTCAAGCCCTATGTGGCCCCGGCCCTCAGCTCCGGGGCGCTGAGCCTGCTGGCCTGTCTGCGGGGGCAGTGGCACTGCTCGTCCACCTATCTGACGGGGTGTTTATGGGGGCCAGAAACCGGCTGCTCCCCACGGGGACGGAGCCGGAGCGGCTGCCCCCCTGCCGGAGGCCTTGCAGGAGCGTTTGAGAGATACCATGGAGCGCCTGCGGGCGATCCGATGAAGAGGAGGGAGCGTGGATGGCACTGACGGTGCTGCTGCCGGAGAATCCATACAGCCGGGAGCTGTTGGCGCTGCTGACACCGCTGCTGCCGCCGGACAGCCAGATCCGTGACCCGGATACGGGACTGGTGGGGCTGGCCGGGCAGCGGCTGCTGTTTGCTCTGGCGCTGGACGAGAGCGGATGCAGCGAGAGCGGGTATCGGATGCTGATGACCCTGCGGAGGAGCCGGACGCTGCTGGAGGGCTGCGTGGCGGGGCTGGTGGTGACGGGGCGGGGAGAGCTCTACACCAAGGACGCCGCCCGTGATCTGGTGTTCGCCGCCAATCAGGCGGGCTGCGCCTTTCTGGGACGCCCGCTGGTGGAGGCCACCGGTTCCCTGCGGAACTTCCGGGTGCAGGCCCAGATCGGCGGCACCGACGAGGAGACGGCCTTCCGGGCCGCTGTGTCGGAGCTGCTGGAGCGGCTGGCATCGTGGGAGGGGCCTGCCCCCGTGGGGCGGGTGCTGGCGCTGCACGCCTCCCAGCGCAGCACCTCCAACACGCTGGCGCTGTGGGAGATGGTGCGCCGATCCCTGCCGCCGGAGGTGCAGGTGCAGGAGATCTGCCTGCGGAACGGGACCATGGCCGACTGCAACGGATGCAGCTACACCGCCTGTATGCACTTCGGGGAGCAGGGCGGGTGCTTCTACGGCGGGCCGATGGTGGAGGAGGTATATCCGGCGGTGCGCTCCTGCGACACGCTGGTGATGGTCTGCGCCAACTACAACGATGCCCTCTCCGCCAATCTCACCGCCTGCGTCAACCGTCTGACGGCGCTGTTCCGCCAGACCCGGTTCTATGAGAAGCGGCTTTACGGACTGGTGGTGTCCGGCTACTCCGGCGGCGATCTGCTGGCCCGGCAACTGATCTCGGCGCTGAACATGAATAAGGCCTTCTATCTGCCGCCACGGTTCTGCCTGCTGGAGACAGCCAATGAGCGGGGGAGTCTGGTGCGCCTGCCGGGGATCCGGGAGAAGGCACAGCGCTTTGCCCGGCAGATGATGGAATAAGGGCCGTCTGCGGACGGCTGATGGGAAAAAGCTGCCCCGCCTGCATCGCAGACGGGGCAGCTTTTATGCGGGATCGCAGTCCGGCGGGAGCAGGCGGCGCATATCCTCCGGCAGCGGGGCGGTGACATCCAGCCAGCGGCGGGTCACGGGGTGCAGGAGCCGGAGACGGTAGGAGTGCAGCGCCGGACGGGGGATGAGGGAGGGGTCCTCGGTGCCGTAGAGCCAGTCCCCGGCCAGCGGGTGCCCCACAGCGGAGAGGTGGAGCCGCAGCTGGTGGGTGCGGCCCGTCTGGGGCAGCAGCCGCAGCAGAGACAGCTCCCCCGGCAGCAGGGTCTCGTAGAGGGTTCGGGCGGGGAGTCCCATAGGGTCCACGGTGCGGCGGAGCAGAGAGCCGGGGTCCCGGCTGATGGGCAGATCAATGATACCGGAGAGGGGCTGAGGCGTACCCAGACAGATGCCCCGGTACTCCCGGAGGAAGGAATCGGTGTGCAGCGACTCCATGCACAGGCGGTGGATATAGCCGGTTTTGGCCACGGCCATGACGCCGGTGGTGCCACGGTCCAGACGGTTGACGCAGTGGAAGCTGCCGGTGCGGAGGTAGTGGCACACGGCACCGGCCACGGTGACGGTCTCCTCCGTCAGGGCGGAGGGATGGATGGCGATGCCGGCGGGCTTATTCAGGAGAAGAAGGTCCTCGTCCTCCCACAGGATATCCAGCGGATAGGCCACGGGGCGGATGTGGGGGTTCTCACCCGGCAGGTCGGAGACGTCCGCCGCCAGCACGTCGCCGGCCTCTGTGCGGGCGGAGACGATGACGGGGATACCGTTCAGGGTGATGGCGCCGGGCCGCCATTTCAGCTTGGCCAGAAAGCTGCCGGAGATACGGAGCTGCCGGCGCAGCAGGGTTCGTACCGGCAGGCCGGCCTCCTGCGGGGTAACGGTGTGGGTCAAGAGCCGCATGAAAAAACACCTCCTTGGGGATATTTTCAGTCTACCATATTTTCGGGAAATGTGGTAGACTGAATGTATCAATTTACAGAAAGCGGGGGATTCCTATGGCATCGAAAGTTTATTGGGCAGATCTGCGGGCGGATTTCCACGAGAATCTCCAGCAGAAGCTGACCCGCCTCATGAAAACCGCCGGGATGGGAGAGATCGACTTCGACAGGAAGTTCGTGGCCATCAAGATGCACTTTGGTGAACCGGGCAATCTGGCCTTCCTGCGGCCCAACTGGGCCAAGACGGTGGCGGATTTCGTGAAGGAGAGCGGGGCGGCAAGCCCTTCCTCACCGACTGCAACACCCTGTATGTGGGGGGCCGGAAGAACGGGCTGGATCATCTGGATACGGCGTGTCTCAACGGCTTCAACCCCATGACCACGGGATGTCAGGTCATCATCGCCGACGGCATCAAGGGCAGCGACGAGGTGGCCGTGCCGGTGGCGGGCGGTGAGCTGGTGAAGGAGGCCAAGATCGGCCGGGCCGTCATGGACGCCGACGTGTTCATTTCCCTGACCCACTTCAAGGGCCATGAGGAGGCGGGCTTCGGCGGGGCGCTGAAGAACATCGGCATGGGCTGCGGCAGCCGGGCCGGAAAGATGGAGCAGCACAACGCCGGAAAGCCCCATGTGAACCATGAACACTGCGTGGGCTGCGGGATGTGTACCAGGATCTGCGCCCACAGCGCCCTGTCCGTTGCGGAGCAGAAGGCCAACATCGACCACAGCCGCTGTGTGGGCTGCGGCCGCTGCATCGCCATCTGTCCCCGGAACGCCATCCAGATCGACTGGGACGAGACGGTGACGAATCTGAACCGGAAGATCGCCGAGTACTCCAAGGCGGTGGTGGATGGGCGGCCCTGCTTCCATATCTCGCTGGTCATCGACGTGTCTCCCAACTGCGACTGTCACGCCGAGAACGACGCCGCCATTGTTCCCAATGTGGGAATGTTCGCCTCCTTCGACCCGGTGGCACTGGATATGGCCTGTGTGGATGCCGTCAACGCTCAGCCGGTGATGCGGGGTTCTGCCGCCGACGGCGGTGACGCCCATGACCACGACCACTTCCACCGCAACCACCCGGAGACGGACTGGATGAGCTGTCTGGAGCACGCCGAGAAGATCGGCATCGGCACCAGAGAATATGAACTCATCAAAATCTGAGGAGTGCGATAGACGAAAGCGCCGCCCGGTGGGGCGGCGCTTTCCCTTCGGAGGGGTGGTCGTGGCGGCGCACGCTATGGGGCTTTGCGGGTCAGTCCTCATGGGGCTTCGTCTCCTGATAGAGCATATTCCACACCACCTGATAGGCGTGGAGGGCCTGGGGGGAGTGGCAGACCATGGTGACGGACAGCTGCGGATGAAGGCGCAGGAAGTCCGTGATGGCCTTCAGGGCCACGTGGGCCGCCTGCATCAGCGGATAGTGGTAGACACCGGTGCTGATGGAAGGGAAGGCCACCGTGCGGCAGCCGTTCTCCAGCGCCAGCGTCAGGCAGCTGCGGTAGCAGGAGGCCAGTTGGGCGGCCTCGCCGTGATCGCCGCCCCGCCAGATGGGGCCTGGGGTGTGGATGACGTATCGGCAGGGTAGGTCATAGCCACCGGTGATGCGGGCCTCACCGGTGGGGCAGCCGTTCAACGTTTTGCACTCGGCCATGAGGCCCGGCCCGGCGACCCGATGGATGGCACCGTCTACCCCGGCGCCGCCCAGCAGGGAGGTGTTGGCGGCATTGACGATGGCATCAGCGTGGAATTGGGTGATGTCACCCTGTACGATGGAGAGTTTCATGACGGCCTCCTGAGATGATGTTTGACGTTTTCCGGAGCAAAGGAAATTGCGGCCAAGGAGAAAACAATGGACAAAAGGGAGCAGGTCAAACCGATAGACGGGGATTTATCTTCCGGCCAGGGAATTGTCCCACCCCATGCACGATGGTAGGACATGGCATCTTCATCGGCCGGCATCATTTGCCGAAACCACAAGCCCTCATATTTTGGCTCATATAAAGCAAGCATAATTACTTCCACAAACGCCGATTTGCCGAATGGATATTCAGTATAGCACACACGAACTTCGATCGCAAGTGATCGGCAGGGGGACGTATCCCTTATAAGCTGCATCCTGTTAAGGGACTTTACAAAAATGAACAAAACGTAAAAATCTGACGAATAACTTGAGAAATATTTACAGAGACGGGGAGATATGCTACAATGTGTCTAATAATACAAGACATGGAGGGATGACGGTGAAGAAGTTTGTACCGGTTTATGAGGGGGAACTGCGCAAGCACAGCATTCAGGTTCCCCACTGCATCAGCGAGTGCAGCGGCATCCGCATTTTCGGGCGGCGCATCAAGTCGCTGGTGTTTTCCACGGATGTGGCCATTATCAAGAACATCAACGCCGACGCCGTCATCGCCGTGTATCCCTTTACGCCCCAGCCGGCTATCACCCAGGCTATTCTGTCGGTGTCGGAGGTGCCGGTGTTTGCCGGGGTGGGGGGTGGCCTTACCAATGGGCAGAGGTCGGCCAGCATCGCCGCCTATGCCGAGCATCAGGGGGCCTTTGGGCTGGTGTGCAACGCCTTCATCACCGAGGAGGCCATTCGGGCCATCAAGGAGACGGTGGAGATCCCGCTGGTGTACACGGTGGTGTCGGAGCAGGCGGACGTGGCCGGGAAGCTGGCGGCAGGGGTGGACTTCCTCAACGTGTCCGGGGCGGCCCGGACACCGGAGATCGTGGCTCATATCCGGGAGAAATTCCCGGAGGTGCCTATCATTGCCACCGGCGGGCCGACGGATGACACCATCCGGGCCACCATCGAGGCCGGGGCCAATGCCATCACCTACACGCCGCCCACCAGCGCTGAGCTGTTTGCCGAGAGTATGCGGAAATACCGGGGCAAGTTTGCGTAAGGGGCTGCGGAGGAACAGAGGAATGAAGAAAAGCAGCATCCACCCGCCAAGCGGGTGGATGCTGCTTTTCTTTCAGCGGGCCAGATATTGGCGGCAGCAGGTCTCAGCCTCCTGTGCCAGGCGCTCCTCGTCCACCGTCATGAGATGGCCCTGGGCCACGGTGACACGGCCATGAACCACGGTGTAGTCCACCGGGCCCCGGACGCCTACGGTACCCAGCACAGACTTGGGGTCGAAGCAGGAACCCACCAGCTCCAGACGGCGGCTGTCGATCATAAAGAGGTCGGCGCACTTGCCCACCGCCAGCTGGCCGATGTCGTCCCGGCCCAGCAGCCGGGCGCTGCCGCGGGTGGCCATTTTCAGCACGTCGTAGCCGGTGGGGGCCCGGCGGCTGGCGTTCAGGCGGTGGAGCAGGAAAGCCACCCGCAGCTCCTCCATGAGGCTGGAGCCGTCGTTGGAGGCGCTGCCGTCCACGGCCAGTCCCACGGGAACGCCCAGCTCCAGCATCTCCGGGATCCGGGCGATGCCGGAGGAGAGCTTCATGTTGCTGATGGGGCAGTGAGCCACGCCGGTGCCGGTTTTGGCCAGCACCCGCAGCTCCTCGTCGTTGAAGTGGATGCCGTGGGCGAACCACACGTCGCTGCCCGTCCAGCCCAAACGCTCCATGTACTCCAGAGGGCGGATGCCCTCCCGCTGGAGCATGAAGTTCTCCTCGTCCTTGGTCTCACACAGGTGGGTGTGCAGCCGCACGCCGTATTGGCGGGCCAGAATAGCGCTCTGGCGCAGCAGCTCCGCCGACACGGAGAAGGGAGAGCAGGGAGCCAGAGCGATGCGGTGCATGGCTCCGTAGGAGGTGTCGTGGTACTTCTCGATGAGCCGGGCGGAGTCCGTCATGATCTCATCCACCGTCTGCACCACGCTGTCCGGCGGTAGGCCGCCGTCCTTGACGCTGAGATCCATGCTGCCACGGGAGGCATACATCCGGATGCCCAGCGTGTCGGCGGCGGCAAACTGGGCGCCGATCAGGTCTCCGGCGTGGGTGGGGAACACATAGTGGTGGTCGAAGCAGGTGGTGCAGCCGTGCTTCATCAGCTCGCCCATGCCGGTGAGGGAGGAGAGACGGATGACGTCCTCGTCCAGATTTTTCCAGATCTCGTAGAGGGTTTTGAGCCAGTCGAACAGCTCCATATTCTGCACCTGCGGGAGGTTGCGGGAGAACACCTGATACAGGTGGTGGTGGGTGTTCACCAGACCGGGGTAGCACAGCATATGGCTGGCGTCGATGGTTCGGTCGGCGGCAACGTCCAGATGGGGGCCGATCTGACGGATGAAGCCGTCCTCGCAGTAGAGGTCCACGTCCTCCAGCAGTTGGTCCTTATCGTCGCAGGTCACCAGATAGCGGATGCTGCGGATCAGCAGGCTTGCCATAGATCATTACTCCTTTCAGAAGAATATCCCCCGAAGGATCGGGGGATATTCGGTCGGTTTACCGGTCTTCCCGGAAGTAGTTCAGGCCCAGAGAGGTGGGGGGCTGATCCTCCCGCTTTTTCCGCAGGGACACGATGATCAGCACCACCAGCGTCACCACGTAGGGCAGGATCTTATACAGCTGCGTGGGGATGAAGGGGATCGTCAGACGCAGGTACAGGATCATCAGAGCGCCGAACAGCACGGAGCCCCAAATGGCGGACAGAGGACGCCACAGGCAGAAGATCACCAGCGCCACGGCCAGCCAGCCCACGCCGGACAGACCCTCGTGGTTCCATACGCAGCCGGCGATGGTGGTGATGTACACCATGCCGCCCACAGCAGAGATGCCGCCGCCGATGATGGCACCCAGATAGCGATAGCGGCTGACGTTGATGCCGGCAGCATCGGCAGTAGCCGGGGACTCACCCACAGAGCGCAGCTGCAGGCCGGCGCGGCTCTTGTTGAGGAACAGGTGCATGACGATGGCCAGCACCACCCCCAAATAGAAGAAGATGCTGTTGCCGAAGAGGATCTTGCCCACGTAGGGGATATCCTGCATGGCCTGAGGGAAGGGGGAGCTGATGAACACGGCCTTCAGGTCGTTGCCCACGGCCACGAAACCGCCCTCACGGATCCGCATGATCTCGCCAATATACTGGCCCACGCCGGTGCCGAAGATGGTCAGCGCCAGACCGGTGACGTTCTGGTTGGCCCGGAGGGTGATGGTCAGGAAGCTGAAGATCAGAGAGGCGATGCCGCCGGCGATGAAGGCGCACAGCAGACCGATGAGCACCGCCAGAAAAGCGCTGGGAGATTCCACGGCCTTTTCGTAGTAGAACACACCGCCAAGGCCGATGGCACCGCCCATGAACATGATGCCCTCCACGCCCAGGTTCAAGCTGCCGGATTTCTCCGTCAGCACTTCGCCCAGCGTACCGAACAGCAGAGGCGTGCCGTAGGTGATGGCGGCCACCACCAATGCGATGAACAGATTCACGGTATTCAGCATGACGCATCCTCCTTACTCTCGGTCTGATCAGACTCCGCAGCGGCGGGGGCGGCGGGAGCCTCCGCCTGCTTGCGGCGGAAGATCATGCGGTAGTTGATGAAGAACTCGCAGCCCAGCATACAGAACAGCAGGATGCCGGTGACGATGTCGCTGATGGAGGTAGGCACCTGCATGGCGGTCTGGAGGGTCTCAGCGCCCTTTTCCAGAATGGCCAGCAGGGCGGAGATGACGATCATGGCGAAGGCGTTCAGCTGGCTCAGCCATGCCACCGTGATGGAGGTGAAGCCCACGCCGTTGGCCACGCCGTCATACAGGGTGTTGTTGGCACCGGAGGCCACGATGAAGCCCACCAGACCGCTGATGGCACCGGAGAGGAACATGGTACGCATCATGACGTGGCCCACGTTCATACCGGCGTAGCGGGCGGTGTTCAGGGAGTCACCGATGACGGCGATCTCGTAGCCGTGCTTGGTGTAGTTCATGTAGAGGTGCATTACCACCACCAGCACCAGCACAATGATCCAGCCGCAGTGGACGCCGAAAACCTCCGGCAGCCAAGCGGACTGATCGAACATGGGGATGATCTGAGAGCCGGGACGACCCTCCCACGGGCCGCCCTGCAGCCAGCGGACGACACCGATGATGATGTAGTTCATCATCAGGGTGAACAGAGTCTCGTTGGTGTTCCAGCGGGCCTTGAAGAAGGCGGGGATCAGCGCCCAAATGCCGCCGGCCACGGCGCCCGCAGCACCCATGATGAGCAGCAGCACGGCGCTGGGGACCTTACCGACCCAGTAGAGGGCGAAGTAGGAGGCGGCGATGGCGCCGGCCGTGATCTGACCCTCGGCGCCGATGTTCCAGAAGCGCATCTTGAAGCATGGAGCGATGGCCAGGGCGCAGCCCAACAGGGGGACGGCGATCTTCACCGTCTGGCGGATGGCGGTCTTTTTGCCCAAAGCGCCGGTGATGATGGTGCCGTAGGCTTTGAAGGGGTTCACGCCGGAGATGGCAATGACCACCGCACCCAGCAGCAGCGCCAGCAGGATGGAGCCCACACGGATGGCCCACACCGCCCGCCTGTCCATGCCCTCTCGCTTGGCCAGACGGATCAGGGGCGTTTTCATCGAGTTATTCATGAGCGGCTTCCTCCTTTCCGCCGACACGGGTCATCAGCAGGCCTACCTCTTCCTTGGTGGTGGTGCGACCGTCTACGATGCCGCTGACCTTACCGCCGCACAGCACCAGAATACGGTCGCACAGCTCCAGCAGCACGTCCAGATCCTCACCGACGTAAATGACGGCGGAGCCCTGCATCTTCTCCTTGGTGAGGAGGTTATAGATGGTGTAGGAGGTGTTGATATCCAGACCACGCACGGCGTAGGCGGTCATCAGCACGGAGGGGGCGGTGGCGATCTCACGGCCTACCAGCACCTTCTGCACGTTGCCGCCGGACATCCGGCGCACGGGGAAGTCGGTGCTGGGGGTGACCACCTCCAGCTCCTTCCAGACCTGCATGGCCAGCTCGTTGGGGTCCTTGCGGTTGACGAAGATGCCCTTGCCCTTTCGCCAGGAGCGGAGCATCATGTTGTCCGTCATGCCCATGGAGCCAACCAGACCCATGCCCAAACGGTCCTCCGGCACGAAGGCCATGGCCACGCCGGCCTTTTTGATCTGCATGGGGGTCTTGCCCACCAGCTCGGAGGCAGGTTTGCCCTCCGGGGTGAACCGGATGGAGCCCTCGGCCACGGGGTGCAGGCCCGCAATGGCCTCCAGCAGCTCCCGCTGGCCGGAACCGGCGATGCCGGCGATGCCCAGAATCTCACCGCCCAGAGCGGTGAAGGAGACGTTGTCCAACCGCTTTACGCCCTCGCCGTCGTAGCAGGTGATGCCCTTCAGGGTCAGGCGGGGGACGGGAGCGTCGTACTTGGGGCGGTCGATGTTCAGGGTCACACTGTGGCCCACCATCATATCCGTCAGGGCCTGCGGATTCGTCTCGGAGGTCTTGACGGTGCCGATGTACTTGCCCTTGCGGAGGACGGCCACCTTGTCGGACAGAGCCATGACCTCGTGGAGCTTGTGGGTGATGATGACGATGGCCTTGCCGTCGGCCTTCATGTTCCGCAGGACGGTGAAGAGCTTCTCCGTTTCCTGCGGGGTCAGCACGGCGGTGGGCTCGTCCAGAATGAGGATATCCGCCCCACGGTACAGGACCTTGACGATCTCCACCGTCTGCTTCTGAGAGACGGACATATCGTAGATCTTCTGAGTGGGGTCGATGTCGAAGCCGTAGCGGTCGCAGATCTCCTTGACCTTGGCGTTAGCGGCCTTGATGTCCAGGCGGCCGCCCTCGTCCAGACCCAACACGATGTTCTCGGCGGCGGTGAACACGTCCACCAGCTTATAGTGCTGATGGATCATGCCGATGCCGTACTGGAAGGAATCCTTGGGGGAGCGGATGGATACGGGCTTCCCCTCTACCAGGATCTCGCCCTCGTCAGGGAAATAGATGCCGGCCAGCATATTCATCAGGGTGGTCTTACCGCTGCCGTTCTCCCCCAGCAGGGAGAGGATCTCGCCACGGTTCAGGGCCAGATTGATGCCATCGTTGGCGACGACGCTGCCGAAACGTTTGGTGATGTTTCTCAGCTCAATGGCGCAAACAGTTTCCAAGGCTGTCATCCTTTCGTTGTGAATTGGGGCGATGCCGCCCCGGCGCAGTTTCCGGGCAATATATAATATAAGTATGTTATCATAAGCAGCCGAAAAAGTAAATAAAAACTGGGCGTCTGCTATGCAGAAAGTGTCGCTAATTTTTTGGAGAAATCAACAAATCGTCAGGAAAACTAAAAATTTTTTAGATGCCACCACGAAAAAAGGGTACGGCTGCCTGTGTGCAGCCGTACCCTTTTTCAGTTTACAGCTTGTTGTCCGCTTGGCTGGGGAGGGAGAGACTTAGTTGCCGTAGGCGGAGTTCAGCCACTCGATCCCGTCGATCTGCAGGGTGAAGTAGGGAGCGGACTGGAAGTAGGACTCGTGGAAAGCGCCGTCGAACACGGCCTCTTCGGCGTCGGGGGTGAAGTCGCCGTCGGTATCCAGAGCGAAGGCGTGGGTGACGGTCTCACCCTTGACGGTGAACTTGCTGGTATCAAAGACCTGCAGAGTGCCGTCCTTCAGAGCCTTCTCCACCTCGGCCACCTTCTCGGCGGTGCCCTTGGCGCAGATCTTCTCGTTCAGGGTGGTCATGACCACGGAGCCGTCGGCAATGCCCTTGCACCAGTCCTGATCGATGGTGCCGCCGTTGAAGACGGTCTCGATGGCATACTCAAAGTAGGGAGCCCAGTCGATGCGGGTGCCGATGAGGGAGGCATCGGGAGCCACGCCGGTCATGTCGTTGTTGTAGCCGGTGTGGAAAGCGCCCTTGGTCTGAGCCATGGTGGCGGGGGTGGTGTTATCGGAATGCTGGGAGATCATCACGCAGCCGGCATCGCACAGAGCGGAAGCGGCGTTGGCCTCCTCAGTGGCGTCGGACCAGGAGCCCACGAACTGGACCTTCATGGTGACGGAGGGGCAGACGCTCTTGGCGCCCAGATAGTAAGCGGTGAAGCCGGAAATGACCTCAGCAAAGGAGAAAGCGCCCACGTAGCCGATGACAGCCTGCTCGGCGGTGATGTCACCGTTGTCGATCATCTCCTGCAGCTTCATGCCAGCCACCACGCCGGCCACATAGCGGCCCTCGTAGATGTTGGCGAAGGCGTTGTGGGTATTCTCCAGATCGTCGCTACGGGAGGCACAGTTGGTGCAGCCGATGAACTGGATGTCCTTGTACTCGCTCTTGCCGGCCACCTTCAGCATGAAGGGCTCATGGCCGTAGGAGTTGTTGATGATGAGCTGGCAGCCTTCCTCGGCGCACTCGATGTTGGCGTTGGTGCAGTCGTCGTTCTCGCCCTTGTTGTACTTGATGACCCACTCCACGTTGATGCCCTTGGCAGCCAGTGCCTCGGTAGCGGCTTCCTTACCGCGGATGAAGTTGTAGGTGTAGCCCTGATCGTTCTCGTCGCCGATGCAGATCAGACCGACCTTGATGGTGTTAGTCTTTTTGCCATCATCGGGCGTGTCGTTGTTGTCCTTGGAGCCGCAGGCCACCAGGCTCAGAGCCATGACCAGCGCAAGGATCAGCGCAAGGATCTTTTTCATTCAATTTTCCTCCTTTAATTGTTGGCAGACGCACATTTGAACCGAAGCTGTACGAATGCTGCGGACAGGGAGGATACCCCTGTCAACTATGCGTTATTATACAGGATTTGCGCCGGGATTTCAACGGGGAATGAGGAAAATCACAAATTTACGGCCACCAGCACAAAGAAGGAGGAGAATTTTTGTGAGAATTTATAATGGGCGAAGAAAAACTTGGAGCGGCGATATGGATCTGAACTGGCAGGAATTGGGTAAGCTAATAAGGCGGGACGCATGAAGCGTCCCGTCCTATTGGGAAAAGCGATATGGGTCTATCGATTGGATCTTACCCTCAAAGCCGTGGATCAGACTTGACAGGACGGCCATCGAGGGGCGGAGGTCATTGCGGTGCAAGGAGCAGAGAGGGAGAAGGTCACAGGTGGACTCTTGTACCGGTCTTACCCTCGATGCCGTGGACACGCCCACAGGCTGCCGGCTGCGCCGGGAGCCGTGGATCAGACTGTCAGGACGGCCATCGAGGGAGAGAAGCCCCTGCGGTGCAAGGAGCGGGGGGGGGGGAGAAGGTCACAGATGCACTCTCGTACCGGTTTTGCCCTCGATGCCGTCCTTGGCCTTCTCCAGCAGAGTGATCAGAGCCACACGACCGGGGGCGGACACGGCGAAGGACAGGGCTGCCTGTACCTTGGGCAGCATGGAGCCGGGGGCGAACTGACCCTCTGCGATATACTGCCGGGCCAGCTCCGGGGTCAGGTCACTGAGCCACTGCTGGTCGTGCTTGCCGAAGTTGATGGCCACCTTCTCCACGGCGGTGAGGATGATGAGCATATCGGCGTTCAGCAGTTCCGCCAGCTTGGCGGAGGCGAAATCCTTGTCGATGACGGCGGGCGTGCCTACCAGACGGCCGTTGCGGCGCACCACGGGGATACCGCCGCCGCCTACGGTGATGACCACGGTGCCGCTGTCCACCAGCGCCCGGACGGTATTCTTCTCGATGACATCCACGGGCTTGGGGGAGGGGACCACCTGACGCCAGCCACGACCGGCGTCCTCCACCATGGTGCAGCCACGCTGGGCCATGATGCGGTCGGCGGCCACCTTGTCATAGAAGGAGCCGATAGGCTTGGTGGGGTGCTGGAAGGCAGGGTCGTTTTCATCCACCAGCACCTGCGTGACTACGGTGGCCACGTCCTTCCGGAGGCCACGGGCGGTCAGCTCATTGCCGATGGCATTTTGCAGATGGTAACCGATATAGCCCTGACTCATGGCGCCACACTCCGGGAAGGGCATATCCGACTTGATGGCGCCGGCCTCGGCGGCGGTAGAGAGCCCCAGATTGATCATGCCTACCTGCGGGCCGTTGCCGTGGGCAATGATGACCTCGTTTCCGGCGGCGATGAGGTCCACGATGGGCTTAGCGGTCAGGGACACCAGCTCCAGCTGCTGGGCGGCGGTATTGCCCAGGGCGTTGCCGCCTAAGGCGATGACGATGCGTTTGGACATAGCTGTTACCTCAAAACTTTCCTTAGAGTGAAATAGCGGGAGCCGAGGCCCCCGCTATTAGTTTGCCTGATTTAGAAGGATTTACGCTTACCGTTACCCTCATCCATGGCCATCAACGTACGAACGGGGTCCTTCACCTGAGACATGAAGATCATAGCGGCGATGATATAGGGCTTGTAGGAGGCCTGCTTGTACAGAGGCACGATGTAGCGGTCGAAGACGGAGTTGTCCACCTCGCCCTCCTCGCAGCTCAGGCCGGTGATATCGGCGGGCAGGCAGTGCATATACAGCGCCTTGCCGTCACGGGTGAGCTTCATCATCTCCTCGGTGCAGGCCCAGTCCTTATGCTCGGCGTTCTGGGCCAGCAGCTTCTTCTCCAGCGCATCGATGCCGGCCTGATCGCCCTTGGCGTACAGCTTGGTGCGCTCCTCCATGGCGGCGAAGGGGGCCCAGCTCTTGGGATAGACGATATCGGCATCCCGGAAGGCTTCCTTCATGTCGTTGGTCTTGTGGAACTGGGAGCCGTACTTCTCGCAGTTCTGGCGGGCGATGGCCTCCACCTCCGGCATGACGTCGTAGCCCTCGGGATGAGCCAGCGTCACATCCATGCCGAAGCGGGTGAACAGGCCGATGACGCCCTGAGGCACGGACAGGGGCTTGCCGTAGCTGGGGGAGTAGGCCCAGGTCATGGCCACCTTCTTGCCCTTCAGGTTCTCCACACCGCCGAAGTAGTGGATGACGTGCAGCATATCGGCCATGCACTGGGTGGGGTGGTCCACGTCGCACTGGAGGTTCACCAGCGTGGGGCGCTGCTCCAGAATGCCGTCCCGGTAGCCCTCCTCCAGAGCGTCCATAAAGGTCTTCTGATACTTGTGGCCCTCACCGATATACATATCGTCCCGGATGCCGATGACATCGGCCATGAAGGACACCATGTTGGCCGTCTCACGGACGGTCTCGCCGTGGGCGATCTGGGACTTCTTCTCGTCCAGCACCTGCTCCTCCAGACCCAGCAGATTGCAGGCGGAGGCGAAGGAGAAGCGGGTACGGGTGGAGTTGTCACGGAACAGGGAGATGCCCAGGCCGGAGTCGAAGATGCGGGTGCTCTTGTTGCGCTCCCGCAGATCCCGCAGGGCGTCGGCCACGGTGAAGATGGCGTCGATCTCGTCGTCGGTCTTGTCCCAGGTCCAGTAGAAGTCGGTTTTGTACATATCGTTGATGTGCAGCGTCTCCAGATGACGTGCCAGCTCAAGCGTCTTGCTCATGATGATTCTCCTTTGTAATATTATATGTAGTTGTTTTACTTGATGTCGTTGCCGGTGAGCTCCTGACGGAAGCTGGTGGCGGAGCCGTCCTTGTTCTCGGGCTTATACAGGCCGGGAACGGCGGCGTACAGAGCAGCGCAGGTCACCAGATCCTGCTTCCAGGTGATCTCATTGGGGGCGTGAGCCTGAGACTCGGCACCGGGGCCGAAGCCTACGCAGGGGATGCCGTAGCGGCCCTGAATGGACACACCGTTGGTGGAGAAGGTCCACTTATCGGTCAGAGGACGGCCGGTGCGGGTGGACATGGCCTTCTCATCGGCGCCGATGCGCTCGGTACCCCACAGGTTGTGGTAGGCATCCACCAGCGCCTGAACATGGGGAGCGGACTCCTTGTTGATCCACGTGGGGAAGAAGCACTCGGTCTCGTACACGTGGCCGGTCCATGCGGGACGGTCATACATATACATGGAGACCTTCACGTCCTTGGCGTACTTCTTGCAGGCGGGCAGATCCTCGATCTCCTTCAGGCAGGACTGGTAGGTCTCGCCGGCGGTCATGCGGCGGTCGATGGAGATGGCGCAGCTGTCGGCCACGGCGCAGCGGGAGGGAGAGGTGTAGAAGATCTGGCTGGTGGTGCAGGTGCCACGGCCCAGGAAACGGGCATCCTCCCAGTGTTCGGGATTGTACTTGGGATCCAGCATCTTCACCAGACCCTTGATCTCCACGGAGTCGTCGGCGGGATTTTCGTTGAGATCCCGGACGTTCAGGATGACCTCGGCCATCTTGTGGATGGCGTTGTCGCCACGCTCCGGGGCGGAGCCGTGGCAGGACACACCGTGCATATCCACACGGATCTCCATGCGGCCACGGTGGCCACGGTAGATGCCGCCGTCGGTGGGCTCAGTGGAAATGACGAACTCCACCTTGCTGCGGGCGTCATCGGGACCGTTGAAGTACTCGTTGACGATGGACTGCCAGCACATACCGTCGCAGTCCTCCTCCTGCACGGAGCCCACCACCATGATCTTATAGCCGGCGGGGATGAGGCCCAGATCCTTCATGATCCTGGCGCCGTAGGTGGCGGAGGCCATGCCGCTTTCCTGATCGGAGCCGCCACGGCCGTAGATGATATCGCCGGTTTCGTAGCCCTGATAGGGGTCGGCCTCCCAGTTGTCCCGGTTGCCGATGCCCACGGTGTCCACGTGGGAGTCCAGAGCGATGATCTTGTCGCCCTCGCCCATCCAGCCGATGACGTTGCCCAGCTTGTCGAACTCGACCTTGTCATAACCCAGAGCCTTCATCTCCTCGGCGATGCGATGCACCACACCCTTCTCCTCACAGGACTCGGAAGGAATGGCGATCATGTCCCGCAGGAACTTGACCATAGCGGGCTTATAGCCCTCGGCTGCTTTTTTGATGGCTTCGAAATCCATAGTATACCTCCGTTAAAATTTTATGATCGTGACAGACGTATTCAGACAAATTATTTACCCTTACAGCACCATCATACCACAGTCCCGGCAGATGTCAAACAAAAATTCATGAAACCAAAAAGTTTTTCTGAATGAGGCATTGATTTCTGCGAAAAGTGTGGTATCATGTAGCTGTGAAAGATTCAAAACAGGAGGCGGATACATGGAGACAAGACGGCTGGAAACGCTGAAGCAGATCGCCGCCGGTGTGGCGGCCCAATTCGGGAGCAACTGCGAGGTGGTGATCCACGACGTGTCGGGCAACCGGCCGGATCACACCATCGTACATATCGAAAACGGCCATGTGTCCGGTCGTAAAATCGGAGACGGAGCATCGCAGGTTGTGCTGGATCAGTTGGCCCGGCAGGACGAGCAGCCCAAGGATCATCTGTGCTATCTGACCCGTACCCCGGATGGCAAGATTCTCAAGTCCTCGTCGCTGTACATCCGCAACAGCCGGGGCGGCGTGGTAGCCATCTTCTCCATCAACTACGATGTGTCGGGGCTGATGATGATCCAGAACACCATCGGGGAGCTGCTCTCCACCCGAGACAAGGAGCAGACGGAGCCGGAGCGCATCATCAACGTCAACGCCGTCCTCGACGAGCTCATCGACCAGTCGGTGGCCATGGTGGGAAAGCCTGTGGCCCTGATGAACAAGGAGGACAAGGTTCGGGCCATCCAGTTTTTGAACCAGTCGGGGGCCTTTCTGGTGACCAAGTCCGGCGACAAAGTGGCAAAATACTTCGGTATTTCCAAATATACCCTATATTCCTACATCGACGCTAACAAAGACGGAGACAAATGAAACAGGAGGAAAAAACATGATCGATCTGTCCATCAACAAGGTTGGCTTGGAGCATAACATCCAGAAGGCCAAGGAGAACCACATTATCATCCCCACCATTGCTCAGATGCAGAACCCCGATCTGATCCCGGAGAAGATCAAGGCCAAGCTCTCCACCACCGGCCTGTGGGACGTGGACCCCGTGAACCTGTTCCGTATTTCCTGGCACAACGAGGCCAAGGAGACCGGCGGCCTGTTCCAGGCGGTCCCCAACTATGTGGAGATCCCCACCAAGCTCTCCGGCGTACCCTGCCGCATCGTAGCCATGTCCGGCAAGTGGTTCCCCACCGGCTGCCACAAGGTGGGCGCTTCCTTCGGCTGCCTGGCCCCCCGTCTGGTGACCGGTCAGTTTGACGCCACCTATCATCACGCCGTATGGCCCTCCACCGGCAACTACTGCCGTGGCGGCGCTTTCAACTCCAAGCTGCTGGCCTGCGAGTCCGTGGCTATCCTGCCGCAGGATATGTCCCGTGAGCGCTTCGACTGGCTCAAGAGCATCGCCGGTCAGATCATCGCCACCCCCGGCTGCGAGTCCAACGTCAAGGAGATCTTCGACAAGACGTGGGAGCTGAAGAAGGATCCCACCATGATGATCTTCAACCAGTTCGCCGAGATGGGCAACCCCCTGTGGCACTACAACGTCACCGGCTACGCTCTGGCAGATCTGTTCGAGGCCATCAAGAAGCCCGGCCAGAACTTCGCCGGCGCCTGCTTCACCTCCGGCTCCGCCGGTACCATGTCCGCCGGTGACCTGCTGAAGGAGCGCTATCCCCACCTGAAGCTGGCCGTGGGCGAGGCGCTGCAGTGCCCCACCATTCTGGACAACGGCTTCGGCGGCCACCGCATCGAGGGCATCGGTGACAAGCACATCCCCTGGATCCACAACGTGAAGAACACCGATATGGCCATTGCCATCGACGATGAGGACTCCCAGCGTCTGCTGCGCCTGTTCAACACCCCGGAGGGCAAGCAGTACATGAAGGACGAGCTGGGCATGAGCGACGAGGAGATCGAGAAGATGAGCTGGCTGGGCATCTCCGGCATCGCCAACGTGCTGTGCTGCATCAAGATGGCCAAGTACTATGAGCTTACCGAGAACGACGTGGTGGCCACCGTCCTCACCGACTCCGCCGTGATGTACGGCAGCCGTATCGAGGAGCTGAACCAGCAGCACGGCGCCTACAACGCCCACGAGGCCGCTCTGGATCACGCCGTGCATATGCTGGGTCTCAAGACCGACAGTATGCTGGAGCTGACCTACACCGAGCGCAAGCGTGTCCACAACCTGAAGTACTACACTTGGGTGGAGCAGCAGGGTATGGACGTGGAGGACCTGAACGCCCAGTGGTACGACACCAAGAACACCTGGGATGCCGTTCACGCTCAGGCCAAGGAGCTGGATCAGCTGATCTGCGAGTTCAACGAGGCCACCGGCCTGCTGAAGACTCTGTAAGCACAGGCTGTCCCACAAGACGCCGCGAACACCTGGGATGCCGTTCACGCTCAGGCCAAGGAGCTGGATCAGCTGATCTGCGAGTTCAACGAGGCCACCGGCCTGCTGAAGACTCTGTAAGCACAGGCTGTCCCACAAGACGCCGCAGGGGCGGGACTTCCGTCCCGCCCCTGCGTGTTATTCCTCTTGGGATAGAATGATCTCCTCGGCCTCCTGCATCCCGGCCACCAGAAGCTCTCTGGCTTCCTGATAGCACTGTTGATCGATGGCGTCAATGGCGTCTGCGGTCCGGGCGCACAGAACAGTGTAGTATGCGGGGAAGCTGTGGCTGCTCTCCAAGCGATCCACCTCCTTTTGACCGGGGGGCGAATCCCTCACGGCATATGACTTTCGACTATTTTATCGCGCTGTATTGCAAAATGCAATACATTATGCGGCATTTATTGAAACACAAAATATAGGTACAATTTGTCATGTAAAAAGGTTGACAAGGAGTGCCTACCATGCGTAAATTCAAGATCCCCAGCCCACCCAGCTCTACCACGAAATCCGTCCGATTCCCCAACGACGTTATCGGGGAGGTGGAGGAGGCCATCCAGGGAACGGACTGCACCTTCAATGCCTTTGTGGTGGAGGCGGTGCGGGTGGCGCTGGAAAATTTACAGGAAGAAGACTGAATCTTATACAACGAGATCTTATACAACGAGGTGTCACCATGAAAAACGTGAAATACGGCAAGTGCGTCCGCTGCGGCAAGACCTATGAAGCCACTCCGGACCTGACCAACTGCCAGTGCGGCGGTATTCTGGACATCGTCTACGACTACGACTACATCAAGTCTGTCCTCACCAAGGAGAAGCTGGCTCGGCGGGAGAACCGCTCCATGTGGCGCTACCGGGAGCTGCTGCCGGTGGAGGAATCTACCCCCGACACCCCTCTGCGAGTGGGCTGGAGCCCCCTGTATGACGAGCCCAATCTGGCCCGTGCGCTGGGTATCCGCAAGCTGTGGGTGAAGGACGACGGCCAAAACCCCACGGCCTCCCTGAAGGACCGGGCCAGCGCCATGGCCGTGGCCAAGGCCTATGAGGCGGGCGCCAAGACCATCGCCTGCTCCTCTACCGGCAACGCCGCCAGCTCTCTGGCGGGCAACGCCGCCGCTGCGGGCTTCAAGACCTATATCTTCGTGCCGGAGCGGGCCCCCAAGGGCAAGGTGGCCCAGCTGATGATCTTCGGGGCCAATGTCATCTCCGTCAAGGGCAACTACGAGGAGACCTTCAAGATGTCCGCCGAGGCCATCGAGAAGTACGGCTGGTACAACCGCAACGCTGCCATCAACCCGTATCTCTCCGAGGGGAAAAAGACCGTGGCGCTGGAGATTGCCGAGCAGCTGAACTGGGAGATGCCGGACTATCTGGCTATCTCCGTGGGTGACGGCTGCACCATCGCCGGCGTGTGGAAGGGCTTCAAGGATCTGTATGCCATCGGCTTCATCGACAAGCTGCCCCGGCTCATCTCCGCCCAGTCCTACGGCTGCTATCCCATCAACCGGGCCATTCAGGAGAATAAGCCGTGGGAGCCGATGGAGGAGAATACCATTGCCGACTCCATCTCCGTGGGTGTACCCCGCAACGCCGACAAGGCGCTGGCGGCCATTCGGGAGTCCAAGGGCCTTGCTATCTGCGTCACCGACGAGGAGATCCTGGCGGCGCAGCGGCTGCTGGGCCGCACCTGCGGCGTGTTCGGTGAGCCTGCCGGTGTCACCGGTACGGCGGCGTTGAAGAAGGCCTGTGAGCAGGGTCTCATCAAGAAGGATGCCACGGTGGTATCGGTGGTCACCGGCAACGGTCTGAAGGACGTGGCCAACGCCATCAAGTCCGCCGGGGAGCCTCTGCACATCGAGCCGGATCTGGACCTGATGGTGAAGAGCTGCCCAGCGGGGCGTCACCGTGGAATAAGCTGTCTCATGAAACAAAACAGCCTGCTGTGTGCAAAGAATGTGCGCAGCAGGCTGTTTTTTCATAGATGGACCGTTTTTTGCGATTTTTCTTGAAAACATACCGGGATAAGGGTATAATATCCTTGGTTATTTATACACGAGAATCGTTTGGAAAGGAAGGACCGGTATGTATCAGGTAGGCGACCGGGTGGTTCACCCCATGCACGGGGCGGGGATCATCGAGAGTATCGTGCAGGAACGGCTGGGCGGACAGCTGGGCAGCTACTACGTGTTCCGAATGCCCTCCGGCGGGCTGACGCTGAAGATCCCCACAGGCAGCTGCGGGGCCATCGGCGTCCGGGCCCTGTCCACCTCCGGTCGCATCCGGGAGGTGCTGAGCGCCATTCCGGGGCTGGAGATCGACCGCACCACCAACTGGAACCGACGCTATCGGGAGAACCTGAACCGGCTGAAGAGCGGCGACCTGCTGGAGGTGGCCCGTGTCATCAAGGGCCTTATGTGGCGGGACCGGGAGAAGGGCCTTTCCAACGGTGAGCGCAAGATGCTCCACAGCGCCAAACAAATATTGGTATCCGAGGTGGTGCTGGTGGAGGGACATACCTATCCCGATGCGGAGCAGCGCATTGAGCAGGCCATGATGACGGGGGCGAAGAACGAATGAAGCTATTTGATCGGCTGGGGAAGCTGCGGGATAGGCGCCGCCCCTACTGCACCATGATCGTACCGGCGGCGGGGGAATCCCGGCGCATGGGCGGCGGCAACAAGCTGCTGCTGCCGCTGGAGGGGGAGCCGGTGCTGGCCCACACCCTCCGGGCCATCGACGCCGCCACGCTGGTGGATGAGATCATACTGGCCACCCGGACGGAGTGTCTGGCGGAGATAGCGGAGCTGTGCCGGCGCTGCGGACTGCAAAAGCCCGTGCGTGTGGTGGTGGGCGGTGAGACCCGCACCCACTCGGTGCTGGCGGCGGCGCTGGAGGCCAACGAAAAGGCCCGGCTCATCGCCGTACACGATGGGGCAAGGCCCCTGATCCGCCCGGAACAGATCGACGAGCTGATCCGCTTCGGTGAGCGCACCTATGCCGCCGCTCCGGCGGTGCCGGTGACGGATACCGTCAAGCGGACGGAGCCGTCCACGGGCCGGGTGCTGGAGACGCCGGACCGGGCGACTCTCTTTGCCGTGCAGACACCGCAGGTGTTTCAGGCGGAGCTGCTGAAGGCGGCGCTCCAGTCGGCGGTGAACGCCGAGGTGACTCTGACGGACGACTGCTCCGCTGTGGAGCGGCTGGGCAAGGAGGTCTATCTCACCGCCGGGGATCCGGAGAACATCAAAATCACTACGCCGCTGGACCTGCGTCTGGCGGAGGCCATTCTGGCCGAGAGGAGGAATCAGGCATGACAGGACTGCGGGTAGGACACGGGTATGACGTTCACCGTCTGGCGCAGGGGCGGCCCCTGATCTTAGGCGGCGTCACCATCCCGTGGGAGAAGGGGCTGGACGGCCACTCCGATGCGGACGTGCTGACCCATGCGGTGATGGATGCCCTGCTGGGCGCTGCCGGTATGGACGATATCGGGAGACTGTTCCCGGACTGCGACAACGCCTTTCTGAACATCTCCAGCCTGACGCTGCTGGAGCGGGTGGGGCAGGCCCTGACGGAGCAGGGGTGGCAGGTGGTAAATATCGACGCCACGTTGGTGGCGCAGGCCCCTAAGATCGCCCCCTACCGGCAGGAGATGCGCTGTGCGCTGGCCCGGACGCTGGGTATCCGGCCGGAGCAGGTGAACGTTAAGGCCACTACGGAGGAGCACTTGGGCTTTACCGGCGAGGGACTGGGGATGTCCGCCCACGCTGTGGCCCTGATCCAGCGGGCGGAGAACTGATTCATGAGCGATAAAAAGGAGGAGGACGAGCCGTCCTCCTCCTTTTTATGCGGAGGATACTGCACCGGAGGGGGCGCTTTCACATAGAATGTCCCGTGAGGAGGAGTGCAGAATGAACGAGATTCTTTTCATCGCCCGCTCCGTCACCCATGCCCAGCGTATGGTGCGGGCGTTGGAGCAGTGCGGCATCCGCAGCTTCCTGTTCCGGGCCCCGGCGGGGCTTACCGGCGGCGGATGCAGCTATGCGGTGAAGGTGCGGGGCCAGCGGCGGCAGGAGGCCCAGACGTGCTTACAGACAGTGGGGCTGACGCCCCTTGGCATATATGAACGGACGGATAGCGGCTGGCAGGAGGCGGGGACATGATCTATCTGGACGCTGCGGCCACCACGCTGGAAAAGCCGCCCCAGGTGCGGCAGGCCATGGCGCAGGCGGCGGCAGAGTTGTCCACTCCCGGACGGGGCAGCCATCCCGCCGCCCGCCGGGCGGAGGAGACGGCCTTCCGGTGTCGGGCCGAGGCGGCGGCGCTATTCGGCGTGCCGTCGCCGGAGAATGTGGTGTTCACTATGAACGCTACCCACGGGCTGAACATCGCCATCCGGTCGCTGGTGGTTCCCGGCAGCCGGGTGGTGATCTCCGGCTATGAGCACAACGCCGTCTGCCGCCCCCTGTACGCCATACCGGGGGTGCGCCTGACGGTGGTGGATGCGCCGCCCTTCCGGCGGGAGCAGGCGGCGAAGGAGTTCCGACGGGCCATTCTGGCCGGGGCGGATGCGGTGATCGTCAACCATGTGTCCAACGTGTTCGGCTGCGTCCAGCCGCTGGAGGAGATCGCCGGAGTCTGCCGCAGCCGAGGTGTGCCGCTGCTGGTGGACGCCTCCCAATCGGCAGGGACGCTGCCCCTGCACCTGACGGAGCTGGGGGCGGCCTTCATTGCCATGCCGGGCCACAAGGGGCTTTACGGCCCCCAGGGGACGGGGCTGCTGCTGTGCGGCGAACGGCCCGCCCGGCCGCTGCTGCTGGGCGGCACGGGAAGCGCCTCCCATGACCGGCAGATGCCCCCGACCCTGCCGGATTGTCTGGAGGCCGGCACCCACAATATGCCGGGCATCGCCGGGCTGTTGGAGGGACTGCGGTTCGTCCGCCGACGGACGCCGGAGGCCATCGCCTGCCGGGAGCGGCAGCTGGCGGCGGAGGCGGTGCGCCGCCTGAAGGACCTGCCGGGGGTGGAGGTATTCACGCCCGCAAACGGCCCCCATCCCACCGGTGTGGTGTCCTTCCGGGCGGCGGGCCGGGACTGCGAAGAGCTGGCGGAGGCGCTGGGACGCCGGGGTATCGCCCTGCGGGCGGGGCTTCACTGTGCGCCGCTGGCCCACCGCACGGCGGGGACATTGGACACCGGCACGGTGCGCCTGAGCCTTTCCGACTTCAACACTCCGGCGCAAATAGAAAAGCTGGCGCAGGAGCTGCACCAGCTTTTTCGTGAGACTGTCAGATAGAGGAGCTGCTTACGACCGGCCCTCCAGATACCCGAAGTGTTGGGCGAAGAGAGCGTCCCCGGCGGCGTGCAGGTCGGCGCAGAAGGAAGTGTAGGCATCCAGCAGGAGCACCGCCTCCTCCGTCAGCTGCGCTCCGCCGCCGCTCCTTCCCCCCACGGAGGTATGCAGCAGCTGGACGCCCAAGATCCGCTCCGAGGACTTGACGATGGTCCACGCCTTGGAGTAGGCCATGTTCATGGCCTTGGCCGCAGAGCGCAGAGAATGAAACTCCTGCACATGGCGCAGCAGCTGGGCGATGCCCGGACCGAAGCACTTCTCCCCGGCGAACAGGCGGACGGTATTCCGATACGATAATTTCTCTTCCATGTGCTCATTGTAGCAGGCTTGCCGCCTGCCGTCAATGGAAACCGCCGTCTGAGGATGGAAATTAGCGATAGCGGGGCGGTACGTTGGCTTTCCTCCATACCGGGGTGATTGACGAAAACGGGAAAACGTGTTATCCTCATAAAAAGAGAACGGATGGAGGAAAAACGATGCTGGTACTGATCCGGGGAGCGGGGGATATCGCCACAGGCATTGCGATGCGCCTTTGGAGGGCCGGCGTGCAGGTGGTTATGACGGATCTGCCCCAGCCCACGGCTATTCGCCGCACCGTGTGCTTCTCGCAGGCCATCGTGCTGGGGGAGGCGCAGGTGGAGGATGCCACGGCCCGCCGGGCAGAGGACATCCTTCAGGCCCGAAGGATCTGTGCGGCGGGAGAGATCTCCGTGCTGGCGGACCCGGAGCTGCGGTGCCGGGAGGAACTGCGGCCGGATGCGCTGGTGGATGCCATTCTGGCCAAGCGGAATCTGGGTACCCGCATCGCCGATGCACCGGTGGTGGTAGGCGTAGGGCCGGGCTTCACCGCAGGAGGACTGCCATGCGGTGGTGGAGACCATGCGGGGGCCATACGCTGGGCCGGGTCATCTATCGGGGCAGCGCCCTGCCCAACACCAGCGTACCGGGACTCGTCGGCGGCTTCGCCGGGGAGCGGGTGCTGCGTGCTCCGGCAGACGGCATCCTGCACCAGCTGGCGGACATCGGGGTCACGGTCTCTGAGGGAGATGTGGTGGCCACGGTGGAGGGGCAGCCCATGCGCTGTACCATCAGCGGCGTGCTGCGGGGCATCCTGCCGGAGGGAACGCCGGTGTTCCGGGGGATGAAGGCCGGAGATGTGGATCCCCGTGGCAAACGGGAATATTGTGATACGGTATCGGACAAGGCGCTGGCCGTAGGCGGCGGTGTGCTGGAGGCGGTGCTGGCCCTGTCCGGGAAATTGAAGGAGGAACCATAACGTGGAAGAGAATGTAAAACTGACGAAGCTGGCCAAGTGCGCCGGCTGCGGCGCCAAGGTGGGCGCCGGTGTGCTGGCGCAGCTGCTGGAGGGGATCCAGGTCCACAAGGATCCCAATCTGCTGGTGGGCTTTGATAAGAGCGACGACGCCTCGGTGTATAAGGTATCGGACGAGCTGGCGCTGGTGCAGACGCTGGACTTTTTCCCGCCCATTGCCGACGATCCCTATACCTTCGGCCAGATCGCAGCCACCAACGCCCTGTCGGATATCTACGCCATGGGCGGTGACCCCAAGCTGGCGCTGAACATCATGTGCGTGCCGGAGGATATGCCCAGAGATACGGTGCATCAGATCCTCCGGGGCGGCTATGAGAAGGTTTATGAGGCGGGCGCCCTCATCACCGGCGGCCACAGCATCTTCGACGACGAGCCCAAGTACGGCCTGTCCGTCACGGGCTTTGTCCACCCCGATAAGATCCTCACCAACAGCGGCGCCAAGGAGGGGGACGTGCTGCTGCTGACCAAGCCCATCGGCATCGGCATCCTCACCTCCGCCATGAAGGCCGATCTCTGCTCCAAGGAGAGCGCGGAGTTGGCCATGCGCCTGATGACCACCCTGAACAAGAACGGCCGGGACGCCATGGTGAAGTACCGGGTCCATGCCTGCACCGACGTGACGGGCTTTGCCCTTATGGGCCACCTGCTGGAGATGGCGCAGGGCAGCGATCTGCGGGCCGAGGTGGAGGTGTCGGCGGTGGACCTGATCCCGGAGGCGCTGGAGTTTGCCCGCATGGGCGTGCTCCCGGCGGGGATGTACCGCAACCGTACCTTTGCCGAGCAATGGGTGGATGCCGGACAGACGGAGATCGCCGTACAGGATATGCTGTATGACCCCCAGACCTCCGGCGGACTGCTGATGGCCGTGGATCCGGCGGACGCCGATGCGCTGCTGGCGGAGCTGAAGGGCGCCGTGCCCAGCGCCCAGCGGGTGGGCGTTATGCGCCGTTATGAGGGCGGCGCCCGCATCGTGCTGCACTGAAAAGGAAATCATAGCACAGGGCTTTCTTTTCCGGAGGCCCTGTGCTATACTGCTGTTATCGGCCCCGTGATCTGCGGGAGGAACAAGGAGGAACTGTCATGGAAACCTACGGATTGGAGCAGCTGGGCATCGTCAACACGGCGGCGGTATACCGCAACCTGACCCCGGCCCAGCTGACGGAGCACGCCCTGCGCCGGGGGGAGGGCACCCTGTCTGCCACCGGGGCGCTGGTGGTAAAGACCGGGAAGTACACCGGGCGCAGCGCTAACGATAAGTTCATCGTGGACACCCCGGCGGTACACGACGATATCGCATGGGGCAAGGTGAACCGCCCCATGGAAAAAGAGAAATTCGACGCCATTTTCGCCAAGGTCACGGCGTATCTCCAAAATAAGGAGGTCTACGTCTTTGACGGCTTCGCCGGGGCGGACCCCAAGTATACCAAATCCTTCCGCATCGTCAACGAGCTGGCCAGCCAGAACCTGTTCATTCATCAGCTGCTGCGCCGGCCCACGCCGGAGCAGCTGGCGGACTTTACGGCGGACTACACCATCGTGGCCGCCCCCGGCTTCAAGTGCGTCCCGGAGATCGATGGTACCCACAGCGAGGCCGCCATTCTGGTGGACTACGAGGCGCATCTGGTGGTGATCTGCGGCACCCGCTACGCCGGCGAGATCAAGAAGTCGGTGTTCTCCGTCATGAACTACATCCTGCCCAAGCAGGGTGTATTCCCCATGCACTGCTCCGCCAACATCGGAACGGACGGCGACTCCGCCGTGTTCTTCGGCCTCTCCGGCACCGGTAAGACCACCCTCTCCGCCGACCCTGACCGCAAGCTCATCGGAGACGACGAGCACGGCTGGGCCGACGACTCCGTCTTTAACTTCGAGGGCGGCTGCTACGCCAAGTGCATCAACCTCTCTGCGGAGGGAGAGCCGGAAATCTACAACGCCATCAAATTCGGCGCATTGGTGGAGAATGTGGTCATGGATCCCGATACACGGGAGTTCGACTTCGACGACGACTCGCTGGCGGTGAACAGCCGGGTGGGCTACCCGGTGGAGTATATCCCCAACGCAGAGCTCTCCGGCATGAGCCCCAGTGTCCCCAAGACGGTGATCTTCCTCACCGCCGATGCCTACGGCGTGCTGCCCCCTATCAGCAAGCTGGATAGGAATCAGGCCATGTACTACTTCGTCTCCGGCTTTACCAGCAAGGTAGCGGGGACGGAGATCGGCGTCACCGAGCCGGTACCCACTTTCTCTACCTGCTTCGGCGAGCCCTTCCTGCCGCTGGACCCCTCCGTCTATGCCGCCATGCTGGCGGAGAAGGTGGAGAAGGCCGGGGCCAAGGTGTATCTGGTGAATACCGGCTGGAACGGCACCGGCCAGCGCATGAAGCTGCGCTATACCCGTGCCATGGTGACGGCGGCCCTCACCGGTGCCATCGAGAAGGCGGACTTCGTCACCGATCCCACCTTCGGCGTTCAGGTACCCACGGCCATCGAGGGCGTGCCCAGTGAGCTGCTGATCCCGGAGAATACATGGGCGGACAAGGAGGCCTACCGGGCCGCCCGCCGCAAGCTGGCAAGCTCCTTTGTGGAGAACTTCAAGAAGTACACCCGCATGAGTGCTGAGGTGGTGGCCGCAGGCCCTAAGGTGGAGTGAGCCATGATCGAGCTGAAAATTCTGCTGGACGAGGTGGACTACCGCTCCCTGTCAGAGGTGCTGATCCCGGCACTGGCGGAGAGTATGGCCAAGGATGGCGGCGTGCTGGGAGGGATGCTGTCCCAGAACAAGGAGCTGGCGGCTTCCATGGCCCGGACGGTGCTGGATAAGATGCCGCAGGAGAAGAAGGATGAACTGCTGGTGCAGCTGCTGAACCGGAACCGGGACAAGCTGCTGGAAAAGGGCAGGACCTTGGCCGCCGAGAACGGCGTGCGCCTCCAGCTATGCGACGTGTCCGCCAGAAAATTCTAACCCAAGACCGCTTTATCCCCATAAGGAAAGGACCCCCGGCCGTCGGCCGGGGGTTCTTGATGGTTTCTTGCGGCGGGAGTCGTTACTTTTTCAGCGCCTGCACGGCAGCCCGGAGGGCGTCCACGTTCTCCTGAGTGGTGGCCCAGCTGGCACAGAAGCGCACGCCGGAGTGGGTGGGATCGGTGCGCTCCCAGTACTCATAGCCGAAGTTCTTCCCCAGAATGGCCAACTCCTCATCGGGCATAATGGGGTACTGCTGGTTGGTGGGGGAGTCGAACAGCAGAGGATACCCGGCGGAGACGAAGATATCCCGGATCTGATAGGCCATCTCGTCGGCGTGGCGGGAAATTCTGAAATACAGATCGTCAGTGAACAGGGCGTCGAACTGGATGCCCAGCAGACGGCCCTTGGCCATGCGGCCGCCCCGCTGCTTCATGATGAAGCGGAAGTCCTTCTTCAGAGCCGGGTTCATGATGACCACGGCCTCACCGAACAGAGCGCCGATCTTGGTGCCGCCGATGTAGAACACATCGCACAGGCGGGCGATCTCCGGCAGAGTCAGGTCGGCGCCGTCGGCCATAACGCCGTAGCCCAGTCGGGCACCGTCGATGAACAGGGGCAGGCCGTACCGGCGGCACACGTCGTACAGCTCCGTCAGCTCCGCCTTGGAGTAAAGGGTGCCTCCCTCGGTGGGATAGGAGATGTAGACCATGCCGGGCTGGACGATGTGCTCCGTGGACTCGTCGTTTCTGTGCCACTCTACATACTCCTGCACCTGCTGGGCCGTGATCTTGCCGTTGGTGGTGGGCAGGGTGATGACCTTGTGGCCGGTGGACTCGATGGCACCGGCCTCGTGACAGTTGATGTGTCCGCTGACGGCGCACAGCACGCCCTGCCACGGACGCAGCACGGCGGCGATGACGGTGGTGTTGGTCTGGGTGCCGCCCACCAGGAAGTGGACGTCGGCCTCCGGAGCCTGACAGGCGTTCTGGATCTTGACCCGTGCGGCGGCGCAGTACTCGTCCTCGCCGTAGCCTACGGTCTGAACCATGTTGGTCTCGTTGAGCTTTGCCATGAGGGCGGGGTGTGCGCCCTCCAGATAGTCACTGTTGAAATAGATCATGACAGTGTCTCCTTTCCACGTACAGTACATCCATTTTACCCCACCGGAGGCCGGGTGTAAAGCCCCAAATGCACTTTCCCGCCAAATCAGGCGGCGGTTTTCTCGCAAAAGCGATTGAACTGACCGGGAAAAAGGAGTATAATGAACTGAATTAACTCATTTGCTGTTTTAGGAGGCTTTGCCTTATGACTTTACAGGAATATCTCACCTCGCTGCGCCATAAGACCGTGGCGGTCATCGGCATCGGCGTCAGCAATACGCCGCTGCTGCGCCGTCTGCTGGCCGAGGGTATTGCCGTCACCGCCTGCGACAGAAGCAGCCGGGAGAAGCTGGGTTCTCTGGCCGACGAGCTGGAGGCCGCCGGGGCTACGCTCCGTCTGGGGGAGGGGTATCTGGACGGCCTGACGCAGGACGTTATCTTCCGCACGCCGGGCCTGCGGCCGGACGTACCGCAGCTGCTGGCAGCGCAGCGGCAGGGCAGCACCCTCACCAGCGAGATGGAGGTGTTCTTTCAGGTCTGCCCCTGCCACATGATCGCCGTCACCGGCAGCGACGGCAAGACCACCACCACCACCATCATCGCAGAGCTGCTGAAGGCGGCGGGCAGAACCGTCCACGTGGGCGGCAACATCGGCCAGCCCCTGCTGTGTCAGGCAGATGATATGGAGCCGGAGGACTGGGCGGTGCTGGAGCTGTCCAGCTTCCAGCTGATGACCATGAACCGCAGCCCCCATATCGCCGTGGTGACCAATCTGGCCCCCAACCATCTGGACGTCCACAAGGACATGGCGGAGTATGTGGCGGCCAAGGAGAACATCTTCCGCTATCAGCGCCCCGGCGACATCGCCGTGTTCAATCAGGACAACGACATCACCCGTCAGCAGGCCGGGCGGGCTGTGGGGACTGTCCGCCTCTTCAGCCGACGCTCCGAGCCGGAGGAGGGCGTGTTCCTCCGGGGGGAGGATATCCTCTGCCGCCATAACGGACAGGAGCGCCGGATCATGACCACGGCGGACATCCGCCTGCCGGGGGTTCACAATGTGGAGAACTACATGGCGGCTATCGCCGCCGTGGAGGGCCTGGTGCCGGACGGGATCATCCGGGACTTCGCTCGCACCTTCAACGGCGTGGAGCATCGCATCGAGCTGGTACGCACCTATCACGGCGTCCGGTACTATAACGATTCCATCGCCTCCAGCCCCTCCCGCACCATCGCCGGGCTGCACTCCTTCCCGGAGCAGGTCATCCTCATCGCCGGGGGCTATGATAAGCACATTCCCTTTGACGTGCTGGGGCCGGAGATCGTGGAGCATGTGAAGCTGCTGGTGCTGTGCGGCGCCACCGCAGGGAAGATCCGTGCCGCCGTGGAGCAGGCTCCCGGCTATCGCCCCGGCCACCCGGAGATGCTGGAGGTAACACCCTTCCAACGTGCCGTGGAGGCTGCCCGTGACCGGGCGCAGCCCAGCGACGTGGTGACGCTGTCCCCGGCCTGTGCCGCCTTCGACCAGTTCAAAAACTTCATGGAGCGGGGCAAGACCTTCAAGGCCATCGTCAACGGCTGGCGGGAGTAAGCACCCCGCCGACCCTCCCGGCATACACTGGAGCAAGGGAGGTGCGTGCCGTGAAGAGACTGCGCTATGTGCGCCTGTCCGCCGGACGACGGGCGGCCATCTGGGGCGTTTTCCTGCTGGCGGCGGTGATGGGCCTTCTGTGTGCGGCCGTGCTGCATATGAAGCCCATCCTCACCAATCTGGCGGCGGCCAGCGTCTCCAATACCGTCAACCGCATCGTGGTCACGGCGGTCTATGACGCTGTCAGCGCAGGGGAGGTGGACTACGACGCTCTGGTGCATCTGGAGAAGGACCAGAGCGGCCATGTGGCGGCGGTACGCAGCGACATGGCGGCCTTCAACCGCCTGCAGAGCCGCATTACGGACAACATCCTTCAGCGGCTGTCGGAGGTGTCCACAAGGGAGCTGGAGATCCCCGTGGGGACGCTGACAGGCTCCTCGCTGCTGGCGGGGCGTGGCCCCTGCATCCGTATCCGGATGCAGGCTGTGGGCTCCACCACCGCCAGGCTCCGCAACGCCTTTACGGCGGCGGGCATCAACCAGACCAAGCATCAGATCCTGCTGGATGTCACCGTGCAGATGAGTATTCTCTTGCCGGGCTTCCGCACCTCCACCCAAGTCTCCAATGAGATCACCGTGGCGGAGACCATCATCATCGGCAGCGTACCGGATACCTACACCTATTTCAGCACCACGCCGGAGGAGACGGAGCAGTACGCTGAGGACTATATCATGAACAACGGATAAGGGGACGACTATGGATTATCGGGAAGAAATGAAACAGCTGCGGGACACCCTCAACGCCCACGGCTACCGCTACTACGTGCTGGACGATCCGCAGATCTCCGACTATGAATACGACCATATGCTCCGCCGCCTGGAGGATCTGGAGCGGGAGCACCCGGAGGAGATCACCCCGGACTCCCCCACCCAGCGGGTGGGCGGACCCATCCTGACCCAGTTTCAGGAGGTGGAGCACCCCGTCCCTCTGGAGAGCCTGCAGGACGTGTTTGACGGCGGGGAGGTGGAGGAGTTCCTGACTCACATCCGGGAGACCTTCCCGGATGCCGAATACAGCGTGGAGCCTAAAGTGGACGGCCTGTCCGTGGCGCTGGAGTATCGGGACGGCGTGTTCGTCCGTGGCGCCACCCGAGGCGACGGCCGCATCGGGGAGGACGTGACGGAGAACCTGCGAACCATCCGCTCCATCCCCATGACCCTGCCGGAGAAGCTGCCCCGGCTCATCGTCCGGGGCGAGGTGTATATGGCCCGCTCCGTCTTTGAAGAACTGAACCGCCAACGGGAGATCGAGGGAAAGCCCCTCATGGCCAACCCCCGCAACGCCGCCGCCGGCTCCCTGCGGCAGCTGGACCCCAAGATCGCCGCCCGGCGGCGGCTGGATATCGCCGTATTCAACCTCCAGCTGGCAGAGGGACGGACGTTTTCCACCCATACCGAGACCATCGACTATCTGGCCTCCCAGCAGTTCAAGACCATCTCCTACCGCCGTCTGCGGGCCGGGGAGGAGATCATGGAGGAGATCCATCGTCTCAACGATACCCGCATGGAGCGGCCCTTTGACATGGACGGGGCCGTCATCAAGCTCAACAGCCTGTCGCAGCGGGAGACGCTGGGCAGCACCGCCAAGTGTCCCCGCTGGGCCATCGCCTATAAGTACCCCCCGGAGCAGAAGGAGACGGTGCTGCGGGATATCGTGGTGCAGGTGGGCCGCACCGGCGTGCTGACCCCCAAGGCGGAGCTGGAGCCGGTGCGTCTGGCAGGGACCACCGTCACCTTCGCCACCCTACACAATCAGGATTACATCACCCAGAAGGATATCCGCATCGGGGATACCGTGGTGGTGCAGAAGGCCGGGGAGATCATCCCGGAGATCGTCTCCGTGGTGCCGGGCAAGCGTCCTGCCGGGGCGCAGCCCTACTATCTGCCCCATACCTGCCCCGTCTGCGGAGCGCCGGTGGAGCGGGACGAGGATGGCGCAGCCCTGCGCTGCACCGGGGCGGAGTGTCCCGCTCAGCGTCTGCGGCACCTGACCCACTTCGCCAGCCGCAATGCCATGGACATCGACGGGCTGGGGCCGGCGGTGATGAACCAGCTCATCGAGAACGGGCTGGTCAAGACCCCCGCCGACCTCTACGACCTGACCCCGGCGGACCTGAAGCCGCTGGAGCGCATGGGGGACAAGTCCGCCGCCAACGCCGTGGCCGCCATCTATCAGAGCAGGGAGAACGACCTGTGGCGGCTGATTTTTGCGCTGGGCATCCGTCAGGTGGGAGAGAAGGCCGCCAAGACGCTGGCCGCCCACTTCGGCACCATGGACGCCTTGCTCTCCGCCACGGAGGAGGAGCTCACCGCCATCGCCGACGTAGGCCCCATCACTGCCGGCTATATCCGCCAGTGGGTGGAGAGCCCCCAGTCCCGTGACCTGCTGGAGCGGCTCCGGGCGGCGGGAGTGAACATGACCTGCCGGGAGGAGCAGACGGATCGCCGCTTCGCCGGTATGACCTTCGTGCTCACCGGTGCGCTGGAGAAGTTCACCCGTGAGGAAGCAGGGGAGATGATCGAGCGCCGAGGCGGTAAGGCCGCCTCCTCGGTGTCCAAAAGGACCACCTATGTGGTGGCGGGAGCCAATGCCGGGTCCAAGCTGCGTAAGGCGCAGGAGCTGGGCGTACCGGTGCTGACAGAGGATGAATTTCTGGCACTGCTGGGTGCGCCGGGGGAAAATAAGACAGTGTAAGACAGGAGGTATTATATGGCACGTCAAACCAACACCCGCCTGCGGGAAAAAGTGATCTACAGCGTTTTTGTACGTAACCATACCAAGGAGGGTACCTTTCAGGCGCTGGAGGGCGATCTGGATCGTCTGGCGGCGCTGGGTACGGACATCATCTGGCTCATGCCCATCCATCCCATCGGGGAGGCAGGCCGCAAGGGGACGCTGGGCAGCCCCTACGCCATCCGGGACTTCCGGGGCATCAACCCGGAGTACGGTACGCTGGGGGACTTCATGCATCTGGTGGGGGAGATCCACAAGCGTGGCATGAAGTGCATCATCGACGTGGTATATAACCACACCTCCCCGGATTCCATTCTGGCCACCGGTCACCCGGAGTTCTTCCTCCGGGACGAGGCGGGGAACCCCATCCGCAAGGTGGCGGACTGGTCCGATGTAGTGGATCTGGATTACAGCAACCGTGAGCTGTGGAAGTACCAGATCGAGACTCTGAAAATTTGGGCGGAGATCGTGGACGGCTTCCGCTGCGACGTGGCCAGCGCCGTTCCTCTGGCCTTCTGGCGGGAGGCACGGGAGCAGGTGGAGCGGGTGCGCCCCGGCTGCATCTGGCTGGCCGAGAGCGTCCATGCCGCCCACACGATGGCCATGCGCCGGGCGGGGTACTACTGCGCCGCCGACACGGAGCTGTATGATGCCTTTGATATCACCTACGACTACGATATCTGGCCCTATTTCGAGGGCTGCTTCCAGCCCACCGGCACTCTCCGGGAGTATACGGCGCTGGTGAACTTTCAGGAGAGCGAGTACCCGGCGGGCTATGTGAAGCTGCGGTGCCTGGAGAACCACGACCAGCCCCGCTTTGCCTCCCGTGTGGACTCCGACGAGGCTCTGCGGAACTGGCTGGCGCTGCTGTACTTTGAAAAGGGGACCACCCTGCTTTACAGCGGACAGGAGTACGCCCCCCGCCACCGGGTGGATCTCTTTAACGCCGACGATGCCTACTGCGATATGCGGCTGGACCTCCAGCCCTATCTCAAGCAGCTGCGCCAGATGAAGCGCACCCTACCCATGTCCGCCTGCTTCCAGCTGGAGGCGGTGGAGGAACGGGCTGTGTTGGGCCGCTATGACGGGCCGGAGACCCGTGTTCGGGGCATCTTCGACCTGAAGAGCGCCGGCGGCAGTGTGGCCGTAGATCTGCCCGACGGCACCTACACCGACCGCATCGCCGGCCGGGAGGTCACCGTCTCCGGCGGCGCCTTCGATTTGGCGCAGGCCCCAGCGGTCATCGGCTGATTTGCCCCATCGGCACAAAAGCAGGCACTGCATCCCGACAGAATTGGAGAATTTACATTGACAATTCTGTAACACATGGTAAAATAAAAATACGTTGACGGGGCGTCTGCGCCCTGTCCGGGTGACAGGACCCGTGCGGGCGGGGCGGAGGCTCCGCCCGCCGTTTCTGCACGGTTCTGTTAAAGAAAAGGCGATCTATCATATCCCGAAACACAGAAAAGAGGAACGCTATGGCTATACCCTTCCAATATGAATCGGAATATAAGCGCAAGCTCTGCACCCCGGACGAGGCCGCCCGTGTGGTCAAGAGCGGTGACTGGCTGGATATCAGCATGGGCTGTGCCTTCCCGTCTCTGATGGATGCCGCCATTGCCAAACGCAAGGAGGAGCTCTACGGTGTGAAGATCCGTGGCTACCTGATCCAGCAGCCCATCCAGATGGTGGAGTGCGACCCCGGCCGGGAGCATTTTATCTACAACAGCTGGCATATGTCAGGCTATGAGCGCAAGCTCTGCGACCGGGGGATGTGCAGCTTCAACCCAATGGTGTTCCGGAATCTGGGGGCCTACTATCAGCACTTCCTGACGGTCAACGTGGCCATGATGTGCGTGACCCCCATGAACCAGCACGGCTACTTCAACTTCTCCCTGTCCAACGCCTCCGCCCGTGCGGTGCTGGATAAGGCAGATATCGTGATCCTGGAGGTCAACGAGAATCTGCCGTGGGTCTACGGCGGCTTGGACGAGTGCATCCACATCGACGACGTGGATATGATCGTGGAGGGCCCCCACGGCCCCCTGCCCAGTATACAGACCCCGCCGGCCTCGGAGGCGGAAACCCGCATTGCCGAGTTCGTGGTGGAGAACATGGACGACGGTGCCACCCTGCAGCTGGGCATCGGCTCACTGCCCAATGCCGTGGGCCAGATGCTGGCCCAGTCCGATCTGCGGGATCTGGGCATCCACACGGAGATGCTGTGCGACTGCTATCTGGATATGTATCGGGCCGGGAAGATCACCAACAAGCGCAAGGACATCGACCGCTATAAGAGCGTGTTCGGCTTTGCCATCGGCTCCGAGGATCTGTACGACTGGGTGCGGGAGAATCCCGGCGTGGTGACCTACCCCATCTCCTACTGCAACGCTCCCAGTACCGTCCGGAACATCGAGAACTTTGTCTCCATCAACAACTGCATCTCCGTGGACCTGTATGGCCAGATCTGCGCCGAGAGCGCCGGTACCCGCCAGATCAGCGGCACCGGCGGTCAGCTGGACTTTCTGGAGGGGGCGGCGGTGTCCCCCGGCGGCAAGGCCTTCATCTGTCTGACATCCACATTCACCGATAAGCAGGGGGAGATGGTTTCCCGCATCACACCGCTGTTGAATCCCGGCGACATCGTTACCGACCCCCGGAGTCTGGCTTACTACATCGTCACCGAGTACGGCGGCGTGAATCTGGTGGGCTGCAGCACATGGGAGCGGGCGGAGCGGCTCATCTCCGTGGCCCACCCCAAGTTCCGGGATGAGCTCGTTGAGCACGCCCGGCAGCAGGGCATCTGGATCCGTTCCAACAAGCGGTAATACCCCTATCATGAAAAAAGCTGAGAACCGAAGTCGGGTCTCAGCTTTTTTCATCATGATGGCAGTATGTGCTTCTCCGGCTCCTTCTGATCCCGGAGGATCTGCTTTTGGTAGCGGTCTTCCTCGCTGAACACGCAGCCGCAGTACTTCTGCATATAAAAGCCCAGCGCACGGGCCTCCTGCTGTCCCTGCCGGAAGCCAGGGCGGAAGTCCCGGTACAGGAACCGGACACCGTACTCCCGGCCCATGCGCTCCGCTGTCTCCGCCAGCAGCTCATGGTTCTGGTAGGGGCTCACCAGCAGAGTGGTGGTGAAGCTGTCATAGCCGTGCCGGGCGGCATATTGGGCCGCTTGGGCCAGCCGCAGGGCATAGCACACGCTGCAGCGGTGGTCGATATCCCCACAGACCGCCCGGCAGAACTCCCGCAGGCCGTAATTCTCCTGCACAATAAGCTCCATGCCGATGGTAGGGGCGTAGGCCATCAGCGTGTCCCGCCGGGCCTTGTACTCCTGATAGGGGTGGATGTTGGGGTTATACCAGTAGGCCACCGGCTCGATGCCCTCGCTCCGCAGCTGCTGGATGCAGGAGACGGAGCAGGGAGCGCAGCAGGTGTGCATCAGTGTTTTTTCCATAGACGCTCCTTAATGCCAGCGAAAAGGGAGGGCTTTTCGGATCTTTTGCCGGGCCTTGCGCCCTGCTTCCTGCTGCCGGAGAGAAGCTGGGCCGCCAGATAGTGGTTGCGGACCTGCTGGAAGGGCTGGCGGGCGTAGGCATCGAAGAACTCCGCCCGCTGGGCCGCCTGCTTCACCGGGGAGGACAAGGCCGGATCGCCGGTCACGGCCTCCGACAGGGGCCGCAGCTCCCGCTTCAGGGGCAGCGTATCGAACACATGGGCGCCATGGGGCGTGTTCACCAGCAGCAGGGAGACGCCGCTGCGCTGCTCCTGGGGGTAGGCGTCCTTGGGCAGGCCGTAGAACACTCCCAGCGACAGATCGCCGGGCCGGTCCACGGAGGCATAGGGACAGGTGTGACAGGCCGGGCGCAGGAAGAGGTTTCCGAAAAAGCCCCTGCCGAACTCGGACTTGGACAGAGGGGAGTCGAAGGTAGTGCCGTCGTCGAACCGTACCTGGAAGCGGCGCTCCCGCTGGCCGGGCAGCTTGCCGCAGAATTGGACGGCCACCGGCTGCTTGCGCTTGATGTAGGCCATGGACTGCACTAGCTTGGCCCATACGCCGGGGGAGCAGACGCCCCGACACAGCACGTCGCAGGTCAGCAGCTTCTCCGGGTGCTCTCCCAGATAGTGGTAAAGTCCGTCCACCTGACAGGGCGTACCGGAGAACAGCACAGGCCGCCCCCGATCCAGCTCCCGCCGCACCTGCTGATAGATGCCGGTGACGTCGCTCTGAACGGGCTTGGCTCCCCGGATGCGGGGCAGGTCCTCCTTGCGCTTTACCGCCTCATGGCGGACCCGCAGCTGGGCGTCCATCCCGGCACCGAACACCACGCCGCCGCCCTCCAGCACATAGTCCGCCAGCAGGGAGAATACACCCCCGCAGGTGGAGTCCTGCCGCACGGCATTGTCGGGGTTCCATGCGGCAAAGACCGCCGGCTCCGGATGGGCCTCCCGCTGGCGCAGCACCGGGCAGATGTGGGTGCAATGGCCGCACTGGATGCAGGCGTCCGTCACCGTGGGGTAGAGGAAGCCCTCCCGGTCGGGCAGCATATGGATGGCATTTTTGGGGCAGCCCTCGGCGCAGGCGGCGCAGCCGGTGCATTGACTGCGAGGGGGTAGCTGCGGAACGGTGTGATCGTTCATAGCGATGTCTCCCGTGATTCTTTTAGATGTTTTGTTTTTCCATTCTACCACGGGGAAGCAAAAATGACAAGAGCCCCTGTTTCCAGCTATGCTGATTCCTGCGAGCAGAAACAGAGTGAGCCGCCGTGGCTCTCACGGCGGCTCATAGGAGAGAGATATGTATGTAGACCGCCGTATATGCAAGGCATATGCCGCGGGGATTTTTGAAAATGTGAGCGGAGCGGGGATAACCTGTCATACCCCGGCTTCGATCTTATACCCCTTGCCCCAGACCACCGTCACATAGCGGGGATTGCTGGGGTCTACCTCGATCTTCTCCCGGATGTGGCGGATGTGGACCGCCACAGAGTTTTCGGCGGCGGGAGGTTCCCGCCAGACCCGGCGATAGATCTCCTGCGGGGAGAACACCTTGCAGGGATGCTGCATGAGAAATTTCAGAATGTCGTACTCCAGCGGGGTCAGGGACACCGGCTCATCGTTGACGGTGACGGCTCTGGCATCGTCGTCCAGCGTGATGCCGCCGACGGTGAGGGTCTCCGGGGAGGGAGACGCCAAATGTAGGTAACGGCGGAGGTGGCAGCGAATACGCACCAGCAGCTCCGCCCGCTGAAAGGGCTTAGTGATATAATCATCGGCGCCGATGGTGAGCCCCAGGATATTTTCAGTGCTGTCGGTCCCGGAGGTCAGGAGGATCACCGGCAGGTCATGTACCTGCCGCAGCCGGGTGATGGTGGTAAGACCGTCCAGCTCCGGCAGCTTCGTCCCCAGCAGGGCCAGATGGATATGCTGTCTGGACAGGATATTCAGCACCTCCCAGCCGGTGCGGGCAGTAACCACCTGATACCCCTCGGCGGTGAGACAGGCGGTCAGGGAGGAAACGATCTCCTTTTCGTCGTCGCAGACGAGAATACGGTACATGGGAAAGAGCTCCTTTGCGTTAAGATAAGGCGATGCGGCGGGTTTATCCCCCGCCGCACCATATGCTTTCAGAAGGGCAGGACCTCCTGCCGGTCACGGCTCCGCAGATGCGCTGCGGAGACCCGGTGCTCGATGGGCTTCCACTGGGGCTTGCAGAAGAAAGCTGCCAAAGAAATGGGAATGTAGGTGAACATGAACAGGGGAAAGGTGAACACGTACACAAACTTTTTGACGGAAGAAGTGCGGATCTGGTTCCATTCCGTGACGGTGGTGATGCCGCCCAGCACCAGCAGCGTCAGATACATATTCAGCAACATCTGTCCCACGGACTCAAAAGCCACCAACAGGTTGTCTCCGGCCAGAGCGCCGACGACACCCAGCGTGAGGTTGACGAGGATGCTGACGGTGGAGAGGACGAAGGCGGGCATGATGGCCATGGACATATCGAAGCAGGAGAAGCTGCCCCGGAAGATGCCCCTGAGAAGGCGGGCACCGTAGTCACGGAATACCTGCAGATAGCCCTGCGACCAGCGCATCCGCTGCCGCCAGGACTGGCGGAAGGTGGTGGGCTGCTCGTCGTAGAGGACGGCGTCGGGGGCGAAGGCCACCTTGCGGCCCTGAAGGATCTCGTGGACGGAGAACTGGATGTCCTCGGTCAGCAGATGGAAGGGCCAGGGGCCGGTCTCCTCCAGCACGGCCCGGCTGAAGAGGAAGCCTGTGCCGGAGACGGCGCAGCTGGTACCCAGCAGGCTGCGGGCGTGGTTGAGGTAGCGGCTCTCCCGCAGGAACCACAAGGCGTAGCCGGCGGAGATCCAGTTGTCGCCGTAGTTTTTGCTGTTGCGGTAGCTGGTGACGATATCGTAGCCCTGCGAGAAGGTGCGGTTCATGGCGGCGATGTAACCGGGGTCCAGAATGTTGTCGGCGTCAAAGACAATGTAGCCGTCGAACCCGGCGGGGTAGTCCTGCTCCAGATGGCCCAGCAGGGTCTGGAGGGCGTAGCCCTTGCCCACCTGCACGTTATTGAAGCGCTCGTAAACGGTGGCTCCGGCGCTGCGGGCAATGTCGGAGGTGTCGTCGGTGCAGTTGTCCGCCAGCACGAAGATGTGCAGCAGACTCTGGTCATAGGTTTGGCTGCGGAGACTGCCGATGAGGTCGGCAATGACGGCGGACTCGTTCCGGGCACAGATCAGCACGGCGTAGTTGTGGGGCGTGGCCTCCAGCGCCGCCGCCTTGGCAGCCTTGCGCTTGGCCAGCAGCCACGGAACGGGAATGTACAGGAACTGATAGGTATAGCAGACAAAGAAAACAACGGCGATGATGTAATTGGTCATTCGCAAGGTATCCATAAGGAAGCATCCTTTCTCTGTACGAAGATTCTATGTGTATTAGAGATTATAGTACACATAGGATACCATATGAGAGACAGGTTGTCAAGGACTGGGAAGTGACACTTTTGTCATGCTTCGGGCCGGGGAGAGGCGGAGGAAAAAGTTCAAGATTTGTTTAAGAACTGGAAGGTGAAAAATGGTCATGCCGCATTGACGGCGGGGATGGTTCATTGTATAATAAACTGATTTAATGTGCGGAGGTATACCCTATTATGTGGATCGCAGATGGCTGGAAGGACTATGAGCTGCTGGACTGCGGCGGCGGAGAGAAGCTGGAGCGCTGGGATAAACAGATACTGGTGCGGCCGGACCCTCAGGCCATCTGGGAGACGGATCACAGCCATCCCGGCTGGCGGAGGGCCAACGGGCGGTACAGCCGTTCCTCCAGCGGCGGTGGCCACTGGGACAAGGGGAAGCTGCCGGAGAGCTGGCCCATCCACTATAAGGAGCTGACCTTTCAGGTCAAGCCCATGAATTTCAAGCATACGGGATTGTTCCCGGAGCAGGCAGCCAACTGGGACTTTGCCATGGAGCAGATTCGCCGGGCGGGACGGCCTGTCCGGGTGCTGAACCTGTTCGCCTACACCGGTGGGGCCACGGTGGCCTGTGCCAGGGCGGGGGCCAGTGTGTGCCACGTGGATGCCGCCAAGGGAATGGTGGCGTGGGCCAAGGAGAACGCCCGGCTGACGGGCCTGCAGGAGGCCCCCATCCGCTGGATCGTGGATGACTGCGCCAAGTTCGTGGAGCGGGAAATTCGCCGGGGCAAGACCTATGACGCCATTATCATGGACCCACCCAGCTATGGCCGGGGACCCGGCGGCGAGGTGTGGAAGCTGGAGGAGAACCTGTTCCCCTTTGTGAAGCTTTGCGCCCGTGTGCTGTCGGATAAGCCCCTGTTCGTGATCCTCAACTCCTACACCACGGGGCTGGCCCCGTCGGTGCTGGGGTACATCCTGCAAATGCTGGTGGGCAAGCGCTTCGGCGGCAGGGTGACGTGGGACGAGCTGGGCCTGCCGTGTACGCAGTCCGGTATGGCGCTGCCCTGCGGCGCTACCGGCCGTTGGACGGCGGAATAACAAGACTTATAAGAGCTAAGAGAGAAACAGCCGGTTGCAAGAGGAGAGTGCAATGAAGAAAAACAGGCTGGGCAGCGCCGAGGTGGGCAGCTGCATCTGCTATGGGCTCATGGCCCTTCTGCAGGTGGGATGGCTGGCGGTGCTGCTGACGGCACGGCTGGTGCCGCCGGTGTGGGTGACGCTGATGGTGTACTGTGTGGCGCTGGTGCTGTTCCTACTGGGACAGACGCTGCGGGTGGTGCAGCTGCGGCGGGACGGACAGCCGGTGGGCTGGTCCGTGGTGCTGGGCGTGGCGGTGGCCTCCGTCTGGCTGTGGCAGATGCTGAAGGTCAGCCATGCCATCTGAGAACGAGTGAAAAGAGAACGCAGAATATGACCATGATCGAAACAAAGGGCCTGACCTTCGCCTATCCGGCGGAGGAGGGCAAGCGGAGCGAGCCGGCGCTGCGGGGCGTGAGCCTCGGCATCGAGAAGGGCAGCTTCGTGGTGGTGCTGGGGCATAACGGCTCCGGAAAATCTACTCTGGCTAAGCACATGAACGCCGTGCTGCTGCCATCTGGCGGGGCGGTGTATGTAGAGGGGATGGATACCCGTGACCAGGCGGTGCTGCTGGAGATCCGGCGGCGGGTCGGCATGGTGTTCCAGAACCCGGATAACCAGATCGTCGCCAACGTAGTGGAGGAGGACGTGGCCTTTGCCCCGGAAAATCTGGGCGTTCCGCCGCAGGAAATTCGCCGGCGGGTGGACGATGCGCTGGAGGCGGTGGGTATGAGCGATTTTGCCCGCCATGCGCCGCATCTGCTCTCCGGCGGACAGAAGCAGCGGGTGGCTATTGCCGGCGTCATTGCCATGGAGCCGGAGTGCATCGTGCTGGACGAGGCCACGGCTATGCTGGACCCCCACGGACGGCGGGAGGTGCTGGACACCATCCATCGGCTGAACCGGGAGCGGGGCATGACGGTGGTGCTCATCACCCACCACATGGCGGAGGCCGAGGAGGCGGACCGTGTCATTGTGATGAACGACGGCGAGGCCGCCATGGACGGTACGCCCAGAGAGATTTTTGCACAGGTGGAGCGGCTCCATGAGCTGGGGCTGGCGGCGCCGGACACGGTGGAGCTGATGCAGCGGCTGAACCGGCAGGGGGAGCACCTGCCGCTGACGGCCATCACGGTGGAGGAATGTGCGGATGCGCTGTACCGGCGGTTCGGCGCAGAAGGGAAGTAACGAATTGGAACCGATCATACGAATCGAGCAGCTCACCCATACTTACAGCGCCGGAACGCCCTTTCAGCGCAGCGCCGTGGATGGGGTAGAGCTGGATATCATGCCGGGGGAATTTTTAGGGGTCATCGGTCACACGGGCTCCGGAAAATCCACGCTGATCCAGCATCTCAACGGGCTGCTGAAGCCCACGCAGGGGCATATCTATCTCAACGGCAAGGACATCTGGGCGGACCCCAAGCAGATCCGGCAGGTGCGCTTTCAGGTGGGGCTGGTGTTCCAGTATCCGGAGTACCAGCTGTTTGAAGAAACGGTGTATAAGGACATCGCCTTCGGTCCCGGCAACATGGGGCTTGATAAAGAGGAGATCGACCGGCGGGTACGGGAATCGGCCCGGATGGTGGGCCTTGCGGAGGAGTTGCTGGAGAAGTCGCCCTTCGACCTTTCCGGCGGACAGAAGCGCCGGGTGGCCATCGCCGGCGTCATGGCCATGGAACCCAAGGTGCTGATCCTGGACGAGCCCACGGCGGGGCTGGATCCCCGTGGCCGGGATGAGATCCTGGCGCAGATCCGGGCGTACCACGAGACAAAGCGGGCCACGGTGATCTTGGTGAGCCACAGCATGGAGGAGATCGCCCGGAACGTGGGGCGCATCGTGGTGATGCGGGATGCCCATGTCTATATGGACGGCACGCCCCGGCAGGTATTTGCACGGGCGGAGGAGCTGGAGCAGGTGGGACTGGATGTGCCGCAGGTGACGAAGATCGCCATGGCGCTGCGCAGGCGCGGCATGGATATCGACCCGGCGGTATATACCATCGAGGAGCTGGAGCAGGCGCTGCTGGACCGGAGGGGAGGCGGCGAGAAATGCTGAAGGATATCACGCTGGGGCAGTTTTTCCCCGGCAATACCATCGTCCACCGGCTGGATCCCCGGACGAAGCTGATGGCGGTGATCTTGTACATCGTGGCGCTCTTTAATGCCAAGAGCCCCTTGACCTATGCCATTGTGGCGGCGGTGCTGGCGGTGTGCATCGTGGCCTCCCGTGTGCCCATGAAGTCCCTGACACGGGGCCTCAAGCCCGTGTACGTCATCGTGGCGTTTACGGCGGTGATGAACATTTTCTTCACCGGCGGCACGGCGGTGGGCGAGGGGTGGCTGCTGGGCCATATCACCTATGAGGGCCTGACGGCGGCGATCTATATGGTGATGCGGATCGTGATGCTCATTATGGGAACGTTTCTGCTGACATATACCACCAGTCCCATCGCCCTGACGGACGGACTGGAGAATTTGCTGGGGCCGCTGAAGAAGCTGCATCTGCCGGTGCATGAGCTGGCCATGATGATGTCCATTGCCCTGCGGTTTATCCCCACACTGATCGAAGAAACGGACAAAATTATGTCCGCTCAGAAGGCCAGAGGCGCCGACTTTGAGTCCGGGAACATCTTCCAGCGGGCCAAGGCACTGGTGCCTATTCTGGTGCCGCTGTTCATCAGCGCCTTCCGCCGGGCGGACGAGCTGGCCACGGCCATGGAGTGCCGGTGCTACCACGGCGGCGAGGGGCGGACGGCCCTGCACGTGCTGCGGTATCAGGCGGCGGATCTTGTGGTGCTGGCAGCCTTTGTGGCACTGGCGGCGGGACTCATCGTGCTGAAGCATATGGGTATCTAAGGAGGTGCATCGTGCGGAACATCGCACTGATCCTGATGTATAACGGAACGGCCTACCACGGGTGGCAGGTGCAGAAAACGGAGGTCACAGTGGCTCAGACGCTGGAGCGGGGCCTCTCTATGGTGTGCGGCGAACCGGTAAAGTGTACCGGCTGCGGGCGCACCGACGCTGGGGTCCACGCCGAGCACTATGTGGCCAATTTCCGGACCTCCTCCCGGATCCCGGTGGACCGCATCCCCTTTGCGGTGAACACCCATATCCCGGAGGATATCGTGGTGAAGGCGGCCTATGAGGTGGCGGAGGATTTCAACGCCATCGGCTCCTGCATCAGGAAGGAGTATACCTATCGCATCTACAATTCACGCATCAAGAATCCCTTCTATGTGGATCGGGCGTATTTCTATCCCAAGCGGCTGGACGAGCAGGTGATGGACCGGGCGGCACGGGCCTTTGAAGGGACCCACGACTTTGCCGCCGTGCGGAGCGTCGGCACCAATGTGCGCAGCACCGTGCGGACCATCTACTACTGCCATGTGACCCGAAACGGGGAGCTGCTGGAATTGAAGGTATGTGCCAATGGATTTTTGTATAATATGGTACGGGCCATTACCGGGACGGTGCTCTATGCGGCGGAGGGAAAGCTGAAGCCGGAGGATATCCCGGTGATTCTGGATTCCGGGAACCGGACGCTGGCGGGGCCTACGGCGCCGCCGGGAGGATTGTACCTGACGAGGGTTTGGTATGAGGATGAGCGACTCAATGGATAAACGGGAATTTGATGGGGGCAATCCCCAGCAGGACGCTCCCCGGCGGGTGGAGAAAAAGAAAATATGGACCCGTCGGCGGCTTTTGTGGCTGGGGATTGTGGCGGCGGTGCTGTTGGCGGTGGTGGCGGTGTCCCTGCTGTGGCAGCGGGGTACTTTCGACGGCCTGCGCCGCAGAGTCATCTATGCACGCACGGAGAAGGACGAGAACGGCTGCGCCCAGCTATACCAGTATGCGGCAGACCGGGAGTATCGGTTCGTGTCCCTGTCCGGGTCGCTGGCGGCGGCCTCCAACAGCCGCATCCTGCTGATGGGTGAGGACGGACAGGTGCGTTACAGCGAGAGTATCCTCTTCACCGACTGCGCCGTCACCGGAAACGGTAAGTGGGCGGCGGTCTATGACGTCGGCGGTAAGGAAATCTATGTGCTGGATGCACAGGGGGAGGTCTACCGGCTGACGCTGGATGGCGACATTCTGGCGGCGGCTCTGAATCCCGGCGGCTATCTGGCTGTGACGGTGAACACCTCCGGCTACAAGGCCTCGGTGGAGGTATATGACCCCAAGGGGGAGAAGGTATTTGCCTTCCACTCCGGGGATCAGTTTCTTATGACGGCGGCAGTGTCCGCCGACAGCCGCCAGATGGCGGCGGTGACCATGGGGCAGGAGAACGGCAGCTTTGTCAGCAGTCTGGCCCTGTACCGGCTGGGCCGGGAGGAGTGTTACGCAGAATGTCTTCTACCGGAGAATGCCGTGGTATACGATCTGGGCGCAGTGGGCGGTAGCTACTGCGCCGTGATGGAGACGGGATTGCAGTTTGTGACCACCGGCGGCAAGCTGGCGGGGAGTTACAGCTATGACGGCGGATACCTCCACCGGTGCAGTCTGGGCGGAGACGGCTATGCGGCGCTGCTGCTGGGACGGTACAAGTCCGGCAGTCAGGGCAGGCTGGTGACGGTGGACAGTCAGGGCCGGGAGCTGGCATCGCTGGAGATCGACGAGGAGGTCATGAGCCTCTCCGCCGCAGGAAAGTATGTGGCGGTGCTGTATCAGGACCACCTGACCATTTATGATAAGGACTTGCAGGAATACGCCGTGCTGAAGGATGTCAGTGCGGCGGGGACGGTGCTGATGCGGAGCGACGGATCGGCGGTGCTGACAGGTGCGTCGGCGGCCAGCCTGTACCTGCCGTAAGAGCGGTCTGATAAATAGGGGGAAATGCGTATGACATGGGTCATAGACGCCATACTGGCCGCTGTATTGGTGGGCTTGGTGTGGCTGGGAGCCAAGCGGGGCCTGATGAAGAGCCTTGCCGGCGTGATCAGCGTGGGAGCGGCGTTTTTCGGCGCCTCATGGTGTGCCAACCGCTTCGTGACGCCGGTGAGCCGGTGGCTGGAGCCGCTGCTGCGGGAGAGCATCCGGCAGAAGTTGTCCGGTCAGGACGGGGCGGATGCCGGGGAGCTGCTGTCAGCTTTCGCCTTTGATACCCACAGTCTGGAGAAGATCCTGGAGGATGTGGCGCAGCGGGTGAAGGAGACCGGCGAGTCGGTGTTCTCCGCCGTGACGGAGAGCGTCAGCCACTCCATCGCCTACGGCATCGTGTACGCCGCCGCCTTTATCGCCATTCTGCTGGTGGTATGGCTGCTGCTCAAGCCGCTGGATCTGGCGGGAAAGCTGCCGGTGGTGCGGACGGTGAACGCATGGGGCGGCGCTTTGCTGGGCCTTGTGTGGGCGGTGCTGCTGCTGTTTGCGGCGGTGTGGCTCATGCAGCGCTTTAACTGGGTGGTGACGCCGGAGCTGATCCGGGACAGCATCCTATTGAAATTCTTTGCGGAAAACAATCCCATCGGTCTCATTGCAGCTCTGTGACGCCGGTGAAATCAACCCTGTAACGGAGGAGAACTATGCAACCTACACTTTGCTCCAAATGCAAGAAGAACGTAGCCGTGGTGTTTATCTCACGGATGAATGAAAAGGGGGAGCCTGTCAATGAGGGACTCTGCCTGAAGTGTGCCGCCCAGCTGGGACTGCCGCAGGTGGAGGACATGATGAAGCGCATGGGCATCACCCCGGACGATCTGGAGAATCTCAACAGCGAGATGATGCAGGCCTTCGGCGGCGCCGAGGAGCTGGGGGACGTGGCGCAGGCCAACGAGGACGGCGACGACGAGGATGAGGAGAGCGGCAAGACCGCCACCTTCCCCTTCCTGAACCGTCTCTTCGGCGGCAGCAATCCCCCGGCAGAGAAGGGAGAGACCCCGCAGCGGGAGACCGGCAAGGAGTCCCGCAAGGGCGAGAAGAAGCACAAATATCTGGACAACTACTGCATCAACCTCAGCCGCCGGGCCAGAGAGGGCAAGCTGGACGCCGTCATCGGCCGGGAGGAGGAAATTCAGCGGGTGGTGCAGATCCTGAACCGCCGGCAGAAGAACAATCCATGCCTCATCGGTGAGCCCGGCGTGGGCAAGACTGCCATTGCCGAGGGACTGGCCCAGCGCATCGCCGCCGGGGAGGTCCCCTTCAAGCTGCGGGACAAGGAGGTCTATCTGCTGGATCTGACGGCTCTGGTGGCCGGTACCCAGTTCCGGGGACAGTTCGAGAGCCGCATGAAGGGGCTCATCGAGGAGATCCGCAAGCTGGGCAACGTCATTCTGGTCATCGACGAGGTACACAACATCGTGGGGGCCGGAGATGCCGAGGGCAGCATGAACGCCGCCAACATCCTCAAGCCCGCCCTGTCCCGTGGGGAGATTCAGGTCATCGGAGCCACCACCTTCAACGAATACCGCAAGTATATCGAGAAGGACACGGCGCTGGAGCGGCGCTTCCAGCCGGTGACGGTGGCGGAGCCCAGCATCGAGGATACGCTGAAGATCCTCAAGGGCATTGCCCACTACTACGAGACGTACCACGGGGTGTCCATCCCGGAGGGCGTGCTGCGGCAGGCGGTGCTGCTGTCGGAGCGGTATATCACCGACCGGTTCCTGCCGGACAAGGCCATTGACCTCATCGACGAGGCCTGCTCGGATCTGAACCTGAAGGATCCTACCATCAACCGCCGGATGGAGGTGAAGCGGGATCTGGAGAACGTGACCTTCGAGCGGGAGACCCTCATGTCTGCCGAAGGCCCCGGAGGGGGAGGAGCTGACGGAGGAGCAGCTGGATCAGCGCTATGCCCGCATCGCAGAGCTGCGGAGCCAGGAGATGCGCCTGCAGGAGGAGCTGGCGGAGCTGGAGAAGAACGGCGCGCCACAGGTGACCATGGAGAACATCGCACGGGTCATCGAGATGTGGACCAAGATTCCCGCCAGCAAGATCAAGGAAGAGGAGTTCAAGCGTCTGGCGGAGCTGGATATGCGGCTGAAGCAGCATATCGTGGGGCAGGACGAGGCCGTGGACGCCGTGTCGGCGGCCATCCGGCGCAGCCGGGTAGGCATCTCTCCCAAGCACAAGCCGGTGAGCTTTATCTTCGTGGGCAGCACCGGCGTGGGCAAGACGGAGCTGGTGAAGCAGCTGGCAGACGATCTGTTCGATTCACCGGATTCTCTGATCCGGCTGGATATGTCGGAGTTTATGGAGAAGCACTCCGTCTCCCGGCTGGTGGGCTCGCCTCCGGGCTATGTGGGTTATGACGAGGCGGGGCAGCTGACGGAGAAGATTAGGCGCAAGCCCTACTCCGTGGTGCTGTTCGACGAGATCGAAAAGGCCCATCCGGATGTGCTGAACATCCTGCTGCAAATTCTGGATGACGGCGAGGTCACGGATGCCCACGGGCGGAAGGTGAACTTTGAGAATACCGTCATCGTCATGACCTCCAATGCCGGGTCCGGCAAGGCGGCGGGCGCTGTGGGCTTCGGCCGCAGCGCAGACGATCAGGATAAGGAGCGGGTGATGAAGGCCCTGCAGGAGTTCCTGCGCCCGGAGTTTATCAACCGTGTGGACGAGGTCGTCTACTTCCACCAGCTGACGGAGGAGAACTTCCGGGGCATCGCCGGGATCATGCTGGAGGAGCTGAAGGCGGCGCTGGAGGAGAAGGGCTATCACTTCACCTACGACGATGCGCTGGTGGACTATCTGGTGAAGAAATCCTATTCGGCGGCCTATGGAGCACGGAATCTGCGGCGGTGCATCCAGAAGGATGTGGAGGACCCCATGGCGGCCCGCATCATCGAGAGCTACGAGACGCCCATCACGCAGATCAAAGCAACGGCGGAGGATGGGGCTGTGGAGCTCTACACGCTGTGATGAAGGAGGGAGCGTACCATGCTGTTTCGCAAGAAGATCGAGCCCCGGTGCAGCTACTGCGCCAGAGGCGGGCGTGCCAATGACCATGAGGTTATCTGCGCCAAGAAGGGCATCGTGCCGGCGGAGTCCCACTGCGGTGCGTTCCGCTACGATCCCCTGAAGCGGGTGCCGCCCCGTCCGGCGAAGCTGGAGACGGAGGAGCTGCGGCAGGAGGATTTCCAATTATAAGAGAAAGCCCGGAAGCGATGCTTCCGGGCTTTCTGCGTGAGAGTCAGACAATATCGTAGAGCTGGCGCAGGTCGGTGATGCGGTAGTCGATGCGGAGGTCTTCCGGCAGGGCGGTGCCGTGGGGGTCGTACCAGCAGCAGGGGATGCCGGCGTTGTTGGCGCCCCGGATATCGCTGGAGGGGGAATCCCCGATGAGCAGGCAGTTCTCCCGTGTGATGCCGGGGATATGGGCGAAAACATAGTCGAAGTAGGCTCGGCTGGGCTTGCTGGCCCCGGCATCCTCGGAGATGAAGGCGTCGGTGATATAGGGGGCCACGGCGCTGCGGTGCAGGCGGCTGCGCTGGACGGAGGCCACAGCGTTGGTGACGATATAGAGACGGTGGGTCCGGGACAGGGTGCGGCAGGCCTCCTCGGCGTGGGACAGAAGAAGCGTGCTCTCCCCCAGCGCTGTCAGGCATTGCGGTTGGCGGCATCGAAATCGAAGAGAGTGTTATCGGCATCGAAAAGCAGGTAAGAATAGTGCGGCATAAATGAATACGCTCCAGTCTAACATATTATAAATAGTATAGCATAGAGGGGGAAGGCTTGTAAAGCCTGTGAAAAACGCACAACCTATAAGCCCGGATTTTGACAGGGATTACAAAGCGTTGAAAAAAGTTGAAAATAAGGAAAAAAGTCGTTGACAAGGGGAGGGGAGTGTGGTAAAGTAAACAAGCTGTTCGCCGAGAGGTGAGCGGCGGGGGACCGAAGCGAAAAAGCTTGAAAAGAGTCGAAAAAAGTTCTTGACAAACGCCCTCGTGAGTGGTATCCTAAATAAGCTGTCCGCAAGGACGGCAGCCATAAAGGCTTTCGATAAAAAGTTAAAAACCTTGAAAAAAGTTCTTGACAATGTAAAGCACTTGTGGTAGAATGACGAATGTTCCGCAGAAGCGGGCGTGTATCTTGTAAATTAAACAATGAACGAACAAAAGCACCAGACGGGAGCACATGAAAATGTGCGACGAAACTTGGCGGAGCAGGGTTAAGTCAATTACCTGCGAAGCTAAGTATAAAAAGTTTTTGAAGCTATGACAAATAGCTCTGTAACGAGATTAGCTCAGCGGAGACGCTGTGTTGATACGATTTATAGAGAGTTTGATCCTGGCCCAGGACGAACGCTGGCGGCGTGCTTAACACATGCAAGTCGAACGAGAATCTGCGGATCGAGGATTCGTCCAAGTGAAGTAGAGGACAGTGGCGGACGGGTGAGTAACGCGTGAGGAACCTGCCTTTCAGAGGGGGACAACAGTTGGAAACGACTGCTAATACCGCATGATACATTTAGGTCGCATGGCCTTGATGTCAAAGATTTATCGCTGAAAGATGGCCTCGCGTCTGATTAGCTAGTTGGTGAGGTAACGGCCCACCAAGGCGACGATCAGTAGCCGGACTGAGAGGTTGACCGGCCACATTGGGACTGAGATACGGCCCAGACTCCTACGGGAGGCAGCAGTGGGGAATATTGGGCAATGGGCGCAAGCCTGACCCAGCAACGCCGCGTGAAGGAAGAAGGCTTTCGGGTTGTAAACTTCTTTTGTCAGGGACGAGTAGAAGACGGTACCTGACGAATAAGCCACGGCTAACTACGTGCCAGCAGCCGCGGTAATACGTAGGTGGCAAGCGTTGTCCGGATTTACTGGGTGTAAAGGGCGTGTAGCCGGGAAGGCAAGTCAGATGTGAAATCCACGGGCTCAACTCGTGAACTGCATTTGAAACTGTTTTTCTTGAGTATCGGAGAGGCAATCGGAATTCCTAGTGTAGCGGTGAAATGCGTAGATATTAGGAGGAACACCAGTGGCGAAGGCGGATTGCTGGACGACAACTGACGGTGAGGCGCGAAAGCGTGGGGAGCAAACAGGATTAGATACCCTGGTAGTCCACGCTGTAAACGATGAATACTAGGTGTGCGGGGACTGACCCCCTGCGTGCCGCAGTTAACACAATAAGTATTCCACCTGGGGAGTACGATCGCAAGGTTGAAACTCAAAGGAATTGACGGGGGCCCGCACAAGCGGTGGATTATGTGGTTTAATTCGAAGCAACGCGAAGAACCTTACCAGGGCTTGACATCCTACTAACGAGATAGAGATATGTTAGGTGCCCTTCGGGGAAAGTAGAGACAGGTGGTGCATGGTTGTCGTCAGCTCGTGTCGTGAGATGTTGGGTTAAGTCCCGCAACGAGCGCAACCCCTATTGTTAGTTGCTACGCAAGAGCACTCTAGCGAGACTGCCGTTGACAAAACGGAGGAAGGTGGGGACGACGTCAAATCATCATGCCCCTTATGTCCTGGGCTACACACGTAATACAATGGCGGTCAACAGAGGGATGCGATACCGCAAGGTGGAGCGAACCCCTAAAAGCCGTCCCAGTTCAGATTGTGGGCTGCAACCCGCCCACATGAAGTCGGAATCGCTAGTAATCGCAGATCAGCATGCTGCGGTGAATACGTTCCCGGGCCTTGTACACACCGCCCGTCACACCATGAGAGTCGGGAACACCCGAAGCCTGTAGCCTAACCATTCGGAGGGCGCAGTCGAAGGTGGGTTCGATAATTGGGGTGAAGTCGTAACAAGGTAGCCGTTCGAGAACGAGCGGCTGGATCACCTCCTTTCTAAGGAGACCTCAGCAAGCCTACGGGCTTGGCTGTAACATCCTGGTCAGCCGAATGGGACTGAGTTTGTTCATTGTTTAATTTAGAGGGTATACGCCGGCAGGCGGAACGACAGATAGCACGGGGATATAGCTCAGCTGGGAGAGCGCCTGCCTTGCAAGCAGGAGGTCGCCGGTTCGATCCCGACTATCTCCACCAAGAGAATACCTTCGCATGGGCCCGTAGCTCAGCTGGCTAGAGCGTACGACTGATAATCGTAAGGTCGGTGGTTCGAGCCCACTCGGGCCCACCAGAGTTCCATTTTTGCGGATGGATCTTAAGACCCAAGGGATTGGATCTTAAGATCTGGCTTCAAAAGAGGCTGGAGCTTGCATCTTGAAAACTGAACAAAGAAGAAAGTGATGAAAGCAAGGCAACAGAGAGGTCTTTCAAGGAGACTTGAAAGAAAAGTTGTGAATTTTAATTGTGGAACACTTCTGTGAAAGAAGAGGGTAACAATTACAATTTTGCTAGATCTGTGATTGCCTGCATAATTCAACTATAGAGAACCAAAATATCTCTAATAGGTCAAGCTATAAAGAGCACAAGGGGAATGCCTTGGCATCAGGAGCCGACGAAGGACGTGACAAGCTGCGATAAGCTTCGGGGAGGAGCAAATATCCTGTGATCCGGAGATTTCCGAATGGGGAAACCCACTGGAGCAATACTCCAGTAACGTGCATTGAACAAAATAGGTGTACGTGGGGAACCGCCTGAACTGAAACATCTAAGTAGGGCGAGGAAAAGACATCAACCGAGATTCCGTAAGTAGTGGCGAGCGAACACGGAGGAGGCCAAACCGGAGGATTTATTCTCCGGGGTTAGGACTTGCATCACGATCAGAAGAATCTAACAGAACGGCATGGGAAGGCCGGCCACAGAGGGTGAGAGCCCCGTACGTGAAAGAGGAAGCTGACAGCGAGTATCCAGAGTACCACGGGACACGTGAAACCCCGTGGGAAAACGGGTGGACCACCATCCAAGCCTAAATACTACCTGATGACCGATAGAGGAGCAGTACCGTGAGGGAAAGGTGAAAAGGACCCCGGGAGGGGAGTGAAAGAGAACCTGAAACCTTGTGCTTACAAGCACTCAAAGCACGTTAAAGTGTGATGAGGTACTTTTTGTAGAACGGTCCGGCGAGTTATAGTAACGAGCAAGCTTAAGGTATTCAGTACCGGAGGCGAAGCGAGAGCGAGTCTGAATAGGGCGCATAAAGTTCGTTGCCATAGACCCGAAACCGGGTGACCTAACCATGAGCAGGCTGAAGTGAGAGTAAAATCTCATGGAGGGCCGAACGCACGTTCGTTGCAATGACCGGCGATGACTTGTGGTTAGCGGAGAAATTCCAATCGAACTCGGAGATAGCTGGTTCTCCCCGAAATAGCTTTAGGGCTAGCGTTATCTTAGATTACCGGAGGTAAAGCACTGAATGGGCTAGGGGGCGATAAGCTTACTGAACCCTATCAAACTCTGAATGCCGGATAATTGATGGATAGCAGTCAGACAGTGTGAGATAAGTTTCATTGTCAAAAGGGAAACAGCCCAGACCCACAGCTAAGGTCCCAAATGTATGCTAAGTGGAAAACGATGTGGAGTTGCGAAAACAACCAGGATGTTGGCTTAGAAGCAGCCACTCATTAAAAGAGTGCGTAATAGCTCACTGGTCGAGTGACTCTGCGCGGAAAATATAACGGGGCTAAGTATGCAACCGAAGCTTGGGATTGTCTAAAGACAGTGGTAGGGGAGCGTCGTGTATGGGGTGAAGTCGCATCGGAAGGAGCGGTGGACTGTACACGAGTGAGAATGCCGGAATGAGTAGCGAGAATTATGTGGGAATCATAATGGCCGAAAATCTAAGGTTTCTTGGGGAAGGTTCGTCCGCCCAAGGTAAGCCGGGAGCTAAGGCGAGGCCGCAAGGCGTAGTCGATGCACATACGGTAGAAATTCCGTAGCCACCGAACCTTAAACCGGAAGGACACTTTCAGATAGCGGAACCCAGCCGTTGGTAGAGCTGGGCGAAAGGGACTGAAATATAGTAGGGAAGTCTGCGATGCTGAGAGGCGAGAAAAGCTCCGGTGTATGCTAAGGTGCCCGTACCGCAAACCGACACAGGTAGATGAGGAGAGAATCCTAAGGCCAACGGGAGAAGGGTTGTTAAGGAACTCGGCAAATTGACCCCGTAACTTCGGAAGAAGGGGAGCCCCGAAAGGGGCCGCAGTGAATAGGCCCAAGCAACTGTTTACCAAAAACACAGGTTTATGCTAAATCGAAAGATGACGTATATGAGCTGACGCCTGCCCGGTGCCGGAAGGTTAAGAGGAGATGTCAACCTTAAGGTGAAGCATTGAATTGAAGCCCCGGTAAACGGCGGCCGTAACTATAACGGTCCTAAGGTAGCGAAATTCCTTGTCAGGTAAGTTCTGACCCGCACGAATGGCGTAATGATTTGGGCACTGTCTCAACAGCCCGCCCGGCGAAATTGTAGTACTGGTGAAGATGCCAGTTACCCGCAACTAGACGGAAAGACCCCATGGAGCTTTACTGCAGTTTAATACTGGGAATCGGTAATGCATGTACAGGATAGGTGGGAGACTTGGAAGCATAGTCGTCAGGCTATGTGGAGTCACCGGTGGGATACCACTCTTGTATTGCTGGTTTCCTAACCTGCGGCCGTGAATCCGGTCGGGGGACACTGTTAGACGGGCAGTTTGACTGGGGCGGTCGCCTCCAAAAGAGTAACGGAGGCGCTCAAAGGTTCGTTCAGCACGGACGGAAATCGTGCATTGAGTGTAAACGCATAAACGAGCCTAACTGCGAGACCGACGGGTCGAGCAGTAACGAAAGTTGGAGTTAGTGATCCGGTGGTATGTGAGTGGAAATGCCATCGCTCAACGGATAAAAGCTACCCTGGGGATAACAGGCTGATCTCCCCCAAGCGTCCACAGCGACGGGGAGGTTTGGCACCTCGATGTCGGCTCGTCGCATCCTGGGGCTGTATTCGGTCCCAAGGGTTTGGCTGTTCGCCAATTAAAGCGGCACGCGAGCTGGGTTCAGAACGTCGTGAGACAGTTCGGTCCCTATCTGTTGCGGGCGTAAGAGATTTGAAGGGAGCTGTCCTTAGTACGAGAGGACCGGGATGGACGTACCTCTGGTGCACCAGTTGTCCTGCCAAGGGCATAGCTGGGTAGCTATGTACGGACGAGATAAACGCTGAAAGCATCTAAGCGTGAAACTCTCCCTAAGATGAGATCTCTCATCCTTTATGGAGTAAGGGCCCAGAAAGACGATCTGGTTGATAGGCCGGAGGTGGAAGTGCAGTAATGTATGCAGCTGACCGGTACTAATAGCCCGAGGGCTTGACCTACGATTTATGCAGGCAATGGCCTTCCTTTCATCCTCTTCTTTGTTCGGTTTTGAAGGTGTAAGCGAAAGACATCTGAGTGATATGCACCATTAGCTCAGCTGGTAGAGCACCTGACTCTTAATCAGGGTGTCCAGGGTTCGAGTCCCTGATGGTGTACCACGGTTATTTCACAAGGATACTTGTGTGATAATATAAAGGAAAAAAATGGCCCGTTGGTCAAGTGGTTAAGACAGAGGCCTCTCACGCCTTTAACATCGGTTCGAATCCGGTACGGGTCACCATTTCTTCTTGACAAATTGTGTAAAAGTGCATATACTACTGTTTGTTACCGCTGATACGGTTTCAATAGTTGGTGCTGATTAGGGCGAGGGTCCACCCGTTCCCATCCCGAACACGGAAGTTAAGCTCGCTTCTGCCCCATCCCGGAAAGAACCAACGGCACCCAATAGGGTGTCTTTTCTTATATATGAATCACTGGTGTCTCCGCGCGAGGAGCATGGAACAATGTCATCTTGCGTTTTTGCTAGATGTTGAAAATGGTTGCTGATGCTTTCACTTAGAAGATCATTTGTTGCTTCTTCGATGGTCATACCAGGGACTCTCCTCATACAGCACCACATCTGGCTTGATATCGCCGCCGCAGCTGCACTTGGGGACGCCGGTGCTGTGGAGGATAGCGTCCACGCCGTAGAATTTCCCGCATCGTTCGCAGTAGTTCCGCAGGACGCTGCCGTGGAGCTCCAGCACCTCATGGCTCCCGGCCATCTGGTGCAGCCCGTCGATGTTCTGGGTGATGACAGCCTTCAGCTTCCCATCCCGTTCCCATTGGGCCAGCTTCACATGGGCGGCATTGGGCCGGGCCTCCGGAGCAATGAGCTTCTGTCGATAGAAATCAAAAAACTCCTCCTTATGGCGCTCATAAAACGTATGGCTCAGTATGGTCTCCGGCGGATACCGGAACTTCTGGTGGTACAGGCCGTCCACACTGCGGAAGTCCGGGATACCGGACTCCGTGGACACCCCTGCCCCACCGAAAAATACGATGTTATCCGATGAAGCTACCATTTCCTTCAGCTGTATCACAGCAGGCTCCATTGTATATCCCTACCTTTCAACTTTACAGGAGGTTTCTTATGAACATTCAGATCTTCGGGCTGCGGAAGTCCTTCGACACCAAAAAGGCCGAGCGCTGGTTCAAGGAGCGCCGCATCAAGTACCAATACATCGATCTGGCTAACAAGGGTCTCTCCGCCGGAGAGTACCGCAGCGTCCGGGCCGCCGTAGGCTACGATGCACTGGTGGACCGGGACTGTATCGACTATCGGGAACTGGGCATCGACTACCTACTGCCCCAGGCCGCCGAGGAGAAGCTGCTGGAATACCAGCTTTTCCGGGTGCCTATCGTCCGCAACGGCAAGCAGGCCACCGTGGGCTACTGCCCCGACGTGTGGCAGACTTGGGAATAACGCCCTGCCGGCACCGTCATGGTGCTGGCTTTTTCTTACACATAGGGATTCTCCACCGTCACCACGGCGTAGTACTCTCCCCCATCCATCTGCCGCACCCGCTCCCTGATCTGCCGGGCGGCCTCCGCCTCCGTGATATGCTCCCCGAAGGGCAGCACCGCATCGAAAATGAGATTGGTGTGGCTGGGTCCCGGCACCACCCGGAAATCGTGGATGGTCATGCCGCTGTCCACCTGCCGCACCAGCTCCGCCACCCGTCGGCGCAGCTGCACGATCTGTGCATCATCGGTGATGATGGGGTCCATGTGGATCACGGCGTCGCAGTGCAGGGTGCGCTTGAGCTCCATTTCGGCGGTGTCAATGACGTCATGCAGCTCCAGAATATCTCCGTGAGCCGGCACCTCCGCATGGAGGGACACCATCATCCGACCGGGGCCATAGTCGTGGACCACCAGATCGTGGATGCCGCAGATAGGCGGGTGGGACAGAACCATCTGCTGAATCCTCTCCACCAGCTCCTGCTCCGGCGGCTGGCCCAGCAGCGGCCCCAGCGTCTCCTTAGCCGCCTGATACCCGGAAAAGAGGATGAAGCACGCCACCACAAGGCCCACCCAACCGTCGATCATCAAGGCGGTGAACCGTCCCACCAGCATAGCCGCCAGCACCGCCGTGGTGGCGATGGCATCGGACAGGCTGTCGGTGGCCGTGGCCTCCATGGCAGCGGAGGCGATCCGCTTGCCGATGCGCCGGTTATACAGGTACATATACAGCTTCACGGCGATGGATGCCACCAGAATCCCCACCGCCAGCAGACTGAAGTCCACCGCCGCCGGGTGCAGGATCTTCTCCACGGAGGACTTCCCCAGCTCCACGCCCATCAGCAGGATTAGTCCCGACACCACCAGCCCTGAGATATACTCGATGCGCCCGTGGCCGAAGGGGTGCTGGAGATCCGGCTTCTTCCCCGCCAGCTGAAAGCCCAGCAGCGTCACCACCGACGAGCCTGCATCCGACAGGTTGTTGAAGGCATCCGCCGTCACGGCCACCGAGCCGCTGACAGTCCCGGCGAACAGCTTTCCGCCGAACAGCAGCAGGTTCAGACCGATCCCTACCAGCCCGCACAGGCGGCCGTAGGCCCGCCGCACCGCCGGATCTCCGGTATTTTCCCGGTTCCGGATAAACCAACGAGACAGTAATTCGATCATACGCCGTCCTTTCGCCCGGGGATCTCCAGCGTCATACGACAGCAAAGCTGGTCCAGATCCTCATCCGTAGCCGCCGGGAGCCGTAGCCTCCCGCCGCAGGCCCGGCAGGTCAGATCCACGGCATCCCGGTGGATGCGGATGCCGTAGTCCCGGCTGCCGCAGGCACACCTTACACTGCCCCGGCCGGCCATGTCCTTCAACTCCGACAGCACCTCATACATGATGACATTGTCGGTGAATGCCTCTCGCTGCTCCGAGCGTTCCTTGTCCACTCGGATGGCCAGCTCCTCCGTCCGGGCCATCACCTGGCTTTCCTCTCCGGCGTAGCAGCACAGCTGCTTCGTCTCCGGGCAGGCCAGGGCGATGCCACGGCCCTCCAGCAGCTCCTGAGCGCTGCACTCCGCCTGATGTACCCCGCCGCACAGGCCGCAGGGTACCCACAGCCGAAAGCGCACGCCGTCGGTCTGCACCTCCAGCGCCGACTCCCCGCACTTGGGGCACTCCATCCGCACCGCCGCCGCCGACAGAGCGAACTTGCTGCGCCGGGCCACCACGGCCTTGCCGCACTTGGGACAGACGTATCCAAAGCTTCTCGTTTCCTCCATAAAAAGCGCCTCGCTTTCCTTCTTACAAGTCGTATTTTATAAGTATACGCTATTTCACCGCATATTTCCAGTCCCAGTGTGGTTTTTCCCTATAAAATCTGGCACATTTTCCCATTGTCAATCGCCGCCTGCTCCGTTATAATCCAGCTATCTACCCTATTTCGACTTTTTTTGCACCGGAAGTGATAGTTTATGCAGCCCTCCCCCTCCTCCTGGCGGTCAGCCCTGCGGGCCGCCTTCCCCCACACCGTCCCCATTCTGGCGGGCTTTCTGGTGCTGGGCGCCACCTATGGGATGCTGATGCAGGCCATCGGCTACGGCCCCCTGTGGTCCGGCCTGTTCAGTGCCATCGCCTTCGGCGGCAGCACCCAGTATGCCGCCGTCCCCCTGCTGGCGGCAGGCTTCGATCCGTTGGAGGTGTTCCTGCTGAGTCTCACCATCAGCGCCCGGCACCTGTTTTACAGCGTGTCCATGCTGGAAAAATACGACGATCTGGGCTGGAAGCGCTGGATGCTGTACTATACTCTCTGCGACGAGACCTTCTCCGTGGTCTCCACCGTGGAGCCGCCGGAGGGCGTGGACACCGGAAAATTCTATCTCTCCATCTCCCTGCTGGATTGGAGCTACTGGATCATGGCCTCCATGCTGGGAGGCGTATTGGGCGGCGTGCTGCCCTTCGACATCTCCGGCATGGATTTCGCCCTGACGGCTCTGTTCGTGGTGCTGTTTCTGGAACAGCTGCGGCAGAAGCAGCGCCGCCTGCCGGGAGCCATCGGCATCGCCTGTGCCGTTGTGGCCCTGCTGGTCTGCGGCCCGGATAACCTGGTGATCCCCTCTATGGTGCTGATCTTCGCCAGTCTGCTGATAGGGAGGAAAAAGCTATGCGCCTGAACGCCATCCAAACACTCATCATCCTGCTGGCCATCACCGTGGGTACCGTCATCACCCGGTTCCTGCCGCCCATCCTGTTCCCCCACGGCAAGCCGCTGCCCAAGTTCCTGCAGGAGCTGTGTACCCTGCTGCCTCCGGCCATGATGGGCCTGCTGCTGGTGTACAGTCTGCGGAACGTCTCCTTCGCCTCCGCCGGTCAGTGGCTGCCGGAGTGCATTGCCATTGCCGTCACCGCCGGACTGCACCTGTGGCGGCGCAATTCCCTCCTGTCCATCGCCGGCGGCACCATCACCTATATGCTGCTGGTGCAGGTGGTATTTGCCTGACGGGCCGGGGTATGCTATAATGGGGTGCAGTACGGCCCTGTTTTTATCACATCGCCAACTGCGATGACGATTCCCGGCTGGCGGCGGAGCCAAACGGGTGGTCATCACCTCCGGCGGCGAGGCCCAGAAGCTGATGATGGCCCGTGCGCTGTACAAAACGCCCCCTTCATGTTGCTGGACGAACCCACCGGCGGCGCTGGATCCGGTGTCGGAGTATGAGGTGTACCGCCGCTTCAGTCACATCTCCGGCGGACGCACCCCTGTCTAAATCAGTCACCGGCTGGCCTCCTGCCGCTTCTGCGACGAGATTCTGGTGTTCGCTGCATCGTCCAGCGGGGCAGCCATCGGCAGCTGCTGGCGGAGGAGGCAGTATGCCCGGCTGTGGCACGCTCAGGCGCAGCATGATGCCGATGCCCTGTGACGCCTTATCATTTCAAGTCTATCAAGTAATTTCGCATGACGGAAGATATCCCCCGGAGACAATACCTCCGGGGGATATCTTCTGTCACTTTCTTCAGGTGGACTGCTTTTCCCGCCGCTTGCACTGAATGAAGTGTACCATCATGCACACCAAAAATACCACGCTGAGATAGCCGAACACCGGGAAAATAACGCTGATCAGATCCCCGAAGCCCGCCAGACTGCCGATCCACGACAGCACCGCCGCCGCTGCCAGCGTCAGCTTTTTGTGCTTGCGGAACACCGCCTGCTTCTGCTCCATGTAGGTCAGCATGGCCACCAGCGATGCCAGTGCGTTGCAGAACATACTCAGCAGCAGCACGATGCCGTAAACCGTCCCCAGCATGGGGCTGATGGCCGTGGCCACCGCCACCATGGGCAGTTCCGCCTCAATGGCCGCCGGATACACCGCCATGCTGAACAGGATGCTGGCCGCCACCACCGTCAGCATCACCCCCGCCAGCGTAATGCCCCAGTAGATCACCGAGCGCTTCTTCACCAGCTTGCCGATGGGCGCCATGATGCCGATGCCCCCCAGCAGGTTATAGGCCACAAAAGTCAGGGATGCCACCAGCCATGTGGGCATCAGGGGGTTGGTGTTGACGTTCTCCAACCGGAAGATATTCCCCGTGCCGAACTTTATGCAGGCCGCTGCGGCAAAGGCCAGCGTGGCCAGCACCAGCACCGGGATCAGCGCCGAAAAGGCGCTGACCATCCCCGTCACCCCCAGCAGGGCTACCAGCGCCACCGCCAGCATGAACAGGGCGTTGCCGATCCACGTGGGCAGGCCCGTCATCTGCTCTAATAGCGCCCCGGACCCCGCCGCCATAATGACCACCACGCCGAACAGGAAGGCCGCCGCCACAATGCCGGAGGCTGCCCGCAGCCACGGGATATTCCAAGGCACCAGCAGCCGATCCATCTCGTCGGTGTGGGCCACCTGCGTCAGCCGCACCAGCAAAATACCGAACAGGGTAAACAGCACCGCCGCCAGCAGAAAACCCACATAGCCCCAGTTGCCGAAGGCCCCGAAGAACTGCCACAGCTCCGGGCCGGACACGAAACCCGCCCCCAGAAATACCCCCACATAGGTGAAGGCCAGCGGCAGCGTTTTCATCTCGTTCATCTTTTCCACTCCTACTCCACTGCTCTTTCAGCGCCGCACCCGCAGCGCTGCTTTGTGTACCATCGATCGCATAAGCATCAATGGCATAATTTCGTTCATATGGATATAGTGTATCGTCTCTCCCCGGTCCTCGTCAACCCCCATTCGCCATATTTTTACTGAATCATTCAACCATTTTCGTTGACGTTCCCGTCCGTAGGATGTATAATGGGCATAAAGTCGGTCTTTGCGGCGCCCAATTTCCTCTGCCTGCCGCCGATTTGCACCGATTTATCTGTTAGGTAGTATCGCTTTACGCATATTGATATCATTCAAAAATTCAGGAAAAGGAGCTGAAACCATGGTCAATTCGACATGTGAGAAGCTGGGCAGAGCCCCCTCCATGATCCGTGAGCTGTTCGCCTACGGTCTGCGCCGTTCGGCGGAAGTAGGCCCGGAGTACGTATATGACTATTCCCTGGGTAATCCCAGCATCCCCGCCCCGCAGCCGGTGCAGCAGGCCCTGCTGGATGTGCTGCACGACACCGATCCCATTCAGGTCCACGGCTACTCCATGGCCGGCGGCTTCGACGGCACCCGCCGGGCCGTGGCGGAGGATCTGACCCACCGCTTCGGAATGACCATCCGCCCGGAGGAGCTGTTCTTTACCTGCGGCGCTGCCGCCGCCCTGATCTCCGTCATCCGGGCGCTGACCGTATCGCCGGATAGTGAATTTGTGGCCATCGCCCCCTATTTTCCGGAGTACCTCCCCTTTGTGGAATCCAACGGCGGCAAGCTGGTGTCCGTCCCCGCCGATCTGGACACCTTCCAGATCTCTCTGGACATTTTAGAGGCCCATTTAACGTCCCATACGCAGGCAGTTTTGGTCAACTCCCCCAACAATCCCACCGGCGTGGTGTACAGCCGCCAGACGCTGGAGGGACTGGCGGAGCTTCTTCGCCGCAAGAGTGCCCAGTTCGGCCACCCCATCTACCTGATCGCCGACGAGCCCTACCGAGAGCTGGTCTACGACGGCGTGGAGGTCCCCTTCCTGCCCACCATCTACCCCAACACGCTGGTGTGCTACTCCTACTCCAAATCTCTGTCCCTGCCCGGTGAGCGCATCGGCTACGTCTGCGTTCCCTCCTGCGTAGAGGGTCAGGCCGACGTGCTCCACGCTGTAGCCGGGGCCGCCCGCAGCTCCGGCCATGTCTGCCCGCCGACGCTGGTGCAGCTGGCCCTCCAGCGGTGCGCCGATGCCCGGCCGGACTTGGCGGCCTATGATGCCAACCGCCGCCTGCTCTACCGGGAGCTGACCCAGATGGGCTACGAGTGCATCCCGCCGCAGGGCGCCTTCTATCTCTTCGTCCGGGTCCCTGACGGCGACGATGTGGCCTTCTCCCAGCGGGCCAAGCTGGAGCATGACCTGTTGGTGGTCCCCAGCACCGCCTTCCACTGCCCAGGCTTCCTGCGGCTGAGCTACTGCGTCTCCCACGACATGATCCTGCGCAGTCTCCCCGCCTTCCGGGCCATACGGGAGAAGTACCAATAAGACACGATGCCCTATCAGCTAAGGGAGAACGAGCTGTAAAACAAGAGGCCATTGCAGCACCTATAAGCAAAAATGGTTCCTGCAAGCGGAAGAAGGTCCTTCCGATATTTTCCCCATAGTCAGTCACTCCCTCTCGCTCGCCGGTATGCTCCGCTTACCTGTTTTCTCCGCTCCTATGACAAGGCGCAGCTCTGTGCAGCTCGCTGCTCAAAGGTACTGCGTATTTCTCGGTATTCTCCTGCCCCAAACCCTTTCAACTATTTCAACTTGCCTTGTTCAACTCTTTCAAATTTTCTTGTACAGCTATTTCAATTTTTTCTTGTATTTTTCGGCAAATGCTCCTATAATAGCTGTATATTTTTTCAAAAAAGAGAGGTGCTTACGCAATGAGCAAGGTCTGTATCCCACAGGGCTACAAAACCCCGTTGTCTGTCTATGAAATGCAGCGGGCCATTGAGTTTATCAAGAGCAATTTCCAGGTGAATCTCGGCAATGCCCTGAATCTGCGGCGGGTCTCCGCCCCACTGTTTGTGGAAGAAAATTCGGGGTTGAATGACAACCTCAACGGCGTGGAGCGCCCTGTCTCCTTCGATATCCCCGACGTACACGCCACCGGGCAGGTGGTCCACTCTCTGGCCAAGTGGAAGCGGCTGGCTCTGAAGCGCTATCAGTTCCACCCCGGCAAGGGCCTCTTCACCGACATGAACGCCATCCGGCGGGACGAGGTGGTGGACAACCTCCACTCCATCTATGTGGATCAATGGGACTGGGAAAAGGTCATCCTTCGTGAGGATCGGACGGAGAGCTATCTGCGCCAGACGGTGCGGGCCATTATGGGAGCCGTCTGCGAGACCAATGATGCGCTGGACATTGCCTTTCCCAGCCTGCACACCCGCATCGACCGGGACGTGTATTTCATCTCCACCCAAGAGCTGGAGGATCGGTTCCCGGATCTGCCCCCCAAGCAGCGGGAGGACGCCATCTGCCGAGAGCACCACACGGTGTTTCTCATGCAGATCGGCGAAAACCTGAAGCGCTCCGGCCAGCCCCACGACGGCCGGGCGCCGGACTACGATGACTGGCAGCTCAACGGTGACATCCTGCTGTGGAACCCGGTGCTGGAGCGGAGCTTCGAGATCTCCTCCATGGGCATCCGAGTGGACGAGGCGGCGCTGGACCGCCAACTCACCGCCAGCGGCTGCGACGATCGGCGCACTCTCCCATTCCACCGGATGCTACTGGCGGGGGAGTTGCCCCTGACCATCGGCGGCGGCATCGGCCAGAGCCGCCTGTGCATGATGATGATCGGCACCTGTCACATCGGGGAGGTGCAGGCCAGTCTCTGGGACCCGGAGACGGTGCAGACCTGCGAAAGCGCTGGTATCATGCTGTTGTAAAGGGAGAATACTGCACAGCGTTTTTGGTAAAAAGCGACCCTGTCCGGCTTTGGACAGGGTCGCTTTCTACGCTTACAGGGTTCAGAACTGGATGAGGCCCAAATGCTCCAGCAGAATTTTCAGGCCCATGAGGATCAGGATGGCACCGCCTACCATCTCCGCCTTGTTCTTATATTTCAGGCCAAAGACGTTGCCTACCTTCAGGCCCACGGCGGAGAGGATGAAGGTGATGCAGCCGATGAACAGCACCGCCGCCGCAATATTCACCCCCGGCAGTAGGGCGAGGGTGATACCCACCGCCAGTGCATCGATGCTGGTGGCCACCGCCAGCAGCAGCATGGCCCTGGGAGCAAAGGAGGCGTCCGTCGTCTCCTCGTCCTTGGAGAAGGCTTCCTTCAGCATATTGCCGCCAATGACGGACAGCAGAATGAAGGCCACCCAGTGATCCACCGACGTGATATACTGCTCGAAGGTGGAGCCCAGCAGATACCCCAGCGTGGGCATCAGCGCCTGAAAGCCTCCGAACCACGCACCTACAATGAGATAGTGCTGCCTTTGCAGCGTCTGCGTGGACAGGCCCTTGCAGACAGAGACGGCGAAGGCGTCCATAGACAGCCCCACCGCAATGAGAGACAATTCTAACAGTCCTATGATGGTTCCCTCCAAAAAAAGAAAATCAGGCACGGCGTGCCTGACCAAAACGCCCAAGCACGACCCTCGCCATACTTGAGTCTCGTTGTTTAAGACAAGCCAGATGGGGTCCCATCAGTCTGTTGACTTGCCACTCGCTGCCGAGCCATCTACTCCCTCAGTATGAGCTTTAGTGTACCATATCCGGCAGAAATGTCAACCTTTTGACGCAAATTCCCCCTGTCATGCCGGAAAAAGTTTTTGTTGACAAATCAACATTTGCGTGGTATGATACGTCACACTTGTTGATTTATCAACATTTAAGGAGGAGCCACCATGCAGCAGCGCTTCGAGACCTTTACCGTGCTGATTGCCAAAATCAGCCGCAGCATCCGCCGCATCAAGGCGGAGGAGATGTCCGAATTTCATTTGAAGGGGCCTCACGTCTCGTGTCTTTACTATCTGACGCAGCTGGGGCCGCTAACCGCCGGGCAGCTGTGCGACCGGTGCGAGGAGGACAAGGCCGCCGTGTCCCGGTCGCTGGAATATCTGGAGCAGCACGGCTACGTCACCCGTCCGGACAAGCGCTACCGCAGTCCCCTGACGCTGACGGAAAAGGGGCAGGAGACGGGCCGGGCCATTGCCGAAAAGATTGACCGGCTGGTGAGCGCCGCCAGCGAGGGCCTGACGCCGGAGCAGCGGCAGGTCATGTACGACGCCCTGAGCTGCATCAGCGGCCATCTGGAGCGCTTGGCAGACCCCCGAAAATCACAGAACGGAGAGACAGACTTATGACCAGAATCATCATAGATTCCACCATCGACCTGCCGGAGCAGTACCGCAGGCAGGTACACATCGTACCCCTGACCATCCACTTCGGGACGGAGGAGCTGCTGGACGGCGTGGACATCGACCGCCAGCGCTTTTATGAGCGGCTGGTGGAGTCGGACGTGCTACCCACCACCAGCCAGCCCTCCCCTGACGCTTTCGCCCAGCTGTTCGATCAGGTGGAGGCCGCCGGGGACAGCGCCGTGGTGCTGACCATCTCCCACAAGCTGTCGGGCACCTATCAGAGCGCCTGTATCGCCGCCGAGGGACGGGAGAACATCTTCGTGGTGGACACCATGTCCGCCTCCATCGGCTCCGGTATCCTGGCCCGGTACGCCATGCTCAACGCCCATTTGTCCGCCGCAGAGCTGGCGGCGCTGCTGGAGCGGCGGCGGCAGGACGTGTGCATCATCGGGCTGGTGGACACGCTGGAGTATCTGAAAAAGGGCGGGCGCATCTCCAAGACCGCTGCCTTTGCCGGGGGGCTGCTGAACATCCACCCGGTGCTGACCCTGACGGACGGCGAGGTGACCATCATCGGCAAGGCCCGTGGCTCCCGGCAGGGCAACAATCTGCTGGTGCAGAAGATCCACGAGAGCGGCGGCATCGACTTCTCCATGCCCCTGCTGCTGGGCTATTCCGGGCTCAGCGACGCCCTGCTGCAAAAGTATGTGGCCGACAGCGCCCCTCTGTGGGAAAGCGGCACGGAGGCGCTGGAATCCGTGTGCATCGGCAGCGTCATCGGCACCCACGCCGGTCCCGGCGCCGTGGTGGCGGCCTTCTTCCGGCAGGAGCGGAAATAAGCGAAAGCCCCGCCCTCCCCATTAGGGAGGGCAGGCTATGTTTTGGCAGCCAAAAGAAAAATCAGGCGGAGAAGCAGCTGCTCCTCCGCCTGATTTTTCTATTCCGCCCCCCTGGGTGGTCCGCTGCACCACATGACGGGTGATGCGGGCGGTGAGCCCCCACAGGGGGTAGGGCAGCCCATCATACAGCGGTACCTCCGCCTGCCCCGGTGTCCACCGGTAGTCCGGCGGCGCCTGCACCCGGGCATAGGGGAATTGCTCTGCTCCCACCGGCAGCAGGGGATACCGGTACACCTCCGGCGGATGGGCCGCCAACCAGTCCAGCGACACCAGAAACGTCTGCCGCACCTCGGCGGGGTTCAGCCGCAGCCGCTCCAGCGCCGCCGGGGCCACCTGTCCCAGCACCGGGTGCATCAGGGCCTCGGAGCGCAGGTGCAGGAAGTCCGCCCGGCCCAGCAGCCGGATGTCCTCCGGGGGGATGCCCAGCTCCTCCCACGTTTCCCGCAGGGCGCACTGCTCCGGCGTCTCCCCCGGCTCCATGCGCCCACCGGGGAAGCAGACCTCCCCGCTGTGGTGGTGCAGGGCAGGGGAGCGCACCTCATACAGCAGGCTCAGACCCTCCGCCGTCTCCGCCACCGGCACCAGCACGGCATAGGCGGCGGTGGCCCCTAGCAGGCCCGGCACATGGCCGGAAAAGGCCGCCTGCAATTGTTTCAGCTCTATGGAACATCCCTTCTTTCATGCCGGCATCAATGCTACCTATTATAATAGAGTCTGCCCGGTGCCGTCAACCGCTTTGATGCTGCGGCATATGCTGTATTGGGGCTGCGGCCCCACCGACTATCGAACAGGAGTGGATGTCATGGCAAGCTTTACCAACTTCGCCACCTTGATCTATAACGGCGGCACCTCCAATTCCAACACCGTCACCGGTGAGCTGCTGGAGACGCTGACCCTCACCAAGACGGCGGCCAGCAGCCGCTACACCGCCAGAGACAACGTCACCTACGTGCTGTCGCTGGTGAACGGCGGCACAACGCCCCTGACGGAACTGACGCTGACGGACGATCTGGGTGGCTACGCCTTCGGCACGGACACCGTGTACCCGCTGACCTACAACGAGGGGACGCTGCGGGTATATGTCAACGGTGTCCTGCAAACGACCCCCACGGTGACGGCAGGGCCTCCCCTGACCGTCACCGGTCTCACCGTCCCCGCCGGAGGCAATGCGCTGCTGGTGTACGAGGCCGCTGTTACCCGCTATGCACCGCTGGATCAGGAGGCCGCCATCACCAACACGGCCACCGTCACCGGCGGCGGTTTGGCAGCGCCCCTGACGGCGCAGGCCACACTGGCGGCGGCCCAGCGGGCGGATCTCACCGTCAGCAAGGCCATCTGCCCCGCCACCGTCACGGAGAGCGGACAGCTGACCTATACCTTCGTCCTCCAGAACTTCGGCAATACCGCCGCCACGGCAGGGGACAACGTGATCCTGACGGATACCTTCGACCCGGCCCTCACCGGCCTGACGGTGACGTATAACGGCGATGCGTGGACGGAAGGAGACAACTACACCTACGATGCTGCCACCGGCACCTTTGCCACCATTGCCGGGCAGATCACCGTCCCGGCGGCCACCTATACCCAGGAGACGGATGGCACCTATACCGTCACCCCCCGGCACCACCACAGTGACCGTCACCGGCACCGTGTAACGCTGCATCGGAAAAAGCAGGGCGCTTGTCCTGCTTTTTCTGCATTGGCAACCAAAGACAACCCCCGGCTCTGCCGGGGGTAAAAATAGCCTATGGCGAGGGGAAAAGAAGACAAGAAAAAGTCTCCAAGTTAGAGTAAGGACAAGGTTTGCCGACCAAAGCTTACAAGAACAAGGAGACTAATTCATGAAAGAAGTAGATGTAAGTAGCTTAGAACATACCAGCTGGCGCTGCCAATACCATGTGGTGTTTGCGCCGAAATATAGGCGGATGGAGATTTACGGAAAGATAAAAGAGGACATAGGGATCATACTGCGGAAGTTGTGCCAGCAAGTGGATACGGCAGGACGCAACAAGAAAGCGATCAAGGCGTACATAGAACCAGTTGGAGGAGGACGAAATATCCGACCAAATTAGCATAAAGGAATTTATAGACCCGTTTACGGGTAGTAAGAATCCCAAGGCATAAATAAAACCCCATAAGGGCTTCGTCCGTAATAGGCCCTTATAGGGCCTCGTCAACCCTCCGGCTTAGCCGGAGGGTTTGATTTTTTGGGGGAGAGACGGAAACATCCCCCTCTGTACAGTGAGTACAGAGGGGGATGTTTGCATCAGAAGTCGATGGTGCCGTCCAGAACCCGCAGGTCGTATGGCTCGTAGGTCACGTGGCGGTACTTCTCCACGTCCAGCTTCACGCCGGTCCAATCGGAGTGGATCTCGCCGTTCTGCTTGATGAGGATATCGTACAGAATGTCGTAGGTGATGCCGTCGTCGCCAGTCTCCACGATGGTGGAATAGGGAAGGGTCTTGTGGTAGGTCATGTGAAGGCCCTTATACTCGAAGTGGAAGCCGTTGCGCATCCGGCAGCCGTCCAGCCCCTTGTAGGTGAACTGCTTCTTCAGGTCCTGAAGGATCTTGTCGTGCTCCTCTTCATAGAGGTTCTCCGGAGTGGTCTCGGTGTAGTCGTAGCGGAACTGGATGGGGATGCGGTAGGGTAGGAAGCGCTCCACGTAATCCGTCAGCTTCTGGGCGGGGTAGTTCTTATACAGCACGCAGTTGATGCGGGTGGGGCAGGCGATGCGGCCCACTACCTCGTCCGGGGACTCCTCCACGTACTTCACCAAATGGCGGGAGATGTTGATGCAGGTGATCTTGTCCCGGTTGCGCTTCGTGAAGGCGATCATCTCGTCGGCGGAGTATTTCTGCTGCACGGGGAAGGTGGTGTTGATAAAAATTCTGTGGGTGTTGGGAATGGCGTCCAGCATCTTCTGGAGGGATCCCAGATCTGCCAAGGGTTCACCGCCGGTAAAGACGAAGTCACAGCGGGGCGTGATCTCATCCATGGTGTGGATGCTGCGGAGAATGGCATCCAGACTGAAACCGGAGCAGTCGGCATACTCCTTTTTGTTGATGCAGAAGGGGCAGTGATTGTTGCAGTCGTAGGGAACAAAGACGGTGACGGTAGCGCCGCCTTCCCGTGTCTTATAGGGATTGCTCATATTGTTCAAGCCAGCCTCTCAAAATAAGTCGTTCCCGATTAGTCTATACCAAATGGCGCAAAAAAGCAAGAAATATCTGCAAAATAGACTGTTTACTTATTAACAATACTGGAAGCGGAGGGAAATATCGGAGACTTTGGCAATATGAAGAAAATGAAGAGATGTGAGCGGAGGAGGTGTCATGCTGCGGTGTGATGGATTTCGGGCATGGTGATGTACATTCACCTATGTGTTATATGATCTGGATTTTGCGGAATATCCTTGCGAAAAATGTTGACTTCGCACAATTTGTGCGTTATTGTAAATATGAAGAGGAAAAACAGGGCCGGAGAAGGGAGCTGACAATGTGGAAAAAACACAAGCACCTGTTCCTGTTTCCTGCGGCGGTGCTGAGCATACTTGCCGTGTGCTGGATATCGGAGCTTGTGGAGCTCCTGCGGGAGCGGAAGAAGGAGAAGGAAGAGCCGTAAGGGCCGAGGAACCGTTCCTGTAAGCTTCAGACCGGGCGGGAGGGAAGAGCAGTCCCCTTCCGCTTTTTCATTTTGTGGCTTGTAAAAAACGGCGTTTTGTGATATGGTAGGGTAAAAGGATTTGCGGGGGGATCATGGATGAGTACCAGCTTTAAGACCAGTATGTTCGGCGGCTTTGACCGCAGCGATGTGATTGCATATATTGAAAGAACCGGCCGGGAGTACGAGGAGCGTGTGGCGGCGCTGGAGGCGGAGAACGAGACCCTCCGGAAGGAGAACCAGACGCTGGAGAATACCCAGCGGGTGACACAGGCGCAGCTGCTGAATATGCAGGACAACGAGGAGACCTGCCGCCGTCTGCGCCGGCAACTGGCGGATGCGGAGGCCCGGAATCAGGAGCTGGAGCAGCGCTGCGCCCAACTGAAGGTACAGGCGGACGAATACGAGTCTCTGAAGGACCATGTGGCCCAGATCGAGATCAGCGCCCACCGCCGCACGGAGCAGTTCCGGGAGGAAGCCGTGACCCAGCTGCGTCAGCTGGCGGCCCGGCAGCGGGAGTGGTGCCGCACGGCGCAGGCGGACTATGAGCAGATGAATTGCCAGCTGCTGGAGCGTTTGCAGCAGGCGGAGCAGACGCTTCGTCAGCCGGACATGAGCAGCTTTCAGCGGATGGAGGAGGGCCTGACGGAGCTGGAAAAGGGCCTGACGGCACCGGAGAAAGCTGGGGAATAAGACAGACGGGGGGCATCCGGGAGGATGCCCCTCTTTTTGTGGAAAATAGCGATTGACAGACAGCGTTCGACATGATAAGATGGCGCTACAATCCAAGGGGCGCTGGTGCAAGCCGGCTGAGATGAGACGTATCGCCGTCCGGTCCCTCGAACCTGATCCGGGTAATGCCGGCGTAGGAATGCGATCATAGGGATTTCATGTTCCGCATTGCGACGCCTGCATGGCTCGCCATGCGGGAATTTTTTTAGGAGGAGATCCGAACACATGAAAAACAATAAGACCCGTACCCTCTGTGAGGCCGCCATTTTTATCGCCATGGCGGAGATTTTGAGCTTTATCAAGCTCTATGAGTTCCCCAACGGCGGCTCTGTCACGCTGGAGATGCTGCCCATCATCCTGTTCGCTGTCCGGTATGGCTGCGGCTGGGGCGCCGGCGCCGGCTTCGTATTCGGCACCGTGACCTACCTCATTGGCAACAAGTTCTCCATCGACTGGACCACCATCATCTGCGACTACTTCCTGGCCTTTACGGCGCTGGGCTTTGGCGCAGGCCTGCTGGCCCGCCGGAAGTGGAGCGTGTTCTATGGCACCGTCATCGGCGGCGTGCTGCGGTTTTTGGCCCACTACATCATCGGCGCCGTGGTGTGGGGCAAGTATATGCCCGATGAGTTCTTCGGCATGACCATGACCAGCCCGTGGTTCTACTCCCTGCTCTATAACGGGAGTTATATGCTGCCCAGCATCATCCTGTGCCTGGTGGTCTTTGCGGCGCTGTACAAGCCTCTGAAGAAGTATTTCACGGCGGAGGACCTGAAGCTGGCTCAGCGATGACCGGATGACAGCTTTCCGGGGCCGGGGAGACCCGGCTCCGGAAAAACTTTCAGGAGATTTGAAAAAAGTGTTGACAAAACACAGGAAGCGTGTATAATATAGCTTGTTCGTCAGAACACAGCGGGATTGTGTAAAGGTAGCACAGCGGACTCTGACTCCGTATGTGAGGGTTCGAATCCTTCTCCCGCTGCCATAATGATTGACTCATAAGTCTACCAAGACTTGTGAGTCAATTCTCTTTTATAGCCCTGTTTTGGGGGTAAAATGCGGATATTACGGCAAATAACGGTTGATGACTGGTGGATCAGCGCCAGAAATCAACCGTTTTTTCATTTGTAGGGGCGGAAATTCCGTTCAATATATTAGCAATAAAAGGTGTGCGGGGACAGGATTCGAAGCAATTTTCGCCAAAATCTTGAATTTTTGAACTAAATATGCTATGATATAATATCAAGATATAATTTCCAAATGCCTTGAGCGGAAAGGAGGACGCCATGTATATTTCTAAAGAGACAATAAAACAAGCAATTTATGGAATTAGAGGAACAGCGAACCATTTGCTCAAAATATGGTTTGTATTGAAAATGATGGGGTTGTCCGACAGCTCAAATGTCTCCATTGATACGAGTAATTCCACTCCGGCGTTGAAGCGGTTATTTGAATGTGGTGCACCCGACGGCAGGTTTTACGTTCCATTTTCGCACACACAGCGTTTTGCATTTATGAAGCACGATGCATCGCGTTCAATTATACAAACTACTCTGCAAAGATGGGCAACCAGCGGATCCGTTGTCACATGCGATCCAAGTGCTTTTCTGAAAATCGTTAATGAAGGAGATACCCTTTCCGTAAAACTTGGGCGACAATATCCGTTAGGTCTTGGAAACGGAAAAGACGGATTTGCGTTAGATGACAACCAGCGCGTGAATATTCCTGCCGAGTATTTTGCGGTATGGCTTTATGCCCGTGAGGATATTGGGAACAAGAAAGCATCAGAACTTGTTGGAGATATGATGGAACTACTGCATCTTACATCAGCAGAGTTCAAAACAATTTTTGTTAACAAGCCACTTGATTTAAAGTATCAGGCGTCCCCTATTACCGATGCCGAACTATATGACATTTGTGATCACGCATTTGACAGCGCACCAAGAATTGAAGAAGTAATTGAATCGACCGATCAATATATAAAGAGGGTGAAGAATATGGTAACAATTTCCGACAACCCCACGTGGGTACAGACAGCTCCCGAAAAACAATTAAAAGAGTTGCTTGATAGCGGCGAAAAAGCAATCTTACTTTATGGCCCTCCCAGAACTGGTAAAACACGCGCGATTGATGCTGTGATTGGCCGTAATAATGCTGATCGTGTTTCGATTCAATTGCACGAAGGCTGGGGATATGAGAATCTAGTGCTCGGAATGTTCCCGACAAAAGAAGCGGGCGTGTTTGATTGGAAGCCAGGCGCATTGTTGCAAGCGCTCCGCGAAGGCAAAAAGTATATTGTTTTGGAGGAAATCAACCGTACCAAGGTAAGTCAAGCACTTGGCGAGATATTCTCTTTGATCGAAACTTCCTATCGTGGAGAGGATAATGCAATCTCCCTTCCCAACGGCGAAAAAGTTTTTGTCCCTGAAGACACTGTGGTTTTCATGACAATGAACACTATTGACACCAGCACAGAAGATATCGACGATGCACTTATCGGAAGAATGGCAAGTGTGTTTTTCCCTCCGCGTGTTGAAGATCTGGACAGCATCCTTATTGCAAACGGGATCGACGCAACTGCTGCAGAGAAGGTTAAGGAAATCTTTAACGTCATTCAATCCAACTATCCGTTGGGACACGGCTACCTCGCAAACTTCAAGGCGTCTCGCGATTTCAAGCTGTATTACCTGTCTCGTATTCGCCCAGTTTTATCGAACCACTTTGACTCCTATAAGCCGGAGGTAGTTAATCAAATTGATAATGCCATTGATAGCTTGTTTTAAGTCGGAGGCATATTAATGAGGTGGACAGTAAAAGAAAATGAAATATGTGCCTGTCCCGGTTTGATGATAGACGATTTACCAGATAAAATTCCTCCCAATATACACGTGCTGCATAGCAATAGTATGTTAAGCGTCGCCAGCGAAAATGTTGCTGGTATTCTTCCGTGTAAAAACGGACACGAAATTGTGATCGAATCCAAATACAGCAGTATTAGCCCAGTAGATATTATGCTTTATCTTGGAAACATTTCGGGTATCGCTATAAACAGGGAACGAATTAAATCTGGAAAATCAGAAGTCAATCTACAAACTATTGCAGATGCATTTGTTGCGCAATTAAAAATACTGGGCATTAATGCAAGAAAATTCAAACGCATCCCTGTTAAGACAACTGCTTCTTCGGTTGTCGGCAAGGTAGATTGGTTAAACACCTATAGAGCACAGCAAAGCGGTAGACAGACAATCTATACAACACAGACAGCGGTGTCTTTCGATATAGCGGAAAACGCTTTAATTGCTGCTGCAGCCAAAAAGGTCGCAGCATACTATACGCCAGTTTCTGAAGAATATCGTATCTTGTTTCCGTGGGTAACGCATGCAAACGAAAATCCGCATTCGCATCGAGAACTATTTGGCATGCAATCTAGGATGACAGAGAAAGCATTGAGTGGAGCTCATGCTTTCTACTATGCGCCTGTAATGTTGTCGAAGATGATTCTTGGATTTATGGGCGCAGACAATACCGCAGAAGCAATCGATACAATTCTGTTTAATATGCCGGGGCTTTATGAGGAATATATTCGCACCGGTCTTCAGCGTGTAGGCAATAAATTTGGCAGCTCTATACAAAAGGGGTTTTCGCCTAGAAGTTTTTTGTTTTGCAATGGAGAATGCGAGCTAATTCCTGACATCACAATTTACGAAGGAACGACGCTGAAGGCAGTACTTGATGTAAAGTATAAAACCCCTGACAGCAAGGACTATTATCAGATATATGCCTATATGAAGTATGCCAATATAGATACAGCATATATTATCTCCCCAGCTGTTCCGCACGAGCAGACATTGACCGGCTTTGATGGTGCCAAGATCGTGTACATTCAAATCGCGAATAGTGACTACGCGGAACTTGAAGCAATTGCAGAAAAAATAATCCGAGGCGTAATGTAAGCGCCTCGGATTATTTTTATTCAAAACAGAGTCATTTGCTGCAATTTAGCATTATCGATTTTTTGTTGAGCTGTATTCAAATAATCTTTGCAGATATCAAATCCAATGTATCGCCGTCCCATTTTTACTGCAACGGCTGCTGTTGTACCAGAGCCAATAAAAGGGTCTAAAACAATATCATTCTCTTTGGTGGACAAGGCGATGCATCTTCCGGGTAATTGAACTGGAAACTGTGCGCCGTGGCCATCGCCGCCAGCCGAAGTGGGAAGATGCCAAAAATCAGATAGTTTTTCGGATTCAAAGGGCTGCCTGCCACCAAGATCAGCAGGCAATGCCAGATAACTATTTTTATCAAAGTATGGTGTTCTGTTCACGGTTAGATGGAGCACATATTCAACATTTCTACTTACTCGAGACAATTGCGGCTCGGGCATAGACGCGGTTTTGCACCAAGAGATTGTGCTTTTTAAATAATATCCAAGCCGCGAAGCCCGCTCGGCAATGCGTTGAGGTATCATGCATTGTTCGCCATCTTTTAAATAAACATGTCCGGCAGAATAGCGCTTATATTTATGATCTTTCCACGAGCGCGAATCCTTGCCTTTCATCGCCATCAATGCTTCGGCAGCGTTACTCCGGATTTGAGTCCTTGTGTTATATGAATCCATTATATTCCACCAGACGGAACCGGTAGCTGTTATCTTGGGCATGAGATGATAAAGGATTTCAACTGAATGACGAATGAAAGCTTCTGGAGTTTGCTCTAGGCCGAAGGAGCAAACATCTCCGTCAGCCCATTCTCTATCCACAAACTTATCATAAACGCGCATAGCCCAGTATGGTGTTGAAGTGACTACGCATTGGATTGAGTTATCGGCAAGCTGATTAATCAATTCAATGGCGTCACCTTCATAGAGAGAATTAGCATTCAGAACGGCAGAAGGCTCGCGTTTCTTTTGTCTTCTCAGATACTGCAGCACTTTACTTCTGGGAACAAATGTTTCAGAGAAAGAATCTTGATTGATCAATTCGATAACCATGGCTTCTGATAACATTTTTTTGTTTCCTATAACGCGACGAATAAAGCTTTCGGACATACCGACAACAGGAGCCACTGTCGCAATATCGTAGCACTGATCGTTTGGTGTATCAGAGAAAGAAGAAACTTCTGTATACGGTTTAATATCATATGAATCTATCATAATAAATCACCTTATCGGAAGACAAAGGTGAAAACACCTTTACTTCACATCATTCTCCTTTCGCAGAAATCCACGTATCAATTTCGGATTTTTTGAACTTCCATAGCCGACCAACTTTGTGGGCAGGCATCTGAGAATTTTTGATCCAATTGCGGATAGTATCTTTACTAACACCGATATAGACGGCGGCCTCTGCTAAGCTAATCCAATTTTCATTTTGTAATTGAGCAGTCATTTCAGTACCTCCAGATAGCTCATTGCTCATGAGTATAACATAAAAAAGTGTGAATTACAAGGATTTAGTATGAATAAGTAGGAATATGTATGGATTTTAATTGTTACTTAATTGCTAACAATGCGCCATACGGCTGGATATTGTCGCCGGAAGCTGGTATTGTGTGTCCCTGCCAAAGGAGGTGGCGACATGCGAAATATCATAGAGGAACTATACTACGGCAACATCACCCCGTGTGATCGGGACATCGTCAAAGGCGGCACATACTCGCATCTGCTGCACTTGGTGACGCGAAACGAGGATGATCTGACGCAAGCACTGACGCAGGAGCAGCAGGAAATCTTTGAGAAGTTCAAGGATTGCGCATCGGAGCTTAATGATGCCAACGAGCTAACGGCCTTCACCATCGGCTTCAAGCTTGGCATGCGATTGGCGCTGGAGGCCATGATCAGCACCAGCGACATCACGGATCCCAAAATGAACTAATAGCAAAGCACCATCGCAGCCGGAATGGTTGTGATGGTGCTTTTTGATCAGGGCGGCCGTTTTACTGAGGTTCTGATGGTATCTGACTCTTTTTCGCGTAACTTTTTCTATATTCTTTTCATGCGCGACTTTCTTAGAAAAGAATCAGTAAAGGTCAGAACCTCAGTAAAATGATCTTATAGAGTTTTTCCTTTATGGCTTTTTACGAAGGGGTGTATAGGGGAAACAAAGCGTACTGGGGTACTGAGGCTAACTGCTGCGATTTCGTGGAACTTTTTCTATATCTTTCTTATACGCGACTTTTCCAGAAAAAGAACCAGTAAAGAGCAGTACCCCAGTGTGATAGTATTTTTCAGTTTTCTCGCTATGGCCTTTTATGAAGGGGGTTATCGGGGGAAACAATCTGCACTGGGATTCTTCGCTTCACTGGAGTATTTTCGCGTAACTTTTTCTTATATCTTCCTATACGCGACTTTATTAGAAAATCATTCAGAAAGGTTCAGTCCTTCAGTAAATCATAGTTTCTTTCGGGGGATGGCTTTTATTGAGGGGTGTATAGGGGAACAATGTTTGCGGTCGATCATGGCTGCAAAACACAACATATTGCGCCTGTAAATAAAATATTTAAAATAAAACACAAAATATTGTGTTTTAGGTATTGACACAAATGTTCGAATATGGTATAATTAAGATGTTGAAAGACACACACAATTGAATAAATAGTGCGAAAGCACGACACCGAGGACTTTACCAGGAAACAGAGATCCCTTCGTGGGCAACCAGGAGACCTGCAAACATGACATAGAAGGTGGATACACGATTCCCAGCGATAGCTGGATGGACGAGTATCCACCTTCTTATTTTTTTAGGTGACGTGCGTGTACCTTGAAAATTGAATAGCCTCACGTGAGCGATACCCGATCTACCATGTGCCATGACGATCCAGCAAGGGCTGGTATAAGAGCGCGATCGAGTAAAACAAGGAGACCTCGAGCAGGAGGCTGCCTTGGAACCGTAGCGAAGGAGGTGCAACAACGGAAACAATCCATTGTAGCAGATGTAGCAGGTCTACAATATTGTTTCCTAAAAGAACGAAAAATCAGAACTACCCATAATCCCTGCTACAGCAGCTACAAACGAACAGAAGGAGAAATGAGATGAGAAATTACAAGTGCTACGGCACAAAAGATGGCAGAATGCCGATGACTATGCCAGACCCGGCAGACTTCGGTGACAGCCAGAAGGACGCGGTTACCATGTACCACACAGAGGACGGCAAACCGGTGATCCTGCGCAGGAGCATCGCGCTGACTCCTATGCCGTGGTGTGTGCAGAGGGGTACCAGCACCGTGTTCTTTAGCTACTACCGTGATGCTATCGAGCACTGCCGCAAGCGCGGCTACACAGTAACTGAGGAAGGAGCGACCACATGAGCTGGAAGGACAAGCTGTTCGGCAGCAAAATCTTCGCTGTCGGTAAGCGCAAATACAAAAAGACTGACGGCTCCACGATTACCATCACCAAGGACATCCGCTACACCATCAAAGCTGGCAGCAGCGCCATCCACATGTACAGTATGGATGATGTCGAGCATTACTGCACCCGCTATGGTTACCACCCTATTCCCTGATGGGCAGGGGGAGGTCAAATCTTGCCAACTTTTTATTTCCAAAACGGGCGCGGGGTCACGCGCGAGAAATCGGGAAATCAAGTGGGGGTATAGCCCCATAAATCAAGTTATCAAAATAAATCAAGCTATTAGGAGGAATTTATAATGGCAGTTTATCCAATTATGAGTGTCGGCAAGGGTGGAAACACGAAGCATCCTATGCACTCATGGAACACAGAGGAATGCGTCAGCAAAGATCACGAATTTTACTTAACGGATGAGCTCAGCGAATCCGGAAAGCGTTACCGTCTTCATGCAAGGAACGCGCATAGCACAGATGATTTTCTACCCTACGTGGTGCTTTGCCCCGGTTGCGGTAGAGAAATGAAGTGTGTTGGCGGTCCCAAGACCTTAAACACACTCGGCCTGTACGAGTGTAAAAGATGTTTGAATTACTAAGGAGGAACAGAAATGTATCATAGCACTGAATACCACAGAGAATTTTGGAATGCCGCAAGAGGCAGATCCGTAACTTACAGCCACATCAGCGAGGGCAAAAACACTGCAAACGGCAGCTATCGCCTCCCCGCTGAGTCCGACACAAAGTTTGTCGCAGCTCGCAAGAAGGAAAACATCCTGCGTCAGATCGCTACGGTGATGGAGGCATTCAAGGGCGAAAATGTTGTGTGGGCATACGACAATGAGCCCGCCACTACTTGGCTGAACCAGCGCAACAACAGCAACTTCTTCCAGAATACCGAAGTGTTCGAAGAACATCGTCTGGAATGCAACATCCTTGGTGCCTCCATTCTGATGCCGGAGGATTTCTGCAACGATGCAAACTTCGACGTAGAGACTCACATCCTCAAGGAGTTCGGTCGCAGCATTGGCCGAGCAGAGGAAGCAGCGTTCATCAGTGGCGATGGTGTAGATGCCCCTCACGGTTTTATGAAGGATGCCGTTGTTGGCCACAGCACCAGCGATATTACCTACGACGATGTGATCCGCCTGCTTTTCTCACTGGACAAGGAATATCGTCGCAATGCGGTGTGGAGCATGAACGACGAGACCGCTCTTAAGCTCCGTACTCTCAAAGATACCAACGGCAATTACCTGTGGAACCACACGGATAATACGATCATGGGCAAGCCGGTGTACATCTCCAACTACATGCCCGGCGAGGCAGCAGGAGCCAAACCCATCGCTTTCGGTGATTTCAGCTACTACTGGATCATTGATCGCATGCCTTTCACAATGCGCCGCTTGAACGAGCTGTTCATTGCAAAGGGGCAGATTGGTTATCTCGGCTACGAATATCTCGATGCCAAGCTCATCCGCCCCGACGCAGTTCACGTGATGCAGATTACCGACTAAAATGGGCAGCCAGCGCAATTGCTAACTCTTTGCTAACAATGGCGATTGCGCTGGACTTTCCCCTTCCTTTCTGGCTTAATTGTCCTACCAAAAAGCAAGGAGGTCACAGCAATGACCATAGAGAAAGCGCAGAAAGACTTTGATGAGCTGATCGCCAAGAACGGCTTCACCCTTACAGGATACATCAGCGACACCGGCAATCCAATCTATCACAGAGTATGGAAACGGACGGTGCAGGTCGCGTGGCAGGGTGAGCAGGAGGATACACTGGAAGTGCGGATCCTGCTGAGCTACGGATACCCGCTGGTGGTAGTAAAACGAAACGGACGGCAGGATCCCAAATTCATCCGGGACTACTCAAGCCCCAAGAGAGCAATGAACGCAATCCGCGAAATCGTCAGATTCGCAGGATTCGAATGGTAAGCAAAACAAAAATCTATACGGAAGGAGGTAAATGCCATGGCAAGAAACCGCGTGGTCGCCTACGTGCGCGTATCATCGTCCGGCAAGGCGCAGATTCACAGCTATGAGTTTCAGGAGCAATACTGGCGTGGGAAGTTCGATGGCGATCCCAACAACAAGCTGGTACACATATACGCCGATCGCGGGATCAGCGGTTGCAGCGCATATAGGCGGCCAGAGTTCATGAAAATGCTGCAGGATGCCCGCTCAGGACAGTTTGATGTCATACACACCAAATCGGTCTCCCGCTTCGCCAGAAACACTGTGGAACTGTTAGAAGCAGTGCGAGAGCTGCGTGACATAGGTGTGGAGGTCATCTTCGAAAAGGAACAGATCAGCACCATGCAACCCACCAGTGAGCTGTTCTTAACGATCGCAGCCACTATCGCAGAAAACGATCTGGAAGTGGATTCGAAACGGCAGAAATGGTCAATCCAGCATCGATTTGAAAACGGCTGGTATTCCATCGGCAGTAGCATGTATGGCTTCCGCATGGCGGCGAATAACACCGTGGTGATCGTGCCCGAGCAGGCAGAAGTGGTGCGGTGGATCTACGACATGTACATCTCTGGCTGTGGATGCCTCGCCATCGCCAAGACCCTCAATGAAGCAGGGATCCCAAATGGCAAAGGAAATCTGTGGCGACCAAACAATATCCTCCAGCTCATCAGCAATGAGAAATACATGGGCGATGTCATGATGGGCAAAAGCGTCCGCATCGACGGAGCCAAATGCGACAACTTGGATGGTCGCTACGGTGAGCGTTATTACATCGAGAATGCCCATGAAGGTATCGTCAGCAAGGAAACCTTCTACCGCGCACAGGCAATACGGCAGGAGCGGGCAAATCCCAAGCTGGTGAAGAAAGATCATCCCAGCTACCCCTTTACGGGCATGATCGTGTGCGGCTGCTGCGGTAGCACCTACCGCCACAAAGTTAATAACAGCGGAAAGAAATGGCGCAATGATATATGGGTCTGCGCCCGTCAGGAACGGCAAGGCCGCGATCAGTGCGACAGCACCCGAATCAAGGATACAATACTGCAAGAGAAGTTCATAGAAGCATACAACGAATTCGTTACCCAGCGGCCGCAGGGTGATACCATAGTCTCCATACAGGCGGTCATACGCGAACTCCAGCAGGAGGAAGAAAAGCTGGCAGGACTGCTGATGCGGAAGCTCATCTCGGATAAAGCATTCCGCGCCGAACAGCAATCCATCAAAGCCAGAATCCGAGAGCAGCAGGAACACATCCGGCAGCTACAAAGAAACAATATACGTGAAAGCGACTATACAACGATCACAGACTTCGACGAAACAAAGCTCAAGTTATTCGTAGAGCAAATCATAATGACGCAAAATCACGTGACCTTCCGTTTCTTCAACGGCGTGGAGATCACGAAGGAATATACAAACGGTCAGCCGGGCAATAAACCCGGCTGGAACAAGAAGGAGGTGTGATCATGGCCCAAGCAGCAACGCGTGTAGTGCGACGGATCCCGTCAGAAGCGCTATTCACCACAGGGCAGTATTGTAAGCCACAGATGGTAGTGGCAGCATACGCCCGTGTATCGACCGAGAAGGAAGAACAGGAAGACAGCTTCGATCGGCAGGTGCAGCACTACACCACCTTGATCACGTCAAAACCGGAATGGAAGTTCGGCGGCATCTATGCGGATCCGGGTATCACCGGCACCCGCGCGGAGAAGCGCCCAGACTTCATGCGCATGATACAGGCATGCCGCGATGGTAAGATCAACAAGGTACTGGTCAAGTCTATCAGCCGATTTGCAAGAAACACCGTGGACGCACTCAACTACATTCGGGAACTCAAAGACCTTGGTATCAGCGTGTACTTCGAGAATGAGAACATAGATACCATGACACCCGGTGGAGAAGTGCTGCTGACGATCCTCGCAGCCATGGCCGAGCAGGAATCGCGCACCATGTCCACCAACATCAAATGGAGCTACCAAAAGAAGTTCCAGAACGGTGAAGTCATCCTAAATACCGGCATGGTGTTGGGTTACAAGAAAAGCAGCGCTGGTGAATATGTGATCGCAGAGGATGAAGCAGAAACGGTGCTTCGCATCTACCGCGAATACCTTGCAGGAATCCCTGTGCCTCAGATTTGCCGAGAGCTGGAGGCAGACGGTATCACCACCAAGCGCGGCAGCTCACAGTGGCGGCCGAACGCAGTGCTGGGCATCCTCAAAAACGAAAAATACACCGGCAACGCCATCCTCGGCAAAACATTCAAACCGGATGTGCTATCCAAGCGCAGGATGAAGAATACTGGCCAATCGCCCATGTACTATGCAGAGAACACCCATCCGGCGATCATCACGCAAGAGATGTTTGATATGGCGCAGGCAGAGATGCAGCGCCGCAGGGATGAAAAGGATACATCGGTTGGCAGCAGCCGATACACCAGTAAATACCCGCTCAGTGGCCTTCTGGTATGCGGTACCTGCGGCCACCGCCTGCGCAGGCATGTACGCACTGTCGGCAGCGGCAAGCGTGTGGCAGCTTGGGGCTGCACCAACAGGATCAGCAACGGCCGATCGGTGTGCGACAGCCACCATATCAACGAGGATGTACTGGAGCGCACCATCCGCGCAGCATTCGACGGCATGGAGGATGTTCTGGATGTGGTTGAGGAAAGCTGCGCAGAGGTTCTGGAGGTCGATAACCATGCAGAACTGGAACGAGTACAGCAGGACATTATAACCATACAGGAGGCCGTTCTGATCCTCCACAAAGCCCAGCAGCAGGGTGCGGTGAGTGAGATGGACTACGAGATCAAAATTGCATCCTACAGCCAGCAGATGGATGAGCTGCAGGAGCGGCAGCGAGAACTCAAGGCAACGGCGGGAAGATTCGCGGAGGTGAAATACTGGATGGACACCTTCAAGGAACACGTCCACAGCGGAGAAAAGATGGACACCTCCGACGCAGTGGTGCTACGCCAGTTCACTGACAGGATCGTAGTGTGCGATGATCGGCTGGAAATCCATCTCCGGATCGGTGGTATGCTGGAGCAAGAATACATACATTAAAGCTGGTAAGAATATAGAAAACCGTATGTGTATATTGATATTAAGAACCTTTCTTGATTTTTTAATTGAAAAACTTGAAACGGAGGTGTATACTATATTATGACAAAATTTGACCAGAGGTGGCAAAATATGCATAGAGTTATTACTGGTTATCTGAATACGTTCTGTGATGAAACTTTTGTGGATTCCGGGATGGGAGAAGATAAGCGGTTTGAGATTTTCTCCAATTACTGTGTAATTAAATCTTTCTATCCGGAAGAAATTGATGCTGCCACGATTACGTCTGATGAGGACGATTCAGGTATTGATGGTATTTGCTTCATTATTGACGGCGAAATCGCAACCACTGTCACAGAGGCGGAAAGCATCCTGAAAAGGCCAAAGAGGAATGTTCCTGTGGACATCTATTTCATCCAGACCAAGACGAGCGATACCTACGATCGCGGAGAAATCTTGAAATTTGGAGATGGCGTGTGCGACTTTGTTTCTGATGCACCGCAGCTGCCACAGGGAGACTTTATTAAACAGCAGAGGTCTATTTTCGACCTGCTGGTGGATAATGTATCGAAGATAACTAATGGTCGGCCCAATGTCTATCTGAAATATGTGTGTACCAGTAATAATCCTGTAGCTACGGAGATTGAAGCAACACGGGCAAATATAATTCAAAATGTTAATGACACCGGTTTCTTTAACAGCGTCGATTTTGATTTCATCGGGTTGCAGCAGATTATTCAGTTGTGGGATAAAACTCGGCATCCAATATCTGCAGTAATGCAGACAAAGCAGCTGTCTCCCTATCCTGAAATGCCCGGTGTAACTGAATCCTATCTGGCCATCGTGCCGCTTAAGAATTTTGTAGAGAGCGTTCTGATGGACGATGAGGGGAAACTGCGTGTACACATTTTCGAAGAGAACGTTCGTGCGTTCCTTGGCGGTAGCAATCCCGTAAATAAGCAGATTCGCGAGACGCTGTCTGATCAAGAAGCACAGAAACAGTTTGCTATTTTGAATAATGGAATTACTATAATTTCCCCGGACGTCCGTGTTCAGAGCGACAAGGTATCCATGGAGAATTACCAAATCGTCAACGGCTGCCAGACCAGTAATGTTCTGTTTGAAAACTATGATTTACTGATTCCCGAATCAACCATTACCGTTAGGATCATCGAAGCTACGGATCCTGATGTAATTGCGGATGTTGTTCGTGCCACGAATAGCCAGAGTAAAGTGGATGAGACACAGTTCCTGTCCTTCACTAATCTGGTTCGACGATTGGAACGCTATTTTGCAACAACGGAAGATATACCGGGACAGGAAACAAAACTGTATTTTGAACGGCGGAATGGCCAGTACAAGGATGCCGGTGTGGTCAAGCGCCGGGTATGTTCCATACCTGAGACATGCCGTGCAGTTGGTGCGATGTTCTTGCGGAAGCCAGAACTGGCATATCGTTATCCGACAAAAATGATTTCTGATTTGCATGACAAGTTGCTGAACGATAAGAACAAGGAAATTATTTACTATACCGCAGCACTCGTTCTATATCGATTCAAACTTTTGGCTAGTAATGGCAGAATTGACTCAAAATACTCCATTTATAAGTGGCACATTTTGATGATTCTTAGCTATGTGGCAGACAACAAAGCCATGCCGTCCATACAGAATAAAAAGATCGAAGCTTTTTGCAAGAAAATCATAAAAGTGTGCAGCCAGTCTGATGACGAATGCATCGCCCTGTTCAACAAAGCAATTGCGGTTCTAGAAGCTGTTGGGCTGAAGGAGTCTCGTGACGATATCAGATCCGTGGCTTACACGCAGAGTATTCTCCAATATTGCAACCAGCAACTTCAGCAGTGATATGAAACTGAGCCAAAAGGAACACTTTTGGTGCAAACACCCCGCATTTACACACCGTTTGGTGCTAATATCGCATCAAAGGCCTTCGGCAACCGCCGGAGGCCTTTCTTTTTATAGTGTAAGTTCATAGCGCAAAAAGCAGGAGGGGACGCAGAGCGTCCCCTCCTGCTTTTTGCGGAGAAAGTGAGGCCTGCCGGGATAAAGGCAGGTCCCTTTTTTCATAATATGCAGTAGGAGGTGAGACGGATGACGGATGTTAAGCGAGGAGCGATGCTACTTCTTTTGGGGCTATTCACGGCGGTTCTCCTGTACCCGGCGCTCCATGAGGGCGGACACATTCTGGTGACGCTGCTGCTGGGCGGTCGGATAAGGGAGGTACGGCTGGGAGCTGCCGCCAGCGTCCTTTGCGGCGGACTGAGCCATGGGGAGCTGGCGGCCGTGGCCTTTGGCGGGGTAGGGCTGCCGCTGGCGCTGGCGATGCTGCTTCGACCGAAGCACTTTCCGCTGTGGTATGTGGTGCAGTTGGTGAAGGGAATCTCGGTGCTGGCAATACTGCTGTCCCTTATTTCGCTTATAGGATGCAAATATGGCGTTATCGTGGAAAATGATGATATAATGAACGCAGTACGGCTGTGGCCGGAGGGGAGAGGGGTTTGCCTTGTTCTGCTGTGTGCCGGACTTTTGCTGTCAGTGGGCAGCATCTGCGCCGCAAGGCCGGTGCAGCGGGTGGGAGAATACTTCGGCATAGCAAAAAAATAGGAGCACAATGGCCCCTTGAACCCTCATCTTGCGTAGAACGGTTGGTTCTCCGCCAACCGCTTCGGTTCCACCTATGCCCTCAGCGCCGCCACGGAGCAGCTCAACGGCTCCTACGTCCAGACGCCGCAGGATGTGGTGGTGACGGAGACCAACCCCGACGCCCTCCAGAACATCCGCATCACGCTCTTCAAGAACAATCAGACCATCATCCTGCAGGAGGGTACGGACTACCGCATCGAGGTGCGGGGCGGCAATGGTCAGTGGTATGAGTACATCTACACCGTGCTGGCCAAGAACTTTGCCGATGACGGCGTCTATCGCCTGACCTTCTACTCCGAGGATGCTGCGGGCAACGTAGCGGAAAACACGCTGGACACCAAGAAGCAGGAGATCGGCTTCGGCGTGGATAAGACCAAGCCCAACATGGCCGTGACCAATCTGGAGAGCGATACCACCTATCCTCTGGAGAACCTCACGGTGAGCCTGTCCGCCGGAGATAACCTGCTGCTTCAGTCCGTGGTGGTGTATCTGGACGATTACAGCAAGGCCTACAAGACGTGGACAGCAGAGGAGATCGCCGCCATCGTGGCGGACCAGGGCGAGTTCACCTTCGATATTCCGGGCGATTCCACCGGAGCGCATCAGGTGAAGATCGTCTGCACCGACGCCGCCGGCAAGAAAAAGAAGAACGACAAAGAAAAGTAAGACCTGACCCGGCATAAGCCGACATCAAAGCCTCCGGCCCCGGCCGGAGGGGGCCTTTTTTCCCGTCAATCCCGCCGATTCGTGAAAATGTCAGACACGCCCCTACGTTTTTATTGCAATTCTCCGAAAATAATTATATAATGTGAAATACCTATTGGTATGCGAATGGGAAAGGTCTGCAATATGGAAAAGATCCTGTCTGTATTGGAAAATATCAAAGGATACCTGCCTCTGATCCGTCTGGCGGACCTGCTGGACGTGGCCATCGTGGCGTATCTGGTATATAAGCTGCTGTCGCTGGTGAAGAGTACACGGGCCGCCAACATCCTGAAGGGTGTGGCCATCTTTCTGGCGGCACTGTGGCTGTCCTCTAAGCTGAACCTGCGGGTGGTGAATTACATCCTCAGCCACATGGTGGAGTGGGGCGTGCTGGCCCTCATCATCGTGTTCCAGCCGGAGATCCGCCGGATTTTGGAGCAGCTGGGCAGCAAGAACATCCGTCTGCTGCGGACGCTGGCGCCGGAGAAGGAGCTGCCGGAGCTGGAGCGGGCCATCGACCAGACGGTGCTGGCCTGCACGGAGATGTCCCGCACCCGCACGGGTGTGCTCATTGTGTTCGAGCGGAAGATCTTGCTGGACGACGTGGTGCGCTCCGGTACCACGCTGGATGCCTCCGTCTCCAGCGAGCTGCTGAAGAACATCTTTTTCGTCAAGGCGCCCATGCACGACGGCGCCGTCATCATCCGCAACGGGCGGATCCTGGGGGCGGGCTGTATGCTGCCCCTGTCTAAGAATGTGAACCTCAGTCGGGAATTGGGGATGCGCCACCGGGCGGGCATCGGCATGAGCGAGAATTCTGATGCCGTGGTGGTCATCGTCTCGGAGGAGACGGGCTCCATCTCTGTGGCCATCGGTGGGATGCTGAAGCGCCATCTGCAGGCGGAGACCCTGTCCCAGCTGCTGCACAACGAGCTGATGCCCCAGCAGGAGGAACCGGATAGGGCCCGCTTCCCGCTGCGGGAACTGCTTCGGACCCGGAGAAAGGGGGAGCAGAACGATGAAGAAGAATGATGCCAGCCGTAAGGCGCTGCGGATCATCGGTTCCATCCTGGTGGCGATCGCTCTGTGGATCTATGTGGATACCGTCACCTCGCCGGAGGTGACGCTGAAGGTGAAAAACGTGCCGGTGGAATTCTCCGGCGAGGATACCACACTGGCAGATCGTGGCCTGATGCTGCTGTCGGGCTATGATACCACCGTGGATCTGGTCATCAAGGGTCCCCGGAACGAGCTGCATAAGCTGGACCGCAGCAAGATTCGGATCGTGGCCAATACCAGCAATATCAAGGAGGCCGGCAGCCAGACCCTGACCTACGAGGTGGTGTTCCCGGACAACATCCGCAGAGGGAAGCTGACGGTGGATTCCGCCAGCATTTACAGCATTACCGTCACCGTGGGCGAGTTGGACAGCAAGGAAGTACCCATTCAGTGCGAAATTGTGGGCAGCGTGGCTGACGGCTACATGGCCGGGGAGCTGACGCTGGATCCGGAGGTGCTGCTGCTGCGTGGCCAGCGGGACGACCTGCTGAATGTCAGCTACGCCAAGGTGCGGCTGGATATCACCGGAGCTGACAAGACGGTGGTGCAGGCGCTGGAATTTGAGCTGTACGACCACAACGATGTGAAGATCGAGAACAGCGCCATCCGCAGCAGTGAAAAGCTCATCGGCGCCACCATGCCGGTGTCGACGGTGAAGGAGGTACCCCTGCGGGTGAACTTTGTGGAGGCGGTGGGGGCCACCATGGATACGGTGGACTACACCATCTCTCCCGCCACGGTGAAGCTGGTGGGCGAGAAGGCCCGACTGGATGAGATCGACAGCATCGTGCTGGATACCCTGTATGTGCAGGATCTGGAGGATTCCCAGAGCCTGACCTATACCATCCCCGTGCCGGAGGATGTGACCATTGCCGACGGCGTGGACACCGCCACCGTGACGGTGGTGGTCCGTGGCGTCACGGAGCGGACGCTGACCGTTTCCCAGTTCACCTTTGAGAATGTGCCGGAGGGCATGACCGCCACGGCAGAGACGGAGTCGCTGAACGTGCGGCTGCGGGGCCTGACAGCGGAGGTGAACGCCCTGACGGCGGAGAACGTCCACATCGTGGCAGACCTGTCCGGACTCACCGGCGCAGGGGTCCATACGGTGCCGGTGACCATCCGCATCGAGGGCTACGAGAATATCGGCATCAAGGGCTCGTATCAGATGGTGGTGGATCTGTCGGTGACTTCGGATGAGCCGGGGCAGCCGTAGACATAGCAAGAGAGGTGTAAGCGACCATGACACAGATCGCAACGGTTGAAAAGATATTGCCTGGCGGCTTCGTGGAGATATCCGTCCCCCCGAAAGTCTGCCTGCGGCCACGACTGTGAGGAATGCGCCGGCTGCGGCATGACCGGCGCCGCCATCCACGCACGGGCCAAGGACCCTGTGGGGGTCCGGCCGGGGCAGAAGGTGGTGGTGGAGAGCGCCACCCGGAAGATATTGGGTGTAGTGGCGCTGGTATATCTGCTGCCGGTGGTGGGCTTCCTGCTGGGCTACTTCCTGTCGGAGGGACTGGCGGAGGGCGTTCGCTACGGTATCGCCATCGGCGCAGCGGCGCTGGCCTTCCTGCCCAGCGTGGTCTATGACCGCCACGCCAAAAGGACGGAGGCCCTGACCTACACGGTGGTGCGGGAGTTCTGATGTTCGGCTATGTGCGTCCTGCGGCGGATCGGCTGACTCAGGAGCAGACAGACCTGTTCCGCAGCGCCTATTGCGGCCTGTGCCGCACGCTGGGACGGCGGTACGGCCTGCCGGCCCGGATGATTTTGAACTATGATCTGGCCTTTCTGGCCATTCTGCTGGACGGCGGCAGCGGCTTTTCCTGCGCCTACCGCCGCTGCCCGGTGCATCCCATCCGGGGCTGCCCCTGCGGGGAAGAGAGTCCGGCGCTGGATGCGGCGGCGGACCTCAGCGTCATCCTGACCTGGTGGCAGCTGCGGGACGGCGTGGCGGATCACGGCTTCTTCGGGGGCCTGAAATACCGGATGGCCTCTCTGTTCCTCCGCCGCAGCTACCGCAGGGCCGCCCGCCTGCGGCCGGACTTTGACCGGCTGGTACAGGGTTGTCTGGGGGAGCTGGCGGAGCTGGAGCGGGAGAATTGCCCCTCCATCGACCGTCCGGCGGATACCTTCGCCCGGCTGCTGGCCGGTGCGGCAGGGGAGGAGCCGGATCCTGTCCGGCGGCGGGTGCTGGCGCAGCTGCTGTACCATCTGGGCCGCTGGATCTACCTGACGGACGCAGCGGACGATCTGGCCAAGGACCAGCGCAGCGGCAGCTACAACCCCCTGCCCCTGCGGTTTTCGGTGCAGGAGGGCAAGCTGACGGAGGAGAGCCGTCAGGAGCTGGCCCAGACCATGGACCGGTCCGTGGAGCGGATGGCGGCGGCCTTCGAGCTGCTGGAGTGCGGCGTATGGCAGCCGGTCATTGAAAGTGTGGTATATGCGGGGCTGTATCAGGTGGGAAACGCCGTCTTAAACGGTACCTTCCACCAGCGGCCCCGGAGAGAGAAATACCCTGAACGAAAGGCAGGACACGGCGATGCGTGATCCCTATCAGGTGCTGGGTGTCCCCAGCACCGCCACAGACGAGGAAATCAAAAAAGCCTATCGGAATCTGGCCAAAAAATATCATCCCGATAACTATCACGACGATCCCCTGGCCGATCTGGCACAGGAGAAGATGAAGGAGATCAACGAGGCCTACGAGGAGATCCAGAACCAGCGCAAGCGCGGCGCTTCCGGCAGTGGCTACGGAGCCTACGGCGGCAGCTATGGCGGCTCCTACGGCGGCTACGGCGCCAACGGCTACGGCGGCAGCTATGATCCCGCCATCCAGCGCATCCGTCTGGCCATCCGTCAGGGGGAGCTGAATCTGGCGGAGGAGCTGCTCAACGCCCGCAGCGACCACAACGCCGAGTGGAACTTCCTGAAGGGAGCCGTTTGCTTCAAGCGGGGCTGGCTGGACGAGGCCAAGCGCTATTATGAGACGGCGGTGCAGATGGACCCCGGCAACCCGGAGTACCGGCAGGCGCTGGCCATGGCGGAGGGCCGCTCCGCTGGCTACCGCCCCGCCGGATACAGCCGTGTCACCACCGGCGGCTGCGACGATCCCTGCACCCGCCTGTGCGGCACCATGCTGTGCTGCAATCTGCTGGGCGGCGGTGGCTATTTCTGTTGTATATAAATGGGGACCCCATCCCCTTTGAAGGAGGATAAAGCTGTGGTCAAGAGCATGACCGGCTATGGCCGGGCGCGAGAAACCAGAAATAAGCGGGATATCACCGTGGAGGTGCGTTCCGTCAACAACCGGTATCTGGACTGTACTGTGAAGCTGCCCAGAGCCTATGTATTCGCTGAGGATGCCATCAAGGGCCGTGTCCAGAAGGCGGTGTCACGGGGCAAGGTGGACGTGTTCGTCACCATCGACTCCTCCGCTGCGGACGTGTCCGTGGTGAAGGTGAACGAGCCGCTGGCCCGCAGCTACTATGAGGCGCTGCTGCAGCTGAAGGAGACCTTCGGCCTGTCGGGAGAGGTCACTCCGGTGGAGCTGTCCCGCTGCCCGGACGTCCTCTCCGTCACCAAAGCGGAGGAGGATCTGGAGACGCTGGCGGAGGACATCTGTCAGGTGACGGATGCGGCGCTGGCGGCCTATAACCGGATGCGGAGCGTGGAGGGCGTAAAGCTGGCAGAGGATATCGCCGGCCGGGCTGATACCATCGAGCGCACCGTGGCCCGTGTGGAGGCACAGTCTCCCCAGACGGTGTCGGCCTACCGGGAGCGGCTGGAGAGCAAGATGCGGGAGGTGCTGGCCTCCACCACCATCGACGAGGCCCGCATCCTGACGGAGACGGCCATTTTCGCCGACAAGATCGCCGTGGACGAGGAGACGGTGCGCCTGCACAGCCACCTGTCCCAGCTGCGGGATATGCTGCGGGGGGATGAACCTGTGGGCCGGAAGCTGGATTTCCTCATTCAGGAGATCAACCGGGAGTGCAACACCATCGGCTCCAAGTGCAGCGACCTGACCATTACGCAGGACGTGGTGAACATGAAGGCCGAGGTGGAGAAGATCCGGGAGCAGGTGCAGAACATCGAGTAAGGGAGCGTTCTATGGAGCTGGTAAACATCGGATTCGGCAACCTCATTGCCGCCGGGCGGCTTATCGCCGTGGTAAGCCCGGATTCGGCCCCCATCAAGCGACTCATTCAGGAGACAAGGGACGGCGGGATGCTCATCGACGCCACCTATGGCCGAAAAACGGCGTCGGTGCTCATCATGGACAGCGATCATGTGGTGCTGTCGGCGCTGTCAGCGGAGAAGCTGGCGCCCCGACTGGGCGTCCGGCTGGAGGATCTGACAGAGGAGGAAGCTTAAGTGCAGAGAAAGGGCAAGACATTCATCGTATCGGGTCCCTCCGGCGTGGGCAAGAGCACCGTGCTGAAGGCGCTGTTTGATCAGCGGACGGACCTGTATTTTTCCATTTCCGCCACCACCCGTGACCCCCGTCCTGGGGAGGTGGACGGTGTCCACTACCACTTCATCCCGGCGGAGGAGTTCCACCGGATGGTGGAGGAGGACGAGTTTCTGGAGTATGCCGAGTACGTAGGCAACTTCTACGGTACTCCCAAGAAGTACGTGGACCGTGCCATGGATGACGGTCGGGACGTCATTCTGGACATCGAGATCCAGGGTGCCAACCAGATCTGCGCCAGGCGGCCGGAGACGGTGCGTATCTTCATCGCTCCCCCCTCATGGGTGGAGCTGGAGCGGCGGCTCACCGCCCGTGGCACCGACAGTCAGGAGGTCATCCAGAGCCGCCTGCTGCGGGCCAAGGTGGAGCTGCAAACCGCCAGCAGTTACGACTATCTGGTCATCAACGATACCGTGGAGCAGGCGGTGGCGGAGCTGGCGGCCATTCTGTGCGCCGAGCACTGCCGCCCGGCGGAGCGTCTGGAGCAGCTCCTGCATAAATAAGTCAAATTACAGCCGAAAGGCAGATAAGGAAGGTCGATCATTATGATGCTGTATCCCGCAATGAACAAGCTGACGGAGTATATCCCCAACCGCTATATGATGGTGAACGTGGTGGCCCGCCGGGCCCGCCAGATCGCCGAGGAGGCCGAAGCCACCGGCCAGCATTTGGACGAGAAGCCGGTGACGCTAGCCATCCATGAGGTGGCTGAGGGCAAGTTCGACGCCCACACCATCGACACGGAGATCGAGGAAGACTGAGGGAGGGATCGTCAATGACGCAGATCGCCAAGGTCGCTGTGGCGGCGGCTACCTACGCCATTGACAAGCCCTACGACTATCTGGTGCCGTCCGGTATGGAGCTCTCCGTGGGCTGCCGGGTCACGGTACCCTTCGGGCGGGGCAACCGCACCGCCGAGGGCATGGTGCTTCAGCTGCGGCAGGAGGTGCCTGCCAAGCCCCTGAAGGCCATCCGCAGCCTGCTGGATCAGGAGTCGGTGCTGTCGGAGAAGGAGATACGGCTGGCCCTCTGGATGCGCCAGCGGTACTTCTGCACCTTCTACGATGCCCTGCACACCATCCTCCCGGCGGCGGTGTGGTATCGCTACCGGGAGATCTGGAGCCTCTGCCCCGCGGCAGGGGAGGAGGGCCTTACGGAACGGGAGCAGGCGGTGTGCCGGATGCTCTCCGACGGCCCGCAGGAGCGAGAGACCCTCTGCACCGCACTGGGGGAGGATATCCCGTCGGTGCTGTATCAGATGAAAAAGAAGGGACTGGTTTCCGTGGAGACGGAGACCAGCCGCAAGATAAAGGACCACATGGTGGAGCTGGCGTCCTTAGCCGCCCCGGCGCAGGAGGTGCTGGAGCGTCTGGAGCGCCGCCGCCGGTCCGCCCCCCGGCAGTATGAAGCTGCGGCGTTTCTGGCCAAGTGCGGCGAGACCACGGTTCACGACCTGTGCTATTTCACCGGCGCTACCCGCCAGACCCTCCGCAGTCTGGAGAAGCAGGGCCTCATCGCCCTCCGCAGCCGGGAGGAGTACCGCATCTCCCCACGGGAGTACGGTGTCCCGGCGGAGGAGATCACCCTGAACCAACAGCAGCAATCGGCCTATGACACCATCCTCCGCCAGACGGAGACGGGCCGGGCCGGGGTGACGCTTCTGCAGGGCGTCACCGGCAGCGGCAAGACGCTGGTGTATATCCGTCTGGCACAGACCCTGCTGGAGCAGGGAAAGTCCGTGATGATCCTGGTGCCGGAGATCGCCCTGACCCCCCAGATGATGGCTCGGTTCACCGCCTACTTCGGGCGAAAGGTGGCGCTGCTGCACAGCGGCCTGCGGCTGACGGAACGGTGGGACCAATATAAGCGCATCCGCCGGGGCGAGGCCACGGTGGTGCTGGGGACCCGCTCGGCGGTATTCGCCCCGCTGGAGCGGCTGGGCCTCATCATACTGGACGAGGAGCAGGAGAGCTCCTACGAATCGGAAAAAGCCCCGTGCTACCATGCACGGGATATTGCCAAATACCGCTGCGTACAGGAGGGAGCCCGTCTGGTGCTGGGCTCCGCCACCCCCACGGTGGAGACGGCCTATTACGCCCGCAAGGGGGATTACGGCCTCTGCCGCCTGACGGAGCGCTTCAATCAGCGCCGCCTGCCGCAGGTCATTCTGGCGGATATGCGCCGGGAACTGCGGGACGGCAATTTCAGCTGCATCAGCCGCCCCCTTCAGCAGGAGCTGGAGCGGAATCTGGCGGCGGGGGAGCAGAGCATCCTGTTTCTGAACCGCCGGGGCAGCAGCCGTCAGCTGCTGTGTCCCCAGTGCGGCTATGTTCCCCAGTGTCCCCGGTGCAGCGTCTACCTCACCTACCACTCCGCCAACGGGCGGATGATGTGCCACTACTGCGGCCACTCCCAGCCTGCACCGGATACCTGTCCCGACTGCGGCGGCGCTATGAAGCACATCGGCTTCGGTACACAGAAGGTGGAGGAGGAGCTGACCCGGCTCTTTCCCGGTACCGAGCTTCTGCGGATGGATGCCGATACCGTGGGAGAGGGCCACGAGAAGCTCCTGCGGGAGTTCCAGCGCCGCCGCATCCCCATTCTGCTGGGGACTCAGATGGTGGCCAAGGGACTGGATTTCGCCGGGGTGACGCTGGTGGGCGTGCTGGCGGCGGATCTGTCGCTGTACGTGGATCACTACCGGGCGGCGGAGCGCACCTTCAGCCTGCTGACGCAGGTAGTGGGCCGGGCCGGCCGGGGGGAGAAGGAGGGCCGAGCGGTGATTCAGACCTACACCCCCCGCAACGACGTGATTCTGGCGGCGGCGGAGCAGGACTATGACCGCTTCTACGACGATGAGATCCGTCTGCGGCGTCTGCGGCGTGACCCGCCCTTTGCCGACCACTTTACCCTCACCGTTACCGGCCCGGAGGAGGAGCCGGTGCGCCGGGCCTGTGTCCAGCTGTGCGCCGCCCTGCGGCAGGCGCTGTCGCAGGAATCGTACCGGGCCATGGAGCCGGAGGTGCTGGGGCCTGCCCCGGCCCCGGTGGTGAAGCTGAACAACCGCTACCGCTACCGTATCACGGTGGTGGGCCAAAACGAAAAACCGCTCCGTCAGCTGCTGGCGGCCTATATGAAGGCCTTCGCCCGCCGCCCGGAGCATCGCAATATGGCGGTCCACACGGACTGCAATCTGATGGATTAGAGGTACGAAGGATATGGCTTTGAGAAAGATCGTATTGCAGGGCGACGAGTGCCTGACCAAGGTGTGCCGCCCGGTGACGGAGTTCAATCAGCGCCTGCACACGCTGATCGATGACATGAAGGAGACGCTGCTGGATTCCGGCGGCGTGGGTCTGGCCGCCCCGCAGGTGGGCGTGCTGCGCCGTGTGTGCGTGGTGATGAACGAGGACGAGGACATCATCGAGCTGGTGAACCCGGAGATCATCGCCGCCGAAGGGGAGCAGACGGGTCTGGAGGGCTGCCTCAGCATCCCCGGCAAGTTCGGCATCGTCACCCGCCCCTATATGGTGCGTGTCCGGGCGCAGGATCGGGACGGCAATTTCTTCGAGGTGGAGGACGAGGAGCTGACTGCCCGCTGCTTCTGCCATGAGATCGAGCATCTGGACGGCCATCTGTTCGTGGAGCACACGGACCATCTGATGACCGAGGAGGAGCTGGAGGAGTATATGAACCGGCAGGAGGAAGACGAGGAATGAGGATCCTGTTTATGGGAACGCCGGACTTCGCCGTGGTCTCTCTGCGCCGGCTGGTGGAGGACGGCCACGAGATATGCGGCGTGTTTACCCAGCCGGATAAGCCCAAGAACCGGGGCCATAAGCTGGCTTTCTCCCCTGTGAAGGAGTATGCTCTTTCACAGGGCCTGACGGTGTACCAGCCCACCAAGCTGCGGGACGGTACGGCGCTGGAACTGATCCGCTCTCTGGCCCCGGAGCTGACGGTGGTGGCGGCCTATGGCCGCATCCTGCCGGAGGATATTCTGGCGGCGCCCAAGCTTGGCTCCATCAACGTCCATTCCTCGCTGCTGCCCAAATACCGTGGCGCAGCCCCCATCAACTGGGCCGTCCTGAACGGCGATGCCGTCACCGGCGTTACCATCATGTATATGGCCAAGGAGCTGGACGCCGGGGATATCATTTCCGCCGCCGAGACGCCCATCGATCCCGACGAGGACGCTCTGACCCTGACGAACCGTCTGGCGGAGCTGGGAGCCGAGACCCTGTCCCGGACGGTGCAGGCGCTGACCGACGGCACCGCCGGCCGCGCCCGACAGGACGAGAGCGCCGTGACCTTCGCTCCCATGCTGAGCCGGGAGCTGTCCCCCATGGACTTCACCCGCCCCGCCCGCAGCCTCCACGATCAGGTCCGTGGCCTCCAGCCTTGGCCCTGCGCCGTGACGGAGCTGTCCGGCGCCACGGTGAAGGTGTACCGTACCGCTGTGGGCGGTGCCGCCAAGGCCGCCCCCGGAACGATCGTCCGGGCCGATAAGACCGGCATCGAGATCGCCTGCGGCGACGGTCTGACCCTCCGGATTCTGGAGCTTCAGCCCCAGAACGGCAAGCGCATGGCGGTGGCCAGCTATCTGGCAGGCCACCCGGTGCAGGTGACGGTATGAGCGACGTGAGAAAGCCGGACGCCAGAGAGACCGCTCTGGAGGTCCTGATGCAGGTGGACAGCGCCAACGCATGGTCCGACGGCGGCCTGAAGCGCACCATCGCCAAAAATAAGCTGGACAGCCGGGATGCGGCACTGGCCACCCGTTTGTGCTACGGGGTGATCCAGAACCGGATGCTGCTGGACTACTATATCGGCTGCTGGTGCAGCCAGCGCCCGGAGCGGCTGGAGTCCGTCATCCGCAACATCCTGCGTCTGGGGGGGCTACCAGATCCTGTTTTTGGATAAGGTGCCGCCCCGTGCCGCCGTCAACGAGGCCGTGGAGATGACCAAGCGCCACCGCCGGGAAAAGGCGGCGGGTATGGTCAACGCCATCCTGCGGAAATTTGCCGCCAATCGGGAGGATATGCCGCCCCTGCCCAAGGGCAGCCCGGCGCAGACTCTCTCCCTGCGATACAGCCACCCCCGGTGGCTGGTGGAGCGTCTGCTTTCCCTCATCGGCGAGGAGGAGACGGAGGCGTATCTCCGTATGAACAATCAGGTAGTACCCACTACCATCCAGACAAACCCCCTGAAGGGTACTCCGGAGGAGCTGGAGAAGCTGCTGCGCCAGACCGGCGCACAGGTGGAGCCCCACCCGTGGCTGGCGGGATGCTTTTCCGTCAGAGGCACCGGCGATCTGGAGCAGCTGTCCGCATTCCGGGAGGGCCGCTTCACCGTGCAGGATGCAGCCGCCCGTCTGGTGGCCACCGTGGCCGCCCCGGCCCAGGAGGATCGGGTGCTGGACGTGTGCGCCGCCCCCGGCGGCAAGTCCTTTGCCATGGCCATGGACCGCCGGGATCGGGGCCAGATCCTCTCCTGCGATGTCCACCCCCACAAGCTGAAGCTCATCGACAGCGGCGCCCAGCGTCTGGGCATCACCAGCATCCGCACGGCGCTGGCCGATGCACGGGAGGAGCACGCCGCATGGCTGCAGCAGGCGGATGTGGTAGTGGCGGACGTCCCCTGTTCGGGCCTTGGCATCATCCGCAAAAAACCGGATATCCGGTATAAAAACCCCCGTGATCTGGCCCAGCTTCCGGCCATTCAGGGGGATATTCTGGAAAACGCCTGCCGCTATGTGCGCCCCGGCGGCGTGCTGGTGTACTCCACCTGCACGGTGCTGCCGGAGGAAAATCAGGAGATCATCCACGTGTTCCTCTCCCGCCACCCGGAGTTCCGGCGGGAGACCTTCACCCTGCCGGGCCCCGTGGGCCTGTGCGATGGGGAGGCGACCCTGTGGCCCCAGCGGCTGGGGACCGACGGCTTTTACATCTGCCGGATGCGGAGGAAAGCATGACTGACATCAAATCCATGACGCTGGAGGAGCTGACCCATACCCTGCGGGAGATGGGACAGCCCGCCTTCCGGGGCGGTCAGGTCTTTACCTGGCTGCACCGGGGCGTCACCTCCTTTGAAGAGATGAGCGATCTGCCCCGTGCCCTGCGGGAGCAGCTGGCGCAGACGTTCCATATCACCGCTCCCACCGTGGCCCGCAAGCAGGAGTCCCGTCTGGACGGTACCGTCAAGTACCTGTGGGAGCTGGCGGACGGCAACTGCATCGAGACGGTGCTCATGCAGTATCACCACGGCAACACCGTGTGCATCTCCTCTCAGGTGGGCTGCCGCATGGGCTGCGCCTTCTGCGCCAGCACCATCGCCGGCAAGGTCCGTGACCTGACCCCCTCGGAGATGCTGGATCAGGTGCTGTTCACCCAGCTGGATTCCGGCCGGGAGATCTCCAATATCGTGCTGATGGGCATTGGAGAGCCTCTGGACAACATGGATACCGTGCTGCGGTTTCTGACGCTGGTGAACCACCCCAAGGGGTTGAACATCGGGATGCGGCACATCAGCCTGTCCACCTGCGGCGTGATACCGGGCATCCGGCGTCTGGCGGAGCTTCAGCTCCAGCTGACGCTCTCGGTGTCCCTCCACGCCCCGGACAGCGAGACCCGCTCCCGCATCATGCCCGTGAACCGGGCCTATGACGTGGAGGAGCTGTTCGCCGCCTGCCACGATTACTTCCAAAAGACGGGCCGCCGCATCTCCTTTGAGTACGCCATGATCGACGGCGTCAATGACCATGACTGGCAGGCGGACCTCATCGCCCGGCGCATCGCCGGGATGCCGGGCCACGTGAACCTCATCCCCCTGAACGATGTGGTGGAGAGCCCCTTCAAGCCCAGCCGCCGCACAGCGGCATTTCAAAAGAGATTACAGTCCCATGGCGTCACCGCCACCGTGCGGCGGAGCCTTGGCGGCGATATCGACGCCTCCTGCGGTCAGCTGCGCCGCAAGGCCATGGAGGAAGGGAGGAACCCGCAATGAGAGCATGGAGCGTAACGGACCGTGGTCTGGTACGCAGCGAGAATCAGGACGCCTGCGCCGTGCTGACGCCGGACGGCTACACCGTGGCGGTGGTCTGCGACGGCATGGGCGGTACGCAGGGGGGACGGATGGCCAGCGCCATAGCGGTGGAGACTTTCACCCGTGAGCTGAGCCGGAGCCTGCGCCCCGGCATGAGCGCCGGACAGCTGGAGCAGGCGGCGGGCTATGCCGTGGCCCTCTCCAACGATGCCGTCCGGGAGTACGGGCTGGCCCATCCGGGTTTTGAGCACATGGGGACCACGCTGGTCTCCGCCGTGGTCCGGGACGATCTGGCGCTGGTGAGCAACGTGGGCGACAGCCGGGCCTACCACATCACCGTGAGGGTATCCGGCAGGTGAGCCGGGACCACTCCGTGGTGGAGGATATGGTGGAAAAGGGCGACCTGACCCGTGACGAAGGCCCGGTACCATCCCCGCCGCAACCTCATTACACGGGCGCTGGGGACGGAGCCCGGTGTGGCGGCGGATGCCTTCCTGCTGAAATGGCAGCAGGGGGATTTCCTGCTGCTGTGCTCCGACGGACTGGTAAACACCGTGTCCGATCAGGAGCTTCTCTTCGAGGTGATTCACAGCGAGCCGCTGGACACGTGTCTGGATCGGCTGCTGGCCCTCTCCCGTCAGCGGGGAGCGCCGGATAACGTCACCGCTGTGCTGCTTATGAATATCTGAAGGAGATGACATCTATGGATCAATATATCGGAAAAATGCTGGATAACCGCTATGAGATATTGGAGCTCATCGGCAGCGGCGGCATGGCCAACGTCTACAAGGCCAAGTGCCACCGCCTGAACCGAATGGTGGCGGTGAAGATCCTGAAAAACGATCTGGCGGAGAACGCCGACTTCCGCCGCCGTTTCCGGGACGAGTCTCTGGCGGTGGCCCAGCTGTCCCACGCCAACATCGTGTCGGTGTACGACGTGTCCCGCAGCGGCGACACGGAGTATATCGTCATGGAGCTGGTGGACGGCATCACCCTGAAGCAGTACATGGAGCGCCGTGGCAAGATGGACTGGCGGGAGGCGCTGCACTTCATCACCCAGATCATGCGGGCGCTGAGCCATGCCCACAGCCGGGGCATCATCCACCGGGACATCAAGCCTCAGAACATCATGGTCCTGCGGGACGGCAGCGTCAAGGTGACGGACTTCGGCATCGCCTGTCTGGCCAGCGCCAGCCAGACCCTGACGCAGGAGGCGCTGGGCTCCGTCCACTACATCTCCCCGGAGCAGGCCAGAGGTGATCGCACCGACGCCCGCAGCGATATCTACTCCGCCGGCGTGGTGCTCTATGAGATGCTCACCGGCCGTCTGCCCTTCGAGGGGGAGTCCGCCGTTTCCGTGGCCATCCAGCACCTGAGCTCCGTCCCGCTGGCCCCCCGTGAGATCAATCCCGATATCCCGGAGGCGCTGGAGCTGATCTGCATGAAGGCTATGTGCGCCAATCTGGAGAAGCGCTACCCCTCGGCGGATGCCATGCTGGAGGATCTGGAGAAGTTCCGCAAGAATAACTCCGTGGACCTTGGCTATATCCGTGCCGATCTGGAGGAGCCGGAGGATCACGAGCCTACGCAGGCCATCCCCACCGCCGCCATTCAGGCCGCCCGCAAGGAGCGCACCCCGGCGGAGGAGAAAAAGCGGGATAAAAAGCTCATCGCCATCGTGGTGGGCGGCTTTGCCGCAGCTCTGCTGGTGGTGTTCCTGCTGTTCAAGTTCGTGTTCGGCGGCATCAACAATAACCCCGCCGCCCAGTCCTATAAGGTTCCCGATGTTCTGGGCAAGACCGTGGAGGAGGCCCAGCAGATGGAGGGCATCAAGGGCGTGTTCCAGATCGAGGTGGCCGGCAGCAAGGCCGACAGCAACTATCAGCCCGGCCAGATCATCGAGCAGGACCCCAAGTCCGGCCATGTCCGCAAGAATAACCTGAAGATCACCGTCTGGATCTGCGCCAAGGAGGAGACCAACCTCATGGTGAACGTTCTGGGCGAGGATGTGCAGGACGCCAAGGTGGAGCTGACGAACCTGAATCTGAACCTGAACGTCCAGATCCGGGAGGTGTACTCCGATGAGTATGCCGCCGGTCAGGTCATCAGCAGTACCCCCGCCGCCGGTGAGAGCATCAAGAAGGGCGACAGCATCCTGCTGACCGTCAGCAAGGGGCCGGAGACCAAGCCCGTCACCGTGCAGAATTACGCCGGTCTCAGCGTGGACGATGCCGCCCTGCAGGCCGAGAACGCCGGTCTCACCGTGGGCGCTCACCAGTATGAGTACGACGCCACCGTGCCGGAGGGCAGCGTCATCCGCCAGAGCCTCGCTCCCAAAACGGAGGTAGCCCCCGGCACCGAGATCGTCTTTACCGTCAGCAAGGGCCCCGAGCCGTCTCAGACCACGGAGCAGACGGTGACGTTCGATATCCCCGGCGAGTACCTGAATCCGGAGCTGGGCATCCTGAACGTGGAGATCCGTCAGGATACCACCGTCGTCTACTCCACCACGGTGGATACCACGGACCCCGCCGCCGCCCGTTCCGTCAGCCATACCTTCACCGGTGACAAGGGAACCAGCATCACGGTGTACCTGTATATCAACGGCACCGAGGTGGCCTCTCAGGTGGTCAGCTTTTGAGCCGGGGCCGCATTGAAAAGGCCCTCAGCGGCTTCTACTACGTCCGCACGCCGGAGGGGCTGCTGCAATGCCGGGCCAGAGGAAAATTCCGCCGGGAGGGCATCAGTCCGCTGGTGGGGGACTGGGTACAGGTCCGTGATCTGGGAGGCGGCGAGGGCTTCGTAGAGGCCATCGAGTCCCGGCAGAACCGGTTTGCCCGCCCCGCCGCCGCCAATATCGACCAGCTGGTCATCATCGGCTCACAGGCCATCCCCACCACGGATCCCTACCTTATCGATCACATTGCCTCCATCGCCGCCCTGAAGGGCTGCCGGGTGCTGCTGTGCCTGAATAAATGCGATTTGGACCCGGCGCAGGAGCTATACGACAGCTATGCCGCCTCCGCCATTCCGGTGCTGCGGGTCAGTGCCGCCACCGGAGAGGGCCTGCCGGAGCTGCGCCGTGCCATGAAGGGGAAGCTGAACGCCCTCACCGGCAACTCCGGCGTGGGCAAGTCCAGCATCCTGAACGCCATGGAGCCGGTGTTCGGCCTGCCGGTGGGGGAGGTCAGCAAGGCCCTGGGCCGTGGCCGCCACACCACCCGCCATGTGGAGATGTTCCCGCTGGACGAGGACACCTACGTCATCGACACGCCGGGCTTCTCCTCCTTCGATACGGAGGAGTTGGATCTGGAGCTGAAGGCCCGCCTGCCGGAGACCTTCCCGGAGTTTGCCCCCTATCTTGGCCAGTGCCGGTTCGTGGGGTGCAGCCATGTGAAGGAAAAGGGCTGCGCCGTGCTGCAGGCGGTGAAGGACGGGAGGATCCCCGCCAGCCGCCACCGCAGCTATGTGCGGCTGTATGACGAGCTGAAGGACCTGCGGGACTGGCAGCGCAAATAGAGGATACCCGGAGAGGGCGGAAGCATTGCTTCCGCCCTCTCTTTGTGCGCCGCCGCTGTCACGCCCGCCCCTCCCGGCATATACTGCCATAGAAGCGAAACGGAGAGGGAGGGACGTCACATGAGACACGGAGACGGCTGCGGGAGATTTCTGGGCATCTGTGCACTGGGGCTGGGACTGGGTATCCTCATTGCCGCCATCTTTCCGGTGGGCGTGCTGATGTTTCTGGTGTCGTTCCTGCTGATCGCCTGTGGGATTGTCTGCTTGAAGGATAGGAGGTAGCTGCTGTGAAGATCGTGGTTTGGAAGTCGCCCCGTCTGCTGCGTGGGGTTCTGCGGATGCTCTTCGGCATCCGGGAATAAACGGCGGAAACGGCTCATAGAGTAGTCCTGCGCAGTAAGAAATTACGGGAGGACGAAAACATGGAGCTGGAACTGCAATATACGGAGCTGTCCTGCTGCGAGGCAGGGGAGAGCGTTACCCTGACGCAGGAGGAGGCACTGGAGGCGGCGATCCCGGAGTACTGCCCGGAGGTCACCCGCATCGTGGACGCCGTAGGACAGCTGTGCCTGCGGGAATATACGAGCCGGCAGATCAGCGGCTCGGTGCTGGTCACGGTGCTCTATACCTCGGAGGAGAGCCCCGGCCTGCGGAGCCTGACGCTGCCGGTGCCGTTTCTGACCCAAGCGGACGACAAGCGCCTCACCGGCTGCGACACCGTCTGCATGGCGGGCCGCCTGCTGCTGACGGAGGCCAGAGCCGTCACCGGCCGAAAGCTGTACCTGCGGGTCATGCCGGAGCTGACTCTCACCGGCTACACCTGCCGCCGCCACCGCATCTGCACCGGCGTAGGGGAGGAGCCTACCCTGCGCCTGCACCGTCAGGAGCAGTCCCTTACCCTGCTGACCTCGGTGACGCAGCGGCAGAGCAGCGTGACTCAGGAGCTCCAGCCCCAGGACTGGGGCGAGCCGCCGGAGGAACTGCTGGCCCAGCGCATCTGCCCCCGCATCACCGGCAGCCAGCCGGTGGGGAGCCGCCTGCTGGCAAAGGGCGAGGCCCGCATCTGTCTGCTGTACCGCACGCAGGACGGCTCCCTCCGCACATGGGAGGACATCCTGCCCTTCTCCTGCCTTCTGGACGGCCTCACCGCCCCGGAGGAGGCGCAGGTCACGGTCACCGGTTCCTGCGGCACGGCCCGGCTCATCCGCAGCGACGGCGCAGTCGCTGTAGGGGTAGAGCTGACCCTGAGCCTGCTGGTGCGGACCTATGAGACGGTCACCGTCGCCCCGGTGACGGACCTGTACAGCACCCGCTGGGACACCGCTCTCCAGCGCCAGAGCCTGACCTTGACGGAGACCTGGCCCCCGGAGACGGTACAGCCGGAGGTACATCAGGAGCTGGAGAGCCGCCCCTTCCTGTATGTGACGGCGGCGGACTGCGGCACCGTCACCACAGGGCAGGAGGGGGATCATACCACCCTCCGCACCCCCCTGCGGCTGCGGCTGCTGTATCTGGATGAATCCGGCGCACCGGTCACGGCGGAGCGCACCGACGAGGCCGCCGCCCCCGTGCCTGGGGATGTGACCACCGTCCGTGCCGCCTGCCTGTCTCCCAGCCTGCGCCCCTCCGGCACGGGACTGGAGCTGACGGTCCCGGTGGAGCTGACGGTGGAGCGCAGCCGCCGATGCACATGGGACGCCATTACCGCCGCAGAGCTGACGGAGCCGGAGCCGGGACGGCGTCCCTCTCTGGTGCTGTGCCGGCCGAAGAAAGGGGAGAGCCTGTGGGAGCTGGCCAAGCGCTACCGCACGGATGAGCAGGCCATCTGCGCCGCCAACGGATTGGAGCAGGAGACTCCGCTGCCGTCGGGGCTGCTGCTGATCCCCGTGTAAGATAGCAGAAAAAGAGCGTAGGCGATGCCTGCGCTCTTTTTTTCGTAGAAAGCCTTATCCCTGTGCGTACCGGGCCAGAAACTGCCGGGTGCGCTCCTCCTTGGGGTGATCCATCACCATGCGTGGCTCCCCCTGCTCCACGATGACGCCACCGTCCATGAAGATGACCTGATCCGCCACATCACGTGCAAAGGCCATCTCGTGGGTGACGATGACCATGGTGGTGCGCTGCCGGGCCAGCTGCCGGATGACCTTCAGCACCTCCCCGGTAAGCTCCGGGTCCAGCGCCGAGGTGGGTTCATCGAAGCACAGAATGTCCGGCTTCATGGCCAGCGCACGGGCAATGGCCACCCGCTGCTTCTGTCCGCCGGAGAGCTGGTGGGGATAGTGTCCCATCCGATCTCCCAGACCCATCTGTTCCAGCAGGGCTTCGCCCTCCCGGCGGATGGCCTCCGGGGCCTCCCCGGTTTTCTCGGACTTGGCCAGCAGCCGCCGGGCCAGCGTTACATTCTCCAGCGCCGTATATTGGGGGAACAGGTTGAAATCCTGAAATACCAGCCCGAAGTGCAGCCGGTTCCGCCGCCGCTCCTGCGGGGACAGGCTCCCGTCCAGCAGATCCCGTCCCCGGACGGCGATGCGGCCGCTGTCCGGTGTCTCCAGAAAGTTCAGACACCGCAGCAGCGTGGTCTTTCCGCTGCCGGAGGAGCCGATGATGGACAGAGCCTGTCCCTCCTCCAGCGAAAAGCTGATGTCCCGCAGGACCTTGGTACCGCCGAAGCTTTTCTCCAGCTGTGCCACCTCCAGAATCGCCATAGTCGCCCCTCCTTACTGAAAATAGCTGAGTCTGCGCTCGATGTACCGGAACAGCAGTGTCAGCAGCCCCACAAAGGCCAGATAGAATACCCCCGTGTAAAACAGGGGCCATGTGATGCCCTGCGCCTTGATGTAGCTCTCGCCCACCTTGGTCAGCTCCATGATGGAGATGATGCGGGCCAGCGAGGTGTCCTTCACCAGCGTGATGATCTCGTTGGACATAGGCGGCACAATGCGCTTCACCATTTGCAGCAGGGTGATCTTAAAGAAGATCTGCCTGCGGGTGAGGCCCAGTACCTCTCCCGCCTCCCGCTGCCCGGCAGGCACGCCCTCGATGCCGCCCCGGTAGATGACGGAGAAGTAGCAGGCGTAGTTCAGCACAAAGGCCACGGTACACGCCAGCATCCGCTGGCCGCCCCAGATGTTGTGGTCCAGCCAGATGCCGGGGCCGTAGAAGATCAAAATCAGCTGCAGCATCAGGGGTGTTCCCCGGACGATCCACACCAGAACGTTAAAAAACCAGCTGACCGGACGGCACTTGCTCATGGAGCCGAAGGTCACCGCCAGCCCCAGCGGCAGAGAGAATACCAGCGTCAGGGCGAACAGCTTCACCACCTCACGCAGCCCCTCCAGCAGGGACAGTGTCACAGACCAGAACATGGGAAAAACTCCTTACACTCAGATTTCACAGGCCGCCCTTTTCACGGGCCGCCATAAAAAATGCCGCTGCGGCGGACAGTCCCCGCAGCGGCATTCTGGCCGTTATTTACTGACCACGCACCACCACGACCTGTGCGTTCTTGCAGTAGGCGTTGGTGCAGGCCATGGCGCTGGTGACGCCGTCGGTGAGGGTCATGCCGTTCCACACCACGTCGATGGCCTTGCTGTCCAGCTCATTGATCTTCTGGCCCCAGTCGATGACCACAAACTGAATTTCCACACCCAGACGCTCCGCCACCAGCTTGGCAAGGTCTGCGTCGAAGCCGATCCACTGGCCGTTCTCGTCCTTATAGTCCATGGGGGCGAACTCCGTGATGCCCACCACCAGCGTACCCTTCTGCTGGATATAGCTGACGTCACTGTCCTCTCCGGCGGTGAAGGTGCTCTCCTGTTGTGGGACCAGCAGCTCCTCGGTGATGCCGTACTGCTGGGCCAGCTTCTGCATGGTTCCGCTCTGATAGGCATCGCCCAGCACGCAGTTGATGTACTGCGCCAGATCGGAGCCCTTGCGGCAGCCGATGCCGTACTCCTCCTCGGTGAGCCTGTCGGTATAGGTGAGATCGGGGTAGCTGGTACCCTCACCGATCATGGCCCCGGCCATCAGCAGATCGATGATGGCGGCGTCGGAGGTGCCGGAGGCCACCTCCATCAGGGCGGCGGCCTGATCCTCCAGCGTGGTGACCTTCCAGCCCTTCTCCAGAGCGATCTCTTCACCGGCGGAGCCGCCCTCCACGGCGTAGGTCAGGACCTTTTCGTCGGAATCCTTGTTTCCGTCGTTGCTGCTGTCCTTTTGGCCGCAGGCGGCCAGCAGAGAGGCGCTGATGGTCAGTGCCAGCGCCAGACACAGAAGCTGCTTGAACTTTTTCATGGGAATATCCTCCTTGATATGGTACACGGATGTGTTGTAACAGATGTATTGTGTTTGTATTGTGTTTGTATTGTGTTAGATGGTGATGCACTACGTTTGGTCACGTTGGCCTGCATGGTCCGGATTGAGCTGCGATAGGCTTCGCTGCGCTGCAATGCACTGTGCTGTGCCGGGCAGCACAAGCCCTACGCTGAGCGGCATAAGCCCTGCCGCTATTATCGCTTACTTTTCCGGAACTTGCAAGCCCCGCCGCAGATTCCCGCCACCGTTTTCTGCGACTTTCCGCCTGTCCTTACCACAACCCTACTGGCCCTTCTGCCGATGGCCTATGCCGCCGATTTCCGTGGGCGGTTTTCGACAACCCTCATCGCAGCGCCGTCGGCCTTCTGTTGCTGGCTCCCGTTGTTGTTTCCGTCGGCAGATTCCAGCCGCCTTCGCCGTCGCCCGATTGGGATTTTCGCAGGTTTCCTCTCTGCGGGCCTTTATCAAGAACCGTCGCCGAGATTTTCACCGGTTCCCTTGGGGCAACGAGGGTGCTATGGAAGCTGCCCCGCCGGAGGCTGCCCCACTTTTGGGGCGCCTGTGCTTTCTATCTGTTATCGATGGTGTCGCTCCATACCAAAACCTCATTTCTGACGAAACCGCATGGATCAAAGCTGTCTCTCTCGTCTTTCTGCGGTCTATCGCATGGCACCGGGCAGCCGCTCCCGTAGTTTGCGGTTCCGATTGACCATATGCGCCCGGTCGCTTATTCACAGTGACTGGTTGTCCCAGCGACTGGTTGCCCCGCTGACGATGGATATATTTTAACACTTTAGCGAAGTAGTGTAAAGATGCACATACGTAAAAATAGATGGATAGATGCAGATGGATTTTATGCAGAATATACATATCCTGCCCATGCGTCCCCCGTGCGTCCTAAGAAGAGATGTCTGTTCCCAAAGGGAGATGGCACCCCGGAAGCAACCGGGGCGTCCAGAGGAGAAAAGCGGACGGAAAGCGGCTCCCTTGCAGGTCCATATGATGTCCACAGACTGTCAGGAAAATGGGGGAGGTGTCCAATTTTGCGTATTTTCTCTAAAAATTCAGAGATTGTTCATTGATAATCCGGAATCGGAATTGTATAATAGAAAAAATTCTGGAGAAGCGAGGAGGTCACAATGGCTTTTGTGGAATTTGAAAAGGTCAGCAAGATCTACCACACCGGAGCGGTGGAGATCCCGGCGCTGCGGGACGCCACCTTTCAGGTGGAGAAGGGGGAGATCTGCGTCATCGTAGGGGCCTCCGGTGCCGGAAAGACCACGCTGCTGAATATTTTGGGGGGTATGGATACCCTCACCGGCGGCACGGTGAAGCTGGATGGCCGGGATATCTCCCGCTACGACCGGCGGCAGCTGACGGAGTACCGACGCCACGACGTGGGCTTTGTGTTCCAGTTTTATAACCTCATTCAGAATCTCACGGCGCTGGAGAACGTGGAGATCGCCGCCCAGCTCTGCCCCCATCCGCTGGATGCGGCAGAGGTGCTGCGGGAGGTGGGACTGGGGGAGCGGATGAAGAACTTCCCGGCCCAGCTCTCCGGCGGCGAGCAGCAGCGGGTGGCCATTGCACGGGCGCTGGCCAAGAACCCCAAGCTGCTGCTGTGCGACGAGCCAACCGGTGCGCTGGACTATGTTACCGGCAAGAACATTCTGAAGCTGCTGCAGGATACCTGCCGCCGGACGGGAATGACGGTGGTCATCATCACCCACAACTCCGCTCTGACGGCCATGGCGGATCGGGTCATCTCTATCAAGAGCGGCACCATCCAGTCCGTGCGGAAGAATGAACACGTCATCCCTGTGGAAGAGATCGAGTGGTGAGGATATGCTGCTGAAAACTGCTTTTCGGGAGATCAAAACCAGCTTGGGCCGGTATCTGGCCATTCTGGCCATTATTGCGCTGGGTGTGGGCTTTTTTGCCGGACTGCGGGTGACCCGCACCGCTATGATCTCCACCGCCAATCACTATTTGAAGGATCTGGCCATGTTCGATGACCGGATCCTCTCCACTCTGGGCTGGACGGAGGAGGATGTGGATGCCTTCCGGAAGCTGGATGGCGTATCCGCCGCCGAGGGCGCCCGTTCCGCCGACGTGCTGTGCGTGGGGGAGGACGGCTCCGACATGGTGCTGAAGGCCCACTCCCTGACGCAGCAGGTGAACCGCCTGAGCTTACAGGCGGGACGGCTGCCGGAGAAGGCTGACGAGTGCGTGGTGGACGCATGGCGCTACGATGAGAGCGCACTGGGCAGCGTCATCCGGCTGTCGGACAACAACTCCGCCGATACGATGGATACCTTCGCCAGCCGGGAATATACGGTGGTGGGCGTGGCTGCCAGTCCTATGTACATCAACTATGAGCGGGGCGGCACGGCGCTGGGAAACGGCACCGTGGCGGCGTTTGTCTATCTGCTGCCGGAGGGCTTTGCGATGGACTACTGCACGGAGATCGACGTGACCCTCACCGGGGCAGATGGCCGCATCTATACGGCGGCCTATGACGATGCCGTGGAGGCCATGGAGCAGCCTCTGAAGGACTTGGCAACCCAGCGGCGCAGCTGCGGTATGACTCTCTCCGCAGCGAGGCACAGGAGAAGCTGACGGACGCTCAGCAGCAGCTGGACGATGCCCGGAAGCAGCTGGAAACGGGCTGGGCGGAATACTACGACGGCCTTGCCCAGTACCAGGACGGACAGGCATCCTATGTAGAGGGCGCCGGTCAGTACCGGGATGGACTGGCAGAATATGACAGTGGCCGGGCGGCCTATGAGACGGCCCGGAAGGACTATGAAAACGGCGTGAGCCAATACGATCAGGGGCAGACCGCCTATGAGGAGGGCCAGCGGCAGTATCAGGCGGCGCAGCAGCAGTATCAGGCGGCGCTGGCGCAGTATCAGCTGCTGGAGCAGCAGGCGGCGGCCCTGCCGGAGGATAGCCCGGAGCTGCCGGTCCTGCAGGCCAAGCTGGCGGCCATGAAGGAGCAGCTGGACGCCACAGCGGCGCAGCTTTCTCAGAATCAGGCTCAGCTGGAGGCAATGGCGGCGCAGCTGGCCCAGAGCAAGGCCCAGCTGGATGCGGCGGGTGCGGCGCTGGATACCACGGAGCAGCAGCTGGCACAGGCACAAGAAGAACTGGAGGAGTCGGCCCGGCAGCTGGCGGCGGCCAAGGCCCAGCTGGAGGAGACAGGTCCCAAGCTGGAGAGTGCCCGGCAGGAGCTGGAGGACGGCGAAAGGGAATTGTCCGACCATGAGGGGGAACTGGACGATGCCCGGCAGAAGCTGGAGGATCTGAAAGAGCCGGACACCTATGTGCTGGGCCGGGACACCAACGTGGGCTATGTATGCTTCGAGAGCGACACCAACATTGTGGCGGGAGTTTCCCGTGTGTTCCCGCTGTTCTTCTTCCTGCTGGCGGCGCTGGTGTGCATCACCACCATGACCCGCATGGTGGAGGAGCAGCGCACCCAACTGGGCGTACTGATGGCCATGGGCTATGGCCGGGGGGCCATCCTGTTCAAGTACTTCTTTTACTCCGGCAGCGCTTCGCTGCTGGGGTGCGCCATCGGCTTTGTGGGAGGTTCCTACATCTTTCCCAAGATCCTCTGGCACGCCTATAACATCATGTACGGCTTCGGGATCCCCATTGAATTTGTGCTGGATGGGAAGCTGGCGGCCATCTCCGTAGCCACCTATCTGCTGTGCGCTCTGGGGGCCACCTATCTGGTGTGCCGTGGCTTCTTGCGGGAGGTGCCGGCGGAACTGATCCGGCCCAAGGCCCCCAAGGAGGGCAAGCGGGTGCTGCTGGAGCGCATCACCTTCCTATGGAAGCGGCTGGGCTTTTTGACCAAGGTATCCCTGCGGAACGTGGTGCGGTACAAGCAGCGGTTCTTCATGATGGTGCTGGGCATCGGCGGCTGCACAGCGCTGCTGCTGGCGGGCTTCGGCATCAAGGACTCCATCGCCAATGTGGTGGACTATCAGTTCGAGGAAATTACCCTGTACGATGCGGCGGTGTCCTTCACAGAGGAGATGGATGCGCAGACGCAGCAGGCGTTTTCCCGGCAGGCCGCCGATGTGTCGGAGGCGGTGTTCCTCCACGACGGCTCCGTGACGGTGGAGGCAGGCGGCGGGGCCAAGACGGTGAATCTGCTGTGCCTCAGAGCAGTCTGGAGGGCATGATGGACCTCCACCGGGGCGGCGAGAAGCTGTCCATGCCCGGAACGGGGGAGACGCTGCTCAACGACGCTCTGGCGGAGGCGCTGGGCGTGTCTGTGGGGGACACCGTGACCCTGCGGGACAGCGACATGAACACCCTGACGGTGACGGTCAGCGGCATCTTTGACAACTACGTGGCCAACTACGCCATCGTATCGCCGGAGACCTGCCGGGAGCAGTGGGGCAGCGTGCCGCCGGTGAAAACCGCCTTCATCCGGGTGGCGGATAACTCCGACGCAGGCGTCCACGCCGCCTCGGCCCGGATCCTGGATCTGGAGAATGTCTCGGCGGTATCAGTAAATCTGGACACCCGCCAGCGGGTGGGAACCATGATGTCGGTGCTGGATTACGTCGTGTGGATGGTGACGGTGTGCGCCGGGGCGCTGGCCTTTATCGTGCTGTATAACCTCACCAACATCAACATCAACGAGCGCATCCGGGAGATCGCCACCATCAAGGTGCTGGGCTTCTATCCCGGCGAGACGGCGGCCTATGTGTTCCGGGAGAACAACACCCTGACATTTTTGGGGATGCTGGTGGGTCTGCCGCTGGGCAAGTGGCTCCACGCCTATGTGATGAGCCAGATCCGCATCGACACCATCGCCTTCGACGTGCGGATCGCATGGCAGAGCGTGGTGTTCTCCATGCTGCTGACGGCGGTGTTTGCCGCCATCGTGGACGTGGTGATGTACTTCAAGCTGCGGCGCATCAGCATGGCGGAGTCTCTGAAATCCATCGAATAAGGAAAAGACGTGAAAAAAGCATCCCTGCTTCCTGTGAAGCAGGGATGCTTTACATATCCAGTTATCAGGGGGCTATCAGGGGAGCAGCAGCTGGGCGATTTGCACAGCGTTGGTGGCGGCACCCTTGCGGACTTGATCGCCGCAGCACCAGATGTTCAGGCCGTTATCGCAGGTCAGATCCTCCCGGATGCGGCCCACGAATACGGTGTCCTGATCGCTGGTGTCCAGCGGCATGGGGTACCGGCGGCTGGCCAGATCGTCCACCAGACGGCAGCCGGGGGCGGCGGCGATGAGCTCTCTGGCCCGCTGGACGGAGATCTTCTCACGGGTGCGGACCACCAGCGAGACGCTGTGGCTCCGCACCACCGGCACCCGGACGCAGGTACAGCTGACCCGCAGGTCCGGCAGGTGCATGATCTTGCGGCCCTCGTTTTGCATCTTCATCTCCTCGGAGGTGTAGCCCTCGTAGGCCTCGCCGCCGATCTGGGGGATGACGTTGTAGGCGATCTGGTACTGGAACACCTGCGGGTGGACGGGCTTGCCCTCCCGCAGCAGCTCCACCTCCTCCATGAGCTCACGGGGACCGCCGGCTCCGGCACCGGACACCGCTTGATAGGAGGAGACGATGATGCTCTGGATGGGGCTGTCCTGATTCAGGGCATTGATGGCCACCAACGAGACGATGGTGGTGCAGTTGGGATTGGCGATGATGCCCTTGTGGCGGCGGACGTCCTCCGGGTTGATCTCCGGAATCACCAGCGGCACATTGGGGTCCATGCGGAAGGCGCTGGAGTTGTCCACGAACACAGCGCCCGCCTTGACGATGGCCGGGGCGAAACGCTTGGCGATGTCGTTCTCCGCAGCGCCCAGCACGATGTCCATACCCTCGAAGGCACTGTCCCCGGCGGGCTGCACCGTCAGCTCCCGGCCCTGCCAGAGGAGCTTCTGACCGGCGGAGCGGGGGGAGGCCAGCAGCCGCAGCTCCTCCACGGGAAAGCTGCGCTCGGCCAGTATTTTCATCATTTCACGGCCCACCGCACCGGTGGCGCCCAGAATGGCAACGTTCATAGTTTGGTTCCTCCTTATTTTACAAAGCTGTCGTACAGGACACGGATGGCACGCTCGAAGTCGCCGCCGTCCACGCCCACGATGATGTTCAGTTCCTCCGGTCCTTGGGTGATCATGCGGATGTTGATGCCGTTTTCACCCAGCTTGGCGAAGATGCGGCCGGAGGTGCCGGGCTTATAGGCCATTTTCCTGCCCACGGCGGCCACGATGGCCATGTTGTCCGTCACATGGATGCTGTCGGGCTTCAGCTCCTTTTGCAGGTCGCCCAGCATGGGATACAGGCACGGGGTTACCTTTTGGGCCGACACCACCAGCGATACCGTGTCGATGCCGGAGGGCAGATAGTCCACGTTGATGCCGTAGCGCTCCAGCACCTCCAGGATCTGCCGCAGGACACCGGCCTGTGAGGACATTCCGTTTTTGGTGATGGTGATGACGGAGAAATCCTTGCGGCCGGCGATGCCGGTGATGAGGTTCTCGTCTGCCAGCTCCGGCTCGTCGAAGCGCTCCCGGATCATGGTGCCGGGGTGGTCGGGCTGGTTGGTGTTGCGGATATTCAGGGGGATGTTCTTCTCCCGCACCGGGGAGACGGTCCCCTCGTGGAGCACCTGCGCCCCGATATAGCTGAGCTCCCGCAGCTCGGCGTAGGTGATACGCTCGATGGGGCGGGGGTCCTGCACGATCTTGGGGTCGGCCATGAGGAAGCCGGAGACGTCGGTCCAGTTCTCGTAGACGTCGGCGTCCAGCGCCGCCGCCGCCAGAGCGCCGGTGATATCGCTGCCGCCGCGGGTGAAGGTCTTGACGCTGCCGTCGGGCATGGCCCCGTAGAAGCCGGGGATCACCACCCGGCGGCCGGAGGCGGTGCGGCGCAGGGCCTCGTAGCTGGCGGGCTGATCCACGGTACCGTCCAGCCGGAAGCGGAGCCAGCAGATGCTGTCCAGAAAATCATAGCCCAGATAGTCCGCCATGAGGCGGGCGGCGAAGTACTCGCCCCGGCTCACCAGCTCGTCCTGACTGATGCCACGGTCCATCTTCTCCCGCAGGGCGGCGAACTCCGCCTCCAGCGGTGTGGACAGGTGCAGCTCGTCCCGGATGGAGAGATAGCGGCTGCGGATCATGTCGAACACGGCGTCGCAGCTGACGCCGTATTGCAGGTGGGCGTAGCACAGATACAGCAGGTCCGTCAGCTTGTGGTCGTCCCGGCTGCGCTTTCCGGCGGCGCTGACCACCACCACACGGCGGCTGGGGTCAGAGTCCACAATGGCCTTCACCTTGGCAAACTGATGGGCGTCGGCCATGGAGGAACCGCCGAATTTCAATACCTTTAACATAGGAGGATCGCCTTTCTTTCTCAGATGCAGCGCCGTTATTCCGTGGGGGACGGAGAGAATTTATGTCCCCGGAATAAAAACACTTGCTTTTTTCTTGGAGACAGTGTATCATACTGTTTCAGAAAAAGCAAGTGGCAAAAGGAGCGTTTTTATGATCTACCACAGCACGAGGGATGAAAAGCTGACGGCGGCCCCGGCCAGAGCCGTTCTGGAGGGCATCGCACCGGACGGCGGACTGTATGTCTGCGATCCGGGGAAGCTGGATTTTGACTGGCAGGGGACCTTGCAGAAGGATACCATGTCCATGGCGGCGGACATTCTGGGTGCGCTGCTGCCGGACTTTCAGGATATGAACGGGCTGGTGCGGGCCAGCTATGCCGGGAAATTCGCCAGCGACGATCTGACGCCGCTGGTGCCGGTGGGGGAGCGGTATGTGCTGGAGCTGTACCACGGGCCCACCAGCGCCTTCAAGGACGTGGCCCTGTCGGTGCTGCCCCGGCTGGTGAGTGCCGCCGCCAAGCAGGAGGGGGCCGGGGATGTGGTGATCCTTACCGCCACCTCCGGCGATACCGGTAAGGCGGCGCTGGAGGGTTTCCACGATGTGCCCGGTACCCGGATCATGGTGTTCTATCCCGCCGGGGGCGTATCGCCGGTGCAGGAGGCACAGATGGTGACGCAGGAGGGCGGCAACGTCCGGGTGTGCGCCATCCGGGGGAACTTCGATGATGCGCAGACCGGCGTGAAGAATGTCTTTGCAGCCTGTAAAGGGAAAGACCTTCACGGTGCAGTGCTGTCCTCCGCCAACTCCATCAACATCGGGCGGCTGGCGCCGCAGGTGGTATACTACTTCCGGGCCTATGCCGATCTGGTGCAGGCGGGGCGCATCCGGGTGGGGGAGAAGGTGCACTTCGTGGTGCCTACCGGCAACTTCGGAGATATTCTGGCAGGGTATTTCGCCAAGCGCATGGGCCTGCCGGTGGGGCGGCTGGTGTGCGCCAGCAACGCCAACGATGTGCTGACAGAGTTCATCTCCACCGGTGTATACGACCGGCGGCGGCCCTTCTATAAGACCACGTCGCCCTCCATGGATATTCTGGTGTCCAGCAATCTGGAGCGGCTGCTGTACCTGCTGTCGGAGGGGGACTGCGGCTATGTGGCGGGGCTGATGGAGCAGCTGAACCGGGAGGGACACTATCAGGTGTCGCCCCGGCTGTTGGAACGCTTGCAGGCGGAGTTCGACTGTGCCTGCTGCGACGATGCCGGGGCGGCGGAGGTCATCCGTCGGCTGTGGCAGGAGCAGCACTATCTCTGCGACCCCCACACGGCGGTGGCGTGGTCGGCGGCAGAGCAGGTGCGGCTGGAGGACGGGGCTCCGGTGGTGGTGCTCTCCACGGCATCACCCTACAAGTTCCCGGCGGCGGTACTGGGGGCGCTGGAGGGCGGCTGCGACGGCGACGAGTTCGCCATGATGGAGCGGCTGCACCGGCTCACCGGCACAGAGGTGCCGAGGAATCTCGCCGGTTTGCAGGGCCGGACGGTGCACCATCGGGACGTCATCGACAAGGAGCAGATGCTGGACTATGTGCTGGCAGAGGTCATGAGGAGCTGAAAGGAGCGGACTATGAACATCGTTTGTTTGGATATGGAGGGGGTGCTGGTGCCGGAGATCTGGATCGCCTTCGCAGAGGAGAGCGGTATCCCGGAGCTGCGGCGCACCACCCGTGACGAGCCGGACTATGACAAGCTGATGCGCTGGCGCATTGACATTCTGCGCCGGCATGGACTGGGGCTGACGGACATTCAGAACACCATCCGCCGCATTGACCCGCTGCCGGGGGCCAGAGAGTTTCTGGACCGGCTGCGGACTAAGGCACAGGTGGTGATCCTCAGCGACACCTTCGAGCAGTTCGGCCTGCCGCTGATGGAGAAGCTCAACTGGCCCACCCTGCTGTGCAACACGCTGGAGGTGGGGGAGGACGGCATGATCTCCGGCTTCCGGATGCGGTGCAGTCACTCCAAGCTCACCACCGTCCGGGCCTTCCAGTCCATGGGCTACGATACCATCGCCTCCGGCGACAGCTACAACGATCTGGAGATGATCCGGGCCAGCAAGGCGGGATTCCTGTTCCGCACCACGGAGCAGATCAGGGCGGACTATCCCCAGTATCCGACCTTTGAGGAGTATGGCGACCTGCTGGCGGCCATTGAACAGGCACTGTAAAGGGGAAACGCATGACAGGGAGAGCCTCCGCAGGAGGGCGGTTCCGCTGTCAGAATAAGAAAAGGATAGGGCAGGGCCGACATTTTGTCGGCCCTGCCCTATCCTTTATGGTGGTTACTGCTCCTGTACCACGGCGATGTCCTCACCGACGGTGCAGATGTGGTATGGGGCATCGGCGGAGACGCCGGTGTCGTGGGTCTCTCCGGTGCGGAGGTTTGTCACCCAGAGGGTTCCGTCCTGCCGGTAGGTGGCATAGGCGGCACCGGTATAGAATTGCAGACCGTCCTCCTGCCGCTGGGGGATGTAGGCGGCGGCACGGGACACGGTCTGCCGGGCCAGTTCTGTGGCGCAGTCGTATCCATAGACATCCGTCAGGCGGGACTCCTGACTTCCGTCATCCGTGGCTGTCACGAGGATATCCGCTCCCAGCCAGCGGGCGATGAGCATGGGAGAGGCACCCTCCGCTATGCCGCAGGCGGAGGCCAGATCCACCACCTGCTGTCCGTCGCAGTAGAAAGCGCCCTGACGGTCCGCCTGCTTGGTCAGGAAGATGGCTTGCTGCAAATCCGGGGAGACCTCCAGCTGCCAGATGCCGTAGGGGGTCAGCAGGTCGGGCAGCAGCCACGTCAGCTGCCCGCTCGCCAGCCACGCCAGAGCGTACCGGCCCTGATCCAGCTGCTCCGGGTCACGCAGGCGGCACAGGACGGCCTCCATGGAGCCGGAGATGGGCTCGGCAGACCAGTTCTCCTGCTGGTTTTGGAGGAAAATCTGCCCATCATATTGGCACCAGAGGAAGGTGAGCTGCCCCTCCGGCAGGGTACCGGAGAAGGTTTCGGTGGGCAGGGCCTGACCATCTGCGTAAAATACGCCGTCGGTGCAGGTGGGCGCTGCCGGGGTCGAGGGGGCGCTGAAGGGGGTCTCGCCGGTCCAATAGGCGATCTCATCGCCGGTGTTCCCGGGTAAGGCGCTACATCCCGTCAGCAGGATGCACAGTGCACTCAAGAGATAAAGGATTCGATGCTTCACGGTGGCCTCCTTTTCACACGGTATGTTTTCGATATATGGTAAGATAATTGTATGGTGAAGGAGATAGGTTGTCAATGGTTCAGAATATTTGGCGGGAGTGGTAGCGGAAAATCTGCACTCTGCACAAACTGGAAGGGGCGAATCTATTGACTTTGCCGTGGGGGTATGGTAAAAGTGAAGGAAAAGATAATGGCTGAACGGGTGATGAAGGGAGGCTCTATCATGAAAACGGGAAGGATCATAGCGGTGCTTGCGGTATCCTTGTCGGCAGTGCTTGCGCTGGTGCTGCTTTGGGGCCGGGGCGGCAGAGAAGCGGAGGAGACGGTAGTATCCGTGACGGAAAAGCAGGCCATGACCTTCGCAGAGGGTGAAATCCGCCGCATCGCAGGGGAGGGTGGGCCGGACTGCACATGGGACGATACCACGGCGATCCTCCGGGGCAGGCCCCTTTACGGCCCCGACGACCGGTGCAACGGATATGTGTGCAGGCTGACCACCGGCGGCATGGAGACAGGGTATCTTCAAGTGGATGCGCTGGGCGGGGAGCTTTGCACCGGCGCTTACTCCTTCGCCGGTATCCCGGCCTATGAGGGGCTGGCCGGGGAGGGCGTGGCCTCGGAGGAACGGCTGTACTTCTTCGGCGGCATCTCCTACGGCGTAAGGCTGGAGGACGGGAGCTTCCAGCTGATGGGCTCTCCGGAAAGGGTGAGCGCCGAGACGGCGGCGGAGCAGTACCGGCACACGCTGGAGCAGGTGCAGCGCCAACGGGCGGAGTAAGAGATGATGAGCGGCGTATTCTCCGGCAGGAGGGTGCGCCGCTCTATTGACAGCGGTGGTATAATCTATTATGGCTGAAAATATACGAAAACGAGGACAACACTATGGACATTACACAGGGCGCACCCTTCGAGAGCTTCGGGCTGTCGGAGGCGACCATGCGTGCCATTCAGAACAAGGGATATGAAGTGAGCACCCCCGTACAGGCCGGGTGCATTCCCCCCATGCTGGCGGGAAAGGACGTGATCGCCAAGGCCCCTACCGGCACCGGCAAGACCATGGCCTTCGGCATCCCCATCATCGAGCGCATCGACCCGGAGAGCGAGGCGGTGCAGGCGGTGATCCTGGCCCCCACCCGTGAGCTGGCCATGCAGATCACCGAGGAGATGCGGGAGGTGGCGGTGTGCCACGAGGGGGTGCGGCTGGTGTGCCTGTACGGCGGCCAGCCCATCGGGAAGCAGATCAACGCCCTGAAGCGGCGGCCCCAGATCGTGGTGGCTACGCCGGGGCGGCTCTCTGACCACATGAAGCGGCGGACGGTGGTGCTGAACGAGGTATCCACCGTGGTGCTGGATGAGGCGGACCGGATGCTGGATATGGGCTTTATCCACGACGTGCGGCGGATACTGGACAAGATCCCCAACCGGAAGAATCTGGGGATGTTCTCCGCCACCATCTCCCGTGAGGTGATGGATATCTCGTGGATCTATCAGCGGGACCCGGAGGAGATCACGGTACAGGCCACGCAGGAGAATAAGCCCGACATTCTGCAATACCGCATTGATGTGGACTCCGACGCCAAGGTGGACGCCATTGCCGCCATCATCAAGAAGCAGGGGCTGGAGCGGGTCATCTGCTTCTGCAACACCAAGGGCTCCACGGAGCGGCTGACGAAGTTTTTGCAGATGCGTGGGCTGGATGCCCAGTGCATCCACGGAGATATCCCCCAGAAGAAGCGGGAGGAGGTCATGGCCCAGTTCCGGGAGGGCAAGCTCCATGTGTTCGTGGCCACGGACGTGGCTAGCCGGGGCATCGACGTGGACGATGTGGACGCCGTCTTCAACTTTGACGTGCCGGAGGAGAATGAGTACTACGTACACCGCATCGGCCGGACGGGGCGGGCCAAGCGCCACGGCGTGGCCTATACGTTGCTGTCGGATTTCCCCAGCCGGATGCGGCTGGACGATATCGCCCGCAACACCCGCAGCCAGATCGTCTCCGCCAAGCTGGAGGAGGACGGCACGGTGGTTCCGCTGGAGAAGTAAGAGGTGGGGCTATGAATATTTGGAAACGGAGCGTTTGCCTGCTGCTGACGCTGGTGATGGCGGCGGCGCTGGCGGGCTGCGGCACCCGGCGGGAGCCGCAGACGCTGCGGGTATGCCTGCCGGAGCTGCCGGGGACGCTGGACCCGGCTATGGTCACCACGGACTCCGAGCGCATCGTGGTGAGCCATCTGTATGAAAATCTCATGAAGCTGTCCTCCGACGGGCAGGGCGGCAGCCGGGTGGAGGCCGGGGCTGCCCGGAAATATACCTGCACCGACAACAACGACGGAACCCAGACCTATACCTTTACCCTGCGGGACATGAAGTGGTCCGACGGGCAGAAGGTGACGGCGGCGGATTTCGTCTACGCATGGCAGCGGCTGGCGGACCCGGCCACGGCCTCCCCCAATGCGGCGCTGCTGGAGATGGTGGCGGGGTATCGGCAGGTTCGCAGCAGCGGCGATGTCAGCAAGCTGCAGGTGTCGGCCCCGGAAGAGAACACCTTTGTGGTGACCCTCAGCAATCGGTGCGCCTACTTTTTAAGCGCCGTGTGTACGGCGGCGGCCACCATGCCGGTACGCAGCGAGCAGCCGGAGAACTGGCAGGCGGATCCCACGGCCCTGTATACCAACGGGGCCTACCGCATCAGCGAATGGAAGAACGGTCTGCTGACCGCCACGGTACCGGAGAGCTACTACGACCGGCGGCGACTGCAAATGAGCACGCTGGTGTTCCGGTTCGAGACGGATGCGGCGATGAGGACGGAGCTGCTGAAAAAGAACGAGGTGGATTTCGTACTGGGACTGTCCCAAGAGGAGCTGGCGAATGAGCCGGAGACATGGACACCGGACAGCTATCCTCAGGTGATGACGCTGCTGGTGAACCAGATGGCACAGAGCCTGGCCAGCGAGGAGCTGCGGCAGGCCATGTCGCTGGTCATCGACCGGAACGCCTTGGCGGCGCTGACAGAGAGCCGCCTGGTGACTCTGGCGACCGGACTGATTCCCAGAGGGATACGTAACACCATGGGCGGAGACTTCCGCACGGAGAGCGGCGACCTCATGAACAACGACCCAGAGGCGCTGACGGCTGCCCGTGAGAAGGCGGCGGAGCTGATGCAGCAGGCCGGTCTGACGGACCCCAGCAGTCTGGCGGGATTGGGGCAGGTGACGCTGCTGTATGAGGAGAACGGCATCAACGCAAAGCTCGCCCAGCTGCTGCGGGATACGTGGCGGGATCAGCTGGGCCTTGTGGTGACGCTGAAGGGCGTTACCGGCGAGGAGGTACAGCGGGATGTGGCCAGCGGCGAGTTTACCATCGCCATGGTGACGCTGAAAAGCGACCGCAACGACGCCATGGGCCTGCTGCGGCAGTGGGCCAGCGGCAGCAAGGAGGGGGAGTTCTTCTACTCCCACGCCTACGATATGCTGATGGGTGTGGCGGCGGACTGCGGCGAGGTAGAGGTACGGGACGCCTATTTGGAGGATGCCGAGCGTCTGCTGCTGGAGACGGGGTATGTATGCCCCTTGTATTTTACCGGCCAGAGCAGCCGGCTCAGCAGCGCCTACACGGGGCTGCTGACGGACGGCATCGGCGGGTACTACTTCTCCTATGTGGTTCAGCAGAACAACGGATAACAGAATTAAAAAGAGCATCCTGTGAAGGAAATAGCCCTCACAGGATGCTCTTTTTCTTGGGAAAATGCCATGGGATGGGGCGCCCTCCCGGGAGGAAAACCCCGTGGTGGGAGGCGGCAATTACCGGATGCCGGTAACGTGGTAGCCGGCGTCCTCCACGGCCTGACGCAGGGTGTCATCGGACACGTCGGGGGTGCAGGTGACGGCGGCGGACTTGGAGTCCAGATCCACGGTGGCCTCTACGCCGGGCAGGTCATTGAGGGCCTTTTCCACACGGCCGGTGCAGTGGGTGCACATCATGCCGTCAATATGGATGGTCTTGTTCACGGTATTCTCCTCCTTTCCTTGAGACTGGAACACGGCGCTCTCCGGCAGGGGAGCGGTGGGTACAGGCTGATCGGGAAAGACCGGGGGCTTCCAGCCCCGCAGACGCAGGGCATTGGACACCACGCACACGGAGCTGAGGCTCATGGCGGCGGCGGCCAGCATGGGATTCAGGGTCAGGTGCAGGGCCGGATACAGGACACCGGCGGCCACAGGGATGCCGATGGAGTTATAGAAGAAGGCCCAGAACAGGTTCTGCTTAATGTTCCGCAGCACGGCGCGGGAGAGGTCCATGGCGGCGGGGATGTCCAGCAGGCTGCTCTTCATCAGCACCACATCCGCCGACTCGATGGCGATGTCCGTACCGGCGCCGATGGCAAGGCCCACATCGGCCTGCGCCAGCGCCGGGGCATCGTTGACGCCATCGCCCACCATGGCCACCCGCTGACCCTGCTGCTGGAGCTGGGCCACGCACTTGGCCTTATCCTGCGGCAACACCTGTGCGATGACCTGATCTACGCCGATCTGGCGGGCAATGGCGTTGGCGGTGCGCTGGTTGTCGCCGGTGAGCAGCACCACTCTGCGGCCCATGCGCCGCAGAGCAGCAATGGCCTTGGCACTGTCGGGCTTTACCACATCTGCCACGGCCACGCAACCCAGCAGACGGCCGCTCTCGGCGAAGAACAGGGGCGTTTTGCCGTCCTCGGCCAGCCGGTGAGCGTCGGCCTCCATGGCTGCCAGCGAGACACCGTTCTGCGCCAGATAACCGGCATTGCCGGCCAGCACCGCTTCGCCGGAGAGAGTGGCCTGGATCCCGCCGCCGGGGACGGAGCGGAAGCCGGACACGGGGCAGAGGGGGATGTGGCGGGCTTGAGACTCCTCCACGATGGCGTGGGCCAGTGGGTGCTCCGAGGGCTTTTCCGCCGAGGCGGCCACGCAGAGGAGCTCCTCCTCCGTGACGCCGGGGGCACAGAGGATATCCGTGACACGGGGTTGGCCCATGGTGACGGTGCCGGTCTTATCCAGCACCACCGTCTGCACCTTGTGCAGCAGCTCCAGACTTTCGGCGGACTTGATGAGGATGCCCTGCTGGGCGGCCTGTCCCGTGCCCACCATGATGGCCACAGGGGTGGCCAGACCTAAAGCGCAGGGGCAGGAGATCACCAGCACGGCGATGGCGATGGAGAGGCAGAAGCGGACATCCATGCCCCCCACGAAGGCCCACAGCAGGGCCGCCGTCAGGGAGATGGCCATGACCGCCGGCACGAAGATGCCGCTGATGCGGTCTGCCAGCCGGGAGATGGGGGCCTTGGAGGAGGCGGCCTCCTCCATGAGCCGGATGATCTGGGAGAGGGTGGTGTCGCCGCCCACACGGGTGGCCCGCAGCTCCAGATAACCGGAGCTGGTGACAGTGGCAGAGGTGACGGCGTCGCCGGGGACCTTCTCCACCGGCAGGCTCTCACCGGTGATGGCGGACTCGTCTACGGCGGCGTGGCCGTCGGTGATGACACCGTCCACGGGGATGCGGCCGCCCTGACGGACGATGACGGTGTCACCGGCCACGATCTCCTCCGTGGGGATGGTGAGCTCCTGTCCCTGACGGCGCACCACGGCACTCTCCGGGGCCAGAGCCAGCAGAGCGGAGATGGCACCGGTGGTCTTGCCGCGGGAGCGCTCCTCCAGATACTTGCCCACCGTTACCAGCGTCAGGATCATACCGGCGGACTCGAAGTACAGGTCCGGCATACCGGATACCTGTCCGGCGGCCAGCAGGCCCATTTCAATGAGGCTGTATACAAGGCCAGCCGCAGCGCCGACGGCCACCAGCGAGTCCATATTGGGACTAAGCTTCACCAGACGGGAGAAACCTACGGTGAAATAATTGCGGTTGAGAATGAGAATGGGGATCACCAGCGCCAGCTGCAGACAGGCCAGCAGCAGAGGGTGCGTATGCAGCACCTGCGGCAAGGGCAGGCCCATCATGTGGCCCATGCTCAGGTAGAACAGCGGCACCAGAAATACCACCGACCAGATGAGGTGCTTCTTCCGGCGGCGGAGGGCGGCGTCCTGATCCCGGCGCAGCTGGCCCTGATCCGTCTGAGAGGCGGGAGAGGCTCCGTAGCCCGCCGCCTTTACGGCGGCGATGATATCGCCTTCGGTGACCGCCTTCTCGTCGTAGGTGACGGTCATACTACCCAGCATCAGGTTCACCGGGGCGCTCTGCACGCCGCTGAGCCTGGAGACCGCCTTTTCCACATGAGCCGAGCAGGCGGCGCAGGTCATGCCGGTCACGGCAAATTGTTCGGTCATCATCGGCACCCCCTTACTTCATGAGCTTTTGCAGGGTAGTGACCAGCTCGTCAATGACGGCGTCATCCCCCTGACGGATGCCATCGGCCACGCAGGTGCGGATGTGGGTGGCCAGCAGCTCCTTGCTGAAGCTGTTGAGGGCGGCGCTGACGGCGGAGACCTGGATCAGGATATCCGGGCAGTAGGCGTCCTTTTGCAGCATCTCCCGCAGGCCACGGACCTGTCCCTCGATGCGGTTGAGGCGATGGGTGAGTTTCTTTTGCTCCTCGTCGGAGCGGTGCTTTGTCTTATGGCAGCAGCAGTCCATACAAATACCTCCCTGGGGTATCATTTCATGGTGGCATTATATACCCCCTGTGGGTATTTGTCAACGTTTTTCCTTGGGCTTGAAGAAAATGGCTGCCAGCACGGCAAAGACCACCGCTGCGGCGATGCCGCCGGAGGTAGCGGTGAGGCCGCCGGTGAGGATACCCAGCGGGCCCTTTTCTGCCACGGCCTTGGCCACGCCCTTGGCGAGACTGTATCCGAAGCCGGTGAGGGGGACGGTGGCGCCGGCGCCGCCCCAGTCCACCAGATACTGATAGACGCCCACCGCCTGCAAAAGCACTCCGGCCACCACATAGCCGGTGAGGATGCGGGCGGGGGTCAGTTGGGTGCGGTCGATGAGCAGCTGGCCGATGGCGCAGAGGATGCCGCCGCAGAGAAATGCGTTCAGATAATCCAAGGCTTACACTCCTTCCTTTGCGGCGGAAAGTGCCACCGCATGACAGATGCCGGGGATGGACTCCCCCCTGAAAGGAGGAGGTGGGGCTCAGCAGGGCCCCGGTGGGGGCGAAGAGCAGGCGCTTCCAGCGGCCCTCCCGCAGGCCCCGGAGCAGGTAGCCGTTGAACACGGCGGCGGAGCAGCCGCAGCCGGAGCCTCCGGCGTGCATATCCTGCTTCTCCAGATGGTACAGCAGCAGCCCGCAGTCGGTGTAGTTTTTCGTCATGTCCACGCCGTCCTGTCGGAAGAGGTCGGTGACGATCTGGTGGCCCAGCAGCCCCAGATCACCGGTGACGATGAGGTCGTAGTCCTCCGGGCCGGTGGCGGTGGCGGTGAAGTGCGCCCGCAGGGTGTCGTAGGCGGCGGGGGCCATGGCGGCCCCCATGTTGCTGGCATCGGTGATGCCCCAGTCCACGATGCGGCCGCAGGTGACGTGGGTGATATAGGGGCCGTCCCCCTGAGCGCCCAGAATACAGCAGCCGGAGGCGGTGGCCGTCCACTGGGCGGTGGGGGTGCGCTGGCTGCCATAGGGGACCGGCATCCGGTACTGGCGCTCGGCGGTGCAGTAGTGGGAGGAGGTCATGGCGGCGGCCAGCCGGGCGAAGCCCCCGTCAATGAGCAGCGCCGCCAGAGACAGGCTTTCTCCCATGGTGGAGCAGGCACCGTACAGCCCGTAGAAGGGGATATGGAAGCTCCGCAGGCCGAAGGAGGTGCCGATGCACTGGTTCAGCAGGTCCCCAGCCAGCACGTAGTCCAGTTCACCGGCGGTGAGGCCACCCTTTTCCAGCGCCCGGCGCAGGACCCGCTCCTGCATGGCGGATTCTCCCTGTTCCCATGTCTTTTTCCCAAAGAAAGTGTCGGGGGATAGCTCGTCGAAATAGTCGGAGAGTGGGCCTTGCCCCTCCATGCGGCCGCCTATGTTGGCGAAGGACACCACGCTGGGAGGATGGGAGAGCTGCACCGTCTGGCGGCCCGCTCGTTTGGTCTGCATAGACTTCACCTCGTGTTTCGTATTTGAGGTAGTTTGCCCCGGTGAGGGAAAAATAAACAAGGAAGGAAGCCCTGCGGCTTTGCCGCAGGGCTTCCTTCCTTTTCAGATGTTCCATCGGAACAGCAGCAGCTATGTCGCTGCAAAATCACCGGTCGCCAGATTACGATTACCGGCTGCGGGGTCACTCGCCGGATTTCTCCGGGACGGTTGCCGCCGCTTCAGGCAGATCCGTCATGCTCTTGAGGCTGATGCCCAGCGTGGAGGCATTGTGCAGCAGAGCAGAGGCGGTGGGGGGCAGGATGCCCGCCACGCCCAGAAGAATCAGGCCCAGATTGAAGCCTACAATGAAGCGGTAGTTCCGATGGATGCGATCCATAAGGCTCTGACTGATGCGCCGCAGCGTCACCAGCTGGAACAGATCCTCGGAGGTGATGGTGATATCGGAGATCTCCCGTGCGATGGCGGCGCCGGTGGAGATGGCGATACCGGCATCGGCCTCCGACAGGGCAGGGGAGTCGTTGACGCCGTCACCGATCATGATGACCGTGTGTCCGGCGGCACGCTTCCGGCGGATGAAGTCTGCCTTATCCTCCGGCAGGACCTCGGCGTGGAACTCGTCCACCCCTACCTCCTCCGCCACACAGGCGGCGGTAGGGCGGTTGTCGCCGGTCATCATGACCACCTTGCGGATGCCGCAGTCGTGGAGCGCACGGATGGCGTCCTTGGCCTCGGCCCGAAGGGGATCGTGGATACAGATCACCGCCGCTAGCTGCCCGGCCAGACACAAATAGAGGTGGGAGTACTGGGTGGGCAGGGCATCGAACCTCTCCTGCTCCCCGGCGGGGATGGTGCAGCCCTCGTCCTCGAAAACGAAGTGGGCGCCGCCGATGAGGGTCTTTTCGCCGTTTACCATGCTGGAGATGCCGTGGGCCACGATGTACTGCACCTGAGAGTGGTACTCCTCGTGGGACAGGCCCCGGCGCTTGGCCTCCTCCACCACGGCGGTGGCCATGGAGTGGGGATAGTGCTCCTCCAGACACGCCGCCAGACGCAGCATCTCTTGAGCGTCGTGACCCCCGAAGGGGACCACGTCCTGCACCGTGGGGACGGCGTAGGTGAGGGTACCGGTCTTGTCGAACACCACGGTATCCGCTTGGGCCACAGCCTCCAGGAAGCGGCCGCCCTTGACGGAGATGTGATAGCTGCTGCACTCCCGCATGGCGGAGAGCACGGCGATGGGCATGGAGAGCTTCAGAGCGCAGGAGAAGTCCACCATCAGCACCGCCAGCATTTTGGTGACGTTCCGGGTCAGCAGGTACGTCAGCACCGTGCCGCCCAGCGTATACGGTACCAGCCGGTCCGCCAGACGGGCGGCCTTGTCCTCGGTGGTGGATTTCAGCTTCTCGGACTCCTCGATCATCCGGACGATGCGGTCGTAGCGGCCGCTGCCCTGCACCTTCTGAACCTCCACCACGCATTGGCCCTCCTCGGCCACTGTTCCGGCGTATACCGGACTGCCGGGGCGCTTGACCACGGGCATGGACTCGCCGGTGATGGAGGCCTGATTCACCATGGCCTCGCCGCTGACCACCTGACCGTCCAGCGGGATGAGATTGCCGGTGCGGACCAGCATCCGGTCGCCCAGCTGCACGTCACCGATGGGGACCAGTACCTCCGTATCGCCGCTTTGCAGCCATACCTTGTCCACATTCAGGGACATGGCCCCGGCCAGATCGGCCACAGACTTCTTGTGGGTCCACTCCTCCAGAATTTCGCCCAGCCGCAGCATGAACATGACGGAGCCGGCGGTGGAGAAGTCGCCCCGAACCACAGAGACGGTGACGGCGGTGGCGTCCAGCACCGCCACGGAGAGCTTGCCGTGCCACAAGGCCGTCAGCCCCTCCCGGATGTACTTCACGGAGCGGTACAGGGCCATGGCCGTGGTGATGGGGGCGGGGAGGAACAGCTTGGAGAAGATACGGCGCATCACCGTCATGGCCAGCTTGTCCTCGAACTCCCGGTTCAGAGCACGGGAGGTGTGCTCCGGCACCAGCTCCATGACCTCGGCCTTGGCGAAGGAGAAGGAAGCCAGTGCGCCGATCACGGCGCTACGCTGGCCGGTGTAGCGCACCACGGCATCCTGTGTGCGGTCATAGACCGTGACCTCCGTGACACCGTCTACGCTACGAAGATAGTATTCCAGCAGATCCGCCTCATGCAACGACATCCGGGCGCAGTGCAGATGTACCCGCAGGCGGTTGGGGGACTCGTGGAGAATGTTGCATTTCATAGATCAGTTTGAACCTCCAAACGAAAGAAGAACCGCAGAATGCGGTTCTTCCTATAACGCAGTGCTGAACTTAAGCCTCTTGTGCGGAAGTATCCTCAATGGTCTCGGCCTCGGCCTCAGCGGCCCGGCGGTCATTGATGGCCTTGGCGTCGGCGTAGATGTCGTCGGCGCCCTCGCAGACAGAGGTGACGGTGTGCATGATGCAGTCCTTGGCACGCAGAGCGGCGGCGGTGGTGTGGGCATAGACCTTCTTAGCGTCCTTGCTGGTGAGGATCTTCAGGCCGGCCGTGCCGAACAGCAGACCGGCGGCGAACAAACCAATATGTTTCATGATAAATTGCCTCATGTTGATTGCGATTGCTGCGCTGAAACAGGCGCAGCTCCTAAGATCGAAGTGCTCCGATCCGTGGCAGAATCATAGCAAAACGAGTGGTACAATGCAAGTGTTTTTCATAGAAAAGCGGGGATCATGGGAACAAAAAGCTACACAACCGACGCCCCAAAGGGCATCAGGGCCAGACGGGCCATTTTGAAGCACTGGAGGCCCACAGGGACCCCGACAATGGTGACGCACCACAGGCATCCCAGAATGACATAGCCCAAGGCCATCTCCATTCCGGAGAGCAGCAGCCAGAGAATGTTCACCAGCAGTGAGAAGCCCCCGCCGCCGTAGACTACCTCCTTGCCGAAGGGGAAAAAGGCCAGAGAGGCGAATTTGAAGCACTGAAGGCCCACAGGGATGCCCACAATGGTGACGCACCACAGGCAGCCCGCCAGCACCCAACTCAGTCCGCCGATGAGTCCGCCGAAGAGAAACCAGAGGATGTTGCCGATCGTTTTCATAGAAATACCTCGCTTGTAGTTGTCTCCGAGGGAGATTGGTTCTATCTTAAACGGAAATTGTGAAGTTTTCAACCACGGCGGGAAATATTTTCTCGGTGAGAGTCAGGCGCCGGCGGAAATATAAACAAATCTACCCTTGCAAAGAGGAGGGATATATGGTAAAATCACCATAGAGCGCAGGTCCGTTGCTGCCCGGTGTGAAAAACCGGAGGAGAAAGGGTAGGAGTCCGGCTGCAGCAAGTGGAACGTTCTATGGCTGAATTGGAGGCCATGAAGGATGCGTTGGTCCCCTATATGAACGATTATGGTATCTTTTCTCTGGATGCTGATGAAATACCCGATAAGGTGCGGATCGAGGCCTATGAGCGCTCCCCGGCCTTGGAGCAGCTGCCGGAGAACGATGTGGACAGCTATGAGATCGTGGAAGTGGGCGATATACAGGTAGACGACCTGCTCCTGTCAGCCGAAGAGCATCAGGCTATGCTGGCACAGGGAGAGGTACCGTATAACTGGGAGAGTGAGAGCAGTCAGGTGACCTGAACGGCTGAACAGAAAAACGGGCTGCGGCCCGTGATAGGGAAGCTCATATAGCCTTGCGGAAATGGTGCAAGGCGTTTCTACGGAGCCGCCGAAGGCTCTACTATGGGTGCTCTGCCGGAAAAGCGGCGGGGTGCCTATTTTTTGCGGAAAGGAAGGAAACGGATATGGTGCAGGTTTTGAAGGGAAACATCGTGCAGGCCCCGGCGCTGGGGGAGCTGCAGATCACGGAGCAGGGCTATCTGGTGCTGGAGGACGGCGTGATTCGGGGCGTCTATGACCGGCTGCCACTGGAATATGCTACGGCGCCGCTGGTGGATTACGGTCAGGCACTGGTGATGCAGTCCTTTGCGGATATGCACCTCCACGCCCCCCAATACCCCATGCTGGGCATGGGCATGGACCTGCCGCTGCTGGAGTGGCTGGACACCTACACCTTCCCCACGGAGGCACGGTTTGCCGACACGGACTACGCCCGCCGCATCTATCGCCGTCTGGCCACGGACCTCATCACCAACGGCACCACCCGTGTGTGTATGTTCTCCTCCCTCCACACCGACGCCACGTGGATCCTCATGGAGGAGCTGGAGCAGGCCGGTGTCACCGGCTATGTGGGCAAGGTGAACATGGACCGCAACGGCCTGCCCGGCATCTTGCAGGAGACCACGGAGGAATCTGTCCGGGAGACGCTGCGGTGGCTGGAGGGATGTCATTTCGACCACGTCAAGCCCATTCTGACCCCCCGCTTCACCCCCAGCTGCACCGATGAGCTGATGGCGGCGCTGGGCCGTCTGGCGCAGGAGGAGGGGCTGTATGTCCAGTCTCACCTGTCGGAGAATCTGGGGGAGATCCAGTGGGTAAAGGAGCTGCACCCGGACTGTCAGCAGTACTGGGAGACCTATGATAAGTACGGCCTGTGGAAGGAGCACACCATCATGGCCCACTGCGTACACTCCGACCGGCGGGAGTGCGACGCCATGCGCCGGGCCGGGGTGGTGGTGGCTCACTGCGCCGGTTCCAACATCAATCTGTGCAGCGGCGTGTCGCCGGTGCGGGAGATGCTCCAGCAGGGTATTTGGGTGACGCTGGGGTCCGACATTGCCGGCGGCGCCTGCCTGCCCATGTATAAGGTGGCTACCATGAGCATCCGGGCCTCCAAGATCAAGCGCATCGAGACCGACTGGTCCGAGGACTTCCTGACGGTGCCGGAGGCCTACTATCTGGCTACCAGCTCAGGCCACCGTTATTTCGGGGACGGGGACGGCTTCGCCCCAGGCAATCGGCTCCACGCCATCGTGGTGGATGACGGTGACTTCACGGAGGCCAGCCATCCCCTGACGGTGCGGGAGCGGTTCGAGCGGGCCATATATATGCTCCACCGCCACAACATCACCGCTGTCTGGTCCGACGGCCGCTGCGTGGTGGGGCAGATGCTGCAATAAAGGAAAAATGAAGAAAAAGCCCTCCGGCCTTGGCCGGAGGGCTTGCTGCTTCAAATACTGCGTTCCATAGGGAGATAGGCGGAAAAATCATTGGGGTGGACCTCACCGGTGAGGGTGAAGCCGTTCTTGGTCCAGAAGGCCAGACTCTGAGGATTGCCCTCATCCACCGCCAGTCGTAGCCGGTGATATCCGGCGGCAGACAGCCGGGCCATGCAGTCCCGGAGGATGCGGCTGCCCAGTCCGCAGCCCTGACGGTCATGAGCCGTCATGAACAGGCCGATGAAGGCGGTGTCGGCGGCGGGATAGTTCAAGATCAGATCCATCACAGCAATCAGGCAGTCCCCGTCGTAAAAGCCCACGAACCACTTATCCTCCATAGCTTTTCCCGGCGGCAGGGCGGTCATATCGGTCCGGATGCTCTCCGGCGTGGGCTGCGGCGGGTGATACCGGTAGAACAGGGGATTGCCCTGCATCAGCGCACAGACCTGCGCTGCATCCGCCTCCGTCAGGCGGCGGGCGGGACAGACGGCGTTACTCATGGGGCTGCTCGGCGGCCAGAACGGCCTCCGTATCGGCGTCACACAGGCGGATCAGCTTCTCCGCCAGAATTTTGGAGAATCCGGCAATGAGGCCGCACTCGATGACCAGCCGCCCCACGGCCCCCTCCTCGTCCCCGGAGGGGGTGCGGATGTCGGTGGCGGCGCTCTGGACCTGCTGGTTGAAAAACAGGGCCAGCTGCCGGAATTTTTCGGAGTAGGCATCGTATACCGACCGCACGCAGTCCTCGCTGCTGTCGGCGGGCAAAATTTTCTGCACGTCGCTGATGCTGATGCTCTGCTTCATGGTGAGGATCATAATGAGGTAGGCGATGTGTACACGGTAGTACTTCCGCTTCACCGGAGCAGGCATGATCTTCAGGCGCACATAGTTGTTGATGGCGGAGGAGGTGACGAAGCTCTCCTTGCCGCCGGGGATGGACGGGATGAAGCTGAGATACTGCACCAGCAGCACCACCACCTGATCCATGTAGAGTCCCAGATCGGGGATGGAATCCCAGTCCGGCAGATGGTAATTGGTGATGAACCGGTCCCAGCGCTCCAGCTTATGAATGATGAGTTCCTTATCGTATGACATGGCGCACCTCCTGTGCAGGCGCCGTCGGTGCACCGACAGCGTGGAAGTCGGCTGCTTTTCTTAACAGCCTTGATATAACTACTATATAATATCAGAAAAACTTGTTATTTGCAAGGGTAAATAGCAGGTAACCTGTTGACTTTCGAAACCTAATATGCTATATTAGGAAAAATAGAAGATAGGGGGCTTGCTATTATGCCCAAGCAGGTGTATATTTATGGTGACTCCTTACTGAAGGCCACCATGCCGGATGAGGGGTATCACTATCATTTCCATTACGACGAGGTACTGCAGCGCTATCCGGAGCGCCAGACGCAGGTGGTGAACCGCTCCAAAATGGGGGCCACCATCGCCAAGGGCGAGTCGCTGGTGCAGCACGATCTGGACCGGGGGCTGGAGGCCGACTATGCACTGGTGGCCTACGGCGGCAACGACAGTGACTACGACTGGGCGGCCATCGACGCAGACCCGGCGGGGAACCATCATCCCCGGACAGAGTTGTCTGCCTTTCGGGAGAAGCTCCGTCACACGGTGACCATGCTGCGGGAGAAGGGCATCCAGCCGGTGCTCATGAGTCTGCCGCCCATTGACGCCACCCGGTATCTGGCCTTCATCTGCCGGGACGGACTGCGGAAGGAGCGGATCATGGACTGGCTGGGGGACGTGCAGATGATCTACCGGCATCAGGAGATGTACTCCGATGCGGTGACCCAGCTGGCCTATGCCGAGGGTCTGCCTCTGATCCCGGTGCGGGAGGAGTTCCTCAACGACCACAAGCTGATGCGGCTCATCGCCGCAGACGGCATCCATTTGACCATGCCCGGCTATGAGCGGCTGTTCGACACACTGGCGGACTGGCTACGGGTGCGAATATAAGAAGGAGTAGAAAGCTATGCTGAGAATTTTCACCGATACGGCGGCCAACATCCCGCCCCATCTGCTGGAGCAGTATCACATCACCGCTATGCCTCTGACGTATCTGCTGGATGGCCAACCCACGGAGTTGGTGGGCCACGACTACTACGAGGCCATGCGGAAGGGCGCCGAGGTCAAGACCTCGCTGGTGAGCCCGGCCCTGATCCGGGACACCATGGAGAGCGCCCTCAAGGACGGGGACGACGTGCTGTATATTGCCATCTCCGGCGGCATCAGCGGCACCTGCTGGAGCGCCGAGCTCATGGCGGAGGAGCTGCGGGGCGAGTATCCTGACCGCATGATCCGGGTACTGAATACCTGCGGCGCTTCGTTGGGAGAGGGCCTCGTGGTGCTGGAGGCAGCCAAAATGCTGGAAAAGGGCTGCACGGCAGATGAAATCATCCGGCAGGCCGAGGAAAATTGCGGGCGGATGCGCCAGTTCTTCATGGTGGACGACCTGAAGTATCTGCGCCGGGGCGGCCGCATCAGCGCTGCGGCGCAGGTAGCGGGCTCTCTGCTGAAGATCAAGCCCATCCTTCAGTCCGATCCGGAGGGCCACATCATCCAGCACAGCAAGGTTCGTGGTCAGCTGAAGGCCATGGAGACGCTGGCGGAGTTGTACAAGGAGTACGCTGTGGACGGCACCCTGACGGTAGGTATCGCCCATGCCGACTGTCCGGACGGGGCGCTGCGGCTGCAGGCCAAGCTGCGGGATGCCGGTCAGACCGGTGAGATCCTGTCGGTGTGCTATGAGCCGGTCACCGGTGGCCATGTGGGTCCCGGCACGGTGGCGCTGTTCTTCTTCGGCGAGGTCTGGCGCTAAGGCCGGATTTTCTGTGCCGGAGAGGTTGCATCCGGCACAATTATTGGTATAATATAGGCGGCGGGATGTCTTGTCCTGCCGCCTATCTTGTATAAAAGGGGGGACCTTCCCATGAAGATAAAGGACCTGCTGGAGCGCTCCGGCGTGCAGTTACTATCCGGCGGCTGCGGAGAAGAGGAGATCACGGCGCTGACCTACGACTCCCGGAAGGCGCAGACCGGGAGCCTGTTTTTCTGTCTGCGGGGCGCCCGTTCCAACGGAGAGGACTTTGCGCCGGCGGCCTATGCACAGGGCTGCCGTTGTTTCGTCAGCGAGGGGACACTGGATGTGCCGGAGGATGCGGACGTGGTGCGGGTATCGGATGCCCGTCAGGCGCTGGCGCAGATCTCGGCGGCGTTTTTCGGCTTTCCCCAGCGGGATGTGACCATCATCGGCGTCACCGGCACCAAGGGCAAGACCACCGTGGCGGAGACGGCCTGCTCCGTCATGAACCGCATGGGCCTGGCCTGCGGCGTCATCGGCTCCAACGGGGCCGCCTACGCCGGGAAGCACGTGGGAACCAGCAATACCACACCGGAGAGCTACGAGCTGATGCGGCTGTTTCGGGCCATGCGGGACGAGGGCGTCCGGTATGTGGTGATGGAGGTGTCCTCTCAGGCGCTGGCCCGCCACCGGGTGGACGGCATCACCTTCGATACGGCGGTGTTCACCAACCTCTCCCCGGACCACATCGGCACCGAGGAGCACCCGGACTATGCCCACTACCGGGACAGCAAGAAGCGGCTGTTCGCCCAGTGCCGCCACGGCATCTTCAACGCCGACGACCCGGAGGCGGAGTACATGATGGCGGGCAGTCCCTGCGAAAAGAGCACCTATGCCATTCACCGTCCGGCGGATCTCCGGGCGGAGGGAGTGAACATCCTGAAGGCCGGGGACCTGTTCGGTATGGAGTTCACGGCGGCCGGCACCACCTACCACATTCGGATGCCGGGGGAGTACAACGTCTACAACGCTCTGGCGGTGGTGGCACTGGTGGGGCGTTATACGGACCGCACCTGCGAGTTGGCGGAGGCCCTCAGCTATGTGACGGTGCCGGGCCGGTTCGAGGTGCTGCCGGACGTGATGCCGGGATGTACCGTAGTGCTGGATTTTGCCCATAACTCCATCAGCATGAACGCCCTGCTGCAAACGGCCCGCAGCTACGATCCGGCTCGCATCATCGCCGTGTTCGGCACCGGCGGCCGCACCAGAGTGCGCCGCCACCAGCTGGGGGAGGCAGTGGCCAAGGGGGCCGATTTGGCCATTATTACCACCGACGACCCGGATCGGGACGACCCGGCGGAGGTCATTGCGGACATTGCCACCTGCTTCGGCCCCGGCAGCTGCCCCCATGTGGGTATTGTGGACCGCCGGGAGGCGGTGCGTTATGCGCTGGAGCAGCTGTGTCCCGGCGATATGCTGCTGCTATGCGGCAAGGGCAGGGAGGGATACCAGCTGGTGCAGGGGAAGAAGATCCCCTACGACGAAGAGGAGACGGTCCGCTCCTGCGCTCGTGAGCTGCTGGAGTCCCGCCCACAGGCCCTGTGACCGGGATAAGGAAGGCTTCCTACAAGATAAAAAGAGACGGTGCGGCATAAGTTATCCACGCACAAGGACAACATGAATTGCGTTCAGAGCATATAAATCGGCGGCAATATACCTTATTAGGCATATTGCCGCCGATTTGATCAATAAAGGACTTGCAGCTTTCAGGTTAGCATTTTATCAATTTCGATTCCTTATGGTAGACACACGAATAGCGGTCAACGTGGGAAATGATCGACTCGGATATTTCTAAAAACAGTCTGCTGCCTGCATCCGTTTTCGCATCAGGCCCAGACTTCCTGCAGCACCCGGATGGCGTTACCGCCGATGACCTTGGCAATATCCTCATCGCTGTAGTTGTGCTTTACCAGCCAGCGGATAATGTTCCAGCTGGATTCGGTGGGGTTCTCCAGATACTTCACATAGGGGACCTCTTCATACTCCACACCGGTCTTGGCGGTGGCGGCGATGGACAGTGCCTGTGCAAAGGCATGATGCACGCCCACGTGATCACCGTACAGGCAATCCACGCCAAAGCCCACATGGTCGATGCCCACCATGTTTTTCACATATTCAAAGTGCTCCATAAAGCTGTCCAGATCGTGGGTCATCTTGGTCTTGGACATAGTGGTGTGGGGAGCGGCCTCAATGCCGACCACGCCGCCCTTGGCAGCAACGGCCTGAATCATCTCATCGCTGGCCATCCGCTTGGTGTTCCACACGCTTTTTGCACCCACATGGCTCATAATGATCGGCTTCTTGGAATAGGTGATTGCATCATAAGCAGTCTGAGGGCCGCAGTGGGATACGTCAATGAGCATACCCACCTTGTTCATTCGCTCTACGCACTGCTTGCCGAACATGGTCAGGCCGCCGTCATGGACCTCCTTGCAGCCGTTGCCCAGCGCATTGCTTTCGGAATAGGTCACACCCAGCTGGCGGACGCCCAAGCCGTAGAGAATATCAATGCGGTCTACCTCGTTTTCAATAGGAGCGGCTCCCTCCACCACAAATACCATGGCGATCTTTCCGGCCTTCTTGGCGGCAAAAATGTCATCCACGGTCTTACAATGGACAATAAAATCCTGATGAGCCAGATCGCACAGCCGCATACCCAGATCGTGAATGATGTCGATCCACTTCCAGCCGCCGGGACTGGAGATGATATTCACACCGTCCAGCTGGTTATCGAATACGCAGTCGATATTTGAATAGGCCAGTGCTTCATAAGCGGTCATCTCCCGGCCGTTGCGCATCACATTGTCGATATTCTGCTTGCTGGTAACGTCCTTCGGGAACAGAGTCGGATGATCATGGACGCTGACATAGGGATATTTTGCCAGCAGCTCCGCAACACGAGCCTCCTGCTCCGGTTCCAGCTCTACTACATGGCGGCCGGCCCAGTCCCAGTCGGCCCACTCAAATTTGGGGTAATCCTTTCCCTCCTCCAGATACTCATATGCTTTGTAGCCTTTATAGGCAGGCTTCATTTTGTACTCCATTGCATGGTTTCCTTTCTGTTTTTAATTAGGACCAGACTTCTCGCAGCACCCGGATGGCATTGCCGCCCAGCACCTTGATAATTTCCTCATCCGTATAACCGTGTTTGATGAGCCATCTGGGAATATTCCAGCTTGCCTCAGTCGGATTTTCCAGATACTTCACAAAGGGAACCTCCTGATAAGGCACCGTGGTTTTGGAAGTATCCCCGGTAGACAGGGCTGCGGCAAAAGCGTGATGCAGCCCCACGTGGTCGCCGTACATACAGTCCACGCCGAATCCCACATGGTCGATGCCCACCAGATTCTTTACATATTCGAAGTGCTCCATGTAACTGTCAATATCGTGGGTCATACGGGTCTTTGACATGGTGGTGTGTGGGGCAGCCTCGATACCGACCACACCGCCTTTGGCAGCAATGGCCTGAATCAATTCGTCGCTTGCAAGGCGCTTTGTGTTCCAAACACCCTTCGCTCCGGTATGGCTCATAATAATGGGCTTGGCGGAATGGACCACTGCGTCATAAGCGGTCTGAGAACCGCAGTGGGACACATCAATAAGCATACCCACCTTGTTCATTCGCTCCACACATTGCTTGCCGAACATGGTCAGCCCGCCGTCGTGGTCCTCCTTGCAGCCGTTCCCCAATGCATTGCTCTCGGAATAAGTCACGCCCAGTTGGCGGACGCCCAATCCATACAGGATGTCAATGCGGTCCACCTCGTTTTCAATGGGAGCAGCTCCTTCGATCACAAACACCATGGCGATCTTGCCCGCTTTTTTTGCGGCAAAGATATCGTCCACGGTTTTACAATGGACAATAAAATCCTGATGGGCCAGGTCACACAGCCGCATCCCCAGATCATGAATGATGTCGATCCACTTCCAACCGTTAGGACTGGAAATAATGTTGGTGCCGTCCATCATATTATCGAAGATACAGTCGATGTTGGAATAGGCCAGCGCCTCATATCCGCAGCGATCCCGGCCAGTCCGCATGGCGTCAAACAGCGGTTCACAGGTGGACATATCCCGTGTGGTAAAGTCCGGATGATCGTGGAGGCTGACGTAGGGCGTCCTTTCCAGCAGTTCCCTGCACCGGATCTCTTCTTCCGGATTTAGGGGCAGGATGTTTCGGCCGGCCCAGTCCCAGTCCGCCCAGTCAATGACCTTAAAATCCCTTCCCGGCTCAAGATACTGATACGCCTCATAGGGGCGATACCCTTTCTTCAGTTGAAATTCCATACAATTTGCTCCTGTTCAGCAGAACGGTCAGGCCCAGACTTCCCGCAGCACCCGGATGGCGTTGCCGCCGATGACCTTGACGATGTCCTCTTCGCTGTAATTGTGCTTTACCAGCCAGCGGATGATGTTCCAGCTGGCTTCTGTGGGATTTTCCAGGCCCCAGACAAAGGGCACTTCCTCGTAAGAGGTATTCGCAGTTTCCGCTGTAGACAGGGCGGCGGCAAAGGCGTGGTGTACGCCCACATGGTCGCCGTACAGGCAGTCCACGCCAAAACCAACGTGGTCGATGCCGATCAGGTTCTTCACATACTCGAAGTGCTCCATCACGCTGTCCAAATCATGGGTCATCTTGGTTTTGGACATGGTTGTGTGGGGGGCAGATTCAATACCGACCACGCCGCCCTTGGAGCCGATGGCTTTAATGAGATCATCGCCGGCCATACGCTTAATGTCCCATACGCCCTTGGCGCCCACGTGGCTCATGATAATGGGTTTCTTGGAATACATGACCGCGTCATAGGCTGTTTGCTGGCCACAGTGGGACACATCAATAAGCATACCCACCTTGTTCATCCGCTCCACGCACTGCTTGCCGAACATGGTCAAGCCACCGTCGTGATCTTCCTTCATGCCATTACCCAAAGCGTTGCTCTCAGAATAGGTCACGCCCAACTGACGGACGCCCAGACCGTAGAGAATATCGATGCGATCCACTTCATTTTCAATGGGAGCTGCGCCCTCAATGCAAGGCACCCAGGCGATCTTGCCAGCCTTCTTGGCAGCAAAAATGTCATCAACCGTCTTGCACTGGATCAGAAAATCCTGATGAGCAAGGTCGCACAGCCGCATTCCCAGATCATGAATAATGTCGATCCACTTCCAGCCGCCGGGACTGGAGATGATATTCACACCGTCCATCATATTGTCGAAGATGCAGTCAATATTGGAATAGGACAGTGCTTCATAACCGCAGACAGCGCGGCCCTGCCGCATGGAATCATAAATGTGGTCAATGCTGGACATATCCTTTGGGTAAAATGTAGGGTGATCGTGAAGGCTGATGTAAGGATGCTTCTTCAGGATCTCCTGCACCATGGCTTCCTGATCCGGCTCCAGCTCTACAACATGGCGTCCGGCCCAGTCCCACTGTGCCCATTCGATCTTTGGATAGTCCTTGCCCTCTTCCAGATATTCATAAGCCTTATAACCCTTATAAGCAGGTTTTTGTACAAAGTTCATCAGTTCAAACACCTTTCTTCATAATCTTTTTTGAAAAGAGGGGGGCTCCCGCAGGAGCCCCCCTCTCTCCATGCAACCATTACATACGAATCAGCAGGGGTGCTTTATTTCGCATGGACGTTGACAAAGTTGGCGCAGGCCAGGAACGCGCTATTGCCGGGGGACAGGTGCCAGCCGGTGAAGTTGGTGGTGTCAGCGGCATAGGTGTTGTTGGGCACGAACAGGTGGCAGCAGGGCAGGTTCTCCACAAACCACGTCTGCCATTGGTTCAGCAGCTCCACACGCTTGTTGTAGTCGGTTTCGCTCTGCATGGCATTCAGCAGATCCTCCTGCTCCTGACTGTTGAACTCCATGAAGTTCAGAGTCTGGCCGATGCCGAAGACCGTCAGCAGGGTGGTATCCACATCGTCGATGGTTCCCCAGCTGCTGTAGCTGATGTCATACTTGTGGCCCTGAGTCACGTTGGCGGAGAAAGTTGCGGCGTCCACAGGCTGCAGCTTCAATTCCACGCCGGCCTTGGCAAAGTCAGAGGACAGAATGGACATGACACCGTCCACATTGGTCAGCGTACCCTTGTAGGTAATAGTGAAGCTCAGAGGCTTGCCATCGGCGCTTTCACGGATGCCGTCGCCGTTGGTATCCACATAACCGGCGTTCTCCAAAATGGAGGCGGCAGCAGCGGTATCAAACTCAGGCTGACGGATGTTGGAAGCGGTAAAGTCACTGTAAACGGGGCTGATAGGCGTGTACATCGGCGTTGCAGCGCCGGACATGGCCACGTTTACCAAAGCCTCACGGTCGCAGCTGGCGGCCAGGGCCTTACGAACATTCACATCCTGCAGCAGTTCGTTGGTCTGAGAGAAGGTGATGAGCGTATAGCCAAGGGAGCCAACAGATTCGATCTGATAGTTGGAGTTGCTCTGCAGCTGAGAAATGGAAGATGCGCTGAGGAAGTTGGCACAGACATCGACCTCGCCGTTCTGCAAGGCCAGCACCATAGCATTCTCGTCGGTGTACACGCGGAATACCACTTCATCAATGTAGGCTCCGGCACCGTCATTGGCCTGAGTGAAATAGGGATTGCGCTTCAGAGTGACATACTCGCCGTCCACCCACTCGGAAATATAGTAGGGACCGTAACCAGCGCCGGAGTAAGAATAGGTAGTGGGCTCTTCCACAGAGGACCACTCGCTCTCACGCATCACGGGTATCCAGTTGCCGGCGCCCTTCCAGAAGTTCACGTTCCCGGAAGTCAGAGCAAATTCCACGGTGCGCTCATCCGGGCAGGAGGACTTTTCAAAATCCACCAGACCATAGTAGCTGTCGAAGAAGCCGATGTGATGCTCCACACCGTACTTGGCGGTGAACAGCAGATCCGCAGAAGTGACGGGGGCACCATCATTCCAGTAGAGCTCCTTCAGCTTGATGGTCCAGACGGTGCAGTCCTCGTTGGACTCGGAGGACTCAGTCAAATAGTCATACTTGTTGCCGTCATCATCAATGGCAACGAGGTTGGGGCAGACCAGATTCATGATGGTTGCAGAATTCAGGTCATTCTGGCACCAGATATTCATGCTCACGGGAGCACTGTTCAGGCCCACCTGTATGGTGCCGCCGGTCTTGGAACCTTCGGCAGTGTCATCATCCGCCGTCTTTCCGCCGCAGGCTGCCAGGGAAAGCACCAGGCAGAGAGACAGCACGAGTGCAAGAAATTTTTTCATATTGTTACCTCCAGTAATATTTCATCACAGCTTCACTGCAACGTTTGAAATTGATTGGGCTGACACTCAGCCCTGGGCATTTTTCCGAAGGACACGACCTGCGTAGGTTCTCAGCAGGTCACCGTCTTTCAGTTCGACCTTGCCGTTGCATAGTACCAGATCGCAGCCGGTGGCATTCATCTGCGGTGTTTTGTACTGCATCTGATCCATCTCCGGATACCGGTAGTTGGGCAGATCGATCACGGCGATATCGGCGTAATTGCCTTCTACCAGGCGGCCCCGCTTATAGATGCCGAAGTGATCGGCCACCATGCTGGTATTTCTGCGGACAACCTCTTCATAGGGAACGCCCTTGCCCACATACATCTGGGCGAAGATGGCGAACCCACCCCGGCGTCGGATCTCGTACCAATCGTAAGGATCCGCGGGATCTCCCATGATGGTGTCGCTGCCTACGGAAACATAGGGATTCTTCACGATGGATTCACAGTGGTCGATGAAGTTGCTGGGCACATTGGCGGCGGGTGCGTTGAGCCAGAACACATAGTTCTTCTCATCCCCCAGCAGATCCAGCATGCAGTCATCCTCGTCGATGCCCCGCTCCTGCGCAATATCCCGGACAGATCGGTTTTCCAGATGGGGATCATCGGAGTTGACGATATAGACCTTGTCCTTAGGACCGGCAAAGGTATAGTTGTCCTTCTTGATCATTGCCCGGCCCTCAGGGGTATGCAGCGCCCTCTTAACACCCTCAATGCCCTGACTGAACAGCTCGTCACTGAGGGCCATGGTGAACAGCAGCATCCGCTCCTTGCCGGTGCAGTGTCCCACACTGCTGGGAATCACATCGATCCGGGCGCGAACGCCGTCTTCTTCGATGGCTTTCAGAGCAATGTCATATGCCTCGGGCACAGCGGAAGCCAGATGGGAGATCTGGATCTTGGCACCGGTGCGGCGGCCCACCTCGCAGAATTCCGCAGTAGACTCGGGAATACCGATCTGGTGGCGGAGATGGGCTGCGGAAACTGCGTCATATCGTTTGATCTGACTGACTACGTTGCACAGTTCCTCCATAGAGGCATACCGGCTGGGGACATAGTCCAGACCGAAGGAAATACCCCAGGCGCCCTGATCCATGTTGTGGCGGATGATATTTTCGATTTGTGCCTGCTCCAGCTCGTCCGGCGCCCGGTTATAGGCACCATGCATCACATACTGGCGGATACTGCCGTGGCCCAACAGGGTGACAAAGTTGCAGTTGGTTCCCACCTGTTCCACGGCCTGAGCATACCCCTCAAAATCATGCCAGTCGGGCCAGTCCCGCAGATAGCGCTGATACTGCTTCAGTCCCACAAGGCCGTTTCCCAGATAATAGTCCAATACTTCCTTTTTATGTCCGGGTGTAATGCTGTGGCTGCAATTGCCGTTTACCAGCGTGGTCACGCCCTGACGGATATAGGACTCATAGCGCCCATCGTCAAAGCAATACCATTCCTCGTGAACGTGGGGGTCGATAAGGCCGGGAATCACGTATTTGCCGGCGGCATCGTATACCTCGGCAGCAGGCTCCTGAATATCAGGGGCAATACGGGCTACCTTGTCACCCTTTACCGCAACATCCGCTTTAACAGCAGGCTTTCCGGAGCCGTCCACTACCAAGCCGTTTTTAATCAGATAATCATACATACGTTTCTACTCCTTTCTAGTCACTCTCTGGATTTAGGGCTGAGACTGTCATTGATGGCCGTACCCAGCAAATTGAAGCAAACCACATACACGACGATGCACAAGCTGGGCAGCAGCCACCACCACCAGGGATTGGGGGAGCTGATCACGGCGTTCTGCCCCCACGCCCGCTTGAGCATGGTCCCCCAGCTCCAAGTGGTCGGATCACCCAAGCCAAGAAAGCTCAGGCTGGCTTCCGTCAACACGGCGGAGGCCATCACCAGTGTCATATTGACAAACACCGGGCCGGTAGCGTTGATGAGTATGTGTTTGAAGAGGATCCGGGGCTTGGAGAGTCCCAGACAGGTGCAGGCCTCAATATACTGCATCTCACGGATCTTCATGGTGCTGTTCTTCGTTACACGGGCCAACTGCGGCCAGGAGAATATACCTAAGATGATCGCCACGTTGGTAATAGAGGTTCCCATTACCGCCGCAATAATAATCATCAGCGGCAGCATGGGCAGCGTCATAAAAATGTCAATGAAGCCGTCGATCACTTCCCGGAGCCAGCCGGTGTTATAGCCGCACAGCAGGCCCACCGGTATGCCGATTACGCCGGCAATGAGCATAGCCATAACGGAAACGTACAGCGAGGTGCGAGCACCCCAGACCAGTTCTGCAAAAATATCCAGACCAATGTTGTCGGTCCCCAGCCAGTGCAGAGCGCTGGGAGCCTGAAGAATATCCTGCGTGTAGCCATCTGGTTTGGCGATCAGCATCGGCCCCACCAGACCGATCAGCAGAATCAGCAAGACGCCGATCATACCGATCATACCGTTGCGATTACGTACAAAATAATAGAGGAAGCCTTTTCGTTCTTTCATAATCAACCTCCTAGCTTGATTCGGGGATCCAGCCAAGCGACCACAAGGTCAGTGAGAAAGCTCATGATTACCACGGCTACCGCCATCACAAGAAACGCACCCTGAAGCACCGGGTAATCCAGTGCATTCACAGCGTCATAGACCATCCGACCGATGCCCGGCCAAGAGAATACCGTTTCCGTTACCGTGGCGCCGCCTACCATGAATCCGATCTGCATACCGATGACCGTCACAGTGGGGATCAGTGCGTTTTTCAGCGCATGGACACGAAGTACACGCCCCTTGTTATTTCCCTTGGCGTAAGCGGTGCGAATATAGTCCTCATGCAGCACATCGATCATGCTGTTGCGGGTATACAGCACCGCATTGGCAAGGTTGGTGATGGACAGGGCGATGGCGGGAAGGATCAGATGCTTGGCAACGTCGCCGTAATAAGACCAGCCGGTGCCCTTGGGCGGCGTATACGCGCCGCCGGTAGGCAGCAGCTTCAGCTTAAAGGAAAAAAGGTACAACAGTAGGAACGCCATAAATGGAATGAACACAGATATTCCCATCGTCACCAGCACGCTGATGACCCGGTCCGAAATTTTTCCTTTGTGGGCTGCTGCGTACAAGCCCACGCTGATGCCAACCAGAATGACGATCAGCATGACTGCCGCCAAAAGCAGCAGCGTCCAAGGCAGCTTTTCCGCAATATACTGGGAAACCGGAATTCGCTTGGCAAAGCTGCTTCCCAGGTTGCCATGAAGCAATTCCTTCATATAGAGGCCGTACTGGGTCAGCTTCGACTGGTCCAGGCCGAACTCCTCGATCAGCGCCTGCTGCGCCTCCTCGGACATCTGGGGACTGACCATCAGATCTACGGGATTGGAGGGCATAGCGCGGACAATAAAGAATACCAGCGTCACGGAGAGCAGGATCGTCAGAATACCCCGCCCGAGACGTTTCAGAAGATAACGAGCCATCGATCAACCCTCCTTTGCAAAGTGACAGCGCACGCAGTGATCAGGTCCCACCGTTTTCATGTCCGGCTCCTGCTCGAAACAAATGGGCTTTGCCATGAAGCAGCGTTGGCAGAATCGGCAGCCTGCCGGAGGATCTACCGCGCTGGGAATATCTCCCTCCAGCAGGATCCGCTCCTTGTGGAGCGCGATGCTGGGCTCCGGTACAGCGGAAAGCAGAGCCCGGGTATATGGGTGGATATTGTCCCCCGTCAGTTCACTGTACGGGGCGATCTCCATGACCTTGCCCAAGTACATCACCATGACCCGGTCGCTGATATAGCGAACCACTGCCAAATCGTGGCCAATGAACACATAAGTCAGATGAAACTGCTCCTTCAGACTTTGAAACAGGTTCAAAATCTGTGCCTGTACGGAAACATCCAGTGCGGAAACGGACTCATCGCAAAAAATCAGCTTTGGATTCACCGCCAAGGCCCGGACGATGCCGATACGCTGCCGCTGACCGCCTGAGAACTCATGGGGATATCGGTCGAACACCGCAGGCTGCAGCCCCACGACTTCCAACAGGTGCTGGATTTTTTCCTTTGCCTCAGCATAACTGGATGCCTGACCGTGAAGCAGCATTGGCTCGGCGATCGCATTGCCGATCTTGATTTTTGGGTTCAGGCTGGCGTAGGGATCCTGAAAGATCATCTGTATTTCGCTGCGCAGGCGACGCTTTTCGCCGGCAGATACTTTGAAGTCCGTAATGTCCTCTCCCTGATAAAACACCTGACCGGAGGTGGAGGGCGTCAGCGCAAGGATCGTTCGGGCCAACGTGGACTTACCGGAACCGGATTCTCCCACGATTCCCAGCACCTCGCCGGGATAGACTTCGAAACTGACATCCTCTGCGGCGTGCACGTATTTCTGTTTTTCAATCAGCTTTCGCTTTTTCACAGGGAACATCTTAGTCAGATGTTCTGCTTTCAAAATGGGGGTTTCCTTTTTTTCACTCATGGTACGGTTCCTCCCCTTCAAAGTTCATCCAGCATTGAACGATATGGTCTTCTCCCACCCGCTTTACCGGTGGAATTTTGGTGCGGCACTCCTCCGTGCAGTGTTGGCAGCGATCCGCAAACCGACACCCCTCCTTAAAATCATACACAGTAGGCACAGTGCCGGGTATGGTGTAGAGCGGCTTCTTTTCACTGCGCATGGTAGGTACGGAGGCCATCAGTCCCTGGGTGTAGGGATGCAGCGGGTTGTCAAAAATCGCTTTCAGTGTGCCACGCTCAATGGCACGGCCCGCATACATCACCACCACCTCCTCGCAGATCTCTGCCACGATCCCCAGATTGTGCGTAATCAGCATCAGACTGCCGGAGGTTCCCTTCAGGCGGCGCATGATATCCAGGATCTGTGCCTGGATCGTTACATCCAATGCGGTGGTCGGTTCGTCGGCAATCAGTATGGCGGGATGGTTGATAATGGCCATGGCGATCATTACCCGCTGGCGCATACCGCCGGAAAATTCATGCGGATATTGATCGATCCGGGTCTCTGGATTGGCAATGCCCACATCATTCAGCGCCTCACAGACCTGTTTCCGAATCTCATCTTCCTTCATTTCCGGATGGTGCAGCTTCAGACATTCGCCAATCTGCTTGCCGATTGTCATGACTGGATTCAGCGCTGTCATTGGCTCCTGAAAGATCATTGCGATCTGCTTTCCCCGGATCTTTTCCATCTCCGGCTCAGACTTTTTCAGCAGATCCTCTCCATTGAGCAGGATCTCTCCTCCCTGTACAGAGGCCGCAGCCGGCAGAAGCCGCATCAGAGAAAGGCTGGTCATGCTTTTGCCGCAGCCGGATTCGCCTACGATTCCCAAAGCCTTTCCTTCGTCCAACTGCATATTCAGATGGTCGATCAGGTTGTAGACCTTTCCGTCATCGTCCTTAAAACCCATGCTGTAATCCTTGAATTGTACCTGTGTTGACATTGTTGATACCCACCTTTCCTCTGTGCATTTCCACTTCTAAACGGAATCAATGCATTTCAGCCTCGCGCTTGAGATTTCAAACGCTTTAACACTTTACTGCTTTGCAACACTAAACTTAAAATTAATTTCTGCTATCATAGTTCTTTGACGGCTAAAAATAAATGACATATGTCACGTTTTTTCGCCGAACTTTTTTGCGGTTTCCCAGGAATTTTTGATGCGGCCGTGCAAACAAAAGGACTTCCCAAAATTTATTTTTTTCTCAAGGACAAATGTCCCATTTTTGTTTCTCCAAAGATAATGTTTTGTCATCCCTTTACTTTTTTATAAACCTATGTTATCTTTACTATTACTAAGAAATATGGCTGCACAAGAAGAAAACGATTACTTTCGCACCTTCTAAAGGAATGTTTGCTATGATCCAGTTGAACGATCCTGCGCTGAAACGCGCACTGATAGAAAAACACCATTTTCAAGAGCATTTCTCGCTTGATCTGGAGAAATGCTCTGTCCTGCTGCGTTGTGAGGCAGGAGAAACCCTGTGCCACAGCGGTGAGGTCTATCCGGAGATCCAGCTGTTGGCGGATGGGGCACTCATAGCCTCCAGCGTTTCTAAAAGAGGAAAACTGCACTGCGAGCTGCAGTATCAGAGTCCTAACATTTTAGGACTTACTTCCGCTCTTTGGAATAAGCCCGCCATTAACACCATTGAAGCGCTGACTCCCTGCCTGTGTCTGAGTCTTTCCGTGGATCTATACGGGGCGGCGCTTCACCAAGATACAAAGTTTCTCAACTACGCCTGCTTGTATCTGGCAGAGCATATCAGGAAAAATTTCATTCACTATGAACAGCTGCCAACCAGATTAGCTCAGTTTATTCTGCGGGAGCAAAAAGATGGTTACTTCGGCTACAACACCAGACTTTGCGCTGATGTGCTGGAAACCAGTCAACGGCATCTGCTGCGGACGCTTCGTTCTTTCTGCGATGGAGGTATCTTGGAGCACGTTGGCCGCAGCCGCTACAGGATTTTGGATGTGAGCAAGTTAAAAGCTCAGTAATTGATTGTCTGCCTTGATCCCATCAGCTTTTTGTAAAGTCAACAAACTGCTCTCCAGCTTATTGCAGTTTCAAAACAATCTTTCCTACAGGCTTATTACAATTTCTGATGAATTATCTGTCGGTATAAAATGAAAAACTCCCATACCGGGTTTGCTTTCGCTGGCGCAAGCATAGCGTTTGTATGACAAATGCGCTTGCTGGGGAAATCCCCAGTCACCCATGCCGCCTGCGGGCGGAAACTTCTCGGCAACGTTGCCAGAAGGTGAGGGCGCAGAATCGGGTTCGGCCATCTTGCCAAACCCGATCACAGCGGACTGCACGAAAGCGCTGCAGACGATCTTGCCACAAGCGGCAGCCGCCGAAAAACGGGTTTGACAATGCTGCAAAACCCGTTCTCAAAAAACGATGCCTCGCATTCTAAAGTATTTCTTCACATGCAAAGCATAAAATATCGGGTTCGCTGAATTCACCGAACCCGATATTACTTTTTGGCAAAGTCGTCTAAAAGTAAGGTTTGGCAATCTTGCCAAACCTTATCATCACACTACCATTTCCCAAGCGACACGGAGCAGGGACACCACCCAGGACAAGGTCCCGTCAAGATTTATGCGCAAAATTGTTTGCAGGCTCCGGCTGAGTGAAGTCAGCCGGCAATAGAGGCGTCGTCCAGAGCCGCCTCCAAGTGCTTCATGTTCATGTATTTCTTGTTGCCCCACTGAGTACCTGCCACATGGCGCAGCCTCGCGCAGACCAGCATCAGGGGGGAATTTCCGTCAGGGAACGTTCCCACCACGCGGGTTCTGCGGCGGATCTCCCGATTCAGCCGCTCGATCACGTTGTTTGTGCGGATGCGGGTCCAGTGTTCGCTGGGAAAATCGCAGTAGGTCAGCGTTTCCTCAATGCCGTCCTCGACCTTCTTAGCAGCTTCCTTCAGTTTCATGGCGCGCAGCTCGGCGACCACGGCCTTCGCCTTCTCGCGGGACGCTTTCTTGCTCTCCTGCGCGTGGATCGCCTTGAGCATTTTCGCCACAATTTTGACCTTGGATTTGGGCACAACAGAGAAAACATTGCGGTAGAAATGCACCGTGCAGCGCTGGTATTTGGCGCCCGGGAACACCTCGCCCACGGCCTCCAGCATCCCCATGCACTTGTCACCGACGATGAGCTTCACACCGTCCAAGCCGCGTCCACGGAGCCACTGGAAGAAGCTGACCCAGCTGGCATTGTCCTCCTTCATGCCCTCAGCGGCACCCAAAACCTCGCGAAAACCGTCCTCATTCACAGCGATCGCCACCAAAACAGCAATATTTTCGTACTCTCCGCCCCAGTTGCGGCGCAGGTAGATGCCGTCCACGTAGACATACGGATACCGCCCGCCCTGCAAGGGACGATTCCGCCAATCCTCGATGTGGACATAGGCTTTCTTGTTCAGCTCGCTGATGGTGGCGGGCGAGACCTTGCTGCCCCACAGTGCCTCCGTGATGTCCTCCACCCGGCGCACGGAAACGCCTGCCAGGTACATCTCGATGAGGGCCTCCTCCACGCTGCTCTCCCGGCGGCGATACCGCTCGATGATGGCAGTCTCGAAGGATACGCCCTTGAGCCGGGGTACGTGGAGCGTAACATCACCGGAAGTGGTAGTAAGGTTGCGGTCATAGTGGCCGCTGCGGTAGCCCTGACGGGCCTCGCTGCGCTCATAGCGGGCGGCTTGGGTCAGTGACTCCGCCTTCTTCTCCAGCAGCTCGTTCAGCGTCTCTTCTACACTTCCTCGAACTAATTCCTTGAGCTGCCCCTTGATAATTTCCTCATTCAGCTGTACAATTTTCTCGGACATAGTTTGCTGTCTCCTTTCGAATGTTTGTGTGGTAACTTCATTCTACCAGAGCCTGCAAGCTATGTTTTCTTTTATGCGATTTTCAATTTGCGCAAGTTATTGTACATTATCCAGGACAATGCTGCAAGTCCCGCCAGTACGAAGAAAATACCATCCGACGGCGTGGTGTGAGCCAGATACCATGGACGAAACACGGTAACTGCCAGTGCCCCATACAGGCAGCGGCACAGACAGCCGCAGCGCCTGCATCAGACGGACGAGCCAGCCAAGCAGCGTCATTCCCAGCATCAAAAAAGCATACATCATGTTCCATGCTTCCTTCCGCAATTTGTTGCATGTTACCATCAGCGGACAGACTTTGCAAGGGTTTGTCCGCTGATTTTTTGTGCGAATTTTCTATGATGAGGGGGTCTGTCAGACACCCTCAATTTCGGCGGCAGGGAGTCAATGAAACACCCTGCACCATCAATTTTTTGTAGAAATTTTTAATTTCTGGTTACTCACCACGATGTTTTTTCGGGAGGGATAGTGAGGGGGTTACGCAGAAGTCGAGAACCGCTTTGGGTAACATTGCCGAAAGCGGTTGGGCGATAACTACCCATGTTGGCACTGTGCTGCCCCGTGCAGCCCTCTTTCACACCTGCTGGCATCCCTTGCCCGCCGGAGTGGGAGAACACCCGTGTGGGGCGGGAAACGCCACCGGTATTCCACAGAAAGAGAGAGATCCAGCGCCTGCGGGAAACCGTGAACGGGACGGACAGCTTCCTTGATAAAGCAAAGCGATACACGGATATCACGGAGCTGCCGCCAGAGTTGCTGTGGCTGTTCATTGAGAGGATCGTGGTCCACAAGAAAGAGGTAACGTGGTCTAAACACGCGCCCCAGACCGTGGAGATTTACTACAACGGTATTGGCTATGTCGGCAGTGGTCAGCAGGATGTGGAAGAAGCACTGGAAGCACCAGAACCCCAGGACGCAGAGAAACCCCGGCAGGCATCGTAAACACGATGACCTGCCGGGGTATCCTGGGGATCACTTGTTCCCCCTGTGAGGGGGGGGACATAGCCGCACCGCCTCTTTTTATCGTTCCTGTTACTTTGTCAGCGTGGCGACCCACTGGCTGTACTTGGCCAGATTCTCGTCCCGCTCCGCCTCATCCTTGCCGATGGCGAGAATGTAGACCTTGATCTTAGGCTCCGTGCCGGAGGGCCGCACCAGAATGGCGGTGCCGTCCGCCAGCTCATACCGCAGCACATTGCTGCCGGAGAGTTCCATAGCAGTCTTTTCACCGGTGCGGCAGTCGATGACGCTGCCGTCGGTGTAGTCCTTGCGGCGCAGCACCTCCACCCCGGCGATGTGGGTGGGGGGAGCGGCCCGCAGGGACTTCATCAGTGCCGCCATCTTCTCCAATCCGTCCAGACCCGGCATCACCAGATTGTGGGTCTTTTCGCCGTAGAAGCCGTACTTCCGGTACAGGGCCTCCAGCGCATCGAACAGGGTCATGCCCTGCACGGCATACCATGCCGCCATCTCCGTCAGGATCAGGGAGGCGGTAACGGCGTCCTTATCCCGGACATAGTCGCCCAGCATATAGCCATAGCTCTCTTCATAGCTCATGATCACATGGCCCAGCCCCTGAGACTCCAGCTGGTTTTTCTTCTCCGCCATGAACTTGAAGCCGGTGAAGGTATCGCAGCAGGTGACACCATTGGCCTCGGCCACCTTCCGGGCCATCTCCGTGGTGACGATGGTCTTGAGGAAGTAGGGATGCTCCGGCAGCTTGCCTGCCCGGCGCATGGCCCCGATGAGGTAATCCAGCATCAGAACGCCCGTCTGGTTGCCGGTGACGGGGATGAAGGAGCCGTCCCGGCTGCGGACCATGATGCCCACCCGGTCGCTGTCCGGGTCGGTGCCCAGAATGAAGTCGGCGCCCACCTTGTCCGCCAGCTGGATGGCCAGATAGAAGCCCTCCGGATTCTCCGGATTGGGGGAGACCACCGTGGGGAAGTTGCCGTCCAGCACCATCTGCTCCGGAACACAGTGCAGATGCTTCACGCCCAGACCCCGCAGAGCCTCCGGCACCAGCTTCCAGCCGCAGCCGTGGAAGGGGGTATAGACCATATGGAAGGTATCGGCCACCTTGGCCATGGACTCCCGGTCGTTGACCATGGCCATGACGTGGGACATGAACCGTTCGTCCGTCTCGGCGCCCATGATCTCGATGAGGCCTTGGGCCTTGGCATCGTCAAACTCCATCCGGCGGATGCCGGTGAAAATATCGATCTGCTCCAGCTCACGGGCAATGGCGGCAGCGTGCTGGGGCGGCAGCTGGGCGCCGTCGGACCAGTAGACCTTATAGCCGTTATACTCCTTGGGATTGTGGCTGGCGGTGACATTGATGCCCGCCTGACAGTCGTATTCCCGCACGGCGAAGCTCAGCTCCGGCGTGGGCCGCAGCGACTCGAAGATACGCACATGGATGCCGTTGGCGGCGCAGACCTCTGCGGCGGCTCTGGCAAACTCCATAGAGTGGTTGCGGCAGTCCATGCACAGGGCCACGCCCCGGCGCTTGGCCTCCTCGCCCTCAGCGCAGATGACGTTGGCAAAGCCCTGAGTGGCCCAGCGGATGACGTGGATGTTCATCTGGTGCAGGCCCACCTTCATGGTGCCACGCAGACCGGCGGTACCGAATTCCAGCGGCCCATAGAACCGCTCCCGGATCTCCTTCTCATCGTCCCGGATGCTCTCCAGCTCGGCGTGCTCCTGCTCGCTCAGGGCAGGGGATGCCAGCCACTTTTCATATTCCTGCATATAAGACATGATGGATGCTCCTTTCGGTTTACTCGTCTGCCTCGTTGGGCATGGGCATGGAGGCCAGCAGATTCTGGGCGTCCTCCGCCATGGAGGCCGGGACGTACAATCCCACGCCGAAGCCGGAGAAGCCGTTGATGACCTTTCCGGCGCCGCCCTCCTTGTCGTAGTATTTGAAACATGGGATCCCGTAAGCCGTCAGCAGGGAGATGGTCACGTCTGCGTCGGCAGGGGAATCGAAGGTGTGGGCAAGCAGGACTGCCTGCTCCCGCTCACCGTTTTCGTCAGTGGGCCAAGCGGGGATATTGGGGGAGATACCCCAGTAACTCAGTTCCATGGATAGGCCTCCTTTATATATGTCCTTGTATTATATCACGAATTTTCTTAAAAGGGAAGTGTTTCATTTGTGATATTTTGTTCCGGCGGAGATTTGATACGCCCGATAGATCTGCTCCAGCAGCATGATCCGGGCCAGATGGTGGGGGAAGGTCATGGGGGACATGGACAGCCGCCAGTCCGCCTGCCGTTTCAGGCTCTCGTCCAGCCCCACGCTGCCGCCGATGAGGAAGGTCAGCTGCGTCTTACCGGCCACGGCCAGTTCCTCCATCCGACGGCTCAGCTCCACGCTGGAACAGGGCTTTCCCTCGATGCACAGGGCGATGACTGCCCCGCCCTTGGGGAGCCTTTCCCGGATGGCCACCGCCTCCGCCGCCAGCGCCCTCTGTACCTCCGCCGGGGAGGGAGACTCCGGCAGACGGCTCTCCGGCAGCTCCACCAACTCCAGCTTGCAGAAGCGCTGGAGCCGCTTGACGTACTCTGCCGCCGCCTCCAGATAGAATTTCTCCTTCAGCTTGCCTACGCACAGCACCGTCACTCGCTGCATACCGGCACCTCTGTCCCATAGGGGGGACTGACCTCGCTGCGGGGGGCTACCTCCAGCAGTACCTCCGCCTCCACCGTATTCAGGCGTTGCTGCACCGTGTCCCAAGCCCGCTGGGGGGTGTTGTTCTCCCGGCTCAGGTGGGCCAGAACGATGCACCGTGTGCCGCACCGGGCCATTCGGGCAGCGAACTCCGCCGCCGCATCGTTGGACAGATGCCCCTCGTCCCCCAGGATGCGGGCCTTCAGGGAATAGGGATACGGCCCACTGCGGAGCCACTCCACGTCGTGGTTGCTCTCCAGCACCAGCGTATCCACCCCCGCCAGAGCGGCTTCCGCCTCCGGGGTCACAAAGCCCGTATCCGTGAGAAAGCCCACGGCGGCGCTGCCGTCCACCCGGTAGTCCACGCTCTGGGCGGCGTCATGGGAGGTGCGGAACACCGTTACCCGGCAGTCTCCCACGGAAAACACCGTCCCCGGCTCCACCGGACGCAGCAGGGACTCGATGCCTGCAATGCGGTAGGCCAGCTGCCGGGCGGTGCCGGGACTTGTGTAAATGGGGATGCGGTGGTGCTTCACCATGGTTTGCAGGCCGCTGACGTGATCCGAATGCTCATGGGTGATGAGTACGCCGTCCACGTCCGCCATGGTCAGCCCCAGCTGCAAAAGCCCAGCCTTGATGCGGCGTGTGGAAATTCCGGCGTCCAGCAGCAGATGCACGCCCCCGTCCGACAGTAGCAGGCAGTTCCCCTCGGAGCCGCTGGCCAGTGTATGTATGGTCATCAATGTGTCTTTCCTCGCAATAAACCGACTGCCGCCGCAGACTGCCAACAGCCTGCGGCGGAAAGCTTATGTCCTATCAGCAGATGTGAGCCTCGGTCTCCTCCGGCTCCGGGATCTCCTCCACCCGGATATCGGCGCCCAACTGGCGGAGCTTGCCCACCAGATCCTCGTAGCCACGCTCGATATACTGTACCTGCGTCAGCTCCGTTTCGCCCTGAGCGGCCAGACCGGCGATGACCAGAGCCGCACCGGCCCGCAGATCACAGGCCTGCACCGGCGCACCGGTGAGTTGTGTGACGCCCTCCACCACGGCCACCCGGCCGTCCACTTGGATCTGAGCGCCCATGCGCCGCAGCTCCTCCACATACTTGAAGCGGTTGTTCCATACGCCCTCTGTCACCAGACTGGTGCCTTGGGCCAGACACAGCGCCACCGTGATCTGGGGCTGCATATCCGTGGGGAAGCCGGGGTAGGGGAGGGTCTTGACGTTGGCCCGCTGCAGTGGCCCGCTGCGGCGGATGAGCATGGTGTCGTCCCGCTCCTTCACCGTGACGCCCATTTCCATGAGCTTGGCGGAGATGCAGTCCATGTGCTTGGGAATGATGTTGCGGATCAGCAGCTGTCCGCCTGTGGCGGCCACAGCGGCCATATAGGTACCCGCCTCGATCTGGTCGGGGATGATGCAGTAGGTGCCGCCGCTGAGGCGCTCCACGCCCTTGATGCGGATGGAGTCCGTACCGGCGCCCTTGATGTCGGCACCCATGGAGTTGAGGAAGTTGGCCAGATCCACGATGTGTGGCTCCTTGGCGGCGTTTTCGATGGTGGTGGTGCCGTCGGCCAGCACGGCGGCCATCATGATGTTCATCGTGGCGCCCACGGATACCACATCCATGTAGACGTTGGCACCGGAGAGCCGGCCGCCCCTGGCTGCGGCATGGACGAAGTTGCCCTCCGTCACCTCGGCGCCCATGGCCCGGAAGCCCTTGACGTGCTGGTCAATGGGCCGCACGCCGAAGTTGCAGCCGCCGGGCATGGCCACGGTGGCCTCGCCGAAGCGGCCCAGCAGCGCGCCCAGCAGATAGTAGGACGCCCGGATGCGCCGTGCCATATCATAGGAGGGATGGGTGCTGCGGACGGTGCGGCAGTCGATCTCCACGGCGTGCTGATTCAGCACCCGCACCCGTGCGCCCAGCTCATCCAGAATGGAGAAAAACAGGGTCACGTCGCTGATTTGGGGGATGTTCTCAATGCGGCATACGCCGTCCACCAGCAGGGCGGCAGGGATGATGGCAACGGCGGCGTTCTTGGCGCCGCTGATCGTGACCTCACCAAACAGGGGACGGCCACCGTGAATGATATACTTGTTCAAAACAGGCATCCTCTCTTTTTACATATAGCCGGGACAAGGGTAGCTTGCCCGGAGACGGTAAGCTTCATACGGCTGCGGCCGGAAGCGTTTTAACATAAGGATACCCTCGGCTTTTCACGAGGGATACATAACATAGTATACCACAATTTTTTCTAAAAGCAATGACAAAGACATTACAGAGCGAAAAAATCTGACAGAAAATTTCGCTCCGCAATGTCTTTTTTGTTACTGTTTTGTTCCTTTCCCGTCAGCCCAGCCAGCGGAAATGTCCTGTCACCGTCATGCGGGGGATGTCGTTGCGCTCCACCGCCTCGTCGATGGGGTTTCCGTGGTGGATCAGGAAGGGGATACCCTGCCGGTTCCGCCGATCCGAGCACAGCCCGATATGAACCCGATCACCGAACACCACGATGTCCCCCGGCTGCCACTGCTGCCCATCCGACAGGTCGCAGGTCAGCACCTGCGCATGGCGGCGGAAAAAGGTATCCAAGGTGTTGACCCGGCGGAAGTCGATATTGGAGTCGGGGGTGGTGATGTGGGGATACGCCTCCGGACAGGCGGCGATGTCCGCATCCACCAGCGCCTTCAGGTCATAGCCTGCCGCCTGAAGAGCCTGCCAGATGACGTCGGTGCAGACGCCCAGTCCGTCGTCGGGATAGCCCCCGGCATAGTACTTGCTCTGATAGTGGGGATCCGTGGCGATGTAGGCCCGTGCGCCCAGCACCACATCCGTCCAATCGTCCACGCCGTCGCCGTCGGCGTCGTTGGGGCTTTGCAGGTCCGTCAGTCCCAGCTGTCGGGCGGTATAGGACCGCTGCGGTCCGAAGCGCCACAGGGTATAGCCCGCCGCCAGCACCGGGATCATCAGCAGCCACAGCCACCGAAGGTGCCGCCGTCTGCGGCCGGAGTATCGCTTTTCCATCCGTCATCCCTCCTTGTTGGGGAGAAGTATACCAGACGTCTGGCGAAAAATCCATTACATTTCCGTCACCGACAGCTGCTCCGGGGAAAAGTGTAGCCGGAAGGAATTGCGGTAGAACTCGATGAGCCCCTCCTGCTGGAGCCTGCTCAGCTCACGGGACAGGGCGCTGCGGTTCACCGCCAGATACGCCGCCATCTCCTCACGGGACAGGGAGAGCCGGAAGCAGTCGGATCCCTGACGGCTGCGGCAGTCTTGCAAATACAGCAGCACCCGCCGCCGCAGGCTTGGCTCGGAGAGATAGGTGACCCGGTGCCGCATCTGCCAGAACTTCTGGGCCGATTCCCGCAGCAGATTCATCCGCAGCCGGGCATGGCCCTCACAGTGGCGCTCACAGCCCTCCATGATCCGCTCCAGCGGCAAAAACAGCACCTCCGCCCCCTCCGGTGAGAGCACCGATACCGGGCTTGCCTCGCCTGCTGCCATGAGCATTTCCCCGAACACGCCCCCGGCGGTGTGGCGGGCCACCAGCTGCATGGCCCCGTCCTCCCGGTACTGTACGGCGTCCACGGCCCCCTGCAGGACGATGCCCGCCTGCAGGACCGTGTCCCCGGCGTGCCAGAGGAACTCCCCCCGGCCATAGCGGCGCACGGAGCCGCCAAGGCACGTCAGCAGATGCTGCAGCTCCTCCGCCTCGATGCCGGAGAAGAGAATGGTTTGTTGTAACAGAGGGATGTCCGGCTGCATAGACGGCTCCTTTCGTTGCACGGGCAACGTACGCCCGGCGATAGTGTGGTAAAATAGGGAAAAACTTCTGGAGGTATAAACCCATGAACAAGAAAACACTCTGGATCACGGAGACCGCCGTGATGATCGCCCTGCTGGTGGCGCTGCAGTGGGCCACCAAGCCCTTGGGACAGTTCGTCACCGGCTCCTGCGTGAATCTGGTGCTGGGGGTATCGGTGCTGGTGGGTGGCCTGTGGTGCGGCCTGACGGTGGCGCTGGTGAGTCCCTTCTTCGCTTTTCTGCTGGGCATCGGCCCGGCGTTTCTGCCCATTGTCCCCATGGTGGCCGTCGGCAACATGGTGCTGGTGGTTATCCTGCACCTTCTGGCAAGCCGTGACAAGATTGCCACACGCAGCTATCTGGCCGTGGCTGTAGGGGCCGTGGCAAAGTTTCTGGCCCTGTGGCTGCTGATCGTGAAGCTGGTGCTGCCTACACTGGGACTGGCGGAAAAGCAGGTGGCGGCAATCTCTGCCAGCTTCTCTTGGCCCCAGCTGGTGACTGCCGCCATCGGCGGCGTGCTGGCCGTGACCATCGTCCCCCTGATCCGCAAGGCCCTGCGCTCCAAGTAAAGGACGCATCAACGAATCATAATAAACAACCGTCTAAAAAAACAGCCTGCCGGTGTTCCCGGCAGGCTGTTTTTGCTTGCCAACGTCCCATTTGCCGCCCGCAGGCGGCAAAGAAGCAGAATCATTTTTGCTGGCGGCGTGTACGTCAGCAAAAATACCGCTCAGGCTGCCAGTGTTCCCGGCAGGCTATTTTTGCTTGCCAAAGTCTCATTTGCCGCCCGCAAATATCACCGCTCCCGCCACATCCGGGGAGAGAGCATCACCAGAATGGGCATCAGCTCCAGCCGCCCCAGCAGCATCAGCAGCGACATGACCACCTTACTGAGCCCGGAGAAGGGACTGAAATTCCCCGACGGGCCCAGACAGCCCAGCCCCGGCCCTACGTTGCCAAGGCACGTCAGCACGGCAGTGAAGGACTCCGTAAAGCCCAGATTGTCCCAAGCCAGAAGGGTGGCCCCACCCAGCAGCAGGATCATATACGCCACCATGTAGGCCGCCGCCGAGGAGACCACCCGGTCCTCCACCAGCTGTCCGTCCACGGTGATGACGGAGATATGCTTGGGGTGCAGGATCTTTTTGATCTCCCGGTGCAGCAGCTTTCCCAGCAGCAGGATGCGGGAGACCTTGATGCCACCGGAGGTAGACCCGGCGCAGGCGCCGGTGAACATGAGGATCACCAGCAGCATCTGACCAAAGACCGGCCACTGGGCAAAGTCCGCCGTGGCGAAGCCGGTGGTGGTCACGGTGGACACGGCGTTGAAGACGGAATCCTTCAGCGCCCGACCCAGCGGGACACTCTGCTGCACCACGAGACTGGCGGCGATAAGGCCGATGGCTCCCAGCGTCAGCAGGGTATACAGCCGCAGCTCCTCGCTGTGCAGCGCCGCCCGGATGTGTCCCCGCAGGGAGATGAAGATCAAAGAGAAGTTGATGCCCGACAGGAACATGAAGATGGCCACAATCCATGTGATGGCCGGGGAGCCGAAGGCGGCGATGCTGGCGTTGCGGGTGGAGAAGCCACCGGTGGAGATGGTGGAAAAGGAGTGGACCACGGCGTCGTAAAGGTCCATGCCTGCCAGACACAGAGCCACGATCTCCGCCGTCGTCAGACCAATGTAGATGCCATAGAGCACCTTGGCGGTGTCGTTGACATGAGGCAGCAGCTTGCTCTTGATAGGACCGGGGCTTTCGGCCCGCATCAGGTGTACGGCCCCCGCCCCCGTCCGGGGCATCAGGGCCAGAAACAGCACCAGCACACCTATGCCGCCCATCCACTGGGTCAGCGCCCGCCAGAAGAGGATACCCCTTGGCATGGCCTCCACATCCGTCAGGATGGTGGCTCCGGTGGTGGTGAGACCAGAGGCCGTCTCGAACAGGGCATCAGCATAGTGGGGGACAGTCCCGCTGAGGACGTAAGGCACCGCCCCGAACAGGCACAGCACGATCCACGCCATGGCCACCACCGCATAGCCGTCCCGGCCCTGCAAACGGTTCTTCCGGGCCGGGATGCGGGTGAGGATCAGCCCGCACAGGCTGCACAGCCCCAGCGTCCACAAAAACGGCTCCCAGCAGGCCTCACCATAGCCTACGGACACCAGCAGCGGCAGCAGCAGGCACCCGGCTTCCACCCAGAGGGTATAGCCCATGATGTTCAGTATCAAACGAAAGTTCATGTCACTTGTCCTTTGCACATTCCGTAAATATTACAATAATAAATAGCAAATAGCCGTATCGCAAATGGCTATAAGTATTCAAATTATATTCCCCCGGGCTGTCCCTGTCAAGTCCGGCCCGATGCCCCCGCCGGAGAGGGGAGGGGACTACGTAGGACGAAAATTTTTGCACAAAAAACATCGCCGCAGGAGGGCAGGACGCCCGGCCCCCATGAGACGAAAAGCCATGTTCCATGGAAAAATCTCACAATTCTTGCGGAATTGTATACGATTTTGTGACTTTTTCAGAAAACTAATGATAATTTTTCACTGCAACAAAAGATTTTATCCCATTGACTTTGGCCGTGAATTATGTCATTCTTAACATAATTCAATCATATGCACCGGAGAATGGGGTGCTATTCTCCGTGCCGACGAAAGGAGTGTCCTGCTTTGAGCAGACTGGATATCAAGACACCCAGCCGGGCCCAGACCGTGGTGGAAGGGCTTTACCGGGATATGGAGCGGCGCATTGCCGCCAGCCCTCCGGGCCTGTGTCCGGTGGATATGTCCCTGTCGTTTCTGCAGCTGTGCCATGCACAGACCTGCGGCAAATGTGTCCCCTGCCGGATCGGGCTGGGGCAGCTGACGCTGCTGATCAATCAAGTGCTGGACGGCGAGGCTACCATGGAGACAATCGCCATCATCGAAAAGACCGCCCGCAGCATCGTCAACACCGCCGACTGTGCCATCGGCCGTGACGCCGCCCGTCTGGTGGTTGAGGGGCTGGAGGGCTTCCGGGATGACTACGAGGAGCACGTGAAGCACAACCGCTGTCTGGCGGGCCTGCAAAATCCCGTTCCCTGTGTGGCACTGTGTCCCGCCGGCGTGGATATCCCCGGCTACATGGCGCTGGTAGGGGAGGATCGCTGCGCTGATGCAGTGCGCCTGATCCGCAAGGACAATCCCTTCCCCACGGCCTGCGCCTATATCTGCGAGCATCCCTGCGAGGCCCGCTGCCGCCGGAATATGGTGGACGATGCCATCAATATCCGTGGCCTGAAGCGCTATGCCGTGGATCACGCCGGGGTGGTACCCCAGCCGGAGTGTGCTCCCGCCACCGGCAAGAAGGTGGCCATCATCGGCGGAGGCCCCAGCGGTCTCAGTTGCGCCTACTACCTGGCCCTTATGGGTCACGGGGTCACGGTGTACGAGGAGCGGGAGCAGCTGGGCGGTATGCTGCGCTACGGCATCCCCAGCTACCGCTTCCCCCGTGAGAAGCTGGACGCTGAGATCGAATCCATTCTGTCTCTTGGCATTGAGGTACATACCGGCGTCACCGTGGGCCGGGATATCTGGCTGGAGAAGCTGGAGCAGGAGTACGACTGCATCTACATCGCCATCGGCGCTCATCAGGATAAAAAGACCGGCATCCCCGGCGAGAACAGTAAGAACGTCATCTCCGCCGTGGAGATGCTGCGTGCCATCGGCGACAACGAGATGCCGGATTTCACCGGCAAGCAGGTGGTGGTCATCGGCGGCGGCAACGTGGCCATGGACGTCACCCGCAGCTCCATCCGACTGGGGGCCGACAAGGTCACCTGCGTCTATCGCCGCCGTCAGGCGGACATGACGGCGCTGCCGGACGAGATCACCGGTGCGCTGGCGGAGGGAGCCGAGCTGATGACGCTGGCCGCTCCGGTCCGCATCGAGGCCGACGAGGACGGCACCGCCAAGGCCCTGTGGGTCCAGCCCCAGATCATCGGGGAGATGGATAAGGCCGGTCGTCCCCGTCCCGGCAAGGCGGCGCTGGAGGAGATCCGCATTCCGGCGGACGTTATCGTGGTGGCCATCGGACAGGGCGTCGAGATCCAGGGCTTCGATCAGGCCGGCGTTCCCATCCAGAGGGGCGCCTTTGTGGCAGGCCTGTCGGGGCAGGTGCGGGATATGGACAGCGTGTTTGCCGGCGGCGACTGCGTTACCGGCCCTGCCACTGCCATCCGAGCCATTGCCGCCGGTAAGGTGGCGGCTGCCAATATCGACGAGCATCTGGGCTTCCGCCACGAGATCACCGTGGACGTGGAGATTCCCAGCCCCAAGCTGAACAACTCGCCCCCCCACGGGCGCATCGATACCACCGAGCGGGAGGCCTGTGAGCGCAAGCACGACTTCGAGGATATCGAGTGCGGCTTGACCCAAGAGGGGGCCTGCGCCGAGGCAGGTCGCTGCCTGCGGTGCGACCACTTCGGCTACGGAATTTTCAGAGGAGGTCGAAACGAAAAATGGTAACATTGACCATCGACAATCGGACCGTTACCGTGCCGGAGGGTACCACCATTCTGGAGGCCGCCCGCACCGCACGCATCGAGATCCCAACCATGTGCTATCTCAAGGAGATCAACGAAATCGGTGCCTGCCGCCTGTGCATCGTGGAGGTGGAGGGTCAGGAGCGCCTGATCCCCTCCTGCAACAACGTGGTAGCCCAGGGCATGGTGATCCGCACCCACTCTCCCCGTGTGCGGGAGGCCCGCCGGGTGAATCTGCGGCTGCTGCTGAGCCAGCATGAGATCCGCTGCACCAAGTGTACCCGCAGCGGCAACTGCCGTCTTCAGCAGCTGGCCAACGATTATAATCTGCTGGGGGAGCACTACATCAAGGACTTGCGGAATATCCCCACGGATTTCAGCAACCCCGTGGTGCGGATCGAGAACCGCTGCGTCCGCTGTATGCGCTGCGTCCAGATCTGCGACAAGGTGCAGGGGATGCACGTCTGGGACCTGATGGGTACCGGCTCCCACACCACCATCGGCGTGGGGAAGTACCGCACCCTGGGGGAGTCCGACTGCACCTTCTGCGGCCAGTGCGTGGCTCACTGTCCCGTGGGTGGTCTGCAGGAGCACGATGACACCGGCAAGGTGTTCGATGCTCTGGCCGACCCCAATAAGATCACCGTGGTGCAGATGGCCCCCGCCGTCCGGGTGGCCTGGGCAGAGTACTACCATCTGACGCCGGAGTTCGCCTCGGCGGAGCGCATGGTCACCGCCCTGAAGCAGATGGGCTTTGACTACGTGTTCGATACCAACTTTACCGCCGACCTCACCATTATGGAGGAGGGCAGTGAGTTCGTGGACCGCTTTACCCATCGGGAGCGGTACACGTGGCCCATGTTCACCTCCTGCTGTCCCGGCTGGGTGCGGTTCCTGAAGGGCCAGTTCCCGGATTATACCGACAATCTCTCCACTGCCAAGAGTCCCCAGCAGATGTTCGGCGCTCTGGCCAAGAGCTACTTTGCCGAGAAGATCGGTGTGGACCCCAAGCGCATCTTTGTGGTGTCCATCATGCCCTGCACCGCAAAAAAAAGCGAGGCGGCCCTGCCCACCATGCGGACCATCAGCGACGATCCCGACGTGGATGTTGTGCTGACTACCCGTGAGATCGTGCGGATGTTCCGGGGCGAGCAGATCAACCCCGCCACCATGGAGGAGACTCCCTTCGACAGTCCGCTGGGTACCGGTACCGGTGCGGCGGTAATCTTCGGTGCCTCCGGCGGTGTGATGGACGCCGCCCTCCGCAGCGCCTATTATCTGGTCACCGGCTCCAATCCCGACCCTGATGCCTTCAGCGCTATCCGTGGCGTGAAGGGTTGGAAGGAGGCCACCTTCACCATTCCGAAGGTGGGCGACCTCTCCGTGGCGGTGGTCAGCGGCCTCTCCAACGCCCGCCAGCTGATGACCGATCTGGAGGAGGGAAGGGTCCACTACGATTTCGTGGAGGTCATGGCCTGTCCCGGCGGCTGTGCCGGCGGCGGCGGGCAGCCCATCCACGACGGCACGGAGATGGCCGAGGCCCGTGGAAACGTTCTGTGGAGCATCGACAAGAAGTCCCCGGTGCGGTTCTCCCACGAGAATCCGGAGATCCAGACCCTGTACCGGGAGTACCTGCGTGCGCCTCTCAGCGGCCGTTCGCACCACCTGCTCCATACGGATCACGAGGGCTGGAAAATGCCCAACCAGAAGTAAGACATAAAAAGAGGACTCTGAGCCATCGGCTCAGAGTCCTCTTTTTATGCAGCGTCAAGCAGCACCGTCATCCACGGGGCTGGAAGGGCTGACCCGTCACCACGTCCAGCCATGTGAACTGTCCGTCCTCCAGCACCATGCAGCTGTGGGGGCTGTTCTCCTTGGGCAGGGCTACGGAGCCGGGATTCAGATAGGTGTAACGGCCGCAGTCCCGGCGCACCGGCACATGGAAGTGTCCGCACAGCAGGATATCTCCCTGCCGCAGGGGCGGTGGCGTGTCCGGCCCGTGGATGTGGCCATGGGTGGCGTGGATGGTGAGGCCGTCCAGCACCAGCAGGGCGGAGTCGGAGAGAATGGGGAAGTGGAGAACCATCTGGTCCACCTCGGCGTCGCAGTTGCCTCGGACGCACAGCAGCTCATCCGCCATGTCGTTGAGCAGCTTGGCCACGGCGGGCGGCTCATAGCCCTCCGGCAGCGGGTTTCGTGGGCCGTGGTACAGCAGGTCTCCCAGCAGCACCAGCCGCTGGCAGCCGGTATCCCGATAGAGCTCCAGCAGCCGCCGGGTGTAGGCGGCGGAGCCGTGGAGGTCGGAGGCGATCATCAGTTTCATGAGAAAAACTCCTTTCGGTGGAGAATATGTCTCATTCTACCAGCCTTGGAGGAGAAGGGCAAGCTTTTTCTGCCCCTTACGCCCGTTCCCGCCGCACAAGACCCAGCAGCAGGCTCACTGCCAGCATCACCGCCGCCACACTGACCCAGCAGAAGCCCATATCGTACAGGGGCAGCTTCCGGCAAAGCTCCGTCACAGCGCCCAGCGACAGCTGTGCGGCATCCAACGCATAGATGACGCTGACGGTTCCGGTGCCCGCCACCACCAGAGAGTAGACCCAGCGGTTCTTCGCCCACAGGCTGTGGGTCAGCCCCAGCAGGATCAGCACAATGGCCACGGGGTAGATGGCGTTGAGAATGGGGATGGAGATGCTGAGGATGGCGTTCAGCCCCAGATTGCACACCAAAAAGGAGAAGCCCGTCATCACCAGCACCCACTGGCGGTAGGAGAGTTTTCCGAAAAGGGTGGAGAAATACTGGGAGATGGAGTTGATAAGCCCCACGCAGGTGGTGAGACAGGCCAGCGTGAAGATAGCCGCCAGCAGCACGGCTCCCGGCGCACCGAACAGCTGGTAGACGATGCACCGCAGGGTCCATGCGCCGTTTTCCTGAATGGCATAGACTCCGGAGCTGCACATCCCCATGTAGGACAGCATGGCATACACCAGTGCCAGAATGGTTCCGGCGAAGATACCTGCCAGAACGGTGTGCCGCATCCGATCCCGCTTTTCCGTCATGCCGAAGGAACCCAGCGTGGTGGCAATGACCAATCCGAAGTTCAGGGCGGCGATGGTGTCCATGGTCTGGTAGCCCTCGGAAAAGCCCTTCAGGAAGGGGGCAACATCATAGGCCGTCTGGGACGGGGCCACGTTCACCTCTCCCCGGAACAGAAAGCAAACGAACAGGAACACCAGCAGCACCAGCAGGCTGGGGGTCAGGAAGTGGCCGATGCGGTTCACCAGCTTTCCCGGCGTCATGCACAGCCATAGGGCCACCAGAAAGAACGCCAGCGAGTACACCAGCATCCACACGGTGGTATTGGCGCCCTCCGGCAGATAGGGGGCCACCGCCATCTCGAAGGGAACAGAGGCGGCACGGGGGATGCCAAGACCGGGACCGATGGAGAGATAGATCAGCAGGGTAAAGACGATGGCGAAGCGCTTGCCCACCTGCTGCCCCAGCCGGTCCAGCCCGTCAAAGCGGGCTACCACTACCACACCCAGCACCGGCAGCACCACCGCCGTGGCCAGAAAGCCCAGCATGGCCGGCAGGGTGTGGTTCCCGGCGTTCTGCCCCAGAAAGGGCGGGAAGATCAGGTTCCCCGCCCCGAAGAACAGGGAAAACAGCATAAAGCTCACCAGCAGCATTTTGTTTCTACTCAGTTTCATGTCGATACTCCTTATTTTCCAAAAATTTCCGCAAAAAAAGACCCGTCCCAAATTCCTTTGAGACGAGTCTTGCTATACAATACCCGCGGTACCACTCAAATTGCACGACGAAAAACGTCCTGCCACTTCAGGCTCTATCAAGCCCTATGCACTTACGTAGCCTGCACGGAGCCTCCTACTGACAGATGTGTTGGGGGACTCGGCTCGGAAGGGATAGGAGTTCTGGCACTGTCCGCCGGGCTTCCACCGTCCCCGGCTCTCTATGCGACGTGCTGCCAGCTCCGTCTTCGTCATCGCTTTTGATGTTCACTTGTCACGGACATCATACCATCCCGTAAAGAACTTGTCAAGAGGGAAAATCTCACGCCGACGCATCGTCCTTCACCGGCTCCTCGCCGTGAAGCTCCCGCCGGATGGCCCGGAAGCGCTGGGGAACCTCCTCCTCCGCCATGCGGATGGGGACGTCCGTGGTACCGGCGGCCTGCGCCGTCTCGTAAAACCAGCACTTGTATTCCACCGTCTCCAGCGTGTGCTGCATCTCCCGGATCTGATCCAGCAGAACCTGCCGCTGGTGGTGGAACATCTGCAGCCGGGTGTCGATGGTATCGTCTCCCTGCATGGCCAGCTGAATGTATTGCCGGATGTCACGGATGGACATTCCGGCCTTTTTCATGCACCCGATGACCTGCAGCCACTCGAAGTCCGATTCCCGGAACATCCGAATGCCACCGCAGGAGCGCTCCACAAAGGGCAGCAGCCCCTCCTTGTCATAGTAGCGCAGCGTGGATGCCGGGATATCCAGCAGCTTCGCCATTTCACCCACGGTATAGACCATTTTCCAATTCCTCCGAAAAAATTTTGCAAAACCCCTTGACTTAAAGTGTACTTTCAGTTTTAGAGTATAGATAAGCTTTAAGAGCATCATACAGCGCAGAAGCACTGCTGTCAAGACTCGGTTTTTCGGAGCCGGTCAGCGACGAAGCATACAGCAAACTGTAAGGAGGAGAGCCATATGGCAGTCAAACAGACGGCGGGGCGGGACGCCCTGGGGGAGTTCGCCCTGAAATTCGCAGAGCTCAATGACGATGTCCTGTTCGGTCAGGTATGGAGTCGAGAGGACAAGCTATCCCTGCGGGACCGCTCGCTGGTGACGGTGGTGGCCCTGATGGCGCAGGGCTTGACGGATGAATCCTTCCGCTACCACCTGCTCAGCGCTAAGAAAAATGGTATCACCCGTGAGGAGATCGCAGAGATCGTCACCCATGCGGCCTTTTATTGCGGCTGGCCCAAGGCGTGGGCGGTGTTCCGCATGGCCAAGGGGATCTGGACGGAGGAGGATGCCAAATGATTTTGCAGGAGACCTATACGCTGGCAAACGGTATAGCCATCCCCAAGCTGGGGCTTGGCACATGGTTCATTGACAACAACAAGGCGGCGCAGGCCGTCCGCACGGCGGCGGAGCTGGGTTACCGACTCATCGATACGGCTCAGGCCTACGGCAACGAGCGGGGCGTGGGCGAGGGCATCCGCACCTGCGGCCTGAAGCGGGAGGAGCTGTTCGTGGCCAGTAAGGTGGCGGCGGAGCACAAGACCTATGAGGACGCCGCCCGCTCCATTGACGAGACGCTGGAGAAAATGGGCCTGACGTATCTGGACCAGATGCTCATCCACTCTCCCCAGCCGTGGAGGGAGTTCCGGGCCGAAAAGCGGTATTTTCAGGAGAACAGGGCCGTCTGGCGTGCGCTGGAGGATGCTCAGGCAGCGGGAAAGGTGCGGGTCATCGGCGTCTCCAATTTTCTGCGGGACGATCTGGAGAACCTGCTGACCGGCTGCCGGGTGTGTCCGGCAGTGAACCAGCTGCTGCTGCACATCGCCGGTACGGACCTGCCCTTGCTGGACTACTGCACCCAGCAGGACATCCGGGTGGAGGCCTATTCCCCCATCGCCCACGGCGAGGCCCTGAAAAATCCGGCCATCCCTGCCATGGCGGAGAAATACGGCGTTTCCGTGCCGCAGCTGTGCATCCGCTATGTCCTGCAGCTGGGAGCGGTGGCCCTGCCCAAGACGGCGGACCCCGGCCATATGCGCTCCAACGCCGCCGTGGACTTTGCCATCTCCCCGAAGGACATGGAGACGCTGCGGAGCATGGAGCACCTGACGGATTACGGCGATTACAATGGATTTCCGGTGTTCAGCGGCAAGCCGTTGGCGTGAAAGGAGAAGAATGATGCGTAAACTGAAAAAATGGAGCTGCCTGCTGCTGGCTCTGCTGATGCTGCCGGCGCTGGCCGCCTGCGGAAAGAAGCAGCAGCCCGACAGCGATGCCTCGCAGAACGAGGTGCAGGACACCGATACCCCACAGGATAGCACCCCCACCGAGGAGCAGACCAAGGTGCTGGTGGTGTATTTCTCCGCCACCGGCAGCACCAAGGCTGTGGCGGGATACATCGCCGAGACACTGGGAGCCGATACCTTTGAGCTGACACCGCAGGAGCCCTATCTGGCGGCGGATCTGGACTACAACAACAGCGAGAGCCGTGTCTGCCGGGAGCATGCTGACCCCGCCCTGCAGGATGTGGCCCTCACCTCTACAGCTGTGGAGAGCTGGGAACGATACGACACGGTGTTTGTGGGCTATCCCATCTGGTGGGGCGGCAGCGCATGGCCTGTCAACGGATTTGTGAAGGCAAATGACTTCACAGGAAAGACGGTGATCCCCTTCTGTACCTCCGCCTCCTCCGCCCTCGGCCAGAGCGGGGAGACGCTGGCTCAGCTGGCCGGCACCGGCGACTGGCAGGAGGGCCAGCGTTTCGGCAGCAGCGCCGCCCGGAGCGACGTGGCGGACTGGCTGACGGGGCTGGGCTTCACTGTCCGATAAGCACCCATTTCCGGGAAAAGTGCCTTGCATCCGCCGCCCTCGGCTGATACAATGGGGGGAGAGCGGGATGTCCCGCCGCCCGGAGCGATCCCGGAGAAATGTTGAAAGGAGCATACACATGAGCAAAATTCTGGTTGCCTATTTTTCTGCCAGCGGCGAAACGGCCCGTCTGGCCAAGACGCTGGCGGGTGTCATCGGCGGCGATCTCTTCGAAATTCGTCCCCAGACGGCCTACACTGCAGCCGATCTGGACTGGAACAACGCCAAAAGCCGCAGCAGCGTGGAGATGAACGACCCCAAGAGCCGCCCGGCCATGGCGGAGACCCCTCGGTTGGCGGGTTATGACACGGTGTTCGTGGGCTTTCCCATCTGGTGGTATCAGGCGCCCCGCATCATCCAGACCTTTCTGGAGAGTGCCGATTTCTCCGGCAAGACCGTGATTCCCTTCGCTACCTCCGGCGGCAGCGGCATGGGCAAGACCGTGGAGCTCCTGCGATCCTCCTGCGCCCCCGATACCCGCTGGAACGAGGGCAAGCGCCTGTCCAGCCATGCCTCCGCACAGGAGGTCTCTGCGTGGACGAAGAGCCTGTCCCTGTAAAGTAGTTTCCCTTGAAAGCCTATCCGCCTGAGCGGATGGGCTTTTTTCTTACCCGTCGTTGACGGAACCGGCAAAACACGGTACAATAGCTTTATCTAATCATGTGAAAGGAGCCCGCCGCCATGGAACACACCAACCGCACCATCCGCCCCTTGACCCAGCAGGATCTGGAGGCCTATCTGGACATCTACCTCAACGCCTACCCGGCCTATAAAACGCTGGACGAAGCGTGCCGGGAGCACTACCGGGAGAAGCACCGTCTGGAGCTGCGGGAGGACCGTCAGGTGCAGACGGTGGGCCTGTTTGAAGGGGACGTACTCATTGCCACCATGAAGCTGATCCTCTTTTCCATGAACTGCTTCGGCCGGATGCAGACGGCCTGCGGCCTGATGGCGCTGGAGGTACACCCCCTCCATAAAAAGCAGGGGGCGGCGCTGGAGATGATCCGCTACTTCGAGGACTACGCCCACCGCCACGGCGCTCTGCTGACGCTGCTGCTGCCCTTCCAGATCTCCTTTTACCGCCGCATGGGCTATGGCTTTGCGGGGAAGCTCTACGAGTACCATCTGCCCACCGCCGTGCTGCCCAAGCCCGAGGGGGAGGCCCGCCGCCATCTGCGCCTGCTGCAGCCGGAGGACTTTGACCGGGTGCTGGCCTGTCACAGCCGCTTCGCCACCCAGAACCACGGCATGGTGGAGAAGTTCGAGGAGGAGGTTCGGGCCGCCCGCACGGATGTTCAGGTGCGCCGCATCGGCTATTGCGCCGACGACGGGACGCTGCGGGGCTATGTGGCCTATCGCTTTGAGAGCGCCAGCGACACCAACTACACCCGCAACCGCCTGTCGGTGGAGGAGCTGGTGTACGACGACGGCGTTGTCCTCCGGGCGCTGCTGGGAGCGCTGAAGCTGCAGGAGGATCTGGCCCAGACGGTGCTCCTCCGCACCGGAGAAGAGGACTTCCACCACCTGCTGGAGGATCCGCAGGACGTCTCCGGCAACTACATCGACTACGGCTTCCTGCAAACCAACGTCTCCGCCATAGGCACCATGTTCAAGATTCTGGACCCGGCGGCCTTCGTGACCGCCACCGCCTACCGCACCCTCCCGCAGGGGACGCTGACAGCGGCCTTCTGCTACCGTGATGAGCTGGCCCACCGGGACTGCCGCACGGTGCTGCGCTTCGACGGCGGCCGCTGGTCCGCCCTCCCGGAGGAAGCACCCGCCGAGGTAACGGTGACGTGCCGGCAGGGGGATCTGGCATCCCTGCTGATGGCCTCCTGCGGATTGGAGGGCATGGTGCGGCTGGGAGCCGTCGCCGTCACCGGCCCTTGGCAGCAGCTGGCGCAGCTTCTTCACTACGGCCAGAAGCCGTGGCTGAACTCCGACTATTGATTCCTCCGTTTAGTTTACTCAGCCGTCTGGCTCACCCCGCCGGTTGACGAAAAAGAGAGTGTGTTCCATCCGGAACACACTCTCTCTTCGTATCGGGTATCATTACACGGAGAACAGGATGTCTGCATAGGTGGGATAGGGCCAGTAGTCGGCCCCCACCAGCGGCTCCATGCGGTCGATGATGCTCCGCATCTCCTCCAGCCGGGAGGCCACCTGATCCCGGTAGTACCGGGCGGCGTCGATGCCGGCATCGGCGGCGGGAGCGGCCTCCAGCGCCCGGCTCATAGCCTGGCAGGCGTCCAGCAGGTCGCCGCTGAGGGCGTCCAGCTGCGCCACCAGATAGCTCTCCACCCGGCAGGGGGTGGCCATCTCCGCCTGCCGCTTCCTCAGAACGCCCTTGGCCAGATCGCCGGTGTAGCGGGTGACGGCGGGCAGGATGCCCCGCAGGGTCATATCCCGCAGGGTAGCGGCCTCAATGGCCGTGACCTTGCAGTAATTCTCCAGATGGATCTCATACCGGGCGTGCATCTCCTCCGGCGTCAGGATGCCGAAGCGGGAAAACAGCGCCACATTCTTCTCGTCGATGTAGGCGGGCATACAGTCCACGGTGTCCCGCAGATTGCTCAGCCCCCGGCGCTTGGCCTCCTGTACCCAGTCGTCGTCGTAGCCGTTACCGTCGAAGATAATGCGCTGGTGATCCCGGAAGGTATCCCGCAGCAGCTCCTGCAGGGCCTGATGGAAGTTCTCCGCCTTCTCCAGCCGGTCGGCAAACTGCTTCAGCTCGTCGGCCATGATGGTGTTGAGCACCACATTGGGGCTGGCGATGGACTGGGAGGAGCCCAACATCCGGAACTCGAACTTGTTGCCGGTAAAGGCCAGCGGGGAGGTGCGGTTGCGGTCGGTGGTATCCTGCGGCAGCTCCGGCAGGGTGTCCACGCCGATCTCCAGCTTCTTCTTGGTGATGTCCACATAGGCCGTGCCGTCGATGATGGAGCGGAGGATGGCCGTCAGCTCGTCGCCAAGGAAGATAGACACAATGGCGGGAGGCGCCTCGTTGCCGCCCAGCCGGTGGTCGTTGCCGGGATAGGACACGCAGCAGCGCAGCATCTCCTGATACTCGTCCACGCCCTTGATGAAGGCCGCCAGAAACAGCAGGAACTGTGCGTTCTGACTGGGGGTGCGTCCGGGCTTGAGGAGGTTCTCACCGGTATCCGTGGCCAGCGACCAGTTGTCGTGCTTGCCGCTGCCGTTGACCCCGGCAAAGGGCTTTTCGTGGAGCAGGCACACCAGATCGTGGCGGTCGGCCACTTTCTTCAGAAACTCCATGGTCAGCTGATTGTGGTCGCAGGCGCTGTTGGCGTCGGAGTACACCGGGGCGATCTCATGCTGGGCGGGAGCTACCTCATTGTGCTCCGTCTTGGCCAGCACGCCCACCTGCCACAGCTCCTGATCCAGTTCGTGCATGAAGGCCGCCACACGGGGCTTGATGGCACCGTAGTAGTGGTCGTCCAGCTCCTGCCCCTTGGGAGGCTTGGCACCGAACAGCGTGCGGCCGCAGAGCATCAGATCCTCCCGGCGGCGATACATGGCCTTGTCGATGAGGAAATACTCCTGCTCCGGCCCCACCTGAGCGGTGACGTGCTGCGCCGTGGTGTTGCCGAACAGCCGCAGGATGCGGACGGCCTGTGTATCCAGCTGCTTCATGGAGCGCAGCAGGGGCGTCTTTTTGTCCAGCGTCTCGCCGCCGTAGGAGCAGAAGATGGTGGGGATATACAGGGTCTGATCCTTGATGAAGGCATAGGACGTGGGGTCCCACGCCGTATAGCCACGGGCCTCGAAGGTGGCCCGCAGACCGCCGGAGGGGAAGCTGGAGGCGTCCGCCTCGCCCTGCGACAGCTCCTTGCCGGACAGCTCCATCAGAATGGTGCCGGGAACGTTGGGGGCGATGAAGCTGTCGTGCTTCTCGGCGGTAAAGCCCGTCATGGGCTGGAACCAGTGGGTGTAGTGGGTAGCGCCCTTTTCGATGGCCCAGTCCTTCATGGCGGCGGCGATCTCGTCGGCGATGGAGCGGTCCAGAGAAGTCCCTTGGATCAGGCACTGCTGCCATGCGTCATAGACCCGTGCCGGCAGACGCTGTCGCATCTGAGCCTGGCTGAATACCATGCTGCCAAAAAGCTCCGGGATGCTTCGTACATTCTTCTCGTTCATGTGATGCTCCTTTCGCCGCACGCTGCGGCACTAAAGTTTTTACAGAAACAGCTTCAGAAGCTGCGGTGTAACATAGGCTTCCATCACCGCCGCTGCCATCAGCAGGGGGATGATGTGCATGACGAACAGGCGCAGCAGATCCTTCATCAGGGGACCCATAACGCCCTTTTCGTTGTGCCGGACGTAGTCTGTGACCTTGCGGCAGAGATAGATGCCGCTGCTGAGGGCCAGGATCAGGGCCGGCAACTCGAAAATGCCGTGGGGGACGATGCCCGCAAAATATGCCAGCAGGGAGATGCCGTTGTTGACGTACACCCCGGCAAACAGCCCCAGCAGCAGGGAGTTGATGCCGATGGACAGGGCCGGCAGATAGATAAAGGGAATAAAGCCGTAGGCGATGCTGAACACCGTGGCCCGGACGTTGTTGCCGAACAGGGCCAGCACATCCACCCGGCCGGTGGTGTCCATGATGCCCAGCTCCGCCATCTGCTGGGCAAACTGAAGAAACAGCCGGTCGGCCAGGTCCGGCAGCAGCAGACTGCCGAAAAAGCCCAGCAGGATCAGTGCGCCGAAGGCGATGGCGGTGATGCGGAGGGAGTAGCGGTACTCCGTGCGGTAAAATCCGTGCAGCCGGGTGCGCTGCTGCTCCAGCCAGTCCATCATGCCCCCAGCATGGCGAGACCGGCGTTCAGGCGGCGCAGCGTCTCATCCTTTCCCAGAATGCGGCAGATCTCCACGGCTCCGCCGGGGGGTCACCAGCTTACCGGCGGCGGCGATGCGGACAGGCCACATGAGGGTGGCGTTCTTCACCTCCAGCCGCTGCGCCAGATCAACCAGTGCGTCGTGAATGGCCTCGTCCGTCCACTCCGTCAGGCCCTCCAGCACGGGGATGACCGCCTCCAGCATGGCACGGGAGACGTCGGGGTTGGTCTTGGATTTCTTATTGGTATAGTAGTCCACGGGATACTCCGGCAGGGCATCGAAGAAGTCCACCTTCTCCGGGATGTCCGTGAGCTTCTCGCACCGGGCCTGCAAAAGAGCGGCGATGGCGGCGGTGTCGAATCGGGGATCTGTCACCGTCTGGCGGATGTAGGGCTCGGCGGCCTTGGCGAAGGCCTCCGGGGCCATGCTCCGCAGATAGACAGCGTTGAAGTGATCCAGCTTCTGCCGGTCGAAAATGGCGGGGGATTTGGAGATGCCCGTCATGTCGAAGGCCTTTACCAGCTCCGGCAGGGTGAACAGCTCCTGCTCCGCCAACTCCCCCTTGGGGCTCCAGCCCAGCAGGGCCACATAGTTGAGGATGGCCTCGGTGAGATAGCCCTCCGCCTTCAGATCCTCATAGGAGGGATCGCCGTGGCGCTTGGACATCTTGTGCTGGGCGTCCCGCATGACGGGGGAGCAGTGGACGTAGGTGGGCACCTCCCAGCCGAAGGCCTGGTACAGCAGGTCGTACTTGGGGGCGGAGGACAGGTACTCGCTGCCCCGCACCACATGGGTGATGCCCATCAGGTGGTCGTCGATGACGTTGGCGAAGTTATAGGTGGGCAGACCGTCCCGCTTCAGCAGCACCTGATCGTCCAGCGTGCTGTTGTCCACGGTGATGTCCCCGAAAATGGCGTCGTGGAAGGTGGTGGTTCCGGCGGGGATACGCTGGCGGATGACGTAGGGCAGACCTGCCTCCAGCTTTTCCTGCACCTGCTGGGCCGTCAACTCCCGGCAGGGATCGGCGGCCCGGTCAAATTCCCCGGAATCCTCCTCAGACTCCGTCTTTTCGCAGAAGCAGTAGTAGGCGCCGCCCTTTTCCACCAGCAGCCGGGCGTACTTTCCGTAGGTGTCCCGGCGCTGGGACTGGATATAGGGGGCCACGGGGCCGCCTACGTCCGGGCCCTCGTCATGGGTCAGGCCGCACTCGGCCATGGTGCGGTAGATGACATCCACAGCGCCCTCCACCTGACGGCTCTGGTCGGTGTCCTCGATCCGCAGGATAAACGTGCCGTCGTGGCTGCGGGCGATGAGCCAGGTGTACAGCGCCGTCCGCAGATTGCCCACGTGCATATAGCCGGTGGGGGAGGGGGCGAACCGGGTGCGGACCTTTCCGTGGGGGATCTTGGCCTCCATTTCCTCGAAATAGCTGTGATCCAGTGTCATGGGCTTGTCCTCCTAATATCGATTCATCACGTTGCAAAAAATTTCACCCATATATTATATTTCACCTCCGGGAAAAGTCAAGAATGTTTGTTGCATTTCTATGGGAATCATGGTACCATCCATAGGATAGACCATATCACTTGAATATGTCTGATATTTTCCCCGCATATCCGGTTGGCTGCTGGTCAGGAGAGCGGGGTAAAACAGGGTGGCCCGGCCGCCTGATAAGGAGGAAAAAGCAATGCTGCGAAAGGATCGGGAGCGGGATGCCGCCTTTGCCTGGGAGGTATTCCAGAAGGCTCCCTATGCCACCCTGTCTCTGACGGATGAGGCGGGGAAGCCCTACGCCATCCCCATCTCCCCGGTGGTGGATGAGGCGTACCATGTGGTGTATTTCCACTGCGCCGGTCACGGCGAGAAGTGGGAGCTGCTGGCGAAAAACCCGCCGGTATGCCTGTCGGCAGTCTCCTATGCGGCGGCCATCCCCAACGAGTTCTCCATGGCCTATGCCTCGGCGGCGCTTCATGGCCGTGCGGAGGTGGTCACTGATGAAGCGGAGCAGGTGAAGGCCATGCTGCTGCTGTGTACCGCCTATGACCCCAAGGGCATGGGCCGGTTCAGCGAGTATATGGAAAAATATATGTCGGCTACCCGTGTGGTGAGGATCGTGCCGGAGACGGTGACGGGAAAGAGTTACGCTGCCCCGGAGAAGGAGCCCCACGGCTGTGGCGGCCACCGCTAAAAGAGGGCGGTTGGAAAGCAGACGATCGGGGAACAGCTGTCGGAGAAAGAAATGCGGAAAAGTCAGACAGCTGAGAAAGGGCAGCTGCTGCCCTTCTCGGTAGCCTTGTCGGAAGAAAGAATCGGAGGAGGATCGTTTGGAAGAAGAAAATGCAGTTTTCTGATCGAGACAAATGATCTGGACAAAATTCCAACTGATATAGGACAGATATAGGACGAAATTTCTGTCAGAGATCAGGACAAAAGGAGACGGAAAAGTGGACATTTTATATGCGCTGGAAAAAATTCGAACGCCCTTTTGGAACGGCGTCATGAGTGCCGTGACCCAACTGGGCGGCGAGGTGATCTTCATTGTGGCGGCGGTGGTGGTGTTCTGGTGCGTCAGCAAATGGGAGGGGTACTATCTGATGACCATCGCTTTCTGCGGCACGGTGCTGAACCAGTTTCTGAAGCTGATCTGCCGGGTGCCGAGGCCGTGGGTGCGGGACCCCAACTTTACCATTGTGGAGAGCGCACGGGCGGAGGCCACGGGGTACTCCTTCCCCAGCGGCCATACCCAGAACGCCATAGGGCTCTTCGGCGGCATGGCCCGGTGGGGCGGACGCCGGTGGGTGCGGCTGGGGCTGACGGCACTGGCGCTGGTCATCGCCTTTTCCCGGATGTATCTGGGGGTACATACCCCGGCGGACGTGGGGGTGTCGTTGGTACTGGCGGCGGCACTGGTGCTGGGGCTGTATCCCCTGATGCGGCGAGCGCAGGAAAAGCCCCAATACATGGGCTATGTGCTGGCGGCCATGCTGGTGGTCAGCGGGGCCTTTGTGGTGTTCGTGGAGACCTGCGGCTTTCCGGCGGATATGGATGCGGAGAATCTGGCCAGCGGCATCGGCAATGCATGGAAGATGCTGGGCGCTGTGGCGGGTATGACGCTGGCTTGGCTGCTGGATCGGCGGTATATTCACTTCGAGACGCAGGCCGTCTGGTGGGTGCAGGTGATCAAGGTAGTGGTGGGCATGGCGCTGCTGCTGGCCATCAAGAGCGGCTTGAAGGCTCCTCTGCTAGCGCTGCTGGGTCACGAGGGCCTGGCCGGCGGCGTGCGGTACTTCCTGCTGGTGCTGGTGGCGGGAGCCGTCTGGCCGCTGGCGTTCCGCCCTATGAGTAAATGGGGAAAAGGGAAAAAGTGAGAAAATAAAACATCTGTAAGGCAGAGTTACCTTACAGATGTTTTTCTTGTGAAGAAATATATTTCTCGATTACTCCGGAGGTTCGATTGCCCTGAAATGGGCAATTTTGCTGGCGGAACCAATCAAGGGACAGGGATCAGAAACCACTGAATTTTATTTCCTTGCGATTTTCGACCCGTAAACGGGAAAGTTGTGTTCTGTTTACACGGATTCCCCCTATTAAGGCATCTGCTTGCATAAACTTCTCTATCAAGACTTCTGCTTGCGGCTCACTTGGCTGCTCGTCGATGGAAGGGAAAGCTTTCAGGGAGCACCTTCGCCGGCAGGGCTGGTGGTTTCCGCATCCAAAGAAAAAACATCCCCGGTACAGCTGTACCGGGGATGTTTTTTTATGGGTGAATAGGGGGAAGGGACGGCTTAGAAGCAGCCCTGAGCCATCATGGCTTCTGCCACCTTCTTGAAGCCGGCGATGTTGGCACCGGCCACCAGATCATAGCCCAGACCGTACTCCTCGGCGGCCTCGGCGGACATCTGATGGATGGTCTTCATCATCTTGTGCAGCTGGGCATCCACCTCTTCGGCAGTCCAGACCAGACGCTCGGAGTTCTGAGCCATCTCCAGAGCGGAGACACCCACGCCGCCGGCATTGACGGCCTTGGAGGGGGCCACGATCATATGCTTCTGGGCCCGCAGGAAGTTCAGAGCGTCGTTGGTGGTGGGCATATTGGCCACCTCGATGTAGTACTTCACGCCGGAGGCGGCGATCTTCTCGGCGGAATCCATGCGGACGTCGTTCTGCATGGCGGAGGGCATATTCACATCCACGTCCGTGGCGCCCCAGTGCTTGGCACCGGCCACGAACTCGCAGCCGAAGTGGTCGGCGTAGGGCTTGCAGTGCATGGGATCCTTGGCACGCATCTCCAGAATGAAGTTCAGCTTCTCCTCGGTGTTGATGCCGTCGGGATCGTGGACATAGCCGTCGGGGCCGGACATATAGGTGACCTTGGCACCCAACTCAGCGGCCTTCTTCATGATGCCCCATGCCACGTTGCCGTAGCCGGACAGGGCGATGCGCTTGCCCTCGATGGTGTCGCCCTCGTGCTTGAGGACCTCCTGCAGATAGTAGACAGCGCCGTAACCGGTGGCCTCCGGGCGGATCAGGGAGCCGCCGTAGCTGAGGCCCTTGCCGGTGAGAACGCCGTTCTCCCAAGCACCCTTCAGGCGGCGATACTGGCCGAACAGGTAGCCGATCTCACGGCCGCCCACGCCCATGTCACCGGCGGGGACATCCACGTCCGGCCCGATATAGCGGTACAGAGCCGTCATGAAGCTCTGGCAGAAGCGCATGACCTCGGCGTCGGACTTGCCGGCGGGATCAAAATCGGAGCCGCCCTTGGCGCCGCCGATGGGCAGGCCCGTCAGGCTGTTTTTGAAGGTCTGCTCGAAGCCCAGGAACTTGATGATGCCCTCGTAGACGTTCTTCTGGAACCGCAGGCCGCCCTTGTAGGGGCCGATGGCCCCGTTGAACTGGCAGCGCCAGCCACGGTTGGTATGCCACTGGCCATTGTCGTCACACCACACCACCCGGAAGGTGAACATACGCTCGGGCTCCACCATACGGCCCAGCAGATCTACCTTCTCATACTCAGGGTGCTTTTCGATGACCGGCTCGATGGAGGAGAAAACCTCCTCTACGGTCTGCACGAACTCCGGCTCGTTGCCGTGCTTTGTCCGAACGTTTTCCAAAACGCTGGCCAGATATGCGTTCATAATTTGTTCCTCCTAAATCCTTGTTCCGTTACTTTCACAGGAAGAATGAACCCTGTTAAGGTCATGATAACACCAATTTCCGGTTCCCGCAAGGGGGTCCGGGGGAAAAGGATGGGAGGGGGTTACTGAAAAATACCGGCGTTTTTTGTGCAAAACATAAAAATGGCCTAAAAAATTATGAGAGTACAAGAAAAAATGTTAGAGAGACGAAAAATTGAGCGGGCAAAAGGGGAGAACTTTCATAAGCAGAAGTGCAGACGGATATTGACATTTGCCAAATTGCTTATATAATATACTATGGCTTGGCGAGTGCATCCAAGCGGTACTAAAAAAAACAAAGGCGTGCCGTCCGCCCAAAGGCGGCAGCCGAGGCGTGGCTGCGCCCGGCGGATTGGAGTTTCAAAGATGACCTATTCCATGACCGTGGCGGGCCTGCAGCGGGAACTTCCCATCTGCAAGATTACGGATGATCTGTATATCGGTGCATTCATCTGTTTCGGTGATGCGGAGCTGACGGTGGCCTGCGCCCGTGACCTGCTGAAGCTGGTGGAGAATGAGGAGTACGACTACCTCTTCACCGCCGAGGCCAAGAGCATCCCCCTGATTCACGAAATGGCCCGGCAGTCCGGCGCCAAGAAGTACTTCATCGCCCGGAAGGGCCCCAAGGCCTATATGCCCGATCCCATCCATGTGGAGGATCGCTCCATCACCACCGCCGGAGTGCAGAAGCTGTATCTGGGCCGGGACGACGCCGACATGATCCGTGGCAAGCGCATCGTGCTGATGGACGATGTGATCTCCACCGGCGGCAGCCTCCACGCCATGGAGGAGCTGGTGAAGCTGGCCGGCGGCACCGTGGTGGACCGCATCGCCGTGCTGGCCGAGGGCGACGCCCAGCAGCGCAAGGACATCCAGTATCTGGCTCCGCTGCCGGTGTTCAACGCCGACGGTACGGTGAAGTAAGAATAGCCTGTGAAAAGAGGGAGGACGCTGCGGCGTCCTCCCTCTTTTCAAGGGAAAATGTGATACCCCCCGGAGCCGAAGGCTCCGGGGGGTATCACGCTATGGGAGGATGAGGAGGTCAGATATAACGCTGACTGGAGACATCGAACACACCACGGGTGGTGATCCGCAGAGAAGGGATCACCGGAAGGGCCATGAAGCTCAGGGTCATGAAGGGGTCGATGCCACGGGAGACGCCCAAACCGAAGGCCTCGTCCTTGGCATCCTCCAGAGCGCTGTTCACCATCACCAGACTGTCGTCGGACATGATGCCGGCGATGGACAGCGTTACCTCGCCCAGCACCTGACCGTTCTCCATGACGGTGATGCCGCCACGGTTCTCCACGATGCGGTTGGCGGCGGCGGCCATATCCTCGTCGGTGGCACCCACCACGATGATGTTGTGGCTGTCGTGGCTGATGGAGGTGGCTACGGCGCCACGCTTCAGGCCGTAGCCCTTGATGTAGCCCAGACCGATGTGGTGGGTGTTCTTATGCCGCTCGATGACGGCGATCTTCAGAATATCCTGCTCCGGGTCGGCGTGGTCGGCGTAGCCGGCATCCTGAGTGACGATCTCGCCGGGGACCATGCCGATGACGGCATGGGGGCGGCCGTCGGAGAAGTCCTCCGCCGTCAGGTGGGCCACATGGAAGGTGTCGTGAGCCCGCTTCACCAGATAGGGGTCGATCTCCGGGGCGGGGAAGTCCCGCAGCTGACCGTCGTACATGAGGACGCCGCGTTTATAGACCATCTCGATCTCGAAGTGTTGGAAGTCGTCGATGATGACGAAGTCGCCCAAATAGCCGGGGGCAATGGCACCACGGTTGTTCAGCAGGAAGTACCGAGCGGCGTTGTGGCAGGCGGCCTTCACGGCAACGATGGGGTCGGCCCCCAGGGAGATAGCCTTTTTGACGATGTAGTCGATGTGGCCCTTTTCCAGCAGGTCGTTGGGGTGCTTGTCGTCGGTGCAGAACATACAGCGGTCCACGTACTGGCTGGTGAGCAGGGGCATGAGAGCCTCCAGATTCCGGGCGGCCGTACCCTCACGGATCATGATGTACTGGCCAAGACGCAGCTTATTCATGGCGTCCTCCATATCGGAGCACTCGTGGTCGGAGTAGACGCCGGCGGCGATGTAGGCGTTGAGGTCCTTGCCGGAAAGGCCCGGCGCATGGCCGTCGATCTTCTTGTGGTGGGCCTGAGAGGCCACGATCTTCTCCACCACCTGACCGTCGCCGTTGACCACGCCCACATAGTTCATCATCTCCGCCAGTCCCTGCACACGGGGATGGTCATAGAAGGAGTCGATGGCACGGTAATCCAGATTGGCGCCGGACTCGTCCAGCGGCGTGGCGGGGACGCAGGAGGGCAGCATGAAGCGCACGTCCACCGGCAGGTCCTCCGTGGCCTGCAGCATATACTCGATGCCGTCGGTACCCATGACGTTGGCAATCTCATGGGGGTCGGTGATGACGGTGGTGGTGCCGTGGGGCAGCACCGCCTTGGCAAACTCCGTGGGACTCACCAGAGAGCTCTCCAGATGGATGTGAGCGTCGATGAAGCCGGGCAGCACCAGCTTGCCGGACACGTCCACCTCCACCTTGCCGTGGTATTCGCCCATACCCACAATGAGGCCCTCTGCCACGGCGATGTCCCCGTGACACAGCTCATTGGAGAATACGTTGACGTAAGTGGCGTTTTTCAGCACCAGATCCGCCGGAGCCCGGCCCGCCGCCACGTCGATGACGTGGAGCTTCTTATTGAGCTTACGGTTGATCTTGCCGGCATAGCTTTCCTTGACAGACATAAACGGCTCCTTTCTCCCGCCGGGCGGGATGCGCTGGGTGGTATCTCTTTTATTGATTCCTCATATTATCACAGCTTATAAGAGTTGTCCACAAAAATTTTTGTAAATTTTGCATTTTTCTTGACAGAGCCCACAGGGGAGGATATAATATCGATATATGATATCGAATGACGATGCAGGAGGAGAGCTATGACAGGAAAAGCGGGCGCACCGCTGACGGAGGCCATGTTCTACGTGCTGATGGCGCTGCGGCGGGGAGAGCTGTGCGGCACGGAGATCGCCGCATGGGCGGAGCGGTGTACGGAGGGGCGGGTCCGGCTGGGGCCGGGGACGCTGTACACCATTCTGGGGCGGTTTCTGGAGGAGGGCTTCATTCAGGAGACGTCGGTGCAGGGACGGCAGCGGAACTATCGGTTGACGGAGAAGGGGCAGCAGGCGTACCGGAATGAACGGCTGCGTCTGCGGCTGTGTCTGGCGGATGCGGAAAGGGAGGATGCGGGGGAGAGGCTATGACGGGAAAATAGAACGAACCACACGGGACAGAGCGGCGCTCTGTCCCGTGTGGTTTTCAGCTTTGCAGCGTGTCGGCAAAGCCCTGAGCAAAGAGGCGGGCGGCGTAAAGGGCTTCGTCCAGCGAGTTGCCGGCGGCTCCTACCTCCAGCAGCATGGCGCCGGGGCTGACGAACTGGTTATAGCGGTAGTTCAGCATCGTAATGGGCCGCATGAGGGTAGGATAGTCGGCGCTGAGGTTCTGCTGAATGGCCATGGCCAGCTTCAGATTCTCCTGCCAGCCGTCGTAGGCGTTGCCCATAATAAAACTCATCTGGGCGGCGTGGGGTTCCTCGGCGCTGACCAGCTTGTACTGGTTGCCGTCGGCGTCGGAGACGGCGTCCCGATGGACATCCAGCACGAACACCAGAGAGGGGTATTTCTCCATGTAATCCTCCACGGAAGCCAGACTGTGGGGGTAGGCGTCGTTGTAGTCCGGCACGTCGTGAAGGGTGCGGTCGTGGAGGACGGAGATGCCCCGCTCCGACAGGGCGGCGGCGATCTCGTCGCCTACCCGCACCACGTTGCAGGCATCGTTGTCGGTGCGGAAGCTGCCGGTGGGGGTGTATTCCTGCCCGGTGGGCATGGTGTAGGCCTCGCTGCCGTGGCTGTGGACGATGAGCACCTGCGGGCCGTCATCGGTGAGCTGGGCAGCAAAGCTGCCGTCGGAGAGAGCATCGGCATCCAGCTCCGTACCGGAGGAGTTTTTCAGATATACGCCGTTGATCACGGTGTACCCCTTGGAGGAGGTGGGGGCGGTGGTCTGGGCAGGGACACCGTTGTCGGCAAAGGTCAGGCCGTCGGTGAGAGAGGAATCTGCGGAGGTGGAGGGCGTGTCCGGCGACTCCGGGGCCACAGGCTCCGGCGGGTCTCTGGTCACACCGGCGGACAGCAGAGCTGCCACAGTGCTGCGGCCTGCCAGCAGCAGGGGGGACTGGGCCAGCGTCATCACCGTGACGGCGGACAGGGAGTCCAGACCGAAGAAGTCCCCCAGCTCCCAGCGCAGCGCCTGCTGGGGCAGGCGGCTGCCCTGCCGCAGCTGCTGGAGGGCTGCGGCGGCAGAATCGCTCCCGGCGGTGACGGCGGCGGCCCACAGAGTCAGCGCCGCCAGCAGCAGGGACAGGAATCGGCGTATATGGATCTGTTTCATTGGTATCACCTCACAGACAAGCCTATGCGGTGAAAGAGGGAAAGATGCAGGGGAGGGGAGAATATTAGATGTCGTAAGAAACAGAGATTTCTTGCTATTTATAGTTGGATGTAGTATTATAATAAACAGTAGACAGAAGATATACCGGGCGAAAGGATAGATAGAATGAATCGTGCAAATCTGGAACAGATTTTTGGACGCTATGTGAAGCGGTTTCCGGAATTGAATACCGGGGGACATGACGAGGTATATAAATGGGAAATCGCAGCGCAGTTCCGCCCGATGATAGATAGGGCTTTGGCGGCTGATGATACCAGTTTTCCCAAGCGGCTTGTGGATGTGGTGCAGTTGACGGAACAGACCATCGACAATCGCTATGAACTTTCCTTCTATGCGCTGTCGGACTATGCCAAGCGTGAGCCGACAGCAGTGCGTCAAGCGCTTCGTGACTTGCTGGAGCCGGACGGCGGCGACTTGCAGGTAAGAAACCATCGATTTACAGGATTCTTGAATTTTTGCCAGACCATGCATGAAAAATATTATCGGGATCGGTGGCGCTATCAGGCAGGCATCCGGCTTCCCATGATGATAACGGGATTCTACGACCCGGAGCATTATTATCTGTATAAGGCGCTTCAGGCCAAGAGATTCGCTGATTGTGTGGAGTTCTATGACAACTGGGGCAGCGGCACCCAGATGGACTTGCAGGTCTATCACCGGATGTGCGATGAGCTTGTAAAGGCCATCAGGGATTGTCCTGCTTTGCTGGAAACAAACCGGGGCAGGGCAGATTATGCAAGAGGTCCTATCCATCCGGACGAAGCACTGCATCTTCTGGCGTTTGACATCATTTACTGCTGCTCGGTCTACGGCCTGTTTGATGGTATCCATTATACCATGAGGAATGGGCAGGAGAGAAAGGCCTATCTGGCAAAGATAGACGCCGCAAGAGCCGCAGCAGAGGAACGGGCAAAGGCGGAGGAGCAGGTGGCGAGGTTGGAGCACGCAGAGGAGTTCTTTGAAGAAAGACTCTCTGCGGGCAGTCCCATTGCGCACAGAAGCTTTGGTGTTGGGAGGGTCATAGGGCGGCCCGGCAAATATTTGATCGAAGTGGAATTTCCCGAAAAGAGCCGTTCCGTTACGCTGGTATGGCGTGATTGCATCAAATCGGGGATCATTTCCCTCAAAACGGGAGTCGATAAAGGGGAATATGATGAATTGTCGGCCCTGCTGTCCCGTGCCGACAGGATACGGCAGGAAGCTGCCGCTGCTGAGGAAAAGCTTGCAGCTTATGCAGAATACCTATAAGGTGAGGCTGGACGAGGTAAGATTCTTCCCAAATAGTATACCAAAAAGCGCCGCCGGAGATATCTTCCGGTGGCGCTTTCCATGATATGCAAATTTTTTCAAAAGTCTTATTGACAAAATGAAACTACTGAATATTACACAGTAGTGTAAGGCAAGATAATGTACAATAACTTGCGCAAATTGAAAATCGCATAAAAGAAAACATAGCTTGCAGGCTCTGGTAGAATGAAGTTACCACACAAACATTCGAAAGGAGACAGCAAACTATGTCCGAGAAAATTGTACAGCTGAATGAGGAAATTATCAAGGGGCAGCTCAAGGAATTAGTTCGAGGAAGTGTAGAAGAGACGCTGAACGAGCTGCTGGAGAAGAAGGCGGAGTCACTGACCCAAGCCGCCCGCTATGAGCGCAGCGAGGCCCGTCAGGGCTACCGCAGCGGCCACTATGACCGCAACCTTACTACCACTTCCGGTGATGTTACGCTCCACGTACCCCGGCTCAAGGGCGTATCCTTCGAGACTGCCATCATCGAGCGGTATCGCCGCCGGGAGAGCAGCGTGGAGGAGGCCCTCATCGAGATGTACCTGGCAGGCGTTTCCGTGCGCCGGGTGGAGGACATCACGGAGGCACTGTGGGGCAGCAAGGTCTCGCCCGCCACCATCAGCGAGCTGAACAAGAAAGCCTATGTCCACATCGAGGATTGGCGGAATCGTCCCTTGCAGGGCGGGCGGTATCCGTATGTCTACGTGGACGGCATCTACCTGCGCCGCAACTGGGGCGGAGAGTACGAAAATATTGCTGTTTTGGTGGCGATCGCTGTGAATGAGGACGGTTTTCGCGAGGTTTTGGGTGCCGCTGAGGGCATGAAGGAGGACAATGCCAGCTGGGTCAGCTTCTTCCAGTGGCTCCGTGGACGCGGCTTGGACGGTGTGAAGCTCATCGTCGGTGACAAGTGCATGGGGATGCTGGAGGCCGTGGGCGAGGTGTTCCCGGGCGCCAAATACCAGCGCTGCACGGTGCATTTCTACCGCAATGTTTTCTCTGTTGTGCCCAACTCCAAGGTCAAAATTGTGGCGAAAATGCTCAAGGCGATCCACGCGCAGGAGAGCAAGAAAGCGTCCCGCGAGAAGGCGAAGGCCGTGGTCGCCGAGCTGCGCGCCATGAAACTGAAGGAAGCTGCTAAGAAGGTCGAGGACGGCATTGAGGAAACGCTGACCTACTGCGATTTTCCCAGCGAACACTGGACCCGCATCCGCACAAACAACGTGATCGAGCGGCTGAATCGGGAGATCCGCCGCAGAACCCGCGTGGTGGGAACGTTCCCTGACGGAAATTCCCCCCTGATGCTGGTCTGCGCGAGGCTGCGCCATGTGGCAGGTACTCAGTGGGGCAACAAGAAATACATGAACATGAAGCACTTGGAGGCGGCTCTGGACGACGCCTCTATTGCCGGCTGACTTCACTCAGCCGGAGCCTGCAAACAATTTTGCGCATAAATCTTGACGGGACCTAAGGCAAACATACGGAGCGGGACATGAACACACAATATAAAAAGGGTGTGCTGCTGCTGTCCTTTGGCGTGGTGCCGACGGTGTTCGTGCTGCTGATCATCCGGGGCTTCTTCCGGAGGAATCAGGAGCAGTACCGGAAATTTGCCGCTGCGGGAACGTGGCGGGAGGCCATCGCCTGACGGGAGGCTTACAGGGCCTCGAAGTGATACCGGGGCTTGCCGAGGCTCTTTTTTCCGTACTCGATGGCGGACGTGGGGCAGTAGCAGATACAGGCCATGCAGTGGGTGCAGCCTTTGCCCCAGACGGGCCTGGCGTCCCGGAGGGTGATGCTGTTGGTGGGACAGCGGCGGACGCACTGGCCGCAGCCGGTGCAGGCCTCCGAAACGGTAAAGGCGCTGGATCTGACGAAGCAGGCATAGAAGATGGGGTTCACCGGGCCGCTCATGAAGCGGTCATAGAGACGATTGCGGGGCGGGGGAAAGGGGCGGCCCTCCCGGACGGCGGCGATAGAACGGTCGATATCCGGCTGGGCCTTGGCCACGATGCGTCGGGCTTCCTCCGCCTGTGGAGCGTCAAACATGGCGATGTAGTTCTCCGGCATGATGATCTGGGCTGTCCCCATGTCCGTCAGGCCCTTGGTCTGACAGAGGGAGCGGTTATACCGGCTGGCGTGGCCGATCTCGCTGCCGCAGGTCATGATGAACCACACCTGCGCTGCGCCGGGGAACTCCGTCTCCAGCAGCCAGTCCCGCACCAGACGGGGGATGCGCCATGCGTAGGTAGGCGTGACGATCACAAGGCGCTCGTCCGTCTCCACGGGGGAGGTGTCGTGGGAGCGGATGCGGTCATTCATGCTCAGCAGCGATTGGTTCAGAGCCTCCGCCATGCGCTGGGCCACATATTTGCTGTTGCCGGTGCCGGAAAAATAGAGGATCATATGAAAACTCCTTCGCAGAATGTTTTTAACATTGTAGCAGTCGGGAGAAAAATGTGCAAGCAAGCGCCTGCACATTTTTTGTTGTCTTTTTGCGGGGGAATCGGTATAATTGAGGGAGGAGGCAGAACCTGTGGAGGTTTGTATGGCAAAGGATATGTGTTTTCCCTGTGAGGGCGGTTTCATCAATCTCCGTGTCGGAGCGATTATTATGAAAGATGGGAAGCTGCTTATGGTCGGGAATAAGATCCGCCCGGAATACCTGTACTCCGTTGGAGAAAGAATCAAATTCGGAGAAACAGCCGAAGATGCTGTGATCCGCGAGGTCTATGAAGAAACTGGTGTCAGGATGGAGGTTGACCGGCTGGGGTTCGTACATGAAAATTATTTTTACGGGGACGCAACGGCCAACATAGGGAAGCTGATTTACGAAATATCGTCCTTCTTTTACATGAAAGTCTCAGAAGATTTCTACCCGGTCCGTAGCAGCTTCACGGAGGATGAGCATGAGGAGTTCCTTCAATGGATAGACCTGAAGGCACCGGTTCGCTACTATCCGGAGTTTTTCCGGTGGGAACTTCTTCATCCGGAAAACAGTGTAAAGCATTTTGTTACAGATGGACGTCAACGACTCCGACACATATGATGCGGCAGTATTCTTTTGCCCAAAACGGATACATATAATTTAGAACAGGAGGAGAGAACCATGATTTTTGTTTGCTATCCCAAGTGCAGCACCTGCCAGAAGGCGAAGAAGTGGCTGGATGAGCACCACATCAGCTATGAGCTGCGGGACATCAAGGAGGAGAACCCCGGCTATGAGGAGCTGGCTGCGTGGCATCAGCGCAGCGGGCTGCCGCTGAAGAGATTTTTCAACACCAGCGGGCTGCTGTATAAGTCCATGGGGCTGAAGGACAAGCTGCCGGGCATGAGCGAGGAGGAGATGTTGCAGCTTCTGGCCACGGATGGGATGCTGGTGAAGCGACCGCTGCTGGTGGGCGGCGATTTTGTTCTGGTGGGCTTCAAGGAGGCCCAGTGGGCGGAGCAGTTGGGGAAGCTGTAACGGCATAACGATTTTTCCGCATGACAGGCGGCGAGGCGCTCCTTGGGATGGACTATGGTGCGGGCGCAGGCGGTGGACGCTGTGGAAGTGCTGCGTTACAATGGGAGAGCATCAGGAAAAGGGGGTGGGCAAGTGCTGAGGTAACTCAAATACTTCCAGTCCGTGGTGCGGCTGTGCAGCTTTTCGCAGGCGACAGAGGAGAACTACCTGTCCCAGTCCGCCATCTCCCAGCAGATGCAGGCACTTGTCGCCAACGATGAGCTTTACGCCGTCCAAGCCGCGTCCACGGAGCCACTGGAAGAAGCTGACCCAGCTGGCCTTGTCCTCTTTCATGCCCTCGGCAGCGCTCAAAACCTCACGAAAGCCGTCCTCATTCAGCTGTACGATTTTCTCGGACATAGTTTGCTGTCTCCTTTCGAATGTTTGTGCGGTAACTTCATTCTACCAGAGCCTGCAAGCTATGTCTTCTTTTATGCATTTTCCAATTTGCGCAACTTATTGTACATTATTAGGACAAAATATCCGACTAAATTAGCATAAAGGAATTTATAGACCCGTTTACGGGTAGTAAGAATCCCAAGGCATAAATAAAACCCCTTAAGGGGTAGCCCGAGAAGGAAATGCGGTCGGCAGACCTTTCGGGCCCCTTAAGGGGCTTCGTCCGTAATAGGCCCTTATAGGGCCTCGTCAAACCTCCGGCTTAGCCGGAGATTTTGATTTCTTACAGCAGGCAGCTCCGGCTCACGCCCAGCGGGACGTTGAAGCCCAGCGCCTGATACATGGCCTCGTCACAAGGGGCGCAGCACACGGTCAGGCTGCCCACGCCCCGTTCACGGCACAGTGCCTGAGCGCTGCGGATCAGCTGCCGGGCGATGCCCTGTCTCCGGAACGCCGGCTCCACGTACAGATCCTCCAGCACCGCTACCGGCCCGCAGCAGAAGGTAGAGAAGTTCTCTGCCACGGAGCACATCCCCACGGCCCGGCAGCCCCGGTATGCCAGCAGGAAGCGGATATGCCCCTGCTCCACGGCGGCCCGCAGCCGCTCTGTGTTCTCCTCCGTCAGCAGCGGCTCCCCGATCTCCGCCAGATAGCCGTTCTCCAGCTTCCGCAGCTGCCAGTCCGCCGGGTCCCGCAGCGGCTGCACGGTGATGGGCAGCATCTGCTCCGGAGGGTGCAGCATCAGCGGCTCGCCCCACTCGTCCCGGCCATTGGGCCGGAAGCCCAGACGGCTCCAGAATCGGATGCGCCAGGGGTCGGCGGCGTTCAGCTCCCCATACTGCGCTCCCCGATCCGCTGCCCAATCCAGCAGCAGACGGGCGCAGGCGGTGCCTGTCCCGCCGCCCCGGAACTCCGGCAGCACACAGAACTCCATGATGAAGCACTTGCCGTCCTCCGAAGGGTACAGTGCCGTCAGGGCGAAGCCGATATCCCGGCCCTCCCGCCGAAACAGCAGGTAGTAACAGCGATCCCCTTCCCGGTCATGGATCCGCTGTACGGCGGCCCGGTATTGACTGTCGTCCAGAAAATATGCCCGGTCCTCCTCCGCCGGGTCGGGGAAAATGTCCCGTGCGTGATAGGCGTGCAGCTCCTGCCAGAAGCGCTCCACCTCCTCCGGGGTCACGGCCTCCCGGATGTGAATGGTCTTGTTCATGATGGTTTCCTCCTAAATAAATTGGGAGGGTCAGGAAACGTACACCCTCCGGATACGTCTCATGTTCATAAAACATCATCCTTTCCTGATACATTGTATATACACATCGCCGCCGCAGCGGGATGGCATACCCTGTTACAGCCGCACCGGCACCGGGGCGTCCAGCGTCACCGTCTCCGGCGTCACCCGGCAGGTGTAGGCCACTATCTCCACGCCCCGGCGTGCCGCCTCCCGCAGGGCCTCGCCAAAGGCTGGGTGAGTGGTGTCGTTGGGGGCAAAGTCCAGCACGTCCGCCATCTGGATCACGAAGAAGGCCGTGGCGCGATAGCCCTCCTCCACGGCCCGCATCAGCTCGTGCAGGTGCCGGACACCACGCTCCGTGGGGGCGTCCGGGAACAGGCAGTGGCCCTCCCGCTCCAGCGTCACGCCCTTCACCTCCACCAAGTGCAGCCCCTCCGGCCGCTCCAGACAGAAGTCCAGCCGGGAGTCCCCGTAACGGTACTCCGGGTGGACGGTGATCTCCGGCTCCCGCTGGCGGATCCACTGGGCAAAAATGCGGTTGGGGGCCTGAGCGTCCATGTTGATGAGCCGGTGGCCCTTCTCCACGGCGATGAGGTCCCACGCCGTCCTGCGGGCCGGATTGGTTCCACGCTCCAGATAGACCGTGGCCCCCCGCACCAGCAGCTCCCGGCAGCGGCCTGTGTTCTTCACATGGCACACCACCGTCTCACCCTCCAGCTCTACGTGGGCGATGAACCGGTTGGGCCGCTCCAAAAAGTGCGCCTGCCGCACCTCTCCGTATTGCAAGTGCATCGCCTCCTTTGTCCTATTATAGCACACAAAAATGCGTTTGAAAAGAACATTTTGCCCGTTCGTCCGTTTGTCGGATACAAATGTCTGCGATTTTTTCTTGACTCCCGGTGAAAACTGTGTTATATTGGAACGCAATTAAACTGGGGGAATGTATTTATGAAAGCACAAACCAACCGGCTGACCTTCAGCCAGCAATTCTTCATCGCCACCATGCTGTTCGGCCTGTTCTTCGGGGCAGGAAACCTGATTTTTCCCATTTTTCTGGGCAGTCAGGCCGGGCGCAATGTATGGCCCGCCATCACCGGTCTGCTGATCACCGGCGTAGGCATCCCCCTCCTGGGCGTAGCCGCACAGGGTATCAGCCGCAGCAACGGCCTGCAGGAGATGGCCGGGCGGGTGAGTCCTCGGTACAGCATCTTCTTCACCTGCGCTCTGTACCTGACCATCGGTCCCTTCTTCGCCATTCCCCGCTGCGCCTCCACGTCTTTCACCGTGGGCATCGAGCCGCTGCTGGGTGAGAATGTCAACGCCACGGTGCTGCTGGCGGCGTTCTCCTGCGTGTTCTTCGCCGCCGTGCTGTTCTTTTCTCTGCGCCCCGGAAAGATTTTGACGTGGGTAGGAAAGCTGCTGACGCCGCTGTTCCTGCTGGTGCTGGCCATTCTGGTGGTGACGGCCCTGCTGCATCCCGTGGACCGCATCGCCGACGTGACGCCGTCGGCGGCCTATGCTGCGGCTCCCTTCTTCGCCGGTTTTCTGGAGGGCTACAACACCATGGATGCTCTGGCCAGTCTGGCCTTCGGTATCGTGGTCATCAACGTCATCCGGGGGCTGGGCGTCACGGAGCCCGGCGCCATCGCCAAAAATACGGTGCTCTCCGGCATTTTCAGCTGCCTGTTCATGGGCGGCATCTATGTGGCCGTCACCATCGTGGGGACCCGGAGCCACTCCCTTACCGTTTCCTGCACCAACGGCGGCGAGGCCTTCGCTGTCATTGCTGAGCACTATCTGGGGCGGGCCGGGCTGGTGGTGCTGGCACTGACGGTGATCCTGGCGTGTCTCAAGACCTCCATCGGTCTGGTCACCAGCTGTGCCGAAACCTTCACCGCCATGTTCCCAAATGGGCCGAAATACGGTTTCTGGGCCATCTGCTTCAGTATTTTTTCCCTGCTGGTCACCAACATCGGCCTTAACGCCATCATCGCCATCTCTCTGCCGGTGCTGATGTTCCTGTTCCCACTGGCCATCACCCTGATCCTGCTGGCGCTGCTGGGAAATCTGTTCGGCCACGATACCGTGGTGTATCGGTGGGTCACGGGCTTCACGCTGGCGGCCGCCCTCTTCGATTTCGTGAAGGCGCTGCCCAAGGCCATTACGGAGACCCCTGCTGTCTCCGCTGTCATCGGCTTCGCTGACAGCTATCTGCCCTTCTTCGAGCTGGGGTTGGGCTGGATCTGCCCTGCCGCTGTGGGTCTGTTCGTGGGACTGATCTTCCATCGCACACGCCGAAACCGGCCAGCCGCATAAGAAATCGATTTTTCTGCGATCCATTCAGGCTGGCCCAATGCTGGCGCAGCAGCCTTTCTGCTTCTCTGCGAAAGGAATTCTGGAACATGACAGCCATAACCAAAGTTCTTTGTACGACTGAGTATCCTTGAAGGACAGGAGCTCACCGCCCTTTCTGCATTCACAAAAAGTTTATAATTCCAGACCTTCCGATTTTTCGATTTTTTTCTAAGTAATAATAGAAGGACAATTTCACCCGGGTGAGGTTGCCCCTGGTTCGGTACGGCACGGTATCTGCGCCGACGAATCCACATGGCCTTCGACAGAGTATCTATGAGAGCATGGACACTCTCCGCCATACGGTAATCCGCTCGGAAGGTCATTCCATCTCTGACCGTGCTCCCGGGAGCACGGTCTCTTTTTATGCTGACACGGAGGAGGCGAAAAAGATAGTTTACAGATGAGGGCAAAGGAGGAATGTGGATCACACAACATACCCGCGAAGATACCGCCCGGTGACTTCCGCTGGTACGCCGCCTTTCACGACGAGGGCGAGCACCCGCACATCCACATGATGGCCTGGTCCGCAAAGCCGGGACAGGCCTACCTCTCCAAAGAGGGCATCCGTCAGATCAAGTCCAAGCTCACCAACGATATTTTCCGCAACGAAATGCTCCATCACTACGAACAGAAGTCTGATTCCAGAAATGAGCTGGTGCGGGAGGTGCGGCGGAAAATGCTGGAACTGGTGCAGACGATCCAAAAGGATACCGCAAGAGCGGTGGAGTGGTTTGCCAAGTCGGCAGAGAGAGGAAATCCCTGCCCCCAGTATATGCTGGGCAAGCTATACCTTGCTGGTAAGGAGGTTCCCCGCGACGAGGAGAAAGCCGCATATTGGCTGACCCAATCCACCGAGCAAGGCAATCAGTATGCACAGTACCTTCTGAACTACTTGGAGGAAAACCGTCCGCCCTCTGCGATGCTGGCATTGACCCGGTTGCTCCACCACATGAGTCGGGTGTTCCGGGACAACTCCGTACCCAAGTCCTGCCCCGGAGGTGTTCAGATCGACCGGAAGCGGCTGAAGAAGCTTCAAGAAAAGCGCATGGCCTTGGGTCATAAACCGGACGACCATGAGGAGCAGTGGCCTGACATGACCATGTAAGCGGCTCAAAAACTGGGCCGTAAAACAAAGAATAAAATCCTTCTGGGCGAAAGGCAGAAAGGAACTGAATGAGAAAATCCAAATAGAATTCGTTTGATGAACTCCCGCTGATGCTGACCGTGGAGGATGTGTCCTGGGCATCGGCTTGGCTCATGCCTACGAGGTAGCCCACCGCAGGGATTTCCCCACCATCACTCTGGGCAGCCGCATCATCGTCCCCGTGACAAATTCATGGAATGGATCGACGAGCAGGCCGTGAAAAAATCTGAGATATTATGATAGCTATTTCGGAGATTCTGTGGTATGTGTTTGTGTTAAAAAGGAGGGATCATAAATGGCAAAGAAACGAGCCAACGGCGAGGGCAGCATCCGTAAAAAGCCCAGCGGCCGTTGGGAGGGCAGATATACCCAGGGCATCGACCCGGTCACCGGCAAAGCCATCCAGAAAAGCGTGTCCGCCAAAACGCAGGCGGAGTGCAAGGAAAAGCTGGCGAAAGCGATTACTTTTATGCCCTAAATTCGTATCAATTTCTGTGGCTCCTTCTCCACCCAAAAAGGGCAACCAAGATAGCTTGGCAAATAAACCTGCCGATGTTTTATTAGCAATTTCTCCACTTTTTTCTTTTACCTTATCTGAGGTTTGAACTTTAACTCCACCATCCTATATGTAAAGATAATCTGTTGCAGATTGGTCGTCGAAATATACAACTTTAATCATATTACATACCTCCCCGGACAGCCATTGTTATTTTAAAAGGACCGCATGGGAATACACCCACACGGCTGACCTGGCGGCGCAAAGGCCTACCGTAGAATTATTACAGTGGATACTGTCGGAAAATTCAAGTTTCCGACGTATCTGCGTCGAAAATACGGAAGTTGCACCCGTTAGGGAGGGGTTAGGGATTTTGCGGTCTTCGGCGTTCCTCAGTAACAAGGGTGCAACTGCCATTTTGCCTCTCTGACCACAATTGGGATGTGGTCAAGAACACTTCAAAAATTGAACTTATAACGCAGAAAAGCCGCCTTTTTAGGCGGTTTTTCTGGGAAAGGTGGCTACATATGATAATTATGCTACGGTCGGTTTCGGTTTCCGATAGTTTCAAATCCGAAGTGAAACTCTGCGGATAATGTGAAACTCTCCTGTGAAATGAAACCATCCCAACATACAGCGTCAAGGCTTCTCTGGGCCTTGACTTTTTTGCATTTTAGAGCGAATATACGACACCCCCTATATGGAAGGAGTGGTCATATGACGCATGAACAGGCGGTCAGCGAAACGCACTACCGGCTTTGCAAATTTCTGCTGCAGAATCTTCGGGAGGCCGGCATCATCACAGCAGATGAGGAGAGTGAGTGCCGGATGCGATTGATACGAGAGATTCAGCCCTTTATTGGTGTTTTGGAAGGAGGCTTGGGATGCGAGAAAAAATCGTCACCCGAATAGAACCGAATGTCACTATCATTCCCAAACTTGAACCGTTGGTTCGGCGCAAGCGGGTCGCAGCCTATGTTCGCGTCTCCACCGCTTCAGATGAACAGATGGGCAGTATAGCAACCCAGCGGGACTACTACAGCAAATACATAGCCGGAAACACGCAATGGGACTTTGTTGGCATATACGCTGATGAGGGCCTTTCGGGAACCACCAGCAAAAGACGCCCTGCTTTCCAGCAGATGGTCGAGGATGCCCTTGCCGGAAAGATCGACCTCATTCTTACGAAGTCCCTTTCACGCTTCGCCCGCAATACGGTGGACACCCTCAAGACCATCCGCGCTCTAAAGGAAAAGAATGTGGAAGTCTATTTTGAAAAAGAGGATATCTCCACCCTTGATTCCAAGGGCGAATTCCTTATAACCCTTATGTCGAGCCTTGCCCAGGAAGAGAGTCGATCCATTTCGGAGAATGTTGCCTGGGGAAAACGAAAGCGATTCGCTGATGGTAAGTTTTCCATGCCATATAAACACTTTCTCGGCTATGACCGTGGAGCCGATGGCACAATGGTCATCAACGAGGAGCAGGCAGAGGTAGTCCGTCTGATATATCTGCTGTACTTGGAAGGCAGGACACTTGGGGACATTACCAGGGTGCTTCAAGCGGCGGGCATAAAAACCCCAACAGGTAAAGAAAAATGGGCGATATCGGTCATCGAAAGCATACTGCGGAATGAGAAGTATTATGGGGCCGCATTGCTACAAAAGAAATTCACCTATGATTTTCTCACCAAAAAGACAAAAAAGAACTGCGGAGAGCTTCCTCAGTATTACATAGAAAATGACCACACTCCTGTTGTCAGCAAAGCCCACTATGATGCTGCCCAGGAGAGATTTGCCATCAAGCAACGGCAGCGTTGCACACGCACCCCTTTTGCGGGGAAACTGATATGTGTTTCCTGTCAGCAAATTTATTCCCGTAAATCTTGGCACTCTACTACTACCAGGGACCCCGTGTGGGAATGCCCACAGCGCTTCCAGGGCAAGCCTAAATGCCCAACACCGCACATATATCAGCAACAACTGACAGCGGCGTACCATGAGGCATTTCGTGATTTGTTGGATGAGAACAGCCGCCCCATAGATATATGCATTGCGGTACTGAAGGAAATACTGCCTCCCGAACGACTCTTATCTGTAGAAGAGTATTTTTCGGCGGTGGCCATGCGTGAAATACCGGAAATGTCATACGATCCTGCTATGTGGCTGACCTTGGTGGATCGTGTGCTTGTCTGCGCCGACAGAAGGTTGCGGTTTGAATTTATTGATGGCCATGAAACCGTGGTTGATATTCCGGCGCGGATAAGACCGAACAGAGGAAGAACTCCTAATGCCAGGACCTCTGCGCCAGACTCCAAACCATCAAGCCCGTACCAAGAAAAACTAATTACCATTTTGGAAGGAGCAACAGATATGGAAAATACACCTGAAAAGAAAGAGCGGCGGCTACTATCAGATGAAGAAAAAAAGAAAATCATCGAATTAAAAATGGCTGGTCTGGGCGGTAAGGCTATCGCTACCCAATTACAGCTAAGTCCGAACTCAGTAAAAACCTTTCTTCACCGTCACGGAAAAGATTCAGCTTACATAGCTTTGATGTGTGCCTGCCCCTATGAGGGCTTTGAGCGCGGTTGGAGCCAAGATTGGCAGAATCAGTATAGAGAAATCTTGGCATCAGCAGACCTCGTCAAATACGTCTGTGGGGGCTACAGCCGTTCCTGTTTCCAAATTCGTAACGAGTGGATGGTCAATCACGCAGCCAGGGTTATCGCCGTATTCAACGGAGAAAAGAGCGGAACAAAAAATACGATTGATTATGCGATCCGGCAGAATGTGCCGGTGGAATACATAGAGGGGTGAGTTGATGCGGAGAACTATCCTTGTTTCCTTAACGATGGTACTGCTGTTATCTTTGGTGGCTTGTTCTGGCGTCAGCGTCCCAGAGCCAGAACGTTGTAGTGTATGCGACTACATTCCCAGCCATGCGCCGTGCCTGGTTAATCTCAACACAGGCGAGGTCGGAGAGATTGCACTCTACGAACCGCACCGCACCTTGGTAGGCGAAATCGCAGAGGAGCAGCGAGGCGGCTACTTTAGCTTTATGTCCGTTGCCGGTCTAAGGGGCTATCTGGACGCTTGTGTGCCAGAAGCCCATGTCACTGTCCCGGATGGGGTTGAAAAGTACGAGGAGAAGTATTTCTGTAGTACCTGCCGGGAACTGTTGGGGGCATACGCTCGGTGTGGCTTTGTTTTGGCGGATTTAAGAAACCCTGAAGCACCTACAATTTACCCAGTTGAGGTCGGTACAGAGTTTGAGGTGCGATGCTACACGGTTGTTGTAAGCAAAACTGACGAAGGCGAGTTGGATATTGCCGTGCTTGGATCAATCCCGACAGATGAATAAGAACGAGTTTTGCCACAATGACACTTTTCCTCTGACAATGAAACTTACTGAGCCACAATGAAACTAACTCAATCACGCTGAAACTTTTCCAAGAGGAAGAGTTTCAGCGTGATTACTATTTTGGCAGGAAACAGGAGCAAAGAGGGGGAGAAAAACCTTCCCGCAAACCCACAATGAAACTAACCCCAAAATAGAAAAAGCCGAAAACCCCTGTCCTGCAAGGATTTTCGGTAAAAGAAAAAGTTCGATAGTTTCAGATACTCTCGTATCAAAACTATCGAACTTATTTGGTCCGAGTGACAGGATTCGAACCTGCGGCATCCTGCTCCCAAACTTATCGGGAATACTTTTTTCGCTCGTTTATAGCGGTTTTTAGTCGTTTTCTATTTGTTTCATTTACTCTTTGGCGCCATTATCTCCACTGTTTCCGAGTGTTCCGGAGCCGTATGTGGTAATCTATGTGGTCAAAAACGCTTCCCGCCCAGTTTCCGGTGAAGATTCACCGGTGCCGGACGGGAAGCGTTTGGCGTTTCAGATCGTCTGCATTGTAACTCTAAGCAGGCGGTTATGCAAGAGGTTTCTGAAAGGCATGCAGCTCAAAGGCTGAGCCGCAATAAACAAAGAATAGGCGTTTTACAGTCGGAGACAGGAGAGCTATCCGAGTCTCTGAGTATAAATCCCTTAATACAGGCATAATAGTAAGGGATTTATGGCACAGCCTATTGACTATTCCCTTATTTTATTCTAATATTTAAGGGAAACAGAATGGAGGTAAGGGAATGAGAACCTTCAATTACTCTGCAATTAAGGAACAGAAGTGGGACTCGGATGTTCTTGGCCTGATTGCGGCTATATACAAGGAAGCCGGAAAGCAGGAACTGTATTTGAAGCAGCGCCCGGAGGAACTCGAAAAGCTCGTGGAGATTGCCAAGATACAGAGCACTGAGGCATCGAACGCCATTGAGGGCATCGTCACCACGAGTACCCGAATCCGTCAGCTTGTCGAGGAGAAAACCACGCCGAGGAACCGGGATGAGCAGGAGATCGCCGGTTACCGCGATGTGCTGAGTATCATTCACGAGAGCTTTGACGCGATACCAATCACGCAGAACTACGTCCTGCAGCTTCACAAAATCCTCTACAGCCACATGAATAACCCCCTTGCGGGACGCACAAAAATCACGCAGAATTATATCACCGCTACCTATCCGGACGGTCATGTGGAAACGCTGTTCACGCCGCTTGCCCCTTATGAGACGCCGGAAGCATTGGACAGGATCTGCGCAGAATACAACCGTGTGATTGGAAATATGGAACTGGAGCCGTTGATTGCGATTCCGGTTTTTGTCCATGACTTCCTGTGCATCCACCCATTTAATGACGGAAACGGAAGAATGAGCCGCCTGCTCACGACACTACTTCTGTACCGGAACGGATTTTATGTCGGCAAGTATATCTCCTTGGAAGCCAAAATCGCAAAAAACAAGGACCTGTACTACGATGCGCTTGCGCAGGCGCAAATCGGCTGGCGTGAAGGCACCGAGGATGTAGTGCCTTTCATCAAATACCTGCTCGGAACGATCCTTGCGGCGTATAAAGACTTTGAAGATCGTATGGCGCTTGTAGAAACCAAATTGCCCGCATTGGAAATGGTGCGCAGAGCGAGCAAGAATAGAATCGGGCGGTTCAATAAGCAGGATATCCGGGAGCTCTGCCCGACGCTCAGTGACAGTTCCATTGAGGGGGCCTTGCGCAAGCTGGTCGCAACTGGTGAACTGAAGAAAGAAGGAAAAGGGAAAAACACCTGCTATTTCAGACTGAATTAGATATCCTCCAATACGAGCGACTTTTAGATGGCCGCACCTGTCCGTATGAACAGGGGCGGTCTTTTTGGGCGTCTTGAAAGACCGTGCACAGTAGCGCTATGGACAAAGAAGAATCAATTTCCGCAGTAAGCATGAATAGCCTGTGTAATGAACTTTGCTGTGCCCTTACCACCAGCCCTGTCTGAAATGCTCATCAGCCACAATATACGAAGAAAGTGAAAATGCTTCTTGACAAGCCATAAGGCAATTCATATAATTGTATTTGTACACGAGAAAAGTTAAAAGCGCATCGATTCGGTATATAGACGTTGTTTCACGATTTATATATTCCGGTCATATTGTATTTTCAACGGTTCTCTTGTACATATCAAGAGAGCCGTTTTATTTTGCTTCGAGACAGGAGGGATTTCCATGGATACGGCATTTATGCGAAAAACATTTGCGCTGATCGCAAAAGGATTGATTGAGAAAGAACAGCTTCTGCAGACGGAACCGACAAGGTATCCCTACAGCAAAGCTTTGCAGCATGGAATCAACATGTTTTTAGCCGCAAGTCAATGGGCGGGGAGCCAAGCCGCTGTCGAGTATCCCGACGAGGCCTCTTTCCTTGCGCATTTTATCACCAGACCTGTTGAGGAATGGTTCGATACATGGGAATCGGGAGCTGTCGAGCAATTACATCTTCAGGAAGAGCCTTTTTATGCCTATGACGCCTTTGCGTATCAAAAAGCCGGTAACGTATATGTTCCCAGCTCGGATTGCTATGAGTTCCTGGAAACGCAGGACAGTGACATCATGAACGGAACAGACGAGCGTATTCTCTATGAAAAAATAATTACGTTAAGTCAAGAAGATTACTGCAGGGTCAGAAGATATATCATCGAGCATCCGATTATCACGCTTGAGGACAGGCGCGCCATGTCTCTTGAGTTGGCCGATGATCCGATGGCCAGAGACGCCTTCCAGTTTGCCTACGAGGAAATTACGGAGGAATGCTACCGCTGTCCTCGGTGCGGATGGACAATGATGCAAGGAAAATACGGATACAGCTGTCATTCGACGCATTGCACAGATACCCTCCCCGAACTCACGGATGAGATGAAGCTGGATAGTTCGGCCGGCGATCTCTACCGGTTAAAGAAAGGCGTCATGCGGTATTTTGCTGCGCCGGGAAAGCTTGAACTTGAAATTGCGGCGTTTTGTGAGAAAAAGAAACTTCGCTGGGCATTGTGGCCGCAGATGGACCGCTATGATGTGGAGATCCGGTTCCCGGACGGGGATGTTTGGGAAATCGACGCAAAGGCATATCGAAATCCCATTGCGCTCCGCACGAAGATTCAGAATGAAGGTGGATTCCCTTCCGGGGACTATGCGCACGGCTATTTTGTGATCCCCAACGAATATACGGTCAATCAGCGAAACTATACCGCGATTATCAACCGCGTACTGAAGGATCAAAAGAATGTAGAGTGTGTGACTCTGAAGACGCTGAAAACCGCAATTACGAAGAAGGAGGCGGCATGCAATGATGAATAAGAGCAGGGATGGCTGGTACGCTCCGCTCGCGGCACAATTTCAAGGCATGGAAGAGCCTATGCCGCTTGCCAGATTTGCGGCGATCGAAGCGGTTCTGCATTTGCTTGCTCTGAATGCGCCTGCCGCCGATCCGGCAAAAGCCTATCTGTTATTTACCCAGTATCAGCTTATTGGCACAACGGCGTGTACGGCTATGGAACACACCTTGCAGCAGGCCCGGCACACATTGGGGTACTATCGTTCTCAAAAATACTGGCAGGATGATTTGCGGGCATATCAGGCTCCGAAATATGATGCAGTTCGCGCTTTTTCGTTTGAAAAATCGGGGGAAAGTCGTTCGTTTTCCAAAGTAGAGGGGGAATATCCCTATCCGTATGAGCAGCGCCAAAGGGAGTGGGAACGATTTTGGACGGAAAGACTTGAAGAAGCCAAGCCGACTTCTTATGCCGGAGCCGGAACATATCGCTATCCGTATCTGAATCTGGAAACCGGGGAAACCGAAACTGTTTCAGTCAGATTTGACAGTGACTGTACCGCACCCGTTCCACCGGGAATTCCTGAAAAGGGACGCAGAGAACCAATTTCCGTCACTCTGGACGAACTGCTGAACACCGCAAAGGAAATGGCCGGGATGCATCCCGGTGACCCGTGCTGCGAGATTTTATCGACCAATATTCTCAAGCAGATCAATGGGGCTTCCGTCAGTACATGTACGAAGCTCACGATTCTTGAGGTCGTCAATATCGTTGGCATGGTTGGCGCGGGCAAATCCACGCTGATCAAGGTGTTGGCATTTTGGTGTCATAAAAATGGGTACCGGATGACGATCGTTGTTGACACGGTAGCCGAAGTCATGAACCTGCAGAAATATTTATCAGCCTTTGGGGTTGCGGCAAGCCCGTTGATTGGCCGCGGTGAAAGGCTGAAATATATCAATCAGGTCGCGCAGCCCTGTGAGACCTGTTTGCCGGCAGAATTTTCTCAATACTTAACGCCGTTATGTTTGGTTGATGGGATGGATGTGCAGCATAGTGAAGCGATCGCTTTCGGCAAAGAGCCGTGCTACGCCCTGAAAAAAGGGAACAAGAATCACCTGTGTCCGTATTTTCATCAGTGCCTGGGCACCAGAATGCTCCGTGAATGCTATACCGCTTCCGTTGTTATCACAACAGTTGCGGGCTTTGCGGCATCTCGGGTAGGAGCGCAGCGGGAAACCTTTCTGGAGTTGGTAATGCGCGGCTTTGATGTGGTCGTCTTTGATGAAAGCGACAGAGTTCAAAAAACGCTTGATCACTTTTTTATGCCGGAAACGAGCTTTAATAGCTATATCCGCGAATGTGCCGAAGATTGCAGCGCCTATATGCGGCTGAGCAGCAAACGCAGAGAGGAGAATCTGGCCGAGCAGAGATACGATGAAATGCAGCGCCAGAGCGTGACAGTCCTGAGCTGTCTCGTAAAATCTCTGCACCATGAATTGGGTACATGGAAGAAAATTGCGCATGGCGATCCTTTCTCGGCACTTACCCTCTTAGAGGATATGTACCGGGATGAGTCGGAATATAGAATTCCATATGCCGTCTATCAAGCCATCTATGACCTGATCGATATGCAGGATGAAGACAGCATCCGTCAAAGTACGCTATGGGCCGTTCTTGAGAGCTCCTGCAAGAGTACCGACGAGACATTCTTTAACCAAATGTACCGCGTTTGGCTGAATGAGCTGGGCGATGATTTTTCGCGGCCGGAGAAGGATAAAGTGAAACAAATCCAAGATGCCCGCATCAAGCTTATTTTGAGGCTCATTTATTTTGATCACTTTATCCGAGACCTCAGCGATGCGTATGAGGCCAGCCATGAAACCTCTTACGGACAAAATGAACTGTTCGGATTCCTGCAGACCCGTTTTCGGCAGCAGCAGTATTTCCTGCCCTCTGCGCTGTGCGGCAACCTGTTCGGCCTGAAAAAGACAGACGACGAAGACATTATTCTGTTCCGCCAGTTCGCGTTTGGCCGAAGCCTGATGAAGGATCTTCCGTATCTGCGCACTGACGCACAGGGCGATCCTGCGGGTCCTCATGTGATCATGCTGTCCGGTTCCAGCTGGGCGGAGGGTTCCTATGAGTACCACATCAATCGGCCGGTGAACTATATCCTTGAGGCAGATGGTGAGAAACGCGCATTTTTAGAAAAAACACGTTTCTTTGAATCCGGGTTTCCAGAGCGTATTTCCGGCGCGTCGGATGATCAGCGCATGGTGCAGCTGCGGTCTGCGACCGAACGGGCCGTCGATCTGATCGTCAGAGAATATGAGAGAAGGGCCGGGAAGATCCTGTTGGTCGTCAACAGCTATGTTCAGGCACAGGAAGTACAGCGAACACTGGAGACGGCCCTGCGGAAGGTCAATTGCCCTGCACAGGTTTGCCGGATGATCTCTGATGCCGTCAGCAGCGAGAATGTTCAGGGAACGGTGCGCCGGGGGGAGGTCAGCCGGTTTGCCGGGATGAAAGAGGAGATCCTGATTGCGCCCGCTATGGCGATCGAACGCGGACACAACATTGTCGATGAGTACGGCCACTCTGCTCTTTGCGCGGTGTTTTTCATGGTGCGGCCGATGGCTGTTCCTGACGATATCCAGCAGAAGGGCAGCAAGCTCAATGGATTTGTGGAAGCCCACTGTCATCGGGGACCACAGGAATCTCTGTTCGCATACAATGTGCGCATCCGACAATTTGCGGCACTGCAGTGGGCCAAGATGAGCAAAAGCAAATCGTTTGGTTTGGCTGAGCTGGATGCCGAAGAGCGGAAAGATGTGGTTGCAACACTGTTTGTTTTGATCCTTCAGATTTTTGGCCGGTTGGCGCGTGTAACGGATGTGACAAAGCCGGAACCGCATGTTTATTTTATTGACGGCGCATTTCGCGGCTGCGAAGAAAAGCAAGGTGACTTTGACTGTCTCTCCGAGTTAGGCAGGTACTTAGATGCATTGATGACCTGCAAAGACAGTGCGGAAATTGCCGAAACGCTGTATGCTCCATTTTATAAAGCTTATCGAAAGGACATTCCGTATGAATCATAAAATCTATCCGCTGGCATATAAACTGTCTCCCAAGCAAACCTGCACCCTGTACTATTTGGGGTTTCCCGCATCCTGGAAAGCGGCCCTGCTAAACATCGCACGGAAGACGAACCCGAAGTTTAAGGATGAGTATGGACTTCCGACGAATGCGCTGAAGAAGCTGGTCGACAGCTGGATGGAAGGTATCATCGCTTTAGCTCCGCTAAAAAAGGACAGCCATGATGAGCGTTGGCTTACATCTTGCTATGAATACTCCGAGAAAAATATTCAGGCATTGTGCAGTATCATTAAGACCTGGGTAAAGGCCACGTATATCACGCCTTCAAGAGTAAACCCCTTAGCAAAAAAAATTGCAAAAGAATTTTGCGATACGATGAATTGGGAAGAACTTGCGGTGGTTCGCTCCACGGATGAAGTCTGTCTTACACTCGAAGATGGGACGGTTTGTGAAGCTGCTTATCAGGCAATTCCGCTTCTGGCAATCAACCGCCTGTTGGGAAAAGAGATTTCCCTGAGCGGGCAAACACTGCACCTGTGCTATGCTGCTAAGAACCAGTTGGTCAGCGATCCAATCGCAGATATGAAAAGTCACCATCAGTACTCTTTTGTGTTTGATTTATCTGTGCGGACAACTCCTCCGAAAAGAAAAGCGCTGCTGCTGTGCCAGATGAGCATTCGCCGCTGGATTCCCGATAATTACAATAAAGAGCGGACTCCGTTTTTAACGAATGCCGTTAATTCCCATATTAAGATTTCCGAGGATAAATATTGTCAAGTTCCCATTGGCTATGGTTACACGGCCAAACAGCCCGTATGGAAAGAACAGGACAAGGAGTGCTACAATATTTGGGGATATGAGCAATTACCATCGGCGGAAGCTGTTGTAAGAAATCCCGCAGCATACGCGGAAAAAATTCTTCTTCCCTACAAAAACGGCATGGCCGGCTTTGTAGCTTCAAAATCGGAACTGGTGTGTCCGTTGTTGACAAGGCGTCACTGTACAGGGCAGTGTCTGCTCTGCTCGGAGATATGATTTGTGAGCAGCCCGAAGCGGAACGGGTCATGCTGCGAGGGCAGAAACTCAAAAAATATAACTCTCCGCAGGACTATGAGGATTCTGAAGATTTCCGGAACTGGGTCAGCCGATGCACGGAGACAGACCAAATCACATTCGAGCTGTATGGCCTGTGGAAGGATGCTTCACAGCAAAGACTGCTGAAACAGATTGAGACCAAAATTAAACAGGATTTTGGCGATGAAAAGGATACATCCAGCTTGAAAGTGCGGTGTGTTTGTAAAGAAGTCGGCAGTCTTGCAGATAGCATGCCGGACGATAAGCTGCAAACGCAGATTACACGATGCGGCGAAATCGCCGGGCTATTAGGCGACACCGATGGGGTAACGGCTTGTATTTTCGTTTTGCCCGGGCAAGAGAACTATGGTGTTGGTGATCCGAAATCCGCTCTTCGCAATGCGTTTGCCAAAACGGGGCGGGTTGTGCAGTTTGTTACCCCTGAGGAGGATGCCAGCCAGAACAAAATTGAAAATGCTGTGTATGACCTCTATCGGCAGTTGGGTGTTGTAACCCTGCTGGATTCTGAACGGGACCAGCCTGATTTGGCGCATACACCCTGTGTGGGGATGCATTTGTGTACGCAAGTACAGGGAATCTCCAATAAAGCGCGTTTTCTTCCGCTTTACATTACGGTTGATTTGATTGAGGGAAAGGTGCAAGTACATTGTGATGCGTTCTCAAGCCGGACGGTTTCTTATCGGGAAGCGTGTCTCGAGATGGCGCATCTTTTCTGGAAAAGCGATTTGGAACAGCGCTGTGTTGCTGCAAGCCGCACCCCAGCGAAGCAAAAACTTATAGAGCTGAAAAACCGGTACGATACACTGGAAAACGGAGTGCTGGTTTTGGTACAATCCGATGGAGATACACGGGTAGTATGGGGCGGTATCTCCGACAAGGAGATCGGCGGATATGACAGGGCAGAGACGTATTACCCGACTCAGGTAAACGTCGGGACACCGCATAGTCCGTACTTACTCTCCTTGGCGGATTCAGGCGTGCGGATCGTCCGGATCAGGAGCAATCAGGAAGTTCCGGATTATTTCACGGAGTTGAGCGCGAAAGCTTCTGACGAAAATTTGCAGCGTTCTTCCGCATCGGGTATTTTTAAATACGAGGATGTGTATTGGGGCATTCATACGAAGCCGAACGATATGCGCTATACACATAGTCTGAAAGAATCCAAGATCGATTACCCCAAACATTTCTTTGCCGAAAAGGACATGATTGAATTGTACCCATTGCAGCTTCAACCGGGGGATGATGCAGCAAGCTGGATCTTCTATACCAACGCATTGAGAGATCTTCCAATTCAGTACAATCAGTCGACGGTTCTGCCCTTACCACTCCATCTGGCAAAAGGCCTTGAAGAGTACCTTTTCAAGGTATAAGTAGATAATACAAAAGTAGGCATCACCTCAAGAATAGAGGTGGTGCCTACTTTTCATTTCAGTTTTGCAATGAGATTAATTAGGGGGAATGCCTATTATAATATGATAAATGGCCAAATGTGTGTAAAATTTTCCAAATTAGTAGTAGTTCAGGTGAGTTGCCAGAGATACGCCCCAAAACGCTAACTGAGATTTATGCTCGCCTTACCCGAAGAAATACTGCTTCATATCTGAGACACCGCCATCCTTATCGCAGAACCACTCGTAATCAGAGTGGCAATTTTGGCAGTGAGCAATTACATCGAATCCGCCGGGTGAATGTTGGTCGTCAGTAATGCTCATGCCCTCCAAGGGCTTCCCGCAGGCTGGGCAAGGTCTGATTTTCCTTGCCTTACGAGTGGCACGCTCTCTCTGCTCTGTCTCAAGTGTGCCTAAAAGACTCTGCCAAAGATTTGGATTCAGTTCATGCTCTGCATAGTCTTCAAGGTGCCGCCGGATATCATCGGCAGCCAGTACGAGAAACTTATCATCCAGAAGCTGAATGTGACGCTTGATATAATCAGCGACTACCATGGGCATACAAGTATTCCTGCCCATCGCATACCGCATTGCCGACAGCAGGATCAAACGAAAGTCAGAGTCATAGATCGGGGCGAGCAGATCCTGAGGGAACAGCAGAAACTCTTTGCCATTATTCATACATACGCGCAGCGGTCGCTGTTCTTCCGTTACCAGATTCAGTAGGCTGTTAGCTTGATCCTTCAGTTCGTCAATGGTGATCGATTCGTAGTTCTGAAATGAGTTTACTTCATAATTCATCATTTGACCTCCAATCAGTTTGTTCTCGTTATGAGGTGTTGGCATTGTAGCTCTGACTGTCCGGAGGTTCAACGGTTTCTTTTGTGGCGAAAAAACAATAAAGCCGAGTATATACAGTACAAAAATACAGAGAATTCAAAAATAGCGGAAACAACACGAAATATCTTCAAAAGGATTGAAAAGGCTCGAAATATTCAGTATAATATAAAAGTAAATTTATGCGAATATACGAAGATGAGGTGTAGTTGATATGTCTAATTTAATCAACGAAAACTATATCAGTATCGAAGATGCAGCATTGTTTCTGGATATTAAGCCAGTTACCCTGCGCAAATGGATAAAGGATAAAAGTGTACCTGCCCACAAAATCGGAAAACAGTGGAAATTCAAACGTTCCGAACTGGAAGAATGGGTTAAAAGCGGTAAGAGCGCAATGGAATAATAACTCACCAGGAAGGAACAATGATATGTCTGAAGTGATACTTTATAACAGTGACTGCATACAGGCTATGACTGAAATTGCAGATCACTCTATAAACTTGATTCTTACTGATCCGCCGTATAATCTCGGCAACTTTATGAAAAGCAGAGATACCAACCTCAAAAAAATGCGTGACAACTTCTTTGGGGCTGCGGGTTGGGATAACCTCGAATATGATGAGTGGGCAAATGCTATGGACGCTTTCTTTGCGCAAGCTGCGCGAGTTATGAAAAAGGGCGGGTCTATGATTGTCTTTATGGCGGCCATCAAAGTCGAAACCACCATCAGTCTGGCCGAAAAGCACGGATTTTATTATAAGACCACTGGAATCTGGCATAAACTGAATCCTATGCCCCGGAATATGAATTTGCACTTTGTAAACTCTACGGAAACATGGATTTATTTTACATACAAAACACGCACCGGCACCTTTAACAACAATGGTGCGGTGTTGCACGATTTTATTGAAACCGCAGTAACTCCTGCCAGTGAGCGTAGATATGGTAAACACCCTACGCAAAAGCCAGAGGTGCTCATGAGTCATTTTGTTGAGGTTTTGTCTAACGCAGACGATTGGGTTCTCGATCCTTTCATGGGAAGCGGTACATCTGGAGTCGTAGCGAAACGAACCTGTCGCAATTTTATTGGAATTGAACTGGATAAAAATTACTTTGATATGGCAAAAAAACGCATCGAAGGAGGTCGAACGGAATGAAACCTACAGTCATTGACCTCTTTGCAGGCGTTGGTGGTTTGTCACTTGGTTTTGAACAAGCCGGTTTTCATGTTGTACTGGCAAATGAGTATGACGATGAAATTGCAACCGCATACCGAAAAAATCACCCTGAAACAAAAATGGTGGTCGGTGATATCACGGCGTTAGATCTCGAAAACACTTTCGGAGTATTTTCCGGAAAAATCGATGTAATTATTGGTGGTCCCCCATGCCAAGGGTTCTCTCAAAAAGGGCAGCGTAAAACAATTCACGATGAGCGTAACTTCTTATTCAAGTATTATGTTAAAGTCGTAGACCTTGTTCGACCCAGATATTTTGTAATGGAAAATGTCCCGAATTTGCTGACGGCTGAGAATGGATATTTCCAGAAGGAAATTATTGACCTTTTTAATGGAATGGGGTACAGCTTGAACACTGGTGTCCTTAACGCAGCAGATTATGGTGTACCACAAAACAGAAGACGTGCAGTGATTATCGGTAAAAGAGACGGCGAAGCACCTGCATTACCGACAAAAACAGGACGGCGTGTAACAATTTGGGATGCAATTGGTGATTTGGCTTATCTTGAATCAGGCGAGGGTCAAGAAGAACAGCAATATGCGGAGCTTCCTGCCAGCGATTATGCAAAATCTCTGCGTGGAGATATGTGTGTGCTTCATAATCATGTCGCTACCAAACATTCGAAATTGGCATTAGAACGACTGGCACTTATTCCGCCGAACTGCGGAAAGGAAGTTTTGCCAGATGAACATCTAACGAAATCTATTTATAGTGGTACTTGGTCTCGGATGATAAAAGACGATATTTCGGTTACTATTACGACAAGATTCGATACTCCATCCTCTGGACGTTTCACGCACCCTTATTTGAATCGTGCTATTACAGTACGAGAGGCGGCACGTATTCAGTCATTCCCAGATAGTTTTATTTTCACAGGGACAAAAAGTTCCCAAATGAAACAGGTAGGAAACGCCGTTCCACCGCGTCTGGCAAATGCCATTGCGACAGTGATAAAAAAAGATATGGAGGACGATGAATTATGATCAGACCAGAATCTGCTCCTGTATATGACCAAATAGACCTGAAATTAGGGATCAAATCCTCTCTGCCATCCGTTAAGCCGACATTAGCATTGCTCTTTCTTATGTGGCATGAAATGGGTCGTCCGTCTGAATTAGAGTATGCAACTGCGCAGGGAAACACAATTGTACTGCGAACAGATATCGAAGAGACACTGTATCAGAGACTGCATGAGATTTCTGACGGGGTAACATTAGAGCAATTCCGGGATAAGGTAAACAACAATCTGATGTTCAAAGCGCAACTTGAAGCATTGTTGGTTGCTTTTGAACTTGTATGGAAAGTTGCAAAAATCAGATTTTCTGATGGTAGGCCTAATAGTGCCGAAAAGAACGGGCGGTTCTCGTTTCCCTAAAAAAGTATGGTTTACACTCAATATGGATCTGCTCGACGCAGTCTGTGGTGATGATGCTGATTACATAAAAATCTTTTTTTCGTGGCTTGGCTTTGATCTGAATGCTGATAATGAAAAAGAAAGTAATATTATTCGTTTTCTGACCATCATTTCGGAATCAGCATACTACAAGCTGATCGACAACGAAGCTAATGTGGTGTTTAACCTGGAGAGTGTGTATAAAGCCATCTTGTACCATACCGATGCCGTGGATATCTCTGGTGACAAGGAGGCAAAGGGCTCTTTGCGTATTTTGAAATCTGCCCTTGCAGAAAACCTTATTTCAAATATTTCTGTCCACAACAATGCAGTAACAGCAATTGATGCAGATGCTTTGAGACATTATGCTGACAGAGTGGCCGTATTCCACCAGTTGGAACCTAAGGTATATCTCACAACTCCCATTACAGAGCCAACGATTGATTTTGATGCTCTTCGTCGGGAGTGGATGGATCAGGACAACCAAGAATTTATACTTTCATGCCTTGATTTCATGCAAGCGCACGGCTTGTTCACAGATAAATCTCTTGAAACACTCCAGGACAAAGAGCAATGTGCAGTTTTATTCCGCCACAACTCGCTTAATGGCATTCTCTTGCGTGTGAATCCTAACCAACCGGACGATGAGCAGCGTAAGGATACTAACGGCAATACCCGCTACTATTCCGAAAAGTATATGATCGCCGAAAATGGATATTTTGTTTCCTCAGAATGGAGACCCGACAGAGCGGATGCAAGAAAGCCATTAATAGATTGGATTTTTGCACTAATGCAGGAAATTAAATTCAGCACAGGCTATCAGAGTGAATTTCCTCGTAACCGTATCCTTTTCGGCGCTCCTGGTACTGGTAAGAGTTTTACTCTGAACCGCGAAAAGGATCTGCTGCTTGCAGATGGCGGTGAATACGAGCGCGTGACCTTCCATCCGGATTATTCCTATGCCAATTTTGTCGGTACATATAAGCCTGTGCCCTGCAAGGACAGCGATGACAAGGATGCCATTACTTATTCCTATGTACCCGGCCCATTCATGCGTACCTATGTAAAGGCGTTACAGAACAGCAAAACTGATACGCCAAAGCCTTTCCTTCTTGTGATTGAGGAGATTAATCGAGCCAATGTAGCAGCTGTGTTCGGTGATGTGTTCCAGTTGCTTGACCGTGGTGACGACGAGGTCAGTGAATATCCGATTCAGGCATCTGAGGACATTAAAAAGTATCTGGCGGGAGAACTTGGGGGCAATCCCGATGATTATTCCGAAATCCGTCTCCCAGACAATATGTTCATCTGGGCTACCATGAACAGTGCTGACCAGGGTGTATTCCCGATGGATACTGCTTTTAAGCGCAGATGGGATTTCACTTATTTGGGTATCGATGATAGTGAAGCCGGAATCGTTGGCAAAAAGGTTGTTCTCGGCCAAGGCGATTATCGCCGTATTGTGGAATGGAATGCGCTCCGCAAGGCCATCAATAATGAGTTGCTCACTTATAAGATGAACGAAGATAAACTGATGGGACCGTATTTCATTTCCAAGAAGAACCTGCCGGAGGGCGAAATGATTGATCCTGCCGTATTCACTCGCATCTTTAAAAACAAGGTCATTATGTACCTGTTCGACGATGCCGCAAAGCAGAAGCGCATTACTCTGTTCGGCGGCTGCGATGAGAAGGCAAAGAATCAGTATTCCAAGATCTGCAGAGAATTTGACACCAAGGGTGTTTACATTTTCTGCGAAGGAATCAGCAGCCAGTTTATTGATAATGTTCCAGAGGATGATGGAGAATGATTTCAGTATTTTTACGAGAACAAAAACGCTATACCCAGGAAGACCTGGTTAAAGAGTTCCATTGCTCCGAGGAAAAGACTGTCCGCATTCTGAAGCGTCTGAAAGAATATGGCGTTCTGAAGGCCGTAAAAGCAAATGACACACAAAAGGACCTCACCGATTTGTTGGATGAGGACATCGAAATCGCTGATGTTGAGGTCGGCGAAAACGAATATCTGTATGTATTCACTTTTGTTGGGGTGATTACAATTGAGGGTCGTGTGCTGAAATGCTATCCCAAATATCTGCTTGATGCCACGACCCCCAAAGCAGAACTGAAACAAGTGCTGAAGGTTCTGGAAAAATACAATTCCAAGGAACAGATCATTCGTATGTACAACGATACGAGTGACAGCAGCGCATTTAATATGTTGGCTGTTATGCTGTTCCTCCTCCAGGATTATTTCGAGTATGGTGCCTATACCAACACACAGGACATCATTGAGTCCAATGGATCCGGCGATATTCTTTGGGATAAGACCATCAACGAAACATTCACGCTCTTAAGTAACAATCGGCCATATTACCCAGAGTTACTGACCATGAAACGGGTGAACGACGATTTTGATTTCTTTAAGCGCCTGCATGAGTGCATTCTTACACGTTGCACGGTGGAACTGCGGGATGCCGATTTGCTGGATCTTTTTGATATTATTGGCGTTGATATTTCTGACGAGCAGATTGATAGCTTTGGCGACAAGGAATATATTCTGGATCGTATTGCAAAGGAGCTCGATGTTCAGTTTAACACCCGCAAACAGCTCCTGCTGAAAACCCTCTATGCTTATATAGCGAATAGCAGCACACTGGACGATTTGGACTGTTTTAGTATGTTTGGCACGAATGGCTTTAACCTGGTGTGGGAGAAAGTTTGTGCAGAAGTAATGGACAACCAGCTACAGAAGCCAATCGGCGGACTTCGACTTCCTGTACCGTTGGCTGAGCAGTACCGTGATATACGACATAAAAAGCTTATTGATTTGATTGACAAACCTCAATGGGCAGGAACCGCACCAAGTGGTGAGCCATTCGTAAAACAAGCCGAGGACACGCTCATCCCCGATCTCATTTCCATCGTTAATGTCGATGGGAACTATCAATTTATCATCTTTGACGCCAAATACTACAACATCCAATTAGAACATAATAAAAGGCTGCGTGGTCAACCTGGTATTGAGTCCATCACCAAACAGTATCTGTACCAGTTAGCATATCAGCCGTTTGCGGAAGCACACCAGATTAATACGGTACGAAATTGCTTTCTCATGCCAACCGATTCTGCAGAAGTAGTTGAGAAAGGAACGGTGTCTCTCTCCATGTTAAGTAATCTGGGATTGCAGGATATTCAGGTACGATTGTTGCCCGCAGAGACCGTTTATCGCCATTATCTTGAAAATACAAAGATGGATATCAGGATACTAAACTTGTAAAAGAGCTCTCAATGAAAACGACTGATTAAAACGAAAATACCAATAAATAGATGCGGATCCATTGTGCTGGTGCCAGTTGGCAAAGCGGTTTAAGAGCATGGAAAATAATGCAGGGGGTGTAGCTAACCTGCGAGAGCGCGCCACGAGTCCCCCCATCCCAAATAGCGGCTGAAACTATGTGTTCCAGCCACTATTTTTCTTAAAAGTTTCAGTAGCTGTTTCCGCCGAACTGTGGTAAGGAGGGTGTTTGTGCGCAAAATTGTTTGATGCTCCGGCTGAGTGAAGTCAGCCGGCAAATAGAGGCGTCGTCCATGACCGCCTCCAAATGCTTCATGTTCATGTATTTCTTGCAGCCCCACTGGGTGCCCGCCACGTGGCGCAGCCTCGCGCAGACCAGCATCAGGGGGGAATTTCCGTCAGGGAACGTTCCCACCACGCGGGTTCTGCGGCGGATCTCCCGATTCAGCCGCTCGATCACGTTGTTTGTGCGGATGCGGGTCCAGTGTTCGCTGGGAAAATCGCAGTAGGTCAGCGTTTCCTCAATGCCGTCCTCGACCTTCTTAGCAGCTTCCTTCAGTTTCATGGCGCGCAGCTCGGCGATGACGGCTTTCGCCTTCTCGCGGGAGGCTTTCTTACTCTCCTGCGCGTGGATCGCCTTGAGCATTTTCGCCACAATTTTGACCTTGGATTTGGGCACAACAGAGAAAACATTGCGGTAGAAATGCACCGTGCAGCGCTGGTATTTGCGCCCGGGAACACCTCGCCCACGGCCTCCAGCATCCCCATGCACTTGTCACCGACGATGAGCTTCACACCGTCCAAGCCGCGTCCACGGAGCCACTGGAAGAAGCTGACCCAGCTGGCATTGTCCTCCTTCATGCCCTCAGCGGCACCCAAAACCTCGCGAAAACCGTCCTCATTCACAGCGATCGCCACCAAAACAGCAATATTTTCGTACTCTCCGCCCCAGTTGCGGCGCAGGTAGATGCCGTCCACGTAGACATACGGATACCGCCCGCCCTGCAAGGGACGATTCCGCCAATCCTCGATGTGGACATAGGCTTTCTTGTTCAGCTCGCTGATGGTGGCGGGCGAGACCTTGCTGCCCCACAGTGCCTCGGTGATGTCCTCCACACGGCGCACAGAGACGCCTGCCAGGTACATCTCGATGAGGGCTTCCTCCACGCTGCTCTCCCGGCGGCGATACCGCTCGATGATGGCCGTCTCGAAGGACACGCCCTTGAGCCGGGGGACGTGGAGTGTAATGTCACCGGAGGTAGTAGTAAGGTTGCGGTCATAGTGGCCGCTGCGGTAGCCCTGACGGGCCTCACTGCGCTCATAGCGGGCCGCCTGCGTCAGCGACTCCGCCTCCTTCTCCAGCAGCTCGTTCAGGGTTTCCTCCACGCTGCCGCGAACCAATTCCTTGATTTGGCCCTTGATAATTTCCTCATTCAGCTGTACAATTTTCTCGGACATAGTTTGCTGTCTCCTTTCGAATGTTTGTGTGGTAACTTCATTCTACCAGAGCCTGCAAGCTATGTCTTCTTTTATGCGGTTTTCAATTTGCGCAAGTTATTGTACATTATCGCAAGGAGGCGAGCGCATGAAATACAAGCTGCTGAAAGACCTATACGACTGCTTTTATACCCCACCTGAACTCCCGGCGCAGAAACAGGAAATTGAGGAATGTCATCAAGCACTTAGTGAGGTGCTGGGCAAACCGGAGCGCCGGCTGGCACTCCAGATCATCGACGCAAAAGACCGTATTGCGGAGGAGACCTCCATCGACAGCTTTACCGCTGGATTTGAACTGGCGTGGAAGCTGTCCATAGAACTGAATCACTACAAAAACGAGCGCTTAGTCTCCTGCAGAACGGCAATGGGATTGGGGGCTCGTTTTGCATCTGCGAAGGAGGAAGAGGAATGAGGAAGTTCGTCATAGCAGCCATGATTGCCGCTTGTATCGCCTTGTGCACCGCTGTGTGGCCACATGACAACGCAATCGAGGAAACACCCGTCCCAGCCGCAGAAACCGCTGTGAACGCAAAGGAAGCGACCGTTGCGGAAATTGAAACAGAAGAGAATTCTGCGTCACTGGCAGAGATGGAAAACGAGGTTTTGCGGCAAGAAGCATCCCAAGAGGAACGTCCTGAATCAGAGACAGAGTCTATTGATATGGCGATGGACTCCGACGGGGATCTCATGATCCGCATGGGCGATCACATGGCAATGGATATGGACACCGGCGATATTCACATGATCTCGTCATGGCCCGATGATGACGAGTAAATCATGGGCAGCAGTTCAGTGGTTGAGCCACTATAGACAAGGAAAATACTTTCAAAATCCAGACAGAAAAATAGCGGGACAGGTCGTAAAGGCTTGTCCCGCTCTCTATATCGTAATAATCGGCAGTAGCGCAAATGCAGACATATAGACCGGTCAGAGGTTTAGGAGCTTTTCTCTTGACTGATTATCGGCACACCGATATAATAAGAATGGTGATGTATATGACGATCCAACAGATACTGCGGGAAAAGAACCTTTCCCGCTACCAGCTCTCCAAGAAAAGCGGTGTGCCTTGGGCAACGCTGGCGGACATTTGCTCCGGCAAGACAACGCTTTCCCGATGCAGTGCCGGAACATTGATGAAGCTGT